>Ga0207420_1000019_pt1 | contig 480961 bp, 407 predicted proteins | sample ThiBio_inoc_biof_FD_183941 | JGI IMG/M metagenome (GOLD analysis project Ga0207420, IMG submission 183941) | Wastewater bioreactor microbial communities from Cape Town, South Africa - Thiocy_inoc_biof (SPAdes) | ecosystem: Engineered > Bioremediation > Thiocyanate > Unclassified | place: South... | reverse complement strand
CCTCCCAAAACTACGCCCGATACGGTATAGGTCGTTGTTGCTCCTATACACTGCGGTGTTGTGCCTGCTGCTACCGTTCCTGCATTGGCTGTTGGGGTTACGGTGTATGGCTTTGATGCTGTTTTAGTGCCTCCGCAGCCACCTGTTACCGTGTAAATTATATTACATGTTCCTGCTCCTACTGCTGTTACTAAGCCTGTGCTTGCATTTACTGTGGCTACACTGCCATTGCTGCTGCTCCATGCGCCACTTCCGCCTCCCAAAACTACGCCCGATACGGTATAGGTCGTTGTTGCTCCTATACACTGCGGTGTTGTGCCTGCTGTTACTGTTCCTGCATTGGCTGTTGGCGTTACTCTCACTCTCACACTTGGTGAACGGTATAAATTTCGCATTTCTGCCTCACTTAACCCTCTATTATACATTTTTACATCATCAATAATTCCCGGAAAATACTCAGCAGTTTGATTATTCACCCTGCCACCGCCAATAGTTATTGGTGCGGTATTTTCTGAGCGGGTAGCAGTAATTCCTGAAATAGCAGATTGACCTCTTAATATTCCATCTACATATAAATTTAGGTTTGTGCCATCTGCTATTGCTATTACATGATGCCATTCATTGAGTGTTGGCTTATAGGTAACTGATATATAAGAACCTGCCGGGTTGCCTCCAACATTAGCACCCATTACCGCCACAAGTCCATTAGCTACAGACCAAATACCTGCTGTAGTGTTACTCCAACTGCCTCCATTCGCTTTGGTTACTATTGAAGAATAATTTGTCCATGCAGTTGGATAAACCCATGCCGAAATGGTAAAGTTGTTTGAAGTGCCGAAAATAGCACTTGATAAAGCTGCATTGTGCGGAACAGTTATTTTATTGGTGCCTGCCGTAAAATTGTAACCTTTTAGAATTTGTGCATTTGCCAGTGTTGCGCTTGTAACTGTTCCATTTACTCCTCCAATTACATCATCTGCATCTTCGTCTAAAGGATACCAAGCTAAAAGACCATTGGTTGGAGCAGTCGCAGCCGAGCAACCATTTGCTGTTCCTACTACATTGTAGGTAATATTGGCAGTAGGAGATGCTGTTGTAGCTGCAGTAGTAGTAGAACTTAGGCTGGTACCTGGCGACCATACATAGCTTGTAGCCCCTGATGCTGTTAAGTTAATAGAAGTTCCTGTACAAATAGTAGGATCTACATTGCTTGACATGGCTAAAGCCGGAACTTCAGTTATATTTATTGTAATAATATTACTCCAATATACACAACTGCCTGTTGTAGTTCTTCTAACATAGGTGGTTGTTTGAGTTAAATTATTGGTTTCTGTAAAGCCAGTTGTGTTTGCTCCTCTATCTGTCCAACCCACTCCAGGCGAACTATTACCAGTAGTTGGTGTAGGGCAAGAGCCTCCTGCACAGCTAAACCAGTTATAGGTATAAGCTCCGGTACCTCCTGTAGAGGCCGTACCTGTGAAAGCCGCAGGTTTTGTATTGTAACAAACTGTACCATTAGAAGAAATTGTGCCTGCAACCGGTGTAGAGTATGCAGAAATATTACCTCTGTGAATTGTTCCATTGCTTGCCGTTCCATTGCCTGCTGTTGCAGCATTTGCTTGTAAAGATGGAGTGCCTGTGTGCGAATGGCATGGGTTGGTAAAAATCTTTACTCTACCACCGCCACCTCTGCCTCCGGCACTACCGGCTGCTCCGGCATTTCCAGTTATATTAGATCCATCACAAAATAGACTACTTCCATAACTCCCATAAATTGCAGATCCACCATTTCCACCACTTCCACCATTTCCGCCATTTGCCTGTATTGTTCCTGTTAGGTTAGAATTACCATAAATCATTAACATCACTCCGCCTCCGGAACCACCACCTGCGCCACCTCCACCACCTGCTCCGGATACTGTTGTTGCCTCTTCTACATCTTTCTGATCACACCCATCGCTACAGCAATTTGAAGCCGAACGACCTCCGTTCCCTCCATTGCCACCGTTGGCGCCATTTGCCCCATTAGCAAGAATAGTTCCTGATAGTGTAAATGTATAAGGTGCAGAAGGGTTATTTTTTGAAACTAAAGTGATTTTTCCACCTCCTCTCCCGCCTGTTCCACCTGTAGTGCCATTAGATGCAGCTCTACCTCCGCCACCTCCACCGGCACCGCCACTACCAAAATCAATTACTTCATCAGTTGCAACACCATAAGTAGTTCCTGCTGCTCCGCCAGAGGAACCTGCGCCTCCACCAAATGGTGTTCCACAATAACCATTATTTACTACCGCATTATGACTCCACGAACCAGCAGTGCCACCACTGCCTGCTGCACTCCCAGCACCGCCATAAGCACCACCACCACCACCACCTGCTCCACCCGCCCCTCGTACTGCTCCGGCATAATCATCACCACTTCCACAATCTTGTCCGCAGCCTACGCCATTTGAACCATTAGAGCTTGCAGCTTTACCACCACCGGTACCCGACCCATTAGATGATGCTTTAACTCCTGCTGCTGTGTAAGCCTGACTGTTTACATCGCAACCTAAGCTTCCATAACCGGTACCGCCTGCACCACCTGAAGAAGCGGCATTGCCTGTTCCTGTTGCATTTATTGTGCCTGCAATGTTAATATTGTTTGCCGATATATTAAGTTCACAACCTGTGGGTACTGTAACCGTAACGCCACTATTTATTGTAAAGTCTCCATTAAAATTATATGTTCCTGCTAAAATTCCATTACTGGATATTACCACATTGCCTGTTGCATTTGCACGAGGTACAACATTTAAATTACTGCTGTAACTATAACAAGTACCCGCTGCTCTGCGTAAACGATATGCAGTGTATTGAGGACTCGTAGAACTTGTGATGGTGTAACTTGAACTTGTAGCGCCTGATACGTTGGTTCCATTACTTGCTTGCCATTGGTAAGCACCTTCTCCTCCTGATGAACCTAAAACTGTATTGGTGCAATTATAGGTTACATCTATTGTAGATATAGCAGGGTTTTCTCTTTTGTAATTTAAAGTTGCAGATGAAGTACTCCAAGTACCGGGACAACCACCTTGGTTTACAACAACATAATGCGTTGCTGCGGTTGCTGTAAAACTAAGACTTGTACAAGAAGCACAAGAAGCGGTTACCGTACCGCCAGAAACAGCGGTACGCACCGTAATATAGTTTCCATTGGTTATAGTTATGGTATATTTGCCGCCTACTTCTAAACCAGACAATTCTGCATAACCTGTTCGCGGTACATTTACACTTGCAGTAGTTGCATTACAAGCAGGAAGCGTACTAATGGTATTGCCGTTGCCAGTTCCACCAGTAATTCCATTACATTGTGCATTAACATTTGTAAGCGAAAATAATGTTACAAACAAAAATGCTACTGTGATTTGTAAAACTTTCTTCATGGTTTTTACGATTTAGTATGATAAATATATACCAATTACTGTGCCAAATCAAGGGCTATTTTTAATAAAAAATGAACAAAAAAAATCACACATCATAATATATTTGTTTATCACTACTTATACATTAAAACAAAACAATATTTCTAAAATGTATTTCTCGTAAAGGATTTTAGACTCTACAGATTTGATGGATTTTCTGGACATGAGATGTTTATTTTTCGCTACATTTCAAATACGGTTTTAAAGAATAAAGGTTTCAAATAAGAGTCAAAAAGCAAGATATTAGAACCAAGAAAATACAAATTATGAGCCGATATTTATCGACTTTGCGCGAATACAAATTTTCACCTAAAATTGTCTATTGGTACATTTGCATATTGCCCAATTCCCTTATTTTACTCTTCCTCTCGGTGTTGCTCAAAATAGGAGTCTATCAATAAATCTTTGCTTTGTGCGGCAGTAGTAGCAAGCACATCACAGCGTTCGTTGTATGGATGTAAATTATGTCCTTTTATCCAGTGGAACTTCACTTTGTGCTTTCTGTATAGTTTTAAAAACATCTGCCATAAATCCGGGTTTTTCTTCTTGGCAAAACCTTTTTTTTCCCAGCCAAATACCCAACCTTTTTCAACTGAATCCACCACATATTTAGAATCGGAAGTGATGTGCACGGTTAAGCCTTCAACCTTTAATGCTTTTAGTGCTTCAATTACAGCTAAGAGTTCCATTCGGTTATTAGTTGTGAGGCGAAAACCTTGCGAGAGTTCCTTTTCATGTTTCCCATATTTTAGAATTGCACCATAGCCACCGGGTCCGGGGTTTCCGCGAGATGAGCCATCTGTATATATTTCAACCATGTTTTATCATAAAAAAACCGATGAGCTTTTCACCCATCGGTTTCTGAATTTAATTAAATACAATACTATTCCGCATTGTTTTCGTTGTTGGTTTCACCATTAGCATTTTCACTGCCTTCATCATTAGCATTGTTGTTTGCTTCTTCTTCTAAACGGTCGCGCTCTTCCTGTTCCTGAGCTAAAATTTTACCATTGGTAATTTTTGCAATTGCGGCAATTTCATCATTATCACCAAGTTTAATAATTCTAACACCTTGAGTTGCTCTGCCCATTACGCGCAGCTGCTCCACTTCGGTGCGAATAGCGATTCCACTTCTATTGATAATCATAATGTGGTCGTTATCCGTAACATTTAATATCGAAACTAACTTTCCGGTCTTTTCTGTGATATTGAGTGTTTTCACTCCTTTTCCACCACGGTTTGTAATACGATATTCCGGTTCGCCAGTTTCTGGATCATCTAAGTATGAACGCTTACCATAGCCTTTTTCAGAAAGCACTAAAACCGTTTCATTTTTATCTTCTTTATGCACGGTAATCATACCAATTACTTGGTCGTTATCATCTGCCATATCTACACCGCGAACGCCCGCAGCAGTTCGGCCCATTGCACGAACTTTTGATTCGTGGAAACGAATAGCTCTTCCGTTTCGTGTAGCAATTACCACTTCTGAATCTCCGGTTGTCATGGCTACTTGAACCAATTCATCACCTTCGCGAATATCAATGGCATTTACTCCTCCATTGCGCACATTTGAATAGGCTTTTAAAGTGGTTTTTTTAATCGTTCCATTTTTAGTGCAGAAGGTAAGATAATTGCCTTCTAAATATTCTTCATCAGTAAGGTTTTTAACTGGAAGAATTGCCATTATTTTATCTTCTTTCGGAATGCTCATTAAGTTTTGAATGGCTCTTCCCATCGAAGTTTTTTCGCCCTCAGGAATTTCGTAAACTTTTAACCAATAGCATCTGCCGCTTTGCGTAAAAAATAGCAAATAGTTATGGTTTGTTGCTGAGAATAAATGCTCAATAAAATCAGCATCGCGGGTGGAACCGCCTTTGCTGCCACGTCCACCGCGGTTTTGAGAGCGGTAGTTTGCCAAAAGTGTACGCTTAATATAACCTAAGTGCGAAATGGTAACCATCACTTCTTCATCGGCAATGAGGTCTTCCATATTAAAATCACCCGCAGCGTATTCGATACCTGTTCTACGGTCATCACCATATTTTTCTTTCACTTCAAGCATTTCTGCTTTAATGATTTCGTATCGCAAAGGTTCTTCGTTCAAAATTCGGTTTAAATATTCAATTTGCTTCATTAAAGCATCGTATTCATCGCGGATTTTGTCGCGCTCTAAGCCTGTGAGTTTTTGCAAACGCAACTCCAAAATTGCTTTTGCTTGAATTTCAGACAAGGCGAAATTGTTCATTAAACCTTCTTGCGCAGCTTGAACAGTGGTAGATTCTCTAATTAACTTAATTACCGCATCTAAATTATCTAATGCGATAAGTAACCCTTGTAAAATATGTGCGCGTTTTTCAGCTTCTGCCAATTCATATTTGGTTCTGCGCACCAATACTTCGTGGCGAAATTCCACAAAGTATTTAATCATATCTTTTAGGTTCAGCAACATTGGACGACCATTCACCAATGCCACATTATTCACGCCAAAAGAGGTTTGCAATTCAGTGTGTTGGTAAAGTTGATTCAATACCACATTTGCAATGGCATCTTTCTTCAATTCAATCACCAATCGAATACCGTTTCTATCGCTCTCATCTCTGGTTTCCGAAATACCTTCAATTTTTTTCTCTTGAGCAAGTTCTTCAATTTTGGTATGAAGGTTTGACTTTACAACTTGATATGGGATTTCAGTAATGATAATTTGCTCACGACCGTTTGAAAGTGTTTCAATTTCAGCCTTTCCGCGCAAAACCACTCTTCCTCTTCCTGTAAAGAAAGCTTGGCGCACACCTTCGTAACCATAAATTGTGCCTCCGGTTGGGAAATCAGGAGCCTTAATTACTTGAATTAACTCATCAATTGTAATTTCCTTATTATCAATGTATTTTACAATTCCATCAATTACTTCAGAAAGATTATGCGGCAGCATATTGGTAGCCATACCAACAGCGATACCGGAAGCGCCATTCACTAACAAGGTTGGAATTCTTGAAGGCAAAACCGTAGGTTCTTGTAAGCTATCGTCAAAGTTTAACCTGGTATCAACCGTATCTTTTTCAATATCTTGAAGAATTTCTTGGGTAATTTTGCGCATACGCACTTCGGTGTAACGCATTGCCGCAGGAGGGTCGTTATCTATGGAACCGAAGTTACCTTGTCCATCAACCAAAGGATAGCGCAAACTCCAATCTTGCGCCATACGCACCATTGCATCATAAACAGCACCATCGCCATGCGGGTGATATTTACCGAGAACTTCTCCAACCAAACGCGCACTCTTTTTGTATGGTTTGCCGGCATTTAAGCCGAGTTCGTTCATGGCAAATAATATTCTTCGGTGAACGGGTTTTAATCCATCGCGCACATCAGGAATGGCGCGGCTCACAATTACCGACATTGAATAATCAATGTAAGCGGTTTTCATTTCATCCTCAATATTTATTGGGATTATTCTTGAGTTTTCTTCCATAAAAATCTTAACGTGCGAAGTTAAGAAATTAGCCCTGCTTTTATGTTAATTTATACACAAATGTGAAGAACAAGTTTTTGCTAACTAAACGTTAAGTTTTATTGAATTACAAAGCCAAACTGAAAGATTTTTTTAGCTTTGCTTGAAATGAAAAATTTATTAGCTAAAGTTTCCGCCATACTACTGCTCTTTGTATTTGGCTATGCTTCGCTAATAAAAGATGTGCACTTTTTGTTTGTACATCACGATATTGAACATAGTGAACACTGCTCTAATCACTTCCACATTGGCGATGAACACGATTTTTGCAGTTTTTGCGCCATAGCACTTCCCTACTCTACCGAATCACCCACGCAAAATTTTGAAATTTTTGTTCCTATAACTTTTATTTCTTTTAAAACTGAATTTTCTAAGAGTGTAATTCTACAGCTTGTTTCAGTTTATTTATTGCGCGGGCCGCCATCGCTGTCATAAACTTTTTCCGAACCATTTCGGTTCTCTACTAAACTTAATTATTGTTAGAAGTGTGCGTTTGCGCGCCTCTTCGTGTATTTTATATTATTCAAATGCGGTTATTCGTCTTCATATTTATTTTAAACACTTTGCTATTTAGCTATGCAAGAGCGCAAGAAAAACCTTGCAATATTCAGCTTAACGGAACGGTTATTGATTTTCACAATGGTAAAAAGTTAGACTTTGCAAGTATCTATTTGGTTGAAAAAACAGCAAACAAACTAAGCAGTGAACATGGCAAATTCAATTTTGAAAACCTGTGTGGCGGCACTTATACACTTCATGTTTCGCACATTGGTTGCGAGCCTAAAACTTTTACGATAAACTTAAATAAAGATACTTCAATTGTTCTTTTGATGGAACATTCAGAAACGGAGCTTACAGAAATTGTAGTTCAAGAACAGAAAGAAAAGCAAAGCACCACTTCTGACATTGTTCAGTTGCCAACCAAAGCATTAGAAAAACTAAGAGGTTTAACTTTAGGAGAAACGCTAAAAACTATTAGCGGAGTTTCAACCTTAAATACCGGCACCAATATTTCTAAGCCAATAATTCACGGCTTGCAAGGCGTGCGCATATTGATTTTGAATAATAGCATACGGCAAGAATCGCAGCAATGGGGAAATGAACACGCACCGGAAATAGATCCATTTTTAGCACAAAAAATAAGTATTGTAAAAGGTGCAGAAGCTGTTCGCTACGGTAGTGATGCCATTGGCGGTGTAATTTTGGTTGAACCCAATCTATTGCCTAATACTTCTGGTATTAGCGGAGAATTAAATTACGTGTTGCACAGCAATAATGCAGAGCAAAGCGTTAGTGGATTGCTACAAGGAAATCACAGAAAAATTCCGGCACTCGCTTGGCGCGTTCAAGGAACTTACAGAAGAGGCGGCAATGCAAGAACCGCAAACTATTGGTTGAAAAATACCGGAGTGGAAGAAGGTAATTTCTCTGCCACTTTGGGTTGGAATAAATCCAATTACGGGATTGAAATTTTCTATTCTCGATTTCAAACAGATCTTGGCATTCTTTCAGCTTCTCACTTTGGAAATATTGCTGATTTAGAAAATGCAATTACGAGAGGTAAACCAAATGACAATGCTACTTTTTCATTTAACATTGGAATTCCAAGACAGGCAATTACACACAACTTACTAAAAACTTCTGCGCGGTTAAACACTAAAAACATTGGTGAATTGAAATTACAATTTGCGTTTCAACATAACTTGCGCAGAGAATACGATAAACAGCGCGCTTACAACAACAGCAATACACTAAATGCTATACCAGGCGCGGAATTTGCCATTCAAACAATTACAACGGATTTAGTTTGGTCGCACAAAACTATAAAGCGATTTTCAGGAAAAGTTGGCGCAAGTTTTATGACACAAACCAACAACCAAAAATACAGTACTATTATTCCACCGTTTTGGAATTTTAATGGTAGTTTGTTTGCTATTGAACAATGGCAATATAAAAAGCTCAAATTAGAAGCAGGTTTTCGTTTAGACTATCGCTGGCAGCAAGCGTATTTACAAAAAGAAAAGCCGAGCTTCAATTACTTTATTCCTTCAGGAAATATTGGACTGCAATACAGTTTTTCGCCCCAAGTAAAATGGAATGTAAATATTGGAAGTGCGTGGAGAGCGCCAAATATGGTTGAGATGTTCGCTGATGGCGTTCATCACGGAGCAGCATCTTACGATAAAGGTAATCGCAATTTGAAACCCGAAATTGCTTTTAACCTTTCTACTTCTTTGGAAGCCAATTGGCGCTGGTTTCAAGTTCATTTCCACTTCTACCAAAATTTCATCAATCACTTTATTTATTCAAAACCTTCATTGCAAAACATAGAAACTATTCGCGGTACTTTCCCAATTTTTGAGTACACACAAGCCAATGCTTCACTCACCGGAAGCGATATTGATATCATCATAAAACCTTTTATGGGCTTGGAGTTTCCTAATAAAATTTCCCTACTTAGAGCATGGAATAGCACTGCGAATGAAGGCTTAATACTTATGCCGCCTCAGCGTTTTGAACATGGCATTCGCTACACATTTTCACCTTCAACAAAAATTACAAATCTCTATTTCGGGTTAAATGTTTTGTATGAAATGAGACAATATTTAGCGCCACCAAACCAAGATATAACTCCGCCTCCACCAGCATATTGGTTATTAAATGCCGAAGCAGGTTTTGAAATAGAAACCAAAATGCCTCAGCCGATAAGCATAAATCTTTCAGGAAAAAACTTGCTTAACAAAGCTTATCGAAATTATTTAAACCGATTTCGCTACTTTTGTGAGGAACAAGGTGCTGATGTAACTTTAAGATTAAAAGTTCCATTTTATTTTTCACCTAAAAAGTAAAACATGATGACATTTTTTAAACAAACCACTTTCATAATTGCTGCATTAGTTGCTTTCTTCTTTTTCACCACTTTGAGTAGCTGCAAACCAAAGAACAACGAAGGTCAAGAGAACATCACAACCATTAAAGTTACGCTCTCTTCGCTTTCGCATGGCGACCAAACTTTCAGCTATAAGAACTTGAAAGGAACAGTTACTAAAGATAGTATTAAACTGATTTTAAATGAAGTTTACACCTGCAATTTAGAATTGGTTGATGAATCGCAAACGCCCGATAAAGACATCACAACCGAAGTGCAAGAAAATGCAACTGAGCATCAATTTTTCTTTATTGTTTCACCAAACGGATTTTTAGAAATAAACAATTTAGATAAAGACAAAAACGGAAAAGATTTTGGTTTAAGTTCTCGATTTACACCACTTGCCAAACAAAACGGAACACTAAGAATTGTATTAAAACATTTAGGCGATGAACCTAAAACAAACAATATTGATGATGGTGAAACTGACTTAGATATTACGTTTGACGTTATAGTAAATTAAGTTGAGTTACTACAATCCAATCTCCTTATTTAAAAGAGAAACTAATTCAATCGCAATATTATTTTCCAATTTTTTATTATTAAATTTTACTACAGATTGAATTCCTTTTGTGGCATTGGTTAAAAATATTTCTGCCGCATTTTCAAGTTCAGAAACTGTAAAATTTTGCTCATAAATTTGATAGCTGTTTTGCTGAAGCAACTGCAAAACTTTTTGACGCATCACACCGGCCACACAACCTGAATTTAAAGGCGGAGTAAGTAATAAACCATCACTCTTTCTAATAAAAACATTTGAACTCGTAGCTTCGCAAATAGCTTTATTTTCATTAAGCAGAATGGCATCATTCCAAGTATTTTTATTTGCTTCTTTTGCCGCCAACACAAACAATAAAGCACTACTCGATTTTATATTTCCAAGAGAATGAGAAGCCTTAAAATATTGCTTACTTAAACTAATAGTTTCAATAGTGTGTAAATGAAATGCTTGCACATTATCATCTTCAGCTTCAACTAAAAAATCACATTGATTTGTTTCTGGCAAATAGCGCCCATTTCCTACTCTAAAAAAGTGTATGCGAACGCGCGCATTCTTCAACTTATTAGCAATTAGAACTTTTGAAACTTCTTCCTCTAAATTAAATTTTTCCAACTCTAAAAACAAAACTTCGCAACTTGCTTTAATTCTGTTTTCATGCAATGTTTCAAAAGTGATTTTATCATTAAAAACTCTAAAACTTTCAATAAAACCATCACCAAAAGCGAATCGATTTTGAGATGTGAAAATCGCATCTGTTTTGAAGTGTAAAGAGCCGTTGAAGTTTATGTAAATCATAACTACAAAAACAATCCTGTGAAGCCGTAAATTACTAAATTTACAAGTGGAGCCGCCATGCAAATAAAGCTTGCTTTTATTTTATTTTCTTGATAGTAAAGCCATGAAACAAAAATACCCGCAAGCGCTACCGCAGGAAAACTCATAATAGAAAGAAAATTTACCCATTCTAAAATTGTGCCTCGAATTTCTCCTTTTAAAATAAACGGACTGTAAAGCGCCCAAAACGAAGTAGGCACCATAAATGCAGAATAGCCAATACTTGAAAGCAACAAAATATAGAATGCCTTATCTTTTGTCATGCTGTTATGCTTCTATTTTAGCCACTGTGTTTTCCCACTTTTCCATTTGTGCGGCAAGTTCAACTTTTAAACTATCGTATTGTTTAAAAAACTCTTGGGTGCTTTGCAATTTCTGAAACTCAACAGGATCTTGAAGTTTGGTTTCCGCATCTGCAATTTTAGCTTCTAACTCTGCAATTTTAGTTTCAGTTTTTTGTAGTTCTGCTTTTAGCTTTTTATCATTTTGAACATTTACTTCCGCAGGTTTGGCAACTACTGTTTGCTTAGGTTGTTGCTGCTTTGCTTTCTCTTCTTTTTCAGCTTCCCAAGCGCGCATATTTTCAGCAGCTTTTTTATCTAAAAACTCATTTATAGAGCCTAAATGTTCTTTGATTCCTTGTGGTGTAAATTCGAAAATTTTATCTGTTAGATTATCTAAGAAATCTCGGTCGTGGCTAATCACAAGCACTGTGCCTTCGTAGTTCTTCAAAGCATTTTTTAAAATCTCTTTCGAAAGCATATCCAAGTGGTTCGTTGGCTCGTCTAACACTAGGAAATTTCGTGGCTCTAAAATTAGGCGGCAAAGTGCTAACCTTCCCTTTTCGCCTCCGCTAAGCACCTTCACTTTTTTGTAAACATCATCGCCTTTAAAAAGGAAAGCACCAAGTAAATCACGCAGTTTGGTTCGTATATCGCCAACAGCAACTCTATCAACAGTTTCTAAAACTGTATCATTGGGATCCATGCTATCGGCTGCGTGTTGTGCATAGTAGCCAATTGTTACATTATGACCCAAAGTTACTGTTCCGCTATTTTTCTCTAAATCGTTTACTAAAATTCTGGAGAAGGTAGTTTTTCCCATTCCGTTTTTCCCAAGAAAAGCAATTTTTTCACCGCGATTTATTTCTAAACTTTGGTTATCAATCACTGTTCTATCGCCATATTTTTTAGTAATCTTTTCAGCGGTAAGCACTACTTTTCCTGATGCTTGAGCCGGAGGGAAACGCAAATTGATAGCGGCAACATTTTCATCTTCCACCTCAATTTTATCCATTTTGTCTAACTTCTTAATAAGCGACTGCGCGAAAGTTGCTTTAGATGCTTTAGCTCTAAAGCGTTCGATATTCCGCTCTATTTGGGCAATTTCGCGCTGCTGATTTTTAGCTGCATTTACCACTTGCGCTCTGCGTTCAACGCGCAAAGTTGTGTATTGCGTATAAGGTACGGGATAATCTTCAATATCGCCATTTACCACTTCTACTGTGCGGTTGGTAATATTATCTAAAAATGCTCTATCGTGGCTCACCATCATTATTGCACCTGGATAATCCTTCAAAAATTTTTCAAGCCAAATTACCGATTCAATATCTAAGTGGTTGGTCGGTTCATCTAATAAAACCAAATCCGGACGTTGCAATAAAATTTTGGCTAATTCAATACGCATTTGCCAACCTCCGCTTAACTCGCTTACCTTCTTTTCAAAATCTCTTTGTTCAAATCCTAACCCTTTTAAAACACGCTCCGTTTGCTCGTCCATGCTGTATGCATCGTGAATTTCTAACTGATGCTCTACTTCCTGCATTTCGTTAATTAAATCCATGTACGAGTCACTTTCGTAATCGGTTCTGGTTTCAAGTTCGTGAACAATCTTGTCTTTTCGCTCCACCATTGCCATCGTGTCTTCAAAAGCACGTTTGGTTTCATCAATAACTGTAAGTTTCGATTGTGAATTGATTTCTTGTGGCAAGTAGCCAATAATTGTTCCTTTCGGATACATAATATCGCCACCATCAATTTGTTGAATGCCTTTCAACACTTTTAATAGTGTAGATTTTCCGGCACCGTTTCTTCCAACCAAACCAATTTTATCGTTTTTGTTGATTAAGAAACTTATTTCATCAAACATTGTTCTGCCGCCAAAAGCAAGAAATACATTAGAAATCGCTATCATAAGAGGGCGCGAAAGTACAAGGTATTTCGGTATTTTTTCGATTGCATTTGCATTTATATAGTTAAAACATAATCAAAAAATGAATAAACGCTTGCTATTACTTGTTCTTAGATATAAAATCTGTTTTCTCTCTATTTTTTAAACATTACAAAAAGTAGTTAAAAGCAGCTAATCCACTCCTAATATTAAAAGGCTTTATGGCGAAATTCGTCATTTTACTTTCAACAAAAAATAAGGAGTAAATATGAAAAACAGAAGTGTGGAATTAGTTGCAAATGCAGGTGCTATTCACAGTGTTGGCGATGGGTTTAGAGTTCATACTTTTTTTCCGAGCAGCTACCGATTAGATATGTACAGAATGAGTCCATTTATTTTATTGGACTATAATCCCAAAATACATTTTGCGCCTTCGCAAACTCCGCGTGGCGTGGGCGTTCATCCGCATCGCGGTTTTGAAACTGTAACCATTGCTTACAAAGGGAAAGTGCAGCATCACGACAGCAGCGGTGGCGGAGGTGTAATTGAAGAAGGTGATGTGCAATGGATGACTGCTGCCAGCGGTGTTTTACACAAAGAATATCATGAAGAAGAATGGAGCAAAAAGGGTGGCGATTTCCAAATGGTTCAGCTTTGGGTAAATCTTCCGGCTAAAGATAAAATGAGCGCCCCTAAGTATCAAGCACTAAAAAGCGCGGAAATAAACAAGTATAAAATTGATGATGCGGGTAGTGAGATTGGCGTAATTGCAGGCGATTTCAACGGGGTAAAAGGTTCAGCAGTTACTTTTTCTCCGGTAAATTTATTGAATATTAAACTAAAATCAGGAACCGAATTACCTCTTTCATTTCCTGAGAAATTTAATACTGCATTATTGGTAATTGAAGGTGAAGTTTTGGTAAATGGTACAGAAAAAGTACTTGCTGATAGTTTGGCTTTAATGGCAAACGATGGCGAAGGATTTAAAATTAAAGCAGTAAATGATTCGGTTGTTTTAGTTTTAAGTGGAGAGCCCATAAACGAGCCATTAGTTGCTCACGGTCCGTTTGTAATGAACACCAAACAGGAGATTATTCAAGCATTTCAAGATTTTGAAAACGGAAAATTTGGATATTTAGAAGATTAAAACCTCAACTGTAAATTTCACAAACTAAAGTAGGAATTTGACAATTATTTTAAAGCTTCGATTTGCATCTTTGCATTATTAAAAAAAACAGAACGATTAAACTTTATGGAAAACAGCAATCAAAATTTTCAATTTAAAACAAACATCAATTGCAGCGGATGTGTAGCTAATGTGAAACCATTTTTAGACAATGCTGTCGGCAATCAAAATTGGTCAGTTGATACAACAAACAAAGACAAAATATTAACTATACAATCTGCCGAAATTTCTAAAGAAGAAGTAATTGCTACCATTCAAAAAGCAGGATATAAAATTGAATCTTTAAACTAAAATAAATCAAAATGAAAAACTTACTATTAGTATTTGCATTCGTTACGTTCGGAATATTTTCGTTTGCACAAAATTCTGGCAATCCGTTAAACAGCTACTACAACGTGAAAGACGCATTAGTAAAAAGCGATGGCAAAGGTGCATCTGTTGCAATTCAGTCTTTTCAAAAAGATGTGAGCAACGATGCCACTCTTTCTAAAAACACAGCTTTAGTTAATGCAATTGCAAAATTTGCAGCAGCTAAAAACGTTGAAAAACAACGTGCCGTTTTCAATGAGCTTTCTACTAACTTTTGGGATGCAGTAAAAGCTCAAAAAGGCAAGCAAACCGTTTACTACCAATATTGCCCAATGAAAAAGGGATACTGGCTAAGTCAAAATAGTGAAATATTAAATCCGTACTACGGCAGTTCGATGCTCAACTGCGGCAAAGTGGTAGAAACACTAAACAAATAAAATACTAAAGCGTAGCTTTGTTTGTGCTTTAATTCAAAATTTCTTAAAAAGTAATTTGTACAGTTTAATGCCCTTACTTTAGGGCATTAAATTTTTATAGCCATGAAACAAAGAATAAACGTGAGTGAATTAGTGCCACAGGCTTTTAATGTAATGATTGAGATGGAGAAATATCTTCATTCATGCAATTTAGACCATTTACTTAGAGAACTTATAAAAATAAGAGTTTCGCAAATAAACAAATGCGCTTACTGCTTAGAAATGCATACCGAAGATGCACGAAAATCGGGGGAAACAGAGCAGCGAATTTATGCACTTTCGGCCTGGGAAGAAAGTCCGCTTTTTACCGATGCGGAACGTGCTGTTTTAGCCTTTGTTGAAGAAGTTACCAATATATCGCAACATGGGGTAAGTGATAAAACTTTTGCTAATCTTCAGCAACATTTTAGCGATAATCTTATTGCACAAATTATTATTACAACCAACCAAATTAATTCTTGGAATAGAATTGCAGTTGCCACAAAACAATTTCACCCTATCAAAAAGTAGGCTCACAAATCTACATCAATAGAAATGCGAATTGCTTTAAAATCTTTGATTTGATGAAGGTCAATTGCAACGTCTCGAATTGCATTTTTCATTACTGCCAATGAACCGGTTTCCATTGTTGGTTTAATAAGAATTTCACGTAAGAAATTGTTATTTATTTTACTCACAAAAGGTATAGACGGACCAAGCACCTGCACCTTTATTTTTTTCTTTAAAGAATTAGCCAGCCAAAGCGCTGCCTGCTCAACTGTTTGAACGTTTTTACCGCTAACTGTTATTTGCAAAAGTTTAGTAAATGGCGGATATAGAAATTGCTGTCTTGTGATAATTTCGCTTTCGTAAAGTGCCTTAAAATCATTATGAATAATGAGCTGAAAAATCTGGTGTGAAGGATTTGAGGTTTGAATAATTACCCTGCCTGAACTATCCTTTCTTCCTGCTCTGCCACTCACTTGCGTAATAAGCTGAAATGCACGCTCAGCACTTCGATATCCAGGGTGATAAATCATTCTATCTGCATCAATAATTCCAACCAAACCAACACGGTCAAAATCCAAACCTTTACTCACCATTTGTGTGCCTACCAAAATATCAATTTCATTATTTTCAAAAGCGGCAATTACATTGGCAAAACCTGTTTTTGTTTTCAACGAATCTAAATCTAATCGCGCCACACGAACTGCCGGAAAATACTCTTGAATTTCTTCCTCAATTTGTTCAGTTCCCTTACCGCTAATTTCAAGTGTTGGCGAACTGCAATTCTTGCATTTTGTTTCCAACTTTTCTTGATAGCCGCAATAATGGCAAACCAATTTGTGCAAGTATTTATGATAGGTTAAACTCACATCGCAGTTCTTGCACATGTACACATAATCACAGGTAGTACATTTTTGATATTCAGCATAACCACGTCTATTCAAAAACAAAATAGTTTGCTTCTTCTCGTTTAGTTGATGTTGAATATTATCTAAAAGTTCTTGCGAAAAATTACCTTTTACTTCTTTCTGCTTCCGCGCAATTTTCATATTTACCAACTCAATAGATGGCAAAGAGGCATTGCCAAACCGGCTGTTCATTTCAACCAAACCATACTTGCTGCGCTTAGCATTAAACATACTTTCTACCGAAGGCGTGGCGCTGCCTAAAACCACTTTTGCTCCGTGCATTTGTGCAAGCATTATTGCTGTATCGCGAGCTTGGTAGCGCGGAGGCGGATCAGTTTGTTTGTAGGAATTATCGTGCTCTTCGTCCACCACAATTAAGCCTAAATTTTTATAAGGAAGAAAGAGAGCAGAGCGTGCGCCTAATAGAACTTTGTATTCTCCATTTAGCACTTTGTGCCAAATTTCCACACGCTCGTTCAGGTTGAATTTTGAATGATAAATTCCTATTTCATTTCCAAAAAATTTTCGTAAGCGATTGATGAGTTGTGCAGTTAATGCAATTTCCGGAAGTAAGAACAGTGCTTGCTTTCCTTCGCTTACTACTTGTTGAATTAACTCTGTGTAAACAATGGTTTTTCCGCTTCCTGTAACACCATGAAGAAGTACAGTTTGTTTATCTTCAAAATGTGATTGGATTGATTGTAAACTTTCAAGTTGTAAACTGCTGAGTGTATGATTCTCAACCACTTCGTTTTGCAAAATCCCCAACCTTGAGACTTCAGATTTTACTTCAATAAAAACTTGTTTTTCAACTAAGCGCTTTAGTACAGACGCATCAGTGTTACTCAATTTCAGCAGTTCTGCTTTTTTAATAAAAGCGTTCTGTTTTCCTATTTGCATATAAGCCAAAAGCAATTCTACTTGCTTTGGCGCACGCTGCATTTCTTCGAACAGCTTTTCTAATTCATCTTCATTTCTATACTTTTCATTTAGGCGAATAAAAGTTTCAAAACGAGGTTTATATTTTAGTGTTAATTCTTCTTTACTTAATGCGATTCCTTCATTAAAAAGTTTTTGAAGAATATTGTAAACACTGCGCTTTTGTAATAGATTTTGCACATCGGGCAAGCCCATTTCCTTTTTATTCCGCAAGGCTTGAACCACCGAAAATTCTTCATCACTTAATGAATTAAAATCACCTTCAAAATATTCATTAAAGTAAATTCTTGTTTCGCTATTTAGCTTTAATCCACTTGGCAAAGCCGCGTTCATTACTTCACCAATGGTACACAAATAATAATCTGCTATCCACTGCCAATGCTTCAACTGGATTGGCGTTACCAAAGGTTCTTCATCTGCTATTGTTTCAATAAGTCGGGGTTTCACAGCAGGTGTTTCGTTGTGAATTTTAGAAACAATACCTGTGTAAAGTTTATCAGTTTTAAAAGGAACAATTACGCGATGCCCAACTTGCACCACACCAACTAACTCAATGGGAATGGCGTAAGTAAACGCTCTTGGAAGCGCTAAAGGCAAAATAATATCAGCATAAGTTATGAAACCGCTCACCGTTCAAACGTAGTGAATTTGAATATCTTTTTAATTAAGAATTGCTCTCTCTAATTTCCTTTATCATAAGTTGTAGAGAAGCATTTCCATTCCATTCGTTTTCTTCAATATTGAAAGCAATATCAAAAGCACCATTTTTTACTAAACTAAATTTATCTGCCATGTTGAATGCAATTCCATTGATAAAAGAATCGCCATTTTTTAATACTAATTTAATATGCTCATCTTTTAAAAGTCTGCTGTAGCCTGAATCTTGAAGGTTTTTAATTACGAAAACAGGCTTCATATTTCCCGGTCCAAATGGAGCAAGTTGTTCAACAATAGAATAGAATTTATTATTGATATCGTTCAAAGAAATGATTGCATCAATTTCAATTTCAGGAATTAAATTTTCGGGTAAAATGGTTGATGCTACTTGTGCTTCAAATGCTTTAGAAAAATGTTCCAAATTTTCTTTTTGCATAGTTAAACCTGCTGCAAATTGGTGTCCTCCAAACTGAATTAAATATTCGCGACAAGCATAAATAGCTTCGTATAAATTAAACTGTTTTACACTGCGTGCGCTGCCTGTAATTTTGCCATCGCTTTCGGTTAAAACTATCGTTGGGCGATAGTAACTTTCAGTTAATCTTGAGGCAACAATTCCAATAACTCCTTTGTGCCAATCTGAATTAAAAACCACTGTTGTTTTTCGTGCTTTTAAAACTTCATCAGCTTCAATAATTGCAAGTGCTTCTTCTGTAATTTGACGGTCTAAATTTTTGCGTTCTGAATTTAAGATGTGCAATTTTTCAGCGTGTTCAAATGTGGCATCTTCAACCTCTCCGGTAAGTAATTTCACTGCGTGTTTTGCATCGTCCATTCTTCCGGCTGCGTTTATTCTTGGAGCTAAACCGAACACCACATCGGTAATTGTCATTTCTGTTTTCAGCACAGCTAAAGTTTTTAGCGATTTTAAACCGGGCAAAATATTTTCACTATTTATTTTCTTTAGACCATAAAAAGCAAGAATTCGATTTTCGCCTGTAATTGGAACAATATCTGCCGCAATACTCACACAAACTAAGTCCAACAAATTAAAACAACGGTCGAGCGAATAGCCGTGTTCTATACTAAAAGCCTGTACTAATTTAAACCCAACACCACAACCAGAAAGCTCTTTGTAAGGATAATTACAATCGCTTTGTTTTGGATCTAAAACAGCAACTGCATTAGGAATCTCACTATCTGGCAGGTGATGATCACAAATAATAAAATCAACACCTTTTGAATTTGCATACTCAATTTTATCAATAGATTTTATGCCGCAATCTAAAGCAATTACAAGCGAAAAATTGTTCTCCGCTGCGTAGTCAATTCCTTGTGTTGAAATACCATAACCTTCGCGATAGCGATGCGGAATGTAATACTCTATATTTTCATAAATTGGTTTTAGAAATAGATAAACTAACGAAACCGCAGTAGTGCCATCAACATCATAATCACCAAAAATTAAAATCTTTTCATTCTGTTTGACAGCTTTTGAAATCCTGGCGACAGCACGGTGCATATCCTTCATTAAAAAAGGATTGTGCAATTGTTCTAAATCAGGCCTAAAAAAACTTTTAGCCTCATCGAAAGTTTCAACACCACGCTGAATCAATATTTTTAATATTGCAGGGTGAATGCGTAACTCTTGTTGAAGTTCTGCAACTTTTTTATTATCTGTTTCTAAAAAATTCCAGCGTTTGATTAGCATAAAAGGAGGTGATTACACAAGAGTACAAATTTAAGTCTATACTTTTTAGCACTAATAGGAAATGCAATAAAAAACACTTGAGTTTTTATATTTACAAATCTTTAAAAAAACAAGTGAATCATTTTTGCACCATTACTTCATTCAGCCATCTGTACAAAGTTTATGCTTTGCATCAATCACTTGTGAATACTTGCGAAGAAAATTTTCAACTTCATGTTTTACTTTTAGATGGTGAATTTTCTGAAACACAAAAAGAGAGTTTACAGTTTTACAAAACAGCACACTTACAAAGCGAATACCTCACTCCTGTTTTGAATAAATACAATGGCGATAAACTGAGGTGGAGTTTAAAGCCGGTTTTTCTCTGTTCACTTTTAAACAAAATTGAAAAAGTTGTATATATAGATAACGATATTGCGTTTTTTGATAGTGTCGATTTTTTATTTCAAGAGTTAGAAACGCACGCTGTTTTACTTACACCACATCGCTATTCGTTTTCGCCTAACAAAGAGCAATATTGGTTAGAAAATAATTTAAAATTTGGCTTGTATAATGCCGGGTTTGTAGCTGTAAATCAAAATGCTAAAAGTGTTTTAGAATGGTGGGCAGCAGCTTGCCTTTATCGTTGTGAAAAAAACTTTTGGCATGGTTTGTATGATGACCAAAAGTATTTAGACCTTTTTCCTATTATTGAACCAAGCGCCAAAATACTTGAACACAAAGGCTGCAATGTTGCAGGTTGGAATATAGAAAATTGCCCTCGAAGCATAATAGAAAAACAAACTCTTGCAGGAGGTTTTCCTATTGTGTTTATACACTTCAATCACTTCACTATTCGCTTAATTTTAGAAGGGAATGATGAGTTATTAAAACCTTTTTGGCAACAATATTTTAATTGTTTGAAAGGATATAAAAATTCAATAAAAGAAAGCGATTTTTACCAACCACTTTCTTTTACAGATAAATTGAGAATTAAATTTTGGAACTTAATAAACCGCTAAAATTAAACACCAATATGTGTTTGGTAAGTTGCTGAGTCCATCAAAGAATTTAAGTCTTCAAGATTACTCATTTCAACTTTCACCATCCAGCCGTTTCCGTAAGGGTCAGTATTTACCAACTCCGGTTGAGCGTCTAACATTGGATTTTTTTCTAGCACTTTTCCTGAAATTGGGATAAATAAATCCGATACTGTTTTTACAGCCTCAACAGTGCCGAAAACCGCATCTTTGCTAAGTGATTTCCCCATAGCTTCAATATCTACATACACAATATCGCCTAACTCTTTTTGAGCAAAATCAGAAATGCCGATTGTAGCTACATTGCCATCAACCTTAACCCATTCGTGTTCTTTAGAATACTTTAGTTCCGTAGGAAAATTCATATTTAATTGTTTAATTAGTGCGGCTAAATTAGAAGGCTATCTTGAAGTTCCAAACTAAATCTTTACAACTGCTTTAAATACTTTTACAGGAGAAAAAGAAACCAGCGAAACGCCTAAAAAAATACTGCATGCTGCTATAATTTTTTCAGTAGTAAGTGAATCTTGATTTAAAAATATTGCAATAACACTTGCCAAAACCGGCTGTAAATAAATATATACACCAACTACCGAAGCATTCACTTCGCGTAAAGCAAACATGTTTAGCAAGTAAGCCAAAAAGGTTGTACCAATCACAATAAAAGCAATTCCACTCCAGGTTAAAGCTGTATAATTTTGCCATTGTATCACAGCAAACTGTTTATGCCCCATAATTGCTACCGGAATTATTCCAATCAAAAAAACGTAAGTGATAACTGTGAGCGGATGATATTGTTTCATGAGCGGGCGCACAATAACTAAAAAAACTGCATAAGAAGCTGCATTTATCAAGATAAATAAATCCCCTAAAAAAGTATCAGATGAAAAACTAAAACCCTTTCCACTCAAAATTAAAAATGCCCCGCCTCCGCCAAAAACCAAGCCCATAATTTTTTGCCATGTTGCTTGCTCATATTTCAAAATAAAAGAAATTAGAAACACCAAAATTGGCGTGGTAATCATAATGAGTGCTGCATTGATTGGAGTAGTGCGTTCTAAGCCGAGAAAAAACATTTCTTGGTTTATTATCACGCCAAATAAAGATGAAAACAAAAGCAATGGAATATCTTTTTTGCGGATGTTTTCTTTAATAAAAATACGCTGAAGAATAAAGAAAAGCGAACCTGTAATTCCAACGCGAATGAGTATAAAAGCAAATGGCTTAATATAAGTAGGCATCAGCCATTTTGAAACTGAAAAACCAGCGCCATAAAACAAATTCACCACAAATAGAAAGAGATGCGCTCTTAATCTTTTATCCATTTTAAAAACGAGCGCGAAAGTAATTTAATTTCAAACTAAAATATTTGTTTTGATATAAATTTGCTATTGCTGCTTAGTAAAAAAGCAACACAAAAACCTCTTTAAAATTGAAACTTGCCGAGAAACTTTTTATTTACTTATGGACATTTTGGGCAGGGATTGTATTCTTTACTTTGCTCACACTTTGCTTGCCCATAATTGCTATTCCCGTTTGGCTACGCAACGAAAAACTAAAAGTGAGTGCATGGCAAGTTGTTCGATATGCCGGAAAGTTAATTCTCTTTTTATGGGGAATAAAATTAGAAATTAGGAATAAGCATTTGATGGATGCAAATGGACAATATATTTATACTCCTAACCATAGAAGTTATTTAGATGCTGTTGTAGTTGGCTCTTCTATACCTAACCAAATAAAATATTTAGGCAAGGCCGAAATTCTTAACTGGCCGGTTCTAGGATTTATTGTAAAGCATTACCACATTCCTGTGCAGCGTAACAATGCTGGTAGCCGCCACCTAAGTTTGGGACAAATGAACGAGCTTGTTAAATCTGGTGCCTCACTTGGAATTTTTCCCGAAGGAACTTGCAATACCACTAAAAATTTATTGAAAGAATTTCACGAAGGTGCTTTTAAAATTGCTGTGCCTAACAAAATTCCAATAGTGCCAATTACAGTAGTTGGAACCGGTGAATTGATGCCACGAAACAGCATACTTTTAAAACCGGGAAAAGTAATTTTATATTGGCACAAATCTATTGAAACTTCAACCTTAAACGAAAGCGATATTCCTCAACTTTCAACGCAAGTTCAGAAAATTCTTATTGCAGACTTAAAACAGCATTATCCAAACGGATATGCGTAAATAAATCAAACTATCATTACCCATTTCTTCTAAAACTTAATACAATTTCAGTATTTGAATTATTATGTACCTATTCTAAAAAAATATTGAAATAGGTGCAACCTTTTAAAAGTTATAGCGTATAGTATTATATAAACTAAAACATTTTACAATGACCAATATTCTACCTATACCTTCAAAGATTTCAAAAATACAGAAAGTAATGCTTGATGCAGATGTAAAACTATGTGAGTTGATTAAAATGAAAACAGCCACTCTAAAAAGTTTAGTTGGCTGCATTGAAGGAAAAAAAGTATAAAGACTAGCGAGATAAAGCGAAAGTAGAATTTTTAGAAACCCGTGAATCATCTTCTAAAAAGCCACTAACAGAATAAATATAAGTTCCCACAGGAGCAAGACTCCCCGAAATTGTTCCATCCCAACCTTCTGATTGTTGTGTAGTATTAAAAACTATTTGCCCATTCATATTATATACAGAAAATCGAAAATTACTCAACGAGGCTCCATTTACATATAGAATATCATTATTTCCATCACCATTAGGCGTTAATAAAGTTGGTATTAAAATATCATGATATGCAGTTCTTCCTGGAGCATTAACCGAAGCATCATTTTGCTCATCTTTCTTTAAAAATGCTGTTCTTTCATCAGTATCTTCCTCATCACTCATAATAGAAGTTAGAGCTTTGGCTGCCGTTACTTCATTTATTTTTGCGTCTTTTTCAATCAATTTATTTTCAAAAGTTTTAAACGCTCCGTTGTTAGTTGCCAGTTTTTCGTTTCCTAAAATTTGAGCACTCCCTGCATTGGTAAAAAACAATGTTAAAACACTTGTTGCTACAACAAAAGAGTTAGAAAGAATAGTTGATTTCATAAGCTATATTTTTTTTCAGACTTGATAGCAATATAGTATTGAAAAGAAAAAAAGTCAAGTAAATTTTACTTCTTACCACAACTTTTTGCAGAAAAAGGAAATTTATAGTTTGATAAAATTTGTATATTTTATCTTTTTTTTAATTTCGGCACTTAATTCATAAAACAATGCTGAATATGGCAAAAAAATTACAATCATTACGAATTGTTAGTTTCCTTCTTTTTTTATCCATTTTTGTTTGGAATAATGCAACAGCACAATGTGGTGTTAATAGCTTCAACGAAGGTGGCACACTTAGCCCAACAGGAAGTTGGCAATCTGTAAATGTAGGTAGCGGAACTTATGCAGCCGTACCGGTTACCATGAATAACTTCTATTATTTCCGATACTCAAATGCAAATCAGAAATATAGTAATGGCAACAATATAGACATGACATTAAGTGTTACTTCAGGTATATTGCCTTACAATGATAATACTACACCAACTTTAAATCCTTGGACCGGAGGAATTTGCCCTCCAAGTGGAAACAACAGACCAACGTCATCAGATTGGTTTGCTTCATTCACTGGCATAATAAATGTAAGCACAAATACACATACCACAGGAAATGTATGTGCAGGCTGGGTTTCAGGACAAAACTCAGCAACATTGCAATACAAGACCTGTCCAGGTCAGCCGGATCCTGGTGTAGGAAATAACCAATGGAATATTGAAGCTTTTGCAACGGCAAATGCAGATGTGCCAAACCCTGCAGCGCGTTATGGGTATTACACTACAACAACAACTTCTTTAAATACAACTGCAGATTGGTCTTCAATAACAAGTCCATCTTCTGCATCAACTTGGAATGGTTGTGAAGTTCCAACAGATAAATTCTCAGTTCGCGCAAGAAGAAAAGGTTTTACTTGTCAGCCCTATACGCTCACTTTGGTAAATGCCGATGATGATGTAAGAGTTTTACTTAATGGAAATCTGCTCTACACTGCTTCTTGCTGTGCAAGCAACGTTGCTTTAGGTACTTTTGTTTTATCCGCTAATGATGTATTAGAAGTTAGATTTAACGGACTTTGTGGCGGAGACAATGTAAACTTATCATTAACTCCTGTTGCTGTACCAACTGTAAATGGAGGAGCAATAGGTGGAGTTACTAACGGAACAAATGTTTGTTCAAATGCATTCACATCACTAAATTTTACAAATACAACTGCTGCTTCAAGTGGAGTAACTGGCTTTAATAATGGAGGCACATTTACATACACATGGGAAAGTTCAAATGATAATATTACCTTTTTACCAATTTCAGGAGCAAGCGGATTAAACTACACTCCAACTGCAAACTTGCCTGTTGGTACGTACTATGTTAGAAGAAGAGCAACAGATGCTTGTGGCAACTCCAACGTATCAAATGTAATTTCAATAAATGTTGTTCCGCTTCCAGTTGGGACAATATCACCTTCAAACCAAGCCGTTTGTTCAGGTTCCGAAGCGGTATTTACTTTCAACTCTAGTGTTGGAATAGCACCATTTATTCTTCAATTTACAGATGGTGTAAATACTTATGTTAGAAATGGTAAAAATAGTGGCGACACCGTAAAAATACCTATTTCAATAAGTCCAACTACGGTTACATTAAATGGATTGCAAGATGCAAACGGTTGTGGTTCAAATCCAAACAGCAGCGGGTTTGTTACTATTTCTCCGGTAATAAATGTTTCAGGAGTTACATCAACTAATATTTCATGTTTTGGTGGAAACGATGGAACTATTACAGTTACAGCAAGTGGCGGAACTCCACCTTTCCAATATTCAGCAGATAATGGATTAACATATCAATCAAGCAATGTAATCACCAGCTTAGCAGTTGGCAGCTACAATGTGGTAGTAAAAGATGCTTTAGGCTGTACTCAATCTTATGGTGGAAATCCAGTTGTGCTAACACAACCAACGCAACTTACTATTTCTTCTGTATCGCAAGATGCAAGTTGTAGCGGAGTTTATGATGGAGAAATTACCGTAACTGCCGGTGGTGGCACACTGAATTATTCATATTCATTAAATGGTGGTCCACTCTTTAGCAACCCTGTTATTTCAGGTTTAGGAGCAGGAGTTTATACAGTAATGGTAACTGATGCCAAAGGTTGCACAGCTTCTCTACAAGATACCATTGGCAACTCATATACAGTTACAGCCTCTGTAAACAATCAAGTTGATGTTTCTTGTTTTGGAGGAAATGATGGAACATTTACGCTTTCAATGAATGGCGGTATTCCTGCATACCAATACTCTATAAATGGAGGATTAACATATCAAAATAGCCCTACATTTTCAAGCTTAACAGCAGGAAACTATTTGGTTAAAATTATTGATTCAAAAGGATGTCCAGTTATACAAAATGTGGCTATTACTCAACCTGCAAAAATCTTAACTACTATTGATTCTGTTACAAATGCTACTTGCTATGGAAGTTCAACCGCTTCTATTTATGTAACCACACAAGGCGGAACTCCGAGCTATACTTTTATATGGAACAATGGCACATCAACTGAAGATAACTTAAACGTTTCTGCCGGAAATTATCGCTTAACAGTAGTAGATAGCAAAGGTTGCAGCGATTCAGTTACCGCAGTAGTGGGACAGCCTACAAAACTTTTCGTAACCTTAGCTTCAGCTACAAATGTTAGCTGCAATGGAGGTATTGACGGTACAGTTGATATTACTGTAGGCGGAGGCACTTTACCATATTCTTTCGCATGGAGCAATGGACAGACAGGCGAAGATTTAGTTGGCATTGTTGGCGGAACTTATACTGTAACAGTAACAGATGCAAACGGTTGCTTTGAAGTACTTACTCAAACAATTACAGAACCTCAACCGCTTGGATTAACACTTACCAGCAACAATATTATTTGTAATGGCGCTAAAAATGGTAACATCAATACTCAGGTTACAGGAGGCACTACTCCTTACAGATATTTTTGGAATACAGGCGATACAACTGCTAACCTATCAGGTGTAGGCGGTGGACTTTACACTGTAATTGTTACAGATGCGAATGACTGCTCTACAAGCGGTACAGTTACTTTAACTGAACCTCCTGTTTACAGTTTAACTCTCCAAGTTACCAATGTATTATGCAATGGAGATAGCACTGGAAGTATAACTGCAAATGCAGGTGGCGGCACACCTCCTTACACTTATGTTTGGAGCAATGGCGGCTCTACTCAAACAGTTTCTAGCTTAAAAGCTGGAATTTATACCGTAACGGTAAGTGATGTTAATGGCTGCTCTTCTTCTGCAAGTGCAGTGGTAAACGAACCTGCTGCTTTAGTATTAAACTCAGCAATTACAGATGTAACTTGTGCTGGATTTAGCAATGGCAGTGTAGATATTTCTGTTGGTGGCGGTATATTCCCTTACACTTATCTTTGGAGCAATAGTGCCACAACTCAAGACTTAAATAATGCTATGGGCGGTAATTACAGTCTTACTGTAACAGATGCAAATGGTTGTACAACTACTCAATCTTTTACTGTTAGCGAACCACAACCAATAGCTATAACATTTACCAAAACTGATTTGTTATGCTTTGGAGCACAGAGTGGCTCGGCTACAGCTTCAGTAGCAGGTGGAACTGCACCTTACAATTATTTGTGGAGTAATTTTAATGGAACCAACACAATTAGCAATGTTGCAGGCGGAACATACTCTTTAATCGTAACAGATTCTAAAGGTTGCCAATCTCGTGATAGCGTTACTATTAACGAGCCAGCTGCAATTGCAATTACTGCAAACGTTCAACAAATAACTTGCTACAATGCAAATGATGGTGTGATTGACTTAACCGTAAACGGTGGAACACCTGGCTTTACTTATGCATGGAGCAATAGTGCTACTACTCAAGATTTAACTAGCTTAGGCGATGGAACTTATGTTGTAGTTATTACAGATGCAAACAACTGTACTGCAACAGCACAATACACTATTGTAAATCCTTCACCAATTATTGTTACTAAATTTATTACCACTCCAAAATGTTCTGGCGATAGCGATGGTAAAATTGATTTAATTCCTTCAGGTGGAGTGCCACCATACACTTTTGCTTGGAGCAATACTGCAACTACCGAAGATATATTTAATGTAGCAACAGGAACTTATGTTGTAACAGTTACAGATTCAAGAGGTTGCTCATTAGTAGATACATCAGTTGTTGGCGAACCAAAACCATTGTTCACAACAGGTTTTGTGAAAGATGTAACTTGTAATGGTTATGCTGATGGCTTCTTAGATATTACAGCTTACGGAGGAACTTTGCCGTACTATTTCTTGTGGAGCAAAGATTCTATCATTACTGAAGATATTGGTTCATTACAAGGTGGAACATATTTTGTAACAGTTACTGATGGAAACGGATGCACAGTTTCAGGAACATATTTTGTGTATGAACCAACACCATTAACACTCACATTTACAAGCACCAATGTTACTTGTCCGGGTTCTGCAAACGGAACAATTACACCTACCGTTGCAGGTGGAAATTACCCGTACAATTACACTTGGAGCAATTTTAGTGGCGATTCATTACAAACAGGACTTACTGCCGGAACTTATATTTTAGCTGTTGAAGACTTTAAAGGTTGTAAAACCCGCGATTCTGTTCGTATTACTCAACCGCTTCCATTTAATGTAGCAGCTACAATTGTAAATGCGTCATGTAGTGGAAAGAGCGATGGATCAATTAAAGTTGTTGTTACAGGAGCAAACGGAAATTATACTTATGCTTGGAGTAATTCTGCAACTTCTGATAGCATTGGAGGTTTAGCAGCAGGAACTTATACACTTACTGTAACAGATGCACAAGGTTGTACTTTTGTTCAATCATTCAACATTGTAGAATCTAAACAATTAATTGCAGATGTTGGAGTTGTAAACCCAGCATGTAATGGAGCTACAACAGGTATTATTTCAATTGATGTAACAGGAGGTGATGCTCCATACACATACTTGTGGAGCACAACACCTGCACAAACAAACAACACGGCTTCTAACTTAGCTGATGGAAGCTACACTGTAACAATTACCGATAGCAAAGGCTGTTCAATTACTGAAACAAGAACCATTGCAACACCTTCACCACTTTCTGTATCAGTAAATGTTACAGGTTCAAGATGTGCAAATATTGGAACAGGCGTAGTGCAAGCAGTAGTGCAAGGCGGAGCTGCACCATTTGTTTATATTTTAAATGGAACAATCCAAGCTAACGATTCATTCGTAGGTTTGCTACCAGGCAACTATGTATTATTAGTTAGAGATGCAAACGGCTGTGAAGGTGTTCACGCCTTCAACATTCCAATGCCTTCTCCTTTAGAAGTCGATTTAACTTCTGATAAAGAAGTAATACTTAGCGGAATGGAAGTTCAACTTACTGCAAATGTTACTAGCGACACTACTGTTATTGCATACAGATGGCAACCATTAGGAACTTTCAGCTATTCAAATTGCAACGACACATTAAACTGTGCAAACCCAACAGCTATGCCTTTGATAACAACAACTTTCGCAGTTACTGTTGAAAATGCTTTTGGATGTAAGGCTTCTGATACTTTAAGAATTACAGTTAAGAATCAACCATCTGTATTTTTACCTACTGCATTTACACCAAACGGAGACGGACTAAATGATAGATTTGAATTTGATATCTTAGGCGTAAAAACTGCAGACGTAAAAATCTACGATCGTTGGGGCAACTTAATATTTGAAAAAGCAAATCAACAAAACGGCTTAAATAAAAACGAAGGTTGGGATGGTACATTTAAAGGTACGCAAGTTCAATTCGATACTTATGTTTACACTTTAGTTACCAAATATTTTGATGGTACTGAAAAGACAATTAACGGAACCGTAGCTATTATGAAATAGCTACGGAATTTTTCTATAATTGCCATTCACAAAAATAGTACCGCATTTATGACAACAGAACAAACCGATGTTTTGGTGATAGGGGCAGGTCCATCAGGCTGCGTATCATCTGCGTATTTAAACAAACACAACCTAAAAGTAAAGGTTGTAGAAAGAGCAAAATTTCCAAGATTTGAAATAGGTGAAAGCCTAATTCCGCGAGTGATGGATAACCTTGACGAGGTTGGTTTTTTGCCTGCAATTGAAAAAGCAGGATACGAAAAAAAATTATGTTCTCGTTTCCTACGAAATGGTATAAACTGTACTTTTTATTTTGACCAAAAATTTGGCGATGGTTGGGATTGGACATGGCAAGTACCACGCGCACATTTTGATAATCTATTAGCTGAAGAAGCTCAAAAACAAGGTGTTGAAATTGAGTTTGAAACTGAAGTTGTTGGCATAGAATTTAATGGAAGTAACTCTACTACTACAGTTAAAGATAAAGCAGGAAATTTAAAGCAAATTCAAGCTAAGTATGTTATTGACTCAAGTGGTTATGGAAGAGTTTTACCTCGCTTATTAAATATTGATGCCCCATCAAACCTAACTGGAAACTCATCTATTTTTACACATACAAAAGATGTAAATAGACCAGCTGGAGTAGAAGGAACACAAATTACGTTTGAAGTAATTGAGCAGAAACTTTGGCTTTGGGTAATTCCTTTTTCCGATGGTGTAACAAGCCTTGGCGTAGCCGGAGATACCGGATTGATTGAAGCACTTTCTGAAACAGGCGATGGAGATGAAGCACTTAGAAAAATAATCAATCGCTCCGATCATTTTAGAGATAGATTCATCAATAATGAATTTATTTTTAAACCACTAATAAAGAAAAATTACGCTTGCACAGTAAGCAAGCAATATGGCGATGGATTTGTTTTAACCGGAAATAGTTCAGGCTTTTTAGATCCTGTATTTTCTTCAGGAGTATCTTTAGCTACAACTTCAGGACTACTTGCAGCAAAATTAGTTACGAGAGAACTGAATGGTGAAAAAGTTGATTGGCAAACAGAATATGCTGATTACATGGACAAAGGTTACGAAGTATTTTCAACCTATGTAAAAGAATGGTATAACGGTAATTTACAGAAATTATTTTTCCATCCGAATGGAAATCCTGATGTGAAATTGAAAATTTGTGATGTGTTAGCAGGTTACGTGTGGAACGAAAACAATCCTTTTGTAACTCGTCATGAAAGAATAGTTACCAATCTGGCGCTAACTTTGGATTAAGAAACTAAACTAAAAGGCGTACCCAAAATGTACTGCCAAATAATATTTCACATGCTTTAAAAACGGTAAGGGCGCTATGGCTAAGTCATAGCGCTCTGTTCTTCCGGAAATACCATCTTTAAATATACCAAAGTTATTTCTGTAGCCTAAGCCAGTAAAGCCGTCAAAATACCAATTGTTTTTCATGTGAAGCTGATAGCCAACTAAAAAACCAGCATTGATATAGTGATAATCTGTATAGCTTTTATTTCCTCTCGTATTTGAAATTCTTGCATAATTGTAAGAAGCAATTGGCCCAACCCACAAACCTTGTGGCGCATCAATAGACTTTAAAACATAGTAGCGATAACCAATTTGCCCTCTCCCGCCCCACAACTGTAATTTAATACCCGATGTATCAACAATGGCTTCCATAATTTTGTATGGAATACTTATGTAGTTAAATGAACCACCGATTGTAATAGAATTATTGTAAGTAATGAAGCGTTCATATACCACTCTCAGTTCACCAGCAACCGGTATTTGCCCAACAAAGGGTGCAACAGGACTAAACTTGATTACATTATTGTGTTTTGCTGAACGGTAAGACTCTTTAAAGGTTTTCAGTTTCTTTGGTTGAACCAATATTGAATCTGTTTCTTGTGCAGAAACAACACTAACAATACCTACTGAAACAAGTAGCCAAAGCAAAAACTTTCTATAAATGCCAAGAGCAAAAATTGAACGTTTCTGCATAACAGTTTCTATTTAAGAACTTCAGCTAACTTTGCAGTTAAGGCATCGCCTCTCAAATTTTGGGCAATAATAATTCCGTCTTTATCTAATAAAAATTGAGCTGGAATTCCTTGAACATTATATATTTTGGCAGCGATACTATTCCAAAATTTCAAATCGCTCACGTGATTTTCCCAAACTAAACCATCTGCTTTAATGGCATTTACCCATGCAGTTTTGTCTTTATCTAACGAAACACTATAAACAGTAAATCCTTTATCTTTAAACTTATTGTATGCCGCAACTACTGAAGGATTTTCGCGTCTGCAAGGTCCACACCAGCTTGCCCAAAAATCTAACAATACATATTTACCTTTTAATGAACTCAACTTAATTGATTTTCCATCAGGAGTGGGCAAATCAATATCCGGTGCTGGTTTTCCAATACCCACAGTTTCAGCAGAGCGTTGCTGAGCTTCCATTGCCTGTTGTTGCTCCTTAATTTGTTGTGCAATTCCTTGCAATTCTTTAGTATATGTTGAATTTGGCAATTCTTTTTCAAAACGTTCCGTAACTTGCATAAATTCCTTTGAGAATTTATTTACATCACTCATTACCGCAACAAAAGCTACAAAAGGAGATTTTGAACTTGTAGCTGTTTTTGAAATATACTTATCTAACAAATCTCCGGTTGTTTGTGCCGTAGCAATAATTTTAGATAACGTATCTTGAGGTACACCTTCTTGCATTGCTTTACCATAAGCAACATTTAGCTGCTGCATTTCCATTTGGTATGTTTGCATTTGGTTCAGTGCCCCTTGAAATTCATCTTGATCAGCTGTTCCTTTTATACTGTATTTTAATGGTGAAGTAGCATCTAACTTTGCATTGTAATTTCCTTTGTTATCCAAAACCATCATCCAAAACAAATTTGGATTTGATTTTAAACGAACACGGTAAAGTCCTTTTTCTTTCACGGCTCCACTTAGTGTAAATTCACCTTTGTCATCTACCACACCGGAGTCAATCACTTCAAGGTTTTGAAGATTTAGTTTCTCTAAAACAATTGTTTCTTGTTTGGGAGAATTTGCCAAAGTTCCTTCAATTTTATATCCGCTGCCACCAGCGCTGTTACAAGAGTTTGCAGCGTAAATAAACGCAAATGCCAAAAGTATTTTCTTCATATTGAAATCAAAGATATGTTTATTCATTCAAAAGAAAATGGTTTCACTATTATTCTGAATAATATAATTTTCAACACAAAAAAATAGTACAAAATTCTAATATTCAATCAAAATTAAAGTTGCTTTTAAATACTTAATTTATTTTTTTGCAGCATGATAAAGCAAGTAAGCATAATTGGTGCCGGAACAATGGGAAACGGCATTGCACACGTTTTTGCCATGAATGGTTTTAAAACTACGGTAGTTGATGTTTCTGAAAAAGCCTTAGAAAAAGCTCAACAAACAATTGCCAAGAACATGGATCGCTTAATTGCCAAAGGAACTACAACCGAAGAAAAAAAAACAGCAACTTTAGCCAATTTATCTTTTGAAACTTCACTTGAAAATGGTGTAAAGAACAGTGATTTAGTAGTGGAAGCCGCTACCGAAAACACCGAACTAAAATTAAAGATTTTTACTCAATTAGACACATTTTGCAAGCCGGAAACAATACTTGCAAGCAATACATCTTCTATCTCAATTACCAAAATTGCAGCTGCCACCAAGCGTGCAGAAAAAGTAATAGGAATGCACTTTATGAATCCTGTTCCGGTAATGAAATTGGTTGAAATAATTAGAGGTTACGCAACTGATAACACAACTACCGAAACCATTATGGCGCTTTCAAAACAACTTTCGAAAGTTCCGGTTGAAGTGAATGACTATCCCGGCTTTGTAGCAAATAGAATTTTAATGCCCATGATAAATGAATCTATTTACACTTTGTTTGAGGGCGTTGCAGGAGTTGAAGAAATAGACACCGTGATGAAATTGGGAATGGCACATCCGATGGGGCCACTCCAACTTGCAGATTTTATTGGCTTAGATGTTTGCTTGGCCATTTTAAGAGTGCTTCACGAAGGTTTAGGCAATCCAAAATACGCACCTTGTCCGCTATTAGTAAACATGGTAACTGCCGGATATTTAGGAGCGAAATCCGGTGAAGGTTTTTATACCTACACAGCAGGCAGCAAAGATTTAGTTGTGAGTAAACGTTGGAGAAACAATTAGAATTTAGCCTGCCAACAAATTAAAATAGAATAGCCATACTTTCAATAACAGTTGGAAGAGAGACTGTTCCATTTTTTTAAAAAATTTTATTCAGCACAATATCAATTAAGATATTGATAGAGTTAAGGCTGCTTTGCCCTTTTAGTTTACTGTAATTAGTATATTCAATATGCACCGGCACTTCTACCACTTTAAGTTTAGCACTTTTAATTAAAGAGAGAATTTCGGTGGCGTGCGCCATGCGATTTTCTGTAATTTTAATTTTAGATGCAGCTTGCTTTGTAAATGCTCTAAAACCATTGTGCGCATCGCTCAACCACAAGCCAGTGGTGAAACCGTTCACCATTATAGCAACGCGCAAAACAAATTTTCGCAAAGCAGGAATGGCAGCAATATCTTCTTCGCGCTTAAACCTTGAACCTAAAGCCACATCAGCATTTCCATCTTTTAAAAATTGAAGCATCAACAGAATTTCTTTGTAATTATGTTGCCCGTCTGCATCAAAATGTACTATATATTGCGCATTATTTGCAACACAAAACTCCATACCTGTTTGCAGTGCGGCACCTTGCCCAAGGTTAATTGGATGCGTTAAATAAACAATAGGTAAATCACTTACCGTGCTTTCTGTATTATCGGTGGAGCAATCATCAACCACTACAACAGTATAACCCAAATCAACCAATGGCAGTATGGTTTTGCGCAATTGCTTAGCTTCATTAAACGAAGGGATTACAATAAATATTTTTGAATTTCCTACTGTCTCCACTCCTATTTTTTATAGTATGCAAATTCATTCATTTCTTCCAACTTTGGAATTGGATGAACTGCTTGTTTCAAATTTCTTTCAGTTTTTGGTTTTAGTATTTCTGTTGCCAATTCATCAAATTTAGTTTGCAAAGCAGCCAGACTCCACTGCCCAAAAACGGTGTGTCCGGCTTCGTACATTTGCACTTGATACTCTTCGTAAGTGGTAATATAGCCTGAATAACCATTGGCATAAGGCGCTAAAATTACTTCTGTAATTCCTGCTACTGCTAATTTTTCTTTTAATGAATTAGCTAAGCGTTTGCCCGAAATAACTGTAATTTCAAACGGGAAAGCCGCAATAGCTACATTGCCGATAAACGTAAGTTGAATTGGTAAAACTCTTGGCGTGTAATCAACATGGCGCTTACTTCCAATTTCGCGATAGTATTTTTTTATTGCAGCAATACTGCCATCGGCAAAATCGGGAATAGGCAATTGGCTGAAATTATTAAAACCCAAAAGTCGCTGCGAGTGTGTTTCCAACAAAATATCTTTTACACCATGAACACGATACTTTAACTGTGTTTTAGCATCTGTTCCTTTTAATTTTAACTCTTTCTTTTTTGCGCGTTTAATCATTGCTTTCGCAATAGGCATCAATACTGCCGGCATTCCGGGTCCATCCATTAGCGCTCCTCTAAAAAAAGCAATTCCCATGCAAGCTTCGGTGGTTCTTGCTTCGGTATTTCCGTTAGCAAATTTTGGATTGCATTTAATTTCAGTAAAGTCTATCCACCAAATTTCACTATCTAATTTTTCGCTTACATTTTCACCTTGTTTGCCGAGTAATTCTGCTGCTTTTTCAAACTGCAATTTACCATTGTATTCAGCACTTTTGTAATCATCATCAAACTTGCCATACCAATAGCCGCGTTGCCATTTTGTAATATCCTTTTTGTAGCGAAAACGAGGTGAAACATCTCCGCAAATTCCTTGTGCAAACGCGCCTACATAATCGCTTCCTTTTTCACTAAAATGTGTTTCTAAAAATTTAGAAGCATAGCCTTTATTATCTGAACTTACTTGGTGTAAATTATTTGAAATGCTTGTGGTGTGAACACCAAACCAATTGATACTTCCGAGTGGTTTATTGTTTTCATCTGTAAAACTTAAAAGCTGCATTTCGCGGTTTACGCCTTTGTGAAGCGTTTCTGGCGTTATCTTTTCAGGAATATCAGGGTTGGCATTGTAAGCATTCATAGAGCGTTGAAAAGCCACTTCTTTGTCTAATTCAAAATTTCCTTTCTGAAATGAAACATTTCCGTGTTTTTTATTTGCTTCTGCCGCTACAATTGCTGCCACCATTGCTTCATAAACTTCGCGATAAATCTTTTCTAAAAAACCCGGAGTTGGCATATTATAAAGCGGATAATACGAAAAGCCGCCCGGAGCGCTATGCGTGTGTTGTGCCGTTAATATCAGATTAGTTTCGTTTAGCCCAAACTGAGGGTACTTAGTTTTTATTTCATTTAAAACTGCTTGCTGCAAAGCCAAAGTAATAAAACCCAATTCGGCATTTACAATACATATTTTACTTGTATTATTTTCAATCACAAATGCCCGAACATGAAGTGTACCAGACTTTTGCATGGTATGCGTGTATAAACCATAACCCAACATGGCAGCGTTTTTTAAAAACGGCTCATAAGTAATTTTTGAAGTTCCTATCGTAAACATAATGTAATATTAAACCTTAGAAGTTAGATTTTTGTATTGATTTTTTGCAAATAGCAACTAATTTAAAAAAATGACAGAAGTAATTTTCGGAAGTTACAATTTTGATATAGAAGCTACGCCTGACGGCAATTTTATTTTCGATATTTTACGAAAAAAGAATGTAGCGCTCACACCCGAAGAATGGGTGCGGCAAAACATTGTACACTATTTAATTTCCACCAAAAACTATTCGAAAAATTTACTTGCTGTTGAACGCGGAATTGAAATAAATGGATTAACTAAACGCTTTGACATTGTGGCTTTTAACCGAAATGGCAAACCATTTTTAATGGTGGAGTGCAAGGCTGAAAATATTGAACTAAGTCCAAAGGTTTTGAATCAAATTTTAGTATATAATCAATCGCTTTCAGTTCGCTATTTATGGATTACCAACGGTGGTCAAAATTTTTGCTACGATACTCAAAACGGCTTAAAACTTTTAGCAGAAATCCCCAACCCTGAAATTGATTAAACCCAGATTACGCAATAGATTCTTTGCTATGACAAAATACTACTTTATATCTGCTTCAACTGCTCATAAACCATAATTCATTATGCTTTTATCGCAGTTTCGCAGCTGTTTTGTATTATTTTATCTCGCTTAAATCTCTATTGAATAATCCGGGTTAAAAAAATTCACAGCAGAAACTCAAAAACTTTATCCACTTTAGATTTATGATTGCTATTTACGGATTGAATTTTAAAACCATACACGCGCCACACGCACAGCTACTTTTTAATTGCCTTAAAAAGCAAAACAAAAAATATTTTATGCAAAAAGATTTTGCTGAAATATTAAAAAATCAACTCAACATTGATTTTGATGCTGAATTATATCAAGACTTTGAAGAAATTAAAAATGAAACTGAATATGTATTTAGCATGGGCGGAGATGGTACAATTTTGAAGTGTGTTACTTTTATTAAAGAAAAAGAAACTCCTATTGTAGGTATTAACTTTGGCAGACTTGGTTTTTTGGCAAACATCGGCAAAGACCATATTGAGCAACTTATCGAAGCAATAACTAGAGGAAATTACCTTATTGATAAACGTTCACTTTTAGCATTAGAATGCAACAAGCCAATATTCGGGAACGAAAAATTTGCATTGAATGAAATGACCATTCAGCGGAAAGACAACTCTTCCATGATTACCGTACATACTTACTTAAATGGTGAATTGCTTAATTCTTATTGGGCTGATGGTTTAATCGTTTCTACACCAACCGGCTCCACAGGTTATTCGCTAAGCTGTGGTGGGCCAATTATTTATCCTTCATCAGAAAATTTTGTAATTACGCCTGTTGCGCCACACAACCTGAATGTGCGTCCGATGGTAGTGAGTGATAAAGTTGTTTTATCTTTTGAAGTTACCGGTCGCAGCAAAAGCTTTTTGTGTACACTCGATTCTCGGTTTGAAAGTATAGACAGCAGCTTTCAAATTGCCATTAGCAAAGCAGATTTTTCTGCCAACCTTGTTCGCTTAACCGATATGAATTTTTTAACTGCATTAAAACATAAATTAAACTGGGGCGCAGACCAGAGAAATTAAAACGTTGAAATAAAAAGTCCTGTGATTTTTTTTAACCACAGGACTTTGTTTTAATAATAAAGCTACGCTATAATTCTTACTCTACACTAATTTTACCAGTTCCAATCAGCGTTTTTTCTTTAGAGCGGATTTCAAATATATACATTCCATTTTTGAGTTCACTTCGTGTAATTGAAAATTTATTACCGTTTACTAAATACACTTTCTTTACATTTTTCCCTTGTATATCAAATATATTCAGTTCCATTTGTTTGGAATAATTGCCTTCAATTTCTATAGTTGCCTGCTGTGTAAATGGATTAGGATATGCTAATATTTTCACTTCAGATTTCTTTGCTGTTTTAATATCCGAAATAAGCACCTCTCCTATTTTCACTGTTGCAGTATTGGTAATTATTGGTTCATTGTAATCAAAATATATTGCAGCATTATTATTAATTACTGTGCCAATATCATTATTCTGTTGTTGTTTTATTTTAAACTTTACATATCCTTTACTGCCCTCCTCATCACTTGCACTATCTGGCAGGTTGATGTTTGCAAAAATAAATTCAACTACATTCTTCGATAGAAAATTCATTTCATATTGGTGGCTTGAAATTCCTGCCTTTATCGAAGCAAAGTTTAAATATGGTGCTAAGGTATCGATAATGCGAACGGAATAAGCTTTATAGTTTCCTGTGTTTTGAAAAGTAATCGTGTATTCTAATTCTGTTGAAGTATCAATGAGGTGTTCTGTTCCTGCGCCTTCTGGTAGCACATATTTTTTATTGGGGTCGTAAGAAGCAACCACTTTTGAGCAGAGTGAATAATCATAAGCATAGAAACCATTTATAGGAAATTGATTAAAGAAACCTGTGCTAATTCCGCCCATACTGTTTGTCCCCGCTCCCTCAATAGCAGCAGTTGCAAACTTTGAATATGGATTAAACTGCGATTGTGAAATTGTACTGCGCCATGTTGAGCCATTTGCAGGCACTTGTTGTTTAAAAATTTGATTTGGATTGAGCTGAATTGGAGTACGCAACAGTATCACATTATCTTCAATCACTGTTAAAAACTGTGGTGCTGCCATTGAACCGGCACCTTTATTTTCCAAAATAAATTCAACACTATCGCTTACTGCATTGTAGTTTACGTTTATCGCCAAATTTGAACTATCCCATAAAGGAGAAGCATTGTAAACATTATCGCTAAACGCATGTGCATTGATACAAAGCGTTCTATCAATTAAATCTAAATTATTTTTTGCATGATAGTAAATATTGAGTACGGCACTTTCCATAATATTCAGTTGCTGTGCAATAAATGTGTAGGTGTTTCCATTTTGAGTAACCCAAGCCACACTTGCAGAATCTACTACTAAATTAGTATCCACCTGCACTTCGATAAGTCCTGCAAATACGCTCGTGCCGATATTTTTATATTCCAAAGAGTAAGTAAGTTTTTTTGCAAACAGCGGAATAACATTCTCGGTTGTTGCAGAATTCATAACAATATAAGGGCTAAATAATATTTCGTTATAGCCAAGCGCAATAGTTGTATCCGTATTCTGTTGAATATTTATGTTTGCAATATTGCAAGAAGACTCTGCCCAATAAGGGGAAATAGTTTCTAATGAAATATCATAGCTTCCATCATTTAAGCCTAAAGAAAGATATCCTGAATCAGAAGCAGCAACAATAAAGGTATCGGTAGCGCTTGTGAGTGTAATATTGGTAATCAGCGCTTCTTCTGCACTATCGCGCAAGCAATTATTATTTTTATCGTTAAACACATAAGCTGTGAGCGTATTGGGATATGCCCGTCCTGTACTATCGGTTTTTATTGCCCATGTATATTGACCGGGGTTGCCCCAGCCGGATAGAAAAAATCCTTGATCATTTGTCGGTATTAATTGGGTATAATATTTTCTGCCATCACCAAAATTTAGAAGAGGTAATGCTGTGGTTGATAAAATATTGCCGTTGGTATCAGCTTCGTGCAATAAAAGGTTTGTTGTTCTTGCGTTATTGGTAAGGAAAGAAGATAATATTTCTACATTGCCATTATCTCTTGCCAATAAGGCTAAAACCCTTGCAGAATCTTGTAATGTAGGATAATTCTTTGTCCACACTAAATTTCCGCTTTGATTAACTTTGGAGATATACGGATTCCCATTTTGCTTACCATACACCAAAATATTTCCGTCTTGTGCAAGTGTTGCATTGCAATAAGTACTGTCGTTAATATCGTATTGCCATAAAAAATTACCCGAAGCATCTACTTTGTAAAGCCGTTTTGCTTGCTGGTTTGAAACCTTTTGCATCACAGCGAGAAAACCACCGTCTGCGGTGCTGTAAAGATTTGCAGGATAACTGCCAGCGCCTTGATAGTAATTTTTCCAAATAGTATTTCCCAAGCTATCTACGCGAACTAATGCAAGCGTATTGTTTTTCACGGCACACGCTACCACAAAACCATTGTCGTTTGTTGTATCTATTCCTTTATTGGCAATATTGGCTAAACTGTCAATGGCAATAAAACTATACCAAATTTTTTGTCCTGAGCTATCTATACGAAGTAAGGAAATATCTCCACTATCGGTTTTAAATCTGCTTACTAAGCCAAAATCACCGTTTGGAGTTTGAACGGAATATCCCCCCACACTAGAAATAGAATCATAAGAAACCTTGGCAAGATTTTCTCCACTTGCTGAAATATGTAAAAATTGAGCGGCATCATTGCTGGTATTCAGCTCATTCCCCACTATCACAAAGCTATTATCAGCTCGCTGATGCGCAGAAAAGGGCAAAAAATAACCATTTCCTTGTGCAATTTTTTTCGCCCAGCCTTGTGCCGCAACATTTATGCTTAGCACTATAAAACCTAACATCACTAAGTATGTTTTCAATATCCTTTTCATGTTTCTCTCCTTTTTATTATTTACAGAAATTTTGATGCTGCAAAAGAGTAGCAAACCATACGCACAAAAAAGGTCTTTTTTTGCTATTTATCGAAAAAAAACAATAGATATAATATTCATTTATGCTTTATTTACCACACTATTACTATTTTTTTTATCGAAAAATGAATATACAAAACAGCCAATTATACCAACTTTTCAATTCCCTATCCGATAAAGAAATAAAGGAAATGGGCAAAGTAATTATTTCTCCATTCTTTAATTACAGAAATGAAGAAATTAGATTATTTGAGTATCTGAAGAAGCAGAGAAAAGCAGAACATCCGAATTTTTCAGTAGAAAAAGTAATACTATTTGTCTTTGGCAAAGAAGAAAGTTTACCCAATCTGCGCCATGTGATGACTTACTTAGCCCGCATCATCATTCGTTTTATTGCTATTAGCGAAATGGAAGCAAACCGCTCCCTGCAAAGTGTTTTGCTTATTTCTGCTTATCGCAAACGAGGATTAGAAAAGCAGTTTTTATCTACATATCAAGAAGCAGAAACGTTTTTTATTAGCGAGGCACCACTTCAAGCAGAGTTGTATTTTTATCGGTTGCAACTGCACTTGGAATTTTACAATCATTCCGTTTCAAACAGAAAAGCAGCAAATCAAGACTTAGTGAGGCTATCAGAAGATTTGGATACTTTTTATATTATACAAAAGCTAAAACAATCGTGCAATATTTTATCCTATCAAAACATCTTTAATTTTAATCATCAACCCAAATTGATAAATGAAGTGTTAGAAATGGCACAGCAGAATATTCATAAAGAAAATCTTCTTTTAAAACTTTTATATTACAACTATTTATGCCTGTGCAAACCTGATAATAAATCCTATTTTTTTGAGCTGAAAAAAGTTTTGTTGAATAAATATACAACACGTATTCAGCAACAGGAACTCCGCGATAACTATACGCTTGCAATCAATTATTGTATCAAAAAACTCAACACGGGTGCTAAGGAATATTATCAAGAAGTATTTGAAATTTATCAATCCGGACTATTAAATCAAGTGTTTGAGGAAAACGGCATTTTATCGCCATTCACCTATAAAAACATTGTTTCTATTGCCATAGGGTTAAAAGAATACAAGTGGGTAAAAGCATTTATAGAATCCTATAAACACAAATTAGACAATGAGGTGCAAACCGGCTTTTACACTTATTGTTTGGCAAGATATTATTTTGGAATTGAAGATTATGAGCGCGTGAGCGATTTACTGCGCGAAGTAGAGATTAAAGAACAATTTACAGATTTAGATGCACGAGTTTTGCTGGCAAAAACTTATTTTGAATTAGATGAAATAAATCTACTCGATTACTGCATCAACAACTTAAAACAGCAATTGAAAAGAAAGAAACTGCAAACGTACCATGCGGCAGTTTATGGCAACTTTGTAAAAATGCTTAGCAAAATTGTGCACTTGCGCCCCTACGATAAAAAAGCCCGGCAAGCACTTCGGGAAAAAATTTTAGATACTAAAGTAATAGCTGAAAAAGATTGGCTGCTTTTGAAGTTTCTATAAATTACCAATCAATTTAGGCACAAACCATCTTAGCAAAATCCTGTAAGCTATTTACTGTAACATCAGCCCACGGATGTTCGTTTTCAGAGTGCGAAATAAATACAGTTTTCATTCCCGCATTTCTACCAAATTCCAAATCGGAAACTGAATCGCCAACCATAATGCTTTTAGAGAAACTTAGTCCTTCAAAATCTCTACGCGCCTGCAAAGCCATGCCAATATTAGGTTTGCGCATCTTGCTATTTTCGGAAACTAAATTTGTAGCAGCATAAACTGAATGAATTACTCCACCATTTTTTTTCACCGCCATGCGCATTTCTTCGTGAATATGTTGCAAGTCAGCATCGGTCATTAAACCTTTGCCAACTCCTTGTTGATTGGTAACAACAATTATTCTCTTGAATATTTTTGATAGTTCAGTAATGGCATCTAATGCACCTTCCAGAAAAATAAATTCATTCCAGCTTTTTACATAATCGTTTGGATAATGCAAATTGATTACGCCATCTCTATCCAAGAAAAGCGTCCATGTTTTATCTATTTCAAAAGGCAATTTCATGGTTGTGAAAACAGTTGCGGCAATTCATTTTGTGCGCGAGCATAATCATCAGGAATTCCAATATCAATAAAATACTTTTCTTGCTTAAATGCTTTTAAGTGCAAGCTTGTAGTAAATGCTTCAAACACTTCCTTTTCCAACGAAAATTTTGTAGGCAGTTTAGTGTTTAATGTGGTTTCAATTTTAGAAAACAGGTTTTTATTTATCCAATAAACACCGCCATTTATCCAACCTTCTTGCACAAACTTTTTCTCTTGAAATTCAGAAATTAAATTCTCTTCATTAAAACGAACTGTGCCATATCTATCAAAATTTTGTTGGAGCGAAAGAGCCAATACCACATCAGTTTTGGCAGCCTCAAACGAGCTTTCCATTGCCGATAAATCTACATCAAAAAATGTATCCCCGTTTAATAGAAAACAATTTTCGTTTAGCTGCTTCATGGCTTGCAAAATAGCGCCACCCGTTCCTAACGGTTCGTGTTCAATGCTATACTCAACTTCAATTCCTTCGTAGTTGTTTTTAAAATAGCTTTCAATAATTTCATGCTTAAAACCTACGAGCAACACCACTTTCTTTATACCGCATTTTTTAAGGTATAAAAAAAGATAATACAAAAATGGCTTCCCCGAAATTTCAGCCATTGGCTTTGGAACATCTTTTACTACACTTTGCAATCGAGTTCCAAAGCCGCCTGCCAAAACCAAAGCCGTAGTAGTTGAAAGTGCCATTGGCTTAAATAAATTTTCGAGCCACGAGCAATTCCTCTACCAACTGGCAAATGGTGTGTCCAATTAAAATATGAACCTCTTGAATGCGAGGCGTATCGGTACTTGGCACATTAAACAAAAAGTCGCAGTGGTCTTTCATTTTCCCACCGGTAGCACCCGTAAAAGCAATCACTTTCATGTTGCGTTTTTGCGCTTCTTGCATTGCCAGTAAACAGTTTTTAGAATTTCCGCTTGTAGAAATTGCAAATAACACATCGCCCGATTTGCCATGTGCTTTCACTGCGCGTTCATAAATTTCATCGTAGCTGTAATCGTTTGCCACAGCCGTAACAAATGAAGTGTTTACGTGCAATGCTTCCGCAGGAAGTGGGTTTCTATCGCTATAAAATCTTCCTGTAAATTCTGCCGCCAAATGCTGTGCATCGGCAGCGCTGCCTCCGTTTCCACAAAACAATACTTTGTTGCCATGTTCAAATGAATTGGCAATAAGTGTAGAAACTGTTTCTATTTGTTGAAGCAATGCCTCGTTTGCCAAAACCGCTTCTTTCACTTTTATAGAAGCTGAAATTGCCTCTTTTATTTTCTGTTGCATAATAGACTATTTAAGAATTTACCAGCCCAGAATCCAAGCAAAAACTAATGGTGCCACAATTGTTGCATCACTTTCAATCACAAACTTTGGCGTATCAATATCTAATTTTCCCCAAGTAATTTTTTCGTTTGGAACGGCACCGGAATAAGAACCGTAAGAAGTAGTAGAATCAGAAATTTGGCAGAAATAGCTCCAGAAAGGAACATCGTGCCATTCTAAATCTTGATACATCATCGGCACAACACAAATTGGAAAATCTCCAGCAATACCACCACCAATTTGGAAAAAGCCAACGCCTTTTCCTCCGCTATTTTGGCGATACCACTCGGTGAGCGAAATCATATACTCAATTCCACCGCGAACGGTTGTTGGTTTAAATTCACCTTTAATGCAGTATGAAGCAAAAATATTTCCCATCGTGCTGTCTTCCCAACCCGGAACCACAATTGGAATATTTTTTTCTGCGGCAGCTAACATCCAACTGTTTTTTGGATCAATTTCGTAGTATTGTTCTAACACACCGCTCAAAAGTAGTTTGTACATAAATTCATGCGGAAAATAGCGCTCACCTTTATCGTTAGCTTCTTTCCATAAAGTATAAATGTGTTTTTGTAACCTACGAAAAGCTTCTTCTTCAGGAATACAAGTATCTGTAACGCGGTTGTAGTGGTTTTCTAATAAATCCCATTCTTCTTTTGGGCTTAAATCGCGGTAATTCGGCACTCTTTTATAGTGCGAATGTGCAACAAGGTTCATTAAATCTTCTTCAAGGTTAGCTCCGGTACAAGAAATAATATCAATTTTTCCTTGTCTAATCATTTCAGCAAGCGAAATGCCAAGCTCTGCCGTGCTCATGGCTCCGGCAAGTGTTACCATCATTTTTCCGCCTTCGGCAATGTGTGTTTCGTATCCTTTGGCAGCGTCCATCATTGCAGCTGCGTTAAAATGCAGATAGTGTTTCTGCATAAAATCCCTAATGGGTGTACTCATGGCAAATTCCTTCTTTTATTATTTTTGAAATAAGCCACGAAAATAAAAATAAGTTAGTGTTCTTTTGAAATAGTATTTTCTTTAGCAAAAACACATTACAAAAACACTTCACTTAAATAGAAATCTATCCGATTTGTTAAAATTTTATCCCCCTTTTCAGGATTAAAATGTGGAAAACGAGAAATCCTTGAACTATCAGAAAACACTTATTATTTAATACGAAAACCTACTTTTCTGAAACGTTTGTTTTTCAACAAAACAAACTCGAAAATTTTTAAAATGAGTTTAATGTTCAACTTTGCATTCACAAAATGGAAAAATATATGGTAAAAAAAATTACGACCTTATTGTTATCGAGTTTTGCCTTTATAGCAGTAAACGCACAAACAACAATTACAAACGGCAATATGGAATTATGGGATAATCCCGGCAATTCTAGTGCAGAACCCTCCAACTGGAATTCCGGTAAAACTGCCGGAGGATTTTGGGGTGGCTCCGTTCCACAAACCTGCTGGCGCGATACCAGTTCATTAAAAGGCGGCAGCTTTTGTGCTAAATTGGTTTCTGGTGAAGTAATGGGCAATGTAGCAAATGGTGCATTAACCACAGGAAGATTGATGGCAAAAACAACAACTAAAGCAGAAGGATATATAGAAACCGTAACTTCCGATCCTAATTTCAGAATGGATTTTGTAGGAAAACCTGATAGCTTTGTTTTTTGGTATCGTTTTTCTCCAAAAGGTTCTGATTACCCAAGAGTAGAAGCCAGATTACATATTAACACTTGCCAAGCACCGGAAATTCCGGTAGGTGGCAATCACTCATTGGATACAAACAACATTGTGGCTCGTGCCCTTTGGACAGGAACAAACACCACCGTTTCGGGTTGGACACGTGTTTCTGTACCTTTTGTTTACAGAAATTCAACTACACCACAATACATTTTAATTACTTCAACTTCGAGTGGCGATCCAACCGGTGGCACTAAGAATAGTACTGTTTGGTTAGATGAATATGAAGTAATATACAAACCTATCTTAGCACTTTCGGGCAATAAAAATTATGGTACATTTTATGTTTCAGCCAATAGCGGTGCAACTATAAATGTTCCGTTTACTGCAACTGGAACTTTATATTCTACCAATACATTTACTGCGCAGTTAAGCAATGCAACAGGAAGTTTTGCAACGCCAACTACTTTAGGAACTTTAGCAGGCGCAACAGCGGGAACAATAAACGGTACAATAGCTGCCGGAACTGCTGCCGGAAGCGGATATAAAGTTCGTGTTGTTTCTAACAACCTTGCTGCTATTTCTGATACAGGAACAGCAACCGTTGTTTTGGTTAGCACATCAGTAGCGCCAAGTGCAGCACAAACCATTGCCGTGAACACCAATGGAACATCGCTTACAGTAACAGAAACAGCAGGTAGTTCTTCGCGCGAATGGAAATTTGCAACCACTTCTGGTGGTTCTTATGCTTCTTTCTCAACTGTGCAAACAGGCACGAACTACACACCAAATTTTGCCACAACAGGTACATATTATATAGTATGCGAAACAACTTATCCTGGAGGAACTGTGGTTCGCAGCAACGAAGTACAAGTAAATGTAGTTGGCAATAGCATTGCTCCGGCTTCACCACAAAGTTTATTAGTAAATGCTAGCGGAACACAACTTACGGTTACAGAATCTACCGCTGCCACTTCTCGTGTTTGGAAATACACCACCACTTCAGGAAGTAATTACCAAGCATTTGCGCCAAACCAAACCGATACAACTTACACGCCACAGTTTGCTAGTGCTGGTGTTTACTATGTGGTTTGCCAAAGCACCATTAGTGGTGTAACAGTTACCAGCAACGAAGTTCAAATTTCAGTAAACAGTGTAACACTTGCTATTACTAATGTTTCAGGTTTCCCTATTGAGTTTAGCCCGAATGCTCCCGACAAAAATGTAACAGTTACATTTACTGTGAGTGGCGGTACTTTTAGCTCAGGAAATGTGTTTACTGCACAGCTAAGCGATGCAAGCGGCTCTTTTGCCAACCCAACAAATATTGGGAATACAAATTCTACCACAGGTGGAACAATTAATGCCGTAGTAGCACACACTACTGCGGGCGGCACACAATACAGAGTGCGCGTAATAGGTAGCAATCCTGCAGTGTTTGGAAACGATAACGGAACAGATTTAGTAATTGACCAATTTTCAAATTCTGTAGCGCCAACAGCTAAGCAAACTATTGCTTATGCTACCAATGGGAACATACTAACTGTAACTGAATCGCAAAATGCTACTACTAGAAAATGGAAAGCCGGCACTAGCGCTTCAGGTCCGTTCTTTGCCTTCACTCCTTTGCAAAGCAATGCAACCTTTACACCAAACTTTGGGCAGCCGGGCACTTATTTTATAGTGTGTACTTCATTTAACCAATATGGAGATTCTACAACAACTAATGCTGTAGAAGTTGAAGTTACAAACGGTTCAACACTTACAACAACCAATGTTTCAGGAAGTCCGTTCTACATTTCGTCTAAAGCAAATGCAGGCGGCACAGCTACATTCACCTCTAATATTCTTTTTGATCCGAGCAACGTGTTTAATGCAGAACTTTCTGATGCCAGTGGAAACTTTACCAATCCAACAGTTATTGGAACTTTAAGTGGAACTACTGTTTCCCCAATCAGCATCACAATTCCTAATTCATTAGCTACAGGAACAGGATACAAAGTTCGCGTAACTTCTTCTTCTCCGGCTGTAACCGGAACAGAAAGCAGTGCATTTTCAATTTTCACATTTGAAGTAACTGTTGCACCAAACGATACTCAAAATGCCATTGTGAATGTTGCAGCAAACACACTTACTGCAAGTGAAACACATCCAAATGCTACACGCCAATGGTTAGTTTCTTTTGTGAGCGGAAGTTTCTACAATGCTTTTAATCCGGCAGAAACAGGAACGACCATCAATCCGGTCTTTTTGGGCGCAGGTACAGCTTATGTTATTTGCCAATCGGTGAATGCAAGCAACGATACCGCACAATCTGCTGAAGTGGTTTACCTTATTACAGAAGGAACAGGGATTAAAGATGCAGACAAGGTGAACATGAAAGCATGGTTTACAGAAAGCAGTTTGAATATTGATTGGAATGGAAAAGTAAACGCTACTTTGCATTTATACAATACTGCCGGCATAGAAGTAATTGAACCAAGTGTGTTGAATATTGGCAAAAACACTATTGGTACAGCTAATTTACCAAGTGGAATTTATCTATTGCAAGTTGAATCTAACGGTATAACTAAGCAAGCGAAATTGCGCAAGTAAATAGTAAATTAACCTCTAAAAAAGGCAGAGCAATATCTATTGTTTCTGCCTTTTTTATTATATGTGTTTTTAGTAAGAAAAAGATTACTTTGCCTACGCACCGACAATAATTCGTATTTTGCAATAATGTATTTGAATGAATAAATGATAGATAAAAAGACACTTTCTGAACGTGATATATGCACCAAGTTTATTACTCCTGCGGTTGAAAAATCGGGTTGGAATACGCTGACACAACTATTGGAGGAAGTATCGTTCACGGACGGAAAAATATATGTTAGAGGTAAACTGACAGCGAGAGGAAATCAAAAACGTGCTGACTATATTCTATATTACAAACCGAATATTCCAATTGCAATTATTGAAGCTAAAGACAACAAACATTCAGTAAGAGCAGGAATTCAACAGGCTTTGGATTATGCTCAAATTCTTGACATTCCTTGTGTTTTCAGTAGCAACGGTGACGGCTTTTTATTTCACGACCGTACCGCAACAGACGGAAATATAGAAACTGAAATTGGCTTAGACGACTTCCCTACTCCGCAACAACTTTGGGAGAAATACAAAAAGTATAAAGGCATCACGACTGAATCGGCTGAAAAAATTGCTTCGCAAGACTATTATTTTGACGGTACAAACCGCAAACCAAGATACTACCAACAAATTGCCGTAAACAGAACTGTTGAAGCTATTGCCAACGGACAAGACAGAATACTGCTTGTAATGGCAACTGGAACTGGTAAGACATACACTGCTTTTCAAATTATTCACAGACTTTGGAAAAGCGGAGCAAAAAAACGGATTCTGTTTTTAGCCGACCGAAACGCTTTAATTGACCAAACTCGCAGAGGCGATTTCAAACATTTTAAAGATAAAATGACGGTGGTAAAACACCGACAAATTGATAAGAGCTATGAAATTTATTTGGCTTTGTATCAAGGTTTATCAGGTTCTGACGAAGATACGAATGTGTACAAACAGTTTTCACCTGACTTCTTTGATTTGATTGTAATTGACGAGTGCCACAGAGGAAGTGCCAAAGAAGACAGCAGTTGGAGAGAAATTTTATCCTATTTTAAAAATGCTACGCATATTGGTTTAACAGCCACTCCAAAAGAAACTAAAGAAACAAGCAACACCGAATATTTTGGTGACCCAGTTTATACCTATTCATTGAAACAAGGTATTGACGATGGTTTTCTTGCTCCTTATCGTGTGGTGAGAATTGGTTTGAACGTAGATGCCGAAGGCTGGCGACCAGAACAAGGCAAAACCGACAAAGACGGCAATCCTGTTGAAGATAGAATATACAACCGCAAAGACTTTGATCGCAATTTGGTAATTGAGGAACGGACAGAATTGGTTGCCAAAAAATTGACAGAGTTTTTAAAAGGTTACGACCGCTTCGCCAAAACGATTGTTTTTTGTGTGGACATTGACCACGCTGAACGAATGAGAACGGCATTAGCCAAACAAAATGCTGATTTAGTTGCCGAGAATTACAAATACGTAATGCAAATAACTGGCGATAATGACGAAGGCAAACGTGAATTAGACAACTTCATTAATCCCGAAGAAAAATATCCAGTCATTGCCACTACTTCTGAATTGATGACTACTGGTGTAGATGCACAAACTTGTAAAGTAATTGTATTGGATGCCAATATCAATTCAATGACCAAGTTCAAACAAATTATTGGACGTGGAACCCGAATCAATGAGGAATACGGCAAAATGTATTTCACCATTCTTGATTTTAGAAACGCAACTGATTTGTTTGCTGATAAAGATTTTGACGGTGACCCAATTCGTGTAAAACCAGTTTCGCAAGACGAAGATTTGTCATTGGTTGTAATAGAGGAAGAAGAAAACACCGTAAGCGTTTTAGATGAAATCACAGGAGAAGAAATCAAATTTGAAAAGGCAACTATCCGCTATCCTGATGGTTCAAAATTGGGTGACAATTGGGTAGCCAAAGAGCCAAACCAACAAAGAGAAAAGGTTTATGTAAACGGTGTAGACGTTTCTGTTTTGGTGAGCCGTGAAATGTATTTTGACCAGCACGGAAAACCAATCACCACCAGTTTAAAAGACCACACCAAAGAAATTATCCAAGAGCAATTTGCTTCCTTAGATGATTTTCTAAACAAGTGGAAAGGTTCTGACCGCAAAGAAGCCATCATTGCAGAATTGATTGAACAGGGTGTAATGGTGGAAGCATTGTATGAAGCAGTTGACAAGCAAGTGGATTTGTTTGATTTAATTTGCCACGTTGCTTATGACCAATCACCAATGACACGAAAAGAACGGGCAAACAACGTGAAGAAACGCAACTACTTTACCAAGTATGGCGAGCAAGCCCGAAAAGTATTGGAAGCCTTGTTAGACAAATATGCTGATGAAGGCATTACCAATATTGAAAGCATTGAAGTATTGAGAGTAAATCCCTTTGATGAATTTGGTTCACCACTTGAAATCATCAACGAGTTTGGCAGTAAAGAAAAATATTTGCAAGCCGTAAAAGAATTAGAAATTGAATTATACAAAACAGCATAATGGCAGGAACTTTTTCTCAAATCTATATTCAGGTAGTGTTTGCTGTTAAAAACAGAGATTGTCTAATTTTATCAAGCTGGGAAGAAGAATTGTATAAATATATTTCAGGTATAATTAGAAATAAGGAACAGAAACTTTTGGCAATAAACGGAATGCCAGATCATATTCATTTTTTAATTGGAATGAAACCCAGTTGTTGTCTTTCAGACTTAGTTAGGGAAATTAAGAAATCATCAAATGAGTTTATCAATGAAAAGAAGTTCTCCAAATTCAAATTTCAATGGCAGGAAGGGTATGGTGCTTTTTCATATAGTCATTCTGCTTTAAACAATGTTATTCTATATATCAACAATCAAAAGCAACACCATAAAAAGCAAACTTTTAGAGAAGAATACAAGGATTTTTTAACCAAATTTCAAATTGAACATAAAGATGAATATTTATTTGAATGGATTGAATAGCCCGACCCTAAAAGGGTCAAATATTTATAGCGAAAACGATTGCATATACCGTACGACCCCTTCGGGGTCGCACCAATTAAATAAACAAATTCTATAAACATCCAATCCCTTCAGGATTGAAATGTGAAATTAGAATAAACACAAACAAATGAGCAACTTATCAGGCATAGTAAAAAGTATTCAGAATATAATGTGGCAAGACACAGGTCTTAATGGCGATGCACAACGCATTGAACAATTGGGCTGGATGCTTTTTCTAAAAATATTTTCGGATAAAGACAAGGAATTAGAATTACTGGACGAAAACTACACTTCGCCCATTCCCGACAAATTCCATTGGGTAAAAGAAAAAGGCAATTGGGCAGGTGATGATGAAGGAATGACGGGTGATGAATTACTGAATTTTGTTGACCGTGAATTGTTTCCTGCACTTCGCAATTTAGATTTAAGCACAGGCAACCAACGTGCAGTAATTGTCCGTGAAGTGTTTGAGGGTAACAACAACTATATGAAAAGTGGCATCAACATTCGCAAGGTGTTGAACAAGCTAAACGAAATTGATTTTAATATTGCCAAAGACCGCCACGCTTTTGGGGAACTGTACGAAACCATTTTAAAGGAATTGCAAAGTGCTGGCAAAAGCGGTGAGTTTTATACGCCCAGAGCCATTACGCAATTTATTACGGAAATGATAAATCCTCAATTGGGTGAAAAAGTGCTTGACCCTGCTTGCGGAACAGGTGGTTATTTAACTTGTGCCATTGAACATTTAAAGAAACAAGCCAAAAATGTAAAAGACAGAAAAAGCATTGAAGAAAACATTGCAGGTTGGGAATACAAACCGTTGCCGTATTTATTGGCAACAACCAATTTGATTTTGCACGACATTGAAATACCGAACATCAAATTTGGTGATGCCTTAGACCAACCTTTGAGCAACTTTACAGAAAAACACCGTGTAAATGTAATATTGGCAAACCCACCATTTGGTGGCATTGTAGCCAATAACAACGAAACAAATTTTCCGCAAACCTACCGTACAAAAGAAAGTGCCGACTTGTTTTTAATCCTGATGATTCATTTGCTAAAGCAAGACGGACGAGCAGGCATTGTTTTGCCAGATGGCAGTTTAACAGGCGATGGCGTAAAACAACGCATACGCCAAAAATTGTTGGAAGATTGCAACTTGCACACCATTATTCGTTTGCCTAATTCCGTTTTTCAGCCTTATGCCACGGTGGCTACCAACTTATTGTTTTTTGACAAAGGCAAACCCACCAAAGACATTTGGTATTACGAACACCGTATGCCCGCAGATTACAAGGCATACAGCAAAACAAGACCGATACAGTTAAAAGAATTTGACCCGATTAAAAAATGGTGGAACAAACGCAAGGAAAGTGAAGTAGCCTGGAAAGTAAACATCAAAACCATTATTGAACGTGGTTATGATTTAGATATAAAAAACCCAACTAAGCCCGAAGAAGAAAAAGAATACAATAGTGCAGAACTGATGGAAATGCTAAACGCTTCTTTTGAGAAAAGTCACAAATTGTTGAGCCAACTAAAACAGGCTGTGAAATAATGCCCTTTATAAAAGTATATATTCATTTTGTTTGGAGTACCAAGAGTAGGTATCCTTATCTTGATTCAAAAAAATTGAGAACACAAGTTTGGAATCATATAAGAGATAATGCAAAAGAGAAAGGAATTTTCATTGATTTTATCAATGGATATAATGACCATTGCCACTGTTTGGTTTCATTGGGTGTTGACCAAACCATTCAGAAAGTAATGCAGTTAATAAAAGGAGAATCTTCTTTTTGGATAAATAAAAATAATCTAACAAAAGAAAAATTTGAATGGCAAGATGAATATTTTGCGGTTTCAGTTTCTGAATCAATGATTGATAAAGTGCGAGAATATATTAAGAATCAAGAGGAGCATCATGGAAAAAAAACATTTCAAGAGGAATATGATGAATTTATTAGCAGATATGGATTTGAAAAATATCAAGATTGAGAATTTGGCTAAAGCCAAAAATGATTTTGAATTTTGTTGGCCTCCATCTGAAGATGGAGGCAATTCAGATGGAGGCAATTCAGATGGAGGCAATTCAGATGGAGGCAATTCAGATGGAGGCAATTCAGATGGAGGCGATTCAGATGGAGGCAATTCAGATGGAGGCAATTCAAATGGAGGCAATTCAGATGAAGGCAATTCAAATGGAGGCAATTCAGATGAAGGCAATTCAAAAGCAGGAGAACTTTTGAATAGGAATGCGGCTTTAGCCCATTCCATTAGAAAAAAATAAAAACAATAAATTGGCTTTAGCCAAATAAATTAAATATAAATGAGTTGGAAGAAAGTAAAATTGGGGGAATTGTGTTTAATTGAAAAAGGAAATACAGGAATTCAAAAGGCAATAATAGGAGATTTCCCGTTGGTTGTTACAAGTGAAGAAAGAAAATCACACAATGAATTTCAATTTGATGATGAAGCAGTTATCATTCCTTTGGTTTCTTCAACTGGACATGGACACAAAAGCCTAAAGAGAATTCACTTTCAAACTGGCAAGTTTGCAGTTGGCTCAATACTATGTGCTGTTATTCCAAAAGACAAAACTATTCTCAATGCAGAATATCTTTATCGTTATCTTGATTTAAATAGAGAAGACGAATTAGTTTCAAGAATGAAAGGCATGGCAAATGTTTCATTGCCAATTAAAGAAATTGCAAAAATTGAAATTCCTTTACCTCCGATTGAAGAACAAAGAAAATTTGTTGAAGCTTATGCAGAATTAGAATGCAATAATGAAGACCTTTCCACCGAACTAACCCACCAACTCACTTTAGTAAAAAAACTCCGTCAGCAATTATTGCAAGATGCGGTGCAAGGCAAATTGGTGGAGCAAAACCCAAAAGACGAACCAGCCAGTGAATTGCTCAAAAAAATAAAAGCAGAAAAGGAAAAACTGATTGCTGAAAACCTGCCTGCCGGCAAGGCAGGGAAACTCAAAAAAGAAAAAGAACTTCCACCCATCAAACCCGAAGAAATTCCTTTTGAAATTCCTGAAAATTGGGTGTGGTGTAGATTGGGGGAGATTATTCAATACACAGAAAATTTAGATATTCAAAAGCACCTTTCACCAGAAACAATTATTAACTACATTGATATTGATGCGATAGACAACAAAAATCAAGTTATTAGAGAAGTAAAACAAAAAACGGTTGGTGAATTATCAACCAGAGCAAGAAGAGTTTTAAAGAAAGGTTACATAATGTATTCTACGGTAAGACCTTATTTAAAAAATATTGCAACAATTGATATTGAATTAGAAAATTTTATTGGGTCCACTGGATTCAATGTCTTTAAAACAATTTTGGTTGATTCAAATTATGTTTTTAATTTTTTACTTACACCAAAATTGAATGATTATTTCAAAGAAATGATGGTTGGTTTTAATTCACCAAGTATTACAAATGAGCAATTTGAACAAACATTATTTCCACTTCCACCATTAGAAGAACAAAATCGCATCGTTCAAAAATTAGACGAACTAATGCAGTATTGCAATGAGTTGGAAGCAAGCATCAAACAAAGTGAATCACAAAATGAAAAACTACTGCAACAGGTTTTGAGAGAGGCGTTGAGCCAGCCTCTCCCTATGGAATCCAACGCTTATCAAAGTTAGGTTTTCTTTTCTCCAAAAAAGCATCGCGTCCTTCTTTGGCTTCATCGGTCATGTAAGCGAGCCGTGTAACTTCGCCCGCAAACACTTGCTGCCCCACCATTCCATCATCGGTTAAGTTCATGGCAAATTTCAGCATTTTAATAGAAGTAGGCGATTTGGCTAAAATTTCTTGCGCCCATTCGTAAGCAGTATTTTCTAATTCCTCGTGTGGAATTACCGCGTTTACCATTCCCATTTCAAATGCTTCTTGTGCAGAATAATTTCTACCTAAAAAGAAAATTTCACGCGCTTTTTTCTGCCCAACCATTTTGGCTAAATAAGCAGAACCATAACCGGCATCAAAGCTGGTAACATCTGCATCGGTTTGTTTAAAAATAGCATGTTCTTTACTTGCCAGAGTTAAATCGCAAACCACATGCAGCGAATGGCCGCCACCAACTGCCCAACCGTTTACCACACAAATTACAGCCTTAGGCATAAAGCGGATTAGGCGCTGCACTTCCAAAATATTTAAACGGTGGTAGCCGTCTTCGCCAACATAACCTTGCTTGCCTCTCGACCTTTGGTCGCCACCGCTGCAAAAAGCCCAAACGCCATCTTTGGGCGATGGACCTTCTGAAGAAAGCAGCACCACACCAATGGAAGTATCTTCGTGCGCATCTTTAAATGCATCTAAAAGTTCGGCAGTAGTTTTGGGGCGAAAAGCATTGCGCACTTCGGGACGATTGAAAGCAATTCGCGCTACGCCATTGCATTTTTTATAGGTAATATCAGAATACTCTTTTGCTGTTTTCCAGTTTATTGTGTTCATTATTTAATTGTTTTAAAGAATAGAAATAAGCTACGCGGCAAATATCTTTAAAGTTTTAATTACAGCAATTTTGAATTAAAGATTTAATACTAATATTATTAAAGTAATCTTATCTATGAAGTTGTTTAAACTTTTATACTCCTAACAATTAGAGTCTTTAAAAAGCGGGATAGGATAGGATAGGATAGGATAGAAAAAAATAAGCTACCTACCCCGCTAAAAATGATAATACTAATCGAACTTAAAGTAAAAAAGAGATTATTCCGAATTTGCCCAAAGCAAAGCGAGGATACAGCAGTAAAGTTCCGATGCATTGCATCATAACTGCGATTCTATATAAGCTAAAGACTGGAATACAGTGGCGATTATTACCTATAAAAGAATTTTTTTCTGCCCATGAATACAGCTGGAATAGCGTGTATCATCATTATCAAAAATGGAGCAAAGCAGGAGTATGGGAGCAAATTTGAACAAAATTGTTAGACCCCCACCGTGCAGATATTGATATGTCTTCTGTGCAGTTAGACCGTAGTCATACACCCGTCAAAAGAGGTGGAATGCAAGTAGGTTATCAAGGGCAAAAAAAGACCAAAACAAGTAATTTGCTATTCCTTACAGATAATCGGGGCTTACCACTTGCATGTAGCAATGTAATAGCAGAACAACACAATGATGCCTATAAACTGGAAGCATACATGATACAAATTTTATCACAACTCAAAAACGCAAATCTTAATCACAGGGGCTTATTTTTTAAATGCAGATGCAGGCTTTGATACTGAATCTTTCAAAACTTATTGTAGAGAGCAAGAAATAATACCCAATATTTATGGCAATCCGAGAAATGGAAATATAGAGCCCCAAAATCATGAATCTATTTTTGATAGGCTTCTCTACAAGTGCAGATATGTAATTGAAAGAACCAATGCTTGGTTAGATGCTTTTAAAACTCTTTTAGTGAGATTTGAAACCAATGATAAACATTGGAGGTCTTGGCATTTTATTGCCTTTATCATAATTTTGTTGAGAAAAGTTTAAACAACTTCAATAATTATACCTACTTATTGCCTTTAAGAATTAAATACACATGAAAAAACTATTCATTACAATAACATGCTTATTGTTCCTGTTTCCAGCTATGCTCTTTGCAGGCTTTGAAACCAAATCTTTTAATTTTGACGGAAACAACAGAGAGTATCGGGTTTTTATTCCAAACAGTTTTTCTCCTTCCAATTCTTATTCATTAGTTATAGGCATACACGGCTTGGGAGATAATATGACCGCCTTTTCCAACGCTTTCGGAGAGTTTCATGATATTGCCGATACTGCAAATATCATTTTTGCTTATCCGCAGGGAATGTCTAACCCAATAGGAAATGGATGGAATGCAGGAGCCGGCACGTTGGGCATATATCCGAGCGTTGGTATAAATGATGTAGGATTTATCAATGCGCTTGTTGATACCATGCAGGCTAATTACCCGATAGTTGTTGCTCAAACTTATCTGTTCGGTTTTTCAAACGGAGGGTTTATGGTGCAGCGCATTGCTTGCGAAGATAACGGCAGGTTTGCGGCAATCGCTTCACTTGCCGGAACTTTAGGCAATCAGATAACTACTTGTAATCCTGCAAGAAAATTACCGATATTACATTTTCACGGTACTGCCGATGTGAATGTTGGTTACAACAGCACTCCGTTTGGTATCAATGTTGATTCGTTGATACACCTTTGGGCAATAAACAATTCGTGCGATGCCGTGCCGAATATGACTCCCGTGCCCGACACAAAGGCAGATGGATTTACCGTAGAGCATTATCAATATACAGGCTGCACCAACCGTCTCGAACTTTTTAAAATTTACGATGCTGCACATATTCTGTTGCGCAAAAGTGCTAATGATATTGGGTATTCAGAAGAAATGTGGAAGTTCTTTCGTCCGCATACAATTTCTACAGGAGTAAATGAAATAACCTCAAATTCTAAGGTTGAAACATATCCAATTCCCGCAAAAGATATTGTAAATATCCAATTGCAGAGCATCCCAAATTATCAGAAACTACAAGTAAGTGTTTTTGATTTTATGGGAAAACAAATTGCACAACTTTTCGGCAATAATTCAGGCTCATATAGTTTAGATTGCAGCAATTTATCGAATGGTGTTTATCTGATAAAAGCAACCAACGGAAGTAATTCATACAGTTCAAAATTTACGGTAAAACGGTAGCTTTTTTTTACATTTATCGTATGGAAACATTCAAACATCAAGACTTAGACATCAAGTATATCAGGGAAGGAAAAGGTGAACCGATTATCTTTCTGCACAACGGTGGCACTTCGCATGTTATTTGGAAAGATGTGGCGGCACAGCTTTCGGGCTCGTATGAAATTTTTGCACTCGATTTGCTTGGATATGGAGCATCTTCAAAGCCAGGTAACGAATATCCGCTTGATAAACATCTTGATATTCTTTCCGCTTTTATCAAACATCATCAACTTGAAAATATCATATTAGTTGGCAACTGCATGGGCAGCGCCATGTCGCTTGCTTACGCCATGCGACAGCCTGCGGGCATCCGCGCATTGGTGTTGGTAAATCTGCTTACGTTCAACACGTTCACAGCCGGACAGTTGGGCTGGTCGCTTAGGTTAAGAAAATCTGCACCCGGTGTTTCACAAACCATAAATAATTGGTTGGGCGGTTTTCGTTTAAATCGTTTTATCAGCGAGCAGTCGTTGCGCATGCAATTCGGTTCCATCGGGCAGAAAAAGAATTTGGAAAAAACAGAAGATTTGTGCGCCTGTTTTACCGCAAACGGACAAATGAAATCGTTGCTGCTTACGCTTGATGATTTGGTAAACTATGATGTATTTGACCGCTTCACTCCTCCGGCAGATTTTCCTCCTATATGCACTATTTGGGGGCTTGAAAATAAAATCCTTTCGGCAAAAGCGGGGCGCAAGCTGAACGCCACATTGCACCCTCAGCGCGAAGAATGGATTGAAGGAGGCGGTCATTTGGTGATGCTTGAAACGCCCGAAAAAATCGCAACGGTTATCCGCGAATTTATTGGCGCAAAAGAAGTGGCAGCATGAAGTTTTTAAAAGAAGATATTTTTAATCTTGCAGAAACGGTTCGTGAGGTTGCAGCAAAATATCCTGAACGTATAGCGGTGATTGAGCCGGATGGTTTTGCTACCAACAGCAAAAGAAAATACAAACATTTTACTTACGCGCAACTTACAAAAGATGCCGAATCGCTTGCGCCCGGATTGCGCGAATTGGGCATTAACGAAGGCACACGAATAGTTTGTATGACCCCGCCAAGCTACGAGGCTTGCGTAGTAGGTTTGGGGTTGCAGCGTGTAGGCGCATTTACTTTATGGATTGACCCTTCGGTGGGCTATCTGAATGTTGCCGAGCGGTTGAGCCGCATTAAACCCGAAGCCTTTGTGGGTATTCCTGCTGCTTTTTTGGGGCGCACGATTTTTGGATGGGGTGCACGATTTTCTAAAAAATCCATCGTTATCAATGGTTTTTTTCCAGGCGCAAAAACACTTGCCTCGCTTTATCGCAATGCCCCTGACAAGCCTGAAAAACCTAATGTTTCACCTGATGCCCCATGCACAGTGCTTTACACCACAGGAAGTACTGGCCCCGCAAAGCCCGCGCTTTATCTGCATCGCAATTATGTGAATGTGTATCGCATTTCGCATAAAAGCTGGCGGTTCGACCCTGAAAATAATCCTCCAGTAGACATGGCGATTTTCCCCGCATTCTTTTTTATTGCCATTAGTGCAGGTGGAACGATGGTGGTGCCGCCAATAAAATTTCCGAGAGAAACTCCTGCTAAGACAAAGTCCAAAGCATTACTAGAAGTGATTAACGATTGCGCTGTGCAATCGTGCTTTGCTTCGCCTGTTTTGCTCGAAAACATGGCTCGTTATGCTGTGAAAAACGGCATTAAAACGCCAACACTTACACGAGTTATTGGTGGTGGCGCACCAATTTTTGCAAGCGTAAAACATGCGTTGTTGGAGATGATGGGCAAAGACGGACAAGTATTTGCCAACTACGGAGCTACCGAGGCTTTGCCTTCTACAGAAATGGGAGCGCAAGAAGCACTGGAAGAAACATTTCCGCTTACCGATAAAGGTGCAGGAATTTGCGTGGGTCGTCCATTTGAAGGTGTGGAAGTGCGCATTGTGCGTATTGTAGATGGCATCATTAATTCGATTGAAGAAACGAAACAACTTGCAGATGGAGAAATAGGTGAAATAATAGTGCGGGGCAAACATATAAGCCCGATGTATTATCTCGATGATGAAAGTACGCGCAAAAACAAAGTGCCCGATACAAACGGACAGTGGCATCGGCTTGGCGATAGCGGTTACATAGATGATAAAGGAAGAATTTGGACTTGCGGTCGTGTAGGGCAACGAGTAAAATCGAAAGATGGAGATGTGTTTCCTTTACTTGTAGAACCCATTTTCGATGCACATCCGCAAGTTCACCGAAGTGGTTTGGTAGGCGTTACAATGAACGGTAACATAAAGCCTGTTATTTGTGTACAACTGAAACTGGGGCATAGCGGCTCACAAAAAGATATTCGTAAACAACTACTCGAATTGGCAGCACAACATTCCATAACAAGTATTGTGAAGCATATCCTTTTTATAAAAAAACTACCCGTTGACCCTCGCCACAACTCAAAAATAGAACGACCTGCTTTGGAAAAATGGGCGACAAGAAAATTAGGAAGTGCATAAGGCTTTTCTAGTCGGATGAAAGAGCGAGGCTCGAAGGCGGAAAAGGGATATTCTCAGGTTGTAAAAAGGGGGTAAGTTATTGAAAACAATACACTGTTTGACGGGGCTGGCAAAATAGTTATTAAACTCAGCAGGTAAGTTGTTTCTTTACCGAAACAATTTTAAAGTTTACGCTTGATGAGTTTTCTTTTGGGATTGAAACTGCTTTATTTATTACTATTTTTAATGTATGTATTCAGAAACAACTTTCAAAGAACAGCAACAATTTCGCCAAGTATGGCTTTGGACTTTGCTCCTTGTCATTAACGCACTATTTATTGTGGGAACAATAAGGCAAGTTTACTTAGGAAAGTCCTTTGGCAATAATCCCTCAAGCAACTTTGAGCTTGTTTCACTTACCATAATGGTATTAGGTATTTTACTGCTCTTTGTTTTTATGCGGCTTGAAACTGCTATTGATACAATTGGTGTTCATTATCGTTTTTATCCTTTTCACAGAAAAATGCGCACCATAGAGTGGAATAGAATTTCAAAAGCCTACACACGCAAATACAATCCAATTGGAGAATATGGCGGTTGGGGAATTAGGTCGGGCATTTTCGGGAGTGGAAAGGCTTTAAACATTTCAGGAAACAAAGGATTGCAACTTATTTACGACAACAACCAAAAACTTCTTTTGGGAACACAAAAGCTAAATGAATTAGAAACCATTTTACAGCAACTTGGCAAAACCAATTAGCTGTATTCCCACATCTATTGCTTTTAATTTCATAGCAATATTAAACCTAATTCAACATTCAAATTCAATTAAAAAAATCGAGTTGGTTAGTTGAAAACAAAAGCTATTTTTATTTAAGAAAATTTAAAAATCATGAACCGTAGGCAATTTTTAACCGGTTTCTTAACTGAAGAACAATCTCAAAATTCAACTGCTGCACCACGCGGAAGCAGTACCGATACTTCGCCTTACAACGGGCAATGGACAAAAAAGGAAATTGCGCACTTACTGCGAAGAACCATGTATGGCGCAGCTTATAGCGACATTACTTACTTTGCAAACAAAACACTTGCGCAAACTGTTGATGAATTGCTCACCACAGGAACAGCGCCTTCTCCCCCACTCAATTATTACGGCACAGATTCCGGAGCCGCACTCGGGCAAACTTGGGTAAATGCCTCTTTAGATGTGAATGCCAATATAAACCGTGGACTTTCGCTATTGGCATGGGAGGCAGGAAATATGGTAAACCAAAGCAAAAGCCTTGAAGAAAAAATGGTGATATTTTGGCTCAACCATTTTGGAACTAACATACAAGAATATGCTGATGCGCGATATGGCTATAAACACATTTCTACTATCAGGCAGCACTGCTTGGGCAACTTTAAAGATTTGGTACGTGCCATTACCATTGACCCTGCAATGCTTCATTTCTTAAACGGCTACAAAAATACCAAAGCAAAGCCCGATGAAAATTACGGCAGAGAGCTAATGGAGCTTTTCACCGTGGGCAAAGATGGAGGACAAAAATATAGCGAAGATGACGTAAAAGAAGCTGCGCGTGTACTCACAGGATATAGAATTGTTACGAGCAACGCAACTTATGTTTTCGATTCGAGCAAACACGATACCGGTACTAAAACATTTTCAGCATTTTATAGCAACACCACGATTAGCGGCAAAAGCGGAGCAGCAGGAGAGCAAGAATTAGACGAATTGCTCAATATGATTTTTGCCACACAAGAAGTTGCACTTTTTATTTGCAGAAGACTATACCGCTATTTTGTGTATTACGAAATTGATTCTGCTGTTGAAACGAATGTGATTGCACCAATGGCAGCAGCTTTTAGAAGTTCAGGATACGATATAAAAGAACCATTGAGATTACTCTTTAATAGTGAACATTTTTTTGACAGCTACAATGTTGGCGCCATTATAAAACCTCCATTAGATTTAATTGTGGGTGTTACACGCGAAACAAAAGTGCTTTATCCTGATAATACAGATTTAGAAGCGCAATATTTTATGTGGCTTCAAATTGCATTGGTGAGCGGACAAGGTTTGCAGCAGCTAATTTTCGGACCGCCAAATGTGGCAGGTTGGGCTGCTTATCACCAAGAACCAAATTATCACGAGCTTTGGATAAGCACTGTTACACTTCCGCTTCGAAACCAAATTACAGATTTGCTTATTTATATTGGTTTAAAAAAGAATGGAAAAAAAGCTGTGATAGATACTGCCGATTGGCTCAGCCAATATCCTGATGCAGATAATGTAGATTTGGTAATTCAACAACTAAACGAACATTTACTCACGCATCCACTTTCTGCAAATAACCAAGCTTTATTAAGAACTGTAATGCTTGGCGGCCAAACAACTTCATATTATTGGACACAAATTTGGCTCGACTACAAAAACAATCCCACCGATACCGCCAAGAAAAAATTAGTAACCGATAAACTGCAATCTGTACTTAAATACATCACCAGTTTAGAAGAATTTCAACTCAGTTAATTTTTAAAATTAAGACATGAAAAGAAGAGAATTTATACGCAGAGCAGTTCCGGCAGTTACCGTGCCGATGATGCTAAACGGACTAAATATAAAAGCATTTGGAGAAAGCGCGCAATTGGAATCGCTCACCGGAGCAAGAGGAAACAACGACCATGTTTTAGTACTAATAGAACTGAGTGGCGGAAATGATGGATTAAATACAGTGATTCCGATTGACCAATACAGCGGCATTGCAGCGGTGCGTTCCAATGTAATGATTGACCAAAGCAAAGTACTTGCACTGAACGGAACTTCAAGTGTTGGTTTGCATCCTTCTATGAGTGGCGTACAACAAATGTATAACAATGGTAAAGTAAAAATTGTGCAATCGGTTGGCTACCCAAATCCAAATTTTTCGCACTTCCGCTCTACCGATATTTGGACTTCGGCTTCAGATTCAAACACCTATTTAACTTCAGGCTGGATGGGGCGTTATTTGAATTTTGAATATCCAAATTATCCTACCGATTATCCCAACACAACTATGCCCGATCCACTTGCCATTCAAATTGGCGGAGTTTCGGATCCTGTATTTATGGGTCCCGTAATGAATATGGCTTATTCCTTACTTTTAGATTCCAATAACGAAGTGCAGAGCTATACTTTTTTAGGCAACATTCAAGATCCATATTCAGTTCAAAACCCATACAAAAAGGAATTGGATTATTTGCGAGCAGTAAAGAAAAACACCAACGGATTTGGCACAGCAGTAAAGAACGCTTACGATGCCACCGCCACACAATCTGCTTACCCGAATACTGATTTAGCCAAGCAATTAAAGATAGTTGCAAAGCTTATTTCCGGTGGATTAAAAACAAAAGTGTATTGGGTAAGTATTGGTGGATTTGATACACATGCTTCGCAAGTGGAAACCGATACCACCAAAGGAAAACATGCAGATTTGTTACAAACACTTTCTGATGCGGTAAAAGCATTTCATGACGATTTGCAGCAATTAGGACTTGGTGATAGAGTAATTAGCATGACCTATTCCGAATTTGGAAGAAGAATAATTTCAAATTTCAGCTCCGGAACCGACCACGGTGCAGCAGCGCCATTGTTGCTTTTCGGCAATAAAGTTGTTTCCGGAATTTTAGGCAGCAATCCTATTGTTTCATCAAGTGCAACCGTGAACGATAACTTGCCAATGCAGTACGATTTCCGTTCGGTGTATGCTTCGGTGTTGCAAGATTGGCTTTGCGTTTCGCAGCAAGATGTAGAATCTACCATATTGCTTCAAAATTTCCAATCGTTGCCTTTGGTTCAAAACAGCGATTGTATTGCTTCGGGCATTCGCGAGCAAAATCAGGCTGCCGGACTTAACTTAATTCGCGCTTATCCAAATCCATTCACCACCAGAACCACCATAGAATTTACTACTGCCGGCTCGCATACTTTGGTTGAAATTTTCAATCCGTTTGGGCAGCAAATAAAAACTTTGGTTGATGCAGATTTTGCACAGGGAACTTACCAAGTAGATTTTGAAAACGAAGGCTACGCAGCAGGAATGTATTATGTACGTTTCCAAAATGGAGCCGTGCAGCAAGTGAAACCACTTGTAATAGCGCAATAATCTATCGAAGTTTTATAGTGGCTATTGCAGGAAAATGGTCGCTCAATTGCTTTGAAGAAGAATGGTATTGAACTACTTGCAGTTGTTGAGTAGCGAGTATGTAATCAATTCTAAAATAAGAATACAAACTCACAAAAGTTCTGCCGATTCCCCAACCTTGCTCAATAAAAGCATCTTGTAAATTATTTGAACCTGAAATAGTATTGTAAGTATAGCTTACAGGCACATCGTTTAAATCGCCACACACAATTTGCTTGCCCGAATATTTGCGCACAATTTTCGCCACTTGTTCTGCTTGCGAAGCTCTGGTTTTATAGCTAAAACGCATCTTTCTAATTATCCTTTTCATCGGCAACCATTCAGGCAGTTTATTGGTTTCCATTTTTTGTATAGAAACATAATCTTTATCATCTAAATGAATAGATTGCAAGTGCATATTAAAAACTCGAACTGTATCATCTTTAACTTTCACATCGGCATAAATACAATCGTTACTTCGTGAATTTTTAAAATCTACATGCTTCACATTCACAATAGGAAATTTTGAAAAGGTTGCTTCGCCCCACTGCTGTTCAATTTTCCCGCGCTTGTATTTTCGTGTTATTTCCACAGTAGGTTTAAAATAGTAATAAGTAAAACCTAAAGTATCTTGCAAGTATCTTACATTGTTCATCAGCATACCTTGGTCGGTGTAGAACTCTTGTAAACAAAGTATATCAGGCGATTCAGCTTTTATTAACTCCAGCATTTCTGCTCGTGTTTCAACATTTCCTGTCCAATTATACAAGTCAAAATTTTTTACATTCCAACTCATAACTTTTATGGAGTTTTCAGTTTTAAAATCTTCAGGAAGGTTTAATGCAAAAGTTACTTTTAGCTGTGGGTAACAAAGTAGCAACGCAGCTATCGAAAGCAGTGAAAACAATGGCCTGTGAAAAAGCCACCACAAAACAAAAATTAAGTTCACCAATACCAAAACAGGAAAAAGCAAACCTGCAAAAGAAAATAACCAAATACTATTTGGATTGATGTAGGCAGAATAAGCCGATAGCAGCAGCACACCAATTGCAATAAAATTTAAAAACGCCAAAAGTCCGCTAAACATCAATGTAAAAATATAAAATTGATGTGATTGAAATCTGAAATAAACAACATTTTCAAATTCATTCAGTAAAAGCGTTTTCTTTGCGCTCCTAAAATGAGAATTACTTATCTGCTTGCTGCCATAGCTTTAGTTAGCCTTACACGCTGTAAAAAGATGCCGAACGATGGCTATCCTTTTTATTTACGCATAAACGAAGTGCAGCTAAACACCCAATCTGTTACACAAGGTGCAAACACAAACGGCATCACCGATGTGTGGATTGAAGCCAACAGCACCAATTTGGGCGGAAACCAATTTCCGATAGAAATGCCGATTTTAGAAGAGGGAACAGTGCGCTTGGTAATTCAAGCAGGAATAAAGGCAAACGGCTTTGCCGAAGCCCGAATTATGTATCCATTTTACGCTGCCGATACCGCAACATTAACTAATGTGAAACGGTTAGATAAAATTATTCACAAACCAATTTTTACTTACAAACCATTAACCAAGTTTCGCTTCTTAGAAGATTTTGAATTTGGAAACCAATTTTCTTACACCATGGACAAGGTAAATAATGGCGATGTAGCTTACGGAAACTGGTGCGGAAAACTTTCTATAAACAGCACGCAAACCGAAAAGGAAACACAAAGCACCACAGCAATGGTTCTTCCGGGCGGCACAGAATCTTGGATAGAATTTGATTACAAAGCAGATGCTTCTTTTGAAGTTGGAATTTATGCCGGACCAAATCGCTTGAGCAAACTTTTTCTTTTTCCGAAACAGAATTGGACAAAATTTTACTTGAACGTGGGCAACGAAATTGGCAGCTACAAAGGTGAACAATTTAACATATTTTTTAAAGTTAAAATGCCAGAAGGCGCAAGCAGTGCCAATGTGTGGATTGACAATGTAAAACTTTTAACCTTTTAAGATTTGAAGAAGCTTTCTAAGCTAATTTGGGCTTATGTGATATTCGACTACTTCGCTGCAATGGCTGCGTGGTTCATGCTCTTTGTGTTTCGCAAAATATATATTGAAACTGAACCATACGAAATAAAACTACTGCCGCAAGACATCAATTTTGTGCTCGGTCTTTTTTTACTGCCTATCGGTTGGATTTTCTTACACTACATTTCCGGAACTTACACCGATGTTTATCGCAAGTCGCGTTTAAACGAAATGGCAAAAACCTTTTTCATTTCACTGCTTGGCGTTACCATCGTTTTTTTCTTGTTTTTATTAGACGATTTAGTACAGCGCTATTCCGATTATTACTTCACATTTTTAGTATTGCTCTTTGCCCAATTTCTATTCACTTTTTTTGGAAGATTGATAATTTTAAACTTTGCTAAGGAAAATATTAAAAGTAAAAAATTCGGTTTCAACACTTTAATAATTGGCAGCAACCAGCAAGCAGAAGAAGTATATAACGAACTAAATTCAAAGTCATTTTCTTTTGGCTATCGCTTTAAAGGTTACATTGAATTAAACGGCTGCAAACCTAACCGACTAACCAAAGAATTGCCGCGTTTGGGCAGTTTAAACGAACTTGAAAAAGTAATTAAAAGCGAAGAAATTGAAGAAGTAATTATCGCTATAGAAAGCAGCGAACATCAGCAAATAAATTATATCATCAATACTATTTCGGGCAAACAGATTTATATAAAAATTATACCGGATTTATACGATATACTTTCAGGCACTGCAAAAATAAATCACATCGTAGGAACCGCTTTTATTGAAATTCCACCAACCGTTTTAAGCGAATGGGAAGTAATTACAAAACGCTGGTTCGATGTACTTTCTTCCTTAGCAGCATTAGTAATTCTATTTCTTCCAATGCTCATTGTTGCTATTATTATTAAACTCACTTCCAAAGGCGATGTTTTTTACAAGCAAGAAAGATTGGGGCAATTTGGCAAGCCGTTTGACATTTTAAAATTCAGAAGTATGTACACCGATGCCGAAAAAAGCGGGCCGCAACTTACTTCTGATAACGACAAACGCATCACGCCAATCGGGCATTTTATGCGCAAATATCGCATTGATGAATTGCCGCAATTTATAAATGTAATTAAGGGAGAAATGAGCATAGTTGGTCCGCGAGCAGAACGGCAATATTTTGCAGACCAACTTATGGAGCAAGCGCCATACTACAAACAAATCTGGAAAGTAAAACCTGGTATCACTTCTTTAGGAATGGTAAAATATGGCTATGCAGGCAATGTTTCCGAAATGCTAAAACGCTTGAAGTACGATATTATTTACATTGAAAATATGGGCATTTTGTTAGATGCAAAAGTGCTTATCTACACCGTTTTAACCGTAATAACCGGAAAAGGAAAGTAAAATTGCAATGATGAAAAAATGGGGAATTGCCTTTTGCGTTTTGCTCTTTTTATCTTTCACACTTTTTGTTTTTAGAGCGCCAATTCTTAGAAGTTTTACTTGCTTGCTTATTACACAAGATACTTTAGAAAAAGCAGATGCCATCATCGTACTTTCTGGCGGAAGCTATGATAGAGGAAACAAAGCCGCAGAAATTTTCAAGCAAGGTTTTGCGCCTTTAATTATTTGTCCTGGCAGTAATCCTGCTTATGAATTTAAAATACTAAACATCAACATCACCGAATCGGAGCAAGCCAAAATGAATTTACTGCGACTTGGCATTCCGGATTCTGCCATAGTTGTAATAAACAAAGGCACTTCCACTTACGAAGAAGCGCAAGCAATTGGTGAATACCTAAAAACTAAACCTTACAAAAAAATTATTCTACTCACTTCACTTTATCACACCAAAAGAGCAAAACAAGTTTTTGAAAAATTTATTCCGCATAACATAAAGCTAATAGTTTGCGGTGCAAAAAGTAGCCGCTTCGATGAATATAATTGGTGGCGAAGCGAAGATGGACTTATCTCTATGAACAATGAATTGATAAAGAAAGTGTACTATATTTTAAAAGGAAAATAGCACAAAAATCAATTATCCCAGATTCCGCAATAGAAATTTAAGCGAGATGAAATAATACAAAACAGCTGCAAAAATGCGATAAAAGCATAATGAATTATGGTTTTTGAGCAGTTGAAGCAGATGTAAAGTAGTATTTTATCGTAGCAAAGAATCTATTGCGGAATCTGGGATTATACGAAGTCTAAACTCTGTTCAATAATTTCAAAAATATAATTCAAATCTTTTTCTGAAATACAGTAAGGCGGAAGCGTATAAACAGTGTTGCCAAGTGGGCGAAGCAGCACGCCATTTTCAATATAAAACGGAACTACTTTTTCCTTAATCGGGCTAAGATAATCGCCCTTGTCAGAATTTATTTCCAACGCCATTATTGTTCCTTTAAATCTTGCATTTTTCACTTTAGGGTGTTTTGAAATTTTCTCCACAAAGTTTTTATTCAGCAGCTCTATTTGCTTAATTTTTTCGAGTGTATTTTCCTTTTCCCAAATATTAAGCGAAGCCACAGCAGCTGCACACGCCAATGGGTTTCCCGTATAGCTGTGCCCATGAAAAAGCATTTTATATTTATCGCTACTGTAAAACGCATCGTAAATTTCTTTAGTGGTAGTGGTAGCGCCCAGCGGCAAAAATCCACCGGTAATTCCTTTTGAAAGGCAAATAATATCCGGTTCAATATTTAAGTATTCTGAAGCAAAAAACTTTCCGGTTCTACCAAAACCTGTCATTACCTCATCGGCAATACAAAATATTTGATGCTGTTTTGCCAAACTCATAAGTTGGTTTAATACTTCTGCCCCATACATCAACATTCCTCCCGATCCTAAAACCAAAGGTTCAAAAATAAATGCACAAATTTCATCTTTAAATTCATCTACCGCTTTTTGAAATTGTGCCACAACTTTGTTGGCATTACTTGCTGTTGGCGTATCAATAAACACAACATCAAAAAGTAAAGGTCTAAACGGTTTAGTGAACACATCGCGAGCACTCACACTCATGCTGCCAAAAGTATCGCCATGATACGATTCCTTAAATGCAATAATTTTAGTTTTCTGCATTCCTTGATTTGCAAAAAACTGAATGCACATTTTTAATGCAGCTTCTACTGCGGTGGAGCCATTATCACTAAGAAAAATCTTTTTTTGATTTTTAGGAAGCAAAGGCAACAATCGCTCGGCAAGTTCCACTGCAGGTTGGTGTGTAAAGCCTGCAAAAATTACTTGCTCTAATTTATGAGCTTGTTCGCTTATGGCATTGGCGATTTCAGGATGTGCATGTCCGTGCATATTCACCCACCAACTCGAAATGGCATCAATATATTTTTTGCCATTTTCATCAAATAAATATGCTCCCTCTGCTTTTTCTATTGCAATAGAAAGTGGCGCAATTTTCATTTGTGTGTATGGATGCCAAAGCACATCGGCATCTCTTTCAGAAATACTTTTAATCATTATTTCGGTTGCAACTTCAATTTAGAAATACAATTGCAATGTTATACCAAAATAAATTGTTTGCACTAAAGAACTCTGTGTATGTAAAAACAAAAAAGGGTTTCGGTATAAACCAAAACCCTTTTTGTTTGTGGGCGCACACGGGTTCGAACCGCGGACCCCCTGCTTGTAAGGCAGGTGCTCTGAACCAGCTGAGCTATGCGCCCTTTTGATTGGGAGCGCAAATGTATATTCTTTTCAGATTTATGCAAATCTCTTTCAAAAAAAAAGTTTTTGTTTTTTTTCTCTGCGTTCAAAAACATAATATTCATGCAAAATTCAGCAGAAAAATAAAATTTTACCCACCTAAATAAAAGAGTACAAACTCGAAAAAATAAATTTCGACATTGGTATTCGTGCGAAATCATAAATTCGCCACGGTTCAAAAAAAATATCGTTTTGCAATTAGTTGAAAAAATAAAGTTTCAGATACAACAATTAGAAGGCCCGATTTTAGTGATTGGAGCAGGTGGTTTTATTGGTGCAAACCTTTTTAAAAAGATACTCGAATTGCGCAATGATGTGTATGCCACTACCAGCAAACCATTTATTCCATGGCGCTTAGATGATGTTCCGGCAAAGCAAATTTTGCATTGCAACATCATTAAAAAAATTGAAGTTGAAAAAGTATTCAAAGATTTTCAATTCAAAACAATTTTTGACCTTGCTGCTTACGGTGCATACAGCAAGCAAAGTGATGCAGAACTAATTCACGAAACCAACTACATGGGTTTGCTGAATTTATTGGAAACGGCTTCGCGCTATTCGGTGAAAGCATTTGTACATGCGGGCAGCAGCAGCGAATATGGCTTAAACTGCCTTGCACCAAAAGAAACCGATGAACTTTTGCCCAATAGCCACTACGCTGTAACAAAAGCCGGAGCAGCTCACATGATTAAGTTTTATGGCACTATTAAAGAAATGCCGGTGCTTAACTTGCGCTACTATTCTATTTATGGTGCTTACGAAGAGCCGGATAGGCTTATTCCTACGCTCATAAAAAGAGCATTGCAAAAGGAATTTCCTCCTTTGGTGCAGCCGGAAATTTCGCGCGATTTTGTATATATTGACGATGCTGTTTTAGCTACGTTAATGGCTGCAAATTCTAACTTTGATAAAACAGCAGGAAAGTCAATCAATATTGCTTCAGGAAAGAAAACTACCATTCGCGATATTGCTACTGTTGCAAAATTACTTTTTGAAATTCCTACTGAACCGCATTGGGGCGATTTCCCAAACAGGAAATGGGATTTAAAAGATTGGTATGGCGATGCTTCGCTTGCTAAAGAACTTTTAAATTGGCAAAGTGAAACCACTTTAGAACAAGGTTTAAAAGCTACTTCAGAATGGCTGAAAAACTATTCAAAACCGCTTTACGAAAAGAAGCTCGTTCAAGATAAAATTCAACATAAGATTACGGCCATCATTGCTTGTTACAAAGATGCTCAGGCAATACCAATTATGTATGAAAGACTCACTGCTACTTTCAAAAAAATGATGGTGGACTACGAAATTATTTTCGTGAACGATTGTAGTCCGGATAATACCGCAGATGTGCTTTCCGGAATTGTAAATAGCGATGACCATGTGATAGCTGTTGAACATTCGCGCAACTTTGGTTCACAGAGTGCATTCCTTTCGGGCATGGAAATTTCTACCGGAGATGCAGTGGTTTTATTAGATGGCGATTTGCAAGATCCACCAGAAATGATTGAGCAATTTTATGCCGAATATGTGAAAGGTTTTGATGTAGTTTTTGGAAGAAGAGTAGCACGCGAAGGCAGCCAACAATTAGCATTATTCTACAAACTTTTTTACAGAGTTTTTCGCAGCGTAAGTTATGTACCAATGCCGGTTGATGCGGGCGACTTTAGCATGATGGATAGAAAAGTAGTGAACGAACTAATTAAAATGCCGGAAACCGACCAATTTTTACGCGGTTTACGTGCTTGGGTTGGCTTTAAACAAACAGGGGTAAACTATGTTCGCCCCGAAAGAATGTTTGGTGTAACCACCAACAACTGGCGCAAAAATTTGTGGTGGGCGCGTAAAGCAATTTTTAGTTTTAGTTTTGTGCCGTTGGAGCTCCTCACCTATTTTGGATGGGCACTCACAGGCATTTCGTTTATAGCCATTTTAATTCAAATTGCACTTTACTTTATCGTGCCAGAAACTCCACACGGAATCACTACAATTATTGTATTGATTTTATTTTTTGGCGGTTTGAATATGCTTGCTATTTCAATAATTGGTGAATACCAAGCAAAAATTATTGAAGAAGTGAAAAGGCGACCAAAATTTATTCGCAAACAGGTTTATAGAAATAGATAAAAACCACTTTATAGTGTTTCAAAATCTATAACTTCATTGCCTAATTTTACCCTTGCGTGAAGAAGAAAAAAATATGGATTTCAGTAGCTGTGTGTTTATCCATGCCGCTAATTTTTCTATTGCTCAATTATATTTTTCCACTTCATTACACGCCAAATTATTCCACACTTATTTACGATAGCAAAGGCAAAGTAATTCATGCTTTTCTTTCGCCAGACGACAAGTGGCGGTTTAAAACAGAACAGCACGAAATTTCAACCAACTTAAAAAAGGTATTTTTAAACAAAGAAGACAAGTGGTTTTACTACCATTTCGGTGTAAACCCGTTCTCGATTTTTCGCGCTACATTCAACAACTTGGTTTACAGAAAAAGAACTTCCGGTGCTTCAACCATCACCATGCAAATAGCGCGAATGTTGCAACCAAAGCAACGAACATATTCCAACAAATTGGTTGAAATATTTAGAGCCATTCAGTTAGAAATGAAATTTACCAAAGATGAACTTTTTGAAATTTACATCAACAAAGTTCCTTATGGCGGAAACATTGAGGGCGTGAAAGCGGCATCACTTATTTTCTTCAATAAATCGCCTGAGCATTTAAGTTTGGGTGAATTAACCGCGCTGAGCTTAATTCCAAATCGCCCGTCATCACTAAGGTTAGGCATAAATAATATTGAAATTGAAGCCGTGCGCAATAAATGGCTCAACCGTTTTGAGAAAGAAAAACTATTTCTAAAACCTTCAATTGACGATGCAAAATTAGAAAGTATAAAAGCTGAAAGGCGTGATTTACCACGCTTTGCACCACATTTTTCCAACCGATTTAGAAATACTGTTTCTTACAATATTCACACCACCATCAATTTAGAACAACAGAGAAAATGCGAAAGTTTAGTTAAAGACTATATCAATACTTTGCGCTACAAAGGCATACAAAATGCTGCGGCAATGGTAATTGAAAACAGTACAGGAAAAGTGATTGCATATATCGGTTCGGCAGATTTTAATAATAATGCAGATGCCGGACAAGTAGATGGAATTCGCGCGGTACGCCAGCCGGGAAGCACACTTAAACCTTTGCTTTACGGCTTATGTTTTGATGAAGGCATTTTTACACCAAAAACAATTATTGCCGATGTGTCGAGCAATTTTGATGGTTATGTACCGGAAAATTACGACAGTAAATTTCACGGAAATGTTTCCGTAGAATATGCGCTGGAAAATTCTTTAAATATTCCCGCAGTAAAAGCTTTAAACATTCTTGGAAAAGAAAAAATGATTCTTGCTTTAAAGCAATGTGGCTTTAGCAGCATTACAAAAAATGAAAAGCGACTTGGACTTTCTCTAATTCTTGGTGGCTGTGGCGTTACTTTAGAAGAAATTAGCAATCTATTTAGAACCATTGCCAACAAAGGCGTTTACACACCAATTCACTATATTGAAAACACAAAAACCACCGCTCAAAAAGATACTATTTTAACCGCTTCTGCCACTTTTATGCTCAGTGAAATTCTTTCAAAAATTGCTCGCCCCGATTTGCCTGTGAATTGGGAGAGCAGCAAAAAACTTCCGCGCATTGCCTGGAAAACCGGCACCAGCTATGGCAGAAAAGACGCTTGGAGTATCGGCTTCAACAAAAATTACACTATAGGAGTTTGGGTGGGTAATTTCAGCAATGTTGGTGCTCCAGATTTGAATGGTGCTGCCATTGCCACGCCTTTGCTTTTTCAGCTATTCAATACGGTAGATTACAATTCGCCCAACCAATGGTTCAACATGCCGCGCGAATGTGGCATTAGAAGTGTTTGCAGCAATTCGGGTTCACCTCCGGCTTTTTTCTGCAAAAATTTAGTTACCGATTATTTTATTCCGCTGGTTTCAAGCCAAAAAACTTGCACACATTTAATTGAAATGAAAGTTGATGCCAAAGAACAAATTTCGTTTTGTAACGAATGTTTGCCGAAGGTTGGCTATAAAAAAGTGCTCTACGAAAATTATTCACCCGAAATTATTCGCTGGATGGAAGAAAACCACATTGGCTATAAAAAAATTCCACCACACAACCCTGATTGCAGCAAAATTTTTAAAAGCAATGAACCGAAAATAATTTCACCCATAAACGGCAACGAATATTATTTAGAAGAAAATAATCCGCAACCAATTTTGCTCAACTGCGAAGCTGCTGCAGATGTGGAATATGTATTTTGGTGGGTGAATAATAAATTAGTGAAAAAGGCTAAAGCAAACGAAAATGTATTTTTCGATTTGCCCGAAGGCAGTGTGAAAATTTCTTGTGCTGACGACAAAGGCAGAAACAGCAACATTTGGGTAACGGTAAAGAAGGTTAATCTTTAAGTTTTAACTTTTCTTTCCACCAAGTGTTTCATTAAGCATAATTTCGGGTTAAATTTGCAAGCAATTAGTTATTTAGCAAGCATGGAAGCTATAAATGAAGAGCAATTAAGAGAAGCCATCATTGATGTGCTGAAAACAATATACGACCCTGAAATTCCGGTGAATATTTACGACTTAGGCTTAATTTACGAAGTGAATGTGTACCCGAATTTTGAAGCTGAAATTATTATGACACTTACCTCGCCAAACTGCCCTGTGGCAGGCACTTTGCCGGGTGAAGTGGAAGAAAAAAGCAAATCGGTAAACGGCATAAAAGATGTAGCCGTTGAATTGGTTTTCGATCCCGCATGGAATCAAGATATGATGAGCGAAGAGGCAAAATTGGAATTAGGATTTATTTAAAACAATCAATAATAAAAATCAAAATACAAAAGTATGTATCCAGCAGAATTAGTAGCACCAATGAAAACTGACTTAACCGAAGTAGGTTTTAAAGAACTAACTACACCAGCCGAAGTTGATGCTGTTTTAAAAGAACAAAACGGCACTACCTTTTTAGTAATCAATTCTGTTTGCGGTTGCGCAGCAGGCTCTGCCCGCCCGGGAATTCGCGAAGCAGTAACTACAGGCGGCAAATTACCAAGCAATTTAGTAACTGCATTCGCAGGTGTAGATTCTGAAGCTGTGGCTCGTGCAAGAGAATATACCACACCTTATCCGGCATCTTCACCTTCAATGGCATTATTTAAAGATGGTAAATTGGTTCACTTTATAGAAAGACACCAAATTGAAGGCAACAACGCCCCTGCAATTGCCACGCACTTGAAAAAAGTGTTTGAACATTTTTGCTAATTATTTTATTCTTCAAATAAAGGTTACCTGCTCTTTTTATTAGAAAATTGGGCAGGTAATTTACTTTTACAACCTTTCATTTAAGATAAAGTAGAAGCAATATTTTATTTTCACCGCCCAAAGAATATTTTACAAACTAAAAGCAATGAGCAAATTTAATAAGCTGAAAGTGGCTTCGGTAAATAGAGAAACAGTGGATAGCGTAAGCGTTTCATTTGAAATACCGGAGCATTTAAAAAATCAGTATCAATATATTCCCGGTCAATATCTTACCCTAAAATTATTTGTGAATGGCGAGCAACTTAACCGCAGCTATAGCTTTTGCAGTTCACCTTTTGCAAACGAGATGATGACCATTGCCGTGAAAGAAGTGAGCGGTGGCAAAGGCTCTACATACATCAATAGAAATATAAAAGTTGGCGATGAAATTGAAGTAATGGAGCCAATGGGAAATTTTCATTCTCCGCTTTCAGCAGAAAATGAAAAGCACTATTTATTGTTTGGTGGCGGCTCAGGAATTACACCACTTTTTAGTATTTTAAAAAGTGTATTGCTTCATGAACCTAAAAGTCGTGTTACTTTATTCTACGGCAATCGCGATGAAGAAAGCATTATTTTTAAAGAGCAATTACAAGCACTTCAAGCAGAAAATAGCGATAAAGTTAAGTTGATTCACATTCTTAATTTGCCTTCTGCATTTACACCATACAGCGGTTTTTTACTCAAAGATGTTGCACTGAAACTGCTCCGCGAAAACACAGATATGAACTTTGCACAAGCCGAGTTTTTTATTTGCGGTCCGGTGCCAATGATGAAAGAGGTTGAAAGTGCCTTAACAGAGCTTTCAATTCCAAAAGCCAAAACACACATCGAATATTTTACCGAAAAAGCTGATGCCGATAAAAATGCCGCAAGTGTTGGTGCTACTAACACCGAAACTGAACCATTTAACGGAAAAGCACACGTAAAATTAATCTACGATGGCAACGAAGTAGAATTTGACATGACCGAAGATCAACTTGTACTACACGCAGCTTTAGATGCAGGTTACGACCCTCCATATTCTTGCATGGTTGCAGCTTGCTGCACTTGCCGCGCTAAACTTTTAGAAGGCAGCGTGGTGATGGACGACCGCGAGAGCCTTACTGATAGCGAGATTGCAAAAGGCTATGTACTTACTTGCCAAAGCCATCCAAAAACAAGCAACATCGTTTTGAATTACGATGTGTAGTATTTTGTTTAAATTTTATTAGCACAAAATATTGGCACATGAAGTTTAGAACCGAGATTGAAATTGAAAAATTTCCTTTTCAAATCAGCCATAAAAATCGCTTGGTCTTTATTGGTTCTTGCTTTGCCGATGAAATTGGAATGCGTTTTAAAAATTCAGGTTTTCATTCGTTGGTAAATCCTTTTGGTGTAATCTTTAATCCTATTTCCATTGCAGGAATTTTAAATGATGCAGCAAATACTTCAACCGAAATTCAGCATCATATAATTGAACACAACAGTCGCTTTTATTCACTCAAACATCACGGAAGTTTTGCATCTAATTCAAAAGCTAATTTGGAGCAACAAATTGCCGAGCAAAACAACTTGCTACATAACAATTTAAAGCAAGCTGATTTTCTATTTATCACACTTGGCACAGCCGTTACTTACAAGCATATTCAGGAAAATAAAGTAGTTGCCAATTGCCATAAATTACCCAACAATTTGTTTAATAATAATTTACTAAACATTGCTGAAGTGGTTGAAAATTTAGGCACCTCAGTAGAAAAGCTCAGACAAATAAATCCGGCCTTAAAAGTAATTTTCACGGTTAGTCCGGTGCGTTATTTTAATTTCGGTATGCACAAAAACCAACTCTCTAAAGCTACACTTTTATTAGCTGTTGAAGCCTTAACACAGCGTTTAAATAATTGCTATTATTTTCCTGCTTATGAATTGGTGATTGACGATTTGCGCGACTACCGATTTATGAAAGAAGATTTAATTCACCCAAATAAACAAGCAGTTGATTATATCTGGGGAAAAATTGAGCAAGCTTTTTTGAATGAAAACACGCTTTCACTTTGCAAAAGAGTGCAATCTTTCAACGCTATGAATAACCATAGAATGCGAGAGGAAAGCAATGAATTTAAAGAGAAAATAAAAAGTGAATACGAAGCACTAAAACAGCTTTTACCTCATTTGGCAACTGCTTAATACTGTTCATTTTCGTTAGGAAAATCGCGGCTTTTCACATCTTGAACATATTGCCCTACTGCATTTTTTATATCATCAAACAAGTTCAAATATCTGCGTAAAAAACGCGGCCTAAATTCTTGAGTAATTCCAAGTAAATCATGACTTACCAAAACTTGTCCATCGGTGCCGCCACCGGCTCCAATTCCAATGGTTGGAATTGTAATACTTTTAGAAACTTTTTCAGCCAAAGCAGCCGGAATTTTTTCTAATACCAAAGCAAAACAACCGATTTTATCTAACAAATAAGCATCTTCCAAAAGCTTCTGTGCTTCGGCTTCTTCCTTTGCGCGAACAGTATAAGTGCCGAATTTGTAAATGCTTTGTGGCGTTAAACCCAAATGCCCCATCACTGGAATTCCGGCAGTTAAAATGCGCTCTATACTTTCGCGAATTTCAGCACCGCCTTCCAATTTCACAGCATGTGCTCCTGCTTCTTTCATAATGCGAATGGCGCTTTCCAAGGCCAAGCGCGAATTTCCTTGGTAATAACCAAAAGGCAAATCAACCACAACCAAAGCGCGTTTCACTCCGCGCACCACACTCGATGCATGGTAAATCATTTGCTCTAAAGTAATAGGCAAAGTAGTTTCGTGCCCTGCCATCACGTTACTTGCAGAATCGCCCACCAAAATCACGTCCATTCCCGCAGCATCAATAATTCGTGCCATGCTGTAGTCGTAAGCCGTGAGCATAGAAATTTTTTCACCTTCGTGCTTAAACTCCATTAGTGTGTTTGTGGTAATTCGTTTTATTTCTTTATGAACGCTCATGGTGAATTTTTTTGTGCAATATTAGATATTTTGAAAGGGAAATGCTTTAGAATTGAGTACTATTTTTCGCAAGTTTTTCTAAAGCGTAACAAATTGAGTGTACAAACTTTTAAAATTCCGAAAGTGCTGTTTGCAACTTGCTTTACTATTTGTTATTTACGCCCTTTCAAACAAAAAAATAGTTGAACACAGGAATTTACTTTGAAACTGCTTGGTATTGGTTGCCTTTGTGTTTGTTGCTGGGTGCGGCTTACGCACTTCTGCTCTATTTTAAAGAAAAGAAAATAGCCGCTGCTGCCGCCAAGAGCAAATACTTTGTTTATGCAATGGCTGCATTTCGATTTTTGGCAGTAAGCATTATTGCAATTTTATTGATGAGTCCGTTTTTGAAAATGCGATTCACTAAAACTCAAAAACCCGTAGTCGTTATTTTAAATGACAATTCGGAATCAATAAAGAATAGTTTTGGCAAGCAAGATTCAGCTTTGCTACATCAAAAACTAAATAGCGTAAAAGAGAATTTAGCTTCAAAGTTTGATGTGGTTTCTTACAACTTTAGCGACAAAATAAGTGATGCAAAAGATTTTGCTTACAATGGAAAAGCTACCAATATTTCAGGTGCGCTAAACGATATTAACGAGCGTTTTCAAAATAGAAATCTTGGTGCTGTACTTTTAATAAGCGATGGAATTTACAACCAAGGCGAAAATCCAATTTATGCTAACCAGAATTTTGCAGCTAATATTTTCGCTGTTGCCTTGGGCGATACCGCTATTCAGCGCGATTTAAAATTTGCAAGTGTTCTCCACAATAAAACGGCAAATATTTCAGAACAAATTCCTTTGAAAATTGAAATTGAGGCTTCGAATTTACAAGGTAAAGTTGCAGATTTAAAAGTGGAAGAAATACAAGATTCTGCCACTTCAGTTTTATGCTATACCAAAATTGTAAATATTGGTTCGCAACAAAATTTCCAAAAATTTGATGTGATGCTTCCGGCTGCAAAAGCAGGTGTGGTGCATTATAGAGTTTCACTTTCGCAGTTGGCTGGCGAGGTAACTTACAAAAACAATGTGCGCGATGTTTTTATTGAAGTGCTTGAAAACAAGGAGCAAATTTTAATTGTTTTCAATTCACCACATCCTGATGTTGCCGCATTAAAAACAGCTATTGAAACCAACAATGCTTTTGCTGTAAAAACTATTTCAATTGATGATTTTAATGAACCTTTAAATGGTTTTAGTTTAATAATTGCACACCAATTGCCTTCGCAAAAAAACAAAGCACTTAATTTATTTTCTAAAGCAAAAGAGCTTCACAAACCAACGCTTTTTGTGCTGGGTAGCCAAACAGATTATGCAGCGCTAAAGCAATGGCAGCGCGTGGTTGACGTTTCACCTTCCAGCAGTATGCAGAATGAAGTTACGGCAGTTTTTAATCCTAACTTTTCACTGTTTACGGTAAGCAATTCTACCATTGAAGCTATCACAAAATTTCCTCCACTTTCGGTTGCATTTGGGAACTTTAAAACTGAAGCAGGCTCGAGTGCTTTTCTATTGCAGAGAATAAATAGCGTAAAAACAGATTTTCCACTCATTGCATTTTTCGAAGTTGGCGAAGATAAACAGGCTTGCATTTTAGGTGAAGGAATTTGGCGCTGGCGTTTATACGATTTTATGCAAAACAAATCGCAAGATGCCACAAACGAAATTATCACTAAAACGGTTCAACTACTAAGTGCAAAAACCGATAAGCGACCATTTAGAGTTGCGCTCCCAAAGAATATTTTTAATGAAAACGAACAAGTAACTTTTGATGCACAACTTTTTAATGCCAACTACGAAGCGGTGAACGAACCCGAAGTTCATATGACAATAAAAAGTAGCGATGGAACAGTTTTTAATTTTCCATTTGCTCGCACTGCTAACGGCTACAATTTGAATACTGGAAGTTTACCCGTAGGGAATTATTCTTATACTGCAAAAACAAATTTGGGAGGAAAAACACTTTCCGCAACAGGTAAGTTTAGTGTGAGTCCACTACAATTAGAAACTACGCGCACACGTGCCGATTATGAATTGATGCTGCAATTGGCAGCAAAACACAATGGCAAAACTTATGCACTACAGAATCTTGAAAAAAGCGCTGAAGATATACTCGCTTTAGATTCTTTAAAACCTGTAATTTTTGATAATTACATTACCGAAAATGCCATTAACTTAAAATGGATTTTTGCTTTGCTAATAGCGCTTTTCAGTTTAGAATGGTTTGCTCGAAAATATCTCGGAGCATATTAATTTCCTCTATTTTGTGCAGCCTGTAAAGTGTTCAGCAATAACGAAACAACCGTCATTGGCCCCACTCCGCCCGGCACTGGAGTAATGTAACTGCACTTTGGTGCAACTTCATCAAATTTCACATCGCCTTTTAAACTAAAACCAGATTTTTTTGAAGTATCTGCAACGCGCGTAGTTCCTACATCAATCACTACAGCACCTTCTTTCACCATTTCACCGGTAAGAAATTCGGGCTTGCCTAATGCTGCAATAATAATATCGGCACGCAAGGTTTGTTCTTTTAAATTTTGTGTTTTGCTATGGCAAACAGTAACTGTTGCATTGCCTGTTTTACTTTGGTTGCTGAGCAAAATACTTGCAGGGCGGCCAACAATATTACTTCTGCCAATTACTACTACATTTTTACCTGAAGTTTCAATATTGTAATGCTCTAAAAGTTTGGTAATACCAAGCGGTGTAGCACTTACAAAAGTTGGCAAACCCAAAGTGAGTTTTCCAACATTCACAGGGTGAAAACCATCTACATCTTTTTCCGGTTTCACAGCAAGCAAAACTTTATCGGCATTGATGTGTTTAGGCAAAGGAAGCTGAACAATAAAACCATCAATCTCATTGTTGTTATTCAGATTTTCAACTTCGTTCAAAAGAAACTCTTCGGTAATATTATCGTCAAAATGGAGCAAGGTTGATTTAAAACCTACTTGCTCGCATGCTTTTACTTTGTGCCCAACGTAAGTTAAACTTCCACCATCATTTCCAACTAAAATTGCTGCTAGGTGAGGCGCACGATTTCCTCTTGCCGTGAATTGATTTACTGAATCTGTAATTTGATTTTTTATTGCTTCTGATACTGCCTTTCCGTCAATTAATTTCATGGTGCGAATATAGAAATTCAAATTAGGGAGAAACTTTATTGTAAATAAAATTCAATCTCTTATCCACTACAAACCGTTTTCACAGCAACTCGTCAGCCGGATTCCAAAAAACTTTTTCAAAATTTTGCACGGTATCTTTTTCGATTTTCACACCTTCTTTTTCCAGTAGTTCTTGCATAAGTGTTGGCGTTGTGAAATGAAATTTTCCGGTGAGCAATCCATTTCTATTTACTACGCGCTGTGCCGGCACATGTGGAATTGCTGCATGTGAAGCATTCATGGCCCAGCCAACCATTCGGGAGCTTTTGCCTGTTCCTAAATATTTTGCGATAGCGCCATAAGTAGAAACTCTGCCTTTGGGAATTAAACGCACAACGGCAAAAACATCTTCAAAAAAAGAATGTCTATCGAAACTGTTTTTGGCTTTCACAGCTTTTTAAAATGGCTTTTAAATTTAAGCAATTCGCTTACATCGCTCACTTTTATTTTTCCTGTAATGAAAGCCCATTGCGGACTTAAATCGCCATTTTCCAATGCTTCGTAATCTTTGGCTTTTGCTTTTATTTCGCAATCGGCATCGCCCTTTAAACCTTCGGTAACTTTCACCTTTTTGTTTTTAAGTAAAACCGTGAAGTCTCCTCCCCCATCGCCACTTAATATAAAATGAAAAACTTTTTCCTCATTCTCATCAATTTCATCTGTAGCTATGCGTTTCTCAAAGCTTTTAATCATTTCAGATGCTCTCATTGGCTTAGTTATATTTATTTTTGAAATATTGCAAAAGAACGTTTGCTGAAACTTTTTCTTGTGTTCCTTCTTTTAAATTTTTTACTGTAAGCATTTGTGTTTCAACTTCTTCGCTTCCCACAATTACAGCAAACTGAATTTGCTTTTTATTGGCATAATCTAACTGCTTTCCAAGCTTGCTAACTGTTGGATAAATTTCAGCAGAAACGTTGCCACTTCTTAATTTTTGAAGTTCTTTGAAAGCGAAATTTTGAGTTACTTCATCAAAGTGGCAAAACAAAACTTGCGTTCCTGATTTTAAATTTTCAGGAAATAAATTCAGTTCTTCCATGATATCGAAAATTCTTTCTACTCCAAAGCTAATGCCAACTCCCGTAAGATTTTTTCCACCAAAAATTTCGGTTAAATTATCGTAGCGCCCACCGCTGCCAATGCTGCTTCGCAAGCTGCCTGAATTATTTTTTGCTTCGATAATAAATCCGGTATAATAATCTAAGCCGCGCGCAAGCGATAAATCAATTTTAATTGGTGCATTTGGAGCAACAGAAAGAGCTGTGTTTATTACGGTTTCCAACTCTTCAATGCCAAGTTCTCCGATTGAAATCCCTATAAAAAATTGCTTGAGTTGTTGCAAGATACTTTCGTTTGTTCCATTCAAGTTTAAGTATGTTGCCAACACATCAATTTGCTGTTGCGAAAAGCCTTCTTGCAAGAGTGTTTCAAATACTTTTTCTTTCTCAACCTTATCTAATTTATCAATGGCAACTGCAAGCACTGAAAACTGCGCGGCACAATTCATTTTTTCTGCTAACGCTGCTAATATTTTTCGGTTAGAAATTTTCAACTCTACTTCATGTAAACCAAGCTTAGCAAATGCTTCAGTAAAAATTAAAATTAACTCCACTTCGTTTAGCAAACCTGCACTGCCAATTATATCTGCATCGCACTGATAAAATTCTTGATAGCGACCTTTCTGTGGTCTATCAGCACGCCACACTTGCCCAATATGAAACCTACGAAAAGGGAAAGCTAATTTATCTTGATGCTGAACCACATATCGCGCCAAAGGCACAGTGAGGTCGTAGCGCAAACCTTTTTCAGCAATATGTTTTAGTGCTGCTGAAGATTTTACTTCTGCTAAAATTTCTGATGGAACATTCTTTAAAAAATCTCCACTGTTTAATATTTTAAAAAGTAGCTTATCGCCCTCATCGCCATACTTTCCGGTAAGTGTTTCCAAACGTTCTATTGCCGGAGTTTCTATTTGCTGAAATCCATATTTTGAAAAAACTTTTGTAATTGCTTCAAACAAAAAATTCCGTTTCGCAACCTCTTCGGGTAAAAAATCGCGTGTGCCTTTGCTAAGCGTAGGTTTTATCTTCTCCATGTGGCGAAAATATACAGGTTTTACAAATGCTTAGTTTTTAATTAGCAGATGCTTGTAGTTATTGGTTTTACACTTCACATTCAGCAAATAAATTCCAGAATCGGTTGATGAAATATCTACCATTTTCTCACTGCCGTTTGTAATTATTTTACCGCTTAAATCTTGTACCGTCCAGCCTTCAAATTCATCATTTTTAATTTCAAAATGCCAAATTCCGAAAGATGGATTTGGGTAAACAGAAAAGTTTAAATCGCTATTTAATTTTGTAATTCCAAGCGGAGGTGCACAAGCAGTAAAACCCATAATTTCGTCCCACAAGTCCAGCTTAGTTTTGAGCAGCTTGCATTGACTTCCGTTTGGCGTAGCTTTCAATTCCATATAGCAATCGCTTGCTGCTTCGTACTGAACCCAATTGGGAAAATTGCTGCCATTAGGATTTCCCGTTTTAGCAAAATTCGTCCAATAATTTCTCATCAAGGTTTGCATAGAATCATCAGATGGCTTCAACAAATTTCCTTGTCCAAAAGTTGCGTTTTCAAGGTTATTAAAAACATACAGCAATTCAATGCCGTGATAAGAGCCATAAGGCGCTAATTGTGGCAATGTGTTGGCGTAAGTAAAATAGTAGCGCCAAACCGGCTGCTGTTGATTCATGCTCACACATCGCGCAGTTCTGCGAACAGAAGTAGTAAACTGCGCATCAGACAAAATATTTACATAAGATTTTCGCGCATCAGTATTATTGTTTCCAGGAGGATAAAGTGCTAAAATTTGCGTGCGATATGCTGCTGGCACATAAAGATTTACTAAAGCAGTAACCATTGTTGGCGTAACTACCGGAGGCACCGAAAGACTCATTTCGTCTTTGTTTGAACCAATAAGCAGTGTGGCATTATTAAAGTTTCCACTTGTAAAATATGGTGTAGGCATTTGAGTAAAAACTACGCCATCTAATGTAGGTTGAAAATTTTGTTGCACTACGCCACCTTGTAGCGGAGAAGGTCCGTTGCGAACCACAATTGAATCTGCCGGAAGTGAACGTAAATAGGCAACTTTTTGCGCATCAGTTCCAGAAATATTAGCAAAGCTATTCACAAAAGAATTGCCTTTGTTTTTTGCATCAGCATAGGTAGTTAAATTTGGGACTGCGCTTTGTATTCCTATTTTATGAAACAGTCCACTTGCCATGTGTGTAATCATTAAATTACCTGCATTAATGCCTCCTGCGCTTTCACCAAACACCATTACGTTAGCTGCGTCTCCTCCAAATTTTTCTATGTTATTTTTCACCCATTTCAATGCTAAAATTTGATCTAAAACTGCATAGTTTCCGCTTTTGCCATACTGGTTTTCTACATCTAAACCCTGATATACCAAATAGCCCAAAGCGCCTAATCTATATTGAATGGTAACTACAACCACATCGCTACGCTCTGCCATATTTTTCCCAAAGAAAACAGGTGTGTTTCCTGCCGAATCGCAAGCGCTGCCTTGTTGGTTTCCGCCACCATGAATAAACACCATCACAGCGCGTTTACTACTGTCTAACTTTGGTGTCCACACATTCAAATACAAACAGTCTTCGCTTCCTTTTAACTTGCCGGCAGTGTCTAGTTGCGTGCGTTCAATTTGTACACAAGCTGGTTTAAAAGAAGTAGTTCGCAAAACACCTTGCCACACATCAGGATTTTGCGGGGCGCGCCATCGCAAACTATCTACTGGAGGTTTAGCAAATGGTATTCCTAAAAACTGAAATACATTTCCATTTTTAGAACCTTCAACGACTCCAAATTGAGTAGTTACTTGATTTTGTGCAAAGATATAATGTACATTTACTGTAAGAAATACAACAAAGAGAATTTGATATAAATTTTTCATACAATTATTTTGTAGCACTATAAAAATAGCCGCTTTATTTTTATCTAAACTACAAACAAGAGAAGAAATTCTACTGCACTTCTTTCTTACTTAAATCTTGCCAGTACCTGCGCCACTTATCAAGCACGGTTTTAAAATCGGGAGGGAGTTCTTTTTCAAAAAACATTTCTTTTCCTGTAACCGGATGCTTAAATCCAAGTTCGGCTGCGTGTAAGGCTTGGCGCGGCAATATTTCAAAACAATTATCTATAAACTGTTTGTATTTGGTATGAATAGTTCCTTTTAAGATTTTATTTCCTTCGTAGCGCACATCACCAAAAAGTGTATGCCCGATGTGTTTCATGTGCACGCGGATTTGGTGTGTGCGTCCTGTTTCAAGTTTACATTCAACTAATGAAACATAATTTAGTCGCTCCAAAACTTTATAGTGCGTAATAGCATGTTTCCCAAAAGAGCCATCGGGAAAAACTTCCATCTGCATTCTCTGGCGTGTGTGCCTTCCTATATTTGCTTCCACAGTTCCTTCTGTTTCTTCAAAATCGCCCCACGCTAAAGCCACATATTTGCGCTGTGTAGTTCGGTCGAAAAATTGCTTTGCCAAATGTGCTAATGCTTGTTCAGTTTTGGCAATCACCATTACTCCGGTAGTATCTTTATCCAAGCGGTGAACCAATCCGGGTCGGTAAGGTTCATTCGATGGCGGTAATTGCTCAAAGTGATACATGGCAGCATTGATAAGTGTGCCACGCGGATTTCCTAATCCTGGGTGAACCACCAAATTTGCCTGTTTGTTTATCACCATCAGGCTTTCATCTTCATAAAGTATTTCTAACGGAATATTTTCCGGTGTAAGGTCAAAACTTTCGCTGCTTTTAGGAAAAATAAGCAGTATGCTATCGTTTGGGCGAATTTTGTAATTGCTTTTTACCGCTTTGCCATTCACCAAAATATTTCCCGCTTCGGCAGCGTATTGAATTTTAGTACGGCTGATGTTACTCGTGAGTCGGCTGGCTAAGAATTTGTCAATTCTTTCGGTTTGTTGTCCTCCATCAATTTTTATAGTAACTTCTTGCAGCAAATCATCACCTGCTGCATTGTTTTCTTCAATTTCTAATTCTTCGGTTTCGCTCATTTTATTTGAAGCCTTTTAAATCATCTTTGGTTACAGCGCTCACTCCTACTCTTTTGCAAACTTTAGATGCTACATGGTTTGTAAAGCGGCAAATATTGTACAAATCCATTTTATGAACCATTGCTAAAGCTGCTGCTGCAATTACGGTATCGCCCGCGCCACTCACATCGGCAGCATTTATTGGTTTGGCTGAAACCAACTCGCTTTCTCCGGCTTCATTGCTGTAAAAAGCACCGTATTGCGAAAGTGTAAGCAATAGATTTCTAAACCTATTTTTGCGTTTCAATTCTTCCGCAGCTTCGTTGAGTGATGTAGAATCTTTTGGATTTATTTTCATTTGCAGAGCAGTAGAAAGTTCCTTTAGATTTGGTTTAAAAAGCGATACATTTTGGTATTCAAAAAAGTTCTTTTCTTTTGGATCTACCGCTACTAAAATATTGAGTTTGGTTGCTAAAAGCAAGGTTTGCTTTATCACTTTTTTGGTGAGTACACCTTTGTTGTAATCTTGCAGAATAATAATGTCTATTTTCTCTTTACGAAGAATTTCGTTGAGCTTGGTTAGCAGCAGTTCTTCTTCCGGTTTTGAAATATCGTCTGTAATTTCTTCATCGTAGCGCATCACCTGTTTATCTTCATCAAAAATTCTGGTTTTCACGGTTGTTGGGCGTTCTTCACTAAAAATAAAGTGGTTGTTTTTTAAACCATTTTCGCGCAAAATTTTTAATAATTCTTTGGCATAATTATCATCGCCAACCACTGTGAGCAAATGCGGTTTCGCTCCCAAGCCTTTCACATTAAGTGCCACATTTGCCGCCCCGCCTGCTTTCATTTCTTTGGAGTCAATTTCTACAACCGGAACCGGTGCTTCTGGTGAAATTCTATTTATTTCACCAAACAGGTAATTATCTACCATTACATCGCCTACTATTAAAACCTGAGTTTTTGAAAAGTTTGGAAGTTTCAATGCTGCCGAAGTGTTTTTTGTTGTTTTAAAATTTTCGGCTGCGAAAGAACAATTTTAGTTTGAAGATTTGAACCAAAATTTTGCAATGTGATTAACTTCGCTCCATAAAAAATAAAAAGCCCCGATGCTTATCACATCGGGGCGGTTACCATATTTTGAATTATGGCAACAAAAATCAACAGCGCTGCAAATGTAGCAAGTTCGCTCAACCTTACTTTACATTTAACACATAATCTTTTTTTTATCTTTTAAACTATTGATATTCAAACATTTAAAATCATAATTTTTTATTCTGCGTGCATTAACAACTGTTAAATATTTAACAGTTCTAATCTTACTTAATTAAAATAAAAGAATAATATATTTTTGCTTTTATGGAACAAAATAAGCCTTTGAGGTTTCGTTTTCACGGCTCGGGCAGCACACTTTTGGTTATCTATTTTTTGAACTTAATTTTCATCATACTCACACTTGGGTTTTATTATCCGTGGGCGCGGGCAAAGCTTATTCGCTATATGTATGGCGAAGTTGAGTTTGAGGAAAACCGTCTTCAGTTTCATGGCACTGGCAACGAAATGTTTTTAGGTTTTTTAAAAGCCGTTTCGCTTGTGGCACTTCTTTATGCGCTGTTGCTTGCTACACAATTAACCAACTTCGATTGGATTCGTTTAGCAGGAATTTTCTTTTTTCTTTTAGCATTTGCCATCATGATTCCATTTGCTATTCATGGAGCATTGCGCTATCGCTTGAGTCGATCTTCATATCGAGGCATACATTTTGGCTATCGCGGTGAATTAAAACCGTTGGCTATGATTTTTATTAAAGGTATTTTTCTCTCAATAGTTACACTTGGCATTTACTTGTCTTGGTTTGAAGTAGAATATAGAAAATATACTCTCGGCAAAATTCGTTTAGGCAATGCAACTTTAGCTTACAACGGCAATGGCGCAGAACTTTTTCTCATAAATTTGAATGGTGTTGTATTTACTATTTTAACCTTAGGAATAGGTTTGTTTTGGTTCTTAAAGCAACGAAACCATTACTACATCAATAATATAGAAGTTCTTCAAAACAGTAATATCTACAACCTTAAAACTCAAATAACAGTTACCGATATTTTTACTGCAACCATTTTCACCTATGCAACCATTCTCACTTTAGGTTTAGCTTTGCCTTGGGCAGTTATCTTTAGCTACAAAATTTATATCAACAATATTTCTATTGAAAATGGTTTCAATCCAAATACTTTGGAGCAAACCGAAGAAGAATACAACGATGCCACAGGCGATGATTTAACCGATATGCTGGATATTGGAGTGATGTAACTATTAGCTTTATACTTTTTTTAAGAAAAATTCAGGTTTTAAACATTATTTTTCCCAAACAACCGTTTGGTAAAAACAAAACTTTACCTACTTTTGATACTTCATAACATTTATTTAAAATCTTATTCTTTTTCAAAATATAAAATATAAAACATAACAAATAGCAAAATGGAAACAGCTAATCCAACAAAAACAGTTTTAAAAGGCGGAGAATTTCTAATTAAAGAAGTTCCTGCACAAAGCATCACCATTAAAGATGAAATTACAGAAGAGCAAAAAATGTTTGGTCAAACTACCGAAGATTTCATCACTAATCGAGTTCATCCAAATGTTCAAAAAATAGATAAAGGCGACCACCAATTGGTGATTCAACTTTTAAATGAATCTGCGGAGCTTGGTTTGTTAGGCGCTTCTGTGCCTGAGCAATATGGCGGAATGGGAACAGACTTAGTTACCGATACCGTAATTAACGAAGAAATTGGAAAAGGGCATTCGTTTGCAGCAGCTTTTGCAGCTCATACAGGAATTGGAACTTTGCCGATTTTATATTTCGGAACGCAAGAGCAAAAAGACAAATATTTACCAGGCTTGGTAAGTGGTGAATTAAAAGCTGCTTATTGCTTAACAGAACCTGGCTCAGGTAGCGATGCTTTAGGCGCACGCTCAAAAGCAGTACTTTCCGAAGATGGAAAATACTACACTTTAAACGGGCAAAAAATGTGGATTACCAACGGTGGATTTGCTGATATTTTTACCGTGTTTGCAAAAATTGATGGAGAAAAATTTACAGGCTTTATTGTAGATGCAAAAAGCGAAGGAATTTCTTTAGGCAGCGAAGAAGACAAACTGGGAATTAAAGGCTCATCAACTCGTCAAGTATTTTTTAATAACGTGAAAGTGCCTGCTGAAAATGTTTTGGGCGAAATTGGAAAGGGACATAAAATTGCATTTAATGTTTTAAATATCGGTCGCTACAAACTTTGTGTTTTAGCATTGGGCGGATCTAAAAAAACAACTTCAGTTGCCGTAAACTATGCTAACGAACGCATTCAATTTGGTGTGCCAATTTCTTCTTTCGGAGCAATTAAACACAAGTTGGCAGAAATGGCAATTAAGGCTTACGTATGCGAATCTGCAACTTACCGTACTGCCGGAGATATTGACCAAATGATTGAAGCACTTGCCGCAAAAGGCACAGATCGCGTACAAGCAAAATTGATGGCTGCTGAAGAATATTCAATTGAATGTGCCATTTTAAAAGTATTTGGCTCAGAAGTTTTAGATTATGTGGTTGATGAAGCTGTTCAAGTATTTGGTGGCACAGGTTTTAGCGAAGAATATCCAGTAGCACGCGCTTACCGCGATTCCCGTATCAATAGAATTTTTGAAGGCACGAATGAAATCAACCGTTTGTTAAGCGTTGGTCAGTTAGTGAAGAAAGCGCTAAAAGGCGAATTAGATTTAATGACTCCTGCACTTGCCGTACAAAAAGAATTGATGAGCGTGCCAGACTTTGGTAGCGATGGCAACGAAAGCTATTTTGCCGCAGAATGGAAAGCAATTAAAAATGCCAAAAAAGCTATTTTGATGACTGCCGGAGCTGCCGTACAAAAGTTCATGCAGAAGTTAGAAAAAGAGCAAGAGGTAATTATGAATATTGCCGATATGCTTATTGAACTTTACGCTTGCGAATCTGCACTGTTACGCGTTGAGAAATTGGTAAATACAAAAGGCGCTGAAGCTTGCAGTTTGCAAATTGACATTGTAAAAACTTACCTAAGCGATGCAATGGAAAGAATTAACCTTTCGGGCAAACACGCGGTAACAGCTTTCAATGATGGCGATGTGTTGCGCATTATGCTTATGGGATTAAAGCGCTATACTAAATACGAATCGTTCAATACTATTGCCGCTCGCAGAAGAATTGCAGACAAAATGATTGAAGAAAATAGCTACTGTTTCTAAAAAAATAGAAATAAATTATTAGCCCTGTATTGTGGTATCAAAACACAATTCAGGGCTTTTTATTTTAACCAAAATCAATTGCTTAAAGCGTTGCTTGCCAAGTTGTTTTCCCCACCTTATTACGGCTAAACTTCCGCAAGACCAACAACGCTTTTTTTAGATTTTTCATAAAACAAAAAAAGTTTAGTGAAACGTGTTTCACTAAACTTTTTTCAAACCATTGCCTGTATTCGTTTTTAGCCGATTTTACCAACTATTTTTCAGTAATATGCCATTATTTTTAGAACCTAATCTATCAACTATAAAATTATTGCTATTGTAAGTACGCCAACTTGCTTTCAGGTTTCTCTCTAAAAACCTTTAAGTCGACTTAATACTTACTCCACCTACTTCCTGCTATAATTCGGAGCTTCTTTGGTAATGCTTATATCATGCGGATGCGATTCGGCAAAACCCGCAGCAGTAATGCGCACAAACTGTGCTTTTTGCAATGCCGCAATATTTTTTGCTCCGCAATAACCCATTCCGGCACGTAAACCTCCAATATATTGATACATCACTTCGCTCACGCTTCCTTTATATGGTACTCTGCCCACAATTCCTTCGGGAACTAATTTCTTTATATCATCTTCCACATCTTGGAAATAGCGATCTTTTGAACCTTCTTTCATTGCTTCTACGCTGCCCATGCCGCGATAGCTTTTAAATTTTCTTCCTTCGTAAATTATCGTTTCGCCCGGGCTTTCATCTGTGCCGGCAAAAATACTTCCTGCCATTATGGTATCGGCTCCTGCGGCAATAGCTTTCACAATATCTCCGGTGTAGCGAATTCCGCCATCGGCAATAATTGGCACTCCGGCTTTTTTAGCAGTTTTGCTCGCTTCGTAAATAGCTGAAAGCTGAGGCACTCCTACTCCGGCAACAATTCTGGTAGTGCAGATAGAACCAGGTCCCACTCCTACTTTCACACCATCAACTCCAGCTTCAATCAGTGCTTTTGCACCTTCGGCAGTAGCCACATTTCCACCAATAATTTCTAAGTTCTTAAAAACTTGTTTAGCTTTTTTAATTGTGGTTAGCACACCTTTTGAATGTCCGTGAGCCGTATCAATACAAATTACATCAACGCCCACATTTACCAAAGCTTCCATACGTTCCAGCATATCGGCAGTAACGCCAACAGCCGCGCCACAAAGCAATCTTCCCAAGCTATCTTTTGCAGCAGATGGATTATTTCTAACCTTCAAAATATCTTTGTATGTAATTAAGCCTACCAGTTTCCCTGATTTATCGGTAACAGGTAGTTTTTCAATTTTATATTGCTCTAAAATTTCTTCTGCTTTTTTCATACTTGTTCCTTTTGGAGCAGTATGCAAATCCTCTTTAGTCATTATTTCAATCACCTTGCGCTTCTCATTTTTTTCAAATCGAAGGTCGCGATTGGTGAGAATACCAATAAGTTTTCCAGCTTTATCTACTATTGGAATACCGCCAATTTTATTTTCACTCATCAGCCTTAGCGCATCAGCAACTACAGCATCTTCGCCAAGCGTGAGCGGGTCAATTATCATTCCGCTATCGGCACGTTTCACTTTGCGCACCATTTCGGCTTGAGCTTCTTTCTTCATATTTTTATGAATCATACCAATGCCGCCAACGCGTGCAATAGCTATTGCCATTGCGGTTTCTGTTACCGTATCCATTGCAGCAGAAACTAATGGAATATTGATGCTAAGATTACGAGTTAGTTTGGTTGAAATATTTACTTCGCGCGGAAGAATTTCAGAAAATGCGGGAACTAAAAGTACATCATCAAATGTTATTCCCTCGTAGCTGAACTTATTGTCAGGAATTTTACTTGCCATGCGCAAACCTACATTTTTTTTTGAACCATAAAACAGGGATTTGCATTTCTACAAAAAATTAAAAACACTTAACGAACAAAATATTATTGAATTGGTTTTCTAATTGGTATGAAAAAAAATACTTCATTTGCCGCTCTTTATACAAAATCTAAATAAGACAAGTGAAACATTTCTTTTTAATCTTCTTATCAATATGTGGTTTATGGAGCAATACCTTTGCCAATAACGAGCATGTAAGAAGCATGGTTCACACCTTAGATTATTTAGCTCGCGACTACCACCGCGCAGTTGAAAATGGCAAAATAATAGACCAAGCCGAGTACGAAGAAATGCAAGATTTTAGTGCTTCGCTCGCTAAACAAGTTGCAGAATTACATCTCGCAGCACAAGATTCTACCGCAATAGAAATAAACAATATTAAATTGCTAATTGAAGCAAAAGCAGCAACTGTGGTAGTTGCCGAAAAAGCAAATGCACTGCGTAAAAAGCTAATTGCAACTTACAAAGTAACTACCGCGCCAACAGTTTATCCTAACATTAAAAATGGTAAATTACTTTACCAAGCAGAATGCGCAAGTTGCCATGGTGAAAATGGCTTTGGCGATGGCATTGCCGGCAAAGGATTAGTTCCCGAACCGCGCAATTTCCACGAAGTTGAAGCAATGCGCTTATTGAGTCCATTTTCGGTTTTTAACACCATAAGAGTAGGAATTGAAGGAACTGGAATGGTTGCAAATACCAAACTCACAGACGATGAAGTTTGGGATTTGGCTTTCTACACTCTATCCATGCGACACAAAAATGTTGAGAATAATAAAATTCCTCAACTCAACCTAAGCGAAATTGCCATTTTACCCGATGAAGAACTAGAAGAAGAAGGCTGGAGTGTAGCACAAATTGCAGCATTGCGCAACCGCTTACCCGAAAACGCCAACAACATGTTTTTATCGCGTGCCGAAGAACTTTTAAAAGAAGCTTTAGCAGCATACAAAAACGCTGATGTAAAAACTGCTGAGCGCTTAGCTATTGCAGCATACTTAGAAGGTGTGGAACCTGTAGAAATTCACCTAAAAAAAGTAAATGAAGATGCGGCAGAAGATGTAGAAGAAAATGTAACGAAAGTACGCCTGCTCATTGGCAAAAAAGCTCCCTTAAAAGAAGTTGAAGATGCCACAGCAACAGCACTTTTGTCCATTAAAACTGCAACAACTGCCTTAGAAGAAAGTGGCGTTTCGTTTTGGATGGCATTTTCGCTTACCTTAATTATCCTTTTGCGTGAAGGTTTAGAAGCGTTTCTAATTATTATGGTTTTATTGGTTATTTTAAGCAAGGCAGGCTTAAACGACCGAAAAAAATATGTGCATTTAGGTTGGATTGCGGCAATTGTTCTCGGCACTGTTTTGTGGTTACTAAGCGGCAAACTCATACAATCCAGCATGTCGCATGTGGAACTTATGGAAGGCATTATTGGCTTAACAGCAGTATTTGTGCTTGTATATGTCGGGTTTTGGCTTCACCGAAAAAGCAAAGCAGATGAGTGGCGCAAATACGTTTCCGATTTAGTCGCCAAAGCCAATGGAGGCGGTAGCATTTGGGGCTTGGCTTCACTTTCTTTTATTGTTGCCTTCCGCGAAGTGTTTGAAAGCCTGCTATTTCTTTCAGCACTACAAGTACAAAGCAAAGGCACACAATCGCTTGCACTTGGTAGTGGCATAGCCGTGGCGGCAGTTATTATTCTTGTGCTTGCCTTTCTATCTTTAAAATATTCAGCCAAGCTACCGATACAGAATTTATTTAAAATTTCAGCCTTCACTATTAGCTTATTGGCATTTGTTTTAGCTGGAAAAAGCATTCACTCTTTTCAAGAAGCAGGTTTAGTTTCTATCCACAAATTACCAATTCCAGCCTTTGACATACTAGGTATTTTTAATACTTGGGAAACCATTGGCGCACAAGTTTTAGTGCTTGTTGTTATTTATATTTTACAACAGATAATAACAAAAAAGTGATAAGGTTTTGAATTTTAAATAATAAAGTTTACATTCGCACCTCCAAAAAATTAAATTCAAAAGAAATATGCTAATAGTAGATGCAAGAGAATCTGAAAGCATTGACAGAGCTTTAAAAAAGTACAAAAAGAAATTTGAAAAAGCAGGTATTTTGCGTGAATTGCGCAACCGCCAAACTTTTAAAAAGAAAAGTGTAGAGCGCAGAAACGAAGTTTTGCGTGCTGCTTACCACGAAAAATTAAAAAGAGAACAATTAGGTTAATTCCCATTCAGTTCCTTTTTCAATTAAGAAATTTCAGGTTAATAACAAATAGGCTGAAACCCATTGCAGGAAACTGCAAAGGGTTTTTTTGTTTTACCAATGTAGCTTATTCATTAACTTTATCCTCATCAATGTTTTTCTTACAAGTATTATTTGCCAACAAAACTTTTCGTTATTAAATGAAAACAAAAGCAATACATAAAGATAAAGTTTCAATAATCACTTTAGGTTGTTCCAAAAACTTAGTGGATAGCGAAGAAATGATGGCGCAGCTTCAGCACGGAGGCTACGATGTGCGGCACGATAAATGGACACGCGGCAGAAATATTGTAATCATTAATACTTGCGGCTTTATTGATAAAGCTAAGGAAGAAAGCATCAACACCATTTTAGAATATGCCGAAGCCAAAACAGCAGGAAAAATTGAAAAACTCTATGTGAGCGGCTGCCTTAGCGCTCGCTACAGAGATTCTTTAGAAGAAGAAATTCCCGAAGTTGATGCCTACTTCGGCACAGGCGAATTGCCGCGATTACTCAAAACACTCAAAGTAGATTACAAGCGCGAACTCGTAGGCGAGCGCAGCATTACCACTCCCTCGCACTTTGCTTATTTAAAAATTAGCGAAGGCTGCAACCGAACTTGTTCATTTTGCGCCATACCACTTATGCGCGGCAAACACCAATCTAAAACCATTGAAGACGTAGTAACCGAAGCCCAAAAATTAGCCGAAAAAGGAGTAAAAGAAATTATGCTCATTGCGCAAGAACTTACTTTCTACGGTTTAGATATTTACAAAAAAAGAATGTTACCGGAATTGCTTCACCAACTTAACAAAGTTGAAGGCATAGAATGGATTAGGCTGCATTACGCCTACCCTGCTCAGTTTCCTTTAGAAATTATTGATGCTATGGCTGAATGCAATAAAGTGTGCAAATACTTAGATATGCCGCTACAACACGCTTCGGATAATGTACTAAAAGCCATGCGCAGAAATATTTCTTTAGAAGAAACAAAAAATTTAATAACAACTATTCGCGAAAAAATACCAGGTATTGCCATTAGAACAACCATGCTTGTTGGCTTCCCGGGCGAAACAGAACACGATTTTGAATTGCTGAAAGAATTTATTCGAGAAATGCAGTTTGAACGCTTGGGGGTTTTCACTTACTCGCACGAAGAAAGCACGCGTGCTCATAAATTGGAAGACGATGTGCCGCAAGAAGTAAAAGAAAACCGCGCTGCCGAACTTATGGAAGTGCAAGAAGAAGTTTCTGCCATACTAAATCAGAAAAAAATTGGCAAAACCTTTAAGACTTTAATTGATAGAAAAGAAGGCGGGTTTTACATTGGCAGAACTGAATTTGACAGCCCTGAAGTGGATAACGAAGTACTGATAAAAGTTGATGGCATAAAATTAAGCATTGGTAGTTTTGTAGAGGCAAAAGTGTTTGATGCCGATGCTTTCGATTTACACGCTACGGTAGCAAACTAATCTCTATTTTAGCACTACTCAATTTACATTTCCAAATGAAAAAAATAGCCATGTTTCCGGGTTCTTTCGACCCAATTACTTTAGGACACGAAGATATTTTGCTGCGCGCTTTACCTTTGTTTGACGAAGTGTATGTTGCCATTGGCGAAAACTCACAAAAAAATTCACTTTTTCCGTTGGAAACTCGCTTGCGTTGGATAAAAGAAATATTCAAAAATGAAGCTAAAATTCATGTAGAATCTTTTAGTGGATTAACCATAAATTTCTGTAAAGAAAAAGGTGCCAACTATATTTTACGCGGCATTCGATCCGCTTCCGATTTTGATTACGAAAAAACGATTGCACATCTTAACAAAGCAATGCTTCCCGAAGTTGAAACCATTTTAATTCTTTCTAAACCGGAACTTTCCTCCATTTCCTCAACTATTGTGCGCGAAATAATTAGAGGAAAAGGAAATGTAGAAAAATTTGTACCCGCAGCAATAGCAAATGAAATGACAATATGATAAAGCAATTTTTAATTCTTTTCTCCTTATTTGTTTCTATTGGCGCTACTGCCCAACTTGATTCGTTACCAAGCGATAAAGATTTAGGAAGGCAACACATCAATGAACTTAGAAACGGTGGCGCATTGGTGGTGCGCTTAAAAGCCAGAACAAAAACGATTTCTGCTTATCTTTCTTCAGGCAATAAAAGTGTGGCAGATAGAATTCACGAAGAAGACACGAAACTCAATAAAAAAATTGTAGAAGCATTTGTAAATGAATTTAGATTCTGTCCTGTTTATTTTATTTACGCCAATGCTTCGCGCCAACTTATCAATGATGGCAAAGCTGAGTTTCTTAACAGCCAACTGCAAGTAGATACAAGCATTCACTTAAAAACTGAAAATTTTCTATTGTTAGATTATGGTACTTCAATGCTAAATGAAAGCACCAACAGCTACAACTACACTTACGGACACACTACCGAAGGCAGCACGCCTGGCAACAGCCAAGCGTTCACCATTTTAGATAAACAATACAGCCAGCTTCATTCTCCATTTCCATATATTGTTTACTTAAACCCTTTGGAACATAATGCTTTTTCAAAAGCAGTAACGCGCTTAAATACTAAGCTGTTTACTTACTACGCACAAACCAATAAAAAGAAGAATTAAACAATCATTTTTAGCACCAAATATTTTGAAATGAGTTTCGTAAAAATAACACTACACGCTAACAAAACTGAGGCTGTGCGCAGATTTCACCCTTGGGTGTTTTCTGGTGCCATAAAGAATATTTCGGGCGAACCCAACGAAGGTGATGTAGTAGAAGTAACTGATGAAAAAGGAAATTTTCTTGGCTTAGGGCACTACGCTAAAGGAAGTATTGCTGTACGCATTTTTTCTTTCGCAAACGAAAAAAATGTAGAGCAAATTTTCATTCAAAAAATTGAAGCAGCCATTGCGCTGCGTAAGCAAATTGGTTTGTGGCAAAATAATATCACCAATGCTTTTAGACTCATTCACGGAGAAGGCGATGACTTACCTGGATTGATTGTAGATGTTTACGGCAACACCGCAGTGCTGCAAGCGCACAGTAAAGGAATGTTTCAGCAGCGCGAATTGATTGCCCAAGCCATAAAAAAAGCATCAGCCGGAGTAATAGAAAATGTTTACTCTAAAAGCGATTCAGCATTAAAACATAAAGAAAAAACTGATGGTTTACTTTTAGGAAATTCAGTTTGTGAAGAAATTTCGGAGTACAAACTTTTATTTAAAGTAGATATTCCAACAGGGCAAAAAACAGGTTTTTTTATTGACCAACGCGAAAACAGAAGATTGCTGGCGCGCTATGCTGAAAACAAAAAAGTATTAAACACATTTTGCTATACAGGCGGCTTTTCAGTTTATGCAGCTAAAACCGGAGCGGCATTGATTCATTCTGTTGATAGCTCCGCCAAAGCAACGCAGCTTACCAACGAAAACATGGTACTAAACGAATGTGCCAATTACGAAACTTTCACTGCCGATGTTTTTGATTTTATGAACAAGCAAGCGGCAAATAATTTCTACGATATAATTGTGCTCGACCCACCTGCGTTTGCTAAAAATCACAATGCGCGACACCAAGCAATACAAGCCTACAAGCGCTTAAACATGGTTGCGCTGCAAAAGATTGCCAAAGGCGGTTTAATCTTCACTTTTTCTTGTTCGCAGGCGGTGAGTCAAGAAATGTTTGAAGGCGCGGTAACTGCTGCCTCAATAGAAACAGGGCGCAAATCAAAAATTATTCACCGACTGATGCAGCCGCCCGATCACCCAGTAAATATTTTCCATCCAGAAGGTGAATATTTAAAAGGATTGGTTTTAACTGTACAATAAATTGACACTTATCCAATGTATAAACATTTTTTTTTGAATAATTATTTCACTCTTTAAATGAAAATGCTACATTTGCGACCCGTTTTAAAATGCAGTAGGTATTTCCTATTGCTATAGACGGAAAAACTGCATGGCAAAACAAGATTTAATTGTTCAAGACGGAATCATAATCGAAGCACTTAGCAATGCTATGTTTCGAGTAAAATTAGAGAATGGACATGAATTGATTGCCCATATTTCAGGAAAAATGAGAATGCACTACATTAAAATTCTTCCTGGAGATAAAGTGCAATTAGAAATGAGTCCGTATGACTTAAACAAAGGAAGAATAACATTCCGCTATAAATAGTGAAAATTAAAAACTGAAAAAATGAAGGTAAGAGCATCAGTTAAAAAACGCAGCGCAGACTGCAAAATTGTAAGACGCAAAGGCGTTTTATTTATCATCAATAAAAAAAATCCGAAATTTAAACAACGTCAAGGATAATTAAATTATGGCTCGTATATCAGGTATTGACCTCCCAAACAACAAACGTGGCGAAATTGCTTTAACTTATGTTTATGGCATCGGCTACACTACTGCAAAGAAAATTATTGAATTTGCAAAAATTGAACCTAACACCAAAGTTAAAGATTGGACTGACGAACAGATAAACGGTATCCTTACCTATATTGCCGATCATTTAAAAGTGGAAGGCGAATTGCGTGGGGAAGTGCAGTCTAATATTAAACGTTTACAAGATATTGGTAGCTACCGTGGTATTCGCCACAGAAAAGGCTTACCACTTCGTGGACAAAGCACTAAAAACAACTCACGTACCAGAAAAGGTAAACGTAAAACAGTTGCTAACAAGAAGAAAGTAACTAAATAATAGATAATTTAAAGTAACTAAGAATAATGGCTAAACAACAATCTGCTGCAGCAGTAGCTAAAGCTAAAGCAAAGAAAAGAGTAGTAAAAGTTGATGCTGAAGGAAAAGTATTCATCAACGCCACTTTTAATAATATCATTATCACTTTCGCCAATTTAAACGGCCAAGCAATTAGCTGGAGCAGCGCTGGTAAAGTTGGTTTCCGTGGGTCAAAGAAAAACACACCTTACGCAGCTCAATTAGCTGCTCAAGATGCTGCAAAAGTAGCTTTTGATGCAGGTTTGCGCAAAGTTGAGGTATTTGTAAAAGGTCCTGGAGCAGGTCGTGAAAGTGCTATCCGTTCTATCTATTCAAGCGGGATTGAAGTAACTATCATCAATGATATTACACCAATTCCTCACAACGGATGCCGCCCTCCAAAACAAAGAAGAGTGTAACACTCCACATATTATATTTATACAAAAAGGAAACTCTTACGGGTTTCCTTTTTTTGTTTGACCTACCGCCTTGCTGTTTACTCAAATAACGGCACTTTACTCCTTTCATTAACTACATAATACCGAAAGGATATCCGTAATAGACCAATAAAATTGTTCTAAACGGCTATCATCCCGATAGTTATCGGGAGTATTATACGGCAAAATTTCCATCTATTTTAAAAATCATTTTCGTATAAGATAAAACTATAGTTGTAGAAAAAATATTTGCAAATCAACTAACGTTTGTTAGTTTTGTTGGCAGTAACTAGTTTATGATTTCGGCTTCGCGCAAAGCACACATTAGGAATTCTGCTCAAAAACTTTTTCAAGAAAAGGGCTATGCCGCAACCTCCATGCGCGACTTAGCAAAAGAGGTTGGGGTTGAAGCGCCCAGCCTCTACAATCATTTCAGCTCTAAAAATGAATTACTAAAAGAAATCTGTTTTGACATTGCATCACAATTTTTTACCTCATTTAAAACTGCAACTGAAAATCAAAATACCTACTCTGAAAAACTTTCAGCAGCAATAAAAGCACATCTCTTAATCGTGTATGGCAACATTGATGCTTCTACTGTTTTTTTTGAAGAATGGAGTTTTTTAGAAGGTGCAGATTTAGCTAAATTCAAAAAGTTAAGAATATTCTATCAACAACAATTTAAGACTTTAGTTGAAAAAGGAATTGAAGCAAAAGAATTTAAAAATATAGATGTAAATTTAACCGCCTTCACAATCCTATCTACACTAAATGCTACCCGCGAATTATTTAAAAAAAACAGCTTTGAAAAAGTAACAGAGCACTGCATAAAAATATTACTAAACGGAATAAAACATTAAATAAATTATGTACGGAAACGCATACATTAGCCCCGAAGAGGCAAAGCAAATGCAAAGCCAGCAAGACGACCCAAAACAACTTGCATTATTTGAAGCACGAGTTGCCAAAGGCGAAAAAGTAGAACCAGGAGATTGGATGCCAACAGACTATCGCAAGCAGTTGATAAGAATGATTGAACAGCATGCGCACAGCGAAATTGTGGGCGCACTTCCTGAAGGAACTTGGATAACTCGCGCACCAAATTTTAGGCGCAAACTTGCTCTAATTGCAAAAGTACAAGATGAAATCGGGCACGGACAATTGTTGTATAGCGCTGCTGAAACTTTAGGCAAAACTCGCGAGCAAATGCTGGCAGATTTACTAAGTGGAAAATCTAAGTACAGTAACGTTTTCAACTACCCTGCAAAAACTTGGGCAGATATTGCAGTAATCGGCTTTTTAGTTGATGGAGCAGCAATTGTGAACCAAGTAATCAATTCAAAAGGTTCGTATGGCCCATATTGCAGAGCTTTAGAAAGAATTTGCTACGAAGAAAGTTTTCACCTAAAGCAAGGACACGATAATTTTGTGTATCTCGCTACCGGCACGCCACAGCAGCGCAATATGTTGCAAGAAGCACTTAACCGTTGGTATCGTCCATTGCTTCATTTTTTCGGCCCAAGTGATAAAGCTTCGCAGCACTCTGAAAAACTAATGAAATGGCGTGTAAAACTCGCATCAAACGATGATATGCGCAACCAATTTTTAGACCAATATGTTCCTAAAATTTTAGAATTAGACCTCACACTTCCTGATCCAAATTTAAAGAAAAACGATGCCGGCATTTGGGAATTTAGCGACCCGGACTGGGACGAATTTAAACGCGTAATAAATGGCGATGGTCCTTGCAATGCAGAGCGCTTGGCAGTTCGCAGATATGCCGAAGAAGCAGGGAGATGGGTGCGCAATGCGCTGATGAGAAAAGAAGAAAAATATGTTGTGCCTTTAGCATGATTATTTCAAAGAAAATCTTTTTAGAAATTCAATAGATAAATAAAAAATGGAAACAAATAAATCATTAGACCCACGAGTTCAACGCTTAAATATTGGTGCACAAAATGGCGAAGCCAATATAGAAACCCACTTAGTAACTTGGGAAGTCTTTCATCAAGAAAAAAAAGGAAAGCAAGCAGTTCACGTTGGAATTGTGCATGCTTCATCACCTGAATTAGCATTGGTTTATGCGAAGGAAGTTTATGGCAGAAGAGGAAAAACCACCAACCTTTGGGTAGTAAAAACAAGCGACATTTTCACCTTCACACCCGAAGATGAAGATGTGTTTAATACTGCACCGGAAAAACTGTATCGCGAAGCAGGATACTACAAAGTGCGCGACAGAATTGAAGCTTTTCAAAAAAGGAATAAAGAAACCGCTTAATCCTCTCTCCTATTTTCTAAAATAATTAATTGCAAAAAAAATGAATACCGCAACAAAAGATTTACTCTATAAAATGGCTGATGATGCGTTCATTATCGGACACAGAAATAGCGAATGGACAGGTATCGGCCCAATGCTTGAAGAAGACCTTGCTTTTTCAAGTATGGCGCAAGATAAAATTGGACACGCTTGGGCACTCTATAAAATTTTAAACGAACAGTTTGGCGAAGCTGATGCTGATGTACTTGGATTTCAGCGCAAAGCAAACGATTTTAAGTGCTGCCAGTTTGTTGAATTACCCATTGGCGAATACGACTTTAGTTTAGTGCGCCATTTTCTTTTCGACCATGCAGAATATCTGCGCTACGAAGCGCTTTCAGAATCAAGTTTTGAACCATTAGCTCTACTTGCAAAAAAAATAAAAAGTGAAATTAAATACCACACCATGCATGCCGATACGCTTTTAAGACAGTTGGCAAATGGCAGCGAAGAAGCCAAAGCACGCATACAAAATGCACTTAATTATTCTTGGCATTTCGCACTTGGAATATTTGAAGAAAGCAGTGCAGAAAATGAACTTATTTCAAACAAAGTTTTTATTGGTGAAGATGCCCTAAAAAGCCAATGGATAGAAAAAGTTTCATCAATAATTGATGCAGCAGGATTAAAAGTTCCCGTAACAGAAAATACTAAAATTATATTAGGAGGAAGAAAAGGTACCCACAGCGAATACTTGCAACCGCTACTCACTGAAATGACAGAAGTTTTAGCCAGCGATCCTAATGCTGAATGGTAATTCTGCCTAATCAACACTTTTTTAAAATTCAGTTATACAAATAGAAATTTCAAATTCATATTTGTGTTTATTCTGAATATTAAAATAAATGCAAGCTACTTTACAATACGCGCAAACGTGCGACCAAAGCGACACACTCAAACATTTTAGAGAACGATTTTTTATTCCTAAAGTAAACGGCAGTGAGGTTGTTTATTTATGCGGAAACTCTTTGGGATTACAGCCTAAAACCGTTAGTTCATTTATTCAAGAAGAACTTGATAAATGGCAAAACTTAGCGGTATTGGCACATCACGAAGGCAAAAATCCTTGGATGTATTACCACAAACTTTTCACTGTACCACTCGCAAAACTTACAGGAGCAAAAGAAAGCGAAGTGGTTTGCATGAATCAACTTTCGGTGAATTTGAATTTGATGTTGGTTTCCTTTTATCGCCCAACAGCTAAGCGTTTTAAAGTGTTGATGCAAAGCACAGAATTTCCAAGCGATTATTATGCAGTTCAGCAGCAAGTAAAATTTCATGGTTACAATCCCGAAGAAGCAATTATTGAAATTGCACCGCGCAGTGGTGAAAACGCTATTAGAACTGAAGATATTAAAAAAACAATAGAGCAGTATAAAGACGAATTAGCATTAGTTCTTTTTAGTGGTGTAAATTATTACAGTGGTCAGTTTTTTGATATTGAAGCCATTTCTAAAAAATGCTGTGAACACGAAATAATTTTTGGTTTAGATTTGGCACATACCATAGGCAATTTACCACTTAAACTCCATGAATGGAATGTAGATTTTGCCACTTGGTGTTCTTACAAATATCTAAACAGCGGACCTGGAGGCGTGAGTGGAATTTTTGTACATGAATATCACCACAATAAAGAACTGCCGCGCTTTGCAGGCTGGTGGGGAAATAAAGAAAGCGTGCGCTTTTTAATGCAAAAAGAATTTATTCCCATGCAAGGTGCAGAAGGTTGGCAACAAAGCAATGCGCCAATTTTTAGTATGGCAGCGCACTTAGCTTCACTCCAAATTTTTGAGGAGGCTGGCATGGAAAACTTGAGAAACAAAAGCATTGAGCTTACTAATTTCACTGAATATATTTTAAATGAAAAACTCAAAAATTCAATTGAAATAATTACCCCAAAAAATACTGCGGAAAGAGGCTGTCAGCTTTCTATTCGCGTAAATGGAAACGGAAAAGAAATGTTTAATAAATTGATGGAGCAAAACTTTATTTGCGATTGGCGCGAACCGGATATTATTCGTATTGCTCCGGTGCCGCTGTACAATACATTCACTGATGTTTGGAAATTTACTGAAGCTCTTGAACAAATTCTTTAGCATTGCATTTTTAAAATAAAATGGAAAGAATTTTAATTGCCCTTACCGGCTGGATTGGCGCTATATTGGTTTTGTATGCCTATTTTATGATTTCAACTAAAAGACTGCAAGGCAATTCCGTACATTACCAAACTGCCAATATTTTAGGTGCTATTTGCTTAATGATAAACACCTATTTTAACCATGCATATCCATCAGCAGCAGTAAATTTAATTTGGATAGGAATTGGTTTTTATTCCTTGCTATCAAAACAAAAAGAAGTGCAAACAAACTTGTAAAAAACAATCGTAAACTTAATTTCACACACTTAAAATAAAAGAATATGGGTCGCGCATTTGAGTATAGAAAAGAACGAAAATTTAAGCGTTGGGGAGCAATGGCAAAAGCTTTTACACGAATTGGAAAAGAGATTGCCATAGCAGTAAAAGAGGGCGGACCACACGCTGAAACCAATGCACGTTTAAGGCAAGCAATACAAAATGCTAAAGGTGCAAATATGCCTAAAGACAGAGTGGAAAACGCCATTAAGAAAGCATCTTCGAAAGACACTTCAAACTACGAAGAGGTTTCGTACGAAGGCTATGCACCACATGGTGTTGCGGTGGTAATTGATACCCAAACCGATAACCCAACCAGAACCGTTGCTAACATTCGCTCCTACTTTAATAAACTAAATGGTTCTTTAGGAAACCAAGGTGCGGTGAGCTATATGTTTAAAAAATATGCACTTTTTAAATTTGCCTTAGGAAATAAAAATACTGAAGATTTAGAATTAGAACTTATTGATGCCGGGCTTACTGATTTGCAGGTGGATGAAGATACTGTTTTAGCGTATGCCGATTTCACAGACTTCGGAACAATGGCAAAAAAATTAGAAGATTTACAGATTGAAGTAATTGAAGCCACCTACGAAAAAACTCCAGATTTTTACAAAGAAGGTTTAAGCGATGAAGAAGTAGAAGAAGTAATTAAGCTCATTGAAAAATTAGAAGAAGATGATGATGTTAGCTTAGTATTTCATAACATGAAATAGATTTTCTTTATTTGGAATTATTAAATCATAAAAAAATAAACACATGGGCTTTTCAAAAGAACTAAATGAATTTAAAGAATTTGCCATGCGCGGCAACGTGGTTGATATGGCAATTGGGGTTATTATTGGTGGAGCTTTTGGTAAAATTGTAAGCTCACTTATAGATAATGTAATTACTCCATTATTGCTAAAACCGGCATTAGATGCTGCCAATTTAAGCAAATTAGAAGAGCTTAAACTATTCGGTACCGTGCAGTATGGTATGTTTATTTCAGCCGTCATTAACTTTATTATTATAGCTTTTGTGCTATTCTTAATAATAAAAGGAATTAATGCCACTAAGAAAAAAGAAGAAGCTGCACCTGCCGCTCCTGCTGCGCCTCCACGTAATGAAGTGCTTTTAGAAGAAATTAGAGATTTACTTAAAAACAAATAATAGCAATAACATAAAAAGTCCCGCAGCCAGAGCGGGATTTTTTATACCTGTACTTTACCATTTACAGCAAACTGAGATACCACATCAGCCACTAAAAAAATACTGCCTGCCAAGAGAATTAAATCATTTTTAGCGGCATTACTTTTGGCTTCACTCAATGCAATTTCAGCGCTATCAAACACATTCCCTTTTATATTAAATTTTGCGGCTTCAGTTTGTAACTCCAAAGCATTTTTGCCGCGTGGCACACTTGGTTTGCAGAAATAGTATATCGCATCTTTAGGTAGAAGGCTCAATACTTTTGCAATATCTTTATCTGCAACCGTACCATACACAAAATGTAACTTTTCAAATTCAAAACGTTCAATTTGTGCTAATAAATTTCTTATTCCGGCTTCGTTGTGTGCGCTATCAAAAATCACTAAAGGAGTTTTTTCTATCACCATTAAGCGGCCAATAAAGTAAGTGGTTTCTTTAATTTTCTTTATTCCTTTTTCAATTTCAGGTAATGAAATTTCAGGAATCACTTTTTGTAAACATAGCAACGATGCCAAAGCTGTTTGCAAGTTTTTTTCTTGGTTAAATCCACTTAAATCTGTAGTAAAAACATAGTTCTTTCGTTCGGGGAAAAGTGTTAAGTTCAAGTTGAAATTTTCCAATGAATTTACCTTTACAATTTCATCAGAAAAGAAAATTAGCGATTGCTCTTTAGTTGCCTTTTCAATAAAAGCAGCTTGAATTTCTTTTTGTCTTTCACCAATTACCACAGGCGTTTTAGGCTTAATAATTCCAGCCTTTTCTGCTGCAATTTCAGGCAATGTGTTGCCCAAAAATTGCTGATGGTCGTAGCTAATATTTGTAATGATAGAAAGCAGTGGATTTATAATATTAGTAGAATCTAAGCGCCCGCCTAAGCCGGTTTCTATTACACAGAAATCTACTTTTTCTTGCTTAAAATATTCAAACATCATTGCTGTGGTAATTTCAAAAAATGAAGCATCAATGGTTTTAAATACTTCAATATTTTTTGAAACAAATTCGGCTACAAATGTCTCAGAAATGAGTTGATTGCCGATTTTTATTCTTTCTAAAAAGGTTAAATAATGAGGTGAAGTGTAAATGCCAACTTTAAAACCTGCACTAATTAACACAGAGGAAATAATATGCGTAACCGAGCCTTTGCCGTTTGTTCCTGCAATGTGAATACACTTTAAATGTTGCTGCGGATTACCCAAAGCAGCACACAGTTTGGTAATATTACTCAAATCAGCTTTATATGCCGCAGCTCCATTTCGCTGAAACATAGGTAAATGGTTCAAAAGATAATCGAGTGCTTCTTCGTAATTCATTGATGCAATATTGCAGCGTATTTTTTAGTATTGCTTAAAATTTAAGTTATGGTACAGCGACCTTTTAATTTTAAAAAGTGGATTGATGAACACCGACATTTGCTAAAACCGCCTGTGATGAACCAAGTTGTTTACAAAGACAACGAAAATTTTATTGTAATGGTAGTTGGCGGACCCAACAAGCGAAAGGATTTTCACTACAACGAAACTGAAGAATTTTTCTACCAATTAGAAGGCGATATTGTTGTGCGTATTGTAGAAGATAGAAAGATTGTAGAAATTCCTATTAAAGAAGGCGAAATTTTCTTGCTTCCTCCACGTGTGCCACATTCGCCAAAACGCCCTGCAAACAGCATTGGCTTAGTGATGGAATTAAAGCGTCCGGCAACAATGTTTGATGCGTTCCAATGGTATTGCGAAAATTGCAGCAATCTTTTGTACGAAGAAAAATTACCCGTTAGCGATATAGTGAAAGACTTACCGATAGTAATGGAAAAATTCTATGATTCAAGAGATTTATGTACCTGTAAAAAGTGCGGTACGGTAATGGAGAAACCTTAGTATAATTTTTTGTATATACTTTTCATTTAAACAAAAAAGAAGTACTTATTTAAGCAATTATTGAAGATTTTCCTCTAAGGTTTTCTAAAAATTCGCGCACTGCAGAAACACTCACAACTTTATTACTGAAAAAAGTTTTTGCTTCTGCTTCTTCTTGCTCATTTGCTTGAAACTGCGCTAAGATATTTGTAAGGTGCATTTTCATGTGTCCAGCTTGAATACCGGTAGTAACCAAAGAGCGAATAGCACCAAAATTTTGAGCCAAACCAACGGTGGCAATTATTTCCATCAACTGCTTTGCGTTAGGATTTCCCATAAGCTCCAGTGAGCGCTTTGCCAACGGATGCAGAGAAGTTAAACCGCCAACTGTACCAATAGCAATAGGCACTTCAATCCAAAATTTAAAAATACCATTTTCAACTTTTGCATTAGAAAGGCTGGTATATTTCCCACTGCGGCAAGCATAAGTATGTACACAACTTTCCACCGCTCTAAAATCGTTTCCGGTAGCTATCACCACCGAATCAATGCCATTCATTATTCCTTTATTATGCGTAGTAGCACGGTATGAATCAATACAAGCAATACGCACTGCGCGTTCAAATTTCCATGCAAATTCTTCTGCCGAAATAGTGTTGTTGGCAAACGAACCTAATTCTGAAACCTTGCAAAACACTTCGCTTCTAACCAAACATTCTGGTGTATAATTTGAAAGAATACACATAATAATTTCAACGCTCTTTTCTGAATCGTTGAACACCACACTTTGCTGAATCTTTTCACGGAGCAACTTGCCAAACTCTTCTAAGCAAGAGTTAATAAAATTAGCTCCCATCGAATCTACCGTTTCAAAATAGGCGCGAATTTGGTAGTAATTTGGCTCTTCTGGAAAAGCAATCAATTCCATATCAAGCACACCGCCACCGCGCTTTTCCATGTTTTGGGTAATTTTTTTTACACCATCTTTTAACTCATCTTTTATAGAATTAAAAAACCGGAACAACTTTTCAGGGTCGCCAGGATATTGAAAATGTACTTGTCCAACTTTTGTGGTTGAAATTACTTTACTGTGAAATCCGCCTCTATCCAACCAAAATTTTGCGGCATTAGAAGCCGCAGCAACCACACTGCTTTCTTCTGTAACCATTGGAATAGCATATATTTTCCCGTTTATTAAAAAATTGGGTGCCAAACCAAACGGCACAGGAAAATTTGTAAGTGTATTCTCCGAAAAGCCATCTAAAAGTTTCTGTGCTTCAATGTTATCGTGCCAGTATTCTGCAAATTCTTTGAAAACATCTACAGGATTAGCGTATAAAAAATTCTTGGCAAGCCAATATATTTTATCGCGTTTATTGAGTTTTGAAAACCCCGCTACCTGCTTATTTTCATTAGCCTCTTGTTCCATTGCAAAGCAAATTTAGCGAATAAAATAATTAGAGAATGAGTTATTTTAAACCTTCAAAACTTTATTATTGCGTTAAATAATTCCGGGTGAAAAAAAAGATTGCCGTAAATACCAGATTGCTGCTAAAAGATAAGTTGGAAGGCATTGGCTATTTCACGCACGAAACCTTAAAATATATTGTTCGAGCTAATCCAGATATTGATTTCTACTTTTTATTTGATAGAAAACATCACAGCGAATTTATTTATGCTCCCAATGTGCATCCGGTTGAATTGTTTCCGCAAGCCCGCCACCCATTTTTGTATATCTGGTGGTTTGAATGGAGTGTTGCAAATTGGCTAAACACTAATAAACCCGATTTATTTCTTTCTCCAGACGGTTATTGTTCGCTAAGAGCAAATGTGCCGCAACTTGCTGTGATGCACGATATTGCTTACGAGCATTTCCCAAAGCATAATAAGTTTTTGCAACAGAAATATTACGAATTTTTCATGCCCCGATTTGCGCATAAAGCTACGCGCATCGCCACAGTTTCTCATTACTCAAAAAGTGATATTGAGAAGTATTATGAAATTTTACCCGAAAAAATTGATGTAGTTTTTAGTGCTGTAAAAGAGAATTTTTCACCATTAACCGAAGCAGAAAAAGTTTCAGTGAAAGAAAAATACACTTCAAGTAAAAACTATTTTGTGTATGCCGGCTCGGTGAACCCGCGAAAAAATGTAGCCAATATGTTGCTGGCGTTTGACCGATTTAAACAAGAATCTGCAAGTGATTTAAAGTTTGTGATTGCAGGGGCAAAAGGCTGGCAAACCGGAGAAATTTTCGACACTTGGAACAGCCTGCAATTTAAGCATGATGTAATTTTTACCGGAAGGCTCTCTTTAGAAGAAATGAAACAAGTAATTGGCGCTGCACAAGTTTCGCTTTATGTAAGTTTATTTGAAGGCTTTGGAGTGCCACCGTTGGAAGCAATGGCTTGTGGCGTTCCTGCTATCACTTCAACAAGTTCTTCTATGCCCGAAATTTGCGGTAAAGCTGCACTTTTTGCCAATCCCAATAGTGTGGAAGATATAAGCACTAAAATGAAAATGCTTATTGAAAATGAAACGCTTCGCAATTCATTAATAGAATTGGGTTTTGAACAATATCACAAATATTCTTGGGAAGCAACGGCAAAATTACTTTGGGAAAGCTGCAAAAAAGCTATGACAACTTAAACCGATTTTTTAGGAATAGAAACGCAGAAAGTACTTCCTCTATATTCGTTTTCTTCTACCCAAATTTCACCTTTCAAGTTATCTACAATTTTTTTGCAGATAGCTAAGCCAATTCCCGTTCCAGGAAACAAGTGTCGCGCATTCAAGCGTTGGAAAATCACAAACACTTTATCAGCATATTCTTTAGCAATGCCGATGCCGTTATCTATTACCTTAAATTTATGTACTTTGTCTGTATCGCTATATTCAACACGCACAATCTTTTTTGAACTTAAATTGAACTTAGCAGCATTGCAGATTAAGTTTTCAAATAAGCGATAGATGTGTTTTTTATCTGCTTGCAGCATTGGTAAGTTATCAATTGTAAAATCAACTCCTACCAAGTTTTCGGCAAATTTATTTCGTATTTCTACTACTATATCGTTTAAGTTCACTTGCTCCACTTGCACAGCTTGGTTTAGCTTCGAAAACTCTAATAAACTATTGATGAGTTCATACATTCGTTTGGAGCCTTCATAAATAAACTCCATGTATTCTTTTGTGCTTTCGTTAGTAATTGGCTCTATTTCTTTTTCAAGCAAATTGATGTAATTACTAATCATGCGAAGCGGCTCTTTTAAATCGTGCGAAGCCACGTAAGCAAACTGTTTTAGCTCATTGTTTGAAATTTCTAATTGATGCGCATAGCTTTCAATTTCATTATTTTTTTGGCGCAGCAATTCTGCTTCTTTCTTTTTCTCTTCTAATTCAAACCGCGACTTGGCATCCATAATGGCAACTGCTTTATCGAAGTTGAACATTTCATCTTTTGTGCGGTCGTATAAGATGTGATATTCATAAGCTTTCTCAAAATTTTTGGTTGAAGCAAAAACTTCGGAGAGATACTGATACACAATATTCAAATCGCTTTTACTATCTAATTCAAATAGCATTTTTTCAGCTTCTTGAAAATATTTTATTGCCTCGCTTGAATTATTTGCCAGCTTATGTGCCATTCCTAAATGGATATATGAATTGGCTATAGAGCTTTGGTTGCCAAATTTCAATTTAGCTTTTAATGATTTATGGAGCAACTCAAAACCTTTTTCAAGTTCACCTAATTCGCAGTATGTATAGCCTACATTGTTTTGAACAACTGCTGCGTAATATTCTTCATTTAATTCTTCAAAAAGTTTTAATGCCTTTAAGTGATAATCTAAAGATTTTTCAGGCTTTTGCTCTTCATTAAAAATATTTGCCAGCATATTGTAACAGCGCGCCAATCCTGGCTTGTGTTCAATGCGCTTAAAAATATCAATAGATTTATATAAACATTCTAACGGATAATCTTTGGTTTCGGAACTTTTGTATAGAACAGAAATATAGTAAAACAAAAAGCCTAACTCTTCTTCTAAATTATAGTTGAGTGTATTGTGTGCTTCAATAAGTTGAACTGCATCTTGGTAAAGTTGCTGTGCGCTATTCCACGCGCCAAGGTAATGCTCGTTCATACCCATTAAACGCAGAATGCGCACGCGCAATAAAATATCTTGCTTGGTGAGTTCGAGCGCTTGTTCGCACAGTTCAAGGCTTACTTTAAATTGCGATAGAACTTTGGAATTATACGAAGCTAAATAATACAAAGCTTCGGCTTGCCACTCAACATTTTCTTGCTGCTTAGCAATTACCAAAGCCTCTTGTGCCAACTGTTCAGCCTGCGTGTTCTGCGACTTAATGAGTTGCTCAGCTTTCTCTATTAAATGGGTAAATTGCGATTGCAATGCTGCCTTATTCATTCCTAATTCTCTTCTACGTATTTTTAAGGCTAAAGTTTAGTTCAGTTTCAACAGGTATGGAAAACTTAATGCAAGCGCCACCTAAACGACTATCGGCTGCCCAAATTTTCCCATTTAGCAATTCCACAGCTTTTTTGCAAACAGCTAAGCCAATTCCCGTGCCGCTCACTTCTTCTTGATGCAACCTGCTGAATATAAAAAATATTTTTTCCCGTTTCTCTTCAGGAATTCCAATGCCATTATCATGCACTTCGAACCAATGTTTATTGTTGTGTTTGAAATAAACAATTTCAACCGTTGGGCGATTGGAATTGTTATATTTAATTGCATTTACTATAAGATTTTGAAGTATTTGGGAGAGTAGTGTTCTATTGCTTTTAATTACCGGCAATTTACCATACAATACTTCTGCATTATTATGTGCAATAATAATGGCAAGCATAGATTTTACTTCAGCAAGTAAGTTATTTAAATCTACTGGCTGCAACGTAACTTGCGCATCTGCTTTGCTTAGCGCAATCATGTGTTGAATCATTTCAACCATGCGCTGAGTGCTTTCTTGGATTACTGTTGTGTATTCCTGCACCTTGTTATTTTCCGGTTCAGTATATTGCTTGGCTAAAAGTTTGGTATAGCTGCTAATCATGCGCAATGGCTCACGCAAATCGTGCGATGCCACATAGGCAATTTGCTTTAGCTCTTCGTTTAGTAGTTTTAGTTTATGTACGGTTTCGCCTACTTGTTCTCGCTTTTGTTGCTGAAAATCTGCTTCAATTTCTTGCCTTTTTATCGCAAACTCCATTGTGGCATTGTGAATAGCTGTGGCTTTATCAAAGTTCATCCACTCATCTTTCACTTTTGAATATTTTAAACGATAACCGTAAGCCGATTTGTAATCTCCTGCTTCGGCAAGTGTGCCTGCCATTTCAAAATATAAATCGTGTAATTCAACATCTCTATTTGCAGTCAGCAATAGTTCTTCAACTAAAATATAATGTTCAAGCGCTTTTTCGTAATCTTTTAAATATCGATAAGCACGAGCAAAATAATTGTGTGCCGCTGCGGCATAACCGGAAACTCCTGTAGCTTCCATTTCTTTCAATCCTTGGTTCAGCAAACTGAAACCAAATTCAGCATCGCCCAATTCGCAATACACTAAACCTAAAGGGCAAATGCACGAAAGTTCGCCAATTTTATTTCCCGTTTCTTTAAAAAGCGCCAAGGCTTTTTCAAACAATTCTTTCCTTCGCTGTGGCAAATTTTTTACCTCACTGTGATAATCTGCATATAAGCTAAAACACTTTGCCAATCCATCTTTAAAATCTGCTTTTCCATAAAACTCAATTGCCTTTTGCAGATGGTGAAACTTTTCTTCATCGAAGGCTAAATGCTGATAAATAAGAATGATATTATAGTGCAAGCTACCAGCGAGAAGCAACTCTTCTTTTGAGCTTAATTCTACACCTTCTAAAACAGTTATTGCTTGAAAATAATTTGAGATGGCATTTGTAAAATTCCCTCTCCAATGGTAGCAAATCCCAATAAACTTAAACAGGTTTGCTTTAAGAAAAGATTGCTCTTCGCTACCTAAGAGCGCCAATGCTTCCAAAGCATGATGCAATGCGGCTTCAAAGTCTTTTAAAGCATTCAAATAATAATTAGCAATTTCAAATTTGGCTTCTGCGGCTTGAAAAACAAGATTGTTTTCCATTGCCAAATTCACTGCTTTTTCAGCGTATTCAATACACTTTATGTCTTTATTTTTCCGTGCTTCTTTAGCATTTGAAATATAAGAAACCACCTGTGAAAATATATCAACAGCGCTATTTGCCTGTAAGTTTTCTATTTCAGAGGGCTTGCTTAACATATCCGTTTTAAAAAAAATAGCTCAAGCTACGAGTTACAAAAAAGCTAAAAATTTAATTTACAATACGTACTAAACGAAAATTTGTTTCGGAAATTGCGATTTATATTCTATTGAATTTCAACACAATAAAATAAGAAAATCAATGTTACAAAAGCACTAAAACATCTGTAAGCTATGAGTGGCGCAACTCTTATTCTAAGACAAAACTAACTTTAACATAAATGGCATTTAGTTCAAAGTATAGTATCAAATACTAAAATCTATCACTTCCTTCATTTCGCTTTTATCGCGCACACGCACTTCATTTTTTTGATAAGCAAAGCTAAACGGTGGAACACTTTCTGTTAAAAATACATTCCCTCCGATAATTGAATCGTGTCCCACAACTGTGTTTCCGCCCAAAATGCAACTTCCTGCATAAATTATCACATTGTCCTCAATAGTTGGATGGCGTTTTACTCCGGCTTGGCTTTTTAAAACCGCCAAAGCACCTAAAGTTACCCCCTGGTACATGCGTACATTTTTGCCAATTACAGTTGTTTGCCCAATCACAATTCCTGTGCCGTGGTCAATAAAAAATGGTGCAGCAATATTTGCTCCCGGGTGAATATCAATTCCTGTTTTGCTGTGTGCATATTCGGTAATTAAGCGTGGCAGAATCGGCACTTTCAGCTTATATAAAATATTAGCAACTCTATAAGCCACAATGGCAATAAAACCTGGATAAGTGATAATTACTTCTTCTAAAGATTCTGCTGCCGGGTCGCTTTCCAAAAAGAAAAGAGCATCTTTTTGCAGTGTTTCCCGAACCGAATAAAGTTTTTCAAAAAACAATTCAATTATTTCATCAATCGGTATTTCAAGTTTTTCAGTAAGTGGAATAAGTAACTCCAACAATTGCTTTTTTAAAACAGAAGCCCGCTCTTCGTTCCATGCCTCATTTGCAAAAACTTCATTTTCAACCGGAAAAAGGAAATCTTGTATCACATCTGTAAACCGATGTGTTTTTAAGCGCGATGGCATAGTTTGAAAGGTGATAGTATCGTTCATATTTCTTATTTTCAGTTTAATAAAAAAGCCCTGTGCTTTTAACAAACACAGGGCGCAATTTCTTTTGTTTATGTAATTAAATTATTGCACACTGCATTTGCAGTATATAATACACCAACGGCAACAATGAATAATTAAATACATGGCGTGAAGATAATAAGTTGCTCGTAACAAACAATATTGGATTGTTATATTGGGCACTCTGTTTCTCTTTTACAAGAAAACACACATAAGTAATTTATTAAAAAAAATAGCTTCATTTAAAAATGATAATCCCCGAAGAAGTATTAAACCAATACAATAAAGTTAGGCATAAAACTGACACTTCAGTTGTGTGCCATGCGCCATTCGTAAGTATGAATTTTGAACAAAATGGAAATGTGCGTGCATGTTGCTACAATACACAACATATTTTAGGTAAATGGCCAGAACAAACAATTCGTGAAATTTGGGAAAGTAAAGATGCCGAAACATTAAGAAAATATATTTCAAAAAATGATTTAGGAGGCGGCTGTAGCATGTGTGCTCATGCACTTATGGCAAAAAACTTTGCAGGAAGCAGAGCCATTTTTTACGATGCACAAGTTGCCGGAAAAATTCCATCGAGCATTAGTTTTATTAAACATAAACTTGGGTTAAAGCACCGCTACCCCAAAGTAATGGAATTTGAAATTAGCAATCAATGTAATTTAGAATGTGTGATGTGTAATGGGCATTTTTCTTCCAGTATTAGAAAAAATAGAGAGAAACTACCGCCACTACATTCACCTTACAATGATAAGTTTGTTGAAGAATTAGAAGAGTTTTTGCCACATCTAACTGATGCTAAATTTTTGGGTGGCGAGCCTTTTATGATTGATATCTACTACAAAATTTGGGATCGCATAAAAGCAGTAAATCCTAAAATGAAGGTACATATCACCACAAATGGCACCATGCTAAATCAAAGAATTAAAGATTTGGTTGAGTCATTTAGAACCATCATTATCATCTCATTAGATTCTTTAAATAAAGAGACTTACGAACGCATTAGAGTGCGCAGTAATTTTGATAATGTGATGGCGAATATTGATTATTATCATGAGTATTCTTTAAAAAGTAAAAACATTTTTTCTATTGCTGTTTGCCCTATGATTTACAATTGGAAAGAATTGCCGGAACTTCAAAAATTTTGTATCGAAAAAAATGCAACCATGCATTTCAATACAGTTGAATACCCCAAACATCTATCACTAAGAATATTACCACCTGAAGAATTAGAAAATATTATTCAATATTTAGGAAAAAGCTCACTTGAAGAATTACCAGGAGGCGAAAATGATATTAGAAATACAAGTGTGAGAACTTACAACAATTTTATTCATCTTTTAAAAGATTGGAAAAATCAGGCGGGAAAAGGATATTGATTATTAACCATCAACCAAAGTTTCCACATCTCTCCAAACTTGCCATTCCTTATCGCCCCAATTATGATAGATATGTATAAATTCAGGTTTTATAGTTCTTTGCTGCTTCAACAAATTAAAACTCAAATTGTTTTCATAAATTATTGCAACATTATTATAGTCTGCTAAGAAATTGTATTCAATTGGTAACAACGGATGCTCTTGCAAGTTAAACTCCCAAACTGTGGCTGCAAGCGTTCCTTGGTCTCTTGTTTTCCATTCTTTATCTTGAAAAACAAGCATAGTTTTTTCGTGCCAAGCATTTAAAAAATCGGCTGAAGAATCATCAAAGAGAAAAACTCCACCATTCCAATGTTGCCAATTTCTACCGCTTATCTTAACTGCAAATTTTTTTTCAATATATGTCAATAGATGTTCACAACTTAAAACAGAAAGAGAATTACCCTCTCTATCAAACCACTCATGTTTCTTAAAATCATAAGTAAAGCCTATTAAATCTTCAATTTTAGATACAACTTCAGCTGAGTTTGGGAAAGTGAGTCGTTGCCCTTTATTAGTGTACCAGGATTGCTCTTTTTTATGGAATTTATATTTACTATTCAAATAGTAATATTTTAAAGGTAGAGCATATTGTAATTTGTGAAATAAATAAACAAACTTATTGGACTTACTTTTTAAAACAGTACTATCTATATCTTTTAAAACACTCCTACCGTTTAAATTAATCTTGTAAAACTTCTCATAAATAGAATCTAATTCTGCCTTCCCTTTATCATAGTTTTCTTTACATCCGCAATTAACTGCACTTGGGCTAAACACATCTATTTTACAATGATCTGATGTAAAAGAAATTGGAGCAATATAAAAGGAGAAAATATCATCTACTCTACTACTTAATGCAACCACATCTGTATCTAAATAGCAATAAAGATTTCCCTGTGGCAAAAATTTATTTATACCTGTTTTTAAATAAATGCTCGCTTGGTGATGATTAAAATGCTCAGGTGTTTTTATATCAATTACATTATCGTGCGCAATAGGAATTTCGTTGCGCATAGAATCTGTAAGAACAATAATTTTATTCTTGGAAAATTTCTTTAATGCTTTTAGCGAAAAGTGCAATGTATCAATATGTTCTTTGCTGCCACAAACAACAAACACAAAAATATTATTCTTATCTATTACCATTTATGTCATCCATTTTTTATACCATTTTTCCATAACCATAATTTTCCACAAACCCCAATCGTAATCTTTTTGTAATAAATTATTCACATAATCTCTACTTACTAATCCATCTTTCACCAATTTACTTTCAGCCAACTCAGTACGATACCAATCAATATTCATATAGTATTTATCGGGGCCAACAAAGCCTTGTTTTTTTCGATCTAAAATTTCTTGAGGAAGTGCATTTTTAATTTGTTCATAAAGTAAAGATTTTATTTGGGAAGGATTATGGTAAAGATTTTCCTTTAAACTAAATATTTTCTCAAATAATTTATGATGAAGAAATGGCACACGGACTTCTAAACTATTTGCCATACTTGCCCTATCAATTTTTGTTAGCACTAATTCACCCATAAAGCATTTAATATCCATTTGCTGAATAGACTTTAGCGGTGAAAGCTTGTTATTAAAATTAGATGCATAAAAGTAATCACTGTTTTTACTTAAATGTTTATGTAATTCTGGTGAAAGTAGCTTGCTTTGCTCTTCATAATTAAACCTGCCCATTGCCATTGCGTTAGCATAGTAATTCACAATATGCGAATTAGAGGTTTGCGTTAAACGCTGCCAAAAAGTTTTGGGTTTAAACTCGCGCTGCCAATTGTAGCCCACAAAAATCTCATCGCTCCCCTCTCCGCTCATCACAGCTTTTACATGTTTGGCGGCAATATTGCTCACCATGTAAGTTGGCAAAGTTGAAATATCTGCCAATGGCTCATCATAAACCCAAGCTAAATGGTCAAGTGTTTCTAAGTGAACATTATCTACAATAAATGAGGTATGTTTAGAATTGAACTTTTCAGCAACAAGCTCTGCAAAATGATGTTCGCTATTTTGCCACTCTTTAAACCCAATTGAAAAAGTTTGAAGCGGATACTTCATTTTGTGTAAATAATATACAATGGCAGAACTATCGTAACCTCCACTCAAGAAAGCCCCAACTGGCACATCGCTTACGGCATGTAATTTCACAGAATTAAAAAGAATATCATTGATTTCCTCAACTAATTGCTTATGACTTACACTTAAACTTTGGCTTTCTAATTTCCAATATTCAGTAACGGCAATTTTGCCATTTTTCCAAACTAAATAATGTGCAGGCGGCAACTTTTGCACTTCGTTCCAAATAGTATTGGGAGAAGGAATGTAACGATAATTAAAATAATCGGCAAACGCAGTAAAATTGAGTGTTCGTTTAAAATCCTGCAATGCTGCAATAGCTTTAATTTCTGAAGCAAAAACAAATTTGCCATTTTGTGAACCGTAATAAAACGGTTTAATTCCAAACCTATCTCGGGCAGCAAAAAGGATTTGCTCCTTTTCATTCCAAATGGCAAAAGCCCACATGCCAACCAATTTATCCAGCATTTTTTCGCCCCATGCTTCATAAGCATGTACCAATACTTCTGTATCGGTATTCGATTTGAATTTATGCCCGAGCTGTTGCAGTTCCTCTTTTAATAAACGATAGTTGTATATTTCTCCGTTAAATGTAATCAAGAGCGTTCCGTCTTCATTTGATAGCGGTTGTTTACCATTTTCAGATAAATCTAAAAACGACAATCGTCTGTGTCCTAATCCTACATTAGATTCAGGGCTTATCCAAACGCCTTCATCATCAGGTCCTCGATGCCTGATTGCATTGGTCATATCTAAAATATGCGCTGGATTAACACTATTTTTTAAATCAATTATCCCTGCAATGCCGCACATTTCACTTTCTGAATTTTCGTTTTATATAGCCAACCAAAGAAGTATTTTCCTTAACTAAATCTACTCCTAAAATTCGCATAAAATAATAAATTAAATAGTTGACGTACTTACTTAAAACTTGATATATTTTCCAATACAAACTTAAAACTAACCGCCTAATAATGGTATAAATTGAAAGAATAGAATTTTTAATGGCTTGCCAGTAATTTCTCGGAAAGAAAAAAAGCAAATGAATTGGTATAAAAATTAAATATATCGGCTTTTGAAATCCTAAAACAACTAACCAACAAATTGGCAATACATATTGGTTTACGCCATCAGTAATATGACGCACAGATTCTATAGCAAAATAATTGGAAGCAAAGTGTAATCTCAATCTCCATATAAGCAAGCATAGTGAAAGAATATACATCACCAAAACAAAAAAGTGCATTGGCGTTGCAATACTAATATACCATAGCGCAGCTACTATGAATACAACTTCTTGAACCAACAATCCCTTCATTAAAAACGTTACGCGCTCCACTCCTATAACCATTGGAAGCGTGCGTACTCCTGCCCTTTTATCATTAAACAAATCATCTACTTGATGAATAAGTATATTCCTAAAACCAACTAAAAAAACTGCAATAGAAAAAAGCGGAAGCCAAGCTGCCCAAATTGAATTTGCATACAATGCATAAGTATGATGCGAAAGCAAAAGCGGAATCCAATAAGCATATCCTGCATCAATAAAATTTGAAGCAAACGGTACATCTTTTAATCTCGGAAATGGAAGCGAATACAGTAAATAAAATAAAAACTGTGCACCAATTAGAAACCATGTTACGTTATCGTGCGGCAGCCAAAGCCAAGGCAATAGTGCCATTGAAACTGAAAACAAAAACAACCCAAGTTTTACTTTGTTAGAAACATAAGCCAAGCGATTTACTTTGCCTGCCTTAGTATCACTTGCTATGTCAAAATGCTCATTTATTAAATAGCCCAAAGCAGCAAAGCCAATTGTTGTTACTAATGAAAACAATATCAATAAACTGCTTTCAAAATTTAAGTCTATCTTAAACCAACTAAGCCACAAATAAACGCAGCCCATAATAAACGGAACAAAACTCAAGCGCCAATCTTGAGAACGGGTTAAATCAGAAAGTCGGATTAAAAATGGTTTCACAATTGAGTAGCGAATATAGGTTTATGTTTAACTTCATTATCCACGTATCAATAAGCTTAACTTAATAAGTTTAATCCATTATTCATATTATTGTTTTATATATCTATTATATTTTCTTTATTTTGCCAACTTTTCATGCCTTAAAAAAAATATTTTGAATTTATTTTTACTTTTTGAGGCAAAAAATACTTTTGTAGCATCAAAAAAAACAATTTTCATGCTAACAGGAAGAAAAAAAGCAATAGAAACAGTAATTAATCGTGAAGCGGTAAAACCACAATTAGTAGGCAACAGAGTTCCTGAATACTATGGAACAAATGTGTTTACCGAGAAAGTAATGCGCGAATATTTAAGCGAAGGCGCATTTAAAGCCATAAAAGAGGCAACAAGAGTTGGACACAAAATAAACCGTGAAATTGCCGATGAAATTGCTGCAAGCATGAAAGCCTGGGCACTAAAAAAAGGTGCTAATTCATACACACACTGGTTTCAACCACTAAACGGATTAACTGCTGAAAAGCATGATATGTTTTTTACCCTAAAAGGAGATGAACCTATTGAGGCTTTTGGTGCAGATGCTTTAGTGCAGCAAGAACCAGATGCATCATCTTTTCCAAGTGGAGGTATTCGCGCCACTTTTGAAGCGCGTGGTTACACAGCTTGGGATCCAGCTTCGCCTGCTTTTATTATGGAAATTGGTGAAGGTAAAACACTTTGTATTCCTACTATATTTGTTTCTTACACTGGTGAAGCTTTAGATTACAAAGCTCCGCTTCTAAAAAGTATTTCATTTTTAGAAAAAGCTGCGCTTCCGGTTGTTCATTTATTCGATAAAGATGCTACTAAAATATCGGTTACATTAGGCTGGGAACAAGAATACTTTTTAATTGACGAAGCATTATTTTATGCTCGTCCTGATTTGATGGCAACCGGCAGAACTTTGCTTGGCGCTTCCTCTTCAAAAGGGCAACAATTAGAAGACCATTACTTTGGCACTATTCCTGAAAGAATTTACGCTTTCATGCTCGACTTAGAAACTGAATGTCATAAATTAGGAATTCCGGTTCGCACAAGACACAATGAAGTTGCGCCTTCGCAGTTTGAATGTGCGCCAATGTTTGAAGAAGCAAATGTTGCCGTAGATCACAATCAGTTATTGATGGATTTAATGGAGCGTGTTTCAAGAAGACATAAGCTAAGAGTTTTAATTCACGAAAAACCTTTTGCAGGAATAAACGGCAGTGGAAAGCACAATAACTGGAGCTTGAGCACCGATACCGGAAAAAACTTATTAAGCCCAGGTAAAACACCAAAAACGAACTTACTTTTCCTTACCTTTTTCGTAAACGTTTTAAAAGCAGTTAGCGAATATGGCGATTTAATTCGCGCCTCAATTGCCTCTGCAAACAACGACCACCGCTTAGGAGCAAACGAAGCGCCACCAGCAATTATCTCTGCTTTTATTGGTTCGTACATGACAAACATTTTAGATGAAGTAGAAAAGCGTGTAGCCAAAGGCAAATACGATGAGTTAGCAAATGCTTCATTAAAGTTGGATATTCTAAATAAAGTTCCTGATTTGCTGCTTGATACAACAGACAGAAACAGAACCTCGCCATTTGCATTCACCGGAAACAAATTTGAAATACGCGCAGTAGGTTCTTCTGCCAATTGTGCTTCGATAATGACAGTAATGAATGCCATTATGGGGCAGCAACTTTTAAATTTTAAAGCAGAGGTTGATAAGCTAATAAAAGAAGGCGAAAGCAAAGAAGGCGCTATCATGCGTAGAATTAGACAATACATAACCGATAGTAGAAAAATTTGTTTTGAAGGCGATGGTTACAGTGCAGCTTGGGAAAAAGAAGCTAAGAAACGCGGGTTGAGCAACGTAAAAACTACGCCTTACGCACTTGACTTTTTAATTCAACAAAAATTTATAGATGTATTTACCCAAAACGGCATTTTAAGCGAACGCGAATCCTTTGCGCGCTACGAAGTTGAAAACCATAAATATGTTCTAAAAATTGATATTGAAGCAAATACTTTAACCGATATTGCCATCAGCCAAATTATTCCGGCAGCTTTGGAATATTCTAACAAGTTGGTTTCTAATATTCAAGGGCTAAAAGCTGTTGGTATTTCTGCAAGTGCTACTAAGGCACAAAAAGAATTGTTAGAAGAAATTTCTACAACCGTGAATGCCATAAAAACAAATGTAGATAAGCTAAACAAATCGTTAGAAGATGCGCATAAACAAAAATCTACTGCTGATGAAGCGAAATTCTACTGCGACAAAGTGAAGCCAATTATGGATGTACTTAGAGTAGAATTAGATGCTCTAGAATCTTTAGTTGATGATACCATTTGGCCTCTACCAAAATACAGAGAAATGCTTTTCATTAAATAAGCGCATTTAGAAAAAAAACAAAGCCGATAAGTTCAACTTTAGAAACTGAATTTATCGGCTTTTTTGTTTCAACTCAATTCTAAAACCTCAACCGCATTTGTACTTTTATTTCGCTCTTTTTATTGCCGTTTATTTGGTCTAAGCCGCTGCCAATAACTTGCGTATCACTACGAAAAGTTTGCGACCAACGTACCCAAAAATCGAGCCAGCGTGTGGCGCTGTAACGCAGTGTGAGATAATATCTAATGCCATTTCCATAAAGTGCCGGAATTGAAAATGAATAGAGCACATCATTTTCATAAGTGTAAATTCTACTGTTGTAACTTGGTGTTCTAAATATCGCAAAGCGCGCATTTCCCGAAAGCGGGAACCCTAATTTTTTATACGCAATATCTTGATAAATCACAAAGCCAACTTCTGTTTTATTTCCTTGCAAACTGTAAAAACTCGTTTCCACTCTGTTAGAAATAGTTAGCTCATTTGTAACATTAAAACGATGCTGATAGCGCAATCCTTGCCGTGTTTCATTTACTACATAATCTAAAGGTAAATCATTTAAAGGCGAGTTTCGCTTCTTTGTTTCAAATCTGTAACGCAAATAGATTTCAGACTTTTTGTTAGGTTTCACAGTAGCTTGAAAATAATTCTCATTTCCCCACGAAGGTGCATCGGTTAAATATTTCAGCCAAGGGTGCATATACAAATCGAAGAACGCATCTAACTGCAACATTTTTACCGGGCGCACACTTAAACTTAAATACAAACCATGCTCGTTTTGCGGATGGCTTCTTTCGCCAAAAGAACCGCCATAAATAGTTTGGAAATTCTTAGAATAATATCTGTGTACAATTCCCATATCAACCTTTTTATCTAAGCTGATAATTGCACCGTTTAACAAGCCAAAACCACCGTTGCTGCTTACTCCGTTTTCGCCAAAAAGATGGATATTTCTAAATATTACATGATAATCTACACTTGCGTTTACCAACTGTTGTGCCGAAAAATCGTACAGTGCATAAGGAGATAAATCTTTATTATATGGTTTAAAATAACGTGTGTAAACAGCATTTGCGCCAATGTGCCAATTTCGTTTATTGTACGAAACATTTCCACCTGTGGTAAGCTGCCCAACCATTTCGCGTTTGGCAATTTCGCTTTGTGTGCGGTGATAACCGGTTGAAAGCAAGGCAGAGAAATATTCTTCTTCGTTTATGCTTGTATCACTAAGTGTTTGCGAAACCACATTAGCATCTAAAAGTTTGTATGAAGCAAAAGCTGTAACTTCCCAATCTTTAAAACCTAAAGTAAAAGCTCCACCGCGCAAAAACCGAAACTCATTTACAGAAGTATAAGGTCTTAGTTTTGGGCCATTGCGTTTTATCATCATCACAGCGGGGCTTTTTCTATAGCCAAACCCCGTCCACATTATCAATCCTTGTCCCAAACGAACTTCGTAATCGCCTAATGCCAATGCTTTAAGTTGCTTTCTATTTCTAAGAAAAAAGTGTGCAGAGTAAAAATCAAAACCGCGTTTATTGCTTCTTTTAAAAAATTCTTCTCCGGCATCTTTATCGGCTGTAATCCCGTAACTCATTTGAGTTCCATAAGTATATCGAAAGCGCATAAACAATCGAAAAGGTGAACCTTGGTAGTATTGCTTATTGGTGTCTGTCGGAATTAAATAGCCATTAGTTTTTTCAATTTGTTGTTGGTAGCGTGTTACAAATTGAGTATTCCCTTTCGTAAATAAATCTTTCACCGGCACATGTAAATCCTGCAAATTTTCATCTACCCGAATATAAGGAAGCACACGTTTTATTGTTGCAATATCCCAAAGCGGAACAGCTTGCAATTCATAAATAGAAATTAACTTTCCATGCTTTTGAATATAGCGTTGCAGCTCATCAATTTGTTGTGGTTCTAAAAATAAAATTTCAGCCAATTCGCCTGCTGAAGCGCGATTTAAGTTGAGCGGATGCTTCTTTAAATTAGCTAAATCATCAATTGAACCATCGAAAGTAAACTCTTCAGAATCTTCAGAGCGCGCAAAATTTTCTATAATTTCTTGGTCTTCGTTTTCTTCTGCTTGCTGTGCAAATATTGCAGCCGGAATTACAAGTAAAACTACTTGAAAAACCTTAACTAGAAACTGAAATTTGATATTTTGCAGCGGCTTCATCACAATCGTTACAGTAAGTGATATTAAAATGAAAAAGCTAAAACACAAAAGGAAGTAATGAACAGAAAATATTTCCAAACAATATTGAACACTAAAATTCTATGAAATGAAAATAAAAATTGCGTCAGCTCAATATGCCATCAAGCAATATTCTAAGTTCAAAGATTGGCAAACCAATATTGAAAACTGGGTAAAAACTGCTGCCGAACAAAATGCAGAGATATTACTCTTTCCTGAATTTGCTTCTTTGGAATTAGTGAATTTGCTATCGCCTGAAGTTCAAAAAAAGCCGGCACTTTTTGCCGACTTTTTGCAATGCCTTTTACCTGAATTTAAAATCACTTTTGATGAATTGGCAACCAAGTTTAAGGTTACAATTATTGCTCCAAGTTTTCCTGTTAAAGTTGAAAATGCTTTCTATAATCGCGTGTATGTTTTTGGTGTAAATGGCTTGGCAGGTTATCAAGATAAATTGTTTATGACTAACTTAGATAGCAAAATAATTGGCATATCTTCTCCGCCAAAAAAAATAGCGATTTTCAAAACGCCAAAATGCACATTCGGCATTCAAATTTGCTACGATAGTGAGTTTAGTATTGGGGCAAATTGCTTAGCTCAAAATGGTGCAGAGATTCTTTTAATACCAAGTTGCACCGAAACCATTCGCGGCTCAAATAGAGTTCACATTAGCGCCAGAGCACGTGCTTTGGAGCAACAATTTTACACCGTAGTTTCGCAAGTAGTTGGCGATGCAGCATGGAATACAGCCCTGCATAAAAACTACGGCTATGCAGCATTTTATGCCGCACCCGATACTGAATTTCAAGAAAATGGAATTTTAGAAATCGGAGAACCACAAGAAGTAAATTGGTTGATACACGAAGTAGATACCGATTTACTAAAAACCACTCGTTCCAATGGGCAAGTAAACACTTTTAACGATCATAAAAATTTGAACTACACTTTCAATTCCGATGAAATAAAAATTGAAATAAATACCGTTTCATCAACTTGAAATACAGTTTGTTAATAATAAAAATTTGAAGTTTAACTTCTACTTTTTATTTTAGTAATTCATATAAAACAAAAAAACGAGAAATGAAAAAACTATCTGCACTTTTGTTCTTGTCATTATTTTTAACCGGTATCGGCTTTTCGCAACGCTATTTAACACCACAGTTTACTAATGTAAAGGTTACTAAGAATGTAAAATTTGGAGCAAACAAAAGCTTTTCAAGTCTTTTTACTCAAGTTGAAGACTTAACTATGGATGTTTACGAACCAGATGGCGACACACTAAGTGAACGCCCCGTAATTATTTTAGGACATGGCGGCTCTTATTTAGCAATGTATCTTTGGGGTGTAAAAGAGCAATACAGCATAGCTGAAATGTGTACTCGTTTTGCTAAACTCGGCTACGTGGCAGTTTCAATTGATTATCGCTTAGGCTGGGAAGCAGGTTCATCGGATCCGGAAGTGAGAGAAAAAACCATTGTGAATGCTGTTTACAGAGCAATGCAAGATTTTAAAACTTGTATTCGATATTTTAGAAATGATTATACAACTAATAACAACCAATGGAAAGTAAATCCATGCAAAATATTTGTAGGAGGTACAAACTCTGGCGGTTATTCAGCATTAGCAGTTTCTAACTTAAACAAGGTTAGTGAAATGGAAGCTCCAAAATTCTTAGATTCAAATGGAGACCCGTATGTTAATCAATCTTTAACCGGAGACTTTGATGGTTTTGGAGGAAGCCAAAATGTAGATAACTATCCGGGCTATAATTCAAATGCTTCTGCTGTATTAGCTTTGGGCGCAGCAACTGGTGATACTTCATGGGTTGAAGCTGGCGAAATTCCTGTAGTTGCATTGCATGGAATTGAAGAAACAACTACTCCTTACAATACTGCAATTGTAATAACCAGTAGCGGAACAGCAATACTTATTGTAAGCGGCCCCGGAGATTTTATGCCGCGCATAGAAAGACTTGGCAATAATGACGTATTTAAAAATGCTTCATTGCCTCAAGGTCCGGCAAACAAAAATGGGAATGGACAAATAACTCAATCAGTAGAAGGTTTATATCCGTTTTATGGTGCAAAATTTGAACCGTGGAGTTGGTATGATAATACCCAACCTGTTGGCGATCCTGCTTTAAATCCAAATGCAAGCCAAGCAAAAGGATTAAAATATATTGACACCATTATGTCTTATACCGCACCTCGTTTTAAAGCAATTATTGACGCCAACTTACCTTGCCAAGTTACTACTTCAATTAAGGAAGCAAAAGTTGCACAAACAACATTTAAAGTATTGCCCAATCCGGTTACTTCTTTCTTCACTATTTTTGCATCATCACCAAACGCGCAAATTGAGCAAGTTAGATTGTTTGATCTAAACGGAAAAATTGTTTTGAACCATCAAAACGAAACAGGTTACTATTCTGCTGTAAATACTGAAAACATTGCCAATGGAATTTATTTAGTTGAGATTTCAAGTAGCAACAACATGAAAGAAATGAAGAGAATCGTAGTTCAGCATTAGAATAATTTTTTCTTTAAACAAAAAATGGCTGCTCGTAGATTGCACTACAGCAGCCATTTTTTTATTTGCATGTTTTCGGCTAAAATCTTTTAGTACTATTTCTTTTTCTTCTCACAAAATAGAAAACTGCTAAAGCAATAAGGATTAAAAACGGCCAAATACTCATCAATCCAATTGTGAATGAAATAAGTTTGTGCCAACCATTTACAAATGCTTCTTTTAATTTTGAAGTAAAACCAATTTGAGGCTGAGCAATAAAATCTAAATTCTGATAAATATTTAAGGTTATAGTGGAGTAACTCACTTGGTCTTTCATCAATTTTAATCTACCTTCTGTTACTTCAATTTCTTCTCTAATCACACGCAAACTATTTTCTACTTCTAAAATATCTTTCACGCTTTTAGCTTGCTTTAGAAGTTCAACATATCGCTGCTCAATTTCCTTCTTAGTTTTTAGTCTTGCTTCAATATCTACAAACTCGGCAGTAACATCATCAACTGTAACATTTTTAAAATTGGTATAAACAGACTCTTTCATTATTTGTTCAAGCAGCTTTTCAAAAGTTTCCGCAGGAACGCGAATAGTTATATCATTATCAATTCTACTCGAACTTGCATTGCTGTTGTCTGCTGCGAAATAGGAGTTATTTTCTTTTAATAGCTCTGCAATTTTTTTGTGGCTCACTTCAATATTTTGAACTTGAAATTGAACGTTTGCATTTTTAATAATATTGGTAGGAGTTTTTACATTCTCAATTTTATCCAACGCTGAACTTTCTTCAGCCAAATTTGCTTCCGTTTTCTTAGATGCTAACGAGGCACTTTCTTCTTGTGCCGAATAGGCTAAAGATTCTGCTGAAGCATTGTTAGAATTATTGCAGCTCACCAAAATTGTTACTCCCAAAATACAGCCAATTAAGTTTTTCATATTTAAGATTTAAAACAAAGATGGGCATAGTAAAAATTTCCATAAAGCTGCAACCAACTTTTATTTTATTTTTATTGTCTATCAAAAAGTATAAATCTGATTATGAAAAAAACTTTACACTACATACTCGGTATATTTTATTTTACTTTTTCATGCCATATTCATGCTCAAAACTATACTGTATTGGGCAATGCGGGGCAACTAAACGGGTGTGAATGTTTTAGAATTACCCCTGATGCAGGAAACCAAGCGGGAGCCATCTTTCAGAATAAAACCATTAACTTAAATAACTCTTTCGATTTTACCTTTTCAGTTTACTTTGGTTGCCACAATGGTGGCGGAGCCGATGGTTTAATGTTTGTTCTTACAACCAATCCAAACGGATTAGGTAATACTGGAGAAGGTTTAGGTTATGCCGGAAACAATCAGCCCTTTTCATTTGCTGTAGAGTTTGATACTTACCAAAACTCAAGTGTAAACGATCCAAGCTATCACCATATAGCATTTAATTCCGGAGGGCAATACAGTCACAATGTTGCGGGTCCTGTGCCTGCTTTACCGAGTTCTGCAAGTATTGATGATTGCCAATACCACACGGTTAGAATTGTTTGGGACGTAAACTCCAATACTTATTCTGTTTATTTAGATGGTACGCTGCGTTTAAGCACAGTAATTCCAAATATTGTGCAGACTTATTTTGGTGGAAATCCAATTGTAAACTGGGGTTGGACAGCGGCAACAGGAGGCGGCACAAATGAGCAGAATGTATGCGTGCAAAGTATTTCTAACTGGGTTGCAGGAATAAACTACCAATCCTGCAACCTAAATATGCAATTTCAAGATGTTTCAACAAGCAACGCAGGAACAATACAATCTTGGGCTTGGAACTTTGGCGATGGCGGCACTTCTGCATTGCAAAATCCTACACATACTTATGCAGTAGCTGATACATACAATGTTACTTTAACCATTACAGATATTAGCAGTTGCACCAAGAGTTATTCACATACAATAACAATAGCACCCAATATCACTTTAACGCCAACATTGCAACAACCTCCTTGCAATGGAGGAAGCAATGGAAACATTACTGTTGCACCAAGTGGCGGCTTTGGTGCTTCAGCTGGCTATGGAGGCTATAAATATAATTGGAGTACAGGACAAACTACTGCAACAGCAGTTGGTGTTACTGCTGGAACATATACCGTAACCGTAACAGATGGCGTTTGTACAACCACGGGGCAATATACGCTTAACCAACCTACACCACTTACAGCAACAGTTACTAAAACTGATCCAAACTGTAATTTAGCTAATGGAACAGCCACAGTAACCGTAAGCGGAGGTACAACTCCTTATCAATATGTAAACTGGCCAGGATTGAGTAGCACCAATGTGGCAAGCGGTTTAGGAGCAGGTACTTTTATTCCGGATTTTAAAGATGCTAATGGTTGTTCTTCCTTACTTCAATATTCAGCAACCTTAACTAATTTACCTTGTGGCATTCAATCTTCAACAACCACAACTAATGTAACTTGCTTTAATGGAACAAACGGAGCTGCAACTTTAAATGTAACCGGAGGCGGAAGTTCAAAAAACATCAATTGGAGCAATGGTGGAAGTGGCACAACAATTAGCAATCTGGCAGCAGGAACTTATACCTATAACTACAGTGATAATTTAGGAAACATATTTAGCGGTAGTGTAACCATTACACAGCCATCAGCAGCTATGTCGGCTTCTCTAACTTCCTTAGATTTATCTTGCGCAGGAAAAAATGATGGAAGCATTATCGCATCAGTAACTTCAGGAGGATCGCCCAATTATACTTATACTTGGAGCGGTGGTTTGCCTGGCAATCCTACTCAAAATAATTTAGCAGCAGGAAATTATTCTGTAACCATTACAGATTCTAAAAACTGCACGGCAACTGCCAGCGGAAGCGTGTCTGCTCCGCCCCCATTGGTTTTAAATATCACCAATACGGTTGATAGTTGCTTCCAAGCCGGCAAAGGAACTGCAACAGCAAATGTTACAGGAGGAACTACACCGTATTTATATCAATGGAGCAATATTGCTTCGGCACAAACCAATTTAGATTTAGATGCAGGAAATTATTCTGTAACCGTTACCGACAACAAAGGCTGTACCACAACAGGAAATACCACAATCGCTCAATCGCCTGCCATTACTTACACTTTAACTCCGCAAGATATCAATTGCACCGGAGCATCAACAGGAAGCATTCAAGTGAATGTAAACGGAGGCGTTCCAACTTATAGTTACACTTGGAATCCATCTACTGCAAACGGAAATAATCCGCAAAACCTTACTGCCGGAAAATATATTGTAACCATCAGCGATGCCTATAATTGTAAGAAGATAGATTCCGTTACACTTGTTCAACCAGATTCTGCATTGGTGGCTACTTCTTCGCATACCAATGTTACTTGTTTTGGTTTGAACAATGGCACATTAACTATAAATGTTGCAGGAGGAACACAACCCTATTCTTATCAAGGAAATCCAATTCCACCAGGAACTTCAACTTTGCCCAATCTTGCGCCAAATACTTATGCAGGAATTATCACAGACTCAAAAGGTTGTAAAGATACTATCACCGAAACCATAACTGAACCAACTCAACTTACAGTGGGAGAACAACACGGTAATGTTTTATGTTTTGGAGGAAATAATGCAAATATAGATATTACTGTAAGTGGCGGAACACCAAACTACACTTACACTTGGAACGATTCAATTACAACCGAAGACAGAAGTAATTTAACTCAAGGCAACTATGCCGTAACCATTACTGATGCCAATAATTGCACTGCAAACATTACTGTAAACATAACAGAACCAACTGAATTATTGGCAAGCGAAACACACCAAAATATTTCCTGCTTTGGTGGAAATAATGGAAGTATTGATGTTACAGTTTCAGGAGGAACAACGCCTTACACTTTTATTTGGAATGATGGAAACACAAACGAAGACAGAACTTCGCTTACACAAGGAAATTACTCCGTTACCATTACCGATGCCAACAATTGCACTAAAACTTTAAGCATTACAATTTCTGAACCAACACAACTTGTGGTAACTTCTTCGCACACCAATGTAACTTGCTTTGGGTTGAATGATGGCACATTAACCATAAATGTAAGCGGTGGCACACAGCCTTATTCTTACTTAGGAAATTCAATTCCTGTGGGAGCTTCTACTTTGCCGAGTTTTTCACCAAACACTTACACAGCAATTATTATTGATGCTAATAATTGTTCAGATACCATTACTGAAACAATTACTGAGCCTACACAACTTACACTTGGCGAGCAACATATTGATGCTTCATGTTTTGGAAACAATAACGGAAGTATTGATGTTACAGTTAATGGTGGCACGCCAACCTACACTTACCATTGGAACGATAGCACCACAACCGAAGATAGAGCAACATTAACTCAAGGAAACTATTCCATCACAGTTACTGATGCCAATAATTGTACTGCAACCATTTCTGCCACTATAAATGAACCGGCAGGAGTTCCACTAAGCGTTAGTGCTGCTGATGCCAGTTGTTTTGGCGCAAACGGCAGCGCAACAGCATCACCTTCCGTTGGGCAATCGCCATACACCTATCAATGGAGTGCAGGAAATTCAACTACTGCAATAGCAGCTTTACCTGCCGGAAACTACACTGTAACTTCAACAGCTACCGATGGCTGCAAACAAATTGGAAGTTTTGCCATTGCTGAACCAACTCAAATTTCAATTACCAACACAAGCAATAATTTAAAATGCAATGGCGACAATTCAGGCAGTATAAAAGTTTCAGCAAGTGGAGGTGTTGGCAATTTAAGTTTCACATGGAATCCTAATGTAAGCTCAACCGATAGTGCATCGCAACTTGCTGCCGGAACGTATAACATCATAGTTACCGATGGCAATAATTGTACTTCAACAAATACTGTAACACTGAATGAACCTACAACGCTTCAACTTACAGCGTTTCCAACGGCAACTACCTGCAATGGCTTAAGTGATGGAAGTATTTTGAGTAATGCCACCGGAGGAACTCCGACATTTACTTACACTGCGACCGATAACACAAACAATTATACTTCCGCAAATGGCATATTCAGCAACCTTGCGGCTGGCGTTTACACTGTGGTTGCAACTGATGTAAACGGCTGTACCGTAAGTGCCGCACTCACCATTAACGAACCAACGGCTGTGAGTTACACCTTAAACAATACTGATGCAACTTGCTATCGCTACAGCGATGGTATAATTGAAGTTATACCAAGCGGAGGAACTCCCGGTTATCGCCTTTTACGCGATGGAATGGATTCTTCTACAAGTGGTATTTATACCAACTTAGCAGCCGGAAGTTATTACATAGAAGTAACCGATATGAACGGCTGTTCAGCAACTTTTACCACACAAATTTCTCAACCGGACTCTATCATTTTATCTGCAACACCAAATCCACTTTCAACGCCATTAGGCAATCCGATGGATATCAACGTTACTTCAAACCAAGCAGGGAACATTATTTACAGCTGGCTTCCACAAACAGGTTTAAATTGTTACGACTGCGACAATCCAATCTTTAATGGCATTTCATCTATTGAATATACCGTACTTGTAACAACTGCAAACGGTTGCACGGCAAGTGTTCCATTATCGGCAACGGTTGTGCCGGATTACACCGTTTATACACCGAATTTTTTCACGCCAAACAATGATGGTTCAAACGATATTTTTAAAGTTTTAGGAAATAAAAAAGCAGTAAAAGAATTTAGCTTGAAAATATTTAATCGCTGGGGCGAAAAAGTATTTGAGGGAAATGACATGGAAGATGGCTGGGACGGCTTTGCAAATGGCTCGCTTGCACAGCCCGGAGTTTATGTTTACGAAATGAAAATAGTTTGGATTGATAACTTTAATAGAAACAACTTTAAAGGAACAATTACTTTAGTGCGCTAAATGAACACCGCACTTTTTATTGAAATTATAGCTGTAGCGTTATCACTTTTATATGTATGGTTAGCAGCAAAAGAAAATAAATGGTGTTGGCTTTTCGGAGGAATTGGTTCTGCAATATACGTTTATATCAACTTCACTTCGCATTTATATTACGATACTTTATTGCAGTTGTATTATGTTTTAGTTGCTGTTTACGGACTTTTGCATTGGAATAAAACAAACACAAAATCACAAGTAGAAGTAAGGCCGATTTCAAAACAAAATTTGGTATTTGTGTTGGCATTATCTGCTATTGCTACCTACTTTTTGGGCGAATGGAGCAAAGCACATATTGCACAAAATACTTCGCATTTAGATGCCGGAGTAACTATTTTTAGTTTAGTAGCTACATGGCTCACTGCACGAAAAATTTTAGAGAGCTGGCTGCTTTGGATTGCAATAGATATTGCTGCAACTTTTATGTATTATTTAAAAGGGCTTCACGCAACTACCTTGCTCTATATTCTATTTACAATTATGGCAGTTTATGGTTATTTTAAATGGAAGAAAACTGCTTCAACTAAGGGCGAAAATCAGGATTTGCAGCACGCTTCTTCTTAGTTTTTTGGTATAGAAACGATATTGGGTTTGTAAATTTAGGTCGCGGCACATTGGTTGAATATTTAGGCGGTGCAATTCCGGGAAGCACAACTTTGTTCACCTCTTTTGCTTCCATAAACGCTTGCTTAAATTCCTCTTTTGAGTGATAAGGATAAATAGTTACCTCCTTTAGTTTTACGAAATCTTTAATCAATTCCACATAAATATTGTAAATAGAATCTTTCGGAATTTTACTCACCGGAAGCGTTTTAGAAATATAGCCTAAAGAAGAAAATCTAAGTGTATCAGTTGGAAAAACATACATAGAAAAAACACCTTCAATATCAGCTGTAACGCCAGTTCGTTTACTTGTTAGAGTTACATTCAACTTTGGAATAGCATCATGCGTTTGCAAATCGGCAACGCGGCCTTTTATTAAAAAAGTACCTTCTTGGAAATCGAAATTCAACTGCGCCTGCACACCAAAAATGTTTATAGCAAAAGCAATTGCCACACACAGTTTCAGTTTCCTCCAAGCCGAATTCAATTTGCAGTTCATTATATTTTGAAAACGCAAATAACGCAAAGCCCATGAAACCATTCAATAAATGTTGTGAAAATGAATTGGCAAATTTGAGCAATACGAAAAAACTAAGCGCTGTATTTCGCAGTATTAAATCATTTCACAACTTAGCAGCATGAAAATAATTTGCATCGGTAGAAATTACGTTGATCATATTCACGAATTGCAAAATGCCATTCCTGAAAATCCCGTAATTTTTATGAAACCTAACACTGCGATTTTAAAAGATAATAAACCATTTTTTTACCCTGAATGGAGCAGTGAAATTCATTATGAAACTGAATTAGTTCTAAAAATTTCAAAGCAAGGGAAATACATTCAAGAAAAATTTGCACACAAATATTACCAAGAAATTGGCTTGGGAATAGATTTTACCGCACGTGATTTGCAAAACAACTTAAAGGCAAAAGGCTTACCTTGGGAAATAGCAAAAGCATTTGATAGCAGTGCTGTGGTTGGCAATTTCGTTGATAAAGCAAAACTCTCCTCTCCTATTTTATTTCATCTCTTGCTCAACGGCAATAAAGTTCAAACAGGCAACTCTTCTTTAATGCTTTATTCTTTCGATAAAATCATTAGCTATATTTCTCAATTTTTCACCTTGCAATTGGGTGATTTAATTTATACCGGAACGCCTGCCGGAGTAGGTAAAATTGCTATTGGCGACAAACTCGAAGGCTTTCTGGAAGAACAAAAAATGTTTGAGTGCGAAATAAAATAATCGCTATCTGCTATTGATGAACAGGCACAAATTGTTTGTTCTTTTTCTTTTTCCAAGCGGTGTTGTTTATGGTAAAAGTTAAGCCAACATTAAAGCCAAAAGCACTAAAGTTTGCGGCACTTCTAAGCACTTGGCGCGGTTTATCTTCATCTACAACTTTATCTCCTGGTTGAGCCATAAGTTTTCTCTTCTTACCATAAATTGTTGTGTTACTATTTTCGTCTAATTTATCTACAAATTCGGTAGTAGAGCTATACTTTGAAAATGTAGGCAACATATCTGAAGTTTCTCCATTAAAAGTTAAGTCGTAGCGCTTTAAAGAATTTTCACCAATACGTACAAACAAATAATTCCCCAGCACTTCGCCATACACTCGCAGCCATTTTGTGATGTTATAGCCAACACCAATAGAGCCGTTAAACCCAATTGAGGCAACTGATTCTGTTTCGGTTCTTATTTTGGCAGAAGCTGGCATTTTAGTCAGCAAAAAATTAGAACTTGTAATATCTAATTCATGTATTGTTTTTCCCCAAACAGGAAGTGTGAGTGCAAAACGACCAAATGGCACAACCTTTGCGCCAGGCTTGCAAGCGTGAATACGAATACCCGGGCTAAGCGTAACGCCATAAGACCAAGTGTTTGTAACAATGCTTGCATTATTTCCCAACACCGTTGGATCATCGTAAACAGATTTGCCATTTAATTTTTTTCCAATCAAACCACCAAAGCCCATTTCTACACCAATATAATTAGTAATCATGTAGCCCACAACCGCATTTATATTACCTCCGGTTGCATAACCTTGATATTTATTTGCTTGAAATTTTAGCGAGGCACTATCACTAATATTTTGATTTATCAATGGTACAATAACACTATTTGCAGGGTCTGTTCCGCTCGGTTGAAAGGTTAATACTTGTAAGTTTTGTTGCGGTGCCGACCAGCCGTATCCACCTGAAATATTAAAGTAAAGACCTGGTTGTGCAAATAAAAAAGCAACACTAAAAATTGCTGCAATGGAGAGTAATTCTTTTTTCATAAATATTTCGTTTATACCTGAGGGTGAAAGAAACATTTTAGTGCATAATGAACAAAACAATTTTCAAATACTTCTGCGCGGCTGTTAATTCAGGTTAAATGAATTATACAATTCTAATTTAAAGTTTCCTCCAAAAGGTAATAGCATCAACACTTTCAACACTATTAAAATATAGAAAGTTTTACTGCGGCATTCTATATTTTAGTAAAAACAAGTTTGATATAATAAACTTACAGCATGAAATCTTGGATATTTTTTGGCTCTATCGTTGCCTTATTAGCTGGAATTATTGTGTACAACAAAGTATTAAATGCCGATGAAAGCAAAGGTGGATTTGGTGCTATGGGAGGAGCACAAAAACCACTTTCTGTAACTGCATTAATTGCTGAACCGCAAAATGTTTCAAACAATATTGTTGCCACCGGAACATTAACCGCTTTAGACGAAGTTGAATTAAAGCCCGAAACTTCCGGCAAAATTGTAATGTTGAATATCAACGAAGGGCAATACGTTGCCAAAGGAACTTTAATGCTAAAAATAAACGATGCTGAGTTACAAGCACAACTTAAAAAATTAGAACTACAAAAAGATGTAGCCAATAGAAACGAAGAAAGACTAAGAAAGCTCTTGGCAATAAATGGTGTAGGACAACAGGATTACGACATTGCATTAAATCAATACAACAATGTAATTTCTGATATTCAATTACTAAAAGCACAAATAGCAAAAACAGAAATTCGTGCGCCATTTTCGGGCAAAGTTGGTTTGCGCAATGTGAGCGATGGTGCAGTAATTACCCAAGGAAATACAGTAGCAACTCTGGTGAACACAGATAAACTTCGCGTAGATTTTTTTGTGCCTGAACGCTATGCCGGAATAGTTTCAAACGGCAAACAAGTGAGTTTAGAAATTGATGGCATTAAAGAACCAATACAAGCAAAAGTGATAGCCACAGAATCTAAAATTGATTTGGCATCAAGAAATATAAAAGTGAGAGCAGAGGTAATAAATAACAAAAAACTTATTCCGGGTTCTTTTGCAAAAGTAAAATTGAATGTGAATTCAGACAATACAATTATGCTTCCATCGTATCTTTTAATTGCTGAAGCACGCGGCAAAAAAGCAATGCGCTATGAAAGTGGAAAGGCGATTCCTGTGCAAGTAGAAACAGGCTTAAGAACAGAAGATAAAGTGCAAATTCTTTCAGGTATAAATGCGGGAGATACAATAATTAGCAGTGGTATTATGTTCTTAAAACCTGATGCAAAAGTTGCCATATCTAAAATAGAATAATAGTAAATAGAACTTTATTATACATAAAAAAAAGCCGGAATAAATCCGGCTTTTTTTATGGGTTGAAACAATAAAATATCAAGGGAAAATACCCAAGGCTGCATAAGCATTTTTAATCTTATTTATTGACAAGGCAAAAGCGGCTGTACGCAAATCCGGAATTTTCTTATTACTGCGTTTAAACTCGCGAATATCATGATAAGCAGAAATCATAGTATCTTCCAAACCGGAATTTACTAAGTCTATTTCACCGGCACCGCGCACAACAGTTTCAACTTGTAAACGTGTAGCTTTTTTGCCTGAAAGATCTTCAATTAACTTTATCATGTTTTCTTGAGTTTCTTCTTCAAAACGCTTTTGCATTCTTCCAAATCTCACATGCGATAAGTTTTTCAGCCACTCAAAGTAACTTACTGTTACACCACCTGCATTTGCATAAATATCAGGAATAATTAACACACCTTTTTTATTCAGAATTTCTTCTGCTTCCGGTGTTGTAGGTCCGTTTGCAGCTTCGCAAATTATCTTTGCCTTTATGCGTGGTGCATTTTCTCCTGTTAATTGTTTTTCAAGCGCAGCAGGAATTAAAATGTCGCATTCCAATTCTAATGCTTCACTATTCTTTTTTAGATTTTTTGCACCGGGAAAATCAGTAATTTTTCCGGTAGCTTTTCTGTGTTCTAAAACTGCTTCAGGATCTAATCCTTTTGCATTAAATATTGCGCCTTCATTCTCTGCAATTGAAATAATTTTAGCTCCATATTTTACAATAAATTTTGCTGTATTGTAGCCTACATTTCCCAATCCTTGAATTACAACCGTTTTTCCTTCTAACCCGGTGGTGAGTCCTAATTTTTTCATGTCATCTGCATAGCTGCAAACTTGGTTCAAAGCATATACCACGCCTCTTCCTGTGGCTTCTGTTCTGCCCTTTATTCCGTTTAAATGAATTGGCTTTCCCGTAACACAAGCATAAGCATCTACATCATTATTATTCATTGAGGCAAAAGTATCAACCACCCAGCCCATTTCGCGTTCACCTGTTCCATAATCAGGAGCCGGCACATCTAAGCCCGGACCAATCATGTTCTTCTTCATCAATTCATAAGTGTATCTGCGTGTAATAGACTCCAACACTTCTACCGGAGTATTGCGTGGGCTAATTTTAATACCTCCTTTTGCTCCTCCAAATGGAACATCTACAATGGCGCATTTGTAAGTCATTAGTGCTGCCAAAGCCATCACTTCATCTTGATCTACATGAAGGCTAAAGCGAATACCGCCTTTCGTGGGCATTCTGTGATGACTATGCTGTACACGATACGCTTCAATTACTTTTACTTCTTTTCCCCATTTCACAGGAAAGTTTACGCGATAAATACTGTTACAAACTTTTATTTGCTCTAAAAGTCCTTCCGGGCAATCGGTGAATGGTGCAGCTTTATCAAAATAGTAGGAAACACTTTGCGAGAAACTAAGTTCTGCAAGTTCTTTTTTAGTTAATGCCATTTTTTTTGTTTTCGTTTAATAATCCGTTTACAAAGCAAATGGAAACACATTTTTCCGATTTTCAAAAATAATAAAGAACATAGTGCATAAAGTTTTCAATTCTATAATACAATGTGTACAGTATTACCAATTAAACCAAATGCTTTTTGAAAAGTAATAGAAAAGTAAGATGTTCGTTTCCAATAATTATGCGATTTTTTATATCACTTTTGGTTTCTTTGGTTTCATGTATTTTGTTTGCACAGCAACCTAAAACTGTTGCAGCAAAGAGCCTTCCACAACGCCCATCGCTTACAAAACACGATTTAAAAGAAATTCAAAAAATAGAAGATACGCTGCGTATTTTAAGCTACAATACTTTAAATGATTCTACCAATGAAGGTAGAAAAAAGGCTTGCTACACCATGATTCCAACTTTAGTGCGCGCACTAAAAATCAACAATTCATTTTACTATCATTTCGATTCAGTTTTAAGCATTTCAAAAGTTTATGCACCGGATAGCACTTTTAGAATTTTCACTTGGCAAATGCAGCAAAATAATGCCTTTAGATATTATGGTGTAATTCAAATGCGCTCAAGTGAAATGAAAATTTTTCCGTTGGTAGATAATGGTGATACTATGAAGTTGCACACACAACAAATTTTAAGCAACAATAATTGGTACGGTTGTCTTTATTACAACATTTTACTTCATGTAGCGAATAAGAAAAAATACTATACGCTTTTTGGTTACGAGCGCGGTGATTTTCTTACCAAAAGAAAGATATTAGATGTGCTTTCTTTTGATGATAAAAAGCAACCTAAATTTGGTGCACCATTATTTTTTAAACACGAAGGAGATAGCGCTAAGCCAATACGTATTGATACTTTTAACCGCTATTTTATTGAATATAAATGGAAGGCAGACCCAACCATGAATTATGATAAAAAGCTGGATTTAATTGTTTTCGACCACTTGGTCCCGCCAAACGATATTGCGCGCAATACTTATTTTACTTATGTGCAAGATGGCACTTATGAAGGTTTTAAATGGGTAAATAATCATTGGAGTTGGTTAGAAAAAGTTTTCACTTACTCTATTGATGAAAGTGATAATCCGCCAATTCCTTCACCGCTTTTTGGAACACCAAATAAGCAACCAGAATTGCCGAAATAGATTGTGTTTGTTTTGAATTTAGCTTAGTGCCTCTGCAATAAGTTTATTCACCACTTTGGGATCTGCTTTGCCTTTGCTCAGTTTCATTACTTCGCCAACAAACAAGCCGAGTAATCCTTTTTTTCCTGCTTTATATTCAGCAACTTTTTCGGGCATTGCAGCTAACACTTGTTGTACAAAACCACCAATTAAATCTTCATCACTATTTTGAATTAAGTTAAGTGCTTGTGCAATTTCAAATGGAGTTTTTTCAGGTGATAGCAAAAGTGCAGGAAATATATTTGCGGAGGCGACTGAGAAATTTGTTTTGCCTTCATCTATTAAGGCAATTAAAGCCACTACAGCTTTAGGTTTCAGTTCAAACTCATTTATATCTTTTCCACTTGCATTCAAATGGTTTTTTATTGGACCTAAAAGCCAGTTTGAAGCAGCTTTGTAATTTTGAGTATTTTCAACAATAGCATTGTAGTAGTTAGAAGTTGCTTTATCATCACTAATCAATCTCGCATCGTACTCCGGCAAGCCAAACTTATTTATGTATTCATACTTTAACTCGGCAGGAAGTTTTGGCATTTCTGCTTTTATACTTTCAATATATTGCTGCGTAACAATTACAGGTGGCAAATCGGGTTCAGGAAAATAGCGATAATCATGCGCATGCTCTTTGCTGCGTTGCGAAAGTGTAATTCCTTTTATAGCATCAAAACCGCGAGTTTCCTGCACTAATTTTTCACCGGCTTCCAAAGCATCAATTTGGCGAATAAATTCAAATTCAATAGCGCGTTTCACATTGCGCATACTGTTCATGTTCTTCACTTCGCTGCGTGGATTGTAAGCTGTTGTACCTTTCAATCGCACCGAAACATTGGCATCGCAGCGCATGCTGCCTTCTTCCATATTGCCATCGCAAATTTCTAAATGGCGCACTAATTTCCGTACTTCATTTAAGTAAGCCATTGCCTCATCGCCACTGCGAATATCCGGTTCAGAAACAATTTCAATAAGCGGAACGCCAGCGCGATTTAAGTCCACCAGAGTGAAATATGGATCAATATCGTGTATGCTTTTACCTGCATCTTCCTCTAAGTGAATGCGGGTTAAACGAACTCTTTTTAGTTCATTTTCCAATTCAAATTCCACTACTCCATTTGTGCAAATTGGTGTTTTATCTTGTGTAATTTGATAGCCTTTTGGCAAGTCTGCATAAAAATAATTTTTACGTGCAAACTGGTTTTCCTCGCGAATTTCGCTTTTAGTAGCTAAGCCAATTTTTACTGCATATTCTATTGCTTTTTCATTCACAACAGGAAGTGTTCCCGGATGCCCAAGCGAAAGTGGACTAACCTGAGTATTAGGAGCAGCGCCATATTCGGCAGAATCGCCACAGTACATTTTGCTGTTGGAAGAAAGCTGTGCGTGAACTTCTAAACCAACTATTACTTCGTATTTTGAATATTTATCGTTACTCATTTCTTTATAAAATTGAATGCGAATAAGCGTGATTAAATGCTTATAGCAAAAAGTTTTTTGGCATTTTGTGTTGTTATTTCAGCAACATCTTCCACCGGAATATTTTTTAATGATGCAATATGCTTTGCCACTAAACTTACGTAGCTGCTTTCGTTGCGCTTGCCCCGATGTGGCACAGGTGGTAAATAAGGTGAGTCGGTTTCTAAAACAATTTGGTTCAAATCTAACTGTTTCAATACTTCGTTTAATTCAGTAGAATTTTTGTATGTAACAGAGCCTCCAATTCCTAAATAAAAGCCCATTGCAATTATCTCTTTTGCTTCATTTAGAGAACCGGAAAAACAATGAAAAACGCCTCTTGGTTTTCCATTAAAATCTTTCACCATTGCAATGCAATCTTCAGTAGCATTTCTGCTGTGAATAATTACAGGTAAGTTCTTTTCAATTCCCCATTCTATTTGAGTTTGAAACGAAATTTGTTGCTGCTTTTTCAAGCTTAAATCCCAATAATAATCTAAACCGGTTTCGCCAATTGCAATGTATTTTCCTTTGTCTAATTCTGCTTTAAAGAAGTTGAGTTGAGTTTGAATATCGTCTTTCACATCGCATGGATGCAATCCTATTGCAGGCAACATTAGAAGTTCTTTATCCGACTTTGCTGCCAATAAATTCATTGGCAAAATACTTTCTTCATTTATGTTTGGAAGAATAATTACACCAAGCTGCTGTTGTTTACAGCGCTGTAAAATTTCTTCAATATCCGGCTGTAAATTTTCGCTGTATAAATGCGAATGTGTATCAATTAACATCATGCTAAATCGGCTTCAAATTTTTGCATACAATCCACTAATTTTTGAACTCCAGCTAATGGCATTGCATTGTAAATTGAAGCTCTAAAACCGCCAACAGTTCTATATCCTGCTAAGCCAAGCAAATTATTTTCTTCTGCAAAAGCAAGAAACTTTTTATCCGTTTCGGCATCAGCAGTTTTAAAGCACACATTCATTTTACTTCTATCTTCACCAAAGGTTACGGCTTCAAAAATCTTAGAAGAATCAATGGTGTCGTAAAGCAATTTAGCTTTTGCGGAATTTGTAGTTTCAACTTGTTTCAACCCTTGTTTTTCTATCCATTGCAGCGTAAGCAGCGACACATATACCGCAAAAACAGATGGTGTATTCAGCATACTTTCTGCTTTTATTTGATTGTTGTAATCCAAAAGCGTTGGAATAAATTCTTGCTTTTTGCCGAGCAAATTTCTATCAACAATAACTAAAGTTGTTCCTGCCGGTCCCATATTTTTTTGTGCACCTGCATATATTAAACCAAAGCGATTAAAATCCATTTGGCGCGAAAAAATATCGCTACTCATATCTGCCACTATCGGAGTTTGAGTTTGTGCGAAAAGTTTATCAATTAAACTATTGCTCCATTGCGTTCCAAAAATGGTGTTGTTAGTTGTGATATGAACATAAGAAAACTGCTTGTGTTGCAACGTTTCCTCTCCTATCCATTCTTTTGGAATGTAGTCATAGTTTTTATCTTTTGAAGAAGCAATCACTTCTACATTTCCAAAATTTTGGGCTTCTGCAATAGCTTTAGTACTCCATTGCCCAGTATCGAAGTAAGCCGCAGTTTTATCCCTTGAGAGCAGATTATACGGCACTGCCAAAAACTGCTGCGATGCGCCACCGTGTTGAAAAAGCACCTCTTTATTTTCATCTAACTGCAATAATTTCTTCACTAAATTTCGCGCTTCTTCCATTGCTGCAACAAATGCTTTGCTGCGGTGCGAAATTTCTAAAATAGACAATTTAGTTCCGGCAAAATCGCGAATGGCATCAATAGATTTTTCAAGGACTTCTTCGGGTAAAATTGCGGGTCCGGAATAGAAATTATATGGTTTACTCATTGTAGTGCAAACCTAAAAAATTAAAGAGTGGGATTGTTTATTTTATGAAAAGTTGAGGCAAAACTAAGTTTAAAAAATCACTTTTCTTCTGTAACCAATCCGGTTTCAATTAAAGCATTGTAAATGCCGTTTGCCATTAAGGCATATCCTTTGGAATTGTGATGCCCATCGCCAACAAGAAAATAAGAGTGAATGTTTCCTCCTTTGTTCACTTTCATTTCATTTTGGTAGTATGAGAGTAAATCTAGATGATAAATTTCTTTATGCTTCTCCAAAAACGGATTAAAAAAATCCATATTATATTCATATTTCCCTTCTTCTATTTCACTATCCCCCGGTCGTTTTATAAGTAAAATTTTTGTATTGTTTTCTTTTGCCAAGCGCGCTATTTCCTCAAATATTTCATTCCATTCAGGCTTTAGCTTTTCAAGTGTTTCTAAATATTCTTTTTTAGTTAAAAAATACCTGTTATACTCAATCCCAATGGCATGAAAAACTAAACGACTAATATAGCTAACGGCATATATTGGTTCGTACCATTTTTGTTTTAGTAAAGTGGGATTTTCCATATCTGAAAAGCGCTTTAATCCTCCTCTCACTAATAAGTCATTACCAAAGTCTCCTAAACTATAAGTAAGAATTAAAATTTGCGGTTTAAAACTTGCACCAATTTTCTCAAACTGAGGAATAACATAGCCGGGATCATTACCGCAAACTCCATAGTTTTGAACTAAATATTTATCTCCCAAATAATTTCTAAGTATAGCCGGGTAGCTTGAATCTGCCGGAGCGCCATCGCCTTCTGTAAAAGAATCACCATAAGTTTGTATAATAATTTTTGTAGTGTCCTTTACAAACTCGGCATCACTAAAACCATATTGGTTTGTATATCTTATATTATGAGGTAACACATAGTGTATATTATTAGCTGGCCAATTTCTGAGAATACTATTCGGTTTTAGTTCTTTAACTGTGTTATAAACCCCCTCTCGTTTTTCCATATATGTTTTAGTGAAACCTGTAACCAATAATAGCGCCTCAAAAACTACAAGTGAAACAAATACGGAAGCTATTGCCAACTGTAAATTTTTAGAACGAGAAAACAAACGAATTACAGCAGCAAATATTAACCACAAAATAAAAAGTGCCATAATATGCGTATGCCATTTAATAAATCTTAATCCAACCTGGCTATACCAATAAGATTCCCATGCTAAATACAATATAAATAGTAAAAATAAAAAATACCATAATTTTATTTGTATTTGTCTATGTAAGAGCTCACTTAAACGTTTAATAAACATGGAAGACACATCATTCTCTTCTTGTCGCTTATCCATACTTTTATAGTGCTTTTTTTGTTTAATCACAATTTTAAAAAAATTATTATTGTATTATCACTTTCCTTGTATCTATGAGTATTCAAAATTTACTTGAAAAGAAATATAAATTTACCTTTCAGCTTAAAGGTTGGCAAGTTGCACTAATTACACTCTCATTTGTTTATATCCCATATATAGCATGGGAGCTATTTTGGTATTCAAGAGTTGGAGATGTGGCTATAAAATGGCATACTTGGTTCGCTGCAATTTTCTTTTTAATAGTTTTACTGCTAATTCCAGTAAAACCTTTTACTTATTTGAAAAGGTTTTACTTTTTGTTCATTTTGTATGTTGGTTTATCGCTTCCAATTGGCGAAGTACATCCATTCACCAAAGTTCCAATGTACTCTTCGTTTCAGAGTAAAATCACAATATTTTCTTTGCAAGATACTTCCGGAAATCTTATGCCATTCGAGAAATATTCTAAACTCAGTAGCGGAGCTATAATGCATAAATATTTTAATGCGGTAGGAACCTTCAGTACCAATAATACACAACAAGAAGCAGAAAAATCAGCTGTTAAATATATAGAGACAGAACTCAACTTGCATACTCCAAGTACCAATAATATACACTTGTGTAAAAATGAAATTTATATTGCTAAAGACTCTATTAGAATATACACTATAAAAATAGCAAAAGATGAATAAAGATTTTTTTTACCGTTTATTTTACAGTAAAGAAGGCTGGTTTTTCATAAAACTCTTAATTGGAGTAAGGTGGCTTTTAGAATTAGGATACAACTTGCTTCATGCTACTACAATTATTGAGCCTATAGGTCTTTGCAAAATATTACCTTGTGGAATATTATCAAATAGCATAGTTTTAGGTATTGTTTTAGTTGTTTCATTTGCCAGTGTTGTTATCTATATTTTTTATGAAAAATATGCCATCCCTTCAATTGTAACATTACTTGTTTTATCTCTTTTCATGATCTCGTTTCATGAATCAACAGGTGTTTTTATACGGGCAAGTTTATTTTCTATGATTTGGGTTGGGCAGTTAGCTGCTTATATTTTTCATAAAAACAATATAGAAGATTTAAAAAAATTCAGGCATCAATACGTTATACAACTCATTTGTGCCACTTACTTTTTAGCTTCACTAACTAAACTATCAGATGCAGGCTGGGCTTGGCCTCAGCAAGGGAGCGATTACTTTGCATTAAGTTCTTTAAAGGGTTATTTATATGATTATTTTGACACAGGAAATACTACATTACTAAATGAAGGATATAATCTTGCTTATTTATTACTTGAATATAAACAGTTAGTTTATTGGTTAATGTTGGGGGCACTGCTATTAGAATTCACTTCACCATTAGCGGTATTAGATAAGCGACTTACTTTTTTCTATGGTATTATGTTTTTACTACTTCATATTGGCATAAAATACACAATGAGTATTACCATTGGCGGAACTTATTACTCTATGCTTGCATTTATGCTAAACCCTTTGGGCTTGCTTTATTTCTCTTTTAAATATTTAAAGGAAACTTACCTAAAAAAAGAAGCAATTTCTTCAATCTAAAAACAGTATTAGTTCTCGTTGGTAAGCCACTTATGTGCTTCTTCACAAAACATATAATCAGGCTCAATACGGATAAAAGTACGGTCTTTATATAAAGTTACCCATCGCTCTAACTCTCTTGCGGTTTTGGCATTTTTAGCTGCCACTTGTATTTTTGGGTAATCAATATCTAAATTGGCTTTATGAGGTTTAGTTTCACTCTTTAAAAGCACAATTCTAAATCCTTGCTTTTGCTCTCCGGTTTGCTCCATTCCTGTGTAAGGAAGCACATCAGTATATTGCCCAACTTTAATTTTATCTAATGCAAAAATTAAACTTCCTTCAATATCACTTTTTTCAAAATAAGTAGTACCGTTTTTATTATTGGTTACTAAGCCTCCAACAGCTCTTGAATGTTCATCCATCGAAAATTTGCCTACTGCTTCTTTAAATGTTATAGAATCTACATCTAATTGATGTTTGATGCTATCCATTGTATTTTTACAAGCCACAAATTCTGCCTGTGTAAGTTTTGGCTTCACAAGAATATGCCTAAGTTTTAAACGCTCTCCACGCTTTTCATCTACCATAATAATATGATAACCAAAAGGTGTTTCAACCACATCGCTGAGTTCTTTTTCTTGTAAGCGGTAGGCTACGGCTTCAAAAGAAGGCACTAATTCTCCACGCTCTATGTAACCTAAATTTCCGCCATCGGTGCTACTTCCCGGGTCTTCTGAATACAAAATTGCTTGTAAAGAAAAATCGGAGCCATTCATGATATCTTCTCTTATTTTTTCCAATTTCTTCTTTGCAATTTCTTTTTGTTCTTCGCTCACTTGAGGGTATCGCACAATTTGAGAAAGTTCTACTTCCGAATTAAAATATGGAATACTATCTTTTGGAATTGCTTTAAAATAGGCTTTCACTTCTGCCGGAGAAACCTTCATTCCGCCAAGTGCTTTGGAGCGCATTTTATCAGAGACTAATTGGTTTTCAATATCGGTTCTAAAGTCGTCTTTCAGTTCAGAAAGACTCTTTCCGTAATACTCTTCCAACTTTTCTTTTGAACCAAAAATCGAAGTAAAATAGCGTATTCTCCTATCTAACTCGGCATCAATTTCATCGGGAGAAGCTGTGATACTATCTAATTTTGCTTGTGCTAAGAATAGCTTTTCCAGCATTAACCTATCAAAAACTTCACACTTAAAATCTTCCGGAAGTGCTTTGTCGCTTTGAGCTTTGGCTTGCACATATTGCATTTCAATATCCGAAAGCAGTATTGGATTATCTCCCACAACCGCAACTACTTTGTCGGCAACTATTTGTGCATTTGCAAAATTTGATACGGCAACAAGAAAAACAACTGCAAGATTCTTCAACATATCTCTTCTAAAAAAAATTATAATCCATTAAACGAAATTCCGATAGCAAACTCATTGGCTTTGGGACCCTTGCCTGATTTAAAAATATCTACTACACCGTAGTAAGCTGTTAGATTAAATACGCTATATCCAATTCTAAGTGTTGGCCCTGCTCTAAATAAATTAAAATCAGGGAATCGTCTTTCTACATACACTTTGTTTTCACCTCCGCCTTTTATTGTCTGCTTTGTATGTGCATCTATTCTAATTCCGGCTTTAAAACCAATTGCAAATTTCCAAAAATTGTCAGCTTTATCGGGATTAGTTCTTATTCTAATTTCCAAAGGAATATCTATGTATTGAAGCGTTAATTTATTTACTTTTATATTACCTAACTTAGTAGCATCCATCGGCTGAAAACTAATTCCTGTGCTATCTTCAACCATTTCGCTTCTATGGTAAATATTGGTTCCGCTATAGCCAATGCCAGGGGCAAAACTCACGCGCGATTTCTTAATTCTAAAATCCCAATAAAAGTAAACGTTTATTCCCCGCGAATACCATTTTGTATTAAATCCATTGCCAATATGGTGAATCCAATTCGTTCCCAATAAATCTATGGCAATGCGATCTTTGGGCAATTTCATTTGCTTCAAGCGTTCTGCCTTTAGTATCCGCATTTGTTTTCGCACTTCCTTACTATTATCAATGGTAGTTGTATCTTGTGCATATACACTAAACGCAATCAGCGCAAAAAGCAACCCGATAATTTTCTTCATGTTTAAATTTAGTTGAAAAGAACGCGAAAGTATTAAATTTGGTGTGTTCACATTATATTGAGAAAACTTATTTGTATAAATCCTTCATTTTTAAAATAGTTTCAGAGTTTACACTTCTAAAATTGCCGTTCAAAAGAACATTCTGTGTAATCCAAATTGAAATATTCGATAAGTATTTCCAATTATGGTAAAAGTAAAAAACGGGAACACTTACGGGAACATAGAGTAAATTAAAAACGCTCAAACTATTGATATACAACAATTTGAGCGTTTTAGCTTGAGGTCGAGAGCGGATTCGAACCGCTGTACGAGCTTTTGCAGAGCTCTGCCTAGCCACTCGGCCACCCGACCATTTTTTTTAAATGGACGGCAAATCTAAAAACTAAATTGGAGTTTAAAAGAGAGAATTGTTTTTGTGTATATTATTTTTTCAAAACTGTTAGTGGATGTTAAACCCTTATTAGAATAATAAATTTCTCCAATATTTTTTTTGCATATTCGTCTAAGTGTTCAATGAAGGACACTACTTTAACCTTATCACTCAGCATGGCTGAGATACAAGACGAATTACTTCGGAATACTTTTAATAAAGAGAAGCAACGCCTTTTTCATTTCATAAAAAAGCGCGTTCCAAGCACTGAAGATGCAGAAGATGTACTTCAAGATGTATTTTATGAACTCATAAATTCTTATAGAATGATGAAACCTGTGGAGCAAGTAGCTTCATGGATGTTTACAGTTGCGCGCAATAAAATTACCGATCGCTTTCGCAAGAAAAAACCTGAAAGTTTAGAAGGTTATTTTTCGCGTAAAGAAGTTGATGGCGAGCGTTTAGATATTGGTGATTTTTTACCTGCAAACGGCACTTCTGCCGATAGAGAAATGATGCGTAAAGTAATTTCAGATGCATTGATGACAGCATTGGAAGAGTTGCCCCAAGAACAAAGAGATGTTTTTGTAATGCACGAATTTGAAGACAAAAGTTTTAATGAAATTGCAGAGATTACCGGAGTATCGCTCAATACTTTACTGAGCAGAAAAAGATATGCCGTTGTACACCTTCGCAAGCGTTTACAGCATTTATATAACGATGTTTTTACTAACTAAACTAAAGTGCAAATGAAATCAATTCAATTAAGGAAAATTATTACATTTATTGTTTTTATGCCAATTGCAGTTGCTCTTTTGGCGTATGTATTTATGCTGCTTTGGAACTGGTTAATACCTGCAATTTTTGGTTTAAACACTATTACATTTTGGCAAGGTGCAGGTTTACTACTCTTATCTAAAATTATCTTTAGCAAGTGGGGCTGCGGCTACCGAAATAAACTAAAATGGAAAATGGAAGAAAAATTTGCTACCATGACTGCCGAGGAAAAAGAATGTTTTAAACAAGAAATGAGAGAGCGCTGCAAAAAATGGGGCAGTAATTCATAGTTGCTTTTCAGCCATACTACCACAATTATTTACGAATAAAACTGCCGAACCAATTTCACTAAAGTTTTCACTGCTTCGTTATCACCTTTCCAACCTTTGGTTAAAGCATGTGTATTTACAGCGGTTTTGGCTTCTTCTAAAGAACCGCAATTTTCAAGTTGCGAAATAAAAGCACTGCAAATTTGGCTATCTCCATTAAACAATTCTTGCGTAAAGAGTATTCTATTATTAAAATCAATTATAGAAGAAAATGAAGAAGTAGATGATATTAAATTATGAAGTTCTTTAACCGGCTCCACAACTGCTTTTTGATTTAAAGAAGTGGCATGATTAGAAGAAAAAGAATCGTTTAACGAAGAACCAACAACTACATTTTTAGTATCTTCTTCAGCAGTATTCAAAAAATAAGAGTTGCTATTTTCTATCTTTTCTGTATTTGTCTTTTCTTCAGCAAGTGTTTCCATTTGTGGTATTTCAACTTGCTCTTGAACTTCACCCACATTGGCTTTTATAGTTTCTTGCTCATTTTTTTTTGCCTCTTCCAATTCCTTTTGTAGGCTTGCAACCAATTCTTCTAAAGAATTTTCTTTTGCTTCCTGCTGAACTATTTCTGCCTCATTCACAGCAGTGGCAACTGTTGCAGCAACTCCTTCTTTTTCTACCAAAGTTTCATTTGTTGCAACTGTTTTCTGCTGAACAAAATCCTCTCTCTCTTCTGCATTATTGGATAAAGAAGTTGTTTTATCAGGCTCAACTTCTTGTAACAAACGATAGAGTTCTCTCACATCTTCTAATAAAATATCTTTATCAATTGTAGAAAAAGTTGAAGATTGCAGGGCTTGAATTTTGGTTTTGATAGCTTCTATTAAAAATATTATACGGTTGTTCATACATTCGCAAAATTGAATAAGAAATTGACTAACGCAAAGATAAATTTAAAAGTATGTTTATAGAGCCGATTTCGCAGCCGCATAACAAAGGTTGGATAGAAGTGGTGTGTGGCAGCATGTTTTCGGGCAAAACCGAAGAACTTATAAGGCGGCTTAAACGCGCTCAAATAGCAAAAAAGAAAGTTGAAATATTTAAACCGGCAATTGATACGCGCTACCATGATACCGATGTGGTAAGCCACAACAATAATTCTATTCGCTCCACTCCGGTTGAAAATTCTCAAAGTATTTTACTGCTTGTAGGCGATAATGAAGTTGTGGGAATTGATGAAGCTCAATTTTTAGACAATTCACTTCCGGAGGTTTGCGAACAGCTTGCCAAACGTGGCATACGAGTAATTATTGCTGGTTTAGACATGGACTTTGAAGGCAAGCCTTTTGGTCCAATTCCTAATTTACTTTCTATTGCCGACCATATTACAAAAGTGCAAGCTATTTGTGTGCAATGTGGCGATATTGCTCATTTTAGCTATCGTTTACACGCTTCGGAAGCAAAGGTTCTTTTAGGAGAAAAAGATTTATACGAACCGCGTTGCAGAAGTTGTTACTACAAAGGGAAAAATGTTTAAAAAACGCCTAAACTTCAAAATTTAATTTGTAATATTCCTTATTCAAAATATAGTGAACTGCTAACCAAACCATGCAAGTAATTCCTGCAACAAGTGAAGATAAAAGCATTATACCAAACCAATCAACATACCAATACCAATAGAATGTATTTAGGCTCAAAAGCACTACTGCGAGTCTGAAATATTCAGCAATCCAAATCCATTTTTTTTGCTCAAAAATACCTCCAATAATTAGCATAGAAGTAAAGATTACACTTGCAAAAGCACACTTATAAAAAGTAGAAATAGTATCGAAGTGATACATAAAAGCTACCGAGCCCAACAGCGCAACCACAAACTGTATTGCGGCATACCACCGCAAATTTGTATGAACATCGCTATCGTATTTTACAAAATTTTCTTTCCCTTTTTCCATTGCGGAATTATTTGCAATCACATTTTCTGGCAACCAGCCCGGGCGAGCAAAAAGGAGTTTAAATTTATCTTTAAAAGCACTAAAACTCTTAGAAATATTCCATAGCTCCACATAGTAGTGAATATTTGCCCAAATAGGATTCCAACTTTTAAGTTGGGTAGTAATTCCATAAGTAATTTCAAATTGTGCTTCTTCTTGTTTAAATGTGCCAAACATTCTATCCCAAACAATAAAAATACCGCCATAGTTTTTATCTAAATATTGTGCATTACTGGAATGGTGTACTCTGTGATGCGATGGCGTGTTTAAAACATATTCCAAAAACTTAGGCAGGCGATTAACCAATTTGGTATGAATCCAAAACTGACCTATGGTTTGAATGGCAGCCGCAGCACCAAATACCAACGGAGGAAAGCCCAACAACGGCAATGGTAAAAACAAGAAAAATGCCAGTAGATTATGAAACCATGATTGGCGCAATGCTACACTCAAATTATATTCTTCGCTTTGGTGGTGAACCACGTGTGCGCCCCAAAACAAATTTACTTCGTGCCCCCAGCGATGTGCCCAATAAAAAACAAAATCATATAGCACTACACAAAGTAAAATGCTCCACCAAGTTGAAGGAATTTCAAACACCCTAAAATTGCTATAAATAAGAATAAACAAACCAAACAAAAATGCTTTATTGAAAAGATTACAAACCTGCTGACCAATACCAACAAGTAAATTATTCACCGTATCATTTAATCTGTAAAGTTTAATGTTTTTGCGCTTTCCAAGCAAATACTCTAACACTAAACTTAATAAAAAAAAGGGAATGGCGATTAAAATATAAGCAGGCTGCATTTTCTTAATTTTTCACTATTGCTAAATAATTTTCTGAACCCCTCGAAAGTATGCACAAAATATTTTGAAACAAACTACTCTTCCATTTTCTTTAGATTTTTTTTGTATAGCTCAATCTATAAAATTGTTTTCTAAAAATAATACCGAAAGGATATCCGTAATAGACCAATAAAATTGATCTAAACGGCTATCATCCCGATAGCTATCGGGAGTATTATACTGCAAAATTTTCACCTATTTTAAAAATCATTTTCGTATAAGATAGCAATCGTATTGAAATACACTTATTTTCGCGCCTCATTTTTTTATACATGGATATTAAAATTAGAAAAGCTAATCCTAACGATGTACCGGCCATGTTGCAGCTTGTGAAAGAGTTGGCAGAATTTGAACGCGAACCGGAAGCAGTAATAAACACCGAAGCTATGATGCTTGAAGATGGCTTTGGCAAAAATTCAATTTACAGCGCTTTTGTTGCCGAACTAAATACTAAAATTTTAGGTATTGCACTTTACTACACGGCATATTCCACTTGGAAAGGGAAAATACTTTACTTAGATGATATTGTGGTTACAGAAAAACAAAGACGAAGCGGCATTGGCAAAAAACTAATTGATGCTGTTTTAAGAGAAGCAAATACACTTGGAGTGAACCAAATTCGCTGGCAAGTATTGGAGTGGAACACGCCTGCCATAGCATTTTACAAAACACTTGGAGTGGAACTTGATCCACAATGGATAAACTGCCGCATGAGCAAAGAGCAAATTCAAAATTATGTTGATAGCGCTCACTTTTAAAATTAAATTATATTACTCAACCATATTTTATACTATTAAAAAATGAATGTTTACAAATTTGGAGGTGCTTCGGTAAAAGATGCACATGCCGTAAAAAATGTAATTAAAATTTTAGGCGAAAACAGCGGCAACAATAAAGTTGTGGTAATTTCTGCAATGGGAAAAACAACTAACGATTTAGAAGCAGTAATCAACAGCTACTATGCCGAAAATACAGATTGGAGCAACTTGCTGAACGTTGTTTTTACAAAACATCAAACAATTATTGCAGAACTTTTTGGCACTGAAAATACAGATACCGAAACCGCAGTAAAACATATCATTGATAAAACAGCAGATTTTTTAACTCAAAACAGTTCTCGCAATTACAATTTTATTTACGACCAAGTGGTGAGCATTGGCGAGTATATTTCAACCACAATTGTGAGCTATTACGCCAACAAAATGGGCTTGAATAATACTTTGTTAGATGCCAAACAATGTATATTTACAGATAATGCTTACACAGAAGGGAAAATTGATTGGCGCAAAACCGAAAAAGAATTACCCGAAGCAGTAGCACCATTGCTAAAAAATGGATTTGTAATTACACAAGGTTTTGTAGGCTGCACTCCCGAAAATTTTACTACAACTTTAGGTAGAGAAGGCTCCGATTACACCGCAGCTATTTTTTCCTATGCCTTAAATGCCGAGCGCATGACTGTGTGGAAAGATGTGGAAGGCATAATGAATGCAGACCCAAAAGAGTTTCCTGAAGCACAGTTTATAAGCGAACTTTCGTATCACGAAGCCATAGAAATGACTTATTACGGAGCAAGCGTAATTCACCCAAAAACTATTAAACCAATACAGAATAAAAATATTCCTTTAGAGGTTCGTTCATTTGTAAATTCTGCCAAGCGCGGCTCTGTAATTAGTGCAAATGCTAACAGCAATTTTCTTCCTCCAATAATTATTAAAAAGAAAGAACAAGTGCTGCTTTCCTTTACGGTAAAAGACTTCTCGTTTATTGCCGAAGATCATTTGAGTATTTTGTTTTCTAAATTTGCAGAACATCGCTTGCGCATAAACATGATGCAAAATCAAGCGATTAGTTTTAGCGTTGCAGTAGATTTTAAACGCGAAAAAATTGACCATGTAATTGATGAACTTGCTCAAGATTTTTCAATAAACAGAATTGAGAAACTTACACTTTTAACCATCCGTCATTACAACGAAGGAATTGTAAATAAACTTACGAGTGGAAAAGATATTTTGCTGCGCCAAATTTCGCGCACTAATTTACAAGTGCTTTTGCGCGAAGTATAAAAACAAACAGCCCAATGGAATTTAAACTGCATACAAAATACCAACCCGGTGGCGATCAACCACAAGCTATTGCACAGCTTACCGAAGGTGTAGTTGCAGGTGAAAAAAACCAAGTGCTGTTGGGCGTAACCGGTTCAGGAAAAACTTTCACCATGGCAAACGTAATTGCCAATGTAAATAGACCCACGCTTATTCTTTCGCACAACAAAACTTTAGTGAGCCAACTTTACGGAGAGTTCAAGCAATTTTTTCCTGAAAATGCAGTTGAATATTTTGTTTCATACTACGATTATTATCAGCCTGAAGCCTATATTCCATCGAGCGATGTATTTATAGAAAAAGACCTTTCTATAAATGAAGAAATAGAAAAATTACGTTTAAGCACTACCGCTTCTCTCCTATCAGGAAGGCGCGATATTATTGTGGTTGCATCTGTTAGTTGCATTTATGGAATGGGCAATCCAATAGATTTCGAGAGTGGAATTGTGCGCATACACGAGGGATTAAAAATTTCGCGCAATGCTTTTCTTCACCTTTTGGTGAATGCACTTTATTCGCGCAGCGATACAGAGTTAAAACGCGGAACTTTTCGCGTAAAAGGCGATACCGTAGAAATTGTTTTACCTTATGCCGATTATGCGTACCGCATCACCTTTTTTGGTGATGATGTAGAAATGGTTGAAAGTTTCAGCCCCACAACAGGAAGAACTTTAGGGCGACCTGCAAACGTTGCCATATTTCCGGCAAATATGTATGTAACCTCTCGCGATTTACTTAAACAAGTTTTAGATGAAATAAAACTTGACTTAGAGGCACAAGTAAAATATTACAAGGAAATTGGTAAACATATTGAAGCCGCACGGTTAAAAGAGCGTGTAGAATTTGATATGGAAATGATGCGGGAATTAGGTTATTGCAGCGGCATAGAAAATTATTCGCGCTATTTAGATAGGCGTGTTTCCGGCACTCGTCCTTACTGTTTACTCGATTATTTTCCGGAAGATTTTTTATTGATTGTTGATGAAAGCCACGTTACCATTCCGCAAATTCGCGGTATGAGCGGTGGAGACAAGCAGCGCAAACTTACTTTGGTAGAACACGGCTTTCGCCTTCCTTCGGCAATGGATAATCGCCCGCTTAATTTTGGAGAATTTCAAGTAATGGTGAACCAAATAATTTATGTGAGCGCCACTCCAAGCGATTATGAACTGGAGCAAACCGGAGGTGTTTTGGTGGAACAAGTAGTTCGCCCAACCGGCTTATTGGATCCACCAATTGAAGTTCGCCCGAGTTTGAACCAAATGGACGATTTGATGGATGAAATAAACAAACGTGTAAAAGCACAGGAGCGCGTTTTAGTAACCACAATCACCAAGCGAATGGCAGAAGAACTCACCAAATTCTTGAGCCGATTTGGAATCAATTGCCGCTATATTCATAGCGAAGTAGATACTTTAGATAGAATAGAAATTATTCGCGATTTGCGCTTAGGAAAGTTTGATGTTTTAATTGGTGTGAACCTTTTGCGCGAAGGTTTAGACCTGCCCGAAGTATCGCTTGTGGCAATTTTAGATGCTGATAAAGAAGGCTTTTTACGCAACAAACGTTCGTTGATACAAACTGCCGGAAGAGCCGCCCGAAACGCCAATGGATTAGTAATTATGTATGCCGATTCCATTACCGAAAGCATGAAACTAACCATTGATGAAACCGAGCGCAGAAGAGAAAAGCAAATTGCCTACAATGAGCTACATGGAATTACACCGGAAACAGTATTTAAGAGCAAAGAAGAAATATTGAAACAAACCGGAGTATTGGATATTCGCAGAGATCCAATTACATATATTGAAGAAGAAGATGCCAAACCAAATATAGCAGCAGAGCCGGTTGTACAGTCAATGAATAAAGACCAACTGCTAAAATCTATTGAAGCTACAAAAGATAAAATGTTGCAAGCTGCTAAGGATACAGACTTTCTACAAGCAGCAAAACTCCGCGATGAAATGCTTGCTATGCAACAATTTTTAAAGGAAAAATACGGAGAGTAATTCTCCTGAAAATAGAATTATTATTACAGTACAAAGCAAGCACAAAGAATTACAAGCCATTAGTCCAAGCAATATTTCGTGATTTTTTTCGCTAAAAAATAAAAAACTTCAGTTCTCGTTTTGGAAGTTGTCTCTACTCTTACGAAAATTGTATTACGAAAACTTTTAAACACTAATAAATGAAAAAGGTATTTATCGCCATCGGGTTGATTTTTGTGCTGTTGATTGGTGCAGTTTTAGCTGTTCCTTTTTTATTTAAAGACAAAATAAACGCAGCCGTAAAAGAAGCAATTAACGAAAACGTGAATGCCAAAGTAGATTACGGTGATTTTAGTTTATCGCTCATTCGTTCGTTTCCAAATTTCAATTTTTCAATAAATGATGTTTCTGTTGTTGGAGTTGATGCGTTTAAAAACGATACACTTACGCACATTAAAAACTTAAATCTCACTGTAGATTTAATGAGTGTTATCAATGGTTCAAAATATAAACTTTTAAAACTAGAATTGAACGAGCCATTAGTAAATGCCATCGTAAATTTTGACGGAAAAGCAAACTGGGATATTGCAAAAAGCAAAGAAGAAAAAAAGGCTGATAGCGAAACAAAATTTTCTGCAGAGCTTAAAAACATTTCAATTAAAAACGGAAACGTTACCTACAACGATAAGAAAGGAGGAACTTTTGCCGCTATCAAAAATCTAAACTTCACTGGTTCGGGAGATGTAACACAGAATATTTATTTACTGAAAACACTCACCGATATTGAGCAACTTAGCGTACGCAGCGGTGCCATTTCTTACCTAAGTAAAGCTAAGCTGAATGCAAAAGTTGATATGGAAATAGACAACTTAAATTCCAAATATACTTTTAAAGAAAACGAAGTAACCATCAATGCGCTTGGTTTGGCGTTTGGTGGTTTTGTACAAACTAAAAAAGACATTGTTACAGACCTTACATTTAAAGCGAAAGAAAGCACTTTTAAAAATGTACTTTCAATGATTCCCGCTGTTTTTATGAAAGATTTCGACAAAATAAAAACTGATGGAAAATTCAGTTTCAACGGTTTTGTGAAAGGAACTTACAAAGACGAAAACTACCCTGCTTTTGGAATAAATCTGCAAGTTACCAATGCTATGTTTCAATACCCATCGCTACCTACGGCAGTTAAAAACATTCAAATTGCCATGAAGGCAGATAAGCCACAAGGCAACTTAAATGCTACAGTTATTGACATATCCAAATTTCATGTTGAAGTTGGAGCAGAACCTGTTGATGGAAAAGTTTTAGTAAAAACTCCGATAAGCGATCCAAATGTTCAAGCCAAAATAAAAGGTAAAATCAATCTTGCCAATGTGCCTAAATTCTACCCTATTGAAGGCTTGAAAAAAATTGACGGTTTGCTTTTGCTTGACTTAGATTTCAGCGGTAAGCAAAGTGATTTTGAAGCAAAGCGATATGAAAATGTGAAGGCAGCAGGAAATGCAAAAATCACTAATTTGGTTTACGATGCCGCATCTACTCCTCTCCCACTAAAAGTTTCAGATATGGCAATGACATTCAACCCAAGAAATGTTACGCTTACTAATTTGAATGCCAATATTGGCAGAAGCGATTTCCAAGCAAATGGCACCTTAGATAATTTTATGGCTTACGCTTTTGGCAAAGGAGATTTGAATGGCAACTTAAATTTAAAGAGTAATGTTTTTGATGCCAACCAATTTCTTACACCCAATGATGGAAGTAAAAAAACTGCCGACACCGCTAAAGCAGAATTCTTTAAAGTACCTAAAGCCATTGACTTTACAGCCAATTCACAGTTTGGAAAAATATTCTACGACAAACTGGAATTATCAAACGTAAAAGGCAATGTAACTTTAAAAGATGAAGCCATCAACTTGAATGAACTATTCGCAAATTTATTAGGAGGAAGCGCAACTATTTCTGCGCGATACAACACTAAAAACCTTAATTCTCCCGATGTAACTTTCTCTTACGATATTAAAAATTTCGATATTCAGCAAACCTATAAATTGGTGGATATGGCAAGCAAAATGGCACCAATTATTCAGCACATTCAAGGCAGCTACAGCAGTGATTTAAAAGGCAGTGGAAAATTAAATCCTGACATGAGTGTAGATTTAAGTTCTCTTAAAGGTGATGGAAAAGTTGAAATTCCAAGTGCAAGAATTGTTGGCTTACCTATTTTGCAAAAAGTAGCAGAAGTGGCGAAAATACAAGCACTCACCAATCCTGAACTTAAAAATGCTTGGACAGTTTTAAAGTTTAAAGACGGAAAAGTAGCCGTAGAACCTGCAACCGTAAAATTAGGAAATTACACACTTGCATTTGAAGGTAAAAACGGTTTTGACCAAAGCATAGATTACGATCTACGCTTTGATGTGCCTCAAAGTGAATTAGGCAATGCTGCTTCGCTTGCTCAAAATATGATTCCAAAAATTCCGGGTATTCCATTTAAAATGCCGGAAACTGTTTCTTTCTTTTTAAAAGCAACAGGCACAGCAAGTAAACCACAAATAAAACTTACAAAAGTTGGCGTTGGTGGCGGAAAAAGTATTGGCGAAGATTTAAAACAACAAGTTACCGAAACTGTTAAGGAAAAAGTTGACGAAGTGAAACAACAAGCGCAACAAGAGTTAGAAAAGCAAAAACAAGCATTAGAACAAAAAGCGCGTGAAGAAGCTGATAGAATTAAAAACGAAACACAGAAAAAAGCACAGCAAGAAGCTGACCGCTTAAAGAAAGAAGCTGAAAAGAAGGCTAAAGAAATTTTTAAAAGCCCTTGGTAAGTGCAACATAAAATACAAAAAAGCCTGCTGTTTCAATGTAACAGCAGGCTTTTTTATTGGTATAGTTTTTGAGTTGAATTATTTGGGCGCATAATGCGCTTTAAAATAATCCACCGTAATTTTCAAGCCATCTTTAAAACTGAACTTGGGTTCGTAGCCAAATAATTTATTAGCTTTAGAAATATCAGCCAAAGAGTTTTCTATATCGCCTTTTCTTGCTTCGCGGTAAGTTGGTTGGTGTTTGCTTTCAAGCATTTCTTGAATTGAAAAGTAGAGCGTATTCACTGAAAAGTTTTCACCGAAAGCAATATTAAACACTTCGCCATTGGCGGCATTTTCGCTAAACATTGCTCTTAAATTTGCTTGAACAGCATTTTCTACAAAAGTAAAATCGCGTGTTTGCTCGCCACTTCCGTTTATAAAAACCTGCTTTGAATTTAAAATACAATCGGTAAAAATTGGAATTACAGCAGCATATTGTCCATTTGGATCTTGGCGCGGACCAAAAATATTGAAATAGCGCAAGCCAACTGTTGGCAATCCGTAATTGGTATTGAAAACTTTTGCGTAAAGTTCATTGGTGTACTTGCTCACCGCATAAGGCGAAAGCGGGCTTCCAATTCTTTCTTCGCGCTTTGGCAAGTTTGGTTCATCGCCATACACGCTTGAAGATGAAGCATAAACAAACTTTTTTACACCAGCATCTTTTGCCGCAAGCAGCATATTCAAAAAACCATCTACATTGTGCCAGTGCGTATCGGCAGGATTAGCGATAGAACGAGGCACAGAGCCAAGTGCAGCTTGGTGTGTAATAAAATCTATGCCTTCGCAAGCTTTTGCACAAGTAGCTTTATCGGTAATGCTTCCTTCAATAAATTCATAGTTAGAATGCGCCAAAAACAACTCTACGTTTTCTCTTCTTCCCGTAAGCAAATTATCTAACACTCGTACTTTCTTTGCTCCATATTTGAGCAAATATTCTACAATATGCGAACCAATAAAACCAGCACCACCGGTTACTAAAAAACTATATTCAGCGAGTGGCTTGTTGTGATACGTGTTTGAATACATACAAAATACGATACGCTTAGTTGGCGTACATTTGCTCAATTACATTTTTATATTTCTCAAGAACAGCTTTGCGTTTTACTTTCATAGTTGGTGTTAATTCACCGCCTTCAATTGTCCACTCAATAGGCATCAATTCAAACTTCTTAATTGTTTCCCATTTTCCGAAGTTTTTGTTCAATCTATCTACATCAGATTTTATCAATTCAATCACTTCTTTTGACTGAGCAATTTCAGTGTGTGTAGTTGCTTTTACGCCATTTTTATCGCACCATTCTTTTAGTGTTAAGAAGTTTGGCACAATTAAAGCACTCACAAAGTTTTTACCTTCGCCAACTGCCATAATTTGCTCTATGTAGAAACTCTCTTTCATTTTATTTTCTAAAACTTGAGGTGCAATATATTTTCCGCCACTTGTTTTAAATAACTCTTTCACGCGGTCGGTAATCTTTAAATATTTCCCGCCTTTGTAATCAATAAAAGTTCCCACATCGCCTGTTTTCAACCAGCCATTCACAATCACCTCAGCAGTTATTTCCGGCTTGTTGTAGTAACCCATCATCACATTTGGTCCTTTCACCAAAATTTCACCTTCGCCATCTTTCATTCCATCGCGGTGTTCTAATTGCACTTGTACTTTATCAATTACCACACCAACAGTTCCGAACTTCAAGCGCTCGCGATCAAAAGGATTTACGGTAATTACAGGTGAAGTTTCTGTTTGTCCGTAGCCTTCGCAAATTAAAATTCCGGCACAAGTAAAAATTCTTGCCAAGCGCGGTTGAAGTGCAGCCGCTCCGGTACAAATTCCTTTACATTCTCCGCCTAATGCTTCGCGCCATTTGCTGTAAATTAACTTATCGAACAGCTTATATTTTAGAGTATCAACCAAGCCGTAATTTTTCTCCAAGTCATATTCATTGGCAAACTTCAAAGCGCCTTCGTAAAGTGTTTTTTTGAAGCCTGTAAGCGCATTCCCTGCTGCTTCTAACTTCATATAAACTTTCTCTAATAGTCTTGGTACAGAAGTAAAGAAATGAGGCTTCACTTCTTTTAAATTGGCCGCAATCGTTTCCATATTTTCGGCATAGTAAATTGAAACACCACTTGCGATGTAAACATAAACGACTGTTCGCTCAAAAATATGGCAAAGCGGCAAAAAGCTTAGCGATCTGCTCTCTGGTGTTAAAGGCAACAAAGGCAAAACAGCTTTTACATTGCTCACCACGTTATCGTGCGAAAGCATGACACCTTTTGGCTTTCCGGTAGTTCCGGAAGTATAAATAATTGTGGCAAGCTCACTTGGTTTTACTGAATCTGCAATTGCTTTTACTTCGTTAAAATCTCCGCCTTCGCCTATTTTTAAAAATTCTGAAAAGCTTGTTGCTCCCGGCACTTCGTCAAAAGTATAAACGTACTGAAGTGTTGGCACATCGTTCTTAATAGCAGAAATCTTTTTAAACAATCCGGCATCGGCTGCAAAAACGGCTTTCACGCCTGCATCGTTAAAAATATAATGATAATCTTCTTCGGTAATAGTAGGATAAACCGGAACGGTAACAATTCCTGCTTGGCTTAATCCTAAATCTACAATATTCCACTCTGGGCGGTTATTGCCAACAATTACAACTTTATCTTGTGGTTTTATGCCAAGTTTCAAGATTGAAAGACTCACTTTATTTGCAGTATCCACCATTTCTTTGGTTGAATACTTTCTCCATTCACCGTTTTCTTTTGCTGCAAAACTGTCTTCCTGAGGATACTTGGCTAATTGATACGGAAGAATATCAAATAATCTTGAAAAATTGTCCATAAAATACCTGATTGTCGTTTTATTTTAAGAATAAGCCGTGAATATAATCGCGAAAACAATAGCAACAAAAAAAGGTTTTACTACTTCGTAAAATTTCTATCAATAAAGAATAAAGCTGCGAACTTAAAAACGCACTCCGTAGCTTTCTTTCGTGAGTTCAATAAACTCGGCAGTATATTTTTTTTCGCTTGTGTAAATCACAAGGTGTTCTGTTTGAGTTTCATATTCAACAAAGCCCAACTCTGCCAAAACTAAATATGGAGCTTGGTTTTGAAAAGAACGCACATACATTTTCTTTTTTAAAAACAGCGCTGACTTTTCAGCATATTGCGTTATGCTTTCTTCGCTTTTAGATGGAAAACAAAAATAGGCAGAGCCACTTTTTTGCAGCAATAAAGCTGTATAACGTATCAACTCCTTAAAAGATAATCCAGCTTGATTTCGCGCCATACTTTTTTCTTGCTTAGGCGATAAAATTGCTTCTTCAAAATAAGGCGGATTGCTTATGATGATATCGTACTTTTCTTGCGAACTAAAGTGTTGTAAACTTGAGTTAAACACACGCATATTGCTTGCCCAAATGTTATTTTTAAAGTTTGATTCTGCTGTTTGAATTGCAGCTTTACTTATATCTAAAGCATCAATTTTTGCATTGCTTTTTGAAGCTAAAAGCAAAGCCAAAATTCCTGTACCGGTACCAATATCTAAAATCGTCTTCGCACTTCCTGTTTTTGCCCATGAGCCCAGTAAAATACTATCTGTACTCACCTTCATTACCAATGGCGATTGATGTAACGTAAAATATTTAAACTCAAATGGTTTCATCTTTATTTCAGCCAAAAAAGTAAAATCTTGAAATCTTTATTGTTAATTATTTGTTTAGATTATTTCTAAATAACTTGTTTGCCAAAGTTATTCAGTTTACACGTAGCAATCATGGAACAATCTCAAAAAGACAATTCAAAATACACTTGGTTGAAAAAAATTGGTTTAGCAGGATTTCTTTTCTTTTTAGTAAAAGGAATTTTGTGGTTAGTGCTTTTCGCCTTGCTGGCATTTGGTTTTCTAGACGAAACTACTGCTGAGAAGATTAAGAATTTCTTTGTGTTTTAGTAAAAAGTTTTACTTTGCCTTAAATCAACCAAGCAAAGTATTGAAATATTTTTTACCCATCGGCCTTACTTTAATTGCAATCCAAGCATTCTCGCAAACAGAAAACAAACAGCTTCCTGCGCGTTATTATCGCTCGTTGGGAATCGTGAATTTTTATGAGCATAATTTTTTGGCAGCAGCCAAAGCGCTTCAGCAATCGTTGCAAATAAATCCATTAGACAAAGAAGCAAACGAAATGCTGAAAACAGTTTACGATTCTATTGGCACCAAACAACTTTCACAAAAAATGAAAGTGCGCTCACAAGCCATAAATCTCTCGTTCAAAAAAGGTGCTGATGCTGATTTGCCAAGCGTAAAAAATGATTTGCGCAGCTTGGGAAACGATTACTACAATCGCAGTGTTTACGATTCTGCTATTACGGCTTACAAACTGCATTTGCAAAATAACGCTCAAGATACTTCTGCCCTATTTTATTTAGCCAATTCCTACTTTTTTTTACGCAATTTTAATGATGCTACAAAGTACTATGAAAGTCTGTTGGCATTAGATAAAGAACGCGCTGATGTTTATAATTTGGCTGGCGTTTGTTATCAAAACATAGACGATATTATGAAAGCACGCGACTACTTTAAGCAGTGCTTAATTTTGAATCAAGATTTTCCGGTTGCGTACTACAACTTAGGCAAAGCGCAATATATTTTAGAGGATTTTAAGCAAGCAGAAAGCAACTTGGTTCGCGCATCGGAAGTATTGCCAAACGATAAAGATGTGCTTTCATTATTAGGTAAGCTTTATATCGAAACAGGCCAACGCGAAAAAGCACTTAATGTTTATGAACGTCAATTTGCACTGAATAGAAATAGTACCACGCCAAACGTTGTTTTAGGCCAACTGTATTATGAAAATAGTGATTTTGAGAAATCGATTTTTCATTTGAATAATGCTTTGGTAACAGTAAAAGACAATATTGAACTCCAAAATATTTTAGGCAATGCTTACTTGAAATTAAAGAAATATGAAACTGCTTTTCAGTTATTAAAACAAGTAGCCGATGTTTTAATAGAACGCAAAGAAGTGCAAACTGCAACAGCAAATGCTGCCAACAATTTTAAACATTACAAAGAAGCAAAGGAATATGCCAATCGCGCTTTGGCATTAGATAAAGACTATAAACCTGCGCTGCAAGAACTCGTAATTTCTTTAAAAGGATTAAAGAAAAATAGCGATGCCAAGAAAGTGCAAAAACAGCTAAAGGGCAACTAATTATTTGCCTTTTTTGCTTTGCGTTTATCTGTCCAACTTTTAAAGGTATCGCAATCAATATTCACCAAAATAGAGCCGTAAATCATTCTTCCAATTCCCGGCCCGCCATAAGCTTGGTAATTTCGTTTTGAAATTAAATTACTACCTCCAAACTTAAACGTTGTATATATTTTTTGTACATCCCAGCTTATTTGCGCATCTAAAAGCGAATAGGTTGGAATTGTTCCTGTAAATTGCGGTGAGCCTTCAAATAAAAATCCTTGAATCCATTTGTAGTTTACATTAAAGCCAAAGCCGCGTTGCTTACCAATTTTAATATCGTAGCCACTAATGCCAATATTAAACTTGTGCTCTGGCGTGTTAAATGCAGGAATAATAGAATCTTGCGAACCCATTCTGTTCAATTTATTCCAAGAATAGTTTCCGTTTAAAGAATAGTTTTTAATGAAGTAATAATTTATACCGATTGATGCACCATAAGTCATTACCATATCTTTGGCATTTGTTGCTATACGCCAAACTTGAAACGGGCGAATTTGGTCGTTCACAAACTTTTCGCCTTTAAATGTTGCTGCTAATTTATAGCCCAAGAAATGTTGGTAAAAACTCACATAAGCACTTGCATCAATATACACTTTTTTCGCCACTAAACCACGATAACCTAACTCAAGCGATTGCACTCTTTCCGGGCGTACACCTTCTACAGTAAAGAAATTCAAATCGCGCAAAGAATCGGTTCTGGCAAAGTTTCCTGACTTATCAATATAATTAGATAACGAAGCAATAGAAACAGCAGAATCCACACCATGCAAATTCCCAATCAAAATTGCTCTACCTACATTGTAATATAGGAATTGGTCTTGCAATGTTGGATTACGCACACCCGAAGAAAACGAAAGCCGCACCGAATGATTTCCTTTATATGAATAAACCAAAGAAGCTGCCGGTGTAATAATTGGGTCTATCGTTCCATCTTTTCGCTTCCAAGAAAAATTTTGGTTTCTATCAAAGCGAACCGTTAAAGTTGGAATGATAGAATGCCCTTCACCAAAATCAAATTTTCTTGTGATGCTGAAATAAGCACCAAATTCCCAGTTGCGAATTTTGTTGTAAGTGCTATCAGTTGCAATATATCTTCCTTCAGAATTTTGCACCCGTTTACCTAATGAATCTAATAAATAAGTTCTTGAAAATGTATCTTGAAATATTGTACCTAAAGAATAAGGAAAATACATTCTAAAACTTGCTCCTGTAATTAAGTCGAACCAATTCTTATCCTGTCCTTTTTTCTTCACATCCCATTTGTATTCTCCTTGTACGTGAAGCATTTTACTTTTATCATAGAACTTAGTTCCGCCTTCATCAAAAGCTGTTCTGCTGGTTACTACTCTTTTAATTGAATCGTAACGAGCAGTTCCGGGAACATAGCGTTGATTGTAAACTCCGCCATTGGTAAATGTATCAGCATAATTTCTTGCATCTTGATGCCATTTTAAAACAGAATCTCGATTTACATTCATCACATTCTGTGCTCTGGCATAAGTAGTATCAAAAGCCGGGTTTATCCAGGCACTAAAATTGGTTGATGGGCCATCAGGCATTCCGTCTAAATTATACAGTGGTCCATTTCCGCTTTGCACAATATGGTTTGCCCAATATGCTTGATAATCTTGAGTCCAGCGGGCATCGCTTTTCCCCATTTCTTGAATTTTCAAAGCAGTAAAAACTGCATCATAAGAGTTTCCCGCATTTTCAGCAGTCATGTAAGCCCGCACATAAAATTTATCGGGTTGGCTCACCTCCATACGCACTTGGTGAAACTGTAAACCTCTTAAACTATACCTGTTATCGCCTTGGTAAACCGTAGTTCCATATCCAAAATTATAGCCTGCTTTAAACTCAATTTTATTTGTGATTTTGTAATACAAATAGGCAGAGGTTTTTATGTTAGAAATATTGTAATCTACCAAATCTTTTTCAAGATAACCTGTGCGGTAAATTTGTCCTAAACCCAAATTATCTCTAATAATTTTCGGGCTACCTAAAAAGCTATTGGCATTCTGCGACTGCAATTCATCACCATATCGGTTCACTGCATCGTAGCCTCCAGGATTTGTTGTTGGTTGTAGTGCATTTACATTCGCACTTTTAGAATAATTATCGGCAACCCAATCGTAAGCTCTTAAATAGGAAGCTGTAATTTTAAAAGCGAATTTATCTTCTCCTTTTTTGTTTTTAAATGCTTTTCCCCAGCGCACCGCAGCTTCAAACATATTTCGCTCTGCACCTTTCACAAACACGGTTAAACCTTGGTAGTAAAATGGATTTTTTGTTTGCATGGCAAGCACTCCGTTAAATGCATTTGGCCCATAAAGCGGTGAACTTGCTCCCACTATCAAATCTACTTTTTGAATATCAATTTCTGATGCTCCGGCAAAATTTCCTATGCTAAAGTTTAAACCCGGGGCTTGGTTATCTGCACCATCTAACAATTGCAACGAACGCACAGGAGAAGTGGAGTTGAAACCGCGCGTGTTTATGACTACAAAACCTAAAGAAGCAGTTGTCATATCCACTCCTTTTAAAGCGCTTAAACCTTCATAAAAAGTTGCAGAAGCAGTTTGCTTAATTTGTTGCAAACCCATGCTTTCAATGGTAAGTGGATTTTCTTTTTGTTTTTCTGTAATACGAGAATCTACGATTTCAACCGCATTTAAAAGGTTTTCACTTTCAGTTAAGCGAATTTGAAGTTGGTTTTTAACTTGTGCCAAACTCTTTACTTCCATTTCGTAAGCATCGTAGCCAATGTACGAAAACACCAAAGTGAATGGAGGTTCTTTTGCCGCTTTAAATTTGAATCTTCCATCAATATCCGTTTGTGCGCCAACTGTGGTTCCTTTTAGAAATACAGAAGCCCCGATAAGCGGTTCACTTGTTCGCTTATCAAATAGAATACCTGAAATTTCCTGAGAAAAAAGTTGAATAGTAATTGAAATGAGAATGAGTGTAAAAGTCTTTTTCATCATAAAACGAAAACACGTTTGCTAGTAATTTTGTTCAGAGGTAATAATAGCAAAGAAAAACAGAAAAATTAGAGCAATATGAAATAAATTACTATTTGCCATTATTGAATCAATCCACTTACACCTTCTACTTGTTCAATTTTAATGGTTTCAGCAACACTATATTCAAAACAAGCATTTATAGTCTCCATGCTACAAAATTCTAGTTCGCCTTAACATTTCCGAAACATTGTATTAACACAAATCTCTACAAATAATAAAGAAGCGATAATCTATCTACATATCTAGGATAAGATAGCCCTCTACTTTTGCCGGCAATAAAAACTAGAAAATGAGTATATTTAAAAACATCAAAAGTTGGGTACTAACAACTGGCTTTGCAGCAACTACACTATTTTCCAATGCTGCTACAATTAATATCACTGATAGTGATTTGGGAAATGGAATTTACAACTGGACAAAGAACAATGTTTACTTATTGAATGGCTTGGTGTATTTAGAGTCGGGAGGCAAGTTAAATATAGAAGCCGGTACAGTAATAAAATTTAAAAATACCAATCCTGCTTCAGCCTTAATTATTACTCGTGGCGCACAAATTTTTGCAGAAGGCAGTAAAGATGACCCAATTATTTTTACCTCAGAAGCAGATGATGTAGAAAACCCTACAGATTTAGGACCAAACGATGTGGCATTGTGGGGAGGTTTAGTAATTCTAGGCAAAGCACATACTTACAAAAATGGCAATACCGAAGTAAATGTAGAAGGAATTCCAACCACAGAAACAAGAGCAAAATATGGAGATGCAAATGGTAATTTTACCAATAACGACAACTCTGGAATACTTCGCTATGTATCTATTCGCCATGGAGGCTCTGAACTTGCACCAGGCAATGAATTACAAAACTTAACTTTAGCAGGTGTGGGTAACGGAACTATTATAGAATACATTGAAATTTATGCTTCTTCTGATGATGGAATTGAAATATTTGGAGGAACCGTAAACTTAAAATATGCTATTGTAGCCTTTGCAGATGATGACACTTACGATTTTGATGAATACTGGACAGGCAAGGGGCAATTTTGGTTTGGATTGCAAAGAGAAACTGCAACAGGACCGGATGCCGGCTTTGAAGCTGATGGTTCTACACCTGATAATCTTGCTCCCGCTACCAATCCATTACTATACAATATTACAATAATCGGGTCAGGAGTTGGTGCTACTAAAGGTGGAACAGCTTGGTTATTACGTGCTGGTATTCAAGGGCAATACTACAATAGTATTTTAACCGACTTCCGTAGCAAGTGTTTAGAAGTTCAAGACAGACCTAAAAATTCAACTACTGATGCGTATGCTCAATTGACTAATGGAAACATGACAATTGGCAATAATGTATTTTGGAAATGTGGCGCATCGAGTACACAACCTTTAGATGCATCATCAACTGGAATTATACGTGTTACCGTTACTGATACTTGCTCCGGCACACCAAATTCACCATGCAATACAAATGGCGAAGGCGGCTCTGCTGTTACGTTTCTTGTTAATCATTTAACATCAAACAATAATACTATTGCTGACCCTCAAATTACTTTTATTGATAGAGAACAAAATGAAACTTTAGACCCAAGACCTTCAATTTCCGGTGCCGCATATTCGGGAACACTTGCAGCATATCCAGCAAACGATAGCTTTTTCACTCACGTAAACTACAAAGGAGCCTTTGATGCAGATGCTAATAATTTTTGGGCTGCCAAATGGACTACATTATACAAAAATAATCACCTAAGAAAAGACATTCACACCGGAATACTCCCTACCAGTATTAAAAATCAAGTAAATATTTTTCCTAACCCAGCTCAAAATGATTTTACCATTGATTTTAATGGAACTTTTTATGAACGAATTGAAATAATAAACAGCAGCGGGCAGCAAATTAAATCGTTCAAGGTATTACCAAATACTTTACAAATAAATGTAAATACAGAAACACTAAGCGAAGGACTATACTTAGTTAGACTACTTAACCGTAGTGGAGAAACTTTAATTAAAAAGCTTTCTATAAGTAAATAAATAATGCCCAAAGCACTTTTCATTTCTTTTAAAAAAAGGCAAGACATACAAAAACTATGTCTTGCCTTTCAATTTAACACACAACAAACAGTAATGAATAAAATACTATTTTCAATTACACTTTTACTATTTACAATAAATGATCTCAAATCACAAACAGGAACACTTTCAGGAAAAATAACTGACAGCAAAACCGGAGAAACATTAATTGGTGTAACAGTTTACATTGTCGGAAGCAACAATGGCACTACCACTGATTTAGATGGGAACTATAACTTAACCTTAACTCCCGGAATTTATGATATTGCCACTTCATATCTTTCCTACAAAAAAGAAACTAAAACTGCAGTTGAAATAAAGCTGAACCAAGTAACCGCACTCAATTTCTTCTTAGAATCTGAAGCTACTGAAATTAAAGAAGTGGTGATTGAAACAAAGAGAGTGAGAAATACAGATGCTGCCATCATTTCCATTCAAAGAAAATCCTATGTTATTCAAGATGGAATTTCATCTGAACAACTCGCCAAAACAGGTTCAAGCAACGTAGCAGAATCTTTAAAACAAATGACTGGTGCAAACATAGAAGACGGAAAATATATGACCATGCGTGGATTAGGCGACAGATATTCCATTTCCCAACTAAACGGGCTAAATATGGCTAGTACCGATCCATACAAAAACAGTTCTTCATTAGATATTATTCCATCTTCAATGATTGATAATATTGTTACACTAAAATCATTTACACCTGATATGCCAGGTAGTTTTGCAGGAGGGTTACTAAACATTACCACAAAATCTTTCCCCGATAAATTTAATGTAAGTTTATCTACCAGCGCAGGATTCAATACACAAACTACATTCAAAAATTTTAAAACTACGCCCGAAAAATCAACCTTTCAATTTTTGGGTTTTAAAGGAGCAGAACGAGAGATGAACAATCTAATATTTGAACCTGGTGTATTGGAAACAATGACAAAAGGCGCTTACCTTGATGCCAGAAAAGTAGATGAAAAATTTGACAACTTTAGAGCTAACTTCAATAAAGTAAGCAAATCATTCAAAAATGGTTATGTACCCAAAAACAAAACAGCACCAATCAACTACAATATAAATTTTTCACTTGGAAACAAGTTTAAACTTTTTAAAAAAGATTTAGGTTTTTTCATTGCAGTTAATCATAATAGAGATTTTCAAAATTACCAAAATGCCTCTATCAATACATATATCAATCTTAACCAAGAAGCATTATTTCCATACCAATCTTTAAGCGAGAATCGCTCTGTTGAAAATGGTCAATTAGGTGCATTAGCTAATCTTGCCTACAAACTTAGTAATAACCATACCATTACCTTTAATGTACTTTACAATAATGATGCTGAAATATCTGCAAGAGAACAATCTGGAGGGTACACCGGCCAGGTTTCTGACACTAGAGCAATTTTTAATGTAAAATCAATGGAATTTATACAGCGCCAAACTGTAAGTCCGCAACTCTTTTCTAAACACATTTTTCCAAAACTTAAAAATGCTGAATTAGAGTTAGCAGCAAGCTACACCGCTTCTAAACAAGATGAACCGGGTTTGCGATATTTTGCCTATTCAACAGTAATAGACTCAGTATATTTTGATGCAAATGGCAATCCATTAGAAACGCCTTTACTTGATACCGTTTACAGTATTCAAAACTCAGAATATCAATATCCATTCCAGTTTGTAAGACAACTAAAAGACCAGCAATATCAAGCAAAAGCAGATTTTACTTTACCCATAGGCAAAACAGGAATAAATAAAATAAAAATGGGAGTATATTTTAGTTCTCTCAATAGAGATTTTCGAGAATATCGCTTTCAATCTACACCATCTCCCGGTTTGCCATTATCATCGGGATTCACTACCTACAATGGTAATTTTGATAAATTCTTTTCTTCTGAAAACTATGGAATAATTGACACTCAGTTTAATGCAAGCGGAGAAGCTATCCGTTATATCCCAGGCTATTATTACGTAAATAATACTATTCCAAGAAATTTCTACACTGGAAAGCAAACCGTGTTTGCCGGTTATGCTATGGGTATTTTCAACATTACAAAAAACCTAAAAGTTGTAGGCGGCTTAAGAACAGAATACACACTTATGCAGGCAACAAGTCAAGATACATCACTACCTATTTCAAATAGCAAATTCCTCGATTTTTTACCTTCCTTAAATTTTATTTACTCAATCAACTCAAAAATGAATATCAGGCTCTCAGGCTCTCGCACTATTGTGCGACCTAACCTAAGAGAAATTGCACCTTTTGAACAGTTTGACACTAAAAATGGATTCTTTTTGTTAGGCAATCCAAACTTAAAACGAACTTCCATTTGGAATGTAGATTTACGATGGGATTTCTTCCCTCGTTCGGGAGAACTAATTGCCATAAGTTATTACTACAAACACTTCAGCAATCCAATATTCAAGCAATATAATCCAGGAGCCACAATACCTGAATTGCAGTTCATAAATATAAAGAATGCATTTATCACAGGTATAGAAATTGAGTTTCGTAAAAGCCTCAATTTCATCTCTCCCCAAATTAAAGAACTTAGCGTGAGCGCTAATTTTGCATACATTTATTCAAGATACAATATTCCGGAAAATGAAATTGCCAGTTCCTCATTTGTAGATTCCGGCTATACAGCAAAAACTAGACCTTTTCAGGGACAATCACCATATATTGTAAATTTAATCTTAGCTTACGATAATGATAAAATAGGATTAAAATCTGCATTATCATTTAATATTTCAGGAAAAAAACTATACAACATTGCCCTATTCGCCACGCCTGATATTTATGAAGATATACGTCCAATGTTAAACTTTAAAATTTCAAAAACATTCGGCAAATATTTCAACGTTTCATTTGCCGCAAAAAATTTAATAAATCCATATTTTAGCAGAATACAAACTCACCGAGGGGAAAATTTTTATGCAGAAAAATACCAAGTCGGTCGGAGTTTTATAATTGGCTTCGACTTTAAGTTTTAGCTATTTGAGTTACCATGTTATGAGAAGTGTTTATATAGTAAGCACTTCTTATTTTGGTGATACAACAATTTAAACAGTAGAGAAAAGCATACGATTTAAGTTGCTGTATTAAGAAAAATACCATTACACAATTTCTAAGTTTGCGGTTTTTAAATTAGGTTTGAAAAAATAGAAAGCGCGAGAAATATTATGTCAGAAATTGAAGCTACGGAACAAGAAGAAGCAGATAAAAAAATTATATTAAAACATTATCGCTCGCTGCTTCGTTCACTCAAAAAAAACTATACCATTGCCGATAGAAAACATATTCGGCAAGCCTTTGAGTTGGCTTTAGATGCGCACAAAGAAATGCGTAGAAAAAGTGGAGAGCCTTACATTCTTCACCCAATAGCCGTAGCACAAATTGCAAGCGAAGAAATGGGTTTAGATGCAACTTCAGTAGTTTGCGCCTTGCTCCACGATGTAGTAGAAGATACCGATGTTACACTCGAAGAAATTGAACGCTCTTTTAATAAAGAAGTAGCGAAAATCGTTGATGGACTTACTAAAATATCTGGCATTTCAGATTTAAATAGTTCTATACAAGCAGAAAATTTTCGCAAATTACTACTTACATTAAACGATGACATTCGCGTTATTTTAGTGAAGCTGGCCGACCGTTTGCACAACATGCGAACACTAGATTCTTTGAAGCGCGAAAAGCAATTAAAAATAGTTTCTGAAACCGTTTACTTGTATGCGCCACTCGCTCACCGCATGGGTTTATATGCCATAAAAACCGAAATGGAAGACTTGGCACTTAAACACAAAGAGCCTGAAATTTACAAAGAAATTGCTCAAAAACTTGCAGAAACAAAGCGCGAACGCAATAAGTTTATCAACGATTTTATTCGTCCGGTAAAAGAAGAATTGGAGAAGCGAAATTTCAATTTCAATATCACAGGGCGACCAAAATCTATTTTCAGCATTTACAATAAAATAAAATTTAAAGGTGTTCCGTTTGAAGAAATCTACGACCTTTTCGCCATTCGCGTTATCGTGCATGCACCACCAGAAAAAGAAAAAAGTGAATGTTGGGGAATTTATTCAACCATTACAGATATTTACCGACCAAACCCGGAGCGCTTGCGCGATTGGCTAAGCAACCCAAAGGCAAACGGCTACGAAGCATTGCACACAACGGTGATGAGCTCTTCGGGAAAATGGGTTGAAATTCAAATTCGAACCGATAGAATGCACGAAATTGCAGAGCGCGGTTTTGCAGCACATTGGAAGTACAAAGAAGCTGTTGCCGGTAATGATAAAGAAGCAAACTCCGACAATGCTTTAGATGAATGGTTAGAAAAAATTTCAAACGTTTTAGGCAATCCAGATTCTAATGCTTTGGACTTGGTAAACGATTTTAAAACCGAGTTAATAAGCGATGAAATATTTGTTTTTACCCCTAAAGGTGATTTAAAAAGACTGCGCAAAGGCGCTACTTCATTAGATTTTGCATTTGAAATTCACAGTGAAATTGGCAAAAAATGTATCGGTGCAAAAGTAAATCACAAATTGGTTCCGCTTAGCCACGTACTCAAAAATGGCGACCAAATTGAAATTCTCACTTCAAACAAACAACAACCAAACGAAGATTGGCTTAGCTATGTTGTTACCGCAAAAGCGCGCTCTGTAATAAAGCAATCGCTTAAAGATGAACAGCGCAAAATTGCAGTTCATGGCAAAGAACTTTTAGAGAAAAAACTAAAGCAATTAAAAATTGAAGATTCTGAAGCCACGCTTATTCTCTTAATGAACCATTTTAAAGCGCTCTCTTCTTTAGAATTTTACTACAACATTGCTACCAAAAAAACCAATCTCGAAGAGCTGAACAACATGGAGATAATTGCCGGAAAAATAAAGCTTCCGCGACCTGTTGAAAAAGAAAGCTATTCGTTTGACGATACGCTAAAACAGACTCTTCAAAAAAATGCTGAATTGCTGATAATGGGCGAAAGCAGCGACAAAATTGATTACAAATTTGCTACTTGCTGCAACCCTGTTCCGGGCGATGACGTATTTGGTTTTATCACCGTGAGCGAAGGCATAAAAATACACCGTACCAACTGCCCAAATGCTGTTCAATTGATGGCAAAATACAGCTATCGCGTTGTTAAAACCCGATGGACAAAACTACACCAAATCGCTTTCCTCACGGGAATAAAAATTAATGGTATTGACGATGTTGGTTTAGTGAACAAAATCACAGATATTATTACCGGGCAACTAAACTTAAATATGCGCAGCCTTTCTTTTGATAGTTCCGATGGAATTTTTGAAGGAAAAATTATGGTTTACGTACACGATACTACCGAACTTGAAGATTTAATTGACCGCCTAAAAGCATTAGACGGGGTGCTTGATGTGGAACGAATAGACGAAGAAACAAAGTAACAACTTACAACTTTAGTTTTTTAAGTGATGGCGCTAATTTATTGGTTACACCAACAACAATTAGTGTCATTATTCCACCAAAAATAACTGCCGGAACTAAGCCAATTAAACGAGCAACAGCACCGCTTTCAAAATCGCCAATTTCGTTACTCGATTTTATGAAAATAGAGTTTACAGCTCCTACCCTGCCGCGCATGTCATCAGGCGTAAAAACCTGCATAATGGTTGCGCGAATAATCACACTCACATTATCGAAAACGCCAGCCATAAACAAGAAAAAATAGGAGAGATAAAAATTTCCGCTAAGTGCAAAACCGATAATACTCACACCAAAAAGCGCCACACTTGCCAGCAAATTTCTACCTGCATTTATTGTTGGCGGATAATATGCCATTGCAATACCCATCACAGCAGAGCCTGCAAATAGCGCTGTTTTTAAAACCCCTAATTCTGCCGGCCCCACAAACAAAATATCCTTACAAAATGCCGGAAGTAATGCTGCAACACCACCAAACAAAACCGCAAACAAGTCTAACGAAATAGCTGAAACAATTGCTTCAGTTTTAAATACAAATTTTATTCCTTTACTCACTGCACCAATAAAACTTTCGCCTTCTAAATGTGCTTTATCAACCGACTGAGATGGCACTAAAAAACTTACTAAAAACGACAATATTAAAACTCCAGAAATAATACTGTAAACAACCCATGGTGCAAAAACTTCAAGAAGTAAACCTGCGGCAATAGGACCAACAATTGCTCCCAAATAAAAAGTATTACTACTCCATGTTGCTGCATTCGCATAAAGGAACTTAGGAACAATTCTAGCTTGAATGGCCAAATTTAATGGAGCTAAAAAAGCCCTTGAAATGCCATTTAGTGCTAAAATAACATACAAAGGCAAAGCTCCGTATTGCTTTAAAAGTGGAGCAGCATCATAACTTACCCAACTCAGCAAGCCCATACCGCAAGCCAATAAAAAAGTAAAAATCAAGAGCAGATATTTACGATTGAATTTATCGCTGGCATAGCCAGAATAAAACGTAGTAACAATAAATGGCACTGCTTCGCTAAGTCCAATAAGTCCAAGTGAAAGTTTATCGCCAGTAAGCTCATACACCTGCCAACCAATTACGGTTTGCTGCATTAAAATGGCTAATGAAGTTAAAACTTTAGTGCTTAGAAAACTTCTAAAATTACTAATGCGAAGTGATGCAAAAGCATCTGAATGATTTGCCATTGAATGTGCAAACTAAAGTTATACAGCTATTTCAACTTCACAAAATGTTACAAAATTCAGCATATAACGCCCAAAACTGATAAAGCATGCCCAAAAATCTTTTTCACAAGTAAAAACATTACAGATAATATTTGCAGTATCAAATAAAAAGATTTACTTTTGCGCTCCTTTTTTTAACAAACAAAACCCGCGAATTCCGGACGGGAATAAACAAAAACGGAATTTTAGTATATGTCAGAAAATACTGAAACAAACGAGCAAACTACACCAGCTCAAGAACAATCAGTAGAAACCACAACAACAAAACCAGTTGCAACCGTTGAACCGGTTACTGCACATGATGATTTTGATTGGAGTGTAGATAAGCGCAATGTTGTAAAATACAATGCACAACAACAAGCTGAATACGATGAACTTTACGGAAAAACAATTCGCACCGTAGAAGATAACCAAATCGTAAAAGGTGCAGTAGTTACCATTACAGACAACGAAGTTATCTTAAACATCGGTTTTAAAAGCGATGGAATGGTGCCACTTAGCGAATTTCGCGATGTGGAAGATTTAAAAGTTGGCGAATCTTATGATGTTTATGTTGTAAGCAAAGAAGACCGCAAAGGACATTTAATTCTTAGCCGCAAGAGCGCTAAAATGCTTAAAGCTTGGGAATTTATCGTTGATGCATTTAGAGATGGAATTATCGTTACCGGCAAAATTACTTCTAAAACCAAAGGCGGCTTAATTGTGAACGTAAACGGTTTAGAAACTTTCTTACCAGGTTCGCAAATTGACGTGAAACCTATCACAGATTACGATGTGTACGTTGGCAAAACAATGGAATTGAAAGTGGTGAAGATAAACGAAGCCATTAAGAATGCAGTAGTGAGCCATAAAGCACTTATAGAAAGCGACCTTGAATCTCAAAGAGAAGAAATTATCAGCAAATTGGAGAAAGGTCAAGTATTGGAAGGTGTTATCAAAAACATCACCGATTTCGGAGCTTTCATAGACTTAGGCGGTTTAGACGGATTGCTTTACATCACCGATATTTCTTGGGGCAGAATTACACATCCAAACGAAGTGTTGGAATTGAACCAAAAATTGAACGTAGTTGTATTAGACTTTGACGATAACAAAAAACGTATTTCGTTAGGTTTAAAACAATTATTAGCTCACCCTTGGGATACTTTGGATAAAGAATTAGAAATTGGAAGCAAAGTAAAAGGCAAAGTAGTAAATATTGAAGACTACGGTGCATTCCTTGAAATTACTCCGGGCGTTGAAGGTTTAGTCCACGTAAGTGAAATTAGCTGGAGTGCTTCTCCGGTAAACAGCCACGACTTCTTTAAATTAGGTGCAGAACACGAAGCTATCGTGATGACACTTGACCGCGAAGAGCGCAAAATGAGCCTTTCTATTAAGCGCTTAACCGATGATCCTTGGCAAAAAGTTGAAGAGAAATATCCTGTAGGCAGCAAGCACACCGGTATTGTTCGCAACTTAACGCCTTACGGTGTTTTTGTTGAATTAGATGAATTTATCGGAGGAATGGTTCACATTAGCGACCTTAGCTGGACTAAGCGTTTCAACCACCCAAGTGAATTTACTAAAGTTGGAAACGAACTAGAAGTTGTAGTTCTTGAAATGGATAAAGAGAACAGAAAACTTAACTTAGGACACCGCCAAATTGAAGAAGATCCTTGGAATACTTTTGAAGATGTATTCCCAGTAAGTTCGGTTCACGAAGCTACTGTAATGAGTATTGACGATAAAGGCGCTATGGTTCTTTTGCCTTACGGTTTAGAAGCTTTCGCTCCTAAAAAACACCTTTCAAAAGAAGATGGCGGTATTTTAGCAGTAGATGAAAAAGCTGAATTTAGAGTAATCGAATTCAACCGCAACGATAAGCGTATCTTAGTTTCTCACGCCCGCATTTGGGAAGAAAAACAAAAAGAAGGCAAAGAAGTAGAAAAGAACGAGAAAAAAGCTGAAGTTGAACGCACTAAAAAAGCAGTGAAAAACTTACAGCAAAAAGTTGAAAAAGCTACTTTGGGCGACTTAGGTGTTCTTAGCCAACTAAAAGATAAAATGGAAGGAAAAGAAGCCAAGGATAATAAAGACAACGAATAGTTAAAGTCATTTGGTTAATGATGTGTGGGCCGTGTAGTTTAATATTACACGGCTCTTTTTATTTTCACCACTTATGAAAACTAAAACAGCGTTATTGTGTGTACTCAACTGGGGATTAGGTCATGCAGCGCGTTGTTTGCCAATTATTAAAGCATTAGAAGCTCAGAATGTAAAAGTAATTATTGCTTCAGATGGCGATGCTTTAGCATTTCTAAAAAAGGAACTGCCCTCCAATATTTTTGAAGAATTACTATCGTATAATATTCAATATCCTAAAGACAAAAATATGATGATGGCTATTGGGAAACAAATGCCATCGCTGCTTCTTGCGCTTGTTCGCGAGCAGAAAGCAACCAAAGTTTTAGCTGAAATTCATCAAGTAGATTTCATTATTTCCGATAACCGCTACGGCTGCTACCACAGCAAAATCAAAAGCATTTTTATTACGCATCAGCTTTACCCCAAAATGCCCGATGGAGCTTCACTACTGCAAAATGTAGTAAACAAAATTTCGGCAAACAGAATTAAAAAATTCTCAGAATGTTGGATTCCTGATTTCCCTAACAAAACTAATTTAAGTGGCAATTTAGCCCATCCGCCATTGCCCAATTGCAAATACATCGGCAGCCTTTCGCGTTTTTCAAACCTTCAAAATTCAAGTAATAAAAAGTATAAAGTTTTTGCACTGCTTTCCGGTCCCGAACCGCAACGAAGCATTTTAGAAAATATATTGATAAAAGAATTTGAAGAGAGCAGTTTCAATTCCATTTTAGTACGAGGTAAATTCGATAATAGCATTCAAAATAGTTCAACCAAAGCTAAAGTTGTGAACTACATGAATGAAAAAGAAATTGCCCAAACACTTAGCGAAAGCGAATATTTTATTTGCCGTGGCGGCTACAGCACCATCATGGATTTAGTAACAATGCAACCCGATGCAAAAGTTGTTTTTATTCCAACACCGGGGCAAACTGAGCAAGAATATTTAGCGCAAAAATTTGCTTCAGAAAATTTATGCGTTACAATGGCACAAAAAAAATTCAGCCTCTCCGAAGCACTCGAAAAGGCTGAAAAAGTAAAGAGCTTTAAACTCGAAAATTACATTTTAGAATCGTCCACACTATTGAGCCAAGCGCTCACATCGGTCATCACAGCTTGAATTGTATTTACATCAAAAGGCGAATTTAATCCTGCCAATTTCACCAAATCCAAGAAAGTTTTGCTTCCACCGGCTTTGCAAAGCGTTAAGTAATTTGCCCATGCGGCTTTAAAATCAGTTTGCGATTTTTGCCAAAACTGGAAAGCACAAATTTGTGCCAAGCAATAATCTATATAATAAAACGGACTGCGGTAAATATGCAACTGGCGCATCCACAAAGCTCCTGCTTCAATAAACGGAATACCGCCAAAATCCATCGTTGGGCGATATTTCTTTTCCATATCTAACCAAACTTTTCTGCGCTCAGCAGGCGTTAAATCAGGGTTTTCATAAATGATATGCTGAAATTCATCAACCGCAGCGCCATAAGGCAAAAACATTACGGCAGAAGACAAGTGAGCGAATTTATACTTTTCAGCATCTTCCTTAAAGAAAAGTTCCATCCAAGGCCAGCTAAAATACTCCATACTCATAGAGTGAATTTCACATGCTTCATAAGTTGGGAAAGCATATTCATCTAACTCAAAATCTCTACTTTGAAAACACTGAAAAGCGTGCCCTGCTTCGTGTGTAAGCACATCAATATCGTGCGAAGTGCCATTAAAATTCGAGAAAATAAACGGAGCTTTGAACTTAGGGAAATGTGTGCAGTAACCACCTGCTGCTTTTCCTTTTTTAGTTACCAAATCCATTAATTCATTGCTCACCATAAAATCGAAAAACTCTTTTGTTTCCGGTGAAAGCTCTGAATACATTTTTTTACCGTTCTCAATTATCCATTCCGGAGAGCCTTTAGGTTGAGGGTTGCCGCTGGTAAACATCAGTGCAGAGTCGAAAATAGAAAGCGAATCAACACCAATGCGCTTAGCTTGACGCTGGCGGAGTGCTGTTGTTACCGGCACAATATGTTTTTGAATTTGCTCACGGAAAACTGCCACATCGGCTGCATTGTAATCAGTGCGCTGCATACGGTGATAAGCCAATTCTACAAAATTTTTGTAGCCTAATTTTTTAGCAATATTGGTACGCACTTTCACCATGCGGTCGAAAATGCGGTCGAAATCGGCTAAGTGTTTTTCTAACTCGGCATATTTTGCACGAATTGCTTTTTCGCGCACACTGCGCTCTTTGCTTTGTTCGTAAGGTTCTAACTCAGAAAAATTTAATCTTTTACCTTCAAACTCAACAGTAATAGTGGCAAAAATTTTAGTATATTCAGTTCCTAAACGGTTTTCTTCTTTTAAATCTTCAATGATAGAAGTATCAAAACTTTTAAGCGAAACTTCTGCAATATTGAAAATTTGATTGCCTAATTTTTCTTGCAAATCTTTTTTGTAAGGCGTGTTTCCAAGCGACTTATACAAGCGAATATTCAAATCGCGGAAAAGCGGTTCATAATCATCATAAAATTGCCTTTCTACTTCGTAATATGTATTTGTGGTATCAATAGAATTTCTAACCGAAGCAATAGAAGCATAGGTTTGAAACTCGTTGCGAAGCGTATTTATTTTGCTAAACACATCGCTTTGCTCTTTCGCACTTTTAGCATTATCAAATTCTGCCAAAAGCTGGTTGAAAGTTGCCGACATTTTCTCAAAATCGGGGCGCTTATATTCTATATCCGAAAACTTATTCATGCTTAAAATTTAGGGTGGCGAAGGTAAAAATATAACCACTAATAAAAAATATCCTCAACCACATCAACTCAGATAAATAGCACCATTAACAGTATTTTTATTCGCGCCCGTTACCGAACTCAATACATTGGCTTTTCCTTCCCAACGCAAAAAACCCATTAGCGCCATTGCAACCGCTTCCTTATATTGCACTATTTCTCTTTGTGGCGTTACAATTTTTACTGCTGTTTTGGCAGCAATTCTTTCCATTAAAAAAGTATTAAACGCGCCACCTCCGGTAGCCAACAAAGTGGCATTTTCTAAGCCCAAACCTAATGCTTCACCCACAGTTTCTATTTCTTTTGAAACGCAGTTTGCAATATATTCAACAGCAGTGCTTAGCTTATCTTTCGTAGCCATTTGCTCAAAAATTGGTAATACACTTTTAGTACTAAAGCTATTATCTAATGATTTGGGAAACAATTTATTATGAAATTCCAATTCCATTATAGCTTTAAGTACTTTTCCCTCTACTTTACCACTTTTGGCTATTGCCCCTTTATCATCAAAATCTACATTAAGTTCTTGTGCAAAAGCATTTAGTAGTTGGTTGCATGGCGCAATATCATAAGCCAAAATTTCTCGTGAATTTTTAGCTGAAACATTTGCAATGCCGCCTAAGTTTAAACAGAAATCATATTGACAAAATAGCAGCTTATCGGCAATGGGAACAATTGGAGCACCGGTGCCTCCGCTTGCCACATCTGTGGTTCTAAAATCGCACACCACAGGTAAATTACATGCTGCAGCCATCGCAGCGCCTTCTCCTATTTGTGTGGTAAATTTTTGTTCCGGAAAGTGAAAAATGGTATGTCCGTGGCTTGCCACAAAATCTACATTTCCAATTTCTTCCTTACCAATAAATGCTTTCACCACTTCTCCGAAATGCCTACCCAAATCGGCATGGCTTTGCCACAATTCTTTACCCGAAGCTAAAGGCAAATTGCGCAAACGATTTACCCATGCTTCACTATACGGAACACAATCGGCAGTCAATATTTCAAAACTATAATTGCCATTGGTTTCTTTTATGTGGCAGTAAGCCAAATCAATTCCATCTAAAGAACTGCCACTCATGATGCCGATGATGTATTTTTCCATACTGCAAAAATATTTGATATCGGCACTTGACAAAAGCCAATTTGCATTGTAAATTACAAAGCATATCGAGATAGGTAGTCTTGGTGGTTTTTCAAAGTTTCTGATAAACAGCACGTAACGGCAGCGGTTATTGAGGGTTCCGCAGTTTGCTTATGGTGCTGTTTGTTGGTTTTATACACTTTGCAATTTGTGCAATTAGTTTGTACAATTACTTTTGCCCAAAATAAAAAGTCATTGCAACAACTCTCCGACCTTATTACTTATCTTTTTCAAAATTCACCTTTTTACCAAAATTGGTTTAAAGCTCAAAATATTTCCATTAGCGATATTTCCAGCATAGAGGATTTAAAAAAGCTCCGCACCGTAAGCAAGCAAGACTTTGCAGCACACAACATGGATTTTTTATGCTGCAACCAGAATAAGATTGCTGATTTTTGCACCACTTCGGGAACAACGGGAAACGCTGTGATGGTTCCATTAACCGAAAACGACATCAATCGCCTCGCTGAAAACGAAGCCCGTACTTTTACATTAGCAGAGCTAAACACAAGCGATGTTTGCATGTTGATGCTTACTTTAGATAAGCAGTTTATGGCTGGCATTGCTTACTATGAAGGTTTGCGAAAACTAAAAATTCCGGCAGTGCGCTCCGGCAGTGTTTCTCCACAAACACAACTAAAAAACATACTACAATTTAAGCCAACTGTTTTGGTTGCCGTGCCTTCTTTTATTTTAAAAGTAATTGAAGAATCTTCGGCACAAGGCATTGAAATCAATTCACTTTCAGTAAAGAAAATAATTTGCATTGGCGAAGCCATAAGAGATGAAAATTTAGAGCCGAATAACCTTGCCAAAAACATATTGGCAAATTGGAATGTGCAGCTATTTTCTACCCATGCTTCGAGCGAAATGCAAACAGCATTTTCGGAGTGTACTCATGGCAAAGGCAACCACATTAATTCCAATTTAATAATTGCTGAAATTTTAGACGAAAAAGGCAATGAAGTTCCGAATGGAGATATTGGCGAACTCACCATTACCACATTTGGTGTAGAAGCCATGCCTCTTTTGCGCTATCGCACAGGAGATATAGTTTTTGCCATACACGAAACTTGCGAATGCGGCAGCAACGAAATGCGCATTTCGCCCGTGTTGGGAAGAAAAAACGAAATGCTGAAATACAAAGGCACTACTATTTTTCCAAGTTCTATATTTAATGTTTTGCAGAGCCAAAATTTCATTAAAGATTTCTTGGTTGAAGCTGAAAGCAAAGAAGGCAGAACAGAAAAATTGGTTGTAAATATTTGCTGTACCGAGCAAACTGAAAATTTCAAACAAAATCTTGAAAATTTTTTCAGAACAGCATTGCGCGTTACCCCCGAAATTAAATTTTGCAGTGAAAGTGAATTAGCCGCAATGCGCCCCGCAGAAAATAGAAAAATACAACGTTTTGTTACTCGATAATTTTCTTTTATTTCGCTATAAACAACAAAACGGAATAACTTGAAAAATTTACTACTTCTATTCACAATAGCTTTAATAGCAATTTCAAATAATAGCTTTTCGCAGTGTGATAACGGCAGGTTCGTAAACGATATTTTCAATGTAAAAAGCAGCGTTGGTGTTCGATTTGGCGGCAACTATAAATTTGATGGCACTTGGCAGGAACTCTACATGAATGTGTATGAACCGGACAGCACCGACCTTTTGCCGCATAGACCATTGATAATTTTAGCTTTTGGTGGCAGTTTTACTTTTGGCAGCCGCACCAGCCCCGATATTTTGAAACTTTGCAATGCTTTCGCAAAAAAAGGTTACGTAACTGCAACCATAGATTATCGTCTTGGTTTTGAAAATGGAAACGATAGCGACACCAACCAGTTTAAAGCACTCATGCGAGCAGCACAAGATATGCGTGCTTCAATTCGCTATTTCTATAAAGATGCTTCAAGCGATAATATTTACAGAGTTGATACTACGCAAATTTTCATTGGTGGCGTGAGTGCCGGAGGTTTCACAGCGCTTAATTTAGCTTATGGCAAACAAGATACGCTTTCAATAGCAAGACCACCTTTTGTAGATGATGCTTTGGTACAAGTTGGAGGAGTAACAGGCAATAGCGGAAACCCGGGCTACAGTGAAAAAGTGCGCGGAGTAATAAACCTTTGTGGAGCTATTGCCGATACAGTTTGGCTGATGCCCAACGACCCTATTTTATGTGGCGTTCACGGTACAGCCGACCCTTTAGTACCTTGTTTTTATGATAGCGCAAAAGCTGCCAGTTCAGTTGAAGCAATGATGTATGGTTCAGGAGATTTGAACAACCGCGCACAGCATATCGGATTAGCACATTCTTTTTACTTTTTCCAAGGCGCTTCGCACGTTCCGTTTGTGTTCAACCAAAATTATATGGACACAACGATTTGGGTAATTAGAGATTTCCTTGCTCAACATGTTGTTTGCGGTGGCTTGAACACAATAAACGAAGCCAATAATTTTAGTGTAAAAGTTTATCCTAATCCTTTTTATGGAAATTTTATAGTTGAAACAAATAATGAAAAACCTATAACAGCAACACTTACCGATATAACTGGCAAAACTATTTTGTTTGAAAAAATAACAGATAAAAAGCAGTTTCTTATTGAAAGAGAAAAAGGCATTTACTTCTTGAAACTTCAAGCAGAAGGCAATACTGCAAGTAAAGTTTACAAGCTCATACAATTAGAATAGTTTACAAAAAACTATCAAGCGCAAGCACATAACTTTCTAAACCAAAACCGGCAATTACACCTTTGCAAACAGCGGAAAGCAAAGAATGTTGTCTAAATTCTTCGCGTGCATAAATGTTAGAAATATGCACTTCCACCACAGGCGTTTTTACGGCTGCCACCGCATCGCGCAATGCTATTGAAGTATGTGTGTAACCTCCGGCATTCAGCAAAATTGCATTATAAGAAAAACCAACTTCCTGAATTTTGTTTATCAATTCACCTTCCACATTACTTTGGAAATAACTGAGCTGTATTTCTGCACCATAAATTTCCTTTAGCTCCGAGAAAAATTCTTCAAAGGAAATATTGCCATAAATATCAGTTTCGCGCTTGCCGAGCAAATTAAGATTGGGGCCGTTTATAATGATTATTTTTTTCATGCTATACAATACACATTTTTGTTGTGGCTTGCGAAACTATTTACTTTAACTAAAAAAAGAACTTTGAATTGTGAGTTGGCAGCATTTTATTAATGGATTTGAGTCGTTTTTAAAGTTGGAAAAATCACTTTCTGATAATTCTATTCAGGCTTATTTAAGCGATGTAAAGAAATTGCAGAATTTCCTATCCACAAATGATAAGTTGCAATCGCCAAATGATGTTTCGCTCAATCAACTGCAAGATTTTTTAAAAAAACTAAATGAATTAGGCTTCGATGCACATTCACAAGCGCGAATAGTTTCGGGCTTGAGGACTTTTTGGAAGTATCTATTGCTTGAAAATATTACTCAAAATAACCCAGCCGAATTACTGCAACTTCCTAAACTTTCGCGCAAGCTACCCGATACGCTTTCGGTGCAAGAAACTATTGCCGTAATTGAAAGTATAGACATGAGCAAACCCGAAGGGCAGCGCAATCGCGCCATGCTCGAAGTGCTTTACAGTTGCGGTTTGCGCGTAAGCGAATTGGTAAATTTGCAGATTTCAAACTTGTATTTAACCAGCAATTTTGTAAAAGTTACTGGCAAAGGAAACAAAGAGCGAATTGTGCCTATTGGCAATGAAGCCACCAAGCAATTGAGTAATTATTTAGAGTTTGTACGCAATAAAATTCCCGTGCAAAAAGGAGAAGAAGACATGGTGTTTTTAAATAAAAGAGGTAAGCGGCTTTCGCGCGTTATGGTATTTTATATCATTAAAGAACAATCTGCTCAAGTTGGAATTGCCAAAGCAATTTCTCCACATACATTCCGCCATTCGTTTGCTACACATTTAATTGAAGGCGGAGCCGATTTGCGAACCGTTCAAGAAATGCTCGGTCATGCTTCTATCACCACCACCGAAATTTATACGCATTTAGATAGGGAATATCTTCGCAGTGTAATTATGCAATACCATCCAAGATACAAGCACTAAATTTCAATAATTTTCAGTTCTGTTCTGCGGTTTTGCGCCTTGCCTTGTTCTGTGTGATTATCGGCAACCGGCTTAGACGAAGCATAACCTTTAAACGAAATTCTGTTATCGGTAATTCCTTTTGAATGTAAATAATCTACTACGCTTTTCGCGCGATTTTCCGAAAGCGTTTTATTGCTTGCATCTAAACCTGTATTGTCTGTGTGTCCGCCAACTTCCACTTTTAAAGTTGGATTTTTAGTAAGCAAATCTGCCACCAAATCTAATTCGGTTTTGGAGTTACTTTTTAAAGTGAATTGATTGCTTTCATAAAACACATTATTCAGCACAATAACTTGCCCTGCTTTTAATTTTTGAAGCGGCACATTTACATAAAATGGCTTTCCTTGTTTTACATCTTTCAAAGAAAAATTAAGCGAGTGAAACAAGTATCCTTCTTTCATTACTTCTACTGCAAAATCTTTTCCGGAAGGAAGCGTAACCATAAATTCACCTTTCGCATCAGTAGAAAGTGTAGTGTAAATTTTACCTGTTTCTAAATCAAACAACTGCACATTTGCTTTAATTGAAGCATTGGTTTCAGCGTCAAAAACTTTTCCTTTCACATAAGTAACATAGTTCGGCTTAAAGCTTTCGTCAGTTTCAAAACTGTAAATATCCATTCTTCCAAAACCATCGTTGCGCTCGCTTGCAAAGTAAGCGGTGCTGCCGTCTGCACTCACCACAATACCAATTTCATCGCCTGGACCGTTTATCGGAAATCCTAAATTTTCAGGTCTGCCCCATTCTCCATTCGGCAACTTTCGGCTCACAAAAAAATCGCTTGCGCCAAAGCCCGGATGTCCATCGCTACTAAAGTAAAGCGTTTGGTCATCTGGATGAATAAATGGCCTTTCTTCATCGTATTCGGTATTTATTAGCGGTCCTAAATTTTTCGCTTCGCTCCATGTATAATCATCTTGCAAAACCGAATACCAAATATCTAAACCGCCATAGCCGCCACGCTTGTTGCTTGCAAAAAAGAGTGTTCTAGCATCGGCACTTATACTTGGTTGAATATCTTTTCCAGGTGTGTTTATTCTGCCGCCCATGTTTCGAGGTTTTTCAAACCCTGTTTCATTTTTAGAGGCAAACCAAATATCGCAATTTCCATAGCCTCCCGGGCGCTCACAAGAAGTAAAAAACAAATATTTTCCACTTGGAGAAATACATGTAGCGCCATCGTTGTAAGAATATAAACTGATTGGCGCTTCAACCATTTGAGCCATACTCCAAGAACTTGCAGAATCGCTACTTACATAAATATTTTCTTCCAACATATAACCGCTTCTATCCAATCTTGTAAAATACAAATAGCGCTCATCGGCAGTAATAGTTGGCATCAATTCATCGGTTGCAGTGTTCACGCCTGCACCTAAATTTTTTGGTTGAAATTTGCGCGGATGCTGAATTGCCACCACTGCATAATCAGCACTTTTTAAAAACATATCTACTTGCCGCGAATCGTGTAACGAAAGTGGTTTCCCTTTGCAAAGATTAAGCGCAGCTTTGCTTTTATCGTATTGTTGGTTGTAGAAATAAGCTCTTCCTAATTGAAAACAAAGTTCGGGTTTGTAATTTGGGTCAAGCGTATTTACTTTTTCTAAAGAAGCTACTGCAGCTGTATAATCTTTTAAATTATCCATTTGCATTACTCCCAAAATAAACCACGCATCAATAAAATTCGATTGGCTTGCAGTAGCCTGCTTTAAAAGTTCTGCCGCTTCTTTTGAATTGCCGAATGCTATTGCTTTGTCGGCTTGTTCAAACAACTCTCTCGATTTTTTGTTTGCCCCTTTTTCGTAAGTAACAACTTGTGCCTGGCCCACATAAAATCCACATAAAAGAAAAACAATAATTAAACGCAGTAAATAATTCATGGTTGCTAAGATGCTTTTTGAAAACGAAAAATTAAGTTCACTTACACACACTTAAATGTTGGTTTGATGCGAAATGTAAATTTGAGTTTATTCGCGTTTCAAAAATCTTAAATATACAACATGAAAGTTGCGTTAATCGGTTACGGAAAAATGGGAAAAGAAATAGAACGTGTGTTGCTCGATAGTAATTTGAGTGATGAAATTGTATTGAAAATTTCAGAAAACAACCTTTCGGATCTTACCGTAGAAAACTTACAAAAAGCAGATGTTGCCATAGAGTTTACACAACCAGAAGCTGCCGTAAAAAATATCAGGCTTTGCTTTAAAGCCGGTATTCCTGTGGTGGTTGGCACCACTGCATGGCTGGAAAAACTACCTGAAATTACACAAGATTGCAATGCCGCAAACGGAGCACTTTTTCATGCACCAAACTTTTCTATTGGCGTAAATATTTTCTTTGAAATAAACAGAAAGTTAGCTGCCATTATGCAGCAGCAACCTCAATACGATATTGGCATTGAAGAAATTCACCATACAGAAAAAAAAGATGCTCCAAGCGGCACGGCAATAAAAACTGCAGAGGTAATTCTTAGTGAACTAAAACGAGTTAAAAAATGGCAACTTGAAAACACATTAGAAGTACAAAATAATTTATTACCAATAGTTGCCAAGCGCGAACCGAATGTACCCGGCACACACACCGTAATTTACAAAAGTGCAGTTGATGAAATTGTGCTTACTCATCAAGCACATTCGCGCAGAGGTTTTGCAGAAGGTGCAGTTACTGCAGCTCGTTGGCTTATCGGTAAAAAAGGTGTGTTTGAAATGAAAGATTTACTTTCATTTTAAAAACTTGGCGAGATGCAGAATTTCACTGCCCAGTTTGAGCCAAAATCTTTCCAATAACTACCGCGCGTTGGGTTTAAATAAGTTGCGCGCCACACAAAATCCACACGTAGTACTTTCAATATATTTTTAAAGCCAAATCCGGCTTCAATATAGGGTTTCCATTTGATGTACTTAATATCATTCGGCACTATCATTTCTTGATTGTTAGCATGTTGAAAATTGCCGAACAACGCTTTGAACGTAACAAACTCACGCAGTTGCAGTTTTTTTATTCCGGGTATTTTGTTTAAGAAGAATCCATCAAAGTTATGCTCCATCCAAACAGTTACATACTTATCGGCAACGAACTCAAATTCACGCATTAAGTTATAGCTCTTTTTATCGTAATAAAACCCCGTGAGCGAACCGCTAAACACAAACGAAGATGGATAAGGAACTTTCCCATATATGTAACCTGTTTGCACTAAAAATCTAGTGTAGCCCGCTGCCCAGCTTAATCGGTAATTGAGCATTGCATTTAATTTTAAATAGTTGTAATCTCCACCCAAAAGTCCTTTTACTCCACCGGTTACTCTAAAATTCAACTGTGGGTATTTTGTTCCCAATTGAAAGTAGCGATAACCAAAAGCAGTATAAGATTGTTCTTTATGTGCATAGCGAAAATCAACCCAAAGTTCAGTTGTTGAATAATTCGGAATATGTGTAATTGCATTACTTGCTTCGCTTCTCCTTGTAAAATCGAATACACCTGGTATGGAGTAATAAGTTTTTTTATCCATTCCCATCATAGTTGAAAAACCGTTTATCCAATCTTTTTCCCATTGCACATTCGCATTTCTAATTTTCATTACGCGTTGCAATGGTTTCGATTTAAAAATTGAAAGCACATTATCGAAAGTGAAGATTAAATTTTCTTGCCCTAAAACTGCCATGTCATATTGATACATGAATTGAATGGCATTCCATTTTCTTGTTTTAGATGGTGGAAAAATTCTTACCGTGCCGTTATACTTAAGTTCTTTATCTTTTAAACCATAAGCTACATGGCCTTCAAACATTACATGCTCAGAAAAATTTCTGGTTGTTCTACCGCCAATACGCAAACGCCAACCTTCTACATTGTTTCTACTTACAAACTTGTAGATTCTACCAATTTCTAAAGGTCCGTTTATGTTTGGAATACGAAACATGAATGTTGAAAGCGTATTGATTGTGTAATACCACTGCTTGTAAGCACGCATTTTGGGGAGTGAATCGTGAAAGACATAAACATTGTTTTCTTGTGGCGTAAGCGGTGTAAACCTAAATTCTTTTAATCGTTGGCGTGCTAATGTTTTTGCACTATCATCAAATTCCACATCGCTTTTACCTATAAAAACAGAGTCTGGTATTGGCTCATCAATTCTTATATTCTTCCTTACATATTCTTTTTGAGCCAGAAACGAAAACAGGTTTTTCTTTTTGTTTAAACTCGCCACAGCTTGTAACTCTTCACCTTGCATTATCCATTGTTCTTTTATAAAAACAAATTCTTGCTTAATGCTATAATCTGCTATAAAGTTGATGTTTGCCTTTTCGTTTGGTCGTACTTTAAATGTTTTTATTGCCCAGGTTGCAGAGTCTATCCAAGCATAGCCTTTAAGAGCAATATCTTCTTTGTTTTTAGCTACAAAGTGAAGTTTGTAAGTTGTTCTGTTATCAAATTTAGCTGTGTCTGTAAGGTAATATCTAAATACTACTATGGCACCGGGCGAAAATGGTGATTGAAATGATTTACCTGCAATTACAAACAAGTTGTCGTAGGTTTGTAGGTTTGCTGTTTGGTAATCAATTGAGGCATTCAAAGACTCATTTTCTATCCCCGAAATTTCATCTGCGGTAACAATTCTTTTATACCTATTTGGAGTTTTTTGGTAATATACATTTGCCAAACTTTCTTTTAGCAAACCCGGTACAAATTTGCTGCTATCCTCTGTGTAATCTATATTATCAAATACAAACCAAAATGGCTTTATTATTTTTAAGTTTACTAACCACTTTGGCGGATTTAGTAGAGAAGTGAGTAGTTTGGTGTACTCTTCGTATTGGTATGTGTTTGCATTGGAAATTCTATTTTTCTCTTTATTCTCAAGTACTCTGTAATAAACATAATTTGCGGCTGTATCAATTTCGCGCTTGCGTTTTTTCTTTGCCTTTATAGTTACCTCGCTCAAATCAATTCCGCCTTCTTCCATTTCTATATTCACTTCTTGGTATCTACCATGCCTTATTTTTTTCCCTACCTTTTTGTAACCTAAAAAATTAAAATAAATAGAATCTACTTTTTCTGTTGTTCGCAATCTGTAAACACCATTTTCATCGGTAATTACACCCTGTAAAACCTTATTGAATTTAACTGAAACATAAGATAAAGGTTCTTGTGTTCGCGCATCAAGAATTTTGCCGAAAACTTCGGTAGTTTGCGCTTTGGTTGCATACGAAACAAAAAGTATCAAGAAGAGAATTAACAGCCTGAGCGCCAAGTATATTTTTTGTTAGTTTTAAAAGTGTGCAAATATAGATGAATTGAATTTCGGGCAAAATATAAACAATATATAATAACACAATCTAAACTTAACTATAAAGCCACTTTTAGTATTTTAATAACAAGATTTCCAAATTGTCATTTTATAGTCATAAAGCGATAAAAACTACAATTTTGCTTTTACTACTTTTAAGATTTCACTTTCGCTTTCAAGAGCTTGCTTCAATATTTTTTCCGCATTAGCTAAAACTTCATTTTTATATAATTCATCTTTTAGTGATGCAGAATTTATTTTCACGTTCAAATAAGCGCCATACACTGCTGTTCTTGCGCAAAGTGCACCTACGCCTGCATCGCTCACCGAATTTGGATTTCCTTCTTCTGCCATAGCTTTTAGAACACCAAAACTTTCGTTTGCGAGTTGCATTACATGATATGGAACTTGAATGGCATTTTTGGTTGCCGCTTGTATTGCCTCAGTTCGCGCTGCCTTCTCAGCATCGGTACTTTTAGGCAAACTGAAGGCGTTCATTATTTCATTAAAAGCGTGCGTGTCTTCATCGACTGCCTTCAATAATTTCTCTTTAATTTCTTGACCTCTTTCTGCCCAATTGCTAAAAAACTCCCAACGCTCGTCCCAACCTTTTTTGTGTGAAGAAAGATTAGCAACCATTGTTCCCAACGAAACGCCCAAGGCTCCAACATAAGCTGAAATTGAGCCTCCACCTGGTGCCGGACTTTCACTTGCTGTTTCATCTGCAAAACTTGTAAGCGATTTTTCTACTAATAAATTTTGCTGCTTTCCTTTAATTACGTATTCAATAATTCTTTCGCTTGGGTTAAAAGGTGCAAGCTCATCTAATCCTAAACTCTTAATTGCTATGCGCACTAATTCTGCTTCGCTAACTCCCGCGCTGCGCTTTTGTTTGGCGAGAAAATATTTGCCTGCATTTAGCATTGATTGCAATGGAATTAAGCCAACCAATTCAGAACCAGTTACGCGCATACCACGCTCGTAAGCACTTTTTACACAAGCATCAAACGCAGTGTGAATAGGCGTTTGCGCTTCATCAGTTAGATTCATAGATACTTGCGCTACTCCATATTCTTCAATAAACCAACCAATTGCTTTCACCGATTTACACCAACCTGGCTGGTGTGTTTCTACGCCATTTGCATCTTTAACTTTTCTACCTTGTTCGCGCACATCAAATGCTACAGAATTTGCTCTGCGCACCGAAGTGGTATTCAAATTTACATTGTATGCAATTAGTATTTTCCGCGCTCCGGTAATTAAGTTACCACTTCGTTCATTAAACTTTGCTTCACCGAAATCGGGTTTCCACTCGGGCAAAATTATTTTTTGAGCAATGCCTTCGTACTCGCCTGCTCTAATGTGTGCTAAGTTTTTGCGCTGTGAAGAAGTTGCCGCTTCTTCGTATAAATACACTGGAATTTTTAATTCTTCCGCTACACGTTTCCCTAATTTCTGCGCACAGCGAATACAATCTTCCATCGAAGCATTAGCAATTGGAATAAACGGGCAAACATCGGTTGCTCCTTGTCTTGGATGTTCTCCGCTGTGGTAGCGCATATCAATTAACTCACTCGCTTTTTTTATTGATCGAAAAGCAGCTTCAACCACTGCATTTTCATCACCTGCAAAAGTTACAACGGTGCGATTGGTTGCCGCACCCATATCTACATGTAACAACTTCGCGCCTTCCACCTGCTCAATGGCAGTAGTAATTTGAGTTATGATTTCTTTATTTCTTCCTTCACTAAAATTTGGAACACATTCAATTATTTTTTTCATATAAAAGCTATTTTGCAAGGCAAAACAAATAAAGGATGCAAGATAAACTAAAAGCGTTTGAAAGGATTTTAAATATTATGAACGAATTGCGCGAAAAGTGCCCGTGGGATAAAAAACAAACGATGGACAGTTTGCGCATTTTAACCATTGAAGAAGTGTATGAATTAAATGATGCTATTGCACAAAACGATTTAAAAAACATAAAAGAAGAATTGGGCGATTTGCTTTTGCATATTGTGTTTTATACAAAAATTGCAGAAGAGCAGAATGCCTTTAATATGGCAGAAATGATAAATGGCTTATGCGAAAAACTTATAGCTCGGCATCCACATATTTATGGCGATGTAAAAGTTGAAAATGAAGAGCAGGTGAAACAAAACTGGGAAAAATTAAAACTAAAAGAAGGTAAAAAAAGTGTTTTGGCAGGTGTGCCAAAATCTTTGCCGGCATTACCCAAAGCACAGCGTATTCAAGATAAAGCAAAGCAAGTTGGGTTCGATTGGGAAAAGCCGGAGCAGGTTTGGGAAAAGGTTCAGGAAGAAATTCAAGAGTTGCAAATTTCTGTAACCCAGAATACTTCTAAAAATGATATTGAAAGCGAACTTGGCGATGTGCTTTTTTCTATTGTAAACTATGCACGCTTTTTAAATATTGACCCTGAAGCTGCCTTAGAAAAAACAAACAAAAAATTCATTCACCGTTTTCAATATTTAGAAACCAAAGCACAAGAAAACAATAAGCAACTGAGCAATATGACTTTGGCAGAAATGGATATTTGGTGGAATGAAGCAAAAAAGGAAGAAATACTTTAGAAAAAAAAACGTTGTTGCGGGATTGTAGCGAGGGGGGAGCTCGAATCCCCGACCTTCCCGCTTTAGAGCGGGACGCTCTAACCAGCACCGCCTCCAATCAATACTTCGATATACTTTCGGCTTTTCTTTGATTTTATTTCGCGCTCACGTTTCATCGCTTCGGAACGGCTGCCAAAATGTTCGGTGTAAACAACTTTCCAACCCTTTGCTGTTTGCGAAGTATAACGTGTTTGATTTGAATTGTGCTCATTTAGCCTTCGCTCCATATCCGAAGTATGACCAACATAATATTTATCTGCATTAGCAGAATACAAAATGTAAACACAAAAGTCCATATACTAAAAATCCCGCCTTTGCGGGATTGTAGCGAGGGGGGAGCTCGAATCCCCGACCTCAGCATTATGAGTGCTGCGCTCTGACCAGCTGAGCTACCTCGCCATTATTTTTTAAAAGAACTTACTTTCCATCTCCGACCTTCCCGCTTTGGGCGGGACGCTCTGACCAGCTGAGCTACCTCGCCATTATTTTTTAAAAGAACTTACTTTCCATCTCCGACCTTCCCGCTTTGAGCGGGACGCTCTGACCAGCTGAGCTACCTCGCCATTATTTTTTAAAAGAACTTACTTTCCATCTCCGACCTTCCCGCTTTGGGCGGGACGCTCTGACCAGCTGAGCTACCTCGCCATTATTTTTTAAAAGAACTTACTTTCCATCTCCGACCTTCCCGCTTTGAGCGGGACGCTCTGACCAGCTGAGCTACCTCGCCATTATTTTTTAAAAGAACTTACTTTCCATCTCCGACCTTCCCGCTTTGGGCGGGACGCTCTGACCAGCTGAGCTACCTCGCCATTATTTTTTAAAAGAACTTCACTTTCCATCTCCGACCTTCCCGCTTTGGGCGGGACGCTCTGACCAGCTGAGCTACCTCGCCATTTTTTGAGGGCGCAAATATAATAATCTAGTTCAACTCGCTTAATTTAAAATGATTTTTTTCTCGAACACCTCTTTCAGTTTGTTCTAAAGTGCAACATTCAATGTTTTTATCATGCTCAAAAAAGAAAATATGGTCGTGCTTTACTCCTTCTTCCAAATACTTCTTTTTTTCTTCTAAAGTTAATAGCGGACGTGTATCATAGGCCATTACATAAGGCAGAGGCAAGTGTGCCATTGAAGGAAACAGATCTGCACAATACACAATAGTTTTTCCATTCCATTCAATATGCGGAATAAGCATACTCTCAGTATGCCCATTTACAGTTTTAAAATAGAAATTTGGGTTTACGTTTCTTGTTTCATTTTCAATAAAATTCAGCTGTCCGCTTTCTTTTATCGGTAAAATATTTTCGCTTAAAAAAGAGGCTTTTTCTCTTGCGTTTGGCTTAGTTGCCCATTCCCAGTGCTTTTCATTACTCCAATATTTTGCATTCTTAAATGCAGGAAGAAGCCGCTCTCCTACTCTACTTATTGCTCCTCCGCAATGATCAAAATGCAAATGTGTGAGAATTACATCTGTGATATCATCTTTTGAAAAACCAAGTTTCTTCAAGCTAATATCTAAACTTACATCGCTTTGCGGCTGATAGTAGCTAAAGAATTTCTCGCTTTGCTTGTTTCCTATTCCACAATCAATTAAAATAAGTTGTTTACCATCTTCAATAAGCAAACAGCGTGTTGCCCAAGTGCAAAGGTTGTTGGCATCAGGCTCATTTAATTTCTGCCAAATAGATTTAGGAACTACGCCAAACATTGCGCCACCGTCTAATTTAAACAGTCCGCTTTCAACAGTATAGAGTTTCATTTTTTACGCTTAAAGATTATCGCGTAAAGTAAGCATTTTTAGTGCAGCAATTGCACATTCTTCACCTTTATTTCCAAGTTTTCCTCCTGCTCTATCTGCTGCTTGTTGGTGATTATTTACCGTTAAAATACCAAACACATAAGGTGTATCATCTTGAACGCTCATTGCCATTAGTTGTTTTGCAATGGCATCATTTATGTAGAAATCGTGTTCAGTATCGCCTTTTATTACGCAACCCAAACAGATGATAGCATCAAAATCTCCAGCATCAAAAAGCCAACGGGCAGCTAAAGGAATTTCATAAGCACCGGGAGCATTTTTCACAATAATATTTTTAGTTGAAACGCCTGCTTTTTTTAAAGTTGAAACAGCGGCTTTTTTTAGCTTCTCACAAATTTCTGCATGATACTCGCTTACCACAATTCCAATTAAATAATCCGAAGCATTAGGAAAGTTTAATGCTTCGGATTCTGTAGTACTTTTAAGTTTTCCAGCCATTGAATTTACTTTTTCTTATCAATGAAAATTTCTACTACAAGTGGATTTTCTACTAATAATAAACTAATCTTCTTACTCCTGCTAAATGTTTTACTAAGCGCACAACTTGGCAAGTATAGCCGTATTCGTTATCGTACCAAGCATATATTACCACTCGTTTTCCATCTTCTGAAACGATAGTTGCCTTGCTATCAATTTCGCAAGCGTGGCTGTTACCAATCACATCGCTAGAAACTAATTCTTCGCTAACAGAAAAATCTATTTGTTCTACCAATTCTCCATAGAGTGAAGCATCGCGCAAAAGTGCATTTACTTCTTCAACCGTAGTTTTTGTTTTTAATTCTAAACTCACAATCGCCAAACTCACATCTGCAACAGGCACACGCACAGAGTTTGAAGTAAGTTTACCTTTCAAGAAAGGAAATACTTTTGTAACCGCTTTTCCTGCTCCGGTTTCGGTGATAACCATATTTACTGGAGCACCTCTTCCTCTGCGAGATTTTTTGTGATAATTATCCAATAAATTTTGGTCGTTTGTGTATGCGTGAACCGTTTCAACGTGTCCTTGCTCAATACCAAATTTATCTTCAATTACTTTCACAACCGGCACAATAGCGTTAGTGGTACAACTTGCTGCGGTAAATATTTTTTGTTTTTCGGCAGAGAAACCTTGGTGATTCACACCGTAAACAATATTCGGAATATCGCCTTTGCCCGGTGCGGTTAAAACTACCATATCGCTACCTTTAGCTTTCAAGTGTTCGCCCAAGCCTTTTTCATCGCGCCAAACGCCTGTGTTATCAATAATTATAGCATCATTGATTCCATATTGAGTATAATCAACTTCTGAAGGAGAAGCCGCAGAAATCATCTTCACACTGTGTCCGTTTATGATAAGGCTTTCGTTTTCCATATCGGCTTCTACTGCTCCGGCAAATTTACCGTGAATAGAATCTTTGCTTAGCAACGAAGCTCGTTTTTCTAAATCATCGGCACCTCTTTCGCGGGTAACAATTCCTCTTAAACGCAATTGCTGTCCGCTTCCGGTGTGTTCAATTAAAACTCTTGCAGCTAAACGACCAATACGACCAAAACCGTAAAGAACCACATCGCGAGGCTTTAAAACTTTACGTGCCACACCAACAAAATCTTTCAACTTTTCTGCTACAAAAGCATCGTAATCTGCAAAGTTTTTTCCTTCTTCTAACCATTCTTTGCTCAAGCGACCAAGGTCAATTTTTGAAGGTGCAAGGTCTAATTTATTTAACGCACGAGTTAAATTCAAAGTTAATTCAAGCGTAATTTTTATACCTGAAAAGTTCCTTACATAAACGTGGTCGTTAATAATTTCGCTAAGTCTTTTATCAAATAGTTTTCTTCTAAAAAGAACTAATTCTACACTTTTGTTTAACTGCAAACTGCTGGTTATTTCTAATAATTCCAAAGCGGCTTTTTCGCTATTGATGCGCTTCTTAAGTTCTATTTCGTATTGATCCTTCATTATTTTGTACTTTTAAAATTGCCGCGAAAATAAAAAGAAAACAGAGGTAAAAAAGCCTTTAAAACAAAACAACCGTCTTGAAGATGAATTAGTTGAGCAAATCAGCCTTTTGCCGACTTTAAAGTCCATCGAATTTTACATATTCGCCACCATAAATTTCAAAAAAATGAATTTTGCAACGGTTGAAAAAAGGCAAGGCGTAGCGATTGTATGGTTAGATGAAGAAAATTCACCTATCAATAAAATTTCGTTGGAAGCAATGGGCGCTTTCGATTCTATTTTTAAACAATTAGAAAATGATAATGAGGTAAAGGCTTGCGTACTTATTTCAAAAAAGAAAGATTTTATTGCCGGTGCCGATATTGAAATGTTTGGCAAGGTGAAAAAGAAAGGCGATTTTGAACCATTCACACGCAAAGGACACAAAGCATTAAACGATTTAGCAGCATCAAAAAAACCTGTTGTGGCTGCCATAAACGGAGCGTGTTTGGGTGCCGGAACCGAAATTGCCCTCGCTTGCCACGCGCGCATTGCCAGCGACAGCCGCAAAACACATTTAGCATTGCCAGAAATTATGCTTGGCTTATTGCCTGGCGGTGGTGGCACGCAACGTTTGCCACGCTTAATCGGCATTCAACGTTCGCTCGATATGCTGCTTACAGGCAAAAAAATATATGCTGCAAAAGCATTAAAGTTAAACTTGGTTGATAGGCTCACCACTGCTGAAAGCTTGTTAGATGGCGCAATTCAGTTTGCTTTGGAGCTTACGAGAAAACCTATTGAACGAAAAGATAAAAGAACATTTGTAGAGAAATTTTTAGAAAGCAATTCGCTTACGCGCAGCATTATTTTCAACAAAGCAAAAGAAATGGTTCAGCGCCAAACAATGGGCAATTATCCTGCTCCGTTTAAAATTTTAGAATGTGTTGAAACTGGCATGAATAAAGGTTTTGAAGCTGGTTTAGATGCTGAAGCAGTAAAGTTTGAAGAACTAATTTTAACCAACGAAAGCCACCAACTCATCAATATATTTTTCGCCATGACGGAGAAAAAGAAAAACCCGTACACAAAAGAATTGGTACGCGAAGTGAAAACACTCGGAATGGTTGGTGCCGGTTTTATGGGCGCAGGAATTGCCGAAGTGAGTGCCAACGATGGCATTGAAGTAATTTTAAAAGATATAAAAGAAGAAACGCTTGCCTCTGCCAAACAAACTATTTGGAAAAATTTGGAGCGCAAGCTAAAGCGCAAAACCATGCGCGAACCGGAAGCAGATAAGTTTATGAGTTTAATTGAAGGAACACTCGATTACAAAGATTTCAACCATGTAGATTTGGTAATTGAAGCCGTGTTTGAAGAAGTAAAACTAAAGCAACGAATTGTGAGTGATATTGAAGCAAACACAAAACCAAACACCATTTTTGCAAGTAATACTTCTGCGCTGCCAATTGCCCACATTGCAGAAAAAGCCGCACATCCTGAACTCATCATCGGCATGCACTATTTTAGTCCTGTACCTAAAATGCCATTACTTGAAATAATTAAAACGCCTAAAACTGCCGATTGGGTTACTGCCACTTGCTACGAAGTTGGCATAAGGCAAGGCAAAACAAATATTGTGGTGAATGACGGACCGGGATTTTATACCACAAGAATTTTAGCTCCTTATTTTAATGAAGCATTATTGATGATAAATGAAGGCTGCGATGCTGCCCAAGTTGATAAAGCAATGAAAAAATGGGGCTTCCCTGTCGGACCAATAACTTTGCTTGATGAAGTTGGCTTAGATGTTGGTGCACACGTGATGAGCGGTGATTTAATTGAATATTACTTGCAGCGTCCGGGCGCTAAAAAAACAGATATAGTGAAGTTGATGTATGATGCCGGAAGAATGGGAAAGAAAAACAAAAAGGGATTTTTTAAATATGATGAAAATGGTAAAAAACAAGGCATTGATGAATCCATTTACCAATTCTGCGAAGTGAAAGAGCGCAAGCCTTTTAGCGATGAACAAATACAGAACCGCTTGGGCTTTGCAATGGTAAAAGAATGTTTGCTTTGCTTAGAAGATAACATTATCGAAAACCCGTTAGACGGAGATATTGGTGCCATTTTCGGCTTAGGATTTCCTCCTTTCAAAGGTGGACCTTTCCGCTATGTAGATTCCTTAGGTTTAAACAAAGCAATAGAAATTCACCAAACATTGAGTAAGGAAAATGGTGAGCGATTTTCACCACCAAAAATATTGACTGATAAAGCCGCAAAAGGCGAAACTTTTTACAAATAAATATGAACAAAAATTTCAGAATCGGGTTAGTGCTATTTTTTATTATAGCATCGTTTGCCGCATGCAAAAAGAAAGAATACGGCAATTTACAATTCCAATTTCACCATTATGCGCCAAATGTTTCGGAGTTAAGTTGGATTTATGCCGGCAAAGATACTGTAGCTAGAACAGCATTTTTAGAAGGTTCTGATTATGTAACCGCTTCCTTAGAAAACGTATCGTTTATTGCTTATTCAAACAGCCAAGCAATTGCAAGTGTGAGCAATCCGAATTTTGCCGCTAATACGCGACATTCAGTTTTTGTGTGTGATACTTTAGGCTCTATTGGCAAAGTTATTTTAAACGATGAACACGATGCCGTTCCTGCCGGAAAAGCGCTTGTGCGCTTCATAAATTTAGTACCAGATACTATTGCTATTGTGCTTTCTGCAAATGGCAGCGATATGTTTAGCAGTAAAAAATTCCGCTATGCTCCTAAAAATTATGCTGATGGCTTTTCGCAATTTGAGAGTATTGATGCAGGCACATTTAATTTCACTATAAAAACTGAAATTGATTCTGTGCCATTTAATTTTCCAATACTAAATAGTGCTATAATTGAAAGCGGAAAAATTTACAATTTGGTAGCTACCGGCTTCCCGAATGCCATGCCAAATTTAGATATGAAATTAGTACTCGAACCTTTTAAGGAATAATCTCTACTTAGAAAACTGATATTCTTCGTTGCCTTTTGTAAGCGTTAAATTATTTTTGTCAATCTTCTTGATATTGAACATGCGAACGCTGGTAGAAGTAGCACTTCCTATACTTGATTTATCTACCAATTGAATATCTTTATTGCTATTGATAAGTTGCCATTCGCCTGTGATTTGAGAATAAACTTGTCCGTTTAGCAAATAGGATTCTGTAAACAAATTACTTTCCTCAAATTTCAATGAATAATCTTGATGCGAAGCTTTAAACTCGGCAGTTTTATCTACATTGTTTTGAATGTAGCTGTTCAACTTAAATGTTCCAACTAAGTTCTTAATTAGTTGTTCTTTAGTGCAAGAAGTTGCCAAAAATAAAACTGCGATAAATGCGTAAAATAGTTTGTTCATGTTTGTTTGTTTTATGCTTTAGTTTTTCAAAGTTTCCTCAAATGTACCCGAACTTCTGTTTTTTCTAACATTGTTCCAAAAAAAATATTTTCCCTGCATGGCAACATACACTCCATGCGGCAAAGTTTGCGCAAATGCAATGGCACTTCCAAGATTAAAAAGCCCATCGCTACTACCAAATTTAATAGGAATAAAAGCGCCTGTAAGCACTATTGTTTTATCTAATTTTGCATTGCCCAAAGTGTGAGCTGTAACCTCCATTGTATCGGTTCCGTGTGTAATTACAATACTTTCTTCTTCGCTATTTTTACAAGCATTTAAAATACTCTGCCTGCCTTCTTCTGTCATATCTAAACTATCAATCATCATAAGGGTTTCCATCTTTACGCCTAATTTACAGCGCCCCATTTGTAGCAATTCTGGCAAATGCGTATCCTGAAAATAAAGTCTGCCGTTTATTTCATCATATTCTTTATCAAAAGTGCCTCCTGTAACTATTATTTTCAAGCCCATAAATTATTCTTAGTGTTTAAGGATTGTATTTCCATAAATAAAACTGCTCATAAACATCACTTTTCTTTTCGGTGAGCAATTTAGAGAAATTTTCAAAAGATACTGAAGCGATAAAATATTTTGAAGCATCAATATCTTTCAACAATTCTGTTTTGTGAGTTTCAAAAGCCTTAATGTATTCGCCAGCGGTATCTTTATTTTTAAATTGCCTTACAGAAATCAACTTAGTGTTGGCATCTAATAATACCGACTTTGCAGTGAGCCTATCCGATGCAAAATTTTGAATATCAAAAAGCGTAATTGCATTTACTGCACCATAAATTTGGGTTTGCGAAATTGTTGCATCTTTAAAGAAAACCATTACCAAATGTGGCGCATCGGCATGATAAGTAAAATTAGAAATTACAGTATCAATTTTAGGTCTTGGAGGTGTAGTAGTTTTTGCTACTATTTCGTTAGTTTTTACTTTAGAAGTATCACCTGTTGAAGTAGTAACAGCTTGTTGTTTGCTATTTGTATTGGTAGCAACAACAGCAGTTTTATTTGCTGAATCTTGCGGCAATGCGCTGTTTGTTGTTGGCATATTTGAAACAACATTTGCAGCTGGATTAGCAATAGAATTTGCAGTAGCAGCTTTGGTTACAGTATCTACTGGTGGCGGATTTTTGCTCAAATCTATCATAGGCAAACCTGATTTATTGAGCGCCTCAAGCAAGTCCTCAGCAGCCTTTTTAATATCGGCATCTTTTGTAGTTGCTACTAACTTATGTAGTCCTTGCACATAATCATCTAAACGGTTTTGCTTTGCTAAAATCAATACTTTCAGCAAGTCAAATTTAGGCTGTAAAGTATTTGGATTGAACCTTACATTGCTATACAAAACTTTTTCGCTTGCAGAATCTAATGCACCTGAAACATAATCGTTGTAAGCACTTGCATAATAATTATTTATTGCATTTTCTCTTTCAGTTTCTTGCGCTAAGAAATTTGCATCTCTCAAAACAGCAGCAATTTTACTATTCGGAAACTCAGCAAGAATTTTTGCTTTGTAGTCTTCTGCTTTGGATTGGTTGTTCAAATAATCTTTGCAAAGTAAATAGCAGTGATAATAATCTTCAAGTAAAAAACGGTGTTTACCAAAGCGCGTATTTAGCTCTTCAAACGTGCGCAAAGATTTTCTGTAATTCTGCAAATCATCTTTGTAAATTATCGCCAAATTGTAATATGCTAAAATCAAATTCTCATTAGATTTTTGCATGGCTTCAGCAGTAAGCGGAACGCCTTGCAAAACTTGATCTTCTTCACTTAATGGTTTTCCATCTTTGGTTAAAGCGGCATTTTTGCCATCTACGGTTGTGTCCTTTTTCTCTGTTGAATTATCAGCAGTTTCATCGGTAATCGTAGTACTTGTTTTATCTTTTCTGCGCCAATTTTCTTCATACTTTCTATCGCCCCATTTTTTAATAAACTCCGTGTAGCCTTGCGCTCTCGAAGTGGCATTGTAAAAATACCAAGTGCTTCCGCTGCTGCTATTATTGGCTGCATTTTGATTATTGTTGTTATTGTTTAGCGTATTAGGAACTGCGCCTTTATCTTTTTCATCTTGCTTTTTAAACTCGGCATCTTGCCTATCAGAAATTACTTTCTTCACAAACTTTTCTCGCTCTCCTTCGCTCATGTGTGCGATTTTTTGCAAACTGTCTTCTACATGAATTATATTAAGATTTTCTACCAAGCGCGACAGCATTTTATCTTTAAAATCAATTGGCGTGTAGCGCTTATCGTCTTTGCTCATTGCCTGCAAGCAGCTATCGTAGTTATACTTTGCAGCGGCATATTGCTCTTCTTCAAAATCAATTTCTGCTAAACGCAAATAAGTTTGAGCTAACTGTTCTTTGTTGCTTGTACTTGCTTGCACCGATTTTCTGAAATATTTCCGAGCCGAAAGCTTATCACTTTCTGAATAACTTATTTCGCCCAGTTCATAATAAATTTGATCTAAATACTCTTTGTTTTTACCATCTCTGCTCATCTTTAGCAATAGCGATTTTATTTCACTACTGCCACTTCCGCTTCTTCTTCCCAAATTTGCTCTTTTAATTTTGGCATAAAATTCCATGTCGTAATTTGGGCGACCTTTCAGTGCATTTTTATAGCCGCGTGCCGCACCGGAATAATTTCCTGTGACTTCGTAGCATTGTGCCAATACAAAAGTAGGGCGTGTGCGTGCGCGAGGTTTCTTTTTTAGTAAGCCTACCACTTTTTCCAATGGCGCAATTGCACTGTTGTATCTTCCTTGTTTTACATATAAATCGGCTTCGGCAAGCAATAATTCTTTGTCATAATCTTGATAAAATTTATTATCACTTTGTGCATAAGCAACCACGGCCTCGGCATCAGAAAACTGTTTAGCAGCCGTTAATGCTTTCACCAGCCAAACTATTGCTTCACTTCGTGCAGGATCGTGAATTAATAGTTTTCGCTTTGGACGATTATCAATTACCTCTGTAGTTTTGGTGCCGTCTTTATTTTTGGTAACTTTTAAAGTTGGTTTATTGGGGTCTTTCTTTTTTTTCTTTTTCTTTACTACATCAGAATATTTCTTCCCTCTATCTTTTTGAATGGCAATGTAATCTACTCCATCTTTATATTTGGTAGAAATATACTTAAAAGTTTGCGCTGCTTTTTCGTAATCGCCTTTTAAATAATAGGATTTTCCGATAAGCAAAAAGTGGTCATCGCTCCAATTTGAATACGGGTGAAGTTGAATAGCCCCGGTACTTCTTTTCACAATATCATCTGCATCGCTGCCAAAAGCTGAAGTTTCCTTTGAATTGGTGTATGGAAAAACCGGAATCACTTCGCGGTAATCGTCTTTGTGATTGGTTTCAATGTTTTTGATTGTAGCTTTCCATTTTTCCGAAGCATTGTAATAAGCATTATATCTCGAAGTAATATCGTGATAAGCCTGCTTGTGAATAGGCGCATGGTTAGTGGTGGAGCAAGACTGGGCAGCTAGCAACAGCACTACAATTACAAAAATGGAATATGGCGAAAAACTAAACTTCACTTTTAAATCGGCTGCAATTAAACGCAAAAACAGCAATTTATTTTATATTAAAAACAGAAAAATTAAAACTGAACGAATTTCAATAAGTTCGGCACTTAAACATTCCATAACTTTATCATAAAACTGCGTTGGCTAATCTATAATAAAAAGCTGTTATTTTATTCATTGAAAACCTATACCACTTCTACTTTTACTTGAAGCATTTCTTCGTTCATTTGCACTTCATCTGCCGTATCTAAAGTTTCAACCAAACTGATTTGCTTAGCTAAAATTTCGTTGCTGATGTAATCGTAAAACTGATTTAAAGCTTCTTCAAATATTCCATTCTTCACCACTGAAACTTTAATTCTATCTAACACTTGGAAGTTTTTATCCTTACGCAAATTTTGAACTTTGTTGATGAACTCACGGGCGTTTCCTTCTTTACGCAAATCATCGGTGATGGTAACATCTAATGCAACTGTTAATCCTGCATCGCTCACTACCAACCAACCTGGAATATCTTCAGTTTGAATTTCAACTTCATTTAGTTGCAACAAAAATTCTTCGCCATCTAAGTTAAGTGTGTATTGTTTTTCGCGCTCGATGCGGCTAATGTCTTCTTGAGTGAAAGCAGCAACTGCTTGCTGAACAGCTTTTATTTTTTGCCCTGCGCGTTTTCCTAATTCTCTAAAATTTGGTTTTATTTTTTTCTTCACTATGTCCGAAGCATCGCTTATATATTCAATTTCTTTCACGTTTACTTCGCTCAAAATATAGCTTTCAACTTTTTTAAACTGTTGCTCTTGCGTATTGCTCAAAACAGGAATTAGAATTTTATTCAACGGCTGACGAACTTTAATTTTTTCTTTCTTGCGAAGTGATAAAATTAAAGAACAAGCTCTTTGCGCTAACTCCATTCTTTCTTCTAAATCGCTGTTCACGAAAGAGTTATTTGCCTTTGATAATAGCGAAAGATGAATAGAATTTACCGTATCTGCCGAAGTACTTTGAAATGAATTACCATGCAGATTTCCAAAAAGCCATTCGCTAAAAAATGGAGCAACTGGCGACATGAGCTGTGCCACCGTATTTAAACAAAAATAGAGTGTATCGTAAGCAGCTTGTTTATCTTCGCTCATTTCACCTTTCCAAAATCTTCTGCGATTTAAGCGCACATACCAATTGCTCAAATCTTCGTCCATAAATTTTTCGATGGCGCGTGCTGCTTTGGTAGGCTCAAAATCTTCGTAAAAAGCGGTAGTTTCTTTGAGCAAAGTTTGTAGGCGCGACAATATCCAACGGTCTAATTCCACAAAGTTTTTATTCTCTACAAGAACATTTGGCGCTTTTGCAGGTTTATCAATATTAGCGTAGAGCGCAAAGAAAGAATACGTATTGTAAAGCGTTCCGAACAAAGAGCGCTGCACTTCTTGCAATCCTTCAATATCAAACTTCATATTATCCCACGGATCGCTGTTGCGAATCATATACCAGCGAGTGGCATCGGCAGAATAGTTTTCAATCGTATCAAAAGGATCAATTACATTACCCAAACGTTTGCTCATTTTGTTGCCATTTTTATCTAACAACAATCCGTTTGAAACTACATTTTTATAAGCAACAGAATCAAAAAGTGCTACTGCTAAAACGTGTAATGTAAAGAACCAACCGCGAGTTTGATCCACGCCTTCTGCAATAAAGTCTGCCGGGAAATTTTGCTTAAAAACATTTTCGTTTTTAAACGGATAATGCCATTGTGCGTAAGGCATGGCACCGGAATCGAACCAAACATCAATTAAATCCGGCACACGCTGCATCGGCTTTCCGGTTTCTGAAACTAAAACAATTTCATCTACAATCGGCTTGTGCAAATCGGTAATTTCAGTAGGTTTTGAAACTCCTGCTTGCACTGCTTTTTCAATTTCTAATTTAAGCTCAGCAACCGAGCCTATACATTTTTCTTCACCACTATTATTTCTCCAAATTGGCAGAGGCGTTCCCCAATAGCGTGAGCGCGATAAATTCCAATCTACTAAATTTTCTAACCATTGCCCAAAGCGGCCTTCTCCGGTGTGAGCAGGTTTCCAATTGATGGTTTTGTTTAGTTCAATTAAGCGATTTTTAACTGCGGTAGTTTTAATAAACCAGCTATCTAATGGATAGTAAATTACAGGTTTATCAGTTCGCCAGCAATGCGGATAACTGTGTTCATATTTTTCAGTTTTAAAGAGTTTGTTTTCGAGTTTTAATTTCAACACAATTAAATCATCTACACTCATAAAACTCTTCAAATTCGGAATTACGCCTTTTTCACTTAATATCATTTTTTGATATTCGTACTCTGCTTGTTTTTCTTCTGCTGTGTAATAATCTTCTTTCACATAGCGATTTTGAAGCGGAAAAACTTCATCGTTTACAGCATCAACAAATTTACCTTGTCTATCAACCAAAGTAAGCGAACCAATTCCGTTTTGCTTGGCTACCCTAAAGTCGTCTGAACCAAATGATGGTGCAATATGCACAATGCCTGTGCCATCTGTAGTAGTTACAAAATCGCCAATAATTACACGAAACGCATCGCCATCTTCAGGTTGCGTATATGGCAAAAGTTGCTCGTAACGAATATCTTTTAAATCTGAACCTTTAAAACTTTGCAATACTTTGTATGGAATCTTTTTATCGCCTTCTTTGTACGATTCAAAATCCAATTCTTCATTTTCTTTTGGGAAATATTGCGCCATTAAATCTTTAGCAAGCACTACTTGAATTGGCTTAAACGTGAAGGCATTAAAAGTTTTCACTAAAACATATTCAATACCACTTCCAACTGCTAAAGCGGTGTTGCTTGGCAATGTCCAAGGTGTGGTTGTCCATGCTAAAATTCTAACATCATCGCTTTCAGTTTTAAAAAGAAAATCTGACTCTTTACTTCTCACCACTTTAAACATGGCGATAGCTGTTGCATCTTTCACATTTCTGTAGCAACCCGGTTGGTTCAATTCGTGCGAACTTAAACCTGTACCCGCAGCAGGCGAATATGGCTGAATGGTGTAACCTTCGTAAAGCAAACCTTTTTCGTAAAGCTTTTTCAAAAGCGCCCAAAGTGTTTCTATATAATCATTTTCATAAGTTACATAAGGGTTTTTCAAATCAACCCAATAACCCATTTTCTCGGTGAGTTCATTCCACAAATCGGTGTAGCGCATCACATCTTCTCTGCAATGCTTATTGTATTCTTCTACCGAAATTTTTGTGCCAATATCAGCTTTCGTGATGCCTAATTGCTTTTCCACATTCAATTCAACTGGTAAGCCGTGTGTATCCCAACCGGCTTTGCGTTCAACGCGAAATCCTTGCAATGTTTTATAGCGGCAAAATAAATCTTTAATGGTTCGCCCCATCACGTGGTGAATGCCCGGCTTGCCATTGGCAGAAGGCGGACCTTCGTAAAATACAAATCTTTTATCTTCTGAACGTTCGCTAATGCTCCGTTCAAATACGTTATTTTCTTTCCACCACTGCAAAATTTCTTTTTCAATTGATGGCATATTTAATTGCTCAAACTCAGGATAAAGTGCTTTCTCAGAATTTTTTCTTTTCATAATTACAACAAAAAACTATATCGTTTTCAATAAAAAAATGGTTGGCGAAATTACATAATACCACTTAGGTTTTCAATTAAAAATTTCAGTTACTTAACCGCTTACATTTTTTTATATTCGTGAACCAAAAATTTCAACTAAAAATAAACATGACGAAGCGTAATTTCTACACTACTATTGCTTTTTGTACACTTTGTATTTTTAGTTTTCTCAGCCATGCACAAAATAATATCGGCATTGGCACTTCTACTCCAAACCCAACTGCGGTTTTAGATGTGAATGCCAATGATAAAGGCGTACTTATTCCTCGATTAACTACTGCTCAGCGAAATTCAATAGCAACTCCTGCAACAGGATTATTAGTTTTTGATACAGACTTAAACTGTTTTTTCTTTCACGATGGAACAACTTGGGCTTCGCTTTGTGCAGCACAAGTGGGACCAACAGGCGCAACCGGAAATACCGGAGCAGCAGGAGTAAATGGAATTGCAGGAGCGCAAGGAACCACAGGCGCTACGGGTGATACTGGACCAACAGGAGCTACCGGAGTTGCAGGTGCAAATGGTTTAACCGGAGCTACAGGAAATACCGGTCCAGGTGGATACTGCAATACTGCTCAAGCGGGCTATGTAGCTAAATTTACCACCACAGATACGGTTTGCAATTCTATAATGTTTGAAAATGCAGGGAATATTGGTGTAGGAACAACTACGCCTACCCAAAAATTAGATGTTTCAGGGAATACACAGTTCTCAGGAGCACTAATGCCAGCGGGAAATGCAGGCACTAACGGACAAGCACTTTTAAGCACAGGCAGCAGCACTGCTCCTGTTTGGGCAAATATTCCACCGCAGGGCGGTATTATTATGTATTCCGGAGCGTGGAATTTTGATGGCACAGGACTTGGTACTGGAACTTTACTTGGTTGGGCTTTGTGTAATGGAAACAATGGTACACCAAACTTAAATGATCGTTTTGTAATGGGCACCAACACCAACGCTTCTCTTGGTGCTACCGGAGGAAATAATTCGTATTCCTTAACAGTGGCGCAGCTTCCAAGTCATAACCACACTATTACCAGCGATGGAAATCACTCGCATACTGTTACAGCACGTTTTCATGGAAAGGATGGCGAAGGAGGTAGTAACTGTGCCACAAATTTATTTTTTGGTGATGATAATGCTTGGCCAAACTGCACCAACCCAAGTACTGCACCTTTTGCAACTTCTGTTGATGGAAATCACAACCACGGAGGTGCAACTGCTAATACCGGTAGCGGAACAGCGATAGATAACCGCCCGCAGTATTTAGTACTTGCGTTTATTATGAAGCTTTAAGCAATTGGGCAAAACTGCTCGCTTACTTTCCAAAGTTCTTGTTGGAGCTCGGTATTACGAGCAAGTTTAGAAGGTGTAATTTCTTTGCATTTAGCAAAGTATTTTCCAGTTATGTTTTTCACCTCTGGCGATGACGCAAGGTAAATAGAAGTAGATGCTCCTTGTGCAGCAGTAATGCCTCCAATTTTTGAATACAGCGACCACGCTAAAGTTGAATACCAATTAGTTTGCTTAATACCAATATCTGTTTTTACCAAACCCGGGTGAAGACTGTTTACAGTTGTTCCTGTTCCATTTAATCTACGCGCCAATTCTGCTGTGAATAGGATATTTGCCAATTTACTTTGTCCATAGGCTTTTAATATAAAATAGCCTTTGTTAGTGGTGAATGATTCAAAATCTATTGAGGCTGCAAGATGTGAACGTGAAGACACATTTACAATTCGAGCGTTGTCTGCTTTTTTTATTAAATCTAAAAGTAAATTGGTGAGTAGAAAATAAGCAAAATGATTTGTTGCAATGGTCATTTCTAAACCATCAGCCGTTTTCTTAAACTCAGGAAAAACACCTCCCGCATTATTCACTAAAACGTCTACTTTATCGAGTCTTTCACGAAGTGATTTATTAAGTTCACGAATAGATTTTTGAGTGCTTAAATCGGCAATTAGATAATCTACATTTTTATTACCACTAATTTGCTTAATCTCAGCTACTGCCTGTGTTGCCTTATCTTTATTTCTACTTACAATAAAAATATTCCCACCCTGTTTTGCCAATGCTACACTTGTTTCAAAGCCAATTCCGGCATTGCCGCCTGTAATAATTATATTTTTGTTTTGCATGTTTTATTTACGATTTAACGAACTCAATATTTTAGTTGTAGAAAGATTTTTTTCGAGTGGGATAATTTTTACTTCTCCTCCATTTTTAAGCACAAAATCTGCTCCTGCTATTTGAGAAACAGTGTAGTCGCCTCCTTTTACTAATATGTTTGGTTTTATTTCAGAGATAAGCGCTGCCGGAGTTTCTTCTTCAAAAACTACAGTAGCATTTACCACTTCCAAAGCAGCAATGAGTGCCGCGCGGTGAAGTTCATTATTTATGGGGCGATTTTCACCTTTCAACTTTTTCACCGAACTATCACTATTGATTGCTACAATTAGCTTCGTTCCAAATGCTGCAGATTTATTTAGCAAACATAAATGCCCGTAATGCAAAATATCGAAACAGCCATTAGTAAAAACAATTTTCTCACCGTTTTCTCTCCAGCTTTCAACCAAATTTATAAGCTGTTGTTTGCTTAATATTTTATTGCTTGTATTCACTTTGGGCAGTTGCTTTGTTGGTAACAGAAATCAAAACTAAGGAAAGTAAACCAACTGCAATTACCAAAACTGTTTGCACTCCCCAAACTATCCAACCGAAAGTGTAACCGATAACTCCGGCAATACCATAAAGTAGCAAAACGGCCTGTACTGCAAGCGGATAAGAACCAATGCCGCCTTGAGTTGCAATAAATGCAATGCCGCCAAAAAAAACTAAGGTAAGTGCCGAATTAAAACTTGCATTGCTGGTTTCAACTAATGCTTGATAACATATATAAATCATTAAAGTATAGCAAAGCCAAACCATTATACTATAGAAAATAAACAGCCAAGCATTCTTTAATTTGAATATACTTTTAGCTCCTTCCAATAAACCTTCAATTTTTTCAATTATAGAGCGCACAAAAGCATGGCTTTTAAAACGTTTTAGCAAAAACCAAACTGCTATAGCTAAGAATAAACCCAATAACATTATTACCCATTTCAACATTGAAGTATCGCTATGCGATTTACTTTTAAAAATAGTTTGCTCAAAGAAATTTGACAGTACATCGTATTCGGCAAAAAACAGATAAACGCCAATAAGCAACATTGAAATTACATCAACTATCCGTTCTGTAATCATGGTACCAATTGATTTTTGTATTGGAATGTTTTCGTAGCGAGCAAGTAGCGCACAGCGCGAAACTTCGCCCAAGCGCGGGAAAACTAAATTGCCTAAATACATTACCATTACGGCATAAATAGTGTTTCCAATTTTTGGATTATAGCCAATGGCGTTCAGCAATAACCGCCAGCGATATGCACGAATAACATTGCTAAGCATTCCAACAGCAAGCCCCGGCACCAACCAATAATAATTGGTTCGCACAAAGGCATCTTGCATTTTTTCAATATCCTGTGGCGAAAGATTTCTTAGTGCTAACCACACCAGCATCACTCCCAAACCTAAAGAGAGAATGAATTTGAGAATGTTTACTAAGGTTTTTCGCATTTAATCGGTAAGTTGATTTGCCGCATTTACATGTACGGTTCGCGGCTCGTGGGTTTTATGCTCTTCTAAACTTAACATACAGTACGAGATAATAATAATGATATCGCCAACTGCTACTTTGCGGGCAGCCGGTCCGTTTAGGCAAATAACACCACTTCCTCTTTCGCCTTTAATAACATAAGTTTCTAAACGCTCGCCATTATTTACGTTTACTATTTGTACGCGCTCATGTTCAAAAATGTTGGCAGCCTCCATTAAGTCTTCATCAATGGTAATAGAGCCAATATAGTTTAAGTCTGCCTGAGTTACCGTAGCACGGTGAATTTTCGATTTGTAAACAGTTAATAACATTACTTCTTTTTATTGGATGCAAACATCAATTATTTTCCTTGAAAAACAGCTTTTCTTTTATCTAAAAAAGCTTCTGTGCCTTCTTTAAAATCCTCAGTTGCTACGCAATCGCTGAAGCGGTCGATTTCTGTATCGAAACCATCAATACCATCTTTAAAGTGTGCATGTACACATTCTATTACTTTAGAGATTGCATAAGGCGCTTTAGTTTTAATTTTAAGCAACATGGCTCTGCAAGTTTCTAAAAGTTCTACTGTTTGAACCACTTCATTCACCAATCCTAATTTTTTTGCACAAACTGCATCAATAGTATCGGCAGTCATCAACAACTCCATTGCCTTACCTTTGCCTACCAACTGAACCAATCTTTGTGTGCCGCCATAACCTGGAATAATTCCCAAATTAACTTCCGGCTGTCCGAATTTTGCATTTTCGCTTGCAATACGAATATGGCAAGCCATTGCAAGTTCGCAACCACCGCCTAATGCAAAACCATTCACCGCAGCAATAATTGGCTTTGGAGAAAGTTCTATTTTATTAAAAACTTGATGTCCATTTTTTGCCAACACAACTCCTTGTTCTTTGGTTAATCCAGAAAATTCAGCAATATCGGCTCCGGCTGCAAAAGCCTTATTTCCTTTTCCCGTAACAATGCAAGACTTAATTTCTGCATTATTGTAAACTTCATCTAATACTTCATTTAATTCACCAATCAATTGCTTGTTGAGCGCATTTAGTTTATTTTCTCTATTAATAGTAATGGTTAAAATACCATCTGAAAGTTCTGTAAGTAAGGTTTCAAAATTCTTCATTTCTAATTATTTGCGGTGCGAAAGAACTAATTGCATTTATACCTGCAAAAATTTTTTTCAATAAAGTGAAACCTTTTGTTTGGAGTTGCCGTAAAGGATTACAGAACCAAATAAAATTTTATCCTATGAAAAACATAATAGCAACATTAGCGGTAATAGGAACCTTCTCATATTCATTTGCAGCCAACCCGGGCGCTCGCCACGCATTTAAAGATGCCAATGCCGAAGTAGCCTTAGAAGTTGAACGCACGCAAGGTGAAATTTCACTTCACATTTTAGCCCAAGATATGGCTCAATACGACCATATTATTATAGAGCGAAGCGGAAATGGCGGTGAATTTTTTAGCCAAGTGAAATACATACAAACCGAAGGCGCAGACATTGAAGATGGAAACTATGTGTTCCGCACAGATAAATATCCATTGCCAAACAATATGGATTCTTACTACAGAATTAAAACAGTTTCTAAAGATGGAATTACACGCACTTTCCCAAGCGTAGCTTTAGCAACCAATTAAAATAACTTACACCAACCACTAACTACCCAAACCATTTATCCCTAACCCCATTTTTTAGTCACCAAACAAAGTGTCCATAGTCAGAGGAGGGTCGCCATAATGCGACCCTTTTTCTATTTCTATCTTTTCATTCCAATTTTTTAAAATTCTTACTTCCAAATTAAACTTTTCAGTTTTTTTTTACTCCTTTGGGTTATTAAATTAAAAAACATGAAAAAAGTAACAACACTCTTCGCATCGGTTATGATGCTTTCTGCAGTTATGTTCGGACAGACTGCACAAATTCCTGACTTCAAAAACGTTCCAATGCTTTTAAAAGCAGATGGCAGCTTAGCAAAGCTTGAAAAAGTAGTAGCAGAGGTAAAAAGTAAAACAAAAGGTTTCTCTTATGGAGCTTCTGTTGTAACCTTTGTAAATATTTTGGGAGAGAAATCTCCGGTTGTTATTGACCCTGCCGATGCAAGTTTTATAGTTAAAATGCCTGATGCTGAAACAGATCCAGAAACAGCATGGAACTTAACTAAAGTTATTCCTGCTAAAAAAACACGCGAATTAGAATTAGCACAATCTGCGGCTGCCATAGGAGCTGCTTTTGGAGCTAAAGGAAAATCAGTAAAGCGCGATGACATAAAATTGGAATACGAAAAAGTTGAACCAGGTGTTTACAAATTTCGCCCTGTAACACCACTTGCTGGCGGTACAGAATATGCTTTGCAAAACACAATTTCAGGTGCAACTTCAAACACTACCGTTTTTTGTTTCGGAACTTCTGGAACTGCTCCTAAAAAATAATTTTCAACTAAAATAAGAAAAGCTACTTCAAAATTTTGAGGTAGCTTTTTTGTTTAATAAATTTGCGTAAAACAATTTACAATATGAAAAACACTATTTTATTATTTATTTTATCTCTATCTGTTTCTGCTTTTGCACAATCTATACCAACCAAAACTCTTGTAGCAATGGTGGTAACACAAGATTTTACTCAAAAAATACTTCAATCGAACGGGGGAGCCGGCTTATTTGAAGTTGAAAAAGATGTTGTAGTAAATGGCAAAACTGTAATTGCAGCTAAAACTCCAATAAATATCCGTATGGATAGAGGAACCAAGACCGATTTTAAAATTGTTATTGCCGAGATAAAAGCCACTGATGGTTCAACTGTGAAAATTGACGATTGTTGGCTATATACTTCTATTGATCAAAACTTAACTGGCAAACCTAAAGGACCTGTTTTTAGAAAGGGTACACGCAAAATTTGCTATACACTTTAGAATTCCTCAATCTACATTGAGGACATAATTGTATATTTGCATGTGAATGACTTTTCACGATGCACACAAGCCACTCTAAAGTATTAGCTAAGCTATCTCAGAAGTGCAATACCTCATTAGGTGTTACTTATAATATTTTATTACAGCAACACTTTATAGATTATGAAAAGGCAATTGCATTATCTGAATACAAAAATTCAGCACAAATTGCTTTTTTGATAGTTGAGGAATTATTTAAGCAACAAAAGTATGAACTACATGAAGAACTGTGTTTATTCTTTATACAGCATTTAGTTCCTGCTGATAATCCTTGTTTAGACATCGCACAAATTTATCGTCAATTAGCACTCAACTATGATATTCACGAACGCTATAGTGAAGCAGATAAAATTTACACAAAAGTTTTTCACTGCTTAGAGTTAATTGAGAACGTAGATAACAACGAAAAATGGAAATTATATGCTTCTCTTTGGTATAACCGCTCCGGCTCTCATCGCAAAAATGAAAGCAAAGAGAAACTTGCCATTTACACGCGCAATGCACTTCATTTTTTTGAATACCTTAATGATATAAATGGGATGTCACTTTGTTTAAACCGCTTAGCTCTGTTGCTTGCCGAAGATGAATACACACAAAAATTTGCCTTGCTGCGAAGAATTATCTCCCTAAATAATGGCGCCAACCGCAACCAAAAAAACATAGCAATGGCTCAATTTAATATTGGATACTTTAAGTTTTTATCTGGCGAAGATAAATTAGGTATAGGCTACATGAAAGAAGCTATAGATTTGCTAAAAGCGCATACAAATAGCAGAAATGTTGGGCTTGCCTATTTACAAATGGCTACTGCCTTTTTTAAAAGAGAACAATACGATTCTGCAAAAGAAAACTGTAAATTAGCATTAGATATTTTCTACAATTTAAAAGTAACTAAACATATTTCAGAAGCAGAAAATTTAATGCAAAAAATTAAACTTGCAGAATGAGTGTTGCCGAAATCTTGCAACTTTACAGAGAAAATCTTCTAAAAATTTACGACCAAAGAGAAACAAAAGCCATTGTGCAATGGGTTTTTGAAAAAGTACTTGAACTCAATTCTTTAAAATTGGAAATGAGCCGCTATCAGCTTCTCACCACCAATCAACAAGATGAACTAAAAGCAATTCTTGAGCGATTATTAAACTCAGAACCCGTTCAATATGTTTTAGGAGAAGTTTATTTTTTAGGCATGAAATTCAATGTAAATTCTTCAGTTTTAATTCCACGACCCGAAACTGAAGAATTAGTAGAATGGATTGCAAAAGAAGCAAAAGATAATTTTAGCGGAAAAATTTTAGACATTGGTACAGGCTCCGGCTGCATTGCTATCGGCTTAAAAAAACTACTTCCAAACGCAGAAATATTTGCTTGTGATATTAGCGAAGATGCGCTACAAACTGCAAGCCAAAATTCACAACAACACAACTTGCCAATTCAGTTTTTTAAACACAATATTTTAGAGCAAACTTCTCTAAACAATTCTTTTGATATTGTAGTGAGTAACCCGCCATATATTCCTGAAAATGAAAAAGAACAAATAGAAAAAAACGTACTAAATTTTGAGCCACATTGTGCGCTTTTTACACCAAGCAACAAAGCACTTATTTTCTACGAAAATATTGCACATCAATGCATCAATGGATTACTCAATAAAAACGGGCAACTTTTTTTTGAAATCCATTTTTCAAAAGCAAAAGAAACTGAGCAACTTTTAAGAACTCTAAAATTTAAAAATATTGAAGTTAGAAAAGACATTTTTGGCAAAGAACGCATGGTAAAAGCTCAGCTTGAATACTAAATCTAACAGAAAAAAAGTGAGCGCACAAAATTTCATTATATCATACCATAAATTATATTAGCATTGCGCAACAAAACAGAAATGTTTCCGAATAATAGCTTTAAAACATGGTGAACACATTAGAATTCGCATCAGAAATTAAGAATATTGCATTAGTAGAAAATTTTATTGAAGAGTTACATGCAGCTCACAACTTTGGCGATGATGCCTTTGGAAATATATTGGTGTGCCTTACCGAAGCAACCAACAACGCCATATTGCACGGCAACAAAGGCGATACTTCCAAAAAAGTAACAATCAATGTTGAACATGACCCAAAGCATCAAATCATGTCTTTTACTGTAAAAGACGAAGGTCCAGGTTTCGACTATAATAATTTGCCGGATCCAACCAGCCCGGAAAACCTTGAAAAAACAAGTGGCAGAGGAGTTTTCTTAATTATGAAACTTGCCGATATGGTAATTTTCTCCGATAATGGAGCTACCTGCGAAATGCAGTTTAAAGTTTAAAATGTCCGTAAGCTTTCATGTGGCAGATGTAACTTTCAATTTGAAAAACAAGTTGAAGTTAAAGCAATTTATTGCCCATCAATTTAAAGCAAAAACTCAAAAAAATATTTCGCTTTCTGTTGTGCTTTGCAGCGATGAATATTTACTCAATATCAATAAACAGTTTCTTCAACACGATTATTTTACCGATATTATTACTTTTCCATTAGAGGAAACTCCAAGAAAAACTACTGCCGAAATTTACATTAGTTTAGATAGAATTTGGGATAATGCCCAAAAGCAAAAAGTTGAGTTTGATGAAGAATTTCACCGTGTTTTATTTCACGGAATTATTCACTTAGCAGGCTTTAAAGACAAAACAAAATCGGAAAGAGAAGTGATGACCAAACAAGAAGACATTTGGCTTGCAGACTTCGAGAAAAGCAGCTAACTTTACTTGCTAACTACCATTCCGGCAGCTACAGTTTCAAACGTTGAATCGTCAATTAAAATAATGCTTCCAGTAACTCTATTTTCTCTGTAAGCATCTATCATCAACGGTTTTGTTGTTCTTATTGTTACTCTTCCAATATCGTTCATGCCAAAAGTTTTATCTTCTAAGTCGCGCTCTAAAGTGTTGATATTTATTTTGTAAACCACATCTTTCACAAGCGCTTTTTGCTCGTTTGAAGTATGCAAAATGGTATATTTATTGCGCATCTGCATTGGCTTTGTACTTAACCAGCAAAGCATAATATCAAATTCTTGAGAGGGAGTTGGTTGGTTGTTGCTACGCACAATCATATCTCCACGGCTCACATCAACATCATCTTCTAATTGCATACAAACTGACATTGGCGAAAAAGCTTCTTCCAACGAGCCGTCATAAGTATCAATAGATTTTATTTTTGAAGTAAAACCAGATGGTAAAATTGTTACTGCATCGCCCTTGCGAAAAATCCCGCTTCCAATTCTTCCGGCATAGCCGCGATAGTCAATAAAACCTTCTCGCTGTGGGCGAATAACAGTTTGAACCGGAAAGCGTGCATCAATTTTATTGTTGTCGCTTCCAATATATAAATGCTCCAAAGTGTGTAGCAAAGGCGCACCCAAATACCAAGGCATATTTTCTGAACGGCTTACCACATTATCGCCTTCAAGTGCGCTAATTGGAATAAACTGAATGTCTTTAATTACCAATTTTGATGAAACCTTTTCATAATCTTCAACTATGTGCTTGTAAACATCTTCGGAATAATCTACTAAGTCCATTTTGTTGATACAAATAATCAAATGCGGAATTTGTAGCAATGATGCAATGTATGAATGGCGCTTAGTTTGTTCAATTACTCCGTGCCTTGCATCAATTAAAATAATGGAAGCATTTGCTGTTGAAGCACCTGTAACCATATTTCGTGTGTATTGAATATGACCGGGCGTATCTGCAATAATAAATTTCCTTTTAGGTGTAGTGAAATATCGGTAAGCTACATCAATTGTAATTCCTTGTTCGCGCTCTTCGCGCAAGCCATCGGTGAACATTGCCAAATCAACTGTATCGTGTCCTTTTCTGCGGCTGGTATTGGTTATTGCTTCTAATTGGTCTTCAAAAATTGATTTTGAATCGTAAAGCAATCTTCCAATTAAAGTACTTTTTCCATCATCTACACTTCCTGCAGTAGAGAAGCGCAAAAGTTGATTTTTATCTATATTTTCAGTAGTCATTTCAATAAAAAGTTATACAAAATTGATTTATAAATTAGTCCAATAATATATTGTATAATGCCGATGAGATAATCGTTTAGGACAATGAAATTGGACTATTACGAATATCCAATCGGTATTAGCTGTAATTTCTTTAAAAATATCCTTGTTTTTTTCGGTCTTCCATTGCAGTTTCAGAGCGTTTGTCATCTGCTCGGTTTCCGCGTTCTGTTTGGCGCATAGCTGCCACTTCTTGCACAATTTGCTCTAATGTTTCTGCATCAGATTCTATACCACCGGTAATATTTATATCGCCTAAAGTTCTAAATCTTATTTTTTTGGTAACTACTTCTTCGCCTTTATCAAGTGTAATAAATTCTGATTGTGGAATCCAAGAATTGTTGCGCCAAATTACCTCCCGTTCATGTGCAAAATACAAAGAAGGAATATCTATTTTTTCTCTTAAAATATAATTCCAAACATCCATTTCTGTCCAATTGCTGATTGGAAATGCACGAAAATGTTCTCCTTGAAAACATTTGCCGTTCAATAAATTCCAAAGTTCGGGTTTTTGATTTTTGGGATCCCATTGTCCAAATTCATCGCGGTGCGAAAAGAAACGTTCTTTAGCTCTTGCCTTTTCTTCATCTCTTCTTGCTCCACCAATTGCACAGTCAATTTTATATTTTTCTATGGCATCTAAAAGCGTAGTTATCTGTAGAAAATTGCGCGAAGCATTTTTCCCCTTTTCTTCTGCTACTCTGCCTTCATCAATAGATTCTTGTACAGAGCCAACTAATAATTGCACTCCAAGTTCTTTCACCAATTTATCTCTAAACTTTATTGTTTCAGGAAAATTTTGTCCTGTATCAATATGCAATAATACAAACGGAATTTGTGCCGGATAAAATGCTTTCTTGGCTAAATGTGTAATGGTAATAGAATCTTTTCCGCCCGAAAAAAGTATTACAGGGTTTTGAAACTGTGCATAAACCTCACGCAAAATAAAAATTGCCTCAGATTCGAGTTCATCTAAATAATTCAGGTAGTATTTGCTCATTCTCTTACTTTAACTCTATTTTATTTTTCACAAAAGTAACTATTGTTTTCACAGCTTCCTCCACGTTTGTATTTTCTGTTTTAATATAAATTTGGGGATTTAGTGGAACTTCAAAAGGCGCATCAATGCCTGTAAAGTTTTTTATTTCTCCGGCTCGTGCCTTTTTATATAACCCTTTTACATCTCTGCGCTCACATTCTTCGATACTTGTATCTACAAAAATCTCCACAAAATCATTTTCTCCAACAATTTCTTTTACTAAATTTCTATCGCTCTGCAAAGGCGAAACAAATGCTGCAATTGTAATTACACCAGCATCAACAAAAAGCTTTGCCACTTCTGCAATCCGCCTTAAATTTTCTTTTCTGTCTTCAACTGAAAAGCCAAGTGATTTATTTATTCCGCTGCGAATATTATCGCCATCAAGTGTATATGTTTTCAAACCTAATTCAAAGAACTTTTTCTCTACTGCATTGGCAATTGTAGATTTTCCTGAGCCCGAAAGCCCTGTAAACCAAAGTACAAATGAAGCATGATTATTTTGCTTGTTTCTTAAACTCCGTGAAACAAAATAGTTTTGAAAAACAATATTATTATCCATTCATTTTCTCCTCTTTTCTTTGTGAAAGTCCATAATTGGAATGATACCAAACGCGCTCGTGAAAATAATATAATATCATTTTAGTAATTACTTCTGCCGCTCCAACTTTAACACCAACAAGTGGATTTCCTGAAATAAACCAAGCAATTATCATGGTATCAAAAGTACCAACTAAGCGCCATGAAACTGTTTTTAGAAGATGCCGAGTTCTACTTTCTAAAAGTTTGCCATGTTTATTTAAGTTTATTTTATACCAAGCTCTTTCATGCAAAAAATAAAGAATCGTCTTAGTAACTACTTCCGACACTCCTATTTTTAATCCCATAAGCGGGTTGCCAGAAATTATCCATGCCAAAAGCATAGTATCACAAGTACCTACAATACGCCATGTAATGGCTTTAGCTATATGTCGCTTATACGATTTATCTATCACAAACTTTTTTCTGCAGAAGAATTGCAAACATAAAATCATTTCAGAATAAACATTAACGCCACACTTAAACTTTAATTTTAAAAATTAGTTAAGCATTAAATGTTCATGCAAATTCTTTCACTTCTACATTTAGATAAAACTAATTTCGCTTTTACTTGAAAGAATTATCCTCACTTAATAAATACTTCGCACGCCATAAATATCGCTTTTTTATTGGCGTAATATTTGTTATACTTTCAAATGGATTTAGAACTTACAATCCGCGAATTATAGGTAAAGCAATTGATAAAGTAGTTTCTTTTATTAAAAACATTGAACCAAATTCAAGTGCGCTCAATACCGTTTTAGAAAGCGAACTTAGCAAAACGCTACTTATCTTTTTCCTCATTTATATTGGCATTGCATTATTAGAAGGTTTATTTACTTTTTTAATGCGCCAAACAATAATTGTAGTAAGCCGCCATATTGAATTTGATATAAAAAACGATTTATACACTCACTACCAAAATTTAGACACCTCCTTTTACAAGAAAAATAACACAGGCGATTTAATGAATCGAATTACAGAAGATGTAAGCCGTGTTCGAATGTATGTGGGACCCGCTGTGATGTATTCTGTAAACTTATTTTTCACCATTGCATTTGCTATATGGGCAATGGCAAATATTAGTATAGAGCTAACACTTTGGGTGCTTATTCCACTACCGATTCTTTCCTTTGTTATCTATTTTATCAACGACCGTGTAGAGAAAGCCAGTACTGTAATTCAAGAGCAACTTTCTGATTTAACCACGCAAGCTCAAGAAAATTATTCAGGCATACGAGTGGTGCAATCTTATGCAAGAGAAGAAGCCATGCTTCAACATTTTGAAAAAGAAAGCAACAGCTACAAAGCAAAAAATTTATGGTTAGCAAAAATTGATGCGCTTTACTTTCCAATCATGAATTTACTCATTGGAATAAGCTTAATTGTTACCATTTATGCAGGTGGATTGCGCGTAGGAAATGGCAGCATCACAGCCGGCAACATTGCCGAATTTCTCATTTACATGAACATGTTAATGTGGCCCGTGAGCTCTTTGGGTTGGGTTGCATCTCTCATTCAGCGAGCCTCTGCTTCAATGAAAAGAATAAACGACTTTTTGAAAGTAAAACCAAACATTACTAACCATACCAATACCGAAAACAAAATGGTTGGAAAAGTAAGTTTCGAGAATGTAAACTTCACTTATCCCGAAACAGGAATTACTGCTCTAAAACAAGTGTCATTCACAATTCCTGCAGGAGAACGCTGGGCAATTATTGGCAAAACAGGTTCAGGAAAATCTACCATTGCCGAATTGCTGATGCGTATGTATGATGTTACTTCGGGCAGCATTAAGATTGATGATATTGATGTGAGAAATTGGAACACTGCCAGTTTACGTTCGCAGATTGGTTATGTGCCGCAAGATGTTTTTCTATTCTCTGAAACAGTGAAAGAAAACATTGCTTTTGGCATAAAAAATACCGATTTAGAAACCGTTGTAAAATATGCACGGCACGCTTCAATTCATGAAGAAATTGAGCGCTTTCCACAAAAATACGAAACAATGGTTGGTGAAAGAGGCGTAACTTTAAGTGGTGGACAAAAACAGCGAATAAGCATTGCCCGCGCTTTAATAAAACAACCCAATTTACTTATTTTAGACGATAGCTTAAGTGCCGTTGATGTAGCAACAGAACAAGCCATTCAGCAATCGCTAAGTAATTCCATTGCAGGAAAAACAACTTTAATTATCACACATCGCATTTTTTCCTTCATAAACTTTGATAAAATTATTGTGCTTAATGATGGAACAATAGCTGAATTTGGCACACACGAAGAACTACTAAACAAAGGTGGACTTTACAGTTCGCTTTACACTTTGCAAAAGCAACATCATACAGAAACTGCATAAATGAAATTTTGCATAACTATTGTACTTAAAGCGTGTTTGTAAACACAACCGTTGCAAGATTTAGATTTTATTCAAAGAGATTTCTCTCCGTTTATTTTTTATTGTAGTACAAGCCTCCACTAACTAAACAATCTCTATTTACAATTACATGATATATATCATACAGATTTTTGATTTTAATCATAAAAAATACTATAATATAAAATACTTTTGCACTCATAAGAAACAATACACTTATGAGAAAGAACACAATTATTTTTCTATTTGGAATGTCGCTATTTTTTGCGGCATGCAACAATGGTGGAACTCAAACCGCCAATTCAACTACTTCAGCAGCAACTGAACAAGCAGCAACTCCGGCAGCCAGCGACACCAAAAGCTACGACCCAAAGCGCGGTGAAGGCAAGTTTGACGAAACCAATGTTCAACTTGGCGCGTTAGACGCTGCAATGGCAGGCAAGGGAAAAGCAATAGCAGAAGCTAAATGTTTTTCGTGTCACAAAACAAGCGATGAACGTTTAGTTGGTCCCGGTTGGAAAGGTGTAACTGAGAGAAGAACAGCACCTTGGCTAATGAATTTTATCACCAATCCAGATGCAATGATTGATAAAGATCCTGAAGTGCAAGCACAATTAGAAATTTGTTTAGTGCGCATGCCAAATCAAAATTTAGCAGAAACCGAAGCAAGAGAAATTTTAGAATTCATGCGCCAAAACGATGGAGCAAAGTAAATTTAAGTAAGTCAACATCATTAACACCATAAATTTCAAACATGAAACTTAACAAAGTATCAATTGGACTAATTGCAGTGGCAGCACTCTGGATTAGTTCATGCAAACCAAAAAATGCTGCACAAGCCGTAAGCGGAGACGCTGCGCAAAAAGTGTATGTAGCACCCGGGCAACTCGATGAATTTTATTCATTCGTATCAGGAGGTTTTAGCGGACAAGTATCTGTGTATGGAATTCCATCGGGCAGATTACTAAAAGTACTGCCTGTATTTTCGGTAGATCCTGAAACAGGCTACGGCTTTAGCGAAGAATCTAAGCCTATGCTAAACACTTCTCACGGTTTTGTGCCTTGGGGCGATGAACACCATCTTTCGTTTTCACAAACAAATGGCGACTACGATGGCAGATGGCTTTTTGCAAACGAAAACAACACACCGCGTGTTGCCAGATTAGATTTAAAAACTTTCACTACAAAGGAAATTATTGAAATTCCAAATTCAGCAGGAAACCACTCCTCTCCTTTCATTACCGATAATTCGGAATATGTAATTGCAGGAACACGCTTCAGCGTTCCGTTTGACGATGAAAATGGAGACATTCCTATTAGTTCTTATGCTGAAAAATTTAGCGGTGCATTAAGCTTCATCAGCATAAATCCTGAAAGCGGAAAAATGGCTATTGATTTTCAATTAAAAACACCTCCGGTGAATTACGATTTGAGCCACACCGGAAAAGGCCCGAGCAGCGGATGGTTCTTCTTCTCTTGCTATAATACAGAAAAAGCATACACACTTTTAGAAGTGAACGCTTCGCAAAGAGACAAAGACTTTATCTTAGCCGTGAACTGGAAAAAGATAGCCGAAATGGTAAAAGCCGGCAAAGGCAGAAAAGTAAAAACCAAATACGCGCACAACGTAATGGATGAAAATACACATACCGCAACTTCTACTATTAAAGATGAAGTTTTAGTATTGGATATTGCAGATTTAAAAGACGTTTGCTACTACATTCCATGTCCTAAATCACCTCACGGTTCCGATGTGGACCCAAGCGGAGAATACATTGTTGGCAGTGGTAAATTAGCTTCTTTAATTCCTGTTTTCTCTTTCTCTAAAATGCAAAAAGCAATTGAAGAGAAAAAATTTGAAGGCGATTTTGATGGCATTCCGGTGCTAAACTACGAAGCAGTTCTTCATGGTGAAGTTAAAAAGCCGGGCTTAGGACCTTTGCACACAGAATTTGATGCAAATGGAAATGCTTACACTTCAATGTTCGTATCTTCTGAAGTAGTAAAATGGAATTTAAAAACATTGCAAGTAATAGACAGACAACCAACTTTCTATTCAACAGGACACTTAACTGTAGCCGGTGGCGATGCTAAAACTCCTTACGGAAAATACTTAGTAGCTTGGAATAAAATTACCAAAGATCGTTACTTACCAACTGGTCCTGAACTTACTCAAAGTGCGCAGTTATTTGATATTACAGGCGAAAAAATGCAGTTACTTTTAGACTTCCCAACCATTGGCGAGCCGCACTATGCTTTAATGATTGATGCTAAGAAAATTAAAGACCAACAAGCGCGTATTTACGACATCAACAAGAACAATCACCCTTACGTAGCTAAAGGTGAAAAAGAAGCTAAAATTACTCGCGAAGGCAATAAAGTGCATATAAACATGACACTTATTCGCTCGCACTTAACTCCTGATAATATTGAAGGAATAAAAGTAGGCGATGAAGTTTACTTCCACCTTACCAACTTAGAACAAGATTGGGATTTGCCTCACGGCTTCACCATTAAAGGTTCTCAAAATGCAGAAGTGTTAGTACTTCCTGGCGAAACCAAAACAATTAAATGGCAGCCAAAAACAGCAGGTATCGTTCCTTTCTACTGCACAGACTTTTGCAGTGCATTGCACCAAGAAATGTCTGGCTATGTGAGAGTTTCACCGGCAGGAAGCAGCACTCCGCTACAATATGGAACAGGAGATAGTGCTCCAAAAGCAGCTAAATAATATACTAATTAAATTTAACCGCGAGCTGCAACAAAAATGCAGCTCGCTTTTTTTAAAGCATAAACAATGGGAAATCTTAAAAACAATTCATTAAAAGGCATTACCAGAATTTTCGCACTCTTGGGCGGCATAGGTTTGTTTATCATGATTATTGCACCAATTTGGAGAATAGAACTTACAGCACCTCAATATCCAGAGGGCTTAGAAATGACCATCTATTCATATAAAGTTGGCGGTCAAGTGCAAATCATAAACGGACTTAACCACTACATCGGAATGCGCGAAATTCATGAAGATGACTTTATTGAATTTAAAGTACTTCCCTACATTTTAGGTGCGTTAGGCTTGTTGGGTGTGGCAGCAGCCATCATCAACAAAAAATGGTTCTTCTATACTTGGACTGTTTTATTTCTGTTATTTGGAATTTTATCAATGGTAGATTTTTACCTTTGGCTCTATGATTACGGACACAATTTAGATCCCAATGCCGCAATTCAAGTACCGGGAATGACCTATCAACCACCTTTAATTGGCTTTAAACAACTCTTAAATTTCGGAGCGTATTCCATTCCTGCCATTGGCGGTTGGATAATGATTGCCACCGGAGTTATTCTATCCGGCTTATCTATTTACGAATTCAAATTCAACAAGAAATAAAATGAAAACTGCTTACCAAAAACTTACACTTTTAATTGCGGTTACTGCCATTGCAACAAGCGCTTGCAGCGTGAAACCTGAGCCGATAAAATTCGGAACAGACAACTGCGACCATTGCCGAATGACTATTAGCGATAACAGGTTTGGAGCAGAAATTGTTACAAAAAAAGGTAGAGTTTATAAGTTTGACGATTTGCTCTGCTTAAAAGATTATTTAAAACAAGGCGATGTTACTAAAGAAAATATCCATTCTTTGTGGGCTGTTGATTTTTCAAAACCTGAAACCTTAACCGAAGTTGAAAAAAGTTTTTTACTGCGCCATGATGCTATTAGAAGTCCTATGGGTTCAAATACTGCTGCCTTTGCAGTGGAAGACAGTGCTAAATTTTATTCCCAAAAATACACAGGAGAAGAATTAAAATGGGTAGATTTTATATCGCAATAGCAGTAGTTTTTATTGCCACCTTTCTTAGTGAAAAAACTTTAGCAAATATAATTATTGCTGAAGCAGGGAATAGTGGTAAAACTATTGCCAATGCTATACAATCTGCACAAAATGGAGATACCGTTTTAATAAAATCAGGTATTTACAAAGAGCAATCTTTAAAGCTAAAAAAATCCATTACACTATTAGGTGAAAACCTACCCGTGATTGATGGCGAAAACAAATACGAAAATCTTACCGTTGAACATGACAGCGTTATCATAAAAGGAATTAAATTCATCAATTCAGGAAGCTCCAACTTCAATGATATTGCAGCACTCACCATTCAAAATTCAAAACATCTTTTAATTGAAGATTGCCAATTTGAAAATAATTTCTTTGGCATTCTTAGCATGAATTGCGGCTATATTACTTACAACAACAATAAACTAAGTTCCGGTGGTATAAAAGGAAAACCCTTGGCAAACGGCATTCACTGCTGGAAAAGCAACCACTTAACCATTACTAACAATACCATTAAAGGACACCGCGATGGTATTTATTTAGAGTTCACCACTCAATCAAAATTTGAAAATAATAGAAGCATAAAAAACAGCCGCTACGGAATGCACTTTATGTTTTCGCACGATAATTTTTACCAACACAACGAATTTATTGCAAACGGAGCTGGCGTAGCCGTAATGTATAGCAAGCGTGTAGAAATGCGCTACAATTTATTTGCCGATAGCTGGGGAAGCGCGGCTTACGGTGTGTTGCTAAAAGAAATAAACGATAGCAAAATAATTGGAAACGAATTTAGGGGAAACACCATTTCTATTTTTGCCGATGGTGCCAACCGAATTGAAATATATAACAACCTATTTTTAAAAGGTGGCTGGGCACTAAAAGTAAATGCAAGCTGTGCCGATATGCAAGTGAATGGAAACAACTTTATTGGAAACACTTTCGACATTGCAACCAATGGTGGATTGAAAATGAAATCAATGAACGCCAACTACTGGGACAAATACGAAGGCTACGATTTAAACAAAGATAAAGTTGGAGATGTGCCGTTTCACCCATTGAGTTTATTCTCTGTAATTGTAGAAAAAAATCCACCTGCTATGCTGCTTTACAGAAGTTTCATGGTTAGTTTATTAGATAAATCTGAAAGAGTTCTTCCATCTATTACACCGGATAATATCGTAGATAATCATCCACAAATGCGTCCATACGTTTATGATAGAAATTAAAAAACTTACCAAAAGTTTTGGCAAACTTAAAGCACTAAACAATGTAAATTTAAACCTTGCCCAAGGCGAATGTATTGCATTGATTGGTCCAAACGGCTGCGGAAAAACAACGCTCATAAAATCAATTCTGGGAATGGTATTGCCAGAAAATGGTGATATAATCTTCAACGGAAAAAACATAAAAAACGACAACCTTTATCGCAACGAAATTGGCTACATGCCACAAATTGGCCGCTATCCTGAAAACATGACGATTGGGCAAATCATCAACATGATTCAAGGAATTAGAAACCAACAACGCGACTTAGATGTAGAACTATACAACAGCTTCGGCATTGCCAAAATGTTAGACAAAAAAATGCACGCACTAAGCGGAGGAACTACTCAAAAAGTGAGTGCCACTCTTGCTTTCATGTTTCCTTCTAAAGTTTTAATTTTAGATGAGCCCACTGCCGGATTAGACCCAATTGCATCAGAAATTTTAAAAGACAAAATAATAGAAGCACGTAAAAAAGGAATTTTAGTGCTTATTACTTCGCACTTGCTTAGCGAGTTAGAAAACATTGCCAGTCAAATTATTTTCATGGAAGATGGCAATCTAATTCTTCATAAAAATGTAGAAGAACTAAAAAGCGACACAGGGCAAAGTTCTATTGCAAAATCAATTATTCATATCCTAAAAAACAAAGTAGCATGATAAGAGTTTTGAAATATGTGGCAATAGATATTTTAAAAAACAAAATTGTGATTGCCTACACCATAATTTTGGCCTTATTTTCGTGGAGTGTTTTTAGTTTAGAAGATAATGCTGCCAAAGGAATACTTTCGCTATTAAATGTGATTTTATTAACCGTTCCTTTGGTTTCAATTTTGTTTTCTACCATTTACATTTACAATAGCAATGAGTTTATTGAACTTTTGGTAAGCCATCCCGTAAAACGCAATAAAATATGGACTGCACTATTCACCGGCTTATCGCTTAGCATGGTAGCAGCATACATTATTGGAGCAGGAATTCCGCTTCTAATTTTTGCCGATTTTAATATTGCCATTTTAATGATAACTGCCGGCTCATTACTATCTGTAATATTTGTTGCAGTAGCCTTTTTGTGTAGCATTATCACAAGAGATAAAGCAAAAGGAATTGGCTTATCAATTATGCTTTGGCTCTACTTTGCCTTGTTATTTGATGGTTTAGTACTTTTCTTATTTTTCCAATTTGCAGATTATCCAATCGAAAAAATAGTTGTGGCGCTAAGCGCTTTAAGCCCTATAGATTTATTCAGAATTTTAGTCTTGCTAAAATTAGATGTGTCTGCCATGATGGGTTTCACAGGTGCTGTTTTTCAAGATATATTCGGAAGTACTTGGGGTTTAGTTTTCTCTTTTACACTACTTGCACTTTGGGTTGCAATTCCATTCTTAATTTCACTAAGAATGTTTAATCGAAAAGACCTTTAGGAAAAAACAGGTTAAACCATCAAAGCCCAATAAACCATTGCCGGAATTGAGGTTTAAAAAAATAGTACTTCTCTTTTCTGCACCATTCATTTCTTTTTTGTTAATCTTTTGTAATCTTGAAACATATCCTTACATTCGCTATTACACTAAATTAAATTATTATGAAACCAACTCACCAACTCACCAACTCACCAACTCACCAACTCACCAACTCACCAACTCAACAACTCAACAACTCAACTAACAGAACACCTTTTCTTGTTGTTAAGTTTTTAGCCATGTGTATAGGTATTTTTTGTTTTGCAGGGCAAATTTTTGCCATAAATTGCGTAGGCTGGAGTTTCCGAAACCAAACATGCTCAGATTCTGACACACCAAATATTTTTATGCACACAATAGGTGCATCCTGCCCAAACACTGGAAATATTTTAACTAAAAAAAGGAAATTTATTGCCACCTGCGAAACTATTCGAGTTGCTGTTTATTTTGATAAATTTCTCACTCCTATTCCATTTCCTTATGATACTAACCACCATGATACAAAATGGGTAATATCTGCTACTAATCATACCACACAAATTAAAACTATACTATACAGCCAATTTGACGATTCTATCACAACAAACAACTATTTGGAATTCGTGATGCCCAATTTGCCAAGTGGAAATTATACTTTAGATTTAACAATAGAATCTTGGCCAAATGGACAACATTATCCTGCGGGTGATGAACATATTATATTCAACAACTACTTTATTTTCAACACTACTAATTTTAACCTCAATTTTACACTTGCTACTTACAGCCAAACAGCAGATTGCTATGCAAGTGGATTTTGTGCTACGGCAGAATACCCAAATGAGGTATTAGAACTAATGACATGGAAATTAGATGGAGATGATTATTGCAACCAATACCAATGCGACCATCCTTTCTGCCAATCCTCTATTGATAGCGGCATGCACACCGTAACTTTAGATTTTAATTTCCATTGCTGCTCACTACAAACTACCATCAGCAAATCGTTTTACAAAGGCAGTATCAATGCTTTAATAAATGTGGCTAATAACTGTGGGAACAGTACTTTAACGGCTTCTGCAAGCCCGGCAGGTGATTACAGCTATCAATGGACTTTAAACGGCAATCCTATAAGTGGAGCAACAGCTTCTACCTACCAAGCAACACAAAATGGCAATTACAGCGTTATTGTAGCTAACCCTGGCATTTGCAGCGATACGGCATACTCTACTGTGAATATTTATGCGAACTGCTGTAACGGAGAAGCGTATCTTACTTATTGCAATGGTTTAAAATTTGTAAATCTTACTTATGGTGATGTGAACCTAAGCACCATTTACAGCGACTTGTGCGGAAACAGCAATATCATTACCACCAACCGAAAAATAGCCGTAAACGGAGTGCTTACAGTTGATGGAAATTACACCATATCCAATACACCAAACTTCACTTTCGGTAAATATGCCTCTGTGATTATTCCGGCAAATAAGCAACTCATTATTTCCAATTCTACCTTAAAAGCCTGTGGAGATACTGTTTGGCAAGGTATTACATTGGCAAACAGCACTGCTACTTTAAAAGTTTATGCTAATTCTTTAATTGCCGATGCGCAAACAGCTATAAGTATTGAAAATAATGCTGCCGTTGAATTGGATAACTCCCGCTTTTTTAGAAACAATATTTCTGTTTCTATGGGAAACTCATATTCCCCGAATTTAATAATAAAAGGCTGTACGTTTAAATACAATCCGGGTGATTCACTTGCCAACTATATGCTGTATCCTTACTTAGGCAAAAGACCGGATGCCGGAATTGTGCTGAGCATTTGCGATAAAACGACAATTGGAGGTGCTTTTGCCGCTGATTCCACCAATATTTTTGATGGCTTGAACTGCGGAATATTTGGTGCATACAGCGGTTTTGCAGTGAACAAAAATAAATTTTACAACATAAAGAATTACAATAATTTGAACTTATATAACGGCACTGCCGTTTATGGTTTTTATTGGTATATGGGAACTGCCACGCCTGATAGCGCCAGCATTAAAACGGTAGTGGGTCCGGTTACAGCTTCCACGCCTGCCACTTTTGCAAACTGCGACACAGCCGTGTTTATGTATGGCATGAGCCTGAACATGGACAACAATAAATTGGACAATGTGAATACCGGAATTTATTGTGTAAATGCTACCAACCAAAATATTTTTATTAAAAATAACCGCATAAACCAAACCCGCCACGGTATTACTTTAAACAATACTCCCGGCAGCCGAAACAGAATACAGAACAATTACATACAGGTAACCGACCCTTCTGCGCTTTTGCCAAACACTTACGGCATAGTGCAACAGGAAGCCTCTAATGCCACAGCCAGCAATACACAAATATTCCAAGATACCGTAATGAGCGGCAGATACTGCGTAATGCTGAATACCTGCAACAATACTACGGTGTATGAATGTAACCTCTTCCAGTGGCAGGGGCAAACTGCTGCCGGAACCAATGCCTGTGTTTATGCTACCAACTGTAAAAATATTTTTATTAACAACAACAACTTAAAAGGTAATGTTGCAGAATACGAAGGCAGCATACCAACCTACAGCCGCAAGCGCAAAAGCGGAGTAGAGTTTTTTAACAGCGTAGGCGTGGTGTGCAGCAATACCGCCAACACCATTGGCTACGGCTTTAATTTTATTGCAGGTTGCAACAATACCAACCTGCGCAACAATACCATTAACGATGTAAAATACGGAGTTACTTTAAAAGAGAGCGGTGGTGTTTCAGGAATTATTGGCACACAAGGCAGCGTAAACTCTCCTGCGGGCAATGTGTTTAACGGACCTTTTAATAACCGACCGCCTTACAACAACACCGATTCTGCTTACCGCACTTTTACGTTTAATAGCATTGGCCCCTTTTCTCCCTTTTACAGAGTACAGCCAGCCAATTATCCTTATCCTAATGGTTCGGACGTGCTAAACTGGGAAATAACAACTCCCTCTTGTGGAGCCAATACCACTAACTATATGTGTGCAACCGGTATTTACAATAAAACGGGAGTCGGCACAAACAGCACCGTGCAATACGAAACCAATATTGCCAACAGCAAATACGGGAACGAAGGTAGTGAGTTGTGGCTGATGCAAAAGAATTTGTTTGACCAGTTAGATGCAGACTATAACCTGCGCACCTCAAACCCCGTGTTAGAAAATTTCTATACTGCTTCTGCTGCTTACGCTACGCTTAGGGATATTGAGTACAACATTGCCGCTGCACTAACAACAACAGACACCAACCGCTCCAAGCAGTTGCTTGCAGATGCACAAGTGCTCAACAACCGGCTCAACCATGCCATACCGCAAGAAGCCAACCACCAAGTTTTTAATGAACTGTATTTAAAGAGTATAGAAAAAGGTTTTAAAGGTTTTGCACCTAAAGAAACCGCATGGCTGCTACACTTGGCTGCCCAATGCCCTTATACCGATGGCGATGCCGTTTACCGCGCCAGAACGCTCTATGCGCAAATTGATAACAGCATTTATTTTTACAACGACTCCTTGTGCAATACCATAAGCAAACCTGCCTATAAAAAAGAAAACGAAACTTTTGAAAGCAAGCCGTTTACCGCCCGCTTTGCGCCTAACCCTGCACAAGGGTTTACCACTTTGTACTACCAAATTGAGGAAGGCAGCACAGCAACGCTTGCATTATACAACCATTTAGGACAAGCATGTTTGCAATTAACTTTATCTGGCAATACTACCCAAACAGATGTGCCAATTGATAACTTAATGCAGGGTATTTACTTCTACAAAGTTAGCAATAATAGAGGAGAGAGTATCGGTGGCAAATTGGATGTTTTTAAATAAATAAAAACAGTAGGTTATGAGATTAGTGTATCAATTTTTAATAAATGCAGCACTATTATCAGTGCTGCTTACCGGAGTAAATAATTTACAAGCACAAAATAGCTATGGAGATAATTGGGTATTAGGATCACCACCTGCAAAAGCAGAGGCTACTAATGGTAGCCTATCCAATAGAGTGATGTGTACAACAGATACTTTAGAAATTGGCATCTCGAATGCTTGTATTTCTGATGCCAACGGCAATCTACAATTTTTCAGCAATGGAGTGAATTTATACAACTCCCATTGCCAAATAATAAAGAATGGTGCAGACATTAATAATTTGGCAGGAACTAGTTGGGAAACTTTAAAATATGATCAAACAGTACAAGGCACTCTTATTATTCCTCAACCCGATAGTAAGAGTTTATATTGGGTGTTTCACTTTTTTGCACTTGATACTAGCGGCACTATTGGAGGTTATTCAGGTCCATTAGCCATGCGCCTTCGTTTAACCATTGTAGATATGCAGGGCGATTCCGGCAGAGGAGAGGTTATTTCAAAAGAGGTAATATTGGAAAACACACCCATGGCATCCTCCAAGTTAACTGCCTGCAAACATGCCAATGGCAGGGATTGGTGGATTGTAAAAACAGGTGCGCCAGATAGCAATCTTTACTATAAATTTTTACTGTCGCCTGATGGATTAAGTGGTCCCTTTATTCAGAGTGTCGGTCCCAAGCTGACAACAAATTTCAGTTCTTCAGGGGCTTCTTATGGAGGAACATCTGCATTTTCTAATGATGGAGCCAAATTTGCAGTAGCAAGCACAAGTGGACCTATAGTAGTTATGGATTTTAATAGGTGCACGGGTGAATTTGGCAGATATTTCACTTTACTAAACAGATATGATGCAGCGCCATCATTCTATGGGGTAGCTGCGCTTGCATTTTCTCCAAGTGGCAGATTCCTGTATGTTACTACACTGTATTCCCTAAATCAATATGATTTAGATGCCTCTCCAACAGACTCTGTAAGACTCTTGACTTTACCAAATGAAGCTATAGACCCGGGAAATTGGTTAATATTCATTCCTCAACTTGCTCCCAACGGTAAAATATATATATCCACCTATAACGGTGGCATACCCGGATATCACGTTATTCATTATCCAGATAGACTAGGAACGAATTGTATCTTTGTGCCTTTCGGACAGCCCGTAAATACTATCAATGCTATGAGTATCCCCAACATGCCCAATTACCGCTTGGGTAAATTGGTGGGCAGCCCTTGCGATACTTTGGTTTCGGATATTAAATATACGGAGGCACTTAGTACCGGTATTTCTGTTTATCCCAATCCTGCCGCCAATACCATAAACATATCCATTGCAGAAAACCAACCCGGGCTAAAATTATTTGTAACAGATATAAACGGCAGCATAGTCCACAGCCAAGCTATCTATTCAGAAACCGCAGTGGATATTTCCAAATGGGCAGCAGGTTTTTATTTTGTACGCATAGAAAGCAACAGCAAACTTATGGCAATGCGCAAATTTGTAAAGGAGTAAAATTTAAGTTTATTTTTTTAACCCGGATTTTGTAGTTAGGGTTCGTAATATGAGATAAAAGTTCTGCGAAATTCGGGTTAAACTTTCAAAGCCCAATAAACCATTGCCGGAATTGAGGTTTTAAAAGCATTTTCATCAACATTAAAATTTGGTGTGTGTATGGCAGCCGAAATTCCTTTTAATTTATTGCCAACACCTAACCTAAAAAAGCAAGCCGGAATTTGATGTGTGTAATAAGCAAAATCTTCAGAGCCCATACGCTGTGGCACAGCAAGGCAATTTTCTTTTCCAATTATTTCTGCAATCAACTTTTCAGACTTTGCAGTTAAGGTTTCGTTGTTTACTAAAACAGGATAACCTTCTAAAATATTCACTTCGCAAACAGCCTTATTCTCAATTGCAATTTGCTGTGCAACATTTGCAATTTGTTGGTGCAAGCCAAAGCGTATTGTTTCATCAAAACAGCGTAGAGTGCCTGCAATTTCAACAAAATCCGGCACTACATTAGTGGCACCTTTACCTTCTATTTTTCCAAAATTCAAAACTATTGGAATGGTAGCATCAGAAAATGTTTTAAGTTTTAAAAGAATTTCAGCCGCAACAAAAAGAGGATTTATAGTTTGCAAAAGTTGTGCAGCATGGCCGCCTTTCCCAATCACTTTCAAATAAATTTCATCGCTCGAAGCCATAAATTTTCCGGCATGGAAACCTAAATTTTCAACTTCAATTTCGGGTGAAACATGAAGTCCTAAAATAGCTTCCGGCTTAGGATTTTCAAGTATTCCGGCTTTAATCATAGCTTGTGCGCCACTTGGAATTTTTTCTTCACTCGGTTGAAAAATAAACTTCACAGTTCCAGTTAATTCATCTTTCATTTCACTTAAAACTTTTGCTACACCTAAAAGGTTTGCAGTGTGCACATCGTGTCCGCAAGCGTGCATCACGCCAATATTTTTTGAAGCAAAATCAAAATCATTTACTTCTGTAATTGGCAGTGCATCTAAATCTGCCCGCAAAGCCACGCAACGACTCTCCGGCAAGTTACCTTTAAGCAGACCAACTACACCATTTCCTGCAATATTTGTGGTTACTTCTAACCCAAATTGATTCAACTTTTCGGCAACGAATTTTGCAGTTCCTACTTCAAAATTTGATAATTCAGGATGAGCATGCAAATACCTTCGCCACGAAACTATTTCATTAAAGTATTGGTGAACAAGTGCTACAATACGAGCTTTCACACTATCGGTTTTTAATTTTATCTTTCACAATAAATGCTCCCGGATAAACTTTAATTACATCTTGCAAAAAAGCAGTTGCCTGTAATTTGGTTTTAAAATCGCCCAAGCGAAGTTTGTAATTTGGTTGTTCATAATCAATGTACGATGGCACAGCATCAAACTCACGGTATAGCTGAGCTTTGGCTTTGTATGCCTCATCGCGATTACTGGTGTATGTAATTTGAATGCGAAACCCATCTTGAACATCAACTGCTTTTTGGTATTCGCGATAGTTATCTACTAACTCTGCAATTTCTTTTGATTGAGAAACATTGCTCTGTGCAAAAAACAAAATTGGAGAGAATACTAAAATTAAAATCCAAAAAAATTTCATTTCTAAAACTGCTAATTGTTCTGTAAGAATATTTAAACACTTAAAGGTTTATTTCACTAATGCCACACCACGCGAAGTTCCAATTCTATCAGCTCCGGCTTTAATTAGAGCTTCTGCATCTTCTTTGGTTTTAATTCCTCCGCTTGCTTTAATCTTAATTGATTTTGGCAGGTTGGCACGTAAAAATTTCACATCTTCAACAGTTGCGCCTTTTTCAATAAACCCGGTGGAAGTTTTTACATAATCCACACTTAATTCAGTGCATAATTTACATGCACGCAACATTTCTTCTTGCGTGAGTAATCCTGTTTCTAAAATAACTTTTAATTTGCCGCCACGCAACTGAACAATAGTGGCAGCGCTGGTTAATTCGTTCTTTAGGTAATTCAAATCATTTGCCTTTAAAGCAATAATGTTTATTACCATATCTATTTCGTTTGCGCCTTCATCAATTGCCCTTCGCGCTTCTTCAACTTTAGCAGGCGTGTGCGCATAACCTAAAGGGAAACCAACCACCGTTGCAATTTTCACATCAGAATCTTTTAACCATTGCTTGCATTTGCGCACAAAATATGGCGGCACACAAACAGCGACAAAATTGTGCTCTTTAGCCTCATTGCAAAGTTGTTCAATTTCTGCTTCTGAAGTATCTGCTTTTAGTAGCGTATGGTCTATATATGATGCGAGTTTCAAAATAATGATTTTTAAAAACGGAAGATAGAAAAAGTATTGAGTTGATTGTATTTTATTCTGCTGCTAAGCTTTAGTATTTTGGTAAACCGCAGCCCACACTTTATCTTCTAAATTCGGCTCGGCAAATACTTCAATTTTCTCTTTAGCAATTGGGTGAATAAATTCAATTTTTCGTGCATGTAAGTGAATAGATTTATCAAGATTTTCGCGCTTTGCGCCATATTTATTATCTCCTTTTATCACGCAATTCATTGCAGCAAGTTGTACACGAATTTGGTGATGCCTTCCTGTTTTTGGATAAACTTCCACCAAATGATAATACTGGCTACTACTCAAATATTTATAGTCCAATTCACAGCGATTACTATGCGCAACTTCTGATTGAAATGCTTTAGAAAAATTTCCGGTTTGAGTTTTCCGCAACCAATGAACTAATGTTCCTTCGGGCGTTTCAGGCTTATTTTCTACAACCGCCCAATATATTTTTTGCACTTCGCGATTGCGCAGCATTTCATTAAAACGAACTAATGCTTTAGTTGTTTTGCAAAGCACTAAAACACCACTCACCGGCTTATCTAAGCGATGCGGCACACCAATAAAAACATTACCGGGCTTGTTGTATTTTTGCTTTATCCATTGCTTTGCCAACTCTTCCATACTTGCGTTGCCGCTATTATCCGGCTGCACTAAAATGCAATTTGGTTTGTTCAGAATTAAAAAGTGATTGTCTTCAAACAACACTTTTACATCATCTACCGTAAAAATTTTAAATTCTTGTTTTGTTGGTTTCACAGTTAAAAAAATCGTTTTAAATCTACTTCGGGCAGCAATGCTTTTCCCGCCACTAAACTATCGCAAAAATGCTTTGCAAAGTAAGGCGAAAGTGAAAAACCCTTTGTTCCCATTCCGTTAAAAATTCCTATTCTGCTATTAGGAAAAAATCCTAAAATCGGTCGTCTATCGGCACTTGCCGGTCTAATTCCTGCTACATGCTCTAATACTTTAAAGTTGCAATTTATCGTATCCTTCAGTCTTTCAATCAATTCACTTTTTCTACTTTCGGTTGGCAATTCATCTCTAAAATTCCATTCATAAGTGCTGCCAACATAATAAATTCCTTTTGCCATTGTTGGTGAAATCATCACATTGCCTTGCACAATATTTTCAGAAAAAAAATCAGATATTTCTACTACCAGCCCCTCTCCTTTCACCGGTGAAAATTTTACATTGCTGTGTTTCTTTAAAAAAAACTCATCATAGCCCGTTGCGAAAATCGCTTTTTCTGCGCGCACATTTTTATATTCCACAAAATCACGACTTTCATTCAAAGCTGCTTCTTCAAATACTTCTTCGCTGTAACAATACTTTGCTTCGAGCCAATTTTTAATTGCACTCAAAAAATTACTCGCGCTAATTTTTAGTGCGCCATTTATTTCAAAACAACCATTTGGATTACGCACTTTTTCCTTATCCAAATAATGAATTTCACTTGTACTTAAATATTTTTCGTAGTGAAAGGTTGCGGCTTTTGCACTCCAATCGTTTATCTCTTGCACAGAATTTAAAACATGATAAACTGAAAGTTCACTCAAAAAATTCACATTCAAATCGTGTTCAATTTCTCTATAGCATTTTAAAGAAAACGGCTGAATTTCATCCATCAACCACGACTTCACAAAACGCTTTCCTGTAATTGGATTCACAATACCAGAAGCCACATTTGAAGTACTGTAAGGGTTTCCTTTATCAATTACAAAAACAGATTTGCCAGCTTTTGCAAGTTCCCACGCCAACAAAGAACCCGCTACACCTTGCCCTATAATTAAAAAATCGTACACCTTTTTCTATTTAGAATAATGTTGAATAATAGCATCTGTTGCCTTGTCCAGCATTTGATAAACATTTTCAAATCCATATTCTCCGCCATAGTAAGGATCCGGAACTTCTTCTTCCAATTCATCATCAATTTCATGCAAAATCAGTTTTACTTTTTGTTTATCAACTTCACTTTTTGTGTAAGAAAGCACATCACGAAAATTCATTTTATCCATACAAAAAATCAAATCGAACTCCTCAAAGTCTTTCTTTAAAAACGGTCGTGATTGTTGATTACAAATATCAACATGATGCTTCTTCATGCAACTTCTTGCCCTTACATCGGGCGCTTCGCCTTGGTGATAAGCACTTGTGCCGGCAGAATCTACCTGCCACGCTAATTGATGTTGTTTAATTTTTTCTTCCATCAAACCATGCGCCATTGGCGAACGGCAAATGTTTCCTAAGCAAACCATTAGAATTTTCATATCAAAATTTCAAGATGCTATTGTAACGAAAAATTTTAGTGTAGGTTTGGCAACTATGTTTAAAATACAAAACTATATAAACGGGAAATTGCAAAATGCACTAAGCGGAAGTGAGATAAACAGCATAGAACCGGCAACAGCACATACATTTGCAACAATTCCCAAAAGCAACGAAAGCGATGTAGCCGCAGCAGTTTTGGCTGCCAAAAATGCCTTTCCTGCTTGGAGCAAACTTTCGGGCGAGCAGCGCATGATGTATTTAATGAAAATGGCAGATGGAATTGAAAAGCGTTTTGATGAATTTGCTGAAGCCGAAAGTAAAGATTCCGGAAAACCACTTAGCCTTGCAAAATCTGTTGATATTCCGAGAGCAATTTCAAACTTTAGATTTTTCGCTTCCGCAGCACAGCAATTTTCTTCCGAAAGCCATGCTATGCCTGACGCTATCAACTTTACACTTCGCCAACCAATTGGTGTTGCAGGTTGCATTTCTCCTTGGAATTTACCCATTTATCTTTTTAGCTGGAAAATTGCTCCGGCACTCGCTACCGGAAATTGCGTGGTAGCCAAACCAAGCGAAATTACACCATTCACCGCATTTTTACTTTCACAAGTTTGCATTGAAATTGGCTTACCGGCAGGTGTTTTAAATATTATTCATGGGCTCGGAAACGAGGTAGGGCAAGCCATTGTTGAACACTCTGAAATTAAAGCCATCAGCTTTACAGGCGGCACCATAACCGGAAAAAGAATTGCTTCAATAGCAGCGCCAATGTTTAAAAAACTTTCATTAGAACTTGGTGGAAAAAACCCAACTATTGTTTTTGACGATTGTGATTTTGAAAATACTGTAAGCAATGTAGTTCGCGCTTCTTTTAGCAACCAAGGTGAAATTTGCCTGTGTGGTTCAAGAATTTTTGTAGAAGAATCTTTGTATGAAAAGTTTAAAACTGCATTTGTTGCAGAAGTACAAAAATTAAAAGTTGGCGATCCACTCGAAGCAGATACCAAACTTGGAGCCATTGTTTCGCAACAACATTTTGAAAAAATTTTAAGCTACATTGAATTATCTAAAACCGAAGGTGGAAAAATTTTATGCGGAGGAAACGCTCTGAAGCCCGAAGGAAGATGTGCAAATGGATATTTTATTGAACCAACTGTGATTGAAAATTTACCGCACACTTGCCGCACACAACAAGAAGAAATTTTTGGACCGGTAACAGTGCTTACACCTTTTAAAAACGAAAGTGAAGTATTGGAAATGGCAAACAGCGTTCCTTATGGTTTAGCTTGCAGCGTGTGGACAAATAATATTTCTAAAGCAAACCGAATTGCCGAAAAAATTGAAGCCGGAGTTGTTTGGATAAACTGTTGGCTACACCGCGATTTGCGTACACCGTTTGGCGGCATAAAGCAAAGCGGCATTGGCAGAGAAGGCGGAATGGAAGCTATGCGTTTTTTCACTGAAGCCAAAAATGTGTGCATTAAATATTAAATAAATATCCAGGTTTCAATAAATTAGTTCTAAACTTTTGATGATGATTGATTCAAAACCGCCTATTTCTACTGCTGTAATTAAACAAATTGCATTTATTGCATTACTCAGTTTACTCGGGCTACTTTTATTCTTTTACCTAAAAACTTATTTGAGTGGCGTGTTAGGCGCTTTAGTGCTTTACATTTTACTTCGTCCGCTTCATTTCTATTTAATTGAAAAGAAAAAATGGAAATCTATATTTTCAATTCTATTACTTTTTTTGCTTTCGTTTGTGGTAATGCTCTTGCCGATTTGGCTTACCGTTGTGATGCTTTCGGGCAAAGTAATGATGGTGATTGATAGATATAAAGATATTTTAGAACTGCTTCAAAATAAAGTTGCAATTCTTACAGAACTCACAGGCTACAATATTTTATCGGGCGAAACACTCACCAAAATTTCTACTACTGCGGCAGGTTTTATTCCGGGATTGTTGTCTTCAACCGTTGGCATGGTTGTTCAAATTGCCATTATGTATTTCGTACTTTTCTTCATGCTTTCCAGCGGTAGAAAATTTGAAAAATGGGCAAAAGAATTTTCTCCATTTTCTGATAATGCAACACAAAAACTTCTTGGCGAATTAAAAAAAATGACTATTTCAAATGCAATAGGAATGCCACTTTTAGGTTTTATCCAAGCACTTGCTGCATTGTTGGGATATTGGTTAATTGGTGTTGATGAACCTTTCCTTTGGGCAGTAATTACGGGTTTAGTTTCTGTGATTCCGGTTGTTGGCTCCACCATTGTTTGGATTCCGTTGGCGCTGTTCGTTTACTTTCATGGAAATCACCCGAAAGCCTTGGCATTGCTATTGTATGGCGGATTAGTAATTTCAAATGTAGATAGCGTTTTTCGCTTTATGGTACAGAAAAAAATGGCAGATATTCATCCGCTTGTTACTTTTTTTGGCGTTTTAATCGGAATAGAAATATTCGGCTTTACGGGACTAATTTTCGGACCTTTGCTTATAGCTTATTTTATCACGCTCATTAGCGTTTACAAAGAAGAATACCGAAGTTAAATTTTACTTCTTAATTACTTTTGGAACTTTAAAATAGTCCGAATCTTTTTGTGGTGCATTCAACAACGCTTCAACTTTAGGTACTTCACCTTGCACTACATCTTTTCTAAGTACATTTCTTTCTTCACTCATGTAAATTAGCGGTTCCACGCCATCTACATTTACTTCATTCAGCTTCTCAACCAAATTAAAAATATTTTGCAAATCTGTTTTTATACGTTCCTTTTCTTCCGTTTCAAACTCTAATTTAGAGAGTTCTGCCAATCGTTCCACTAAGGCGTTGTCTATCTTCATAATTCGTTTAGCTTCGCGCAAAAATAAGAAAGATAAGTAGTACATCGCTATTTTCAATTTTATATTTTAGCGCCCTTTATTTTTTTAGATTAAACTTAGAACGTGGATATAGTTGTAAGCGGTGTTAGACCAACCAATCGCCAGCATATTGGCAATTATTTCGGAGCAGTAAAAAACTTTGTTGAAATGCAATCGCAGTACAACTGCTATTTTTTTGTTGCCGATTATCATTCTCTCACCACACATCCGCATCCCGCAGATTTAAGCGCCAATGTGCGGCAAACAGTAATTGAATATTTAGCATGTGGTTTAGATCCCGAAAAATGTGTGCTTTATCGCCAAAGCGATGTACCGCAAATACCTGAATTGTACTTAGTTTTTAATATGCTTGCGTACTTGGGAGAATTAGAGCGTGCAGCTACTTTTAAAGAAAAAGTGCGCAGCCAACCCGATAACGTAAATGCCGGATTACTCACCTATCCGGTGCTAATGGCGGTTGATATTATTGTACACAGAGCGCTAAAAGTTCCGGTTGGCAAAGACCAACTGCAACACTTGGAAATGACACGCACTTTTGCAAATAGATTCAATCATCTTTATGGAGTAGAATATTTTCCAGAGCCCCAAGCATTTAGTTTTAGCGAAAAATCAGCAAGTATTCCAAGTTTAGATGGCGAAGGTAAAATGAGTAAATCTAAAGGCGAAAGCACCGTAATTTATTTAGATGACGATAGCGATACAATTAGAAAAAAAATGATGCGCGCTAAAACAGATACTGGTCCAACAGAACCTAATTCTGTAAAATCGCAATCGGTTCAAAATTTATTTGATATTATGCAGTTGATTTCTTCGCAAGACACTTACAATTTCTTTAATGAAAGTTTCAACAATTGCACTATCAGATATGGTGATTTTAAAAAACAACTGGGAGAAGATATGGTAAAATTTATTGAACCAATTCGCGAACGCATTAAAGAAATTTCTGCCAACGAAGCCTACATAAACAAAGTTTTAAACGAAGGCGGAGAAAAGGCAAGACTAAGCGCTAGCAAGACTTTAAACGATGTGCGCGAAATAATTGGATTCAGAAAGTTTTAAGCGAAAAACAATTTTTTATTTTCGAAACAAGCAAGCAAAATTCTATGGCAAAAACTAAAACAGTAACGAAAAAAAAGAGTGTAGCAAAACCTGCCACTAAAAAAGCGGCAGCAACCAAAAAGGTTGAAACTAAAAAAGTTGCCCCTGCTAAAAAAACAGTAAAAAAAGTAACTGCCGTAGCACCTAAAAAGCAAGTAAAAGCAGCTACTAAAAAAGTAGCTACAAAAGTTGTTGAAACTGCAAAAAAGCCAACTATTGCTGAAAAAATTCAAGTAGCAGCCAAGCCTAAAATTGCAATAAGCAAAAACATAAAACACATTGCCATTGCCGGAAATATCGGCTCTGGAAAAACAACCTTAACACAGCAACTTGCAAAGCATTATGGTTGGTTGCCACAGTTTGAAGATGTAGAAAACAATCCATACTTAAACGATTTCTACGAAGACATGCCGCGCTGGAGTTTCAACCTGCAAGTGTATTTTTTAAATAAACGCTTTAAGCAAATTGTTGAAATACAAAGTGGAGAAGAAGTTGTAATTCAAGATAGAACCATACACGAAGACGCACATATTTTTGCGCCAAACTTACACGCAATGGGCTTAATGAGTTCACGCGATTTCGAAAACTATCGCAGCCTTTTCGAAACAGTTAGCGGTTTAATAAAACCACCAGATTTACTTATTTATTTAAAAGCTTCTGTTCCTACTTTGGTGAACCAAATACAACGCAGAGGTAGAGAATACGAAGAAAATTTGCGCTTGGAGTATTTGCGCAGACTAAACGAATATTACGAGAAATGGATTACCTCCTACACAGATGGAAAACTTTTAATAATTGATGTGGACAAAGTGAATTTTGCCGATGATAAAAAGGCTTTAGGCGAAGTAATAAGCAAAATAGATGCCGAGCTTTACGGTTTATTTTAAAGCCAATTTAAAAAGGGGATAAAATCCTCTTTGGTTTTCAATAAGAACCACTTATTTCGCGCCATGCACGAAAAAATTCTTATCATAGACTTTGGCTCTCAATACACACAACTTATTGCACGCAGAGTTCGCGAAAGCGAAGTATATTGCGAAATTGTTCCTTTCAACAATGTTCCGGAAATTGGAAACGACATTAAAGGAATTATTCTTAGCGGTGGACCTTCCAGCGTAAACGATACCGATGCGCCTTATTTAGACACACAAAAATATGCTGCCAAAGCACCATTATTGGGCGTTTGCTATGGAGCACAATTATTGGCAAAGCAAAATGGTGGAAATGTAGAAAAAAGCGACAAACGCGAATACGGCAGAGCACACTTAGAAATTAGAGAACTAAGCGACAAACTCATGCACCAAATTAGCAACTACAGCCAAGTTTGGATGAGCCACGGAGATACCATTCGCAGCATTGGAAACAACTTTGAATTAGTTGCCGAAAGCGATTCAAAAGTGGTAGCAGCATTTAGAGCAAAAGAAAATGTATTTGAAAATGAAGTTTATGCTTTGCAATTCCACCCAGAAGTGTATCACAGCACCGAAGGGCAAAAAATACTCAATAACTTTTTGTTTGATGTGTGCGGCTGCAAACACAGTTGGACACCCGCTTCTTTTGTAGAAGAAACTATTGCCTCACTAAAAACACAACTTCAAAACGACCATGTTTTGCTTGGGCTTAGCGGTGGTGTAGATTCATCGGTAGCAGCTTTATTACTGCACAAAGCTATTGGCAAAAATTTACTCTGCGTATTTGTAGATAACGGTTTACTCCGCAAAAACGAATTTGAAAATGTGTTGGTACAATACGAACACTTAGGTTTAAATGTAGTCGGCATCAGAGCAGGAAATCTCTTCCTATCAGAATTAGCAGGCGTTTCAGACCCAGAGCAAAAGCGCAAAATTATTGGTAGAGTTTTTATTGAAGTATTTGAAGAAGAAGCTAAAAAACACCCGGAAATAAAATGGTTGGCACAAGGAACAATTTATCCTGATGTGATAGAAAGCGTAAGCGTGAAAGGCCCTTCTGCAACTATAAAATCTCATCACAACGTTGGCGGATTGCCCGAAAGATTAAAGCTGAAAATTGTTGAACCGCTTCGCTATTTATTTAAAGACGAAGTGCGCAGAGCGGGTAAAGAACTTAATCTTCACCCCGATATTTTAAACCGTCATCCTTTCCCCGGACCAGGTTTAGCAGTTCGTATTTTAGGCGACATCACACCCGATAAAGTAGCTACGCTTCAAGAAGCAGACGATATTTATATCAGTAATTTAAAATCGTTTGGCTTATACGACCAAGTGTGGCAAGCAGGTGCTATTTTAACTTCCGTAAAAAGTGTTGGTGTAATGGGTGATGAACGCACTTATGAAAGCATGGTTGCTTTGCGTGCAGTAAATTCAACCGATGGCATGACAGCCGATTGGAGCAGATTGCCAAACGAATTTTTAGCAAAAACCTCAAACGATATTATCAATAATGTACGCGGAGTAAATCGCGTAGTTTACGATATTAGCAGCAAGCCACCTGCAACCATAGAATGGGAATAAATCATACTTTTCTTTCAACTAAAATAACTTACATAAAATGAAATTAGAACGCAACATTTACACCGAAGAACATTTACTTTTTGCACAAAGTGTAAGAGATTTTGTAGCTAAAGAAATTACTCCAAACAACCCCAAATGGGAAAAAGACAAAATGGTGAGCCGCGAAAGCTGGCAAAAGCTAGGCGAAGCAGGCTTTTTATGTATGCAAGTTGATGAACAATATGGCGGATTAGGCATTAAAGACTTCCGATACAACGCTATTTTTATTGAAGAATTAGGCCACACCGGCTGCGGAGGACCGGCAGTTGGCTATCCACTTCACTCCGATATTGTTTGCCCTTACATTGAACATTACGGAAGCGAAACCATTAAGAAAAAATGGTTGCCAAAAATGGTTTCGGGCGAAGCTATTGCTGCCATCGCCATGACCGAACCCGGTGCCGGAAGCGACTTACAAGGAATTAGAGCTACTGCAGTTGATAAAGGTGATTACTATTTGCTTAACGGCTCTAAAACATTTATCACCAACGGTTATTTAAGCGATATTGCCATTGTTGCCGCCAAAACCGACCCAACACAAGGTGCAAAAGGCATTAGTCTATTTTTAGTTGAAACCGGAATGAAAGGCTACAGCAAAGGCAAACCATTTGAAAAAACGGGATTACACTCACAAGATACTTGCGAACTATTTTTAGAAAACGTAGAAGTGCCAAAAGAAAATCTTATTGGTAAAGAAGGTGAAGGTTTTAAATATTTAATGACCGAACTTTCGCAAGAACGCTTAATTGTTGGCTTAGGCGCAATAGCATTAGCAGAAGCCGTTTTTGCCGCAACCGTTCAATACACAAAAGATAGAATTGCATTTGGAAAACCAATTGCTGCATTGCAAAACACACGCTTTAAATTGGCAGAAATGGCTACAGAAATTTCAGTAGGCAGAGTTTATGCCGATAAATGCCTTGAACTGCATTGCGAAAAGAAATTAGACCAAGCAGCAGCAAGCGCTTGCAAATATTGGCTTACAGAAATGCAATGCAAAGTTGCCGATGAATGTGTGCAACTTCACGGTGGCTACGGCTACATGTGGGAATACCTCGCTGCCAGAGCTTGGGCAGATGCGCGCGTGCAAAGAATTTATGCCGGCACCAACGAAATTATGAAAGAACTTATCGCTCGAAATGTGGTAGGAAAATAAACACAACTGCTCTATGAAAATAGCACTCGTAGTAGCTTTAGGTTTGAATAATGAAATTGGCGCAAACGGCAAATTGCTTTGGCATTTGCCAGCCGATTTAAAACGCTTTAAAGAAATCACAAGCGGACATCATGTGCTAATGGGCAGAAAAACTTATGAAAGCATTCCCGAAAAATTTCGTCCATTGCCGAATCGCGTAAATATTATTCTCACAACCAATAAAAATTTCAAAGCAGCAAATTGTATTGTAGTTCACACTATAAAAGAAGCTATTGCAATAGCTAAAAATGCCAGAGAAAATGAATTGATGATAATTGGCGGTGGAGAAATTTATACACTTGCAATACCTTTTGCCACCACGCTTTATATCACAAAAGTGAATTCAAATTTTAGTGAGGCAGATACATTTTTTCCAAAATGGAACACCGAAGAATTTGTAGAAACTGAAAACATTTTTTTCGAGAAAGATAAAAAAAATGAGTTTGACTTCAATTATATAAAGTTAGAAAGAAAAGTAAGCCATTAAACTTTACAGGCGTTCTTTTATCTTGGCTAAGGCTTCAAAAATCTTTTCAAAATCCTCTTCGTAAATTAAAATACTGTGGCGAATAAAATCACCTTCATTCTTTTTACTTTCAGTAATTTTCAAAAGTTTATCGCCTTGTTTTGTTTCTTTCAAGTCAATAAAATATGTACGCTTGCCGGCAGGCACTTTTTCTGAAACAAGAATTTTGTCTTCAAACATAAAATAACACTATTTTCAATTTCAAACATACAACTTCCTTTCAAAAAAACTATCTTAGTTTACAATGAAAATATTCTTATTGCTTTTTATTGCAGTATTCTACCAAATTGCCCTATCGCAAACCAAAAAATTTGATGTGTTGCTTTTTGGTAAAAGCATTGGGCAAACTACTATTTCAAAACAAAGTAATAACAATGGACTTATTACTTATCACCTCAATAGCAATTCTTCAGTAAATGCTATTATTAAAACTCGCAGTTCAAACATGGAGTTTGATATTAAATATTTAAACGGCTCTCTTTATTCAGCATTCTGCAAAGCAGTAACCGATGGCGTACAAGCTATTACTAATATCACAAAAACTGCCGAAGGCTATTTGGTAAAAAAAGAAACAGATGTAAAAAAGGTTACTGAGGCTGTTACATTCTCATCAATGGAATTATATTTTACAGAACCTGTAAATGAAAAGCGTGTGTTCTCTGAGCGCATGGGCGAGTTCGTTGCCTTTGAAAAAACTGCACCCGGAGAATATGCAAACAAACTAAAAGATGTAACCAATATTTATCGCTACCGCAACGGTTCGCTTTACGAAATAGAAATGCGCAAGCCACTTGGCAGCGTTTTTATGCGGGCAAAGAACTAATTTTTTCTACCTCAAATTATGACCTCACCCAACGAACTATTTTACAGAATAGCACTTACCAAAATTCCCGAAATAGGAAGTATAATTTGTAAAAACTTAATTGCTTATTGCGGTAGCGCAGAAGCTGTTTTTACAAGTTCAAAATCCAAGCTCAAAAAAACGCCTTTAATCGGTGAAGTTCGTGCCGAAAAAATTTTCAATTCCATTCAGCAGAAAGAAACTTTTGAAGCCGCGGAAACAGAAATAGCTTTTATAGAAAAACATCAAATTCAACCATTATTTTTCACAGATAAAGGCTATCCGCAGCGGTTACTCCATTGCGAAGATGGGCCGGCAATGCTTTATTACAAAGGCAATTCAAACCTAAATTCCGAAAAAACAATTTCCATAGTTGGCACTCGAAATGCCACAGAATACGGCAAAGAAACTACTTCAAAAATTATTAGTGAATTAGCCAATTCCGGTATTCTAATTTTAAGCGGTTTGGCTTATGGCATTGATTCTATGGCGCACCAAGCAGCTGTTGAGAATAACATTTCTACAGTTGGAGTTTTAGCACATGGCTTAAATAAAATTTATCCTGAAAAGAATAAAAACTTAGCCAAGCAAATGGTTTTAAATGGAGGACTGCTCACTGAATACACAACTCAATGCAATTTTCACCCGGGAAATTTTCCTGAAAGAAATAGAATTGTTGCCGGCATGAGCGATGCTGTTTTGGTGGTTGAAAGTGATGTAAAAGGCGGTGCAGTAATCACGGCAAACATTGCTTCTTCCTATAACCGCGATGTGTTTGCGGTGCCAGGTAAAGTGAGTGATAAATATTCACGCGGCTGCAATTTCTTAATTAAAACTTACAAAGCTACACTTGTTGAAAGCAGTGCTGATTTATTATATGCCATGAATTGGGAGGTGAAAGAAAAGGCTGCAAATGCAAAGCCAAAGCAACTACAATTAGTAATTAGTGGCAACGAAAAAACGATTTACGATTTATTGCTTTCGGGAGAAAAAACCGTGGATACGCTTTTGGCAGAAAGCCATTTAAAGGCGGGAGAGCTTTCTGCAACTTTATTAGAAATGGAAATGAACGACTGGTTAATAAGCCTGCCGGGAAAGCGTTACAAACTCCGGCAGGCTTAGTTCTCACTTAGCAGTAATTATTTAAAATCTGGTTGAGCTTTTATTTCTTTAATCAACTCCTCATTCTTTTTTACATACGCTTCATTATGTCCTTTTTTAGCTTGCTCAATAGACTTTTCAGCTGAAGCAACCGCATCTTTATATTTCTTCAACTTAAACTCAATTTTTGCTTTTAATGCACTCATCCAATAAGCATTTGCGTTTCCTGCAACTGCTTTTGTGCTCCATTCCAAAGCTTTAGCTAAGTCTTTATTATTTTCGTAATAATAGTTAGCTGCTTGGTGATATGGCGGATTTTTGCTCAACATTTCTTTATCAATTGCAGCCATAATCTTAGCATCAATTTCTGCTGTAACAGTAAATGAAACCAAAGTTTTACTCCATGATAATTGAATATCAGCTTGCGTAGGTTTTACATTTTCTACACCAATGGTAAACATTTCCTGCGGACGATCTAATACAGCAGCTTTCACCATTATTCTCACCACATCGTTTTTTTCGTTATAGTCAAAATCCGATGTAACATTCACGTCTTTAGAAATAATAATTGTCCAATCTTTCTCACTAGGAATAGTAAGTAAGCCATATTTTCCTTTTGGAACTAAAACTCGATTGATAGTTACATCATCTCCAAACTCGATAGTAGTAGCAGCGTTCGCACCTGTGCGCCAAACTTTTCCGTAAGGAACTAAGTCACCAAAAATTGTTCTGCCATTCACACTTGGTCTTGAATAATCTATTGATATTGAAGAGGTTGCAAATTGCTGCTTCACAGTTTGCCAAGGGCTTGGCGGAGGAATTGGTAAACTCTGAGCTGAAGCTGTAATAACAGTTGCTGTTACAAAAAGTGTAGCTACTAATGTTTTAAGTTTAATCATGATTTTATTTAGTTTTTAATGTTGAATACATTTTAAAGATGAAGCGCAAATGTATATACTTCATCGCTATCATAACTTTAAAAGTTCCTAATACTTATACGAAAATGATTCTTAAAATAGGCGAAAATTTTACAGTATAATACTCCCGATAGCTATCGGGATGATAGCCATTTAGAACAATTTTATTGGTCTCTTACGGATATCCTTTCGGTATTAATGCTTTGTTTTCTCCAAAATAAAAAAGCTGTTTAAGGAAAAACCCTAAACAGCTTCTACTAAAAAGTAAATATGTTTCTAGAACTGTAAACCGCCTTCTCTAGCGCCTTCTGCTAAAGATTTTACTCTACCGTGGTAAAGGAAACCGTTGCGGTCAAAAACCACCACTTCAATTCCTTTGGCTTTTGCTTTATCAGCAAGCAATGTGCCTACGGCTTTGCTTTGTTCAATTTTAGTTCCGCTTCTGCTAAATTCTTTATCGCGGCTTGAGGCTGCTGCTAAAGTTGTGCCGGTAACATCGTCAATAAGTTGAGCATAAATTTCTTTATTGCTTCTAAACACACTCAAGCGAGGGCGCTCTGCTGTGCCACTTATTTTACCGCGAATGCCTCTTGCTATTTTCGCTCTTCTTGCTTCTTTACTAAATGCCATAACAATAAATTTCTTCGATTAAAAATTTTAGACTTACTTTAATTATTTCTTAGAAGCGCTCTTACCTGCTTTTCTTCTTAATACTTCACCCACAAACTTAATACCTTTTCCTTTGTATGGTTCAGGTTTACGGATAGAACGGATTTTTGCAGCAACTAAGCCTAATAAATCGTTATCGTAACTTTCAAGTGTAATAATTGGGTTTTGCCCTTTATCTTGTTTTGCACTGGCTTTAATTTCTTCCGGCAATAGCAACATAATAGGGTGCGAATAGCCAACTTGCAAGGTTAATACCTGCTTTGTTACTTCGGCACGGTAACCCACACCTACCATTTCCATTTCTTTTTTAAAACCTTCACTTACACCTTTCACCATATTATTAAGAATGGCGCGGTACGTACCATGAAGCGCTTTGTGGCGTTTTTGATCAGTTGGGCGGCTCACTACTAAGTGTCCATCTTCAACTTTCACATTGATATCTAAGTCTAATTGGTGAGCAATTTCACCTTTAGGACCTTTTACTTTTACTACGTTGTTTGAGCCAACTTCAACTGAAACATTTTTAGGCAGTTGAACGGGCGCTTTTCCTACACGAGACATGACTTCAAATTTATTTTTGTGTTAGAGGAATAATTTTTAGAATATTTCGCACAATACTTCGCCTCCAATACCTTTAGTGCGTGCTTCTTTATCGGTCATTACACCTTGTGAAGTGCTCACGATAGCGATACCTAAACCACTAAGTACTTTAGGTAATTCATTTTTTCCGCGGTATTGACGAAGACCTGGAGTTGAATATCTTTTTAAGCTTTTGATAACCGGAGTTTTAGTAGCATTATCGTATTTCAAAGCTACTTTAATAACACCTTGACCACCGTTACCTTCTTCTTCAAATTTATACTTTAAAATGTAACCGTGTTCGTAAAGAATTTCGGTTAATCTTTTCTTTAAGTTTGAAGCAGGAATATCAACCACGCGGTGATGTGCGGCTTGTGCGTTACGAATGCGTGTTAAAAAATCTGCAATTGGATCGAGAACCATTGTATAAAATTAATGCGTTATTTAATTATTTACCAAGAAGCTTTAGTTACTCCAGGAATTTTACCATCGCTGGCTAAATCGCGGAATTTAATTCTTGAAACACCGAATAAGCGAACATAACCGCGACCGCGACCTGTAAGTGCACAACGGTTACGCAATCTTACTTTAGAAGTGTTTTTAGGGAGTTTATCTAATAAAGCCCACTCTCCTGCTTCTTTTAGTGCTTTGCGTTTTTCTTCAAATTTAGCAACCATTGCTTCGCGTTTGCGTTGGCGTGCTTCTACTGATTTTTTTGCCATTTTTCTATTCGGTTATTTTTTAAATGGAATTCCAAGTTCTGTTAATAAAGCCAAGGCTTCTTCATCGGTTTTAGCAGATGTAACAAAAGTTATATCCATACCGTTAATTTTGGTTACCTTGTCAATTTCAATTTCAGGGAAAATAATTTGCTCCTTTATACCCATAGTATAATTTCCTCTGCCATCAAAGCCTTTGTTATTTACGCCTTTAAAGTCGCGAACACGTGGCAATGATACAGCGATTAAACGGTCAAGAAATTCATACATATTATCTCTGCGCAAAGTTACCCTTGCAGCAATAGGCATGTTTTCTCTTAGTTTAAAGTTTGAAATTGCTTTCTTAGATTTTGAAGATATTGCTTTTTGCCCTGCAATATTGGTCATTTCTTGCACAGCAACATCTACCAATTTTTTGTCGGCAGTAGCACCGTTTACGCCTTGGTTAAGGCATATTTTTTCAAGAACCGGAACTTGCATCACCGAAGAATAATTAAACTTCTTCATTAGTGCTGATACAATTTCCTCTTTGTAGCGCTTGCGTAAGCGCGGAGTGTAAGTTGTACTCATTATGTTAAAGAATTTAGGACGATTTCCAACCGTCCACTTTTTAAAATGGAGCGCAAAACTAATAGAAGTTTTTAAAAATACAATAGTAAAAGCGAAAAAACTAATAAAGTTTTTTCGGAGCGGAGTTTTTGCAAGTTCAAGCGCCTTGCGGAATATGTCAAACAGCGGTTACCTTTTAATATTCTTTACAACCCAAAGTAATAGCTAATGTTTAGGCCTCCACTATATAAATATGTTGTTATTGGCGTATCCATTAATTTCAATACGCCATATCTAAATGTTGGCTCAACACGCAAATTCATTCTACTGTTTATTTTATAGTCTATACCCACGCTAATTAGTGGTGAAATATTTACTTTTTTGTAGTTATAGCTTATCGGTATTGTTTCTCTTTTGGTGTGGTTTGAATAGACCAAAACACCTGTTGATGTTGCCTTGATAAAAATATTTGTCGTTAAACCAACGCTTGTAAAAAAGCGCACTTTCTTTTTACCAATGGTGAAGTTTGCTTTTATTGGAATGTCAATACAATGAAAGTTGTAAATGAATTTTGCTTTGTTTGGGTTATTGGGGTTTGGGTAAGCAAACTCCAAATCTTCCATTTTTGTTTGGTATCCTTTGTTTGAATATTGAACTCCGGTTTCTAAACCTACAAATTTCTTAATATTAAAAGCTACATTAAGTCCTGCTGTGTAACTAGGCTTTACAATTTCATCTTCCTTTCTAATTTTAATAATATAATCTCCTATTGAACCCGCACTCACGTTTTTAAGCGTTCTAAAACAAACATCGGGTGAGATATTTATGCCAATTTGAAATCTTTTAAAATCAGATGGAGAAGTTTCTTCTTTGGGATTGTCTTTAGCGTATAAACTAAAAGTAAACAACGCTAAAATTAGGAGTGCGTAGGGTTTCATAACTAACTTTTCTCAAATATACGGAACTATCGTACAACCACAAATTTCAATAAAAAAGCCGCCTTATTGCTAAGACGGCTTTCGTAAACACACAAAATATTTTAGTTCATGTGTTTATTTAAAATATCTACAAAATGGTTTTTTGAAGCCGCACCAACGTGCTTATCCACCACTTGGCCATTTTTAATAAATAAAATAGTAGGAATACTGCGAATGCCGTATTTCATTGCAGTTTCAGGATTGTTATCTACATCTAACTTTCCCACTACTGCTTTGCCTTCGTATTCTTTAGAAAGTTCTTCTACTATTGGAGCAATTGCACGGCAAGGTCCGCACCATTCTGCCCAAAAATCTACAATAGCAACCTTATCGCTTTTTAAAACGGTTTGCTCAAAATTGTTGTCTGTTAATTGTAAAGCCATAATATTTAAAATTTAAGTTGTTGAACGATTGAAAAATGAAAGTATTTTAAATCTGAGTGTGTTTAGGTTGCCAATAAAATTTAATTCTGTAAAACGTTTACCGGCACGGTGTGTATCCAACCGAACACGTCTTCAGCTTTTCCTGAGTGAATTGCAAAATATCTTTCTTTTAGTTTATTAGAAATTTCTCGACCTTCAACCGGGGGCAACTCATAATCTTTTCCTTTATAGTAGAATGTTCGAATTGGCGCTATTGTAGCCGCTGTGCCTGTTCCAAACATATCTTCTAAAGTTCCTTTGCTGTGCGCATGAAGTATTTCATCAATAGAAATATCGCGCTCTTGCACCACGTAGCCTTCATCTTGTGCAATTCTAATAATACTATCGCGAGTAACGCCATCTAAAATTGTTCCTGCGTCTAAAGAAGGTGTGATAATTACGCCATCAATAATTGCAAACACATTCATGGTGCCAATTTCTTGTAAATATTTATGCTGAATACCATCTAACCAAAGGTTTTGGTCGTATCCTAACTTACGTACATCGCGCATTGGAAGCATACAAGCACCATAATTTCCTGCAGCTTTTGCATAGCCAACGCCACCAGGAAAAGCTCTCACATATTGGTCGTGTACATAAACTTTTACTGGTTGGCTGTAATATGCACCTACCGGACTTGAGAAAATCGCAAAGCGATAGTTTTCTGCTACTTTAATTCCAACATACTTTTCGGTAGCGAACATATATGGACGAATATATAATGAAGAGTTTGGCTCTTTCGGTACCCAATCGTGGTCTAAGGTCAATAGTTTATCTAATGCTTCAAAAAACAAATCTTCAGGGAAAGTTGGCATTGCCATTCTTTCGGCAGAAACATTCAAGCGCTTAATGTTTTTTTCCGGTCTAAAAATTATAGGGTTTCCTTCGGCATCTCTTTCTGCCTTCATGCCTTCAAACAATGCTTGGCCATAATGTAAAGCAGAAGTAGCAGGGTGTAATGTAAAGTCTCCGAAAGGCACAATTCTACAATCGCGCCATTCTCCATCACTATAATCTGCTATAAAAATATGGTCTGCAAAATTTTTACCGAACGGTAGATTTTTAAAGTCCACTTCACCAATGTGCGATTTCTCAATTTTTTGAACACTAATTTTGTAAGCCATAAATAAATAGTTTTGTTGCTCTCAAAGTTAAAATTTTTTACCTTTTTTTTCTGCCTTTTTCGTTAATGTATCGAAATTTAGCGCTCAAATTACTATGATTAAAAGGTTTTCATGGGCAGCAAAAAATCAACATTTGTTATTACTTTCTTCTGTAAAATTCAGATAGTATAATTCCTGTAGCGACTCCGGCATTTAAAGATTCAGCATTTCCGCTGCCTGGGATAGAAAGTTTTAGCTTTAAAAATGGTAAAAGTTCACTTGAAACACCATGTGCTTCATTGCCTATAAGCACAATTCCTTCGTGTGGCAAATCGGCTTTGTAAATATTGTTTCCATTTAAAATTGTACCAAAAACGGGGGCTTTACTTTTTTCAAATAGCTGCGGTAACGAACCGTAGAATAATTTTGTTCGAAACAAAGAGCCTTTTGCCGCACTCACCACTTTGGGGTTGTAAGCATCAACACAATGTTCGCTGCAAAAAATGGTTTCCACACCAAACCATTCTGCAATGCGAATAATAGTGCCAAAATTCCCTGGATCGTTAATATCATCTAATGCCAAAGTTATTTTTCCTCTTTCTAATTTTGGCTTATCTTCAGTAGGAATATGCGCTACGGCTAAAACACCGGTTGGTGCTTCTAGGGTAGAAATTTGCTGCAACTCCTTTTCGCTTACTTCTACAATTTCAACACCATCAGAATAAATATGTTTGTTTTTCCAAAGCCACCAAGGTTCGGCATAAAGTGTTTCCACTTTTAATGGTGAATTAAACAATTCTCGTACTGTTTTATCTCCATCAACAATAAAACGGTTGTTTAATTGTCGGTATTTTTTTTGCTGTAGAGAAAGAAGAAACTTAATTTTAGATTTAGTAAGCATATTTGCGTTCAAGTGTCGAAAATAGGAAATTCATTTATCAGTTGGTGGATATTATTGCTAAGTGTAGCATTATTCAGCGTTTCATCATGTTCGGTTGTGAAAAATATTCCAGAAGGAAGGCGTTTGCTGCTACATAATAAAGTAGCTATAAATAAGGCAGATGTAAATAAAGTAATTAAAACCGCAGAGCGCGACCGTTTAAAAGAAGACCTTTCAGCCATTATTCAACCCAAGCCCAACAAGCGATTCTTGGGAATAATACCATTCCGATTGTGGTTTTATATTGCATCCAATAAAGGGAAAGACAACAAATTTAACCGTTGGATAAAATCGAAAGTAGGCGAACCGCCTGTACTTTTCGATTCTTTAATTGCTTCTAAAACAGAAGTGCTAATGGAAAACTATTTGTGGAATTACGGATACTTTGAAAATGATGTTTCATACACCACCAAAAACAACAAGCGTCAAAGAATAAGTATAACCTACAAAATAGATCCGGGCAGAGTTTGGACATTGGGAAAAATTAGCTTCCCCACAGGAACTACCACCAGCGAAGGAATTGTGCGCCTACGTGTAAAAAACACTGTACTTAAAACAGGCGACCGTTTTGATGTAACCAATTTAAAAGCAGAAAGAAGCAGAATTGAAGCCGACCTTAGAAACAATGGTTTCTTTTCATTTAATAAAGAATATGTAACTTTTGATTTAGACACTAACCGCGAAGCTCATACGGTGAATATAAATGTAAAGGTAAACCAACCAATGGATAATAGTGAACATAAACCTTACAGAATGAACCGTGTAATTGTGTTCACCGATTACGAACCAGGAAGCCAATTTGTTCCAGCTAAGTACGATACTACTTCACTACAAGAATTTCGCTTTGTGCAACAAAAAACACTCTTTAAAAATAAAGTATTGCGAGATGCAATCTTTTTTAGAGAAGGTGAACTTTTTACCCAAGATAATTACGATAAAAGTATGACGCGCTTGAATGAATTAGGTGTGTTTAAATTTGCAAGTATAGAACTGCACCGCAGCAAGCGCGACACTAATTTACTAAACGCTTTTGTGTACTTAACACCTTCCAAAAAACAAACCCTTTCTGCTGGTGGAAATTTAAACCACAACTTTGATGGGCTAACCGGTATTGGCGGCAACGTGAGTTACAAAAATAGAAACTTAACCAAAGGTGCCGACCAACTTAGCATTGACGCAAGCGTAAACTTGCAACTAAACTTCAGTAAAAACCGCTCTAAAATGCTCTCGAATGATAGGTTGAATACTATTGACTTTACATTAGATGCTACTTACTATTTGAATCGTTTTTTAGTTCCTTTCAAAACTAAAATCTATTCAAACACCAACCCTAAAACTAAGATAAACGCACGTTACAATTACGAAATCAGGCGCGACTTTCCGAGCAATTATCCACTTTACAATGCACATAATATTGGCGTAACTTACGGCTACGAATGGAGTGCAAGAAAACTGGTTCGGCATTACTACAATCCAACTTTTTTAAACTTCTATTTTATACATAAAGAAGATTCATTCATTAACTATTTAAAACTACGCCCTGCATTAAGCAGAAGCTATAATGAACAAATTATTTGGGGAAGCAATTACAGCTTTGTACTATCAAACAAAGCAGGCAAATACGACCTTTGGAGTACACTCTTAAAAGGTTCGATTGAAGCTGCAGGAAATATTTTAGAGCTTGGTTTTATGGCTGCCAACAAAGGTTATTCTCCAAATCAAACATTCAATATTCTAAATCGTCCATTCTCCCAATACATGCGATTTGAATTCGATTTTAGAAATTATTTTAGGCTCAACCGCCACAGCCAATTTGCCATGCGGCATTATATCGGCTTGGGATTGCCTTACGGAAACTCTAAGCAATTGCCTTACACCAAACAATTTTTTGTAGGAGGATTAAACAGCCTTCGCGGATTTCAAATTCGAGAAATTGGTCCCGGTAGCTATCGTGATTCTACCATTGATTTAGATAACCCAAGCAGCAATCAGGCAACACTTTTTATTGACCAAACAGGAGATATAAAATTTGAAATGAACATTGAATTGCGTTTCGATATTTACAAATGGCTGAAAGGTGCAGCATTTATGGATGCAGGAAACGTTTGGCTAATGCAAAATGACCCAACTCGTGCTTTAGGAAATTTTGATTTTAAACGTTTTATCAACGAATTTGGCGTTGATTTTGGAGCTGGTTTACGCTTAGATTTCAACTACTTTGTAATTCGTTTAGATTACGGTGTGCCAATCCGCGACCCGCGAATACAAAAAGATAACAAATGGACAATTAGAAAAGGGCAATTCAACTTAGCCATCGGCTATCCATTTTAACCCAAATTTTGCAGTAGAAATTTATACACAACAATTAGAGATTCTTTACTTGCTGTTTAGCGCGAAATTCCCAACTTCGCACCATGCAAAAAGATACCGCAGTTTTTAAACTCATAGAACAAGAATTACATCGCCAGCGCGAAGGAATAGAATTGATAGCTTCAGAAAACTTTACTTCACTTGAAGTGATGCAGGCAATGGGAAGTTGTTTAACCAATAAATACGCAGAAGGTTTACCCGGCAAGCGTTACTACGGAGGTTGCCAGTTTGTTGATGAAATAGAAACACTTGCAATTGAGCGTTTAAAAAAACTATTTGGCGCTACATGGGCAAATGTACAACCACACAGTGGCGCACAAGCAAATGCAGCAGTAATGCTCGCTTGCATAAAACCGGGCGACACCATCATGGGATTTAATTTATCGCATGGCGGACACTTAACGCACGGCTCACCCGTAAACTTTTCAGGAAAACTTTACCGCCCTGTATTTTATGGCGTAGAAGAAGCAACTGGAACTATTGATATGAACAAAGTGCGCGAAACTGCACTTAAAGAGAAACCAAAACTAATTATTTGTGGAGCAAGTGCTTACTCGCGCGATTGGGATTACCCAACTTTTAGAGCCATTGCCGATGAAGTTGGAGCACTTTTAATGGCAGATATTGCACACCCTGCCGGAATGATTACAACCAAATTGCTAAACGACCCAATGCCGCATTGCCACATTGTAACTTCTACCACACATAAAACACTTCGCGGACCGCGCGGTGGCATTATTATGCTTGGTAACGATTTTGAAAATCCTTTTGGCGAAAAAACTCCTAAAGGCGAATTGAAAATGATGAGTGCTATTTTAGATAGTGCAGTTTTTCCTGGAACACAAGGCGGGCCGCTTGAACATGTAATTGCAGGAAAAGCAGTAGCTTTTGGCGAAGCACTTTCACCGGAATTTACAACTTACCAAAAGCAAGTAGCAGCCAATGCACAAGCTTTAGCAAATGCTTTAGTTGAAAAGGGCTATAAAATAATTTCGGGAGGAACAGTAAACCACTTGATGCTTATTGATCTTCATAATAAAAATGTATCGGGCAAACAAGCAGAAAATGCTTTGGTAAAAGCCGATATTACTGCCAATAAAAACATGGTTCCGTTTGATGACAAATCACCTTTTGTAACTTCCGGTATCCGCTTGGGAACTCCGGCAATTACTACCAGAGGTTTCAAAGAAAAAGATATGCTGCAAGTTGCCAATTGGATTGATAGCATTATTGCAGACGTGGAAAACGAAACCAATATTGCAAAAGTAAAAGCCGAAATAAACGAATACATGAAAGCATTTCCGCTTTATGTATAAGTAAATTCCGAAAAAATATATTTGTTTTGTGTGTAACCACTACTCTCTATTTTATAGTGAGTTTTATAGTGGAAAGTTTTATGTAATTCATCAACATAAATTACAAAGCTATGGCAACAAAACAACTTCAACTATTTGCCGTTATTGCAATTTTAGCACTTAGTGCTTGCAACTCCGAAACTAGCAATGGACAAACGGCCACAACCGGCACTACAGAAAATACAAGTGGCAGCACTAATAACAAAGCTAACCCAAACAATACTTTTTGGGAAGAGTTGGTGATGCACGAAATAAAAGATAATCGAGGCGTGGTAAGCGCTACCGTGCCGCTGCCTTCTTCATGGAAAATAAATGCCAATGGCTCAATTTCCGGACCAAACAACCTTAAAGTTACCAACTACCCGCTCCATAGTTTTATGATGAATTACGACCCAAATCTTCAATACGCTTACTCTCAAACGCCCATGCGTGCAATGCCCGAAATTGGGCAACTTATTCAGGAAGATGTTGTTCCTTCGGCACAAAGTTTAGGCTTTAAATACATTAAACACTACGAATTGCCGGAGGTGAGTAAAATTGATAAATGGTACAGCGACCAATTATACAAAGCCATGCCTTCCGAATCATATATTTTTGTGTATGGTATAGATTTAGAAGATAGAAATGGAAATCCTGCATTCTTACTCTTACACACTACCAGAAGCGAATCGCAAAGTATGCAAAGTTGGGGTTATTTTGCTTCGCTACTTGAAGCAGATAACGGTAAGTTAGAAAAAGCAAAAAAGCAATATTTGTTTGGTGTAACCAATACACGTTACAACTTAGAACCAATTATGGCATATAACCGTTCCGAAGCCGAAAAAGCTGGGCAAAGCTGGGCTGCCTTTAATAAAAGAATGGCTGCCAACCAAGCTGCGTTTGAAGCACACCAAGCTGCGCACATCAACAGAACAAATGCCATAAACGATGCTATTATGAGTGGCTGGAATGAGCGCAGTAAAGCAATGGATAAAAACCAAGACCAGTTTTTAGACTATGTTTATGAAAGGCAAAATGTACAAAATGCAGAAACAGGCGAAAAGCATAAAGTTGAATATGGTTACAACCGCTATTGGATGAACAGCGATGGCGAATATATTGCCACGCAACAACAAAACTACGACCCAAATGCCGATGAAAATATGAACCAACAAAACTGGCAAGAACTAAACAAGATTAAATAGTCAAAAGCTACTGTTGCCAATGTTTTAATACTGAAAATGAATTTCGTTTTTCATCTTTCACTATAAAGAAATACAAACCCGATTTGAGCTGAAAGGGAGAATTGGTTTGGGTTTGCAAAACTGTTTCTCCCAATAAGTCTACTACTGAAACTTGATATGGTTCTTTTGCTTTTATTTCTGTTGTATTATTAGAATAAATAACTGAAAAGTTTTCAGCATTTAATCTATTTTCTATTGCAGATAAATTGCCTAACACAATTGTGCCTCTACAATCGGAAGTATCTTGCCAAAAACCTTGAACGTAAACTCCAGCAGGTAATCCGCTGAGTGGAAATGCAAAACTATAATTACCCTGAGCAAGAAAAGTATCTAATTCTACTTCTGCTGTTCCCCAGCGATTGTATAAAGCATACTTTATAGAATCTCCTACCGAATCTGTTACCGAAAAGTTTAGCAAAACAGTATCCGCAATGCTGTTTGCTTGTAATGGACAAGCAAAAGTAGCTCCATCTGCTTTCGATATCCTATAAACAAAATTCACATTGCTAATATTTAATCTTGCTAAGTAAACGCCAACCGGTAAAAAATTCAGCGTAGATTTAAATTGATAGTTTCCTGCATTTAAAGTTGTATCGGCTAATGCCAACGCCACATTTCTACCAATCATATCAAATATATTTATAGAAACGGTTGCATTGCTATCTAAACTAAATTCAAAATAAATAGTTTGAGAAAATGGGTTAGGAAAGGCTTTAAAGTTTACAGACTGTGCTTTAATATTCGCGAAAAACAAAACAATAAGTCCGAAAGAAAATAGTGATTTCATTTCCCAAATATGGAAAAATTACATCTTTAATAACCAAACTGAAGCATCTTTTTGTTTTGCTTTAGCAAGCATTGCTGCGGCTTCATTAGAATTAGGTGATGTGTAAAAACCCACAGCAGTTAAGCCATTGCGTGGAAATTTTGCCACAGTAGTTGAGCCGTCTAATTCAGTTTGTAATTGATAATACAAAGCATCAGCATTTTCTTCTTTTGAAAAAGCTCCAACCACAATATAATAACCGTGTTTTATTTCTACACTTTCAGCAGGAACTTGAACTTCATTTTCAGTTGTAATTACTTCGTTTAAAGTTTCTGTTTCTACATTTCCATTTGTAGTTACTGTTGCAATTGTGTCTTCTAAAATTGTAGTTTCAGGTTTAAAAATTTCTTGTTGCACTTCGTGCGAAGAATCCATAATTGGCGAAAGCGAAGCAGTATCTGCAACTTTATTATTTTCATAACTAATAAAACCAATTACACCGGAAAGCACAACTGCCAAAGTTAAAACAGCTGCGGCTGCGTAGCGAGCAACTATTGCAAATTTTTTGTGCGGTTTTTCTTTTGAAATTGGAATTACTTTTGCTTCCTTAATAATACTTTCCTCCGGTTTTTCTCTTTCTACCGGAAGCGGAGCAATTGGCTTTAATCCAAAATAATCTGAAAAAACTTCTTGGTCTTTATATTGAACAAATTGCAGATTACCGTTTTTATCAAAATTTAGAGATCCAACTTTATCAAAATGTACCGCCTCGTTTTGATTTAATAAAGTATATGCTGTTTCAACAAACTGATGAACCTTTTTTTGCGCATCGGCAAAGCCAATTTCTAATTTACTTGAAAGCGAATGAACCAATAAACCATCATTTCCATTTAATCTTGCATTGAACGAAAGCACTCTTTTGGGCGGAAACAAATTACCCGTAGCATCAAAAGCCGCACTTTGGTTTTGACCCAAAAAGCCACCCAAACCCGGCACAATTACACAATCGTGCGTTTGCAATAAATCGAAAATGAGTGTAGCAATATTCATTTGTGAATGCAAAAAAGAAGTTTTTATGCAGAAAGAAAAGCCGCTTCTACCTCTTGTGGAATAATTGTTGAGAATTAACTTTCAACAGATAGCTTTTCAACAATGTTTCAACAATATGAAGCAGCAAATAGAATATATTTAAAATATGTACCATATTTATTTCAATGAAACTACTAAAAATTTGCTTTCATAAAATTTTGCTTTTAAGTTTGGTTAAACGATAAACAATATGAAACAGTATTTTATCAATTCCGAAAAACCACCATTAGTTGTAGAATCTACTGGCGAAAACATTTCGGAGCTAATGGAACATATTACCACAAACAACCGATACCAAAAAGAGATTTTGAGCAAAGGCGCAGTACTTTTTAGAGGTTTTCCCATTCACACACCCGCAGAATTTGAGAAAATAGCCGCCACTATTGATGCTGATTTAAAGAACGATTATTTAGGAACTTCACCGCGCAACCAAGTGCCGGGAACAAACTTTGTTTTCACTGCCAGCGAACTGCCTCCGTTTTATCCAATTATGCAGCACTGCGAAATGAGTTTTTTGCAGCATCCTCCGCGCAAATTATTTTTCTATTGCCATGTAGAACCCAAATTGGGCGGAGAAACTCCACTCTGCGATTTTAGAAAAGTGTATGAACAATTAGATAAAAAAATACTGAGCGATTTTGAAACCAAAGGCGTGATCACCGTTCGAAATTATTCAGCCATAAACCACAAACCTTTTTTAAACCTGTTTGAACTAAAAAAATGGAATGAAATGTTCCTTACAAACGATAAAAAAGTAGTAGAGCAAAAGTGTATTGAAAACGGTATAGAATATGAATGGCACAGCAACGACAGGCTAAAACTTTTGAACCGCACCGAAGCCGTGAAAGCACACCCTATTACGGGAGAAAAAGCATGGTTTAACCATGCGCAAGTTTTTCATTTAAGCGCATCAGCTTATGAATATCAACATATTCACGCCTACCAAAAGCGCTTAGAAACCTTTTTCTACAAACTCTTTTCAGCCTTTGCCGTGCAAGCCAAAAAACTAACCGCAGCAGCCGATGCGCAAAGCATGAATATGTTTTTTGGCGATGGTTCAGCCATTCCTGATAGTTACATTAAACATATTGAAGAAGTGATATGGGGTAACTTAAGCATTTTTAAATGGCAAAAAGGTGATGTATTAGCAATAGATAACTACAGCACTTCGCACGGGCGTTTGCCATTTAAAGGTGAGCGCGAAATATTAGTAAGTTGGAGCGCTTAACCTATGAACGAACTCGACCAGTTGCACATTAACTTTAGTCCACAAGGGTTAAACATTCTAAATGCCATTCTATCGCTGGTAATGTTTGGCATTGCTTTAGAATTAAAGAAAGAAGATTTTGTTGCACTTTGGAAAAATAAAAAAAGTGCCATTGCTGCTTTAGTTTCCCACTTCATCTTACTTCCGCTAATTACATTCTTGCTGGTGCTAATTTTAAAACCTTCTGCTTCTATTGCACTCGGCATGATTTTGGTTGGCGCTTGCCCGGGAGGCAACATCAGCAACTATTTCACTTACCTTGCAAAAGGGAATACCGCACTGGCAGTAAGTATAACCTCTATTTCGCATCTGCTTGCTGTAGTATTTACGCCATTCAATTTTTCTTTTTATGGCAATAAATACGCACCCGCAGCAAACCTACTCAAAACTATTCACTTAAATGCGGGTGAAGTATTTCAAACTGTGGTTTTAATAGTTGTGCTGCCTTTAGTTTTAGGTATGTTGCTTAAACATTACCAAAACAGTTTTGCAGAAAAAATTGTTCCATACATGAAAAAATTTTCGCTCACTGCTTTTGCTATTTTTTTAATTGCCGCATTTGCTGCCAATACAAAAATTTTTGCTGATACAGCAGTAGTAATTTTACCGCTGGTAATTGCACACAATAGCTTGGCTCTTGGTTCCGGCTATGCTTTTGCGCGTTTACTCCATTTGCCTTTACCTGATATTAAAACCATTACTTTTGAAACCGGAATACAAAACAGCGGCTTGGGTTTAATCTTAATTTTCAGCTTTTTTAATGGACTTGGAGGTATGGCGCTCATTGCTGCCTGCTGGGGAGTTTGGCACTTGGTAAGTGGTTTTGCTTTGGCTAAATTTATGAGCCATTTATCATAAAATTTTATTTGTAAAGTTCGCTTTTAGCTAAGCCCATTTTGCAAAGCCGATGGGTTAAACTTACTGAAAGACAACCAAAACCATACTTTAAACTTCTACTGAAATTGATACTGGATGCTTCTTTAAAATATTTGGTGGGGCAGGTAACTTCCCCAATTTCAAAACCTTTGTAAATAACTTGCGAAAGCATTTGGTTATCGAAAACAAAATCGTCTGAATTGGCGGCAAGGTTAATACTTTGAATTACTTCTTTAGAAAAAGCACGGTAGCCAGTGTGGTATTCGCTTAACTTTTGGTTTACCAAAATATTTTGAGTAAAAGTGAGCATGCGGTTGAAAATATATTTATACAAAGGCATTCCACCTTTTAATGCACCATTGCCCAAAATGCGAGAGCCCAAAACTACGGGATAAACACCATTGCCAATTATGCTAATCATTGCTACCAAAAGTTTGGGTGTGTATTGATAATCCGGATGAAGCATAATTACAATATCGGCATTTAGCTCCAATGCTTTTTTGTAACACGATTTTTGATTGCCACCATAGCCTTTATTGGTATCGTGGCGAATAATATGTTTTATACCCAACTCTTTAGCAACTTCTACGGTATTATCTTTACTTGCATCATCAACCAAAACTACTTCATCTACAAATTCAAAAGGAATTTCATGGTAAGTTTGAGGCAATGTTTTGGCTGCATTGTAAGCCGGCAACACTACTACTATTTTTTTATTATTATACATTTCTAAAAAAGGCTATATTTAAATTGGTAGATATTTTTCGGGTTGCAAAAGTAGTATTTCTTAGTAAAATATTTCCACTTCTATTCTTAATCTCTTGAAAGCAAGAAGCGCTTATTGACAGGCTTTATTTGCTATTATTAAAAAAAAATAGTTTCTTTTGCAAAGCCATACTATGAAAAATATAATTACCTTACTTATCCTTATTTCAGTTTATTCACTTTATGCACAAACACCCAAGATATGGGGAATTTCAGTTGAAAGTGGGCTGAATAAAAATGGGCTTATTTACGAGTTAAATCAAACTACTTCACCCGCATGGTTAGAACCTATATTATCTTTTGATACGGTAGGGTTAGTAGCTCCTGCAACTAATTTAGTTTATCGAAATGGATATGCTTATGGAATTGCCTTTTTAAAATCAGATAGCACTCCAACCTTATATAGTATTTCTACAAGTAATAAAAGTGTGCAACTATTAAATAATTTTACTTCTCAACAAGGACAAGGAATTTTCGGTAGCCTTACTCAAGTGGAAGATACCTTATTGGGATATTGTAACAGAGGAGGGCAAATGGGAATGGGAACTATTTTCAAATATAATTTAACGAATAGTTCACTTTCCGTAATTTACAACTTTGAAGATTCTGTAAGATTTTATTGGCCATCTTTATCAAAGCTTATTTATGTTGATGGTGTTATTTTTGGAGTTAATGAAAAACTAAAACAGTTGTTTAAGTTAAATACAATCAACTCCACAATGGAAACTTTAGACAATGTGTTTCCAAGCACTAATCTTTTTAGAGTGGGTAAAGACATTTACTTTTTAACCACAGGGTCTATATCAACTTGTGGCGGACATGGCCCCTGCTTTAAAGCAAGTTCCTTACTAAAGTTTCCGGTAGCAGGTTCATTTCAGTTAGAATTAGTTAGTAACAACAGTGCTTTATTCACCGGTAGAAATACCGTATTTACAAATGATAGAATTTACTTAACCAGCGACCATCATGGTACATTTGTAAGCCCCATACAATATACAAGCTCTATACTCGAACTTAGCTATTATGACGGTACATTTCAAAAGTTATTCATATCCAACAGCTTAGATTCCGGTTCAAACTTCAAAGCCGGTTTAATATTAGGCTCTGATAATTATTTATACACCCAATTTAGTAGTGAACATCTACAAGGCGTTTTAAAAACTTCGCTCACCGACAGAACCACAACCTATATAGTTGTGGATACCACTCAAAGTGCAGATGTAAAAATTGATATTTCAAAAATTTTTACTCAAGTAGATGACAATGCTGTGAATATAACCGAAACTCACAGTAATACCGGATTCTTACTATTCCCTAATCCTGCCTCCCAACTTATTTCTGTTTCCATTACCACTCCAGATATTACAGAGCTAAAAGTTGAGTTTTTTTCTGTTGATGGCAGGCTCTGTAAAACTGCAAATATTTCAGAAAGTAATTATTTTATTGATATATCTAATTTAACTACAGGTATTTATTTTACCCGTTTTTCCGCTAATAACAAACTATTGAAAAATGAAAAAATTATTGTTCACTAAGTTTATTCTTGCATTTTCTTTCTTAGTATATATCACACTTTGCCCAAATTGAAATCCAATCTCACATCAAAAATTAAATGACCTTACCTAAATATCTCATCAATAAAATTCCATTGGGAATTATATTACTGGTATTTGTATTTTTTAAACTTCAAGATATTTCGCTCCCCTATTTTTGGGACGAGTTAGGCGTGTATGCTCCGGGCGCTTTAAAAATGATTGATAATCAATCGATCGGAGTTTTGCCTATAAATTTAGAACCGGAATATTCACGCGGGCATCCACTGTTTTTTGTTTTCTCGCAAGCTGTATGGATGAATATTTTCGGGCAGAGTGTAGTTTCCGGTCATTCATTTTCCATTCTATTGGGTGTACTCACCTTAATTGCAACTTATTTTACTTCCAATAATTTATTTGATAAACGAACTGCACTTTTTGCAACAACTTTACTGGCTGTACAGCCTATTTTTTATGCTTTAGCAGGCTTAATACTTCCCGAAATGATGCTTGCCTTGTTTGTGCTTTTATCGGTTTGGGCAATTATCCGGCAGCGATGGTTTTTGTTTTTTATATTAAGTTCCGTTGCTATTATGATTAAAGAATCGGCTATTGTGCTGCCGGCTTTAGCCGCAATGGTTGTATTTGCCGATGCTTTTAAAAGTGAAAAATTCTTTTCGCTACAAAATACCATTAAAATGTTTTTTGCACTGGGATCTCTTCTGGTTTTCGGTATTTTTCTACTTATTCAAAAAGAACAAAACGGCTGGTATTTTTTTCCGTTACATATAAATTTAATGGAACACTCGGCTATTAATACATACTATAAAGTAAAACAAATTTGTGATGAAGTATTTTATCGGCAAGGGCGCATATACTTATCTTTACTTCTATTTATCTTACCTGTTTTCTTTTATCTGAAAAACAGAAACTTTAGCAACATAGAAAAAAGAAGCTACTTCATAGTAGGACTTTTCTTTCTTCTATGTTTAGCTTTTGCTGCCTTAAATTTTTATTTAATGCGGTATATGCTGCTTATGATTCCGCTAATAGTAATAATGGCAGTGCATGAACTAATAAAAGTTTCAGATTTGCTGGGAAATCGAAAAAAATGGTTGCTCATTGCTGCTCCTGCAAGTATTGGAATTGCCATTGCTGCAATTTACACAATGGACAGCACTAAAAACGGAGGATACTTAGGAGATGCAGATATGTCGTACAAACATGTGATTATTGTAGAGCAGCAAGCAATATCATGGGTAGAACAACAGCCTTGGGCTACTGAAAAAATTGGAGCAAATTTTCCTATTTTCCAAGGTATTAGAGATGTACGAAACGGTTATTTAAGCAAGCACCCAATCATCTATTCCGAGAATGCCATTGATACTGTAAAATACGGAGTTTTCTTTCAATTATTTCCCAACGATGCGTATTTGTTTGTAGATAGAAAACATAAAATAATAAAGGAATTTACCGGAGTGGTTGGCTCTGTAAAAGTACTTGAGTTTGAAAAAACAAATTCCTAAACCGTTAGTTATTTGCTGCAATTAAGATTACAACTCAATTCCCAAAATCAGTATTATTTTTACATTGCGAGAATGTAGCACAAAACACTACTTCTCTCCTATTTCACTTTAGAACATTCAAGAAACCGTGCATATTCTTCAGCTTGCTAATAAAATGCCTTATCCTCCAAAAGACGGTGGCGCAATGGGCATTCACATTTTCACCGATGGTTTGCTAAAAGCAGGAAATACTGTAAAAGTGATTGCCGTAAATTCGCCTAAACTCTACACCCCACTTTCTCAAATTCCGGAAGCTTATAAAATAGAAACACAGTTTGAGGCAGTAGAAATTGACACCCGCATCAAAGCAAAAGATGCATTTCTAAATTTATTCACCAATCAATCGTATAATGTAATTCGTTTTGATGCCGAAGCAATGCACCAAAAACTTGCTGAAGTGCTTTCAAAACATTTTTTTGATATAGTGCAATTAGAAAGCATTTTTATGGCTCCATACATTGCCACAATTAGAAAATATAGCCGTGCAAAAATTGTGCTTCGCGCACACAATATTGAATATAAAATTTGGGAAAGATTAGCCGCTAACGAAACTAATCCACTAAAAAAATGGTACTTACATTTATTGGCAAAACGGCTTAAAGAATATGAGCTAAGTATGCTAAACCAATACAACGGCATCACTTACATTACCCAAACCGAAGGTGAAGTTTTAAAAAATTCCGGTTGCAAAATTCCACTTTGCCACATTCCTTTTGCTTTAGATGTAAAAAGCAAAACACCATCGAATAAGGCAGAAGAAAAATGGAGCGTTTTCTCTTTAGCTGCTATGGATTGGCAACCAAATTTAGAAGGACTACAATGGTTTTTAGATAATGTTTGGCAAAAAGTTTTAGCACAAATGCCGCAAGCAAAATTTTATGTAGCAGGCAGAAACATGAACAGCGAATGGTTACAAAAAAAATATCCGCAAGTAGAAATGCTTGGTGAAATAAAAAATGCTTCGGAATTTATTGCATCTAAAAGTGTGATGGTAGTCCCACTTTTTTCAGGTGGCGGTGTACGCGTAAAAATTATTGAAGGTTTTGCTATGCAAAAAGCAATGGTTTCTACCGCTATTGGCGCAGAAGGAATTGAATATCAAAACGGAGTACATTTGTTAGAAGCAAACGATTCTGATATGTTTGCAAATATGGTAGTTGAATTGCTCACAAATGATGAGAAGCGAAAAAACATTGCGTTAAACGGGCGAAAACTTGCCGAGCAACATTACGATATTAGCGAGGTAGTTCAGCGACTTACCAACTTTTACCAATCACTTATTGCTGCAAAAAAGTGAAAGTAATATTTGTAACCTCCCGCTTTCCGTTTCCTCTTGAAAAAGGCGATAAACTTCGCGCTTATCACTTCATAAAATGCTTGAGTAAGCAGCACGAAGTCCACTTATTTGCTACTGCCGAAAGCACTCCAACTTTAGCACAAATAAAAGCCTTAGAACCATACTGTAAAAGCATCACCACTGCCTCACTTAGCAAAATACAAATTGCCATAAATTTACTAAAAGCAGGATTTACCAATCTGCCATTTCAAGTTTCTTATTTCACTTTTGCAGCTGCAAAAAAACAGCTACAAGAGCTTCAACAAAACATTAAAGCTGATATAGCCTTTTTCCACCTAATACGCACCGCAGAGCTTGCCGAGAGCGTTGGAAATATTCCTAAAGTAATTGACTATATGGACACTTTTTCCATTGGTGTAAAACGCAGAGCAGCCGCAGAAAACATATTCACCAAATGGCTTTGGAACTGGGAATACAAAAAGCTAATTCATTACGAACAGCAAGTGTTTAAGCTATTTTCAGCACACTCTATTATTTCGGAGCAAGACCGAAATTTTTTGCCCATTGCAGAAAAACAAAGTATTGCAGTAATTCCAAACGGAGTTGAAACCAACTGGAATAAAAGCGCAACAAAAAAATACGATATTATTTTTGCAGGAAACATGAATTACCCGCCAAATATTGAAGCAGTTCAGTTTCTGGCAAAAAAAATCATGCCTTTGGTTTGGCAAAAGCTACCCGCTGCCAAAGTAGTGATTGCAGGAGCAGAACCAGCTGTTCAGGTTCAAAAATTAGCCTCTGAAAATATTGAAGTAACAGGCTGGGTAAGCGATATTCAAGCATATTTTACTACCTCAAAAATATTGGTAGCGCCAATGCTCATTAGTATCGGCTTGCAAAACAAACTGCTTGAAGCTATGGCTGCCGGTGTGCCTTGCGTAACATCGGAAATGGCAAACAACGCCTTAAAAGCTCAAGACCAAACGCAAATATTAGTTGCCAAAAAGCCAGAAGAATTTGCGACTAATATCGTTAATCTGTTAGAAAATAAAGAACTATATCACACTATTTCAAACGAAGCATTTAGGTTTGTAACCGAAAACTATTCTTGGAATAAAGTAGAAGAATTATTAAACGAACTTCTGAAAAAACAGAAAACATAAAAACAATAGAAATGCTGAACACAATCGAAGAAGCACTTGAAGATATTAAAAAAGGCAAAGTAATAGTTGTAGTAGATGATGAAGACCGCGAAAACGAAGGCGATTTTGTAACTGCTGCGCGAAACATTACACCCGAAATTATCAACTTTATGGCTACGCACGGTCGCGGTTTAATTTGTATGCCAATGACCGGAAAGCGCTGCGAGGAACTTGATTTAAAATTGATGGTTGGCGATAATACTTCAGTAAACGAAACTGCATTTACTGTTTCGGTTGATTTAACCGGGCAAGGCTGCACCACAGGAATTTCGGCACACGACCGCGCCAAAACTGTTCGTGCGCTCATCAACCCCAAAACTAAGCCTGAAGAATTTGCTCGTCCCGGACATATTTTTCCGCTTCGCGCCAAAGATGGTGGCGTGTTGCGCAGAGCCGGACACACCGAAGCAACTGTTGATTTAGCTCGCTTAGCAGGATTTGAACCTGCAGGCGTTTTAGTGGAAATCATGAATGAAGACGGCTCAATGGCTCGCCTTCCCGATTTAATGAAGATTGCAAAAAAGTTTAAGCTCAAAATAATTTCTATTAAAGATTTAATAGAATACCGAATGAAAGCCGAGCGGCTCATCAACCGCGAAGTGGAAGTAGAGTTACCAACTAAATATGGCTCTTTTACATTACGCGCTTATTCACAAGCAGGAACTTCTGAACCACATTTAGCCATCATAAAAGGCACTTGGAAACCGAATGAACCAATTTTGGTACGCGTTCACTCTTCTTGCTTAACTGGCGATATTTTGGGTTCACTCCGTTGCGATTGTGGCGACCAACTGCAAGCATCAATGCAAATGATTGAAAAAGCCGGAAAAGGTGTGGTACTATACATGCAGCAAGAAGGCAGAGGCATTGGTTTATTAAATAAATTAAAAGCCTACAAACTGCAAGAGCAAGGTATGGATACATATCAAGCTAATCTCGCGTTAGGCTTACCGATGGACGCACGCGACTACGGTGTTGGCGCACAAATTTTAAATGATTTAGGCATTACCAAAATGCGTTTAATGAGCAACAACCCAACCAAACGCGTTGGCTTAATTGGCTATGGTTTAGAAATAGTAGAAAATGTGCCAATTGAAATTTTACACAACAATTTCAACAAGAAATATTTAGAAGCAAAGCGCGACACCATGGGCCACGAAATAATGGGAAAGAAAAAAACTGCTGCCACCAAAACTACCGCCACAAAAGCGAAGAAAAAATAACCACAAATGGAAATTAAATCTGCCGAATATGTTGGAAGCTATGTGCAGTTATCGCAATGCCCAAGCATCAAGCAACCTGAATTTGCTTTCATTGGCAGATCGAATGTGGGCAAAAGCTCTTTGGTAAATTATTTGTGTGGTAGAAAGGCTTTGGCAAAAGTGAGTGTTACACCTGGTAAAACACAAACACTTAATTATTTCAACATCAATAACCATTGGCATTTGGTGGATTTACCCGGCTACGGCTACGCAAAAATTTCAAGAACCATGCGCGAAAAATGGGAAACCATGATTCGTACTTTTATTTTAAAAAGCGAAGCATTGCAATATGTTTTCGTACTGATTGATGCCCGAATTTCGCCACAAAAAATTGACTTAGAGTTCATCAACTGGATGGGAAGCAAAGGTATTCCACTTGGAATTATTTTCACTAAAGCCGATAAAATTTCTTCTCCCGAAATTCAATCAAACATTGCCTCTTTCAAAAACAAATTGCTCGAGAACTGGGAAGAGCTGCCACCACATTTCGTTACTTCTTCCGAAAAGAAAATAGGAAAAGAAAATATCCTTGGCTTTATTCACGAAGCTTTGCGAGGTAAATAGTTTATTGTTTTTTTATATCTTCAACTTTGCATGAAGATACTTCGACTCAGACTCATTTTGGCTTCAACTCTCGTTTTATTCAAATGCCATGCGCTTTTTGCACAGCATCTAAACGATACTTTTAATTTAAAAACTGTTGTAGTAACCGGCACTTTAAAAGAACTGCGCAGAGAAGATTTCGCCATTCCGGTTGAAATTTATACGGAAGAATATTTTCAAAGTAAAAATGTTTTCAACCTACAAGATGCCATTCGTTTTATCAGCGGAATGCAAGCAAATATTGATGGCGGTATTGATGGCGCAGCCGATATTGAGATAAACGGAATGGAAGGCACTTACGCTTTAGTGCTTTTAGATGGCGCACCAATTACAGGCGGCACCGGAAATCTTTATGGCTTAATGGGAATTCCCATGAGTATAATTGATAGAATTGAAGTGATAAAAGGACCGGCAAGCACTTTGTATGGCACCGAAGCTGTTTCGGGTGTTCTAAATATCATTACCAAAAACCCTGAACACGCAGATAAAGTTGCTATTGACACGCGCCTTACTTCATACTTAGAAACCGGAATTGGTGCCACTGTTTCTTTTAAAGAAGGTAAAGCAAATGGTTTACTTGGCGTGAGTTATTTCGGCATGAATAAAAAGTGGGATTTCAACAAAGATAATTTTACAGATATTCCGGTACAAAATCGCTTGGCGTTTATCAATAAATGGTCGTTTAGAAATAAGGTAAATAAACTTTCGAGCATCATTGCGCGATATGTTTGGGACAACCGCAGCGGTGGTGAATTGCAGTATAACAAAAATTGGTATGGCAGTGATAGTATTTATGGCGAACGCGCACGCACCAACCGCTTTGAATTAGTTGGAAATTTTTTGCTGCCAATTCGCAAAGCAAATCTTGGTGTAATGCTGGGTTTTAGCCATCACCAAGCGAATGCCATATATGGAACAACTTTGTTTAACCACAGCGAACAAAATGGCTATTTACAATTAGTTTACGATAACAAGATAACTAACAAAAGCGATTTCTTGCTTGGTGTTGCTTATCGTTTTAATCGCTATGATGATAATTTGCTTACAACTGCCGATACCACAAACGGCAAATACCTTAATCACCCTATCATCAATCACTATCCTGCCATTTTTATTCAGGACATGATTCACGTGAACGAAAGCAACGAAATACTTGCCGGAATTAGAGTAGAATACAACACCCTTTTCACGGGAGTGGCTTTTGCTCCACGCTTCGATTACAAATGGCTTAGCAAAAATAAAAAGAACGAATTACGCGTGGGAATTGGCAGCGGCTACCGCACACCAAATGCTTTTATAGATAACAAATATGCTTTCACAAGCGGTAGAAAAATTGTTTTAGATGAAAACTTAAAAACCGAATCGTGCTACGGCTTCTACGCAGATTATATCAGAAAAATTTCGACAGATAAGTTTACTATTTTTTGGGAATCGCGCTTGTTCTACAATTTTCTTTTTAACATGGTTGAATTAGAAATTGATTACAATGAAAACACCATAACTTATGAAAACGAAAATTCTTATGGCATGAATTTTGGCTTCAACACAATGGTTGAAATGAAGTTTGAGAAACCTGTAACTTTTCAACTTGGTATAAACTTATTAGGCAATTTTGAACTGGAAAAAGAAGAAGGCGAAGATGAAATTGAACTAAATCCGCTTGTCAACTCTCCTATTCTAAATGCTGTTTTTGGTTTGCAATATGAGTTTAAAAAAGCTGGTGTAAAATTAGATTGGAACGGCTACCTTAATTCACCAATGCGCATGGCTATTCAAGAAAACGACCCACGTGGAGAATATTCACCTTGGTACACCATTCAAAATATTCAATGTACCAAACAATTCAAAAAAGGATTTGAGTTTTTCTTTGGTATTCAAAACTTATTCAACACTAAACCTACACAGCCAATTCTGCGACCCTTCGACCCTTTCAATAAAAGTGTAACACCTAACGGTTTAGTTTTTGATGCCACTTACAATTACGCACCTAACCAAGGTACGAGAGGTTTTGTTGGTTTTAAATACAATTACTAAGTAAAGATTGAGTTTCTAAAAAACCTTCTTTTGCTTGTAAAATCTTCCTGCCTTTTAAACGAAATACCTTTTCGTATAATACTACTACTGTAGTTTTACTTTAATGTAGATTAGAGAAAAATACAGCGCCTAATCATAAAACCTATCGCAGTTCACACTCTATGTTTGAAGCATTTCTGTATTCAATAAAACAGAAATGATTTTATAGTTCATTATTCAATACATTATTAAACGATAACTAATTTTTTAAAACATGAAATTCGCAACAAAACCTTGGGCAGAACCTTACAAAATTAAAGTAGTAGAACCACTAAAAGTAACTTCGGCAGAAGATCGAAAAAAGTATATTCAAGAAGCCGGTTACAATACTTTTTTACTTCGTTCAGAAGATGTGTATATTGACTTGCTCACCGATAGCGGCACCAACGCCATGAGCGATTACCAGTGGGCTGGCTTAATGCTTGGCGATGAAGCTTATGCAGGCAGTAAAAACTTTTACAATCTCGAAGCAAACGTTAAAAAATATTATGGCTACAAATATTTAGTGCCAACACACCAAGGCAGAGGTGCCGAAAATATGCTCTCGCAATGCCTAATTAAAAAAGGGCAATACGTGCCGGGGAATATGTATTTCACCACCACGCGCCTTCACCAAGAATTAGCAGGCGGCACTTTTGTTGATGTAATTGTAGATGAAGCGCATGACCCACAAAACCAATCAGCTTTTAAAGGAAATGTTTGCCTTCAAAAATTTGAAGACTTAATTAAAAAAGTTGGAGGCGAAAATATAGCCTACATTACCGTTGGAGCTACCGTAAACATGGCAGGCGGCCAGCCGGTTTCTATGGAAAACATTAAAGCAGTGAATGCAATGGCACATCAGCACGGCATAAAAGTAGTTTTAGATGCTACACGCGCAATGGAAAACGCTTATTACATTCAACAAAAAGAGGCTGGCTACGCTAATAAATCTATTGCCGAAATTTTAAAAGAATTTGCTTCGTATTCCGATGCTGCAACCATGAGCGGCAAAAAAGATTTGCTTGTAAATATTGGAGGTTTTGTAGCCGTAAACGATAGAGAAGTTTTTGAAGAACTACGCAACATGGTGGTAATTTACGAAGGTTTACATACGTATGGCGGCTTGGCAGGGCGCGACATGGAAGCAATGGCACGCGGCATTGAAGAAGCTGTGAGAGATGAAAATATTGCCGCCCGTGTAAACCAAGTTGCTTACTTAGGAAATTTATTAGATGAATACAATATTCCAATGGTGAAGCCTTTTGGTGGGCACGCTATTTTCTTAGATGCCAAAAGATTTTACGAACATATTCCGCAATCGCAATATCCCGCACAAGCTTTAGCTGCAAACTTGTATGTAAATTCCGGAGTGCGCGGTATGGAGCGCGGCATAGTTTCTGCCGGAAGAAATAAAGAAACAGGTGAAGAACACATGCCAAATTTAGAATTGGTTCGCTTAACTATGCCAAGAAGAGTTTACACGCAAGCACATTTAGATTTAGTTGCCTATTCTGTTGCAGAAGTTTATGAAAACAGGCATAGCGCAAAAGGTTTAAAAATGATTTATGAACCCAAATACTTGAGATTTTTCCAAGCACTATTTGAAACTGTTTAGAGCATTTAAAATGCCTTCGTAAATATTCATTCCTCTGCTATCTTTGAGGCGTGAAAGATTTATTTACGATAGGCGATAAAAAAACATACTTACACAAAGTTAGCACTGCTGATTTTGCAGCATTTCATGGAGAAGCTGTTCACGAAGTGTATTCTACTTTTGCCATTACACGCGATGCGGAATGGAGTAGTCGGCTTTTTGCGCTTGACTTGAAAGATGAGAGCGAAGAAGGAATTGGCACATTTGTAAATATTGAACACCACGCTCCTGCATTTTTAAACGACAATGTTTTATTCACTGCAACCATTGAATCGCTACACAAAAACGAAATTATTTGCAACATAAAAGCCACCGTAAGCGATAGAACTATCGCAAGTGGAAAAACTGGGCAAAAAATAATCGACAAAGAAAAGCTCAAAAAATACTTTGAAACCTTGAAGCGCGGAATATGAAAAAAACAGAAATTAAAATACTGAACCGCGATGCAAAATTTGGGTTTGAACTATTAGAAATATTTGAAGCCGGAATTATGCTTCTTGGTACTGAAACCAAGAGTTTACGAAACGGTGGCGGAAGCTTTAATGACGCTTACTGCCTAATGAAAAGCGGAGAACTTTGGTTAAAGAATTTACACATACCGGAATACTCTCATGGCAACTTAAACAATCATGAACCAACACGCTTGCGCAAGCTTTTACTTACCAAAAAAGAGCTCAAAAAAATTGATGCAAAAATTCGTGAGAAAGGATTAACCGTAGTTCCTGTTGAATTATTTATGAGCGAACGTGGCTTCTTTAAAATTAAAGTTGCACTAGGTAGAGGAAAGAAAACTTTCGACAAGCGAAACACTATTAAAGACCGCGATGCCAAGCGCTCTTTAGACCGATTGAAAAAGCAATTTAGATAAGTAATCAGCCACTATTTCAGCATTGTAAAACTGCCCTTAAACAGTTTCTCTACGTGATTATCAACAAACACCGCACGCATGGTGTAAGTAAACACGCCCGGCTCAAGCGGCTCACCATTAAATGTGCCGTCCCACGCAAAATGAATATCATTTCCTTGATATACTTTTTCGCCCCAACGATTGAAAATTTTAATCTCTATTAGCTTAATACCTTGCAAATTTCCCATCACACTAAAAAAGTCATTTATACCATCACCATTTGGCGTAAACAAGTTTGGAATATAAATATTGTAATTAGGAATTACTACTATTGGAAGTGAGGTTTGTGCTTTGCAAATATTGCCGTTTATATCTACTGAAGCCGTAATTTCATATTGAATATTGTTATTCATTTTGAATACAGGATTAGCACAGTTATAGCAACTCAATCCCATGTTTGGTGTCCACAAATAAGTGGTGGCAGGATCGTAATTAGAAGTAATATTTAATTGAATACTCGCACCTAAATCTATAAACGCAGAATCTGGCACTACTTGCAATACTATATTTTGAGGCTGAGTAACTGTTTGGCTCGAAGAAAATACACAGCCGTTTGTATCAGTTACAGTGTAAGCATAAGTACCAGCAAGTAATGCAGTAAAGTTTCCACTTAAATTGATAGACTGATTATTCAAATTAAATGAATATGGTGCAACACCTCCAGCAGCAGCAATAACAACTTCACCATTGCTTTCGCCAAAACATTTTACTGCTGTGCTTGTAGAAGCAGCAGTTAGCGCAGTTGGCTCTGTAATGGCAGTTGAGATAGAATCAAAGCAACCAAAATTATCGGTAGCAACAATCGTGTAATTTCCTGCACCAATAGAATTAAAGCTTCCTGTTGTTGAGGTATTCAACAAATTTCCTGCACTAAACAAATTGTAACTATATGGTGAAACACCACCGTTTGCAGTAACAGTAAAAGCACCTGTGGTTTCTCCAAAACAAAGCACGTTAGTTTGCAGTGAAGTAAGCACAACATCAATTACAGTTAAGTTAGTTGTTACCACACTATCGCAACCAAACTGGTTGGGCAATGTAACCGGATAAATGCCCGTTGCTTGCACATTATTGCCATCGGGCAAGGTATAAGTTGCACCGCTGCAAATCGTATCAAACACAGTAGTAGCATCAACCTGATTCACTGTAAGTTCCGTAGTAATTACACTATCGCAACCTGCAACAGTAGCAAGTGTATCAATGTAAGTACCGCTTGCATTCACTATATTTCCTTTGGGCAAAGTATATGTTTGGTTAGCACAAATGGTATCATACACTGTAACTGCAAAAACAGAATTCACAGTTAAGTTAGAAGTTATTACACTATCGCAACCGTAAACAGTTGCTAAAGTATCAATATAAACTCCTGCTAAATTTTCTACTAAACCACTCGGGCGAGTATAAGTTTGGTTCGCACAAATCACAGGATTTAAAGTTGTGGTTGCAGGTTGATTTACGGTAATATTCACAGTATCGCGCACGGTACACAATAAATTAAATTCAATATCATCTAAAGCAAAATCATTGCCTGGTTGTGCACCACTTGCTTCAGCAACACAAATAGTTACTGATGTGTTTAAACCCGAATTCCATATAACATAAAACTGATTCCATTGACAAACACCTATTGGAGTTGTTTGAGTAGTGCCAATTTGAGTTCCATTTATGAAAAATTGTAGTTGAGATGTAGAACCTGTACTATTCAAATTCGTAAGCCAAGTAGAGAAAGCATAGTCTTGATTAGGCTGTACATTTACTGTTTGACACCAAACCAAACTACCCGGAGCAACACCATCACTTCCATTTGCGCCATCTGCAATAAGCATATTTCCAACACCTGTTGGTGTATGGTCAGCACAACCCGGAAACCAACCATTGGTAATTGATGTGCCTACATAGTAATGCCCTGGACCTGCCATTGGATTAGGTATACTATAAAGATAGTTAGTTGAAAAGTCCGTATTTCCTGCTTCAAAATCTCCATTAGTAATTAGGTTTTCACCTTTTACTACAGATTGAACTACATACTGCGTTGTAATGATTGGCTTAGCAACTGGATTAGCAATGTTTGTAGCGCTTAATCCGGTTGCAGGAGTCCATGTATATCCAAAAGTTCCTCCGCTTGCAATCAACTGAGTAGAATCGCCCAAACAAAATGCTGTATCATTACTTGCAACAAGTGTATTTTGTGTAACACTCAAATTCGTAGTAATCACACTGTCGCAACTTTTTGAAGATTGAAGTGTAACGGTATAACTTCCAGGAGTACTTATCACATTGCCATCGGGAAGAATATATGAGTTTCCTGAGCAAATACTTTGTTGTGTGGTAAATGAATATACCGGATTTACAGTTAAACTCGTAATAATTATACTATCGCAATTATGCATTGTAGAAAGATTAGAAGTATAAGTTCCAGCAGTGTTTACTGTACTTCCATCGGGCAACATATAATTTTTATTGGCACAAATTGATGGTTTTATTGTATCAAGATAAGTGGGATTAACGGTAACTGTTACAAAATCAGTATCAGAACACAAGCCCGAGAAACTTATATCATCAAGCGAAAAATCGTTACCACCTGCTTGAGTATTTTGGTTCACAATACAAATATTGGCAGAAGTATTTGCACCTGAATTCCAAGTAGCATAGAATTGCTGCCAATAGCAAGCTGTGCTCGAAGCATTAAAAGGAGTAGAAAGCAAATTTCCATTAATGCTAAATTGCAAAATAGCAGGGTTTACAGAATTGTTGCTCGAAATCCAGCAACTAAAAGCATAAGTAGTATTAGGCACTACATTTACTGTTTGGCACCAAATACTTCTATTAGGAATAGGAGAACCATCTACAAACATCATATTTCCACTACCTGTGGTATGGTCGCTACAAACTAAATGCCCAGCGTTCCATGTGTATGGATTAGTTCCAATAGAATATTGACTTTGAGTGTTATTTTGTGCGGCATAATTATAGCTTGTGCTAAACCCCGTATTTCCGGCTTCGAAATCACCATTCACAATTAGATTATCAATTTCAATTTGGGAAACAAGTTGGTAAACCGTTGTGTTTGTTGGCTTCGCAATTGGGTTTGCAATATTTGGATTACTCAATCCGGTAGCAGGCGACCAAGTATAAATTAAACCACCACTTCCATTTAAGCGAGTGGAATCGCCTTTACAAATTGCCGTATCTCGCCCGGCACTAATAGTATCGGTAGAATATGATATATACGTAGTAATCACACTATCACAGCCATTTTTTGCAGGAATAGTATCAAGATAAGTTCCGGCAGCGGTTGCAATACCTCCAGCAGGTCTTGTATAAGATGAATTTCTGCACAGCACCACACTATTTGTTGCAGTAGATGGTCCAATTACTTTCACAGTACCAAAAGAAGTATCTGCAACACATTGATGATAGCGAACTAATTGTATCGAATAGTTACCTGCACTTGCAAAAGAATGGCTTGGCGAAATTAAAGTTGAGGTGTTTTGAGAACCAGAAGCAGGATCGCCAAAATTCCATTTCACAGAGTCTAAGTATGCTACGTTTCCACCAATTGAAAAATTTAATGGCTTATTTGTACAAACAGAATCTGCCAATATTATTACAGAAGTTGTATCAAAAAAACTTTGAATAAAAGGTGGTAGGCCCAGCACAGCATTTCTTCCTGCCAAACTAACAGCGTTATTTGCAAACCCACAACCCAAACCCACAACATCCGGGTTATTTATTACACCTAAATACGACTGATAGAATTGAGGAAAATATATCTTTCCATCAGGGCCAAGTTGAAGTGTTCCGCCATTGTAATTAGCGCCTGTTCCTCCGGCAATTCCAACCTGTGTCATAGAAGCAATAATTGCAGCAGGGCTTCCAGCTTGTAAATTCCACTGCACTACACTTCCACCAATAATTTTTAATCCATACAAAACCTTACTATTGGGTGAGAAAGAGACACTATAAGCAGCGCTCGCATTTCCCAATAAAATTGCATTAGAAAGTACTCCTGTAGCATTATTAAAATCAAATAAATCAAAACCGGTTGAATTGATAGAACTTGCCAACTTGGTACCATCAGGAGAGAATGCTATTCCGCCCCAACCCGGCCACGGATCCACATTTCCAATATTAGTAGTAACTGGCGGATTCACACCATTGCAATCTACAAGATACGCATGGAATGAGTTATTATTATGTCCATGAGCTACAACCCACACATCAATACCATTAGCATGTTTTACTGCGGCACATTTTTCGGCAGAAGGCGTAAATAATTGTGTGTTTTTGGTAGCAGCAATTACATCCCCAAGTCCGCCCTGCAAAGTCATATCTACCATACTCCAGCAAACTCCTCCAGGTTTTGCTTCAGCGGCTACCGTAAATATATAGAACAATGTTTTGCTTCCGGGCTTAGGAACAATAATTGCTGATTGGGCAGAAGATGGATCGCCCAATAATCCTGTGCCTCCAGGCATTAAAACATGGTTCTTATTCCAAACAGAAATGCCATCTGTATAAAATAAAAGATTGCCGTTCTTATCACTTAAAGCAGCACTTCCTTCGCTGGTTACAAGTACACCGTTGGTAAGCGCAACCGGAGTGCCACTATTAAACGTTACTCCGGCATTTACGCCAAAGTACCAATTATTTGCTTCTTTTTGCGCAGAAGAAAATAACACAGAAAATAATAAACAAATGGATATGTAATGTTTTGTCATGCAATAGTCGTTGTTGGCTATTTCAAAATATATTTTTTATTCAACTATAATATAGATAATATCAGAAATAGTTTGGTTGCACACTTTTTGCACAACCCAAAATAAAATTTTGTTCCTTACGAAAGCAAGGCTTTCACAATATCGGCAACCATTTTATTATCAGCTTTTCTGGCAAATGCTTTTGAGGCTGCGCCCATCACTTTGCCCATTTCTTTTGCTGAAGTTGCTCCAGTTTCGGCAATAATTTTTTGAATGGTAGCGCGCACCTCATCTTCGCTTAACATTGCAGGCAAATATTTTTCGATCACAGCTACTTCTTCTTTCTCTTTTGTAGCTAAATCTGCACGGCTTTCCTTTTCAAAAATTTCAATACTTTCTTTGCGTTGCTTCACCAATTTTTGGAGCAAACTCATTTCTTTGTCTTCCGCCAAAACACCGCCCGCGCCTTTTTCAGTCTTAGCGGTTATGATTGCGGCTTTTATGGCTCTTAAACCTCTCACACTTGCTTCATCTTTTGCAAGCATAGCAGTTTTTAAATCTGCATTTATTTTTTCTTCTAAACTCATAGTTGTAAAATTAAAATTTATATGAAAATCCCAATCCAAATACTTCGGCAATTTGCACGCCTCTGCGCACCTTAGGTGTTTTTGTTCCATCGGGCATTGTTACTGTATCTTGGAAACCGTCTTTGTTTCCATCAACCGGAACTAATTCGCGCCAGCGGTATTTTATTCTCCAAAATAAAGTGGCACTAATAAATTTATTTACAGTAAACACTACATCGTTTTGCCAATCCACATCTACTTGTTGGCGAGCTTCTTTGCGCAATGCAGCATTATCTATAATTCTTTCTTTATACAAACTTACTCCTGTTGAATCTTTAATTGCATTCGGATAAGTGTAATCGTAATACAATTCCAACTGAGTTTTATAGTTCACATTCTTCACAATATTTTTTTGAAAATTCATCTTCAAATAAGCTCCGGCATTTACCAAAACTGATTTCCCCGTTTCTAAACCGTAATCTTTTTCATTTACTCTTTGCCATTGGTCTTCGAGTGGCACATTAGGAATTTTGGTAAGGCTTCTATCTACAAACGTAAAGTCAGCCGTAATTGGCGAGAAAAACAAAGTAAAATAATCAGTTGGTTTATAGGTGATACCAGGACCAATTTTCATAAATGCAGGTGCTGCAAATTTTGATGAAAGTGTTTTGCTGTATTCTTTTCCTGTAGAATCTAATTTGTAAGTATAACCAGCGCCAAACTGAGATTTAAAGTTGAAAACCAAACTCACATCTAAGTTTTTAGCCACATTGTAACCTGCCAAAGAGTTCAATTGCAATAAATCATCACTCTTTTTAAAAGGATATTTTCTATCCGGAACGCTACGGTAACGACCCAAAGCAACTACGCCATATTTGGCATCTAAGTTATTGTTCCAACTCCACTTTCCTTTTTTATAGTTTGCATAGCCAAAAGCATTAAAATTTATGCTTAGTGCAAATTGATTTCCCGGAACCCATTGGTAATAGGCGGCTTGCGATCCACTTAAGCCAACATATCCTGCAAAACGCCAAGTACTGTCTTTGCTTATTAAAATTTTATTGCCTTTTTCATCTAAGATATATGGCGCTTTGGCTTTACCAAATGCCGTTAATGAAATTGCCAATACTAAAATAGTAAAGAGTTTCTTCATGCTTTAAATATTTTTCTTGTGGGCAAAAGTCGCATTTTGCCCTAATTTTTTCAAATTCTTATATTAACATTTTGAGTAAAAGTTCAATAAACTAAGATTATCATAAAAGTTTCGGAGAAAAGCAGGCAAATGTTTTACTATTTTGTACAATGCCATAAAACATCAATTTCTTACTCCATACTCCAATCTGAAATTCTTGAATGTATTTTTATGCAATGGCAAGCATTAAATTTGAGAAATTTCTCGGTAAAGAAACTTCATTTTTTCAACAAGAAAAGTTGTGCCTCACATCAATTCCAAATGTGCAAAATACTAAAGCCCATACGAATGAAAAAGTATTTCTACCCAATAGTGAATACAATATTTCAGACCAAAAATTCAAACAGAAACATTTAAAAAAAGCAATATTAAAAGCTATGCTTGAAAAAGCTAAGCATGGAAAAACCGGCAGCCACTCAACATTAAAAACCGGCAGCAAAGGCGAAATAAACAGAAGTGAACGCTCATTTACATTTGGAGATTCCGATCAACAAATTTCCATGCTCAGTACGCTGCGTAATGCGCAAATAAATCATGGTATAAAATCTTTTAGCATTGATGAAAATGATATTGTAATTACCGAAAAAGAATTCCATGTAAGTGTAGCAACGGTGCTATTGATTGATGTTTCGCAGAGTATGATTTTGAGCGATGAAAACAGAATTACATCTGCAAAAAATATGGCATTAGCATTGGCTGAATGGATTCACCAAAATTACAAAGAAGATACTTTAGAGATAGTAACTTTTGGTAATGAAGCAAAAAAAATAATGCTACATGACATCTCTAAAATTAGTGCTACTGCAAGCCACACAAACATTTCTGCGGCAATAGAACTTGCAATGAACCTATTGCGAAAACAACACCATACGCAGAAGCAAATTTTTATGATTACCGATGGCAAACCAAGTTGCATAAAAGTAAACGGAATAAACTATACTAATAGTTTTGGACTTGATACTAAAATTACAAGCAACTGTTTTTCTCTTGCCGCACAAGCTCGAAAACAACAAATCTCAATCACTACTTTCATGCTTTCCCAAGAGGAATATCTAAAGCAATTTATTCAGGAGTTTACTAAAATAAATAATGGAAAAGTTGTTTTCTGCCATGCTGAAACCATGGAAATTGCTGCTTTTGAAAATTATGAAAAGCAAAAACAATCGAAGATATAGCTACGCTATTTCTCCCAAACTTTCAATCCTTCACTACAATTTCTGCAAATATCAATTTGGTTTCTTCCTTTCAATATTTGCTTCCTAAAATTTTGGTATTTGCCATTCTTCCAAATTGGCTTAAACGATTCGGAAAATGTGTTTCCCATTTTGTATTTCGCATCTTTATCAAAGCAACAAGGCAGCACTTTCCCGTCCCAAGTAATTTCGGCACTGTGCCAAAGTTTCCAGCAGTGATTTTGTAATTTATTTTTTATGGCATATTTACCATTTGGCAGCTTTTTATAGCGCGAATATTTTTCGCTTAAAGGAATTAAATCGCTGCCATTTTCGTAATCATAAATCTGTGCAGTTTTAAATTTCACCTCATTCACACCTAATGCTGCGCCTAATTCTTTCACATCTTCAATTTGATGTTCGTTTGGGCGAACAACTAAAAATTGTAGAATAACGTGTGGTGTTTTACTGTTTAACTTTTTCTTTGCTTCAACCAAATTTTTTGTTCCTTGAATCACCTTTTCCAAACTGCCACCTCTGCGATACTGCTCATACACTTCTTGTGTAGTTCCATCAATAGAAACTATAATTCTGCTCAAACCACTTTCCACAACTTCTTCAGCTTTTCTTTGAGTTAAAAAATGCGCATTAGTTGAAGTTACCGAATATAAATTTTTACTCGTAGCAAAGCGCACTAAATCTAAAAATTTAGGGTGCATAAACGGCTCACCTTGAAAATAAAAGTAACCGTAAATCGTAGTATCACTTATTTCTTCAATTAGTTTCTTGTAGTTTTCTATTTCAAGATTTCCTGTTGGGCGCGTGAAAGATTTTAAACCACTTGGGCATTCCGGACAGCCTAAATTACAAGTAGTTGTTGGTTCAATAGAAATAGTAATCGGATAGCCCCAAACAATTGGCTTTCTAACAATTCTACTCACATAATAAGAAAGAAAAATACCACAAGCATTTCCTACTTTTTTAAAAGTAAGTTTCGATAAAAAATGAATGCTATCGGTAAAATTCGACATGAACTAAAAGATACAAAAGTAAAGTTAAGAAGTTGTCTTCATTGCAAGCAATTTTTCATACACTTCAGCATACCTTTCTACTCCTTTTTGCAACGAATAAATTTCAAATGCTTGTTCCCTAATGGTTTCATGCTGCTGCGTTGTTTTTACCAGTAACTTTTTCACTGCACTTCTGTAATCTTCTGTCGAAAATTTTTCCACTACAACACCGCAATTTGTTTGCGCCACAATTGCATCAACATCACCAACTCCGCTATTGCAAATATGAAGCAAATTCATGCCCATCAACTCTGCTTGTTTGGTTGGAGATGAAGCCTGCTTAGAAAAAACCGGCTTGATAAAAAATATGCCGGCATCAGAAATTGAAAGGTGAAGTGGTACTAAATTATGTGGCGATGAAACAATGCGCAAATCACTTACAGCAATGCCTTTTGCCTTTGCCTTTTCAACAATATATTCTGAAGATTCATTGGTGATAAAAAGAAAAATTGATTGCGGATTTTCTTCTTTTAAAACTTTAAAACAATCGAGCATTTCTTCGAGCATATACCAAGTGCCGATGCTGCCGAGATAGCTTAAAACAAAACTACTTTCACTTATTTGAAGCGATTTTTTTAACTCTATTTTTTGTTTCTCATCAATACCTGCATTGCTAAACATTTCCAAGTTTGCACAACATGGAATTACTTGAATCGGAATAGGTTGATTAGAAATATTTTTCCATGAATGAATAATCTTTTCTCCTGCATCGGTGAGGCTGATTACATAATCTGCTTCACTCAAAAACTGCCGTTCTTTTCGTTTTAAAAAAAGATACACGGCTTTGTAAATCGGGTTGCTTAATCTCCAAATGTTGCCATCAACTCTTTCATCGGCATAAAATCCACGCATATCAAACACAAATTTTACACCATAGTTGCGCTTAAACTGTAAACCAACAATCGCTGTAATGTAGCTGCGGCAATGAATAATTTCAAAACTATCTTTCTTTAAAACATCTAACACCTTTTGCTCCAACGTAAAAATATCGTATATGGTTGAAAGTATTGGCGGCTTTTTGGTATAGCGCTGTGGCAACCATTTTATATTGCTTTTTTGGCAGCGTTCTTCCACGCTCTTTTTCCCATTTTCAAAGCGCTCAGTTTTTTCAAAACTAATAAGTGTGAAACGATAATTTAGGTTACTCAATCTTTCTAAATAAGCAAGCACTTGGCTTTGCCCAAGTGGGTCGGTCATTCCATCGTAAGAAAGATATAAAACGTGTGTTTTATTTTGTTGCATATTTTTTCATCCATTGGTGCAAAAGTGCTAAAGCAAACAAGCGATTGTAAAGGAAAATTTCTCCATTCATAAACCTCTGTTTTAGCTGCTTCACATACTCTGGTTTTGCTATTTTAAATTGCGCCACATTTTCGCTGCTCAGCCAGTCGGTGAGTATATAATTCAAATCGCGTTTCATCCATTTTGCCAGCGGTATAGCAAATCCCCATTTCGGGCGATTAAAAATTTCGCGCGGCACGTAATCGTACAAAACTTCTTTTAGTAAATACTTTGCTACGCCATTATTTATCTTCAAATTTTCATGCACGTTCAAAGCAAATTCCACAACGCGGTAATCTAAAAATGGTGTGCGCGCTTCTAATGAAAACTGCATGGTAGCTCTATCTACTTTCACCAACAAATCATCTTTTAAATAGTAGCGAATATCGAAAAGCGATTGCGCTTCAACGGCCGATAGTTTTCGCTTTGTAGCTACATCTTCTTGCAATAATAAATTTTGTTGCATATCTGGAAGCAACATTTCCTTCAGTTCCGATTGACTAAAAAAATATTGTTCTTGCGAAAAAATATGGCTTTTTAATGTGCTTTCACTTGGGTAATTTATCACTTTTGCCCCTCTTCTTAAAACAGGATTACTCATGGAAAGTATTGCTGCCAAAGGCTTTCTAACTACTTTTACAAAAGGATTATTCAAGCGCTTTGCCCAGTGGTAAGCGCCATAGCCGTGAAACAGTTCATCGCCTCCATCACCGGTTAAAACCATGGTAACTTTTTCTTTCGCCAACTTACTCACCAGCATGGTTGGCAAAGCAGAAGAATCTGCATAAGGTTCATCGTAAGCAGTGAAAATTTTATCAACCAGCTCAAGTGCATCTTGCTCGCTCACCATAAACTCTGTGTGGTTGGTACCAAGATGATTGGCTACTTGCTTTGCAAATTTAGATTCGTTGTGTGTAGCTTCTTGAAAACCAATTGAGAAAGTATTTAAAGGCGATTTGCTATTGATCTGCGCCAATGCAGTTACTAAACTCGAATCTATTCCGCCACTTAAAAACGCGCCAAACGGCACATCGCTCACCATTCGGTATTTTACTGAAGAAAGTAATAATTCCTTCAGTTTTGCTTTCGCATCTTTAAAATCAGTAACAACATTTTCAGTTACTTTTTCTTCTGGTTTCCAGTAAGAAAAAATTTCAAGATTCCCATTTTTTACAACGGCATAGCTTCCGGCAGGCAGCTTGAAAATGTTGGTGTATGCGCTGTACGGCTCCGGTACATAACCTAAATACAAAAAATTATATAGCGCTGCTTTATTTACTTCTACATTTTTTTTAATGAAACTACTTTGCAATAATCCTTTAATTTCAGAAGCAAAAGCAACTGTTTTTTCAAGTTGAAAATACACCAGCGGCTTCACTCCCAGCCTATCGCGAATGAGATAAAGTAAATCTTGAACCGTATCATAAATCGCAATAGCAAACATGCCGTTGAAACGATGAATTGCACTTACGCCTTCCTTCGCAAAAGCCTCTAAAATCACTTCACTATCAGAATGTGTTTTGCACTGGAGTTGAAGTTGTTCCTTTATTTCCAGGTAATTGAAAACTTCGCCATTAAACACCATTGCAAATCGTCCACAAGCCGAAAACATTGGCTGGTTTGCCGCATTGCTCAAATCAATAATACTCAATCTGCGATGACCTAAACCTACTTTTTTTGTATCATTTTGATAAATTCCGGAAGCATCTGGTCCGCGATGTGGCATGGCATCGGTAATGCACTTTAAATCTTGCTCACTTATATTTTTTTCAACTGAAAAATAACCGGAAATTCCACACATAAATTATCGCAATTCAAACAAATAAATCGGTTGCATATATAGCAACTCTATTAAAAGAATTAGAGCAGAAAATTTTATTTGCAAAAGTGCGAAAGCAAAATCTAATTAGTTTTGTATTTTATAAATTGGAGTATGCTTTATACACTCACTCCTTACGGCAAAATTTCGTTTAGCAAATTACAAAGTGAATTTGAGTATAAAGCCGTGCGCAGCAGCGGTGCAGGCGGGCAAAACGTGAATAAAGTAAGTTCAAAAGTTATTGCATCGTTTCACATTCAGAATTCCATTTTGCTCACACAAGAAGAAAAACAAATACTCGAAGTAAAGTTAGCTTCAAAAATAAATACAACAGGTTATCTTTCAGCCAGCAGCCAAATATCGCGTTCACAATTTACCAATAAAGAAATTGCCACCGAAACGCTTTTGTATCTAATTGAAAAGGCTTTAAAAAAAACCAAAACTCGTAAAAAATCTACGCCAACCGAGCTATCGAAAATTGAACGAAGAAAAAACAAACAACATCGCAGCGAAACAAAACAGTTACGAAAATTTAGCAACAATTATACAGCAGGTGGGAAAGAATGAGAGAACAACTGCATTAGTTAGTTTTAGTATAAATCTATTTTAATAATATCGCAAATGGCGACATTGCCAAGTCGCACAAGCCGTCACACCAGCCAAAATTTGGCAAAGAGTATACTTTTCTCGACCTAGTATTCCAAGATAGCATTCCAACTTCAATAAGATAAGTACCGAAAGAATTTAGTTTTTCATTGATAGGTGTATTTTTTAGCAGTTTATTGCATCTATCTAATTTTCCCGTTTTATCTTTGCCCTATGAATTTTAAAAAGGTTGATGCAGCAGATATTGTCTTTTTTCAGCAAGCAATTGGAGTTGAGTATGTTTACACTGATGAGGCTTCTATAAAGAAGTATTCTGTTGATGAAACTGTTGATGCATCTTTTGCTCCGGAAGTAGTGCTAAAGCCTGTTTCTGCTGAAGAAATTTCAAAAATATTGAGCTACTGCAATCAACAAAAAATTCCGGTTTCGCCACGTGCAGCGGGCACCGGTTTAAGTGCAAATAGCTTGCCGGTTGAAGGTGGAATTACACTTTCTATCGAGCGCATGAACCACATTCTAGAAATTGACGAACGCAGCCTGCAAGTAACAACAGAGCCAGGTGTGGTAACAGAATTTCTTCAAAACACGCTTAAAGAAAAAGGATTATTTTATCCCCCGGATCCTTCCAGCAGAGGCTCGTGTTTTATTGGAGGAAATGTGGCTTGCAATAGTGGAGGACCGCGCGCAGTAAAATACGGTGTAGTAAAAGATTATGTATTGAATTTGGAAGTGGTTTTGCCTTCAGGAAAAATAATGTGGACAGGTGCAAACGTGCTTAAAAATTCAACAGGATATAATTTTACGCAACTCTTTGTGGGCAGCGAAGGAACACTTGGCATCATTACAAAAATTGTATTGAAACTTATTCCGCATCCAACTACAAATGTAGTGATGTTAGTACCTTTCAACAGCATGGAAAAAGCCAGTGAAGCCGTGAGTGCGGTTTTTCGGGCGGGAATTGTGCCTTCGTGTTTAGAGTTTATGGAGCGCGATGCTATTGAATGGGTTTGTAAATTTTTGGGCGATGTAACCATTGCTATTGATGATGAAACACAAGCTCACTTGCTAATAGAAATGGACGGAAACGACATGGCGCAAATACAAAAGGAGTGCGAGAAACTATATGAAGTAATTAGTGAATTTGGTTGTGGTGAAATTCTTTTTGCAGATAGCGAAGCGCAAAAAAACGATTTGTGGAGAATGAGGCGCAACGCGGCTTATGCCATAAAGAAAACGGCTGTTACCATCGAAGAAGATACCGTAGTGCCTCGCGCAGATTTGCCTATTCTTCTAAAAAGCATTAAGCGAATTGGTGCTAAGTATGGCTTTAAAAGTGTGTGTTATGGACATGCCGGAGATGGCAATGTACACGTGCGAATTGTGAAAGGTGAATTGAGTGATGAAGCATGGAAAAATATAATTCAAAAAAAGGCAGTGCGCGAAATTTTTGAAGAAGTACACCAACTCAAAGGAACAATTAGCGGTGAACACGGCATTGGTTGGATTCAGCGTCAATACATGGATATTAAATTTGATGAGGAGCAACTAAATTTAATGCGCGGTGTGAAAGCTGTTTTCGACCCAAATGGAATTTTAAATCCTTCTAAAATATTTTAAATAAAACAATCTTAAGCAACTGCGTAAGTAAAGGCTTACGTTCAATTGAGCATGAACAACAACACAAGTTATCCAAAGGAAAAAATAAAAGTTTTATTTCTCGAAAACATTAGCGATGCCGCGGTTGAAGAAATTCAACATGCGGGCTACATCAATATCCGCAAAGTTTCTGGCGCATTATCTGAGGCAGAATTGATTAAAGAGTTGAAAGATGTACACTTACTGGGCATTCGCTCCAAAACTCAAATTACGGAGAAAGTACTTCAAAAAGCGAATAAACTTTTAGCAATCGGTTGCTATTGCATAGGCATCAACCAAGTAAATTTAAAAGCTGCATCGGCAAATGGTGTTGCAGTTTTTAACTCTCCATATTCCAACACGCGCTCGGTTGCGGAATTAGTGATTGGTTTAAGCATCATGCTTATTCGCAAAGTGATTGATAAAAATAATGCTGCGCACAAAGGTGTGTGGCAAAAAGATGCAAAAGGGAGTTTTGAACTGCGCGGCAAAACACTTGGTATTATTGGCTACGGAAATATCGGCTCGCAAGTGAGTGTAATGGCAGAAGCTTTAGGCATGAACGTTTTATTTTATGATGTAGAAAGTAAATTGCCTTTAGGAAACGCAAGCAGCGCAAGGACTTTAAAAGAGTTGCTTTCAAAATCAAATATTGTAACGCTGCATGTTCCAAGCGATAAAACCACACATAACTTATTAAATGAAACTACGCTTACTCAAATGAAGAAAGGGGCAATTTTAATTAACCACAGCCGCGGTGATGTAGTAGATATTCCTGCATTAAAAAAAGCATTGGAAAGTGGTCATTTGAGTGGTGCTGCTATTGATGTTTTTCCTGTTGAACCCGAAAAAAACGGAGCTTCTTTTAAAACGGAATTGGCAGGCTTGTCTAATGTGATTTTAACGCCACATGTTGGTGGAAGCACAGAAGAAGCACAATATAATATTGGCTTAGATGTAACTTCAAAATTGTTGAACTATTTAGAGCGTGGTATTACTACCGGTTCTCACTCTATTCCGCCATTAAATTTAACCCCGCAAGCAAATACCCACCGTATTTTACACGTACATAAAAATGTGCCGGGCGTGCTGGGGCAAATAAACTCACAGCTTTCTAAGCATAAAATAAATATACTCGGGCAGTATCTTAAAACCAATGAAGATATTGGCTATGTGGTTTTAGATGTGGATACAAAACTATCTAAAGAAGCGCTAAGCGTTTTGAAAGAAATTGATGAAACAATAAAAGTTCGTGCGGTGTATTAGGCTAAAACATTGGGCAAAAGATAATGCTTTTGCTGTTTTTCTTTTTGCCGATATAAATTGCAGTAATTTCTATTGCTCCTAATTTCTGTGTTTTTGAAATAGGAAAGTCATAGCTTAATCCTAACTTAAATCCTTTAAAATCAAATGATGTGTAAAGCGCAGCAGCATTGATATTTGCGTTTTTACTATAAAAATTGTGGGTGTGCAAAATACTTCCCAGTGTTAGGGTCGCAGCCGGAGTTATATCATAAGCAATAGAAAGTCCGGGCAAAAGTTCATTGGCATTGGGCTGCATATTGAAAAGGAAGCTTGGGAGCAAATGCACTATTCGCCCAAGCGTAATATCAATTCCTGTGTGCACATTCCATTTCAAAAATCGTTGTGTAGCTAAACTTGCAGGCTGTGCTTGCGCTGAAAACACATTGTAAACACTTGCTCCGGCATACATGCTAATGCGCTGGTCAATTCTTCCAAACCAAAGTACTCCTGCATTCACATTAAAAACACTAAATGAAGTTGGTATGTAGTCTATACCGTTTGTTGGTGTTGGAATATTGGTGTTGCCAATAAATTGAGTTGAGAATGGCAGTTCAGTTGCATTGATAAACTTATTACTGTAGCCGATTTGCGCACCTATCGAAAGTTGATGATTATTTTTCTTCCCTAAAGATTTTATGTAAGAAACAGAAAAGCATCCGGTAAAAGCACGTAATGAGTTTGTATTTACAACATTGCTTTTTAAAATTCCGCCAATGCCAATAGCATCATTCAATATGTGTATCGGCATATCAAAAAATAATGAAGGAGTAGAGTATAATGTTTGGCTGGTATCTGTCCATTGCCCGCGGTAGGCTGCACCCAAGCGGTAGTCGCCTCTGGTGAGTCCGGTAAGAGCAGGGTTTAAAGTTAATGGCGCATTAAAAAATTGAGTGTAATGAATATCCTGAGCAGTTATACTGAAGTATAAAAAAACATAGCCCAAAAAGAGAATTACCTTTTTCATTCAGTTTCAAAAAAAAATGCTCTTCAAATTTAATATTTTGAAGAGCATTTTAAGCTGAAAAAGTTTTGTTGATTGGTTATCGAATTATGGTAAATGGAAGTGTTTCATTTTTTATATCACCATTCAATAACTTAATTGTTGCATAAAGTATATAAGTATCGTTTGGTTGTAATTTATCTAAGTAAAAACCATCCCAAGTGTCGGAGTTTTCCTTTTGTTTATCGAAAACCAGCTGCCCCCAGCGGTTGTAGATTTTTAAAGATTGCAAAGTAGCTACACTTCCCTGTACCATTCCAAAACGGTCGTTTCTACCATCGCCATTTGGTGTAAATACAGATGGAAATTCATACTCTTTAATATTCTTTTTGGTAATAAGCGCGTGTGCTTGATTATCGGTGCTTTTCCATGCCTTTTTAGTTACAAAATCAAATGGAGTTGAAGATTGGTTGCTTTCTGCAATTAAATCTTGCCATTGTGGAACTCCTTGCCAGCGTCCGATGCTATTAAAACTTCCATCGCTATTTTGCTTGTATAAAATGCTTAAATCAGCAGCAAGGCTATCGCCAAAAGATTGCTTAACAAGGTGGTAAAATTTTGAGTTCACCACATCTACATTTGCTGCTTTTGTCGCAACATCAAAACCATCGGTTGTTGGGTCGCTGTGAACAAAACGAGCATCGTAAACAGCACTTTTGCTATCGGCAGGTTTTAAAATAATTGGGCGAATAGTAGCAGTTCCGGAAGTGCTTGAACCCAAAGGGAAATAATAATCGCCAACGGCAGCAGTGGCGCGTGTTAAGCGGCCTAAACCTTCACTGCTCACAAATGAATTTTCGTCATAAGCAATAGCGCCAGTATTGTTTGAAGTAATGTTTAATTTATTAGTTCTTGTTGCAAACTCTACACCATTTTTTATAGTGAAAAGGTTTGTAACATTAGCATCAATATTATCTAATGTTTTTACCGAATTTGGAGTTTCTTGTGTTTCTAAATTATAGAAACTTGTAATTGAATTTCCTTTTACAAATTGTAAATTACTAAGCAACTTCACAGTGCTTTCGTCAGCTTTAAAAGTTTTATTATTTTCCCAATTTCCATAAAGGTTAAAAACGCCAGTATCGCTGCCAATTGGTTGATTGGTAAAGCTTCCTCCGGTGAGTTCAGCATTGTTAATCAAATTGCCTTTTATGGTAAGTCTTCCTGCATTTGATAAAAAACCTAAAGCCGCATCATTTTGCAAATCGAAACCTACATAAACATCTACATCGTCTGTAATGCTGATGTTTGCTCCATTATTGTAAAAAATATTTTGGGCAGCAGCGCCAAGCGAAAATGCTAAAGCAGTAATAATCGGAAGTGTTTTCTTTAAGTTCATGTATTAAAATTGGAGCGTGAATATAACACTAAGTGTTTAGATGTTGAAAAAATAGTGCAACTTTTTCACCGCTTCATTCGTAAAGAGAATTTTCTCACTCAAACTTGGCAAAAGCAAAGTAAACTGCACCAATGATAAAGAGAAACGAAACAGCATAATTCCATTTAAAAGTTTCGTTAAGGTAGAGCAAACTAAAAATCACAAAAACACCTAGTGTAATCACCTCCTGAATTATTTTAAGTTGTGTTGCCGTGAAAGTTCCGTAGCCGATTCTGTTTGCCGGCACTTGCAAGCAGTATTCAAAAAATGCAATAAGCCAACTCACCAAAATTACTTTCCAGAGCGTAACTTCTTTAAACTTTAAATGCCCATACCATGCAAAAGTCATAAAAATATTAGATGCAATGAGCAGTAAAATTGTTTTCATTTTTTCAATGATTTTCTGAACAAAAAAAGAGGCAATGCAAATTGCCTCTTTTCTCTTTTAATTTAAAAAATTTATTTTTTATCGAGCTACACTCACACTGCGCTTTTCTCTTATTACAGTAACTTTTACCTGCCCCGGATAGGTCATTTCTTTCTCAATTTTTTGAGAAATTACAAATGAAAGTTCTTCGCTCTTTTTATCATCAACTTTATCGGCTTCTACAATCACGCGCAATTCTCTTCCGGCTTGAATAGCATAGGCTTTTTCTACACCTTCAAAACTTATGGCAAGGCTTTCTAAATCTTTAATACGTTGTAAATAGCCTTCCATTATTTCTCTGCGTGCGCCTGGTCTTGCTCCGCTAATAGAGTCGGCAATTTGCACTAATGGAGAAATTACAAATTTCATTTCCATTTCATCGTGGTGCGCACCAACTGCGTTTATCACCGAAGGATGTTCGCCATATTTCTCACATATTTTTGCGCCCAAAAGAGCGTGGCTCAATTCACTTTCTTCATCAGGCACTTTTCCAATATCGTGAAGCAATCCGGCACGTTTTGCTAACTTAGGGTTCAATCCTAATTCCGATGCCATTGTGGCGCAAAGATTGGCTACTTCGCGGCTGTGCTGCAATAAGTTTTGTCCATAAGATGAGCGAAAACGCATTCTGCCAACATAGCGAATCAATTCTTGGTGCATACCTTGAATACCTAAATCTATCACCGTTCTTTCACCAATTTCTAAGATATGTTCGTTCAGTTGTTTAGTGGTTTTGCCTACCACTTCTTCTATTCTTGCTGGGTGAATTCTGCCATCGGTAACTAAGCGTTGCAAACTTAGTCGTGCAATTTCTCTTCTTATTGGGTCAAAGCCGGAGATAATAAGTGCTTCAGGTGTATCGTCCACCACAAATTCGCAACCTGTGGCGGCTTCTAATGCGCGAATATTTCTTCCTTCTCTACCAATAATTTGTCCTTTTTGTTCATCGCTATCTAAGTTGAAAACGCTTACCGTATTTTCGATTGTTACCTCAGAAGCTGTTCTTTGTATGGTTTGAATTAGAATGCGTTTTGCTTCTTTGTTTGCTTTAGATTTAGCTTCATCCATTGAGTTTTTCACGAAAGCAAGTGCTTCAGTTTCTGCTGCTTTTTTCATGCTTTCTACCAACTCGCGTTTGGCATCTTCTTTAGATAAAGAACTTATTTGTTCGAGTTTTTGAACAAATATTTCGTGGCTTTTTTCTAATTGTTCGCGTTTAGTATTTAGTTGTTCAAGTTGTGCAATTACATTTTCGCGGTAGCGCTCAACTTCTTTCTCTTTTTTTGATACTTCGCCTTGTGCTTTTGAAAGTTCTTGTTGTTGATTTTTTAGGCTGGTTTCGCGTTCGGTAAGTTTTTTGTTTCGGTCTAAAACTTCACTTTCGTGCTTTGTTTTTAGTTGTATAAAATGCTCTTTTGCTTCAAGCATTTTATCTTTTTTATTGTTTTCAGCATTGCGTTGTGCATCTGAAATTATTTTTTCAGCTTGCGATTTGGCATCGCTTACTTTCTTTTCTGCGTCAGCTAACTTTTTAGAGGCTGATTCTTTTGCTTCGGCTTCAATTTTTTCAACTGCGCTTTTGCTGCTCGATTTGCCTATAAAAAAGCCAACTGCCACACCTGCTAATGCCGCTACTATTGCGGCTATGACGTACATCATGTTGTTTCTGTTGGTTTGTATTTATATAATAAAATAGTTTTTCTGTTTTAATTTAAACTAAACGGCAAAAGTAATTTTTTGAAAATTACAGTTTTGCTAAAATAGTTTACCCTAAAGATTAACGTAGAAAAAAGCAGAATAGCATCATTTTTAGATGCAGAAATGGGAAGAATACGACTATGACAATACTGCGTTTAGCAGTTCATTAATTTCAGAAAGTTGCTTGCTCTCATCTATTTTTTGATGAATGTTTACCGATTTTTGTGTTTCGTGCTCTACGGCAAGCATTAACACACACATTGCCAAATAATCTTGTCGGTCTTTTCCGGCAAAGGTTGTTTGGTATTCATTCAATTTATCATTTATTAAACTCACGGCACGCTGCACTTTTTCCTCTTCTCCTTTACGAATTTTTAAAGGATATTGCCTTCCGGCTATTAGCACTTGAATATGTTGCAACGTTTCGTTAGTTTCCATTTTCTTCCGATAACTGCGCTATGCAAAGGTCAACTGAGCGAATAATTTCGTTTATTTTTTGCTTCAGTTCTCCTTTTTCTTCTGCGCTTGTTTCCGTTAAACGATGCGCTAACTTAAACATTTTTATTTCTTCACCTAAAGTGAAATTAATTTCTTCTTGTTCTTTCAAAAGTTTTTTTGCGTTGGCGAGTTCAATTTCTAATTTAGAAATGTTGTACTGCATTTCCTGAAATCGCTTTTTTACGAGTTGCGCTTTTTTTATGATGTCTTCAACCGTAATTTTTTCGCTTACCATTTTCTTTTAAAACTTTATCTAATAATAGTAACTTTTCTCACTTCCTTAAAATCTTTGCCAGAAATAATTAAGAAATAAATTCCTTGTCCAAGTTCTCCAACTTCAACCGGCAGGGCAAAATTTTCACCATTTCCGCGAAATACAGTTTTTACTTTTTCTCCTAAGTTGTTTTGTAAATCTATTTGAAGCGGCATGTTTTTTTGAAGTGAAAGTTCTAAAGTGAACATGTTTTGTGTCGGATTTGGAAATAAATTCAGCGTTTTAATTGGCTTAATTTCATTTATGGCATTTCGCACAAAAATAGGTGGATTTCCAATAATAAATTGCTGCGAAATTTGAGTGCCAAAGTCTGGTTCAAAAGTTCTAAAAACTGCATTTGACGGATACTTTGTGAAACGTGCATAACCAGTTCCCGATTGGTTTGCAAAGAAACTGAGTCCGTCTTTTCCTGCATCGTTTAGCACAAATTGGTAACAACCTTCTGTAAGTTGAATTGGGTAAGTGTAAACTTTGCTTGCAGCAAGTGTATCGTTTTGAAATAAAGTATTTCCCATATCATCGTTGATGAACCAAGATGTTTCGGTATAATCTTTATTAGTTTTTAAAACAAAGTTGAAAGTGCTGTCGTAGCGAGGAGCAACCAATGTTTCAACATGAAGTGTGTCGTTCCATTTATAATCATCATTTGGGGCATTATTTGGTTTGGCAATCCAAACTTTAAAAGTTTTGTGTGCAGTATCGCTAATTACTCTGTAAGGCAGCGAAACGGTTTCAGTTCTATCAAAATCTAAACTGCCTTGCCAGTCGTAAAAAAAGAGTTCTTTACCTTCAATTCCATAATAAATGCGTGCTGAAGTGAGAGCTGTGCTTCCGTTGTTTTTGATAATTACTTTTGGGTTGGCGCAAATTGGGTTAAATCGTTTGTGTGCATCGTGAGAATTAGGCGCAATTACATCTTCGATAGAAGCATCTAAATTAAAGTTGTTGCTTCCATAAGTAATTACTTGCGAATAAATGGTATAAGTTGGGTTCATTCCTGCCGGGTCTAAATCTGTGTATGGCTCGGGAGTAACTTGGATAGAAAAACCACTTCCGTTTATGAAAGGTGTAAGTTCAAATTCTTGAGTTATACCTTTTGCACCCGGACACCAGTTGGCGCGATCAATAAGCCAAGTTCCGGGTTGGTGCATAATTGGATTCATGCCGCAATCATCGCGCCAGATATGTTCTGTTGCAATCATGGCATTGTTTATCATTACATCATAAGTTTTATCGCAAAACTCGGCACAGTTATCGGTATTTTCTGCACCAAAACCGTGTCCTGTTGGTGTAAAGCGAAGTTTAGCTTGGGTTTCGTTTCCTGCAAGTGAAATATTCTTTGCAGTCAATTGATTTTCCAACGGATTATTTGGATCTCCAAAACTGTAATTATTGTTATATAAGTTATGAACTGAGCGCACTTCGCGGGCGGGAGTTCCTTCAACTAAATCGAAGCTAAGCGAAACGGTGAAGCCGCTGCTCCAACCGCTGTAAAATGCCCGTAGTTGAACAGTATCGTGAAGTAAAGGCGCAAAATCTGTTACATCGAATCGGTATTCGTTAGTCCAAGTTTTTGGAAAATTATTGGCGTAAGGAGTAATTACTCTACCTAATTCATAAGGTTCAAGCACCTGAAATTTATTGTAAGTAGTTGTTTTGTAAACATATTTTGTATCAGTTGCAGCAACCCAAAACGAATCTATTTTTGTTCCTGTGGTATCAAATATGTAGTTGAAATAATTTGCGCTCCATGCTGTAAAAGAATCTGTTTGTGCCAATGGTGAAGTAGTATCAGAAAAAACGCGCACAAAAAAAGAATCGGCAGCAAGTGTATCGGTTGTCTTATTTGTGTTATTAAATTCTGTTTTAATAGTTGGCGTAGCGCTATAAATAAATGTATCAACGGTGTTTCCGTTTACCGTAAAATTTGGAATTAGTTTTAAAGTAGAGTCAATAGCTCCGGTTTTTTTCATCAAAAAAATTTGGGTAGTGTAATCCCAAGGTGAACAACCGCTGCTTGGGCAACCCAAAGTGTAGTGCATAATAATTCGGTTATATTTTTTTGTGGCCGATGGGAACACTGCAACGGTATCGTAATTCCCATACCAGGTCATTGCAGTTTTGTTGTGCGCGCTAATTTTAATGGTATCTCCGGTTGCTGCAAAAGTGCTTGCAGTAAAGAATAAAAGTAAAAGTAGAGGAAATAAGTTCTTCATACAAAGGCAAAGGTACAAAAACAAAAATGCTCATTTCGTAAAGGTTGAAATGAGCATCTTATTTAGTTAGTAGAAAGAAAGTTGTTTAATCTTTTTTTAGGCAGTTCTGTTTTGTGCAACTTGTTGTTGAATGTATTCTGCAACTTTTATGGTTGGAGTTCCTGGCGAAAATAATTTGCCACAACCCATTTCATAAAGTTTTTCGGCATCGCTATCAGGAATAATACCGCCTCCGGTAACTAAAACATGTTCAAGATGTTTTTCTTTTAATTGGTCAAGAATTTTTGGAAAAACAGTCATGTGAGCTCCCGATAAAATACTTACTCCAATTGCATCAACATCTTCTTGTAAAGCTGTGTTCACAACCATTTCAGGTGTTTGGCGCAAACCGGTATAAATCACTTCCATTCCTGCATCTTTAAGTGCCGTAGCAATTACTTTTGCTCCTCGGTCGTGGCCATCTAAACCAACTTTTGCAACTAAAACCCGAATTGGTCTTTTCATAGTTTAGTAATCGTCATCAAAATCATCATCAAAGCTATCGTTGAAATCGTTTCCGAAATCATCGAAACCTAAATCGTCATCATCGCCTTTAGATTTTTTTGCGCGACCTCTGCTTGAAGAGCGTTGTTCAATCATATCATCAAACTCTTCCATTCCTTCCATAGATTTTAAATCATCTTCCGAAGGTTCATCAACTTCTTCCTCTTCTTCCGAAGCATTTTCATACGAATCTTCAAAATCTACATCCTCCTCTGTTTCTTCTTCTTCGTTGGTTAATTCTAATTCTTCGTCCTCTTCTTTTTGTTTCTTTTTACGTGGCATAAAACTGTGTTTGATTTGGTTCTTAAAAATGTATTGTTTGCAAAGGAAATACTCTATTCAAAATTACAAAAACTAAATTGAAATTATTTTTTTTAGAAACGAAAATTCTATTTCAGATTTGGGTTTAATACAAACTTAATAAAATGAATTTCTACTGTTCTAATTTTCTAATTGAGTAATTTCTTTATGGAGTAAATTTCGCGATTGAAAACTGAAATTAGAATTGCTCCAATTATTTATTATGATTTTTTAAGGCGAAGAAATTAAAATCTATATTTGCCAAACAAACTATTGCGCATGAAGAAAGTCCTACTTTCAGTAATTATTACTTGCTCGTCTATTTTTTCCTTTTCTCAATACTTTTTAGGGCTTAGAGCCAGCCAGTATGGTGGAGTTACCAATGTTGGTTTCAATCCGGCAATTGCAGGAGACCGCCATCGCTTTGATATGACAATTATTGGTTTAGGAACTACTCTCAGCAATAACTATGTAGGTATAGATCCCAAAACGTTTTTGAAGAAGAACTACATCAATTCAGATCTTAATTTTCAGGAAACTTATATGCGGGAGCGCGTAAATGGCAAAAAGAAAAACATTTATGTAGGTACGCAAATTCAAGGACCGCTTTCTTTTATGTTCACCTTTGGTAAAAAGAAAGAAAACCATAAAAATGCTTTAGCTTTTACATGGAATATAAACACCGTTGTGAATGCCGATAATATGAGTGAAAAATTTGCTCGTATTGCTTATTGGGGTGTTGGCTATAAATCAGATTCTATTTCGCATTTCAATTATTTAGAAATGCACGAGAAGAATTTAAGCATTCAAGCAATGAGCTGGTTAGATTATGGCATAACCTACTCGCGTGAAGTTTACAACAAAGGCGATCATTATGTAAAAGTAGGCGGAACTTTAAAGTTTATTCAAGCAGTAATTAGTGGAAATGTAGTAATGAAAGATTTGAATTATCGTTGGCAAAACTACGATACACTTTCTATCTACAATACTTCGGCTAATTTAGATGTAAATTCTTTTGCGCCAACTTCTAAAGAATATTTTAGTGATGATAAAGGAGGTGATGTTGGTAATTATGTAAAAGATTTATTCAAAGTAAAAGATGGAGGATTTTCTGCTGCTGGTGATATTGCAGCAGTTTATGAATGGCGACCAAAGCGCGATAAGTATTTATATAAAATGGATGGTAAAGAATGGTATGATGTAGGCAAAAGTTTATACACTATCCAAGCTGGTTTTTCAATGACCGATTTAGGCAGAGTACGTTTTAAGCGTTCGGAATACAGCTATAATTTTGAGGTAAAAAAATTAGATTGGTATGTGAAAGATTTTAATGCTAATGATGGTTTGCAAAGTATTGGAGATACTATTCGTTCAACTCCGGGTTTTATTTTAAAGCCAACTAAATCTACATACACCATGTGGCTGCCAACCCGTTTTAATTTTTGGATAGACTATAATCCGGTTCATTTCTTTGGTATTCACGCATTGGCAAGTGTAGCTCCAAGAATGAATCCCGATAGAAGTGTTCACCACATTACAACTTTTTCATTCACCCCACATTTAGATTGGACTTATTTTGGTTTGTATCTTCCGGTTTCTTGTGATGTGCTGGGTAATGTAGGTTTTGGAACAACTGTAAGAATTGGACCGCTTATTATTGGCACAAGCGATTTATTAGGTTTAATGGGTGCTAAAAAGTTTATGTATAATGCAGATGTACATGTGGCTTTAAAAATTCCGATTCTTCCACGCAAACACCGCGATAGAGATAAAGATTTTGTTTCTAATAGATTAGATGAATGTAAGAAAGTGAAAGGAACTTGGGAAACAAGAGGTTGTCCTGATAAAGATGGTGATGGCATTACCGATACAGAAGATAAATGTCCTGATAATCCTGGTCCGAGAGCCACGCAAGGTTGCCCTGATAGAGATGGCGATGGTGTTTACGATATGAATGACGATTGCCCAGACGAAAAAGGATTGGCAGAACTTAAAGGCTGCCCCGATACTGATGGCGATGGAATTGCAGATAAAGATGACGATTGCCCAACTGAAGCTGGAACAGTAGCTTTAATAGGCTGTCCTGATAGAGATGGCGATGGCGTGGCAGATAAAGATGATGCATGTGTTGATGTGCCTGGCGATATTGCACACAAAGGCTGCCCTGATAGCGATGGTGATGGTTTGTATGATAACGAAGATGATTGCCCTCGTGAGGCAGGACCAAGTGAAAATAAAGGTTGCCCTTACAAAGATACCGATGGCGATGGTGTATTAGATAAAGATGATGATTGCCCAACTGTATTTGGAGATAAAGACAATAAAGGCTGCCCCAAGTTGGCTAAAAAAGAGTTGGAAATTATTAAGTATGCTTTTGAAAATTTAGAGTTTGAAACAGGGAAAGATGTGATACGGAAAACGAGCTATATTTCTCTAAATAGTTTAGCAAGTCTATTAGTTAGCAAGCCAAATTATGGGCTACAAATTGAGGGACACACCGATAGCGATGGTAAGCCGGAAAACAATTTAGTGCTTTCTCAAAAACGTGCAGAAGCGGTAAAAAGATATTTGATAGGAAAAGGTGTTGATGGATCTAAATTAGAAACCGCAGGCTATGGTGATACTAAACCAATAGCAGATAATAAAACGAAAGAAGGCAAGCAAAAAAACCGCAGAGTTGAAATGACGATAGTATTTAAGTAATACCCCAAAATTGTATAATTGATATTAGCCTCTGAAGTTGTAAAATTTCAGAGGCTTTTTTATGGTAATTTGAAGCTAAATTTTCACTTCTTTTATGTGCTTTTCAACTGCATTTGCTACTTGTTGTGCTAATTGCAATGCGCGGTAGCCATCTTCTATACTAATCGGGCTTGGTTTGTTTTGTGTTATACTTTTATGGAAAGATTCCAATTCCAACTTAATGGCATTTACATCTTGCTTGGTAAAACTTTGCATTGAAATAAATTTTTTACCTTCTGCAAGGTCAATTTCAAATGCAGGAATATCTGAAGAAGGCTTGCGCTGGTGCATTTTTAAAACATCAGTATTGCCTTTCAAAAAGTCAACTCCCAAATAAGCATTCTTTTGGAAAATCCTCATTTTGCGCATATTCTTCATCGAAATTCTACTTGCGGTAACATTTGCCACGCAGCCATTTTCAAACTCAATTCTTGCATTTGCTATATCGGGTGAAGCACTCACAATCGCTACACCACTCGCATAAACTCTATATACTTTACTTTTTACTAAACTCAGAATTATATCTAAGTCGTGAATCATTAAATCGTGAATTACGCTCACATCGGTGCCGCGTGGATTAAACTGTGCCAAGCGATGCACTTCGATAAACACAGGTTTTATTTTTGAAGAATCTAAAGAAAGCAAAGCTGGATTAAAGCGCTCAACATGACCTACCATAGCTTTAACTCCGGCTTCTTCTACAATTTTTAAAAGTTTTTTTGCCTCTTCTACAGTTTTCGTTACCGGTTTTTCAACAAAAAAATGTTTGCCTTGCTTAGCTGCTTTTACTGCCATTTCAAAATGCGCAGAAGTATTGCAAACAATATCTATTGCAGCAGATTCAGCTAAGAGTGCATCAAGGTTTTCAAATCTTTTTAGGGCTAAATTTTCTGCACTTGCAGCTGCCGCATTATCAGGATCGAAAAACCCTACTAATTCAAAACCTGAAATTTCTTTAAGGATTTTTGCATGAATTTTACCTAAATGCCCAACACCCAAAAGACCTATTTTTATTTTCTTTGACATGAAGTTTCAAAAGTGCAATAAAAATTCAAATTTTAATTTTGGAATTTCAGCAACATTCTAATTTCCTTATTCTATTAAACTTTTGTGAAATTAGAAATTCAATGTGCAGAAGTTTAGCCCAAGAATTTTTTAATTATTTAATTTAGCAGACAACAAATTATGAAGCATACATTGTTATTACTCTTGGTAGTTTTTATTTCTGCCACATCGTTTAAAACGCCTCAAACCGAAAAAGGCGAAATAAATTGGATAACTTGGGAACAAGCGCAAGCAGCACAAAAAGTGAAGCCTAAAAAGATTGTGGTAGATGTTTACACCGATTGGTGTGGTTGGTGTAAAAAAATGGATGCTACCACTTTTTCTCACCCGGAAATTGTGAAGTATGTAAACGAAAACTACTATGCAATAAAGTTTAATGCAGAGCAAAAAACTCCGATAACATTTAATGGAAAGGAATACAAATTTGTAGGGCAGGGAAGCAGAGGTTATCACGAATTAGCAGCTTTTATTTTAAACAACAAAATGAGCTATCCAACTACTGTTTATCTTGATGAAAAACTAAATATTCTCTCTCCTGTTCCTGGTTATTTGGAAGCGCCAACTTTTGAAATGATACTTACATTTTTTGCAAGTGAAGCATACAAAACCACTCCTTGGGAGCAGTATCAAAATACATTTAAAGGTAAGCTATAACTTTTGGAACAGTTTCTTACTCCAACTTTATTTTTACTACTTGGCTTAGCAGTTGGTTTTCTAAGTAGTTTGTTAGGCGTGGGCGGAGGAATTATTTTTGTACCACTCTTTACTCATTTTTTGCGCGAAGCAGGTGTTGAAGGCGATGTTTTAGTAAAATGCGTATTAGCAAATTCAATGCTTACCATAGTTTTTACAGGTGTTTCAGCAAGTTACAACCAATATAGGCAAGGAACATATTATCCTAAGCCGGTTTTGGCAACCGCAGCGGCAGGAGTTGTTTCTTCACTCTTTCTCACTTATTTAATTTCGGTTGGCGATTGGTATGATAAAGAGGCTTTTTCGTTCGTATTTATCGCTCTACTTTTGGCAGTTTCGCTACGTACTTTTTCAAAGCGAAAACCTCAAGAGTTTTCTTTTGATTTAAAGGAGATAAGTCTTTCAAAATTTTCGATAGTTGGTTTTGGCGCAGGAATTGTTACAGCGCTTTCAGGCTTAGGTGGTGGCATAATTATGGTGCCGGCTTTCAATTCTATACTTAAAATTGATATTAAAAAAGCGATATCTGTTTCCACAGGCGTAATTCCGTTTTTTGCCTTGCCGCTCACTATTTTTTATATGGCAAGTGAGCCGGATAGTTTTCCTGAATTGTTGCATATTGGACATATTGTTCCGCACTTTATTCTGCCGCTTGGCATTGGAATTTTAATCGCTTCAAAATGGGGCGTAAAAACAGGAAATAGAATTTCTGAAACTAAACTTAAAATGTTGATGTTGCTACTAATTTTAGTTGTTACTGCTAAAATGCTTTGGGAGGTTATTGTTCACTAAATTTATATTCGCTTCACATTATTTTTATGCAGATAAATGCTTGCATTAAGTTCGTAGCCGATAAGTAGCACAAAGGCATTTAGATTAAACCACATCATCAATAACATTATAGTTCCTATAGAGCCAAAAATGGTATTGTAATGGCTTAAATGAGTTACATAATAGGAGAAGCCAAGCGAAGCTAAAATGGATAAAATGGTTGCTACTGTTGCACCAGGAGAAATAAACCGATACTTTTTTTGTGTAGATGGACCATAGTAATAAATGAATGAAATAGAAAAGAAAAATAGCATTACGATAATAAAATATCGCAAGAAATTCACCAGGAAGTGTGTAAAGAAATTATCAATGTGCAGAAACGAAAATCCGTACCGAAATACTTCTTGCCCAACCACAATAAGCACAACAGAAAGCAGAAACATTATTACCAATAAAAGTGCAATTTTAGACGCCACAAAATAAGCGTGAATTGAAGACCGCTTCGTATAGTTTTCATACGATTTATCAAATGATGCCATCATGGCAATTACACCATTTGTGGCTAAGTAACCCGAAAGTAAAAATGAACCGGTCAAAAGGTCGCCACGCTTTTTTATTAAAGTTTCATTAAGCGTTCCAAAAATGAAATTGTAAAAATCCCCCGATGGTAAAACAGTGCGCAACAAATTTTCAATACTCTTTTCGTTTAAGGCTTCAATTCCTAAAAACGGAATAAGAGAAAAGATAAAAATTAGTGCGGGAAAAAGTGCTAAAAAGAAACTAAACGCAATAGATTTGCTCCGCATGGGCAATGAATTCTTTTTTATTTCAGCGATAAAAAAGAGCGCCACATCGTAAACCGCAACTCCATCAAAGCCAGGCAGAGTGATTGTTTTTACAAGCTTTTCCCAGTTTGCAATGAAAGGAAACTTGCGTTTTAATTTTTCATAAATCTCATTCATCGGTAGTCGAAAATAAAAGCATTATTGAATGAACAAAAAACTTAACTTGCCTTCATGCTTAAAATTGTAAAAGCTTCTGCCGGTTCAGGCAAAACTTACACCTTGGTAATGGAGTATTTAAAGTTGGCACTTCGCCATCCCAAAGAACATTTTAAAAATATTCTTGCCATTACTTTTACTAATAAAGCTGCCAACGAAATGAAGCAGCGCGTGTTGGAAAAATTAGAAGCACTCTCCACGCTTTCTGAAAAAGAAAAACACTTGATTGACTTTTTGTGCAGAGAACTAAATATAGAAACTAACGAGTTGAAAATACGCGCAGAAACTATGCTCCAAGCCATGTTGCACCATTATGCCGATATTGGAATTAGTACAATTGATAAGTTTACACATCAAGTAATTCGCGGTTTTGCTTATGAGCTAAAGCTAAATATGAATGTGGAAATTGAGATGGATACCGATAATTTACTTACACAGGTTGTTGAACTTTTATTAGAAGAAATTGAAGATGAAAACAACAACAGTAGCAATATAGAAAATAAAACTTTAAGCAAAGCACTAATTGAATTTGCATTAGATAAATTAGAAGATGGAAAGAGTTGGCATATTGAAGATGACTTAGTCAATTTTTCAAAAAATCTACTCCGCGATGACACTTTCATGCATCGCGAAGTGCTTGAAAATACTTCAATTGAAGCACTTACTAAGTTAAAAAAGGAGATTCGCGCTTTTATTAAAGATTTTGAAAAGAGATCTGATGATATTGCACTTGCAGCTATTAAGCTAATAGAAAGCAATGGTTTAACCGAGCAGGATTTCCCGCGAAAGAAAAATGGCCTAATGGGCTATTTTAAACAAGCTTACGAAAAGGGAATTAAATATGAAAATATTACAAATGGAAGTTCTTTCCATCAAGAAACAATTAACGACAATAAATGGGGCGATAACCCAAATCTTCATGCTATTAAAGATAAACTAACAGAGTATTTCAATCAACTTACTGCCATGTATGCTAAAGAAGCACAAGAGATTTTTTTAGCACAACTTATTTTGAAAAATATTTTTCCTTTTATGCTTTTGCATGCAATTAGCAAGATGCTGAAGAGCTATAAAGAAGAAAATAGCTTGATGCTCATTGGCGAATTTCAACACCTTGTTTTTAGCGAAGTGAAAGACCAGCCTGTTCCTGTAATTTATGAGCGTGTTGGCAGCAAGTACAGTAATATTATGATTGATGAGTTTCAAGACACATCAGTAATGCAATGGCACAATCTTTTGCCACTTATTGATAATGCCGTAGCAGATATGAATGAGTGTTTAATTGTTGGCGATGCCAAGCAGGCAATTTATCGTTTTAGAGGTGGCGAGGTGAAGCAATTTTCGATGTTGCCATACATTTTTGGAAGCGATAAAGATGCTGTGTTGAAAGAGCGTGAGATAAACATATTGAATCATCAACCAGAATTGGAGAATTTGGAATATAATTTTCGCAGCCGTGAAAATATTATAGACTTCAACAACCGCTTTTACGAGTTTGCAAAAGCACGACCGGAACTAAAAGATAAAGACGCATACGCCAATCATGAGCAAAAGAATGGATCGAAAAAAACAGGTGGAAATGTTATCATTTCTTTTGTTGAAAAGGACAAAGACGCTGAAGTAGATATTCGTCTTATTCAAACAGAAAAATATATTAGAGAAGCACTTGCAAAGCAGTATAGCCAGCGCAATATTGCAGTATTAGTTGAAGATAATAAAACAGGCGCCCAAATTGCATCGTACTTGATTGAGCAAGGATTAAATGTGGTTTCTCCAGAGAGTTTATCAATTGCCGAAGCTAATTCCGTACAGTTGTTAACTACCGCTTTAATGTATTTGCATCGCAACGATGATTTAATTATTCGTGCAAATTTGCTCTTTTCATTACAGCGAAATTTTAGTCCTGAATTTGATGTTTCTAAAATCTCTACACATGGCAGTAGATTTACCTTTGAAGAGCGTGTTAGTAAGGTCATTCACCAGCCATTTAAGTCTTCTGAATTGCAAGAGTTGCGGTTATACGATTTGATAAATAAACTTGTTTCTCTCTTTAGTTTAAACCTAAGCAACGATCCATTTGTGCAGTTTTTCTTAGATGAAGTATTAGCATATACTCAAAAATTCACAGCAAATATTCAGCTCTTTTTGGAGTGGTGGGAAAAAGAAAAGAAGGACAAAAGCATTGTTTATCCTGAAACTTTAGATGCTGTTCGCGTAATGACAATTCACAAATCGAAAGGATTGGAATTCCCTGTTGTAATATTGCCAGATGCAGATTATAGCACTATATCTAAAGGAAAACAGGCTTGGGTTAAAATTGACAAACCATATTGCAAAGGCATAAAAGAATTTTTATTACCAGTTGAAAAAAAGCTTAGTGAGACTTCGCTTGCCTCGGTGTACGAAAAAGAAAAAGAAGACAGTTTTCTGGAGCGCTTAAACTTGATGTATGTTGCCACAACTCGCCCAACTGATTTACTGTATATTATCACTACCGCAGTTAAGAATGTAAAAAAAGTAGATAGCGAAATTTCAAGTTTAGGTCGCTTGTTTCATTATTTCAAAGAACAAGAAAATCCCAAAAGTGTTGAAGAAAATAGTTTTGAATTTTATGAAGACAACACGCTCAAAAACTTAACCAAAGAGCCTGATTTGAACGACCAAATTACTTTGTTCCAAGTTGGTGAAAATGTTGTAGCAACAGGCGATTCCGTTTTACAAGTGCGTACAAATCCACGATTGAAATGGCGACAATCTAAGTTAGATGATATTGCTTATGGCAATTTATTACACGCATTGCTTAGCAAAATAAAATATGCTGATGAAGTAGAAAAAACAGTGCAGTTATTTTTAGAAACAGAAACGCAAACAAGTGAAATACAAGAGCGTTTACTCAAAGATATGAACGCAATAGTTCAACACCCTGAAATTCAAAAATATTTCAAATTACCTTATGAAATATTTAATGAAACAGGCTTGAGTATTGGTGGAGATTTGAAGTTTGCAGATAGAGTAATGTTAGATAGAACAAAAAATTCAGTTTGTATTATTGATTACAAAACAGGCGAAGAAAAAGCAGAACACAAAGCTCAATTAGAAAACTATAAAAGTATTTTTGAGCAACTTGGTTTTGAAACAGAAAGAGCGATTTTATTCTATACCCAAACCAAACATATTTTAAGCGTATAAAATGAATTTTTTAAGTACAGTTGCCGATGAAATTGTTGCTAAGAATGACATAAACCTTAGCAATCTTCATATTATTTTGCCAACAAATCGCGCTTGCTATTTCTTTAGAAAAGCATTGGTGGAAAAGAATAAATTATTGTGGCTTCCTACAATTTCAACACTCAGTGATTGGGTGGAGAAAATGTCGGGGCTAAAGAAAATAGCCACTTTAGATGAAATATTTTTATTACACAGTATTTACTTACAAAGTGGAAGAGCAGAATCATTAGATGAATTTCTACCATTAGGAAGAACATTATGTAGCGACTTTGAAGAATTAGATATGCACGCAGTTCGTATGGAAAAGTTTTTTCGCGACTTACGAAATTTAGCTTCCATGAAAGTGTATGAACCTGCAACAGAACTCACTTCTTCACAATTAGATTATTTAAAATTCTGGGAAAGATTCGAGAAATTATATACTGAATTAAGAGCCCAACTTTTAGCCGAAGACAAAGCCAATTCAGGAATGATGTTTCGATTGGTAGCCGATAAAATTGAAAGTATTTCAGAAGGATTAAACAACTTTTATTTTATTGGTTTTGATGGCTTAACCAAAGCTGAAGAAACAATCATTAAGCATTTGCATATTCATAACAAAGCGCAAGTTTTTTGGGATACCGATGCTTGGTATGTGAAAGATGCGGAGCGCGAAGCTGGTTACTTTTTTAGAAAGTATTTTAAAACTTGGAAAGGCAATATGCCTTACTGCGAAAACAATTTGCTTATAGCTAAAAAAAATGTTGAAGTGATAAGTGTAGCACGAAGCGTTGGGCAAGCAAAAGTAGCGGTGGAACTAATTACAAATCGGCTAAAACTCACTGATAACAATGCTATAAATACAGCGATTATTTTACCCGATGAAAAACTGCTGCAACCATTGCAATATCTCTTGCCTTCAACCTTATCAAGCTATAATTTAACGATGGGTTTGCCGGTGTCGCGCTCTGTTTCCGGTGAGTTTATGCTGTTGCTTTTTAAATTGCACGAAAGCGCAGAGCGGCTAGCAACTCGCACTAAAAAACATAAACTTTACTTTAAAGATGTAGTTGCACTTTTTCAGCATCCTTTTTTAAAAGTGTTTGCAAAAGAAAATGAGTTGCACCAAACAATCGAAGAAATTAGAGCAAAGAATATTGTTTTTATTCCAAAGTCTTTTTTTGAAAAGAAGGAAGATTTATTTATTGAAAATATTTTGGATTCAATTTATCACAGCAGCGACACTTCTGTTTATTTAAGCCAAATTTCAAGGATTGTAAATCTGCTCATTGATAAATTTAAACGAGTAGAAAGCAGAGAAATTGAGTTAGAGTTTTTGTTGAAAATTTCTGATGCAGTTGCTGCGGTGTCAAAACCTTTGTTGGGAGCAACTATTCAACCGAAAACCATACGTGCGTTGCTAAGCGATGAGTTTAAAAATTATCGGGTATCGTTTGAAGGCGAGCCTGCAAAAGGTTTGCAAATTATGGGTCTGATGGAGTCGCGTTGCTTAGATTTTAAAAATGTAATTATCCTTTCTACAAACGAAGGCAATATTCCATCGGGCAAATCAACCCAAAGCTATATTCCGCATCCATTGCGAAACGAGTTACTGTTTTCTCACACGCAAAGAGATGCAAAAACCGCTTATTTGTTTTATCGCTTATTTCATAAAGCCGAAAATGTTTTCCTGCTCTACGATACCGAAGGCAATAGAATGGGAGGCGGAGAAAAGAGCAGATTTATTCTTCAACTCCAGTATGAATTGGCAAAGCAAAACACCAAGTTTTCAATTAAAGAAATGGTGTATAGTGTTGCACCACCAGAAATTAAAATTGCTGAGCCGATTATTGTAGAAAAGAATGAAGCACTTCAACAAAAAATTAAAGACAATGTAACTTATGGACTTTCGCCTTCTGGTTTAAGTACCTATATCAACTGTTCCTTACAGTATTATTTTCGATATGTAGCAGGTTTAAAAGAACCTGAAGATATTGAGGAGAATATGGAGAGTAACACGATGGGAACGGCTATTCACCATGTTTTGGAAGTGTTGTATAAAGAAAATATCGGAAAAGAAATTTCTGCGGAATGGGTTGAAACAATTCGCAAGGATAGCGCCTTAATTACTACTTTATTGAAAGAAGGATTTAGCGAAAAGTTTGATGAAGAAGCCTTGCTATATGGAAAAAACAACCTTCAATTCCGTTTAAGTTTAGAAATGATTTATTCCTTTTTGGCAAATGAAAAAAGACGAATTGAAGAAGGACAAAAGATAAAAATTGAAGCACTTGAAACACCTTTAGAAACTACTTTTGGCGTAGCCGGAATGCCGGTAAAAATTAAAGGTTTTGCCGATAGAATTGAAACACAGAATAATGTGCTTACTATAGTTGATTTTAAAAGTGGGAAGGCAAAAAATGTAATTCTAAAGGAAGAAGAGGTAGCCATAATAACAAATGAGCCTGCTTTACGGGTTCAATTTCAACTATTAATTTATGCCTGGACTTATTTGCGCATGAATCCGAATTTGAAACAATCAATTCAATCTGGAATATTTTGGTTGCAGAAAACAAGTGATGGTTTTGATAATTTAACCATAGAAAGCAATTCTCTATTAAATGAAAATATTCTTCAACCATTTGAAACAGAACTAAAAAAGCTATTGGAAGATTTGCTTAATCCCGATAAGCCATTTGTGCAAGCGGAAGATATTGAGCGCTGTAAATATTGCCCGTACAAGCAAATTTGCAAGAGAGGGTAATTTGTCCGGAATAAATATTTGGCAATTCAGTAATAAAAGCTATTTTCGCAGCCCGCAAATTAAAAATCGCGGATATTTCCCAACACTTAAATTAGACTTTAAGAAATGGCAGTAAAATTAAGATTGCAAAGACATGGTCGCGGAAAGCGTCCTTTTTACCACATCGTGGCAGCCGATAGCCGCTCGCCTCGCGATGGAAAACTTATTGAACGTATCGGAGATTACAATCCGCTTACACAACCTGCAACTATCAACTTAGACGTTGAAAAAGCAGTTAAATGGCTTCAAAACGGTGCAGAATACACCAATACCGTTTACGCTATTTTAAAGTACAAAGGTGCTTTTGTGAAGAAACATTTTTTACGCGGTGTAACCAAAGGGATTTTTTCTGCTGAAGTAGCTGAAACAAAATTCCAAGAGTGGTTGGCAGCGCACGAAAATGCGGTGCTTGACCACCAACGCAAACAGCATAAAGCTAAAACTGATATTGCAGCTAAGCTTTTAGGTGAAGAAACTAAAAAACGTGAAGACCGCGATCGCAAACGCGCAGAAGCATTAGCTGCTGCACAAGCTGCTCCGGCTGAAGAAACATCTGAAAACACAGCAGCAGAAGCAACAGAAACTCCTGCAGAATAAAATTACTACCTTGTGGAAAATAACTTCACAACAGTAGGAAAAATTGGAAAGCCTCACGGAACAAGTGGGGCTTTTAATTTTTCGCTACATTTTGAAATGGCAAGCGATGAATTGCCACCTGCTTTTTATGTAAATTCTGCCAAAGATATTTTGCCCTATTTCCCGATGGAAGTAAACTTCAAAAACGATACTTCTGGTTTTATGTTTTTTGAAGGTATTGAAACCAAAGAGCAATCTGCCGCGCTTGCAAATGCTTCGTTAATGATTAAAGAAGCCGATTTTGATAAGTATTTTATTCGAGAAGAAGAAGAAAACTTTGATGGTTTTGAGGTAGAAGATAAAGTACTTGGAAATCTTGGCAAAGTAATTGAAACTACAGATAACACAGTTCAAACCGTATTGTCAATTTTGGTGAATGGTAAAGAAGTGATGTTCCCTTTGGTTGATGCTTTTGTAATAAAAGTAGATTATACAAATCAAAAGTTATTTTTGAATTTGCCCGAAGGCTTAATAGAAGCCTACACCCAACATAACGAAGAGCGCGATGAGGATTGATATTATTACCGTTTTGCCTGAACTGTTGGAAAGCCCGCTCAATCATAGCATTATGAAAAGGGCGAAAACTAAAGGCTTGCTGGAGGTGAATTTAATTCAGCTAAGAGATTTTACAACCGATAAACACAATACGGTTGATGATTACCAATATGGAGGTGGAGCAGGTATGGTGATGATGTGTGAGCCAATTGCAAAGTGTATTGAACAACTGAAAAGCGAACGCCACTACGATGAAATAATCTACATGACTCCCGATGGTGAAACCCTTACACAGAAAAACTTAAACGGCTTTTCACTACTTAAAAATATTATTATTCTTTGTGGACATTACAAAGGAATTGATGAGCGCATCCGGCAGCTTTATATCACAAAAGAAATTTCTATTGGTGATTATGTGTTGTCTGGTGGAGAATTAGCTGCTGCGATACTTGTTGATGGCATTGGTCGCCTGTTGCCAGGTGTTTTAAATGATGAAACTTCTGCACTCACTGATTCGTTTCAAGATAATTTATTGTCGCCTCCGGTTTACACGCGACCGCCTGTTTTTAACGGTTTAGCTGTGCCGGAAATTTTACTTTCGGGGCATGAATTAAAAATTCAAGAATGGCGCTACGAGCAAGCAATTGAGCGAACAAAAACAAGAAGACCAGATTTGTTAAAGGATTAGTATTTTTTAGAAACAATAAACAGAAAAAGTATTTTTATACTTTAATTATTCAAGCAAATATGAGTATTACAAAAGAACAAGTAATTGACGCACTTAGAACAGTTGATGATCCTGATTTTAAGAAGGATTTAGTAACGCTAAATATGGTGAGCGATGTAGAAGTAGTGGGAAATAATATTCGCTTTAGAGTAACTTTAACCACGCCCGCTTGTCCGCTAAAAGAGAAAATAAAAAAAGATTGCATGAACGCGGTTTCTGCAATTGCTCCAGGCTATGATATAGATATTGTGATGGACGCGCAAGTAACAAGTATGCGCAACCCCAATATAAATATATTGCCAAGTGTGAAGAATATAATTTGTGTTGCTTCCGGTAAAGGTGGTGTAGGCAAATCTACTGTGAGCATAAGTTTGGCGCTCACTTTAGCCGCACAAGGTGCTAAAGTTGGGTTAATTGATGCTGATATTCATGGCCCCTCTATTCCGCTAATGTTGGGCGTGAAAGGAAAAAGACCGGAAGTGCGCATGGTGAAAGACAAGCACTATATTATTCCTTTGGAGGCGCATGGCATCAAAATACTTTCAATCGGTTTATTGGTTGATGAAAGGCAAGCTGTGGTTTGGCGTGGTCCGATGGTAACTTCTGCTTTAAAACAATTTGTTACCGATTGCCTTTGGGGCAAATTAGATTATTTGGTTGTAGATATGCCTCCCGGAACCGGTGATGTGCATTTAACCATGGCGCAAACAGTGAATGTTTCAGGCGCTGTAATTGTTACCACTCCACAAGAAGCAGCATTAACCGATGCCAGAAAAGCAGTTTCTATGTTTAGAATGCAAGGGATAAACGTGCCTATTTTTGGAATAGTTGAAAACATGTCATATTTCACTCCGCCTGAATTGCCGGATAATAAATATTACATTTTTGGGAAAGACGGAGGTAAGCGGCTTGCTGATGAATATGAAGCGCCTTTTTTGGGCGAAATTCCTTTAATACCAAGCATTCGCGAAGCCGGAGACGAGGGTTTGCCCGCTGTTCGCGATATTAATTCACCTGCAATTATTCGTGAATCGTTTGATAAAATTGCTGCGGAATTAGCTCGTATAATTTCAATAAAAGCTGCTGAAAGAGCACAAGCACAACCGCAAGAAGCAACAACTTAAAGAAGTGGAATTGGAATTTTTTTTTCTAATTTTTTAGAATAGCTTCCCTATTTGGTGGTCGCCTTTCTATTTGCCACTTAAAACTTTTAAGATAATATTGGTCTTGTGGCAACTGCTTGATTGGTGTAAATACAGCTTCCGGTTTCTTTACAAAAGTTATTTTCTGCATTTTTTTATTTCCAAAATACATCCACATCAGTGCGCAAGTAGCGCGATTTGCGCCCATTATTTTTCCATTATCTTCTTTGCCGTAGTAAAGGCTTTCTGCATTTTGAACCACTTTCACTTTGCTCAATTCTGTTTCTACAAAATAGCCGAAAATATTTTTCCCTTTCACCTGGTCATAAAAACCATGAGCACTTGGAGAAACAATAAATCCGTTGCGCATCATCTTCAACTCATCGGGCTTTTTATTTTTCACCGCAAGAAAAATAGTATCGGCAGTCATTTGAATGCTGTCGTTCCAAATCACAGGCGATTGGTGAAAGCGAAACATAGAATCGGCAAACGAATAATACAGCGAATCGCACACGCCCTGCATGCCTTTCATGTACATGCGCACTTTGTGATAAGCATAAAAAATTCGAGTACTGTCTGTTTCAGAAACGGTCAGGCTTTTGAGCGTATCAGCAGTGAGGAAAAGCGAATCATTTTCTAATTTGTAAATAAGAACCGGATGCTGCGTAGCTTTAATGTATTGTCGTCCTTCAATGTACTCGCCATAGTTTCCAATTATTGAAACTTCCATTGAGCTATCGCGCCATTCAAAATTTTTATAGCAACGCCCAAAACCTTTGCCACGTTCGTAATATAAGCTATCGGTAAAAAGCGCTTGTGGAGCATTGTTTACCACCGTTCCTTTTCCGAAAGCGGCAATATCATTTTTACTATCAAACCAGCCTGAAGTACATTCAATATTGCTCTCTTTATTCACAATTTTAGTTGCGCCAAAAAAGTAAGCAATATCCGTTCGCATATCATAGTGAAGTGTATCAGAAGTAAGGTTGTAATTCGGGTCGTTTATCACCACATCATTGCGAAAGTGAATCATGTTTGTTTCAGAAAAAAAGTAACCCTTTTGGCTCGTAATCACCGATTCATTTCGCAAGATTTTTCCACCTGTGGTGTAGTAAGAAGTTTTGGTAGCCGAATTATAGAAAAGTTCATTTGAAAGCAAAGTCATGTTTGGCGTAGTGAGTTTCACATTTCGCTGTAAACGCGCAGTTCTATTATTCCCTGTGTAGAACAATACATCACTATAAGCATTCACCGTATCTTGTTGAATATGCACATGTCCAAACGCATCAACCGAGTTGGAATCGCGCTGAATTTTTGCACTGTCGCAAAACATTAAAACGTCATCTTGTTTAAGTTGTACATCGCCCGAAAGCACGGTATATTTTTTACCATCGGTTTCTAAATAGCGTAGCAAATCAGCATGTATTATTTCTACTTCTTTAGTTTGCTCTTGTGCGTTTGCACAGTTGATAACAATGCTATTGAAAACAATAAGCGCAAAGAGAAAAAACAAATCTTTCCTTCTCTCGTGAAATATTTTCATTCCGCAAATTTGAAAAAAATATGACAGCAGTCAGCAAGAGTTTTCATTTCTTTATCTTTAATTTGTACAGATTGCATTAAAGCAAATTTTATCATGACAAAAAATACGCCTTACTCAGATTTTACCCAAGTAATTCCACAACTCGACAATCAATTTACTGACGATACTTTTCTTCAAGATTACTTAAAAAGATACTTACCTGCCGATGCCTTAAATAAAATATCGCCCGACCTCCATAATTTTGGCAAAAGGGTAGCGAAAGAATTTTTAGAGTGGGCTTGGGACGCAGAACAAAACAATCCTGAGCTTACACAATATGATGCTTGGGGAAACCGAATTGACGAAATAAAAGTTTCGCAAGGCTGGTTAAATTTAGAACGTGTAGCTGCCGAAGAAGGATTGGTAGCAATAGGCTACGAGCGTGAGTTTGGCGAACATTCGCGGCTTTATCAATTTGTAAAGTTGTATCTCTACACTCCTTCTTCTGCAATTTATTCTTGTCCTTTGGCAATGACCGATGGCGGTGCAAAATTGATAGAAGTTTATGGTGATGAATATTTGAAAGGTGAAATTTTTAAAGGCCTAACCTCGCGCGACCCAAAACAATTTAAAACCAGCGGGCAATGGATGACCGAGCGCACCGGAGGCTCAGATGTTTCCCGCTCCATGACCATTGGCGAAAAACAAGAATCGGGTGAATATATTTTGCGAGGGCACAAATGGTTTACCTCTGCCATCACTGCAAATTCAGCTTTCACTTTAGCTTCAACAGAACAACCCGAAAATGGGCAGCGCGCACCACTTTCGCTTTTCTTTTTGCCTATTAGAAATGAAGATGGAAGCCTAAATGGCATTGAAGTTGAAGCGCTAAAAGACAAACTCGGCACACGCGCTTTGCCTACAGCGCAACTTAGGCTCACAGGCACTCGTGCGCACTTGGTAAGCGAAAAAGGAAAAGGCGTTCGCAGCATTGCTACGCTCTTTAATGTTACCAGAATTTACAATGCCGTAAGTGCCGTTTCGTATATGCGCAGAGCGTATGCGCTATCTAAAACTTTTAGCACTACGCGCGAAGCTTTTGGCAAAAAAATAGACCAACACGTGTTGCACAAAAAAACACTGCGCGATATGGAAATTGCATATCAAAGCAATACAATATTGGCTTTTTTCCTTACTCAACTTTTAGGTAAAGAAGAGTGTAATAAAGCTACTGAAAATGAAAAATTACTATTGCGTTTTCTTACACCTGTTGCCAAACTTTTCACCGCAAAAGAATCTATAAAATACGCATCGGAACATATTGAAGTTTTTGGTGGCGTTGGTTATTTAGAAGATAGCCAAGTGCCTGTGATGCTTCGCAATGTGCAAACACTAAGTATTTGGGAAGGCACAACCAATGTGCTTTCGTTAGACATGCTTCGCGCAGCCGAAAAAGAAAATGGCTTTGAAGTTTTTCAGGCTTTTGTAAAGCAGCAATTAAACGATTGCACCGCTTCTGAATTGAGCGCGCAAAAAGAACTGATTCAGCAGAAATTAAATGTACTTTTCAACTTTATGCAGCAAATAAAAAACAAAGAGGAATTGGTTGCCGCATCAAGAGATATTGCCTTTTATATTGCAGAAGCTACTATTGCTTTACTTTGGTTAGATTTTCTAAAACAAAATCCTGAAAACAAAAACTACCAGCAAGCGCTTACCTATTGGGCAAAATACAAAATGAACGAAGCAAGCTTAGATGCTGCAAAGGTTTTAGGCTTAGTATAAATTACATTGCTACCACCTTATTCCGCTCAAATACTTTGCGGGAATTAAACCAATAAACCCAAAGGGAAACAAAGCAGGCGGCAGCCGTAAATAAATACATATTGGCAAAGCCGAAACCATCGGCTAAGTATGCACCAAACAACATTCCGATTCCGATACCCAAATCGAAACCGGTTAAATATGTGGAGTTAGCCGTACCCCGTTTTGAAGCGGGTGCCATATTGATATAAATTGTTTGCAGTGCCGGAAAAAGGGTTCCATAGCCAATACCAATTAAAAATGCAGCAAAGCAGAAATAGTAAATACTATGCAGCAAAGCGAAACACACAAAGCCAATGGTAATAAGCATTAGCGCAAACATCATCACCACGTGTAAATGACCTTTATCTACAATTTTTCCCGATGTAACTCGTGAAAGAATAATACCTAATGCCAAAAACAAGAAAAACAATCCCGAATTATGAATACCAATTTCTTTGCCATATAAAACTGCATAAGCAACTAAAGTTCCCCATCCAAACGATAGAAAAAGTTGATTGATTAAAATAGGAATACCTTTTATCAAAATAAATCTATCGAAAGAAATTGGCTGTACTTTTTCAGGTTTTCTACGCAAGGGAACTTTAAGCAACGCAACTACTAAAACAGATAAAATTCCCATGAGTAACGCACAAGAAATTAAAACATGAAAACCATAAGTGTCATAAATATTCACTGCCATGTAAGGTGCAATTGCCATTGCAATATTTGAGTTCACACCAAAATAACCAATGCCTTCGGAGCGCCTCGAAGCAGGAATTATATCAATGGCAACCGTATTTGCCGAAACTGTTGCCAAACCCCAAAATGCACCATGAACAAAGCGCAGTAAAACAAAAAATAAAATGGTGGCAGCAAAGTAATAACCAATAAATGCCCCAACAAAAAGTGTGATACCAATTAAGTATAATGGCTTTCGAGCATAAGTATCCACTAAAAAGCCACAAAAAGGACGAACAAACAAAAGTGCTAAAGCATAAGAAGAAAGTACAATTCCAATTTTAGAAGCTGGCACATTCATCTCTTGCGCCAAATAAATTGGAATGGTTGGCATTAAAAGATTAAAAGCGCATGAAAAAAGAAAATATGCTAAACACGCGATAATAAAATTGCTACTCCAAAGTTTATCTTTCATCTTTTAATGCTACTAAAAGCAAAAGCCAAAAGTAATTGAAGATAACTCACGTTTGCACTAAAATATGTTGCACAAAATTCAATATTGGTAAAATATTATTCCGCATCGCTATCGCCTTGGAATAGCTGCTTTTCAGGAACAATATTCACTAAATCACCATCTTTCAAATCTTTTGAAATGGCCTTGAATGGTGCTTTTACCACCCCCCAATTTTCTTTCAAGCCTTCGCTAATTTCAATGTATCCTGCATCTTGAATGCCTGTTTTCACCTCTACGGCACGAACAGTTTTACCATCGGTAACAAATACAATTTCCGATACCTTTTTCTTTTGCTGAAGGGCATCATCGCCTTTGGTTTCTGCATCGCTCAATCGTTTTGCTTTTGCGGCTTCATCTTCGCGAATGGTAACCGATTGAATTGGCACAGCCAACACGCCTTGTTTTGAAGCAGTTTTAATATCAACCGTTGCACTCATGCCAGGGCGAAACGGATAGCGAATACCACGCTCCATATCAATCAATTCTTTGTAAGAATCTTTAAGCAATTTAAGTTTAACCGTAAAGTTTGTGGCTTGAGAAGCAAGAAGCGAAGTAGCTGAAGAGCTATATGCCACTTGTGTTACAGCAGCTTTAAATTTCTTTCCCAAATAAGCATCAACTTCCACATCGGCAGTGTCACCAACGTGCACTCGCAACACATCGTTTTCATTCACATCTACTTGAATAAGCATATTATCTAAATCGGCAACACGTATAATTTCAGTTCCCGTCATTTGCGCAGTACCAACCACACGCTCACCAAGTTTCACATTTACTAAACTCACAATACCGCCAATTGGCGCATAAATTTTAGTTTTCTTCAAATTATCTTTGGCTTGTTTTACTTGTGCTTCGGCACTTGCCACATTAAAATCAGAAGCATTTACTTGCTCTTGAGCTGATTTAAAAGCGGAAGTTGCCTGCTCTAATTGCAATTTGAAGTTTTCAAATTCGGCATCGGCAATTACTTTTTGTTCGTGTAAAGTTTTGTTTCTATTGAATGTAATTTTTGCTTGATTATACTGTGCTTGTGCCTGAATTAAACTTGCTTTTGCACTACTTCGCGAAGCTTTAATTTGATTGAGAGATGCTTCGGATTGTGTAACTACAGATTCATAAATTGATGGATTGATTACTGCTAACAATTCTCCCTTTTGTACAGAATCGCCTTCTTTCACATTCAGTTCAATTACCTCACCACTTACTTCGGAGCTTAACTTTACTTCGCTTAATGGCACTAATTTTCCGCTAGCAGTAACGGTTTCAGTAATGGTTCGTTTTTCTACTTTTTCCACAGCAACTTTTATTCCTGCTTTGCTGCCAATCCAACCCATTTTCTTGGCTCCTACTGCAAACAGCAATAACACAGCTACCGCAATTCCTACCCATAAAAGTGTTTTGTTGTTTTTCATAATTACGAAAGTTATTCGAGAGTAATTTTCTTTCCTTGATAAAAATCCAATACTTTTTGTTTGAACACAAAAGTGTATTTCGATTGCAGCATTTGCGATTCTGCAATAACCATATTGGTTCTAATTTTTTCAAAATCAAATTGCGAAAGCATACCATTATCAAAACGTGCTTTGCTTGCTTCATACGATTGCTTGGCAGCATCATAGCTTTTTAGCGAAGATTTAAAAGACTGCGAAGCCGCACGAGCATTGGTAAATGCTTCTGTTACTTGTTGATTCAGTTGGTTTCTTTTATTCTCAAATTCCAACTTTTTAGATTCTAATTGAATGCGCGAAACTTGCTCGTTTGTGAACCTTTGTCCTTTGCCTAAAATCGGAATATTTAAAGAAATACCAGCCATTTTTCTCAAGCTCTGTTTTAGCTGATCGCCAAAAGGAACTAACTTGTAATCTTTCGGTACTACTTGCGGAAAAATTCCACCGATATAAGTTGTATCAAACGCTGTTGGGCGTTTAGTTTGGTCAGAAAAGTTGCTGCCTAAACTTCCAAAAACAGAAATAGTTGGGCTAAACGCACCACGAGAAATTTTCACTGATGTGAGTGCACTTTGAATACGTGCTTCCGCAGCTTTTATTGAAGGCTGCGTAGCTAAAGCCGCTTTAAAAATTGAATTGAATGATTGAGATGAATCAAAAGAAAGTGTAGCCGCATTTACCATTGGGGTTTCTAATTCAAAACCACTTTCTGCCGGAATGAGTAAAAGATTCTTCAAACTCACAACCGACAAATCTATTTGGTTCATGGCATTGGTAATGTCCACTTCATTTCTGGCTTTCTGTGCTTGCAATTCCAGCAAAGCAGATTCGGGTAAAGAGCCGCTGCGCACACGTTTTTCAGTAGCAGAAACTTGTTCCAACGTAAGCTGTAATTGTTTTTCCGCAACTTTTAAAATTTCCTTTGCCAACACTACATTTAAAAATGAAGAAGTAACCGCCAGCACCGCATTATTCTTAATATCTTCGGCATCAAATGTTGCGGCAGCTAAATCACTTTTCGATTTTTGAATACCATAAATTTGTTGCAATCCGGTAAAAATCGGCATTGATGCTTGAATGTTTCCGGTAATGGTTTGCAAACTTCCTTCAATCACCGAATAGGTAAACATATTTACTGAATTACCCACGCTGATATTGTAACTCGCACTTGCATCAATGCTTGGCAAAAAAGTGCTTAAATAACTCTGCGTAACTTGCTTTTCAGAAATCTTTTTTTGAAGCTGTGCTTGCTTTACACTTATATTGTTATCTAAAGCGTATTGAATACATTTTTCTAAATTCCATGCTTGAGCATTAGAGAAAAAAGGTAGTAGTAAAAAAAACAGTGGTAATAATAACTTCACTAATATTAGTTATATGATTTTACACAAAAGTAAAAGCCTTACCCAAAGTGTATAAATTATTTTCAACTTTTTGCTTTTGCAATAATTTTTTTGGTGCTAAAATCGTATTTCAAAACTGGTAAAATTTACCACTTCGGCTTGGGTAATTAAAACCTCTTCAACCTGTGAAAGTGGGCTTCCTTGCTTGCAAAGTTCCACAAATTGTCCCATGGTGTTTTCATCGCTTTCTGCTTCAATATATACACTTCCACTTGGCAAATTTTTCACCCAACCTTTTACTTCTAATTTTGTTGCTTGCTCTTGAATAAACTTGCGAAACCAAACGCCTTGCACTTTTCCTTCAACCGTTATTTTGCAATGAATTTTAGGCTGCATTTTAACTCACCGGATTAAGCGAAATACTGAAAATCTTATATTGATTCAAATCGCGCTCGTAGTAGAATTTATCTAAAGCTTCATACATATTTAAAGCTCTGAAATATGAAGTCTGCAACTTGTTCTCTCCTACTTTCATCCATTGCACTGTCATGCTATTTTCATGATGGTAATTGGTTTGGATATATTCCAACATTTTACGCAGTGCATCTGCCTTATCAATACCAGTGGTGCTATGAAACAGAAACGATTGTTCGTGTTTTGGGTTTACAGTAACCATATCGAGTTTCACGGTATCGTTACGTTGTTTAAAATTAAACACAATATTCTCCTGCACCATTCCCAAAAGAGCGGTAATATCACTTTGTAATCGCGCTACTTCCACATTTGAATCGTGCTGCAACATTTATAGTTTCTTCGCTATTTCATCAACAATACCGTACTCCTTAGCTTCTTCAGCATTCATCCAATAATCACGGTCAAAATCTTGCATCACACGATCAAAATTTTTACCACAATTATCTGCTAAGATTTGGGCACTTAATTCTTTTGTTTTTTGAATTTGATGTGCCGTAATTTCAATATCAGTTGCTTGACCATACATTCCGCCCAACGAAGGTTGGTGAATCATTACCCTTCCATTCGGGAAAATAACGCGCTTACCTTTTGTGCCGCCACTTAAAAGTATTGAACCCATTGAAGCAGCTAATCCCATACAAATAGTATGAACCGGTGAGCTTATCAACTTCATGGTATCGTAAATTACCATGCCACTTGTTACCACTCCTCCCGGAGAATTTATATAAAAGAAAATTTCTTTTCCCGGGTCAATTGCTTCTAAATAAAGAAGTCTGTTTACTACTTTTTCTGCTGATTCATCATGCACCGGTCCCCACAAAAACACTTTGCGCTGCTCGAGAAATTTATTATCAAATTTCATTAAGCCACCTGCAAATTTTTCAAGTGTTTCATCTGGTTTGCCTGGTTTTTCAGGCTCTTCATTTAATATGCTATTCATCATTATTTTAAAAATAGGTTCCAAACCTAAACCAATTTTTGAGTTGAAAAAATTTATTGTGTTTGAATTGACGAATGCTATGCTAAAAAATTGTTTAAACAGAGGAATTGCCCCCACTAACTCTTACTGAAATAAAATTAACTTTGTGGAATTAGATTTTGAATGAAAACTGCTTTAAAACAAAACAACAAAAACAAATTTGGGCAATACTTTACACCAAAAGTAGTGGCTGATTTTATGATTGACTTGGCTGATGTTTCCACCGATGCTAAAATTTTAGAACCTTCGTGTGGCGAAGGCGTTTTCTTGGAAATTCTGCAACAAAAAGGCTACAACAACTTAACAGCTTTTGAAATTGACGAAGATTTAGCAACCGATTTTCCTTTTGTTCGCTACGAAAGTTTTGTTTCGGCAGTGCTTGATGACAAGTTTGATTTAATCATCGGAAATCCGCCATACATACGTTGGAAAAATTTAGAAAATGAATTAAAACAAGAACTTTCTACCAATCCAATTTGGAACAAATATTTCAATTCGCTTTGCGATTATCTCTACATTTTCATTCTCAAATCTATTGAACTACTCAACGAAAACGGACAACTTATTTTCATTTGCCCAGAGTATTGGATGAACACCACTCATTCCATTTCGTTGCGGAATTATATGGTGCAACACGGCTACTTTGAAGAAATTTATCACTTCAACGAAACACCGATTTTTGACAAAGTAACTGTTTCAATCGTTATTTTTAAGTTTGTAAAAAGTAAACAAAAAACGGACAAAATTAAGGTTGCAAAATTTTACGCTAACCAACGCCTGATTTCTGAAACGCTTGAAAATTTACAAAACCAAATTCCGTTCAAAGATGCAGAATATTTACACGTTACGCAATTCAAAACGAATGAACGTTGGCTATTGCAAAGTGATGAAGTTCGTGAAGAATTACAGAAATTAGAAACTGTTTGTCAAAAACAAAATCCTACATCACTACTTGCATTGTTTGACGAAGAAAAAACAGAATTTCACACCATTGGCGAAATTTGCGATATCGGAAACGGACTTGTAAGTGGACTTGATAAAGCATTTCAAGTAAACGGGCACGAATTAAATGTTGCCGAAAAATCGGCAACGATTAACGTAGTTAAAGCAAAAGATTTGAAACCGTATTTTGCAGAAAGCATTACAAAATACATTTTCATCAATGACGGTTTGGAAGAAACCGAATTCCAAAAAACGTATCCGAATTTTCATACGCATTTTCAGAAATATAAAACCGATTTAGAAAAACGCTATCAATACAACCGAAAAATAAATTATTGGGAATGGGTTTTCTTGCGGAATTTCAATCTATTCAGCAAATCCGACAAACGAATTTTTGTTCCTTGCAAAGAACGAATTTCCAACAAAAATTATTTTCGTTTTGCATTAGTTGAAGGCGGTGTTTTTCCGACACAAGACGTAACAGCAATTTTCAGAAAGCCCGAAACAAAAGAAAGCATTGAATACATTTTGGCGTATCTCAACCAACCAATAATTTTTGATTGGCTAAAATGCAATGGCATTGTAAAAGGTAACATCGTTGAGTTTTCAGAAAAACCGATTGCGAGTATTCCGTTCAAAAAAATTGATTGGAACAACAAAAACGAAATTTTATTTCATAATTCTATTACCGATTTGACACAACAATTTCTGACAAATAAAGACGAAAAGTTGCTTTCAAAAATCAACACATTGTTTAATCAACTTTTTGAAACTCAAAGATGAACGTAAATTACACTAAGTTAGCAAAGAACATCAAAGGCACTTCCGTTCCAAAACCACTTTCGGGAACATTGTCGGGACATGCAGCAGGCGAACCATTTGACAAACACGTTTACAGTGAAATCAAAAAGCAATTTCCGAAAAATACGTTTCGTCAATACGAATATCTGAACGATTTGTTTAGCAAAAATCCCGAAGTAATTGGCTTTGAAGCACGACAAGCGTTGTTCAATTCACCAACAGTTTTGTTTTTGCTAAGTCGTGGAAAAAACGCAACAGACAAATGGAGCATTGAAAATCCGTTTGACGAAAAACAAAATGACACAGCAGACATTTTGGTAGTGAAAGACAATTTTTACGAAATTATTGACATCAAAACACGCAATGTTTCCAAATCGGCACAACCACCGAACATTATTTCAGCGTTCAAATTGGCACAGGTTTGTGCTAAAATGCTTGACAACAAAGAGTTTGATAATTTCACAATTAACTATTTTGAAATTGATTGGATGTTGAATAATGACAAATTGATTTGCAACGAAATTCATTTTGCTTGTTTGTTCAAAGCACATCCAAACGACCTTTACATAAATTGGGCGGCAGCAATGCAAATTCAGTTTCACGTTAGCGACTTAGACCAATCATTTAACGGAACTATGAAAAGCTGGGCAAAGTTGTATTTAAAACATTTTGTAATCCAAGCAAAAAAACGAGCAGACGATATGATTAAGAAATTTGTGAAACCATTTGAAAAATACATAGAATAAAGCAGCTTATTCAGGATGATAAACCCGAATTGCCTTTTTTAATATTTCATCTTTATCTAACGACATTTCTTTTAGGCGTACATCTCTAAAAAGTTCCATTTGGTCGTTGTAGTGCGGGCTATCGGTTCTTAAAGAATTACCGGTTGGCACAAGCGATTGCATCTCTTCCACCCCATTGCTTCCAAACTTTACAAACATGGTGTAAGTATCACCGTGTGTTGGCACTAAATAAGTTTTTCCATCTATCACGCGCGGCTTTGGATAAGTTGGGGAAAGTACATCGGGAAAACCGTTCATCGGTATCATTTTACCTGCTCTATAATTCACTTGAATATCGCCCCAGCGCACAATTTCAGAACCAAATTTTTCGCGTAAAAAATCTATTCCTGCTTTTAAAGATTCTACAGTTTCTTCTTCGTTTATAGTAAAACCCTTTACAAATGTGCCATCACTGTAGCCGCGCTTATCAAATAGTTTCAAAATAAAAGCTCCAAGTAAAGGTGCGCCATAAGAGTTGGTATCGCAAACTAAATTCCAATCATTCAAAACTCTTATCACTTTTGAAAATTCCGGGTGCTTTAACGTATCTAAATTAAACAAAGGCAAAAGCGACTGGTAAAGCGGTGAATTTTTAGAAATAGTGTAATTGAATTTTATGCGTTTTAAATCTTCAAAAGCAATCTTTTGCTTTGTCATCAATTCGGGTTTCAGCATCGCAGTGCGGTTATTATCTCCCGGGCGTTCATCAACCAAATAGCGTGGATAGCGGTTTGGATTATCGTTTTCGCCCTCGCAAGTGGCATTAAACGGTGTGTTATTTGTATTAAAAACAAAACCACATGGCGGATTTATTACATGCGGTAAGCTATCGTTTGGAAGCAATTTTGTCCATAAATTTTTCGAAGTATTTCCCGGCATTATTCCGTGCCAATCGAAAGCTAAATTTCGGTCTGGGGCTTCGCTATTACTCAAATAAAAAATATTGTTTTTTTCATCGGCATACACAATATTAAACAGCGCCAAAGAGTTGTTGCGTAAGGCTTTCCAATATTCTTCATAGCTTGTTGCTTTATTCATTTCATAAAGCTGCTGAGGTGTTTTTATAGTTTGATTTGCACCGAAACGCACAGCATAAAAATTATTGCTCTTTTCACTTTTTACCGTAGCGCCATATTTACTCCAGTACGAAACTCTTTTCACAGGAATGGTTAATCCTTTCACTTTCACCTTTAGCCAAACTGGGCGTTTTTCTAACTTTATCCATTTGCCGTCAAACTCGTAATAGAGTTTTTTCTTAGGGTGCATTTTTAATTTAAATACATCAGTCCTTTTAATATAATTCCATGTCATTCCCCAGCCGAGATGCGGGTTTACGCCCATTGCTAAAGAACTACTTCCATGAAACATCGGCCCGGAAATATTCAATCCTTCTTCGCTGCACAAATGTGCTTCATAAAAACTAAGTTGCCCTTCCATAAACATGTGTGGGTTGATGCACAAATAAGTTTTTCCATCAACAGTTTTAGATGGAGCAAGCGCAAAAGCATTTGACCCAACAGAACCTAATGAACCATTATCGTCAAAAGCAATATTTTCTTTATCATATTTTCCACCAACGGCATCGCCAATTCTATCTGATGCATTGCTCATAAAACTCATAATAGTTATATAAGCAACCAAAACATCTTTCTCAGAAACAGGGAAAGCTTTTTTAATACGTACATCTTTTGGATGTGCCGCTGCATAAGCATTTATGCCTTGTGTGAAACCACTCAAATACTTTCTAAACTGAGGCGACAAATCGGTTTCAAATTTTTCGTTCACTAAATTCCGTGCTGCAATAGCATGAACAAAAAAGTCTGCTTTTGCGCCATCAATTCCATTTGCCCTTCCAGAAAAACCTTTTGAAACATAAAGTAAATCTTGCGACACATGAAAGGCATCTTCCGCATTTGCCCAAGCTAAACCATACGCCACATCAGCATCTGTTTTACCAAAAATGTGCGGCACACCAAAAGTATCTCGCGCAATACGCACATTTTGTGGATTTACAATATAACTTGCTTGAGCGATGCCAAACTGCGGTAAGTAAAAACTCAAAACCACAACTAAAAAACTCAGATTTCTTTTCATGCAATTAAAATAGTCGGCTAAAAAAGAATTTGTTTTGGTTGTTTGTAATAGGTTTTGAATATTTTTTCAATTTATAGCTAATTGCAATCACTTTCTTTTGCTTCTTTTGCCTGCTAACTTAAACTATGCTTAAAAGTTTATCCATTCAGAATTATGCCATTATTGATGAACTCGAAATAAATTTCGGCAGTGGATTAAATACCATGACGGGCGAAACCGGTGCAGGAAAATCAATTATTTTGGGTGCATTATCGCTGGTTTTGGGCGAAAGAGCCGACATAAAATCACTTTTTAACCAGCAGCAAAAATGTGTAATTGAAGCTATTTTCGGCAAGCCGTCTAAAGCTTTGGAAAAAATTTTAAAACAAAATGAATTAGACTCCGATTCCGAAACCATTTTACGTAGAGAAATTACTTCGGCAGGCAAAAGCAGAGCCTTTGTAAACGACACTCCTGTTACACTTCAGTTGCTTAAAAGCATTGGTGAACACTTAGTAAACCTACATTCACAACACGAAACTCTTTCGCTTACCGAAAGCGGTTTTCAAATGGAAGCCATTGATGCTATTGCTCAAAATAAAAAGTTAGCGGCTGAATACAGCGAGCTTTTTGCAACCTATAAAAAAAGTATTGCTGCGCTTGAAGATTTGCAAGCAAAACAACAGCAAGCCGCAGCCGAAAACGATTTTATATCATTTCAACTAAACGAACTAAACGAAGCGAAACTCGAAGCCGGAGAGCAAACAATTTTAGAAGAAGAACAAAGCACATTAAGCAATGCCGAAAGCATAAAACTTTCCATTCAAAAAGTGTTGAATGTTTTAGATGAGCAAGAATTTTCGGTGCAAAGTTTGCTCAACGATTGCTTAGCAGAATTAAAGCAAACAGCGCAGTACAACAAGCAAATTGCCGAAACAAAAACGAGATTGGAAAGTGTTGCGGTTGAGCTAAAAGATGTGTTTCGAGAATTGGATAATCTTAGCGATGATATTTCAATTCAGCCGGAACGCTTGGCAGAAGTAAATGAAAGGCTGCTTTTGCTTCATCGGCTTTGTAAAAAACACCATGTGGAGCAAGTTGAAGAGCTATTGGAAATTGAAACGCAACTACAAACAAAAACAACACAAAATATTAGTCTTGAAAATGAAATTTCAGCGCTCCAAAAAAGTATTGAAACAAATAAAATTCAACTGATAAAACAAGCTGAAACTTTGCATAGCAAACGAACAAAAGCCGCACCGCTATTTTCAAAACAGGTAACTACATTGCTACAAAAAGTTGGAATGCCAAATGCAACTTTTGAAGTCGAAATAAATACCACAAAAAACAGCGAATTGAATGATACAGGTTTTACTGATGTGCAAATGCTTTTTTCTGCCAATAAAGGCATTCCTGCACAAGGATTAAAAAATGTAGCTTCGGGAGGAGAACTTTCGCGTTTAATGCTTTGCATAAAAACCGTTTTGGCAGAAGCAGAAACTTTACCCACCATGATTTTTGACGAAATAGACACTGGCATTTCAGGCGAAGTAGCTAAAAGAGTTGGTGAACTAATGAAGCAAATTAGCGCGCAACATCAAATAATTTGCATTACACATTTGCCACAGATTGCCACAGCCGGAAAACAGCATTTCTACATTTACAAAGAGGTGAAAAACAACCAAACCCGCACTAGAATTAAATTGCTAAACAACGAAGAGCGCTTAACAGAAGTAGCCAAAATGCTGAGTGGCGAAAATATTACTGCGGCAGCGCTTGCCACTGCAAAAGAGTTAATCCAAAATTACTAAGAATGAAACTTTCTGAAATAACCACTTACCTTGAAACAATTGCCCCACTTGCTTTACAAGAAAACTACGACAACTGTGGACTACTTACCGGCAACCCACAAATGGAAATTTCTGCTGCGCTTGTAACACTCGATTGCACTGAAGAAGTGGTAGATGAAGCCATTGCAATCCATGCAAATCTTATTGTGGCGCATCACCCAATTGTGTTTTCAGGATTAAAAAAAATTACAGGTAAAAATTATGTGGAGCGCGTAATAATTAAAGCAATTCAAAATAACATTGCCATTTACGCCATACACACCAATTTAGACAATGTTCAACATGGCGTAAACGCTGAAATTTGCAAACGTTTAGGATTGCAAAATTGTAAAATTCTTTCACCCAAAAATGCGCTATTGCGCAAACTTGTAACCTTTATTCCTACTAAAAATTTTGAGCAAGTGGCACAAGCAGTTTTTGCTGCCGGAGCAGGAAATATTGGCAACTACAGCGAAACCGGATTTTCGGTAGAAGGAATTGGAACTTTTAAAGGAAATGAAAATACGAATCCTGCAATCGGGCAAAAAGGTGTGAAAGAACAAGTAAACGAAACTCGTTTTGAAACTATTTTTCCTGCATATTTAGAACACAAAGTTATTCAGGCATTGCTTAGCGCGCATCCATACGAAGAAGTAGCTTATGATATTTACCCTTTAAATAATACGTTGCAGCAAATTGGCAGCGGAATGGTGGGAATTTTGCCTAAGCCAATGTCGGAAAATAAGTTTTTGAAATTGTTAAAAGAAAAAATGCTTGTACAGTGTGTGCGCCACACAAATTTGTTAAATAAACAAGTAACCAAAGTTGCACTTTGCGGAGGTTCAGGCAGCTTTTTGTTAAGCGCAGCAATAGCCTCAGGTGCAGATTTTTATGTAACTGGGGACTTTAAATACCATGAATTTTTTGATGCCGAAAACAAAATTGTGATAGCCGATATTGGGCATTATGAAAGCGAACAATTCACAAAAGATTTATTGTTTGCATTTTTAAATGAAAAATTTCCTACATTCGCGCTCCATTTAAGCCGAATTAACACCAATCCGGTAAAATATTTTTAAACAATATGGCAAAGACAACCGCTGTAAAAGAAGTTCCTGTAGAAGATCGCTTAATGCAATTGTGGGAGCTACAACAAATTGATACTCAAGTTGATAAAATTAAAATTCTAAAAGGCGAACTTCCTGAAGAAGTACACGATTTAGAAGATGAAATTGAAGGTTTAAACAAACGTGTGAGCAATATCAATGATGAAATTGCTGAGTTTGACCAAGAAGTTACCAACCGCAAAAGCACTAAAACTTTAGCTAAGGAACTTATCATTCGCTACGAAAAGCAGCAAGATAACGTTAAAAACAACCGTGAGTTTGAAGCACTTGGCAAGGAAATTGAATTGCAAAAGCTTGAAATTCAATTGAGCGACAAAAAAATTGCTGAGGGCAATGCAAGAATTGATGCTAAAAAAGAAATACTTGCTGAAACTGAAAAACAGATAAAGGCCTACGAAAAAGAATTAAAGGCTAAAAAGAAAGAACTTGATAAAATTGTAGAAGAAACCGAAAAAGAAGAGCAAGAATTACTTGCAAAATCTGAAAAGGTTGCTAAAAAAGTAGATGAGCGTTTACTTAAAGGCTACAATAGAATTCGCAAAGCTTACCAAAACGGTTTAGCAGTTGTGAGTGTTTTAAGAAACTCTTGTGGTGGCTGCTACACCAAAGTGCCTTCACAGCGCCAAGCTGAAATTCGCCAGCGCAAAAGCATTATCACTTGCGAACATTGCGGTAGAATTTTAATTGATTTCACCAGCAAAGATGCTGAATAAAAAATAACAACAGAACTTTCTAAAAAGGCAGACACAGCAATGTTTCTGCCTTTTTTTATGCCTTTTACTAAATAAATCCCTAACATAGCTTCAACAAATTTACCTTCACACATAAATAAAAATCCACCGTTTATCTGCTGTTTTACTCGCTTGCGCAAACACTATCGCACCATTCAATAGAAGATATTTAACAAGAAAGCTATGGTATTACAAATGCTCACAATAATGCTTTATGCACTTTCTTCGCTAATACTCATCTACTTTTCGGGGAAAATAATCTTAAGTTTCTTTGAAATAAACGCAGTAAAAGAACTAAAGCTTTTTTCAAATTACATTGTAGGCATTATAGCTTGGATTCTTGTTTACTCCATCGCTAAATCTAAATTTTTAACCATCAATATTGGACTTCTTCCTGCAATTATCTTCCTTCTCTATTTCTATCGCAAAAAAATTAGACAATTCAATTTTGAATATGCCGGCATTAAGGGTGAACTACTACTATCTATTGCAATTTTTCTTCCAATATTTCTTTTTCAAGCCGCCTTTTATTTCGATTTTTCCAATAATTCTTTTAAAGATATTTATGCAGATAGTTATTACTACGCAGATGCTGCAAATTCATTAAAACTATTCGGAGTTGAATCAACATTTGTAGATACTGTTTATTACAGCAATACAGTATCACTAATTCCATATCACTATGCAGAACTTTGGCTCACAGCGCTATGTTCTGAACTTTTTAAAGTATCGTCTATTTGTAGTTATTTCTTAATTGTAATACCGCTTTTTGTATCTATATTTTCAATCGGATTGTTTGCCTTAGTAAATAAAATACGTGCTCATTTTATCTTCAAATGCTTACTAATAATTGCGGGTGTTTTTGTTAGCGCTATTTATTTTAAAGTGTATAACAATACTGAAATTCTAAATCACGATTACCAAGCTGATAATGGCATTTTAAGCCTATTTGGTCAGAAACTTTGTGCTGTATATGTGTTTCTTTTATTTGCTTCTACTTTACTCCTATCCGGCTACAAAAAAATTGGAATCATAGTACTGGCAATCATACCTATTTTTTCAATCAGTTTTTTACCAGGTTTAATTGGAGGCATCTTTTTATACCTAATTCTATCTATTATCATAGAAAGGAGAATAACAGCTTACCATAAAGCTGCCCTCTTTGCTGCATTATACGCAGCAATATTCATTATGCTCTTTTACCAAATTCATAAAACAGAATACTCCAACGAAGTTCTTAATAGCAGCACCAATTGGACAAAACTAATAAGCGGAAATCTCGGTATTAGAGATTTAAAACTGTTCACAATAACCTTAGCATATTATTTATTAAGAGTTTTAGTTTTCTATTTACCCTTTATTATTCCTATTTTTTTCTTTGTAAAAAAACATAGAAATCTAGCGCTTCTTTTCTGCTGTATTATTGTTTCCGGAGCGAGTACAACTGCTTTCTTATACGAAGTTCAGAACGCCACTCAATTCTTATCTAATCCATTCATTGTATTGAACTTAGCTGCCTTTATTGGATTAACAGTTTTACTATCTGATAAATCACTTTCAGCAATTACAAAATACATTTCCTTGTTTATTTTTCTATTGGTTGTTGGTTACAATATAAATGAAACTATTAGAAAAAAATCTGTGAATGATACTCATGGAAGTAATGATGTTTTTGTGCAAATAGCAAACAGATTAGATAAAAATCCAACGCCTATTTTAGTCTTACTAAATGAAACTTCCTATTCTTCAATTTCGTTTGGTTGGTGTTGGCAGCTCCGCAATAACTTAATGCTTTTGGCTCAATACACCAATAAAGACGTTATATTTTCAATTGGAAATCCTGAATTGTACTTCAAAATAAAAGAGCAAATAAGACCATCAGACACCTTATATTACAAGCATATTTTTCCTGTAAATAAAAGCGTTATAGAAGGCGAAGGCTTAATTAGTTTCATCAATGAACACAATATTAAATACTTGTATTTGCAAGATGGAATTGATACTCCTAAAGGCGTAAATATTAGCACCTGCATTACTTCCCAAAAAATAAATGGTTCATTTTGTATTTTGAAGTAAGCAACTATTTTTTACTCAAACACAGATTTTAAAACTTCCGGAGATTTTAAAACACCAAACTCCGGCACGTGAATACGGAAATAATTGAGCAAGTACTGCAACACAACATTTCGTGCTTTTCCATTTGGTAAAACTGTTTCTATAGAAGTTATATCTAACTCGTTTAGTGATGAAATAAAATTGCTATATGGAGAATTGATACAATCATTACTCAGAAAATTTCCTGCAACAAAACAACCTTCAAGCAAATTAAAAGTTGGTGTTTCGGCACTGCAATTTCCGTTTGGTTTAAAACCAAGAATGGCAGATAATTTTAGTAGATAAATTAAATGAAAATCCGGATTTAGCGATACTGCTTTATCAATATGCAAGAAACTACTTATTGAAAACTCAAATAATTCAGGACTAAAATCCTGCGATGTAACCGAACGATTGAGTGTTTCAATAATTAGCTGTGCAACAGCCATTTTTCTTATCTCAAAAGGGATATTTTCGTAAGTATAAAAGAGTTTAAAATCAGTGAGCCGTTGCAACGTTTTGTTTTCACGCTGTGTAGCTTGAATTTCTAAAATAGTTGCCGGTTGAAAGTATGCAGCTCTATTTTTACTCCTACTGCTTCGAACACCGTTTATCATGTATGTTACAACGCCCAGTTGCTCAGTAAACAGTTTGGCAACTATGCTGCTTTCTGCATATTTAGTGGTGTGAAGAACTATTGCGCGGCAACTTATATTCATTAGTCTTTAGCAAAAAAAGTATTTGAAGCAGAAGCTGTATCTACAATGCCATACTTGCGAAGCAAATTAGCTTCCATAATTCTTTTCTCTATTGGAAGGCGCTTAGTTTGAATTGTATCATTCAAATATTTTTCCACCATTAAACTTGCAATTGGAGCGGCATAAGTGGAACCAAATCCTCCATTTTCTACAATCACAGCAATGGCAATTTTAGGATTATCTTTCGGTGCATAGCCTGCAAACATACTGTGGTCGTCTCCATGTGGATTTTGTGCTGTTCCTGTTTTGCCGCACATGGTAATTCCTTCAATTCTTGCACTGCGCGCAGTTCCTGCTTCCACCACCGAAAAAAGCCCTTCGTTTACATAAGTAAATTTCTCTGGTGCTATTTTCGTGATGTGTTTTTCAAATGGCTTTAGTTCGTTTTTTCCGGTTACCGGATTGGTAATTTTTTTTACAATGTGCGGTGTAAACCAGTAGCCTTTATTGGCAACGGCTGCATAAAGGTTTGCCATTTGTAATGGTGTAACTAATATTTCCCCCTGCCCTATTCCAAGTGAAATAATGGTAGAAGAGCGCCAACCTTTTTCACCATAAAGTTTATTGAAATATTTTACCGAAGGTATGTTCCCCCTAACTTCACTTGGCAGGTCTATACCGGTTTTTACACCCAATCCAAAGCTATTGCAATATTCCACCCATTTGCCATAAATATCTTGGATTTTTTTATAGTTAGGATTCTCAATAGTATTTCGGAAAGTTTGCCAAAAATATGGGTTACACGATTGCTGAAGCCCTTGTATTACATTTGCTATTGGTGGGTGATGGTGCGAGCATTTAAGTGCTAAGCCTGCAAAAAAATACATGCCGCTACACACGTATCCATAATTTTCATCTTGTACACCTTCTTGCAAAGCAATAAGTGCCACAAGTGTTTTAAATGTTGAGCCTGGCGGATAAGTAGCCAAAGTTGGGCGCGAATAAAGCGGCAGCAAAGTATCTTTTGTGAGCTTCTTAAAATTTTCACCGCGCACTGCACCGCAAAGCAAATTTGGGTCGTAACCCGGACTGCTAACTAAGGCTAATATTTCTCCGGTAGAAGGTTCGATAGCAACAATACTTCCTTTTTTATTGCGCATAAGTGCTTCGCCATATTCTTGCAAAGCAATATTTAAAGTAGTTTCAACATTGCTACCAGAAATTGCCAGTGTATCAAATTCTCCATCGCCAAAACTTCCTTGTTCGCGGTTGTGAACATCAACAAAAACCAAACGTTTTCCACGCCTTCCTCCTAACTCCTTTTCATATACTTTTTCAATACCACTTTTGCCAACGTAATCGCCCGGTTTGTAGTAACCTTCTGAAGCATCAATAGTTTTATCGTCCACCTCGCCTACATCGCCTAAAATAGTTGCTGCTACTCTGTGCGGATAGTGTCTTATGGTTCTTACTTGCCCATAAAATCCAGGAAAAAGGTAGAGAAATTCCTGTAAGCGTGAATAATCTTTTTGTGAAACTTGTTTCCAAAAAGTTTGTGCTTTGTAGGTAGAATATCCTCTATTCTTTTTCTTGTCTTTTAATTCTTCCCAACGTTCGGTATAGCGTTCTAAAGGAATACCGAGTAACTCACAGAGCTTAACGCTATCAACATTCTTAGCTTGGCGCGGAATTACCATTAAATCGTAAATAGCTTCGTTGTAAACGATTAATTCTCCGTTTCTATCGTAAACGAATCCTCGTGTTGGGTAAACATCTAAAGCTTTTATTGCATTATTTCTTGCGAGCGAAACATATTTTGTATCAACCACTTGCACATAAAACAAGCGCAGCACAAAAGCCAATGCAATAAGCACAAAAGCAATTTGGAAGAATAAACGCCTATTTTTAAACAAATCTTTCACCCTGCAAAGTTGGAATAGCTTTTTGTGAAAGCCAAAGAAGTGTTTTCAATTTTATGAACCTTTATTGTTAGTAGATAAATTCTTATACTTAATTAAGAACACCTTAAATGTGAAAACTCTTCCTGCTACCGAAATAGACTTGGAAGAGTTTCTAAGTTGAACCACCTTCAACTATGGAAAATTTGGTTTATTTATTGTAAAACCATTTTATCTTTTTGGTTTCATTGTTAATACTTACTTCGGTGATATACATTCCTTGAGCAAGTATTTGTTCAAAATTCATTTCTATTTGATTTAAGCCTTTAGAAGCATTATACTCTGTGGAAGAAATAAGCGCTCCGCTTAGGCTAAATGTTTTTGCAATAACTACACCTTCGTTTGCTAAGTTCAAGATTAAATTTGCACTTGCATTAGCATTCGGTGAAATAGTTCCCCAAACAACTGTAGGTGTAGAAGTATTTTGAATTACAGCACTTACTACTTTGGTAAGTTCGGTATGTTCATCGTAATCAATTTGTTTTAAGCGATAGTAGTATATTGTGTTTGGTTGCACATTTACATCGCTGTAAGTATATTGGATTGCTTGCGAAGTTGTGCCATTGCCATCAACCCAACCAATTACTTGGAAATTTCTACCATCGGTGCTGCGTTGAATTGAAAATCCTTTGTTGTTTAGTTCTGTAGCTGTTTCCCATGCCACTTCAATTTCATTAGTTTTAGCAGTTGCTGTTAAGCTTACTAAGGTAACCGGTAGCGGATTTCCTCCACCCTCTAAATTTCCAAAAGTGAAATCGCTGAAAGAATTAAATGCAGATGGAGTAGAAGTTGAAGTAATAAATCCCGTACCATTTGCAGAGCCGCTACCGCCAATACTTATCCATTTATTTGGGCTGGCAGAAGTATTTTTTACTATACGCAAATTAGGCGCATCTTCCACTACATCGGTAAGGTCGTAATACAGTGTTATGGCTTGGTTGCCTACTAAGTTTGCATTAGACTTTGCTTTGGTAGCAGTAAGCAAACGTTCAATAGTCCAGTAACGTAGGTTTGAAACTCTATCAATGCTATCAGAAAGTGTTCTACCTAAGTCTCTGGCAGATTCGTTTTTCAACTGGGCAGAATAAGTATAGTTTGTTGCTGCATTGTGCCTAACTGTTAATGAAAGTGGATGATAATCACTCCCACTTCCAATTGGAAAGTTGAGCGTTCTAGTTGTAGCAGCCGTCATTTGATAATTCAATAACCCATCAACAAATGCATTTGCACTTCCCATGTTTGCGCTTGCATTATTTAAAAGTGTAAGAATGTTTGTGGTATCAGTTTTCACAATTCCTCTACTTAAAGTTAATGTTCCATTAGAAGATATATCTACCGGAGTGCTAAGCACAACAGGATATGCAGTATTTTTATCTACTTTAAGGTTTCTAATATACGCCTTTTGTGTGCTGTTGCTCAAAATCTCCTGAACGCTATCGCCACTAAGTTTTACAATACCGGTTACAGTTGAATTGAATACAATATTAGCAGATCCTTCCACCGCAATATTCTTTTTAAATTCTACTTCGCGATTGTAAACAGGATCGAAAGTACCGCTTCCTGTTCTCACAAAAGTTGCATCACCATTATATGTATCGGCATTTCCATTTGAGAAATACAAGTTTGCGCTCGAAGCATTTGTAATCCTTACGCTATCATTAAAAGTATTGCCGCCATTAGAATTATTTACTGCTCCGGTTTTAGTAATTCTGGCAACGTTATCAAATGTGTTATTTACAAAAGAAATTTGGGGAGCAATAAAGTCTGTTTCTTCACCAAAGGTAGAATTGGCAATATTCAATAAAGCACTTCCACTTAATTCTAATGTAATCGGAGTTCTTCTTCCTGATTGAGTAACTCTATTTATTTGGAGAGAAGTAGCATTAAACCCTGCATCTCCAATTATGATTTTATATGTTGGAGCAAAAACAGAAGTACCGTTATTGTATCCAAAGCTCACACCATATCCATCGGTAGCAGTACAATATGCATTGTCATTAAATATTGTATTCCCGTTATAGCTTACGCGAATTGCTGAAGCAGCTCCTGATGAATTATTATTAAAATAAGTTCTACGATTAAACACCGTTTCGCCTGTTCCATTTTGAAATCTGATTAAGTTATTTGCTCCTGTTCCACTGTTTGTGGCAATTACCACACCATTAAAGTAACAGTAAGTATTATTGCCTTCTGTGAAGCGAACTCCAGGGTAACCGGTATTTATATTTGAAGTATTATCTACAATAAGCGTATCACCAAAATATGTTGTTTTGCCGGTATGCGAATTGGCAATTTGAATAGTTGCCGCATTGGTATTGGTAAGAACAGTTTTTTGTGCAAAAGTATCTGCGTTAGAAGTTCCCATAATTATACTTCCAGTACCATTGTTTGTAATAGAAGTAGTGCTCAAAAACTTATTTCCGCCCAACGAGTTATTGGTTGTAGCTCCTGTTTTGTAAATATTGCTTGAACCTACGAAAGTTGCACCGTTTAAAAGTAATTGAGGTGCACTAAAATTAGTATTGGCGTTAAACAAATTACCAGCCGACACAGTTAATGTGCCAACTCCTGCTAATGATACATTTACATCAGCATCAAAGTTGTTGGCTGTGCCAAATAACAATGAGGCATTTCCGGAAAAATTAAAATCTTGCCGGGTAGAACCTATTTGGGTAAAACGTTGAATAGTAATAAGTCCATTGGTTACTGCTCCCGCAACAAACCGCTTTCCAGAAGCCAATGTAGCGCTTGCACTTACCTGTTCGCAGAAAGTAATTCCACCTGTTGCACTGGTGCTATTTAACTCAATATCGCCATTAAACGTATTAGTTCCACTATAACACATTCTAAGGTTTCCTGTGCCTGTTTTGGATAAATACACATCTCCATTGTAGGTGCTGCCAGATGAAAGTCCAAATAAAATTTCATTACTTGAGGCATTTGTAAGCTCTAATACCCCATTAAAAGTATTGCCGGCTGTGGTTCTTAAAAAACCATTCGATGTTGCCGCATTTAATATTGAAGTATGGCTATTAAATGTATTGCCGCCAACTCCAGTATTATTGCCAGAACCTGATTTTGTAATATACGCAGAGTCATTAGCAGTAATTCCACTTAAAAGTACTTGAGGGGCATTAAAATCTATTTTTCCATTAAAAATTGTAGAAGGACCAAGTACTATACTTGAATTTCCGGTAAGCAACAAACTTTGTGGTGTACTTCCTAATTGCGTAATTCTTGCCAATGATAAAATTCCTCCAACAAAACCTCCTGCTCCTACTTTTATTGTTTTGCCCATAGCTAAAGTTGCCGATGCGCTTGTTAAGTAACCAAAATATATTCCTCCAACTGTTGAAGTACTGCTTACTTCAATATCTTCATTAAACGAATTACTTCCGGTGTATGCTAAATAAACATATCCTGTTCCTGATTTGGTTACATATACTTTCCCATTATATACACTGCCATAGCCGGTAACTTGCCCTAATAAAATATCACCATTAGACGCATTATTTAATTCTAATACTCCATTAAAAGTATTACCTGCGTTTGTTCTTAAATACCCTGTTGAAGTAGCGGCATTTACAATGGAGACAAAGCCATTAAATATATTATTACCCAACCCCACATCGTTACTTGCACCTATTTTTGAAACAACCGCAGAATCGTTGCATACTACTCCATCCAAATACATTCTTGGTGCTTCAAAATTTATTTTTCCATTAAATGTTGTTGCTGGTCCAATACGCAAAGATGCCACCCCGGTAAGTGCTAAATTTTGTGCAGCGCTTCCTACTTGTGTAACTCTTGCTAACGATAATATGCCTCCGCTAAAACCTGCTGTGCCAATTTTAATTTGCTTTCCGGCAGCCAATGTTGCTGTAGCAGGGCCGGTATAACAAAAATAAACTCCACCTACATTTGTTATATTGCTTACTTCAATATTTCCGGCAAATGTGTTATTGCCTGCATACGCCATATAAATAGTACCATTCCCTGTTTTATTGAGAATTACATCTCCATTATATGTACTCCCAGCACCTGGACTTACACCCAAAATTATATCACCAACCGATGCATTGTTTAATTCTAATACTCCATTAAAAGTGTTACCTGCGTTTGTTCTTAGATACCCATTTGAACTTGCTTTATTGCTAATTGATACATAGCTGTTAAATGTATTCCCACCTATGCCACTATTATTAGTACTTCCTGTTTTTGAAATAAAGGCAGAATCATTGGCTGTTACGCCATCTAAGCACATTTGTGGTGCTTCAAAATTTATTTTTCCATTAAATGTTGTTGCAGGTCCAACACGTAAAACGGCAGTTCCTGTAAGTGATATATTTTGTGCAGTGCTTCCTACTTGTGTAACTCTTTGTAACCATAAAGTTCCTCTATTAAAACCACTACTACCCACAATTATTTTTTTACCTGCTGCCAAAGTAGCTTGGCGTGTTGCTCCTTGTGCAAAATAAATATCTCCTGTTCCGTTTTCACTATTTACATACACATCGCCTTTAAATTCAACATCAGCTCCTACACCTAAACGAATATCACCTGCATTGTTTCCTGCAATGGTTAAATACAAATCATTATTGTATGCGTTTGCAGCACTATTTTCTAAAATAAAATTATCTAATCCGGCATTGTAAATAGATGTAACACCATTAAAAACCATATTACCGGCAAATAACATACGCCCTGTATTGGTTATTCTTAAATTTAATGGTGCATTAAATACTGCATTTCCATTCATATTTTGATCGGTAGTGCCTGTTTTGGTAATTGCAACACTATCATTAAATATTCCTCCATTAATGCTCACATTTGAAGTAATTGAGCTTACCTTACAATTAAAAGTACCATTTGAGAAAACCGTAGAACTTCCTTGCGCTTTTATATTTCCATTGGTAACAATACCATTGGTAAAAGTGGCAATTCCGTTTATGGTAAGCTCATTGCTGCCTAAATCAATATTGCCGGAAGTAAGTGTGAAATTATTTAATGCAGTTCCATCATATACCGGAATGTTTGTTGAATTTACAATAACCACATTATCGCCAGAAACCGGCACTCCACTCGGTGTCCAGTTGGCAATATCATTCCAACTACTGTTGGCTGCAGTAGTTTTCCATGTGTAACTTGTTTGGCTGCTTCCTTTTAAAGAAGCAAATGAGAAAAAGAAAATTATGATGAACTGTTTAAGCAAGTTCAGCTTTTTCTTTAACTCTGTGTTTGGGAGGTTTTTTACAAAGTTCATTTCGCAATATTTTTTAAATAAGAACAACTGGTCTTTATTACGGAACGAGCGGTCTAAATGTTTCATTTTTATACCAAATCATTTTTTACGAATTAAACTCCAATCTCTATACTCAAGCAGTACCAACAGTTTTAGACTAAAGTTGAGAATAAATTCATTACTTATTTTTTAGAACAACAGTTTGTATTAAAGCAAATATTACTCCAATAGTTCGGCCAAGACTCACCGAAAATTTGCATCATTGCAATAAAATTGCACATTTACAAAATGTTTAAAAGAGTATTGTTTGTTTCCATTTTATGGCTTAGCTTTTTTTCTCCGGCACAATCCCAAGACTATTTGCGCTTTGGCAAAAGCATAGATACTATTATAGAAACTTCGCCCAAAGGCTATATTTATATTGAGTGCAACAACACTACAGTAGATACATTTAGAGCATATATTGTTTTAAACCAAGCAGAAACTAATATGACTTCTGTTGTGGATTATTTCTTTAGTAATATACCGGTTGTTGTACCTCCCGGTTTGCAGCGCGATACTTTCTCTTTCGATATTTTTGACCATGCCGATTACGATCCGGGTAAGAAGATTTCATTTAAGTTTACTTCTCTTTCTAATAATTCATTTGTTTCAGCCGATTCTGCTTTAACCGTTTATGTGTTAAATGACGATTCCTTCCAAATATCATTTATTGGCGCAGGAAGAACAGTGGTTGAACACGATACCACTGTATATTTAAGAGTGGCAACAAACGGTTATTCCGATAGCGCAACTTCAGTAAATGTAACTTTAGATGCAGGAAGTGCCATAAATGGAAAAGATTTTTCTTTCCGCGATACTGTAGTTACCGTTTCTGCAAACACACGCGATACTATTCTAATTCCGGTTGTTATATTTAATGATACTGTAATTGGCACTACGCGCGAAGCTAACTTTACACTTTCTAACCCAACAAACGGAGCACAATTAAATATTAGAGGTTTCACACTCACCATTCGCGAAGATGATTTAGAGCCTTCTGCAATTGCTGAAAATTATTTCCAACAAGTAAAAGTATTCCCAAATCCTGCTTCAGATTTTATTGCATTGGAAAACTTGCCTTTAGCCGCAAACATTCAATTGCTTAACTTGAATGGTGAAATAGTGAAGGAAGAAACGATAAACAGTTCCGTTGAAAAAATAGCCGTAAACGATTTAACTGCCGGAATTTATTTGTTGAAAATAAACCATGCGCAATATTCTAAAATTTGCAGAATAGCAGTTTTGAATTAGTTAGTTACTACAATTCTTTTTGAAGTGTTTTGGCGCGTAAATCTTTCCCATTATGACTCCAACCCGGAGACATAATTAAGTACTTTATTTTATCGCTCCATTTTGTAGCGTGTTGCATATCGTTCCAAATATTTTTGTATTCGTGCGAAACAATAACCAGTGGGTTTACCGAATTAATATTGGTTGTGATTCCATAAATTGGTTTCTCTTTTTCCTTTCTAAAACTGCTAAACATTCTATCCCAAATAATTAAAATTCCGGCATAGTTTTTATCTAAATAATTGATATTACTTGCATGGTGAACTCTATGATGCGAAGGTGTATTAAAGATATATTCTACCCAGCGCGGAAAAGTTTTAATGAGTTCTGTATGCGGCCAAAATTGATAGATAAGCGAAACGCTCATCATCATTAAAATCATCAGCGGATCAAAACCAAGCAGTGGCAACCAAAACCACCAAACATACTTGTAAATCAGTTCTGTCCAGCTTTGGCGCAATGCAGTGGCAAAATTCAGCGATTGCGAAGAATGGTGTTGAATATGAGCAGCCCACAAAATTCTAATTTCATGACTCAAACGGTGATGCCAATAAAAAGTAAAATCATCGGCAAAAAGAATTAGCACCCAACTCCACCAATGCCAACCAATATCGAATAAACGAAACTGAAAAAGCCAAGTGTAAAATGCAAACGCAAGTGCTTTCATTAAAATATTTACCACCAGCGAACCCAATCCCATCGCAATGCTGCTCACGGCTTCTCCTGTATTGTAAAGATTGCGCTGTTCTTTCCAATTTACATAAAGCTCTATACCGATAAGCAATAGAAAAAACGGAATGGCATACACCACAGGTTCTTTCTCAACAGGAACTGCTTGAAAATTAAGTGATAAAAACATAAAACAACATTTCAACAAATGTATGTTTTTCTAAAAAAACATTCTACTTTTTAACTAAGCAGTAACTTTCAACAAGAAGTAATTTTTCTTCCCTTTTTGAACCACAAAATATTTGCCATTTAATAGCCGATTAACATCAACTGCATCTGTAAGTGTTACCTTTTCTTTATTTACGCTCACTGCGTTTTCTTGCAAACTTCTGCGCGCTTCGCCTTTTGATGCAAATACTTTTGTATGTTCACCCAAAACGCTTACCCAATCGCTTCCGCTAAGCGTATCTTTGGAAATTTCAAATGTTGGCACACCTTCAAAAACCTCTAAAATATCGCGCTCGCTAAGTTGTTGCAATGCTTCGGTTGTAGATTTTCCAAATAGAATTTCGGTTGCTTCTTTTGCCTTTTCTAATGCTTCATTTCCGTGAACACGCATCACAATTTCTTCTGCCATTCTTTTTTGAATTAAGCGTAAGTGCGGTGCGGTTTGATGCTCTTTTTCTATGGCTTCAATTTCTTCTTTTTCTGAAAGCGAAAATATGCGAAACACTTTTGGAGCATCGTCATCTGCCACATTCAAAAAGAATTGGTAAAATTTATAGGGTGAAGTTTTAGCAGCATCTAACCACACATTTCCACTTTCGCTTTTCCCGAATTTTGTTCCATCAGCTTTCATTAAAAGTTTTGTGGTAAGTGCAAAGGCTTCTCCTCCGGCTTTTTTGCGAATTAGTTCAGTTCCGGTAACAATATTTCCCCACTGGTCGCTACCTCCCATTTGTAGTTGTATGCCTTTGTTTTTCCAAAGCCAATAGAAATCGAAACCTTGCACTAATTGGTATGAAAATTCTGTGAAAGTCATTCCATTTTCCAAACGTTTTTGCACGCTATCTTTTGCAAGCATATAATTCACGGTAACATACTTTCCTGCATCGCGAATAAATTCCAAGAAACTAATTTCTTTAAACCAATCGTAGTTGTTCACAATAGACGCAGCATTGCTTCCAGAGAAATCAAGAAATTTTTCAAGCTGCTTTTTTTGGCACTCCAAATTGTGAATTAAAATATCTTCAGAAAGCAAATTACGCTCTTCACTTTTGCCGGTTGGGTCGCCAATCATTCCGGTTGCGCCACCTACCAGCGCCACAGGTTGATGTCCACACTGTTGGTAATGCAGCAACGTCATTACTTGAACCATATTACCAATTCCCAAAGAATCGGCAGTTGGGTCAAAACCAATATAGCCTTTCACACTTTGCTTGTTCAATAATTCTTCTGTGCCCGGAATCATGTCGTGCAGCATGTTCCGCCATTTCAATTCTTCAATAAAATTTTTCATTCAGTTATAGTTGTTTGTCGTGTGAAATTTATTTTTCTAAAAATGGATAGCGATAATCTGTAGCAGGCACAAAGGTTTCTTTAATGGTGCGAGGAGAAACCCAACGCATTAAATTTATCAGGCTTCCTGCTTTGTCGTTTGTCCCCGAAGCGCGGCTTCCACCAAATGGTTGCTGCCCCACAACTGCTCCGGTTGGCTTATCGTTTATATAAAAATTTCCGGCAGCATTTTTTAAATGTTGGGCGGCATAATCTATGGCGTATCTATCTTGAGAAACTATAGAACCGGTAAGCGCATACATTGAAGTGCCATTTACCAACTCTACTGTTTTTTCAAATTCATTTTCCGGATAAACATAAATGGTAAGCACAGGTCCAAAAATCTCTTCGCACATGGTTGTGTACTTAGCATTTCGAGTAACAATAATAGTTGGCTCCACAAACCAGCCGTTTGTGTTATCACACTTGCCACCTGCTATTATTTCTGCATCTACACTTTTCTTTGCTTCTTCAAGATAATGTGAAATTCTATTGAAACTTTTTTCATTGATTACCGCATTGATGAAATTTCCAAAATCTTCGGTGCTTCCCATTTTAAAAGTGCTTAAATCTTGCAACACTTTTGCTCTCACACTTTCCCATAAATTTGATGGAATATAAGCTCTTGAAGCAGCAGAACATTTTTGCCCTTGATATTCAAAAGCACCGCGTGAAATAGCTGTTGCAACGGTTTGAGCATCAGCACTCGGATGCGCCAAAATAAAATCTTTGCCGCCTGTTTCTCCTACGATTCGCGGATAGGTTTTGTAGTTGCTAATATTATCGCCAATTTCTTTCCAAATAGTTCTAAACACAGATGTAGAACCAGTAAAATGAATGCCCGAAAAATCGGGATGTTTAAAAACTATATCTCCTGCTTCCGGTCCATCAGGGAAAATTAAATTGATAACGCCATCGGGCAAACCTGCAGCTCTAAAAATTTTCATAATCACATGTGCTGAATAAATTTGGTCATCACTTGGTTTCCAAACTACCACATTGCCCATTAAAGCACAGCACGAAGGCAAATTTCCTGCAATAGCCGTAAAATTAAATGGTGTGAGCGCAAACACAAAACCTTCGAGCGGTCGCCATTCCAAGCGGTTCCAAATTCCAGCAGCACTTTCGGGTTGCATGGCATAAATTTGGCTCATGTAATGTACGTTGAAACGCAAAAAATCTATCAATTCACAAGCAGAATCAATTTCGGCTTGATAAGCATTTTTACTTTGCCCAAGCATGGTTGCAGCATTTAATTCATCGCGATAAGGTCCGGCAATTAGTTCTGCAGCTTTTAAAAAGATAGAAGCGCGTTGCTCCCAGTTTAGACTTTCCCACTGCGGCTTTGCTTGTAATGCTGCATTTATCGCACGCTTTACATGTTCGCCATTTGCGCGCGAAAAAGTTCCCAAAACATGTTTGCGCTCGTGTGGTGGATGAATTTTAATTTTATTATCGGTGAAAACATCTTTCCCATTTATCACCATCGGAATATCTCTAAATTCTGCTTTTAGTTCTGCCAATTTTTTCTGCAAACTCTTGCGCTCTGCACTTTCAGGTGCATAGTTTTTCACCAGCTCATTTTTGGGTGTAGGCACTGTATAAAATCCACTCATATCGTTTGTTTATTTTCAAGCAATATTAAAGATTTTAAGATGCCTTCTTAGTGCTTTAGCTTTAAACCCTTTCTTTTTGTGGAAATTTAAAAAACAAAAACAGCCAAACACACAAAGTATGCTTGGCTGTTTTTAAACTAATAAAATAGCTTAATTAGTTTTTACCAACGAAATGCTGTGGCTCTTAAACTTATTTTTTAGCACTAACGCATAAGTAGCAGGTGCTAATGTTGATAAATCTAATTGGGCGGAACCTTTTATTTCTGATGATTCAATAACTATTTGCCCTAACATATCGTATAGCGCTACATTATATTTGTGGTTTCCTGTTTCAATCGTTACCACTTCCGCAGTAGGATTTGGGAATACCTTAATGCCTTCTACGCCAACTTCAGAAATTCCAACTTCTATCCAACTTGGTTGTTGAAAGCCTTGGGTTAAATAAGTATTGCCTGCGTATAGCGTAGGAATAACCGACTCTCCAACTGTGTAGCTAATTTGAGTATTGCCTACTGAAGCTGTTGCGCCCGCAGAGGCAACTACAACAGGACTTAAACTTTGAGCTGTGGCTGTATTTGCGAAACCAATAGTTGCAATTGCAAGGGAAAGAAATAACACACTTTTCATTATACTAACTTGTAGTTTTTACAATAATAGCAACTGTTTTTAATTTGGCAAAACTCGGTTTGCACATCTTTTATATTCTATGTGCAAATGGTCTATTTTCCAAAACTTACTTATTGGTATGTTTTGAGCAAAATGAATATTGCTATCAGCTTGTATTGCCTTAACCTTGCGCCCGTTTTATCCATATTTTTAACACACAATTAAGATTACCGATGAGGGAATTTCCTTACACTTTTGATAACGACCGCATACATGCCGTAGAGGCAAAAGACTTTTCCCAATTTATTGTATTTGCTCCCTATATTTGGGAAACTTACCGAATTTTAAAAGATAAAAATATTCTACACTTAATTGAAGATGCAGGAGAACAAGGCATTACAATTGAAGAGATTGAAAATGAAGTAGAAATATCGCATTACGGACTTCGAGTGCTATTAGAAGCCGGTTTGGGCATTGGGTTGGTTTATAGAAAAGAAAATCGCTATCGGGTTTCCAAAATAGGGCACATGTTGCTAAACGATAACACCACTTTAGTAAACGATGCTTTTATGCGCGACTTATGTGCAGTTGGAGCACCAAGTTTATATTCCTCAATTAAAGAACAAAAACCGGTTGGGCTTTCGCACTTTGGCGAATGGAATACGGTATATGAAGGCCTGCCTAAATTACCAAAACAAGCACTTAAAAGTTGGCTGGCATTCGATCATTATTATTCTGACCAAACTTTTACCGAAGCATTGCATTATGTTTTTAAAAATTCTCCCAAAAGCATACTCGATATTGGCTGCAACACTGGCCGCTGGACATTGCAATGCCTAAACCACAATACCGATGTTAAAATGGGATTAGTTGATTTGCCAGGGCAAATAGAAATGGCAAAAAGAGAGGTGGAACAGAATGGATTTACAGTCAGGGTAAATTATTTTCCCGGAAACATTTTGAGCAAAGATTTTGAACTTCCGAAAGGCTATGAGGTAATATGGATGAGCCAGTTTTTAGATTGTTTTAATGAAGCGCAAATTATTTCAATACTACAAAAGTGCCATAGGGCAAGCAATAAAGAAACCAGAGTAATTATTAACGAAACTTTTTGGGATAGGCAGCGATTTAAAACCTCTTCCTTTATTCTTCAAATGGTTTCGCTCTATTTCACTACAATGGCAAATGGCAACAGTCAAATGTACGAAAGCAACATCTTTAAAAAATTGATTGATAAAGCAGGTTTCAAAATAGTAAGCCAACGCGATGAAGTTGGGCTGAATTGCCATACGCTGCTGGAGCTTCAAATTAAGTAGCACAAGCACTTCTCTACCAAGTTACTTTCCTAAATACTTAAACCAACCTTCGGTAGCTTTAGCAATAGAAGTTGGTTCCCAAACCGGAGCATTTCGCCAATAATCAATATTAGCTAATATTTTTTTCACTCCATCTTCTAATGTTACTTTCGGCTTCCAGCCTAATTGGGTTGTAATTTTTGTAATATCGGCAAACGTACAATCAGGTTCGCCTGGGCGCTTTGGAATATATACTTTTTCTCCTTCCAAAAGTTCAACCAAACGATTTACAGAATAAGTGTTTCCACTTCCTACATTAAAAACTTCTCCCGAAATATCTTCGCGCAAAGAAACGGTGTAGCAAGCATCTACAATATCTGTAACATAAGTAAAATCGCGTGTTTGAGTACCATCTCCAACTATGGTAAATGGTTTACTATTTAATTTTTGTGCTAAGAAAACACCAAACACTGCGCCATAAGTTCCTGATGTTCTGGAGCGTGTTCCATATACATTAAAGAAACGCATAGAAGTAATATTCATTTTGTAAACTCTACTCCAATGCAAGCATAAGCGTTCGCCTAAAAACTTTGTGAGTGCATAAGGATATTGCGTATCTATTGCTGTATCTTCTGGTGTAGGAAACACACTTGGCAAGCCGTAACACGAAGAAGATGCCGCATAAATCAGCCGCTTTACATTCATTTTTCTAGCGCATTCCAGCACAGCAAAAGTACCATCTACATTTGAGCGGAAATAGCTTTCGGGATGCTCAATAGAAGGTACAATATCTGCCAATGCTGCTATGTGAAAAACTGTATCTACATTTTCAAAATATGGAAGATTGTTTGCCATATCGTTTATATCGGCTTCCACAATTTTTAAATTGCCATTATCTTTTAAATGGCTCAAGTTTTCTAACCTTCCTGTTGAAAGATTATCTATTACTGTTACTTGATAACCTTCGCTTAAAAGTCTTTCTACTGCGTGGCTGCCTATAAAACCGCAACCACCTGTTACAATTGCTTTTTTCATTGTAATATTCTATTGTAAAATTTATAGAGTGAATGTATATTGTTTGCTAAAGAAAGTCTAGGTCTATTTCTAATTAAATTGCGTTGAATTGCGGTATAATCTATGCTGTTTAATTTTGCGCCTAAAGTTTTTACATCTTCTTGAGAAATTGAAAATCCTGCGTAATTTCTCTTCAAAATCCATGCTTGAAATTCAATATCTTCAGAACAAATTGTTGGTATTCCAGCTTCGATAAAGTTGAATAATTTTAGTGCTGTAGAATACTTGTATTTATCGTTTGATTGCCCCGAAGTGCTTTTAAAAAAAGGAATAATGCCGTAATGATATTTTGATAATTCTTTAGAAAGTTCACTTTGTGCTACAGATTTTTCTAAGTGAAAATATGGATTGGTATTGGCAACTTCTAAATATTGATTGTAGAGCAATGGATTAGTAGAAGGTGAAGGATAAACATGAAAATGAATTTTTTGGTGCGAAAGTTCATCAATTAAATCATCAAACTGAATATTGCCAAACTGCTTTTTATCTCTGTTGCTATTTTGAATTTCACCGGCATACACCACATGAAAACCATCGGATAGCTTATGTACATTATCACAAAATCTATCATCATCGCAAAACAATGGAAAAAACAAACGGTTGCGCTTTTCCTTTATTCCATAAACTCGGTAAGCAGGAATTGGCTCTAACCCATGCGATACCAATCCATCGGCAAATTGTAGGCAATTTTTTTCATGAGGAAATTCCTTTTGAAACCAACGAATATCAGTGTTTAAACCAAAGTAAATCCCCAACACATCTTGCATATCGTACACAAATTTTGTGAGCGGCATAAATTGCCGTGCCATATCGGGATAATACGACTTGGGACCAAAAGCATGGATAAGATTTGCTCCATTTATTTTTTGCAGTATGCCATATAAATGCCACTTATTTCTAAACAAGTAAACACTATCAAATTCCATTTCTACAAACTTGCTATTGTAGCCGTTTTGCGCACAAACAAGAACTCCGTTTATCGCATATTTTCTTTTCAACCACTTATACATTCTTGCAATACGCGGAGGCAAATTTTCGCCTAAATAAATAATTCCTAATTGGTTACCAGGAAAAGAATATGGCTTTACACTATGCAGTTTTAAATAGAAAAATAAAAAATCTATTACCGAAGTAATTCGATTAAAAAGTTCGTTCTTAATCTTAATAAAAAGCAATTCCACTACTTTAGAATTTTCTTTAAACGATTTACTTGTTGCGGCAAAAAGCAAAATAAATTATCGTGAAAAGGAATGTCCGATTCTCCTTTCACTTCCACCAACTTCGACAACCTTTCTTTCCCCAATTCTAACTTGAAAATTTTGTAGTTATTTACACCAAGCAAATATCTATACAATTCAACCGGAGTAAAATTTAAGTTATTTCTACTTTCGCTACATTCAACAATTAAAGCCGGAGCATTTTTACTCGAAAGTAATGCTGTTGCGCCTTTCAGCACTTCCATTTCAAAACCTTCTACATCAATTTTCATCATAGAAATGGTTGTATTACCATCTAAAACATTGTCGAGCTTATCAATAGCAACCTCCACTCCCACTTCGTCTTTATTCAAGTCACTTTGCACCATTGAAGCACCACCGCGATTGTTCTTTAAAGTGTTTGGAAATATTTTCAATACACTTTTTTCTGAACCCAAACCCATAGAATATGGCTGGATATTTTTAAAATTATTCAACCGAATATTTTCTTCCAAAATTTTAAATGTATCCGGGTTGGCTTCAAAAGAAAACACTTTTCCTTGCGAGCAAAACTTAGCAGCAGCAAGCGAAACAAAGCCAATATTTGCGCCCACATCAATAAAATTATCTGTTGGTTGCAAAAAATTCTCCATCACACTCACAGTGCCTTTTTCGTAAGTGCCTAAAAAATAAATATCGTGCTCCAAGCCCGATTTATCAAAAGCAGGATCTACCCAAACCGAAAACCCGTTTATAGTTTCTGCTACTATTTTCCCTGTTGGCTTTTTAAGCAAAAGATATGAGAGATAGCGCATGCTCTTTGCCGTACCAAAAATATTTGTGTTTGAAATTGTTTGAAACAACCTTACAAGCTGTATTCTGTTCATACGGCAATATTAGTTTTTTACGCGATAACCACACCTTTGCAACACACAAAATGTATGGAGTGAGTGAGAATAGCTATCTATGCAGCAAAATTATTGCACTATATTAAATTTGTACTTCAATTCATAAATAAATAACCTTGGGGAAATTAGTTTCATTAGAAGAGTTGGCATCAATATCAGCTCAATTAAAAAAGGAAGGCAAAACGATTGCTCATTGCCACGGCTGCTTCGATTTAATGCATCCGGGACACATTAAGCATTTCCAATCTGCATCAAAAGTTGGAGATGTTTTAATTGTAACCGTTACACAAGATAAATTTGTAAATAAAGGACCCGGCAGACCGGTTTTTAATGAACAAATTCGCGCAGAAACTATTGCTGCTCTTGAATGTGTAGCCTATGTTGCCATAAACAAATGGCCAACAGCAATAGAAACTATCAATCTTTTAAAACCAAGTTTTTATGTAAAAGGTCCCGATTACAAAAATCGCGACAATGATGTTACCAGCAACATTGGTTTAGAAGAGCAAGCCGTAATTGATAATGGCGGAAAAATGTTTATTACTGACGATGAAACTATGTCATCTTCAAAGTTAATAAATTCCCATTTTTCGCAGTTAGATGATAGTGTACAGAAATATTTGGAAACATTAAAAACAAAGTACGATGTTGAAAAAATAACCGGCTTTATCAATTCGCTTAACAACCAAAAAGTATTGGTAATTGGCGATACCATTATTGATGAATACCACACTTGTACTCCACTTGGAAAATCATCTAAATCGCCCACTATTTCTACTATTTACAGAAATGGCGTTTCGTATGCAGGCGGTTCTTTGGCAATAGCAAACCATATTCAGCAATATGCAAAAAATGTAAAATTGGTAACGCTTTTGGGCGAACAAAACACCCAAAAAGATTTTATTGATAGTAAACTTTCGGCTGAAATAGAACGCAAGTATTTTTTGCGAAACGATGGCCCTACACCAACTAAAAGACGCTATTTAGATACTTACTTAAACCTAAAACTATTTGAAGTAACTTTTATGAACGACAAGTTCATAGATAAAAAATTGGAGCAAGAAGTAATTGAATATTTAAAGAGCGAAATTACTGCTTACGATTTTGTTTTAATTGCCGATTTTGGACATGGATTCATCACCCCAAATATTATTAAGTTCTTAGAAGAAAGTGGCAAATTTTTAGCCATTAATGCACAAACAAACTCAAACAATTTTGGATTTAATTATATCACTAAATACAAGCGAGCCAACTATATTTCTATTGATGAAAAAGAACTTAGGTTGCCATTTGGTGAAGCCTACGAAAGTGTGGAAACGCTTATTAAAAAGCTGAAAGAAATTATACATTGCCAAGAAATTCAAATTACGCTTGGTGCAGCAGGTTCAGTAATTTATTTCGATAATCATTTTCACTACACACCGGCTTTTGCCACATCGGTGAAAGATTCAGTTGGTGCAGGCGATGCTGTGCTTTCAATTACTTCGCTTTGTGCCTTTGCGGGAATACCTGCCGAAGCTGCCGGATTTATTGGAAATTGTATGGGAACTTTGGCTGTAAATATTTTAGGAAACGAACATCCGGTTTACAAAAAAGATTTACTCAAATTTGTGTCGCACTTTTTAAAATAACAGAAATGAAAATCACAGAATTTGTGCAAGAATATAACACACAGTTTATTCAAGCACTTGAAAATACTGAAGCGAGCGATAAAACTTCTACTAAAATTCAACTCGGCAACGCTGTTGAAGAAATTGTAGTCCTATTTAAGCAATTGGCTCAAAACAATAAGAAAATAATGTTTGTCGGCAATGGTGGAAGTGCGGGAATTACTTCGCACATGGCTTTAGATTTTTGGAAAAATGGAAAGGTGAAAGCAATTGCATTCAACGACTCATCTTTGCTCACAGCGGTGGCAAACGATTATTCGTACCCTGAAGTGTTTGCCAAACCGATTGAAGTATTTGCCGAAAGTGGTGATTTGCTTATTGCCATTAGCGCTTCAGGCAATTCGCCAAACATTGTAAATGCAGCAAATACAGCAAAAGAAAAAGGTTGTTATGTGGTTACTTTTTCCGGCTTTGCACCAGAAAACAAATTGCGCACTTTAGGCGATTTTAATTTCTATGTACCATCTTTTTCTTATGGTTTAGTTGAAACACTTCATGCCCATTTCATTCATTTGCTTTTAGATGCCAAAATGCGTTGTGCTGATGGAATAAATATATTTCACAAAAACCAACCAATCTAATGAACAAAACTTCTGCTGAATACCTTACCAACTTTACCATTCAAATGGCTCAAAAAGCCGGACAAATTTTAATGCAAAGTTTTGGCAAACAGCACAAGCAGATAGAAAAAGAATCGTTTCACAGTATTGTTACACAAGCAGACATTGCTTCAGAAAATTATATTAAAGAAACCATTGCACACACTTTTCCATCACACAAAATTGTAGGCGAAGAAAGTGGAGAAAGCAAAGAAAACAGCGAATACATTTGGGTGGTAGATCCGCTTGATGGCAGCAGTTATTTCGCACGTGGCATTCCTTCGTTTTCAGTTTCCGTAGCGCTAATAAAAGGCAATTCCATTATTTTGGGAGTAGTAGATAATCCTTTTTACAACGAAACTTTTCATGGTTTTTTAGGCTTAGGAGCATTTTTAAACAGAAAAGAAATTACAGTTTCTAAAACAGAAAAACTTTCGGAATCCATCTTCAATTTCGGGCATCGCTACATACGTGCAGAAGAATACAAACCAAGCTCTACAGCCAATTTACAAGCAGTGCGCTCCATTCGCGGTGGCGGCTCTTGTGCACAAGAACTTTGCCAAATTGCCTGTGGCAGAATTGATGGTTTAGTAACCGTAAATCAATCTTCGTGGGATTTTTATGCAGGCAAAATTATTTTGGAAGAAGCAGGAGGTAAACTATTTCAGCTCAACGAAAATGAAGTGAATATTCACACTGCATTATTAGGTAAAACCGATATTGCCGCTACAAACAGACGCTTAAAAATTCAATCGTTAAACACATGAAAATTAGCGGCTTCACCATGGTGCGCAATGCAGAGAAATACTACTTTCCTATAAAAGAAAGTATTGCTTCGCTTTTACCCATTGTAGATGAATTTATTGTGGCGCTTGGCGATAGCAGCGATAACACTCGCAAAATTATAGAATCACTCAATTCACCTAAAGTGAAAATTTTTGATAGGGTTTGGAGTGAATCTTCGTTTGTGGAAGGCAAAATTTTTGCCGAAGAAACTACTTTTGCTTTGCAGCAATGCACAGGCGATTGGTGCTTCTACATTCAAGCCGATGAGGTAATTCATGAGAAAGATTTACCAATAATACAAGCCGCTTGCAATGAATTCTTACCACAAAAAAATATAGATGGATTGCTTTTCAACTACTACCATTTTTGGGGCGATTACAATCACTATTTACCATTTCATGGTTGGTACAGAAACGAAATAAGAATTGTGCGAAATAATGCCGAAATAGTTTCCTATAAAGACGCACAATCTTTTAGAAAAACCAATGGAGAAAAACTTCGTGTAAAAGCTATTGAAGCACACATTTATCATTACGGTTGGGTGCGCCCACCAGAAGTGATGCAATCTAAAAAGAAAGAACAAGATTCTGTGTATCACGGCATTGAAGGCTCAGCTGCCATGCACGCAAAGCGCTTGGCAAATTTTAATTTTGGAAACATGAACAAAATTCCGATTTTTAAAAATTCGCACCCAAAAGTGATGCAAGAGTTTATGCAAAAATTCTATTGGAAAAATGAATTAGACAATCCATTAACCCTACTTAACCGCCCAAAAATGAAGCATGAGAAATTAAAATATCGCTTCATCTCATTTTTGGAAAATACATTCTTAAATGGCAGAGGAATTTTTGGATATTCTAATTGGATTAAAATTTAGTGCAATAGCATAAGCGTAGCGCTAAATCTAAACCATTCAAAATATAAAATATTTTTAACGTACATGTGAAAAATATTAAAAAGATTTAAAATGTATTTTGAGTTGTTACTCCAAAACTTATATTTGCTGCCTTAAATATTTAAAATAATGAGTGTTAGATTAGCAAAAGAAGTTTTAGTACTATCCGACCCAAATTCACCAGAACCAATAAAATTGAGCTACGAAATCTTACGCAGAGCGGTACTTACATTACGTGCCGTGAACCACAAACTGCGCAAAGAAATTCTTGAATTGATTGAGAAAAATGGTCGTATCACTGTAACTGAAATTTATGTAAAGTTGCGTTTAGAACAATCAGTAACATCTCAGCATTTAGCCATTCTTAGAAAAGCTAATGTAGTAGTAACCGAGCGCGATGGAAAATTCGTTTACTACAAAATAAACAAAGCTAAAATTGCAGAACTTGCAGGATTGGCAGCCGAACTTGCCAAAAGCTAAACCGTTTTTTAAGTTTAATAAATAAAATATACGTTTATATACATTTGAAATGTAATAAATAGTTTTTTTATTTACACTAAGCAAACGGTATTTTATGGTACACACAGCATCATTCAATAACTCTATTGGTTTTGATGAAGATTTAAAAATTGCAAGTTCTATTTTAAGAGCATTAGCACATCCACTCCGATTTAAAATTCTCAATTTTATTAACGAGAATGATTCGGTAAATGTGTATTCTATTTATAGTGTGCTCAACTTAGACCAATCAATTACTTCACAGCAATTGCGTATTTTACGCGAGGCGGGAGTGGTTTATACCAAGCGAAAGGGAAAGGAAATTTTTTATTCCTTACAAATTTCACAGCTCAAGAAAATAGCAGAAATATTAAGTTATTTTGAAAAAACATAAGTAGCCAACCAAAATCTACTATGCTTTTTCTTTTTTAAGGAAGTTGCTTAGTCAGAAATTTCAATAACTTTTGAATTTTATCTTCAACCTATAACTGCTATTATACTCATAGCCTATAATTATCGGCTCACAGCCAGCCAATAAGTTCTTGATTTTAAATTCTATTTCACCTGCTGCTTTAGCTCTTTCAATTTCTGCTTAGTGTGCATGGCAAAATCACCATTCATCATCCAATTGTAATAACCGGGATCTTGTTTAAGCACTTCCGAAACAGCTCTACCTTTATACTTTCCAAAATTGAAAACCGGAATACCATTTTCATAAACAAATCTTCTTCCGCTATCAATAAAACGCTCTTCGTTGCTAATTTGGTGTAGTTCAATTACATCATTCGGCAAATCGCTGTATCGCTGAAGTTGTCCTAACAAAACTTCGTAAGTTGCACGTGTATCAGCTTCTGCGCTATGTGCATTTTCAAGTTTTTTGCCACAATAAAATCTATACGCATTTTCAAGATTACGTTTTTCGTACTGCATATAAATTTTATGAATATCTACCAAACTTCTATTATCAATACTAAACGCTAAACCTACGCGAATAAACTCTTCGAGCAAGAGCGGCAAATCAAATTTATTGCTGTTGAATCCGGCTAAATCCGAATCGTTTAGCAAATCAAAAACTTCTGTTGCTCTATCTTTAAAAAATGGCTCAGTTATTACATCTTCATCGTAAATTCCGTGAATGGCACTTGCTTCGTGCGGTATCGGAATGCCAGGGTTAAATCTAAAATTATGCGTTTCTTCTTTTCCATCAGGAAAAACTTTTATTACACATAAATCTATAATTCTATCCTTTGCCACATCTACTCCGGTGCTTTCAATATCAAAAAAAACCAAAGGCTTTTTTAAGTTCAATTTCATAGTAGAAAAAAGGTCTTGATTGCTCATGCTCTAATATATTTTATGCAATAATGTGGTAAATTATTCATCAAAACATAAAACCAATGTGGATAAAGTGTATTACAAGGTTTCAGAATAATTTCATTTTTAAATTATAAATAGCAATATGCAATTTACAATTCTCGACTGGTCGGTAGTAGCGCTGTTTTTTGTAATCACCATTTTAATTGGTTTAAAATTTTCAAAAGACGCGGGCAAAAGTTTAAGTGAATTTTTCTTAGGCGGAAGAAAACTATCGTGGTGGGTTGCAGGCTCCAGCATGGTAGCAACCACCTTTGCGGCAGATACGCCACTGTTAGTTGCGGGAATAGTTGGTAACAACGGCATTTCAGGAAATTGGCTTTGGTGGAATATGCTGCTTGGCGGCATGCTCACAACATTTTTCTTTGCCAAATTATGGCGAAGAAGCGGAGTGCTCACAGAGCCTGAGCTTATTGAATTGCGCTATGGCGGCAAACCCGCAGCTTTCTTACGCGGTTTTAAAGCGGTGTACTTAGGCTTATTTATGAACGTAATAATTATTGGCTGGGTAAACCTTGCCATGATGAAAATTTTACAAGGCATGTTTGACATCTCTGAATTTTCATCGCTTTTATATGTTGGTTTGGCAATGGCATTTGTTGCCATTTATTCTGCGGCAAGCGGCTTGATGGGCGTAGCGGTAACTGATGCTATTCAGTTTTTAATTGCTATGGCAGGTTGCATTGTGCTTGCTATTTTGGTAGTAAATAGTCCACAGGTTGGCGGCATAGAAAATTTAAAGACCCAATTGCCACAAGGCAGCCTTAATTTTTTACCCAGCTTGGGTGAAAGTGAAAATACCGGAACGGTTTTAACCATTGGGCTTGGCGCATTCTTTGCCCGAATTGGTGTGCAGTGGTGGAGCAGTTGGTATCCTGGCGCAGAACCTGGTGGCGGTGGCTATGTGGCACAAAGAATGATGAGTTGCAAAACTGAAAAAGATGCCGTTTGGGCTACCATGTTTTTTCAAGTAGCACACTACGCACTCCGTCCTTGGCCTTGGATATTAGTAGGTTTAAGTGCATTGGTAATTTATCCGCAATTAGCATCAAACGAAAAAGAATTCGGCTTTGTACTTGCCATGCGCGATTTTCTTCCTCCTGGCTTAAAAGGATTGCTTTTAGCTGCATTTTTTGCTGCTTATATGAGTACAATCTCCACGCAATTAAATTGGGGAGCAGGATATTTAATCAACGATTTATACAAACGATTTATGGCTCCACTTGCCGAAGAAAGACAATTAGTTTCTGCTTCGCGAATAGCAACTATCGTGCTCATGATTCTCGGCTTAGCAGTTACCACACAATTAAAAACTATTGAAAATGCTTGGAGCTTTGTGATTGAATGTGGCGCAGGATTAGGATTGGTGCTTATTCTACGTTGGTATTGGTGGCGCATAAACGCATGGAGCGAAATTGTGGCAACCGCAGCACCGTTTTTTGCTTATGGCACAGCGCGCATTATTGGATTAGAGTTTCCCGATAGTTTTTTTGTTACCGTAGGCTTCACCACAGTAGCTTGGATTATAGCCACATTTGTAACCAAACCTGAAGCAGAACTTACCTTGCGCACATTTTACGAGCGTGTGCAACCAACTGGCTTCTGGGGACTTTTAAACAAATCAGGCAAGAACAACTACAACAATTTCCGATTACTCATAAGTTGGATTAGCGCTACTGTATTTGTGTATGCCATTTTAATGCTGCTTGGCAAATTGATTTTCCACGAATGGAAAGAAGCACTTTTACTTACAATAGCCGCAGTTGTTTCGCTTACTATTTTATTAGTTTATCAGAAGGAAAAAGAAATTCCAATTGCAAAAATTTAGAAGCACATTGTAATAAAAAAAATTCGGTAGAGATTTCTTCTACCGAACCAAAACCTAACTGTTTAACAATAAAGACCAAATCTGTTTTAAAGACCAAAAGCAACAATCTTTGGTTGCATTTGCCATTAAAAGTTTCAACTTAATCCTTCTGCTGTTCGTTTAATTTCTTTTTGCCATAAGCGAATTTGGTAATCACTACAAACAATACCGGCACAATAAAAATACCAAAGGCGGTAGCAACTAACATACCTCCAAACACTGTCCAGCCAATGGTTTGACGCGATAAAGCACCTGCTCCTGTTGCATTTAAAAGTGGCACTATTCCTAAAATAAAAGCTAATGAAGTCATAATAATCGGGCGCAAACGAAGTTCCACCGCTTCAATAGTTGCGTCCATCAGTTTCATGCCGGCATCAACACGCTCTTTGGCAAATTCAACAATTAAAATAGCATTTTTAGCAGCCAAGCCAATAATTGCAATTAAGCCAATTTGTGCGAAAACATTGTTATCAATTTTAGGTAAAAGTGTGAGCGTTAAAATAGCGCCAAAAGCACCTAACGGCACAGAAAGCAAAATCGAAAATGGCACAGACCAACTTTCATACAAAGCTGCCAATAGCAAGAATACAAACAAAATACTGAGAGAGAAGATTATCACCGTTGTGTTTCCCGATAATTTTTCTTGAAGCGACAAACCTGAAAATTCATACTTGTAACCTTCCGGTAGTGTTTGTTCTGCTACTTCTTCCAATGCTCTAAGTGCATCACCGGAACTATAACCGGGTGCTGCGCCACCACCAATATCAATAGACCTAAAAATATTAAGGTGGTTCACAATAGAAGGATTTTCAACTATTTTATATTGCAACAAAGCACTCAGTGGAATTGATTCTCCACTGTTACTCTTTACATATAATTTATTCAAATCGTCAATTCCCATACGGTAAGTAGTATCAGCTTGCGTTACCACTCTAAAACTTCTGCCGTACCGAATAAAATCGTTTACATAGCTGCTGCCCATGTAGGTAGAGAGCGTACTGTAAACTGTGCTAATAGGCACGTTCATTTTCTTCGCCAATTCCCTGTTTAAGGTTATTTGATAGTTTGGCGTTTTGCTGTTGAAGAGCGTATATGCCATGCCAATTTCAGGACGTTGATTCACGGCAGCTAAAAACTTTCCGGCAACAGCTTCAAATTTTTTAATATCTCCAGATTTTAAGTCAATTAACTGCATACTAAAACCACCTGAAGCACCTAAGCCCGGAATTGCAGGCGGTGTAACTGCCAAAAACTTAGCTTCTTTAGAATTGGCATATTTCTTACTAATGGCATCAACCACTTCTTGCGAAGTACGTGTTCTTTGTTCCCACGGATAAAGTTGTACAAAAAATGTTCCTGCACTTGATTTAAATGAACGATTCAAAATATTCAAACCAATAATTTCTGTTACCGTTTTTATCTCCGGAAATTCCTTACGCAACTCAACCGATACTTGTTTTATCAATTCACTTGTTCTTTCCGCAGAAGAAGCTTCAGGCAAATTCACGCCCATTAAAAATTGTCCACCATCTTCAGTTGGAATAAAGCCCGATGATTTATGCTGAAACAAAAAGCCTGTTCCCACATACAAACACACCAACATAATGAGCAACATTGGTGCGCGCTTAATGCTCCACACCACTCCTTTGCTATACTTATGTGTAGTGCGTTCAAACCATTTATTGAACTTGTAAAACCAAGCTGAAATTCCGGTACTTTTATCGTTTACTTTGTTCGGCTGCAATAAGATAGAACATAGAGCCGGAGTGAGCGACAGCGCTACAAATGCGGAAATAAGCACCGACACCGCAATTGTAATGGCAAACTGCTGATACAAGCGCCCAACCATTCCCGGAACAAAGCCTACAGGAATAAATACCGCTGCTAAAATTAAGGCAATGGCAATAACCGGAGCAGTAATTTCTTTCATAGCTCTTCGTGTTGCCTCTTTCGCATCTACGCCATCTCTATCAATGTGTTCTTGCACGGCTTCTACTACCACAATGGCATCATCAACCACTATACCAATTGCCAACACAAACGCCAGCATGGTTAAGTTGTTTATTGAAAAATCGAAGAGAATAAAGAATATAAAAGTTGCAATAATTGAAACCGGAATTGCCAATACCGGAATTAAAGTAGCGCGCCAACTTTGTAAAAAAAGAAACACTACTAAAGTTACCAGCAACAAAGCTTCCAAAAGTGTATGTAATACCGCATTTATAGAAGCTTTTACTACCGAAACTGTTTCGTAAGCTACTATGTATTCTACATCGTGCGGAAAATCTTTCTTTAATTCATCTAAAGCTTTGTAAATTCCATCTGCTGTTTGTACCGCATTGCCACCCGGCATTTGGTTTATCATCATCATAGAAGAAACTTGACCATTTGCTCTATTCGTGGTGGAATAAGAAAATTGACCCAACTCAATACGCGCAACATCTTTTAAATAAACGATTGAACCGTCATCTCCGGCTCGCACAATTATACTTTGAAACTGCTCTACTTGATTGAGGTCGCCATCTAATAACAATGGATATTCAAATACTGAAGTATGAAATTGCGGACTTGCACCAACTGAACCTCCCGGTATTCTTATATTTTGTTCGCTTATTGCAGCGTTTACTTCAGCAGGAGAAATGTTGAGTTGGTTCATTTTATTTACATCTAACCAAACCCGCATACTAAACGGTTGCGAAAATGAGGTTACATCTCCCACACCTTGCACACGAAGCAAAGCATCACGCACATATAAGTTTACATAGTTTCCCAAGAAATTTTGGTCGTAAGTTCCATTTGGAGAAACCAAGCCAACCAACATCAGCACATCGTTATTGGCTTTTCGCGTAGTAACACCAAGTCTTCTTACGGCTTCGGGTAGCGATGGTTCTGCAATGCCAACTCTGTTTTGCACATCTAAGGCAGCAATATCAATATCAGTTCCTACATCAAAAGTTACAGTAATTGAAGAGCGACCATCAGAAGTACTGTTGGAAGACATATATGTCATTCCCGGAGTTCCGTTTATTTGGCTTTCCAGCAGTGTGGTTACCGTTTGCTCCACCGTTACGGCATCAGCACCGGTGTAAGTTGCGGTTACTGTTACAGTTGGTGGCGTAATATCGGGATATTGGCTTATGGGCGAAATTTTAATACATATAATGCCAACTACCACTAACAGAATGGAAATAACCATTGCTGTAATCGGGCGTTTGATAAATATTTCTGAAATCATTTATAGATATTATGCGTTACGTTTTTCAACAAAATTATTTGGTTGCTTGGGTAGGTTTTTCAGTAGTTATTGGAGCATTAGGTTTTAATCCCATTATGCCTTCGGTAATTACTTTATCGCCTACTTTTAATCCTTCAGCCACCACTACTTTATCTCCTAATTTGAAACCTAATTTTATCATCTGTGGCTTGGCTGTGTTGCTATCAGAAACTGTGTAAACAAGTGTTTGATTTAATTGTTCCATCACAGCTTTGTAAGGAATTACAATTTGCGGTGTTGCAATTTTATTCAGTACGCCAACATTCACGTTCATTCCAACGCGCAAATCGCCTTTCGGATTTTCAAAAGCAATTCGCACCATAATTGTTCCTGTGTTTTGGTTTACGGCACGGTCTATTGCAGTTACTTTTCCAAAATAGTTATACACTTCACCGTTAGGTAATTGAATAGAGAGAATAGAATCTTTCTGAACATTTCCATCTTTTTGAAACTTACTAAACTGCTGAATATCTTTTTCATTCACCATAATATCGACAGCAATTGGCTCGGTAGAAGAAATAATATTTAAAAGTGTAGAACCGGCATTTACCAATGCCCCATTTCTAACCATCGAAATGCCAATAGTGCCGGAATATGGTGCGTAAATTACGGAGCGCTGTAAGTTAGTTTCGGCAGTTACCAAACTTGCTTTTGCAGCATCTACTTGCGCTTTTGCATTATTAAAATCGGTGCGAGCGTAATCTACAATTTGTTTTGCAATAGCTTGCTTAGCATCTAATGCAGTGTAGCGATTCAAATCTCTTTGCACTTTATCTAAATTGGATTGTGCAATTTCTAAACTTGCTTTTGCTTGGTCTCGCGCAGCTTGGTAGCGCACTCTATCTATTTCATAAAGTTTTTGCCCTTTGCTCACTGTTGCGCCATCAGCCACAAAAATATTGGTGATGTAACCGTTTACTTCTGCACGAAGTTCTGTTTCGTTTAAAGCAACAATAGTGCCTGGATAATTTATCGTTGCACTTACTAATTCTTGTTGCACTTCCGCTATTTCTACCGAAACCGGACCTGTTTGCCACATGCCGCCTTTAGCCTTTGATTGGCTACAAGAAGAAAGCAATGCAACTGTGCAAAATAATGCGAATGAATATTGAATGTATTTCATATTGTATTTTGAAAAAAGTGGTGATTATTTTTTTGAAGAAGTGGTGATAGTGCCCATCGCTTTTTGTACATCTAACTTTGAAGAAAGTACTGAGTAAAGTGCGTTTAAGTAATTCACTTGTGAAGCTTTTAAATCGGTATCTGCATTCATTAAATCTAGATACGTTTTTATTCCTTCATCGTATTGAAGTTTAATAATATCATAAACATCTTTCGACATTTGCATGTTTTCTTTTGCTACTTGCCAATCGTTTATTCCTGCGTTGTACGAAGCTAAAGCCAACTGATACTCGCTATTTATTTGGTTTTTAAGTTGAGTCATTCCCAAATCAATCCGCTTTTCCATAAGCTGCGAACTGCGGATGTTGTTTATCTTTTTTATGCCATCAAAAATATTGAAGTTAAAGTTTAAACCGAAAACAGAGCGCGGCACACCGTTGTTGTAAAGGTTTTCAATTTTAGCATCGCGCCAGTCCCAACCGTAATTTAAGTATGCTGATAATTGTGGCATAAATGCAGCCTTTCCAAACTTGGTATTTATTGCTTGTATTCCTTTTTGGAGTTCAAGCATTTTATATTCTACTCTATTTTCTGCATTTGCATTTTCTCCATTTTCTAATAACACTTGAGTTTCTAAATCATTTTCATTTAAAGCTAAAGACACGGCTGCATCTTGCTTTAAGCCCAACAGCTCTTTTAAATATGCGTACTTAAATTTCAACAATTCGCTTGTGCGTTTAAAATCTGCTTTAGAATTGCTTAGCGCAATTTGAGCGCGTTTAAAATCTGTTTGATCAACCAAACCTACACTGTATCTATCTTTCGCATCAGAAAATTGCTTTTCATTTCTTTGAATATTAGTTTGAATTATTTGTAGTTGCTCATTTGAAGTAAGAATATCGTAATAAGCTTTGCTCACTTCCACAACGGTGTTTATTTTACTGTTTTCAGTATTCTTTGCGTTAAGCGCACGAATCAATTTTGCCGATTTCGCGGCTTGCATCAACTGTGGATTTAAAATCTGCTGGTCGGCTTGGAAAGTTACGGCAGAAGTATTTTTCTTTCCCATATAAATTACCTGATCGCCAATAATGGCAGATGGAATTTTTATATTATGAATATAGTTTGAAGTAAGATTCAACTGCGGAAACCAACCGCTTAAAGATGAAGCAATATCCTTCTCTCCTATTGCTTCGTCTATTGTAGCAATTTTTATATTCGGTCTATTCTCCAATGCAAAATCTATACACTGTTGCAGCGTAGCATTATCAGGCAAAACTGCTTTCGCGTTTTGTGCATTTAATGTTGTAGTAAATATTACTGCCAGTAGCAGTATCAATTGTTTGCAATTCATGCGTAATTATTTCTGTTAGCTTTTAATTCCGTTCCAAATAATGTTTGCCAAAGTTTCCATTTCACTTTGTTTCAGTTTCTTCTTTTTGTGTACATATTGCTTTGCACAATTCATCACGCTACCAAGAAATATTGAACTCACTAAATCGTGCGAAATATCTTTCATCAAATTTTGCCGCTGTCCTTCTTGGATAAACAACCCTAATTCGGTTTGAAAACAAATACTATCATTAGATTCTTTTTCGCGAAATGGAGAAGAATAAAACTGAGTGATGTAACTCATAAATTCGGGATGAGCAACTAAGTGCTCGTACAAATGCCGCCACAATAGTTTAAACCGCTCCTGGTAGTCAAGTTTTCTATTATCTTTCCCAAAACTCTCTTCAAAACCTAATTGCTTTATATGCCTTATGAGCGTTAGCAGCAATTCATCTTTCGATTTAAAATAATGATAAATAGTACCAATTGCCACGCCTGATTCTTTTGAAATCATAGACATAGATGTGCCGTGAAAACCATTTTCAAACACCAATTTTAATGTTGTTTGAAAAAGCAATTCCTCCTTTTCCGAAATTTTTTCCGATAGAACGTTCATTCGGTTGCAAAGGTAATTACATCAAAAAAACCTATTCTTAAAAAATGCTATTTAGGTTACACATATAACTTTATAGTATTTTATATAACTATATATATCAGCAATATAAAACAGCTTAAAATATTTACTTTGAAATACTTTACACTATAAATAACAAGAAGAAAACAACAATAGAGTACTACATAAGTTTTAAAAATTATATTCGCGGCTCAAATCTTTTTTTATGGCAACTATAAAGGTAATTAAGAATTTACGTAATCTTGCAGCCAAAATTTTCGACATGGGCAAAGAAAAAACAACGAAAAAGACAACATCAAAATCAAAAACTGCACCTAAAAGTGTTGCTAAAAAGGTAGCAAAACCTGTTGCAAAAAAAGCAGCAGCTAAGCCAACTGCAAAAAAAGCAGCTAAGCCTGTGGCTGTAAAAAAAGTAGTGAAAAAAGTTGCAAAACCAGCAGCGAAACCTGTTGCTAAAAAAGCAGTAAAAAAAGTTGCTAAGCCGGTTGCTAAAAAAGCAGTAAAAAAAGTTGCTAAGCCGGTTGCTAAAAAGGCAGTGAAACCCGTTGCTAAAAAAGTAACAAAACCTGCTCCTAAAAAAACAACTAAACCTGTTGCTAAAAAGGTAGTTAAACCAGCTCCTAAAAAAGTTGCAAAACCAGCAGCAAAACCTATTGCTAAAAAAGTAGTAGCAAAAGCAAAACCTGTTGCTAAACCAGTAGTTAAAGTTGCGGCAAAAGCAAAACCAAGCAAGCAAGTTGAAAGCAAAAAAAATACTCCGGCACAAGTGAAACAAGTTGCGGCAACTCCCGTAAATAAAACACAAACAAAAACCGAAAAGGCACCTGTTTCAAAACAAGTTCAACCAACTAAAACAACTAAAACAAAAGTGGAGCAAAATACCAATTTACGCTATAGCGATGAAGAGCTAAAAGAATTCAGAGCATTGATTGAAAAAAAATTAGGTCAAGCAAGAGAAGAATTAGCTACGCTTAAAGAATCGTTGGACAACCACAACGACAGCCTTGCCGGAAATAAAAGCTGGAATTTAGAAGAAGGTTCTGATACTACTGAAATGGAATATTTGATGAACCAAATTTCGCGCCAGCACCAACACATTAAAAACTTAGAAGCCGCATTGGTGCGCGTTGAAAATAAAACTTATGGCATTTGCAGAGCTACAGGAAGATTAATTCCTAAGGAGCGCCTTCGTTTAGTTCCACATGCTACTTTAAGCGTGGAAGCAAAAATGAACCGCAAACCTGAAGAAAACAATCCGACTTTAGCCGGAAGCCCTTCGCCAAGCGAAGAAGGTATTAGCTTCGGAAATGATGACTAATTTTTGCCTAAAATATTTAGAAAGCTCAATCGAAATGATTGGGCTTTTTTTGTTTTTATATAACACTAATTGACAATTCTCATCTTTTCGCTTCAACTAAACTACTATTTTCGCCCTATATAAAAATTTATACATAATGGAATATAGAATAGAAAAAGACACTATGGGCGAAGTGAAAGTTCCCGCTCATGTTTATTGGGGCGCACAAACCGAGCGCAGTTTAGAGAACTTTAAAATTGCTCGCGAAACCAATAAAATGCCCGCAGAAATTATTGAAGCTTTTGCCTTCTTAAAAAAAGCTGCCGCACTTACCAACGCAGAAGCCGGAATTTTACCTCAAGAAAAAGCAGATGTAATTTGTAAAGTATGCGATGAAATTTTAGCAGGAAAATTGAATGACCAATTTCCATTGGTAGTTTGGCAAACAGGTAGCGGCACACAAAGCAACATGAACGTGAACGAAGTAATTGCATACCGTGCACACGTATTGCTTGGCGGCTCTTTAGAAGATGCCAAAAAATTGATTCACCCAAATGATGATGTAAACAAATCGCAAAGCAGCAACGACACCTTCCCTACTGCCATGCACATTGCAGCTTACAAAATTTTGAATGAAGTTACCTTGCCGGGAATAAAAAAACTACGCGAAACTTTAGCTCAAAAAAGCAAAGAATATATGAAGGTGGTAAAAATTGGCAGAACACACTTTATGGACGCTACACCGCTTACTGTTGGGCAAGAACTTTCAGGCTATGTGAGCCAGTTAGACCACGGTGTTAGAGCAATCGAAAATACACTAAGCCACTTAAGCGAATTAGCACTTGGCGGCACTGCCGTTGGCACCGGATTAAATACTTTTAAAGGCTATTCTGAAAACGTAGCAAAACATATTGCAACATTAACAGGCTTGCCATTTGTAACCGCTAAAAATAAATTTGAAGCATTAGCAGCTCACGATGCTATTGTAGAAAGTCATGGAGCATTAAAAACAGTTGCAGTAAGCTTAATGAAAATCGCAAACGATGTGCGTATGCTTTCTTCAGGACCGCGCTGCGGAATTGGCGAATTACACATTCCCGATAACGAACCGGGCTCTTCAATTATGCCGGGTAAAGTAAATCCAACGCAATGCGAAGCACTAACCATGATAGCTGCACAAGTAATGGGAAATGATGTAGCCATAAATATTGGTGGCGCAACCGGACATTTTGAATTAAATGTTTTTAAACCCGTAATGATTTACAATTTCTTGCATAGTGCAAGGCTTATAGGTGAAGGCTGTGTATCGTTTAACGATAAGTGTGCTGTTGGTATTGAACCGCTATACGATAACATCAATCGCAACTTGCATAATTCACTCATGCTGGTTACTATTTTGAATACGCACATCGGCTATTACAAATCTGCCGAGATTGCGCAAACAGCACACAAAACAGGTAAAACATTAAAAGAAACTGCTGTGAGTTTAGGCTATCTTACTGCTGAGCAATTCGATGAATGGGTTCGCCCTGAATTGATGGTTGGTGAATTAAGCTAACTGTTTTTTATCCACTACAAAAAACTGAAAAGAGCGTGCTATTTAGCGCGCTCTTTCCATTTAGAATACTTTGTAGCAACAGTTGTAGTTGCTGAATCTGCTTTATTCGCAGTCTTGGAAAATAAATTTGCAGCCAATGCAGCCACAAAAAAATCTTCTTCATTTTGCTGCACCAATTCATTTGGGTGAAAATACTTAGGAACAAAATTAGTATCGAAATTTCCTGAAGTAAAACTTGGATGATTCAATACAAACTTGCCAAACGAAAGCGTATTCTTAACCCCAACGATTTTATATTCATCAATAGCTCGAAGAAGTTTACTAATTGCATTTTCGCGCGTATCAGAATAGGCAATTAATTTTGCCAACATCGGGTCGTAATAAATTGGAATATCCATACCTTCTTCGTAACCATCATCTACACGAATTCCCGCACTCTCGGGTTTCTTATACTCTACAAGTTTTCCAATATCTGGTAAAAAATTATTGAATGAATCTTCAGCATAAATTCTTAACTCTACCGCATGACCTGATAAATGAATTTCATTTTGAGTGAAAGGCAATTTCTCCCCACGAGCTACATTTATTTGCTCACGCACTAAATCAATTCCTGTTATCATTTCAGTAACCGGATGCTCCACTTGCAATCGCGTATTCATTTCTAAAAAATAGAAATTCAACTGTTCATCAACCAAAAATTCAACAGTGCCGGCACCGCGATAATTGCATGAACGCGCAACATTAACGGCTGCTTCTCCAATAGCTGCGCGCTTTTCAGGTGTTAAGCAAGAACTTGGCGCTTCTTCTAAAACTTTTTGATGTCTTCGCTGCACCGAACATTCGCGCTCAAATAAATGCACAATGTTTCCATGTGAATCTGCCAGCACTTGTACTTCAATATGTTTAGGCGAGCCTACATATTTTTCAACAAAAACATTATCATCACCAAACGCATTCCGTGCTTCGCTTTGTGCGCGCTGCATTTGTTCTTCAAATTCATCAGCGCTATTGACTACTCTCATTCCTTTTCCACCGCCACCGGCACTTGCTTTAATTAAAACAGGATAGCCGATTTTTTCACAAAGAGCTTTTGCTACATCGTTGATAGCACCTTCGCTCCCTGGCACCATTGGTATATTAAATTGCTTTGCAGCTTCTTTTGCTGCAAGTTTACTTCCCATTACCTCAATTGCATGAGGAGTTGGTCCAATAAATATTAAACCGGCATCTTCTACTGCCTTGGCGAAGTGCGCATTTTCACTCAAAAATCCATAGCCTGGGTGTATGCCTTCTGCTCCGGTAGCTTTAGCAGCTGCAATTATTTTCTCACCTACCAAATACGATTCTTTTGAAGGCGAAGCACCAATGAAAACAGCTTCATCAGCAAAGCGAACATGTGGCGAAACTCTATCCACTTCAGAAAACACAGCCACTGTTTTAATACCCATTTCCTTAGCGGTGCGCATTACTCTTAATGCTATTTCTCCTCGGTTTGCAATTAAAATCTTCTTCACTTTTAAGTATTATTTATGCAACAATATAAATAAAATAAGAAGCAGCTTAAACTTTTTTAGTAAGCACAACAAGCCTCAAGGAATTAAAGCAATATTGATAGTTCACCAAAAAAGATATTGGCGTTAAAACGATTTTAAGTTCTTGAGAATATTAAAAGCGTTTCCAACAAATTGACTATAAATTGGAGCAAAACTATTTGCTAAGCGTTTTAATTATATCGGCAAAAACTCCTGCAGCAGTTACATCGGCTCCGGCTCCCGGACCTTTCACCACTAATGGATATTGCTTGTAGCGCGCAGTGGTGAAGCTGAAGCAGTTTTCAGTTCCTGCAAGCGAATAAAAAGGATGCGCTTCGTTTACTTCCGTAAGTGCTGTTGTGGCAATGCCATTTTCAAAAGTGGCCACATACTTTAATTTGCAGTTTTTTCCTTCTGCTTTTAGAAATCTTTCAGTAAATATATTTTCTTCTGTTTTTAAAGTATTGAAAAAGGTTTCAACATCTTTTGCTTTTCTGCTCTTTTGCGGTACTAAGTTTTCAATTGAAATATCTTTTAACTCTAAAGTACTTCCACATTCGCGAGCTAAAATCAATATTTTTCTTGCCACATCCATGCCGCTTAAATCATCGCGTGGATCAGGTTCGGTGTAGCCTAATTTTTTTGCTTCGAGCAGCAATTCCGAAAAGCTTGTTTTTGATGTAAAGTGATGGAACAGATAGTTTAAAGTTCCAGAAACTACTGCCTCAATTTTTAGTATTTCATCACCGCTTAAAAGCAAATCGTTTAAGGTGTTTATCACCGGTAATCCTGCGCCAACATTTGTTTCGTAAAGAAACTTTGTGTTGTGTTTTAACCCAAGCGATTTCAACTTGTGGTAATAGCTTAGTTTGCCAGAGCAAGCGCGCTTATTTGGCGTTACCAACGAAATATTTGCTGCCAAAGCATGCTCATAAATTTCAATCGGAATATCGCTTGCCGTAGCATCTACAATTACGCTATTAGGTAAATTTTGTTGTTTTATTTTTTCTAAAATAAGTTTTGGATTGCCTAATTCTTCTGATGATTGAATTGCCGTTTTCCAGTTCTTAATTTCATTTTCGCCAATAAACATTTTTTTGCTATTAGCAACGCCCATTAAGCGAATATCAATCAAGTGTTTTTGAGCTAAATTCTTGCGTTGCTTTTCAATTATATCCAATAATTTTCCTCCCACTAAACCAACGCCAAGTACATAAACATTCAATACTTTTTTATCAGAAAGAAAGAATGATTCGTGTAAAGTATTTAGCGCTTTTATTTTGTCTTTTGTAGCAATTACGGCTGAAATATTTTTCTCTGAAGCACCTTGTGCAATGGCAATAATATTCACTCCGTTTTTACCTAAAGCAGCAAACATTTTTGAAGCAGTTCCAGGTAATTGTTTCATGTTTTCGCCCACAATAGCAACAATACTTAAATCATTTTTTACAACTACTTTATCAATTTGATTGTTGCGCATTTCTGTGTCAAATTCTTCTTCAATAATTTGCTTTGCATGGGTTGAATTTTTAGCATCAACCGCTAAGCAAATGGAATGCTCACTCGATGCTTGCGAAATTAAAATCACATTCACTTTTCCCCTTGCTAATGCCGTAAACAATCTGCCTGAAACACCTGAAACACCAAGCATTCCGCTGCCTTCAATGTTTAGTAATGCGATATTATCTAAAGAAGAAATGCCTTTAATTAAATTAGATTGGTCTAAGTTTTTACTCGAAATTAAAGTACCTTCAAAAGATGGATTAAAAGTGTTTTTTACCAATATAGGAATATGTGCATTCATGGCGGGCTGCATGGTTGCAGGAAAAATAACTTTAGCACCAAAATGCGAAAGTTCCATTGCTTCTTTGTAAGTGATATTTGGAACGGTGAAAGCTTGCTGTACAATGCGTGGGTCGGTAGTCATAATACCATCTACATCTGTCCAAATTTCTATGGCACTTGCTTTTAGTGCCGCACCAAAAATAGAAGCTGTATAATCTGAGCCGCTTCGCCCTAAAGTGGTTGTTTCTCCGCTTGCAGTTGAGCCGATAAAACCTGTAATGAAAACGGTTTCATTTCTATCTTTAAAATAAGATTTTATGAGGCGATTTGTTTGTACAAAATCTACTTTCGCATAGCCGAAATTAGCATCAGTTTTCACTACTTGTCTGGCATCTAAAAAACTACAATTTTTGAGCTGTATTTTTGCCGCTTCGCAAACAATGTAAGCCGAGAGGCGCTCTCCAAAACTTTGCACCGAATCTAAAGTGCGAGGCGAAAGTTCTTTAAGTAAAGAAACGCCTTGGCAAAGGCTGTAAAGTTGCGCTAAAGTTTGCTCAATATTTTGCTGAACTTTCTGCTTGTTCTTTTCGGGAATTAGTGCTTTTACAACATCAAAATGTCTTCTTTCTAACTGTTTGAAAATTGGTTTAAAGTTCTCTTCACCAAGCAATGCTTGCTGTGCCATAGCAATTAAGCTATCTGTAACTCCGCTAAATGCAGAAACTACTACAGCTGTATTTTCATAAGCAGTAGTGTTGCCAATAATTGAAATTATTTCTTTAATTCTTTGAGGAGAGCCAACTGATGAACCGCCAAATTTTATTACGCGCATTTTTCTTGAGGTTGTTTTGTAAAAGTGCGCTATTAGAAAATAACTCAATTACAAAATCTAAAAGATTTTTTAACGCATAAAAACAGAGTGTACAGAATATTAAATCTCTTTGCTTGGTTCGCTCTTTTTCGGGAGAATAAATTTGAATGCAGAGCCGCCTAAATCGCTTCTTTCAATCCAAATTTTTCCATTCATATTATCTACAATTTTCTTGCAAATAGCCAAGCCAACTCCTGTGCCCGAAAATTCGTTTCGAGAGTGAAGTCGCTGAAATATTACAAACACTTTTTCTCGATACTCTGGTGCAATTCCAATTCCATTATCTTCAATGGTGATTTCGCAGCCGCCATTGCCGTTTTGGCAACTTATTTCTACTCTTGGCCTTTCGCTTTTGTTATACTTTATAGCATTTGAAATTAGGTTTTGGAATAGCTGTAATATTTGTGTTCTATCGGCTTCAATTACCGGAAGCGAAGATTGTACAAGTATATCGGCTGTGCTGCGAACTTCGGGTGCTAAGTTGTGAATGATTTCATACACCACTAAGTTTAGATTTACTTCGCGAACATGTGTTTCTACATTTATTTTTGAAATCTCTAAAATGTCGTTTATCAACGAATACATGCGTTTTGTGCCATCTAAAATAAACTGCATATAAACAGATTCATCTGCTGTGAGTCTTGAGCTTATTTTCTTTTCTAAAAGAGAAACATAGCTGCCCACCATTCGCAGTGGTTCTTTTAAATCGTGTGAAGCAATGTGCGCGAATTGTTTTAGCTCCTTGTTGCTATTTTCTAAGCGTTGTGCGTAGCGTTCAATCTCAGCATTTTTTTGGCGAAGCAACTCAGCTTCTTTCTCTTTTTTATCTAATTCAAATTTTGTTTGTGCATCTAAAATGGCTGCTGCGGTGTGGAAGTTCTGATTTTCGTTTGCCTTCTCAATAAATTTTTTCTGGTATAAGTATGCAGATTCAAAATCGTTTAGCTGTGCAAAAATTTTCGAAATATAATCGTAGCAAGTATGAATTTCATGTTTTGTTCCTGCTGAAATAATGAGCTTTTCTGCTTCTAAGAAATGTGTAAGTGAATCGTGATATTTTCCCCAATCGAAAAATGCTTTTCCAATATGAATGTGTGTGAACCCAATAGCACTTGCTTTTCCGACTTGAATTTTTATTTCGAGCGCTTGGTTTAAATATTCAATTCCTTTTTCAAACTGCTTTAGTTCTACATGTGTGCTGCCTAAGTTGTTATAGCAAACAGCAAGCATATTTTTTTCGCCAACTTGCAAAGCTAAGTCAAGCGATTTTTGATAGTAATTGAGTGCAATTTCAAATTCTTTTTGCTTGGCATAGTAAACGGCAAAAGCGTTATAACATCTTGATATTGTACCTTTCTTTCCACTTTGCAAAGCATATTCTAAAGCTTTTCCTAAGTAAGTTTTTTTGAGTTCATTAAACTGCGATAAATCGTGAAGAATAGCTAAGCCATAATAGGTGCGTGCTAATTCTTCGATAATGTAATCGTTTTTTTGTGGAAACGATTCCATTAGGCGCAGTGCGTTTAAATAGTATTCTTGCGATTTAAGGTAGATTCCTTTGTAGTAGAAAGCCATACCCATCGTTTTGTTGATGCGTGCTGCCAACAGAGGTTGGGTATATGCATTTACTAAATTAAGCGCTTGCTGTGCAAGGTTAAAAGCTTCTTCATCAGTACCATTTATCCATAATAAATAAATAGCTCTTTCATGAATAGCTTCAATTTTATATACTTCGTGATTGTTGTTTTCTGCCCATTCGCGTACTTGCTCTATAAGTTCTTTCACCTCCGGCTTTCGCTCAAGGTTCATTTCCCTTATTTTATCGAGCAAAAGCTCAATATTGTGCCAACCGCCTTGTGCATTTTCTGCGTGGCTTGTAACAGCTTGTGTGGAAATATTTACCATACCAGAGATTTTTGCGTTCATAAATTCTTCACGAAACAATTATTCTACGTAGTTGGCAATACGAGCAACAAAAAAAAAGGTTTCAAATAAAAAAAGCCGCCCATATAAATGGAACGGCTTTAATTCACATAAACCAAAACAAGAGTTAATTACTCAAAGCGCAAAACCATTGGATTAAATGGATCTGTATTGAGCTTATAGGTAATGGTACCAGTGCTTTTTGTTACAGAAGCTTCTGGTTCCAATAAAATATTTATATCTACAAAAGAGCGCTCCTTATCAATATTCTTAGCTACAAATTTTTTGTATCCCGGTAGTTTAAAAGAAATGCGGATTGGCTCGCCCAATTCATTTTTTTTCAATGCTAAAGCATAGCTGCCGTCTTGGTCAATTGATGCTTGAATAAGTTCATCGCCAAATTTTTCCAAGTTAATTTTTGCTTTGCCAATTGGTTGCAATGTAATTGCATTTAATATTTTACCGGAAACGATTAAAATATTATCGTCCTTACTCGCAACTGCTGCAACTTCCTGTGCTTGGTTAGCAGATTTCTTTTGATGTAGAGAAATGTTTACAGTTTCTTGCGAAAACGAAGATACTGACAAGATGGCTAAGGTAGCCATAACCCCTAAAAAGTAAAGTGTCGCTTTTTTCATGTCTTTTCAATGTTTAAATGTTAAAAATGATATAGTTATTGATATACTTTAATCCTATTGAATTTTAGAGTTGCGAACTTTTTTTGTTGGCGAAAATTCGCTTTCCTAATTCATACTGCGAAAATAACGAATTGGAAATGATTTTATGCTAGAATAATGACAAAATATCTTTAAATAATTGTTAATAAGCTTGTTGGTAACTTTATTGGAAGTGTGGATGATTTCATTAAGCAGCTACGATATAGTAAAATCGTACATTATATTAAAAACTTAATATTTGATTGCTGGTAATAACAATGAAGCTACTTCGGTTTTGCTTTAGTTTTCTGCTCCTTTAAAAGGTGAGAAAGTGATATTCTCTTACTAATTGAACAATGAAAAACACAAAGCAAACTATCTTTTGGAAACATAGGCAGTATAAAACGCCAAAATGTGCCGATCTAAAAAACTTTATTAGAACGACATATTTTCAGTGAAAATAGAGAATATTTTAAAGGAAGTTATTTCCCTGCAGAAAAAACTAAAACAACCTTTTTACCTGCCAATAGCGATAGTTTATTTTCTGCAAGTTGGTAAGTGCTAATTGTTGGCAATAGTTTACCAAATGTCGCTTCTGTTTCCATGTTTGGGCAAGCCATCATGGTGCTTGCGCCTTCACCAAATTTTATGGTATTGTTTTCAGTAAGCTCATAACCCCCAAAAATAGTATTGCATCCCATTGAAGCAATAAAGCGATTTTTGGCAGCATCTAACTCTAAAAACATTGGCTTGTTATCTTCTGCTGCTTTAGGTTTAGTGTTATTTATTTCTTCTAAAATCCATTTGGTTCCGGTAATTGGCAGTGCAGAGGTTTCGTTTGTGCCTTTTTTCTTAAAAATATAATTATCAGCTAAAGGTCCGATAATGCGATTGCCTTCTTTATCTAACTGAATAAGCTGATTTTCGCCTACTAAATAAACAGAAGTATCGCTGCCCGCAACGCAGTAAATTTTGCTTCCTTCTTCATTCCATGTAAAAGTTCCACTTTCGGTAAATGGCTTAGATTTTTTTCCTTTGTAAACCAAATTGGTTTTAAAAGTATTGTCTTGATTTATTTCTACAGTGGCATCAATTCCTTCGCAATCGGCACAAGGTAAAGAACCAACATAAGTTCCGCTCCAATCTAAAGAGTTTTTACTGTTATCTGCAATGTTTTGTGCCATTGGTTCTGCATTTAAAGTATCACTGGTTGCTTGTGTATTTTCTTCAGTATTAGTTGATGACTGGTTGCACGAAGCTAAAATACAAGCTGCAAATATGAATAGTAAGTTCTTCATTTTATAAGTATTAAAATTGAATTGCAAACGTAGTTTACTTGTTTAAAACAAATAAACATTATAGAAAATATTTTAATAAGTTATGTTGAAAATGCCTAACTGGTAAGATGACGAGTATCGCAACTCAATTCGATTTTAAAAGTTTCATCTTCTAAATAATTCACTTTATACAAGCACAAATTTTGGTGATGAAAACTTTCCATTTGCGACAAATCTGTGCCAGTAAGCGTACACATAAATGCACGGATAAATCTACCGTGAGTAGCAATTAAAACTTTTTTATGTGAAGAATTAAGAAACTGCTGAATGAATTTCTTTTGTCGTTGTTGCAACTCAAAAGGACTTTCGCCATCAATAAATTTTTCATGAATTTTTCCTGCGCTCCAATCTTTAAGCATTTGTTGAAACCCTGCATCATTCTCTTGGGTATTGGTTTGCCCTTCCATTTTACCCCAACTTATTTCATCTAAATCAGAACAAATTTCAAAAGGCATATTTGAGTTTCGAAATAGTTCTATTGACTGTTGTGCACGCAACAATGATGAGGCAAATAAGCCATCAAAAGGAACGTTTTTATATGTGTCGAAAAATTGTTGTGCTTGTGTTCTCCCTAAATTGTTCAAAGGTAAATTTACGCCCTTGCCTTGCACAATTCCTTGTGCATTGTGATCGGTTTGCCCGTGGCGGATAATGTATAATTCTCTAAGTACTTGCATGGATTGTTTGCTTAATTCATTTCTAAATAGTATTGCTTTTGTCGTTTAATACTGTTGCCTAAAAATGGCTTAAAAAATATTCCGTACACCAATAAAACAATTGGTGCAATAGCAAAAATAGCGATTATTAAATACCATTTAAAAATGCGACTCCAAAGTACTTTGTTTTGTTGTTTGCTAATAAAATTTGCCCACAAGCTAAAGAGCTTTCCGCCTCGTTTTTCTACAAACATTAAGTTGGCATCTACTTCAATAGCTTTTTGCTCAATATATTTTTGCTGAAGTGAACTAAGATTGTTTTCGGTTAAATGCTGTTGGGAGATTTCTCCAATAGCTTTCATGGCGTAAATATCTTGTTCCGAAACGCCAGATGCAGGTAAATTTTCAGAGGCTTCTTTTTTGCCTTCAAACATCCAGCGCATCACGGTAAGCACACTCACTAAATTTGGCGCTTTATCTACCAAAGCTGCATTAGCTACGAGTTTTGCATTACTTTCCTTTAGCATTGTTCGCACTTTCTCTTGTGAATTTAGCCACATGTTTCTTGCGCCAATAATTGTGATTACAGGTGTATTTTTAAGTACCGCTTTTACTTTAGAATCTTGCAAAATAGCAGTTGCAGGAATGCTTGGCGATAAAAACCAAGGTTGGTAAGCAAAAACAACTAAGTCGTAATTTGAATGTTTTAAGTTGAAAGGTTGAAGTTCTGTACCTTTAAGCAAAACACTATCCGGCATGGCTCCAAAAAAAGTATCGGAGGTCCAAGGAAAAGGAAAGCTATTTACCGGCTGCACTTCTATAATTTCAAACTCGCACAAACTGCTGTTGAAACCTGAAATGAAAGAGTTAACAATATCTTTCAATTGCCCTGTTTGGGTATAGTATAAAACTAAAATTTTCTTCATGCCCAAACGCTTAGTTTATTTATTTTTTGGGTGCAGCAGGCGTAGTTGTTCTTTGCGGTTGTGTTGCTGCGCCTTGTTGTGCTTTTCTTTGCGCTAAGAATTGTAAGTTGTTCTTAGCTAAAATAAATTCAGGGAATATTTTTATTGCTTCATTAAAGTTTTCTTTCGCTATTTCTTCTTGGTTCATTTCCATAGCACAAATACCTTTAATGTTTAAAGCTGCGGCTTTCATAGGCACATTTTGTCCACCACCGTCTTGGTTTTTAATTGCAATTTGTGTTTTCTCTGCTTCAGGGTTAGCAATTATTTGGTCTAAAGAAACAATACACTCGCCAAATCTTTTCAGTTGATATTGCAATGTTGCCATTTGGTATAAGCTGTGAATATTTTTAGTGGCAGCATAAAGTTTTTCGTATTCTGCCAATGCTTCTTTCGGCATGTTGAGCGATTGTTTCGCAACAGCTAACATTTCACGAATATCAGTGCGTTTTTCATCTTCCTTTAAAAGCTTTTCAGCCAACAAATAAACTTGGCCGTAGCGTTCTCCGGCAAAATACAAATAAGTTAATGAGTCGTATAAATCTTTACGCTCCGGTTTAAGCGCAATTGCATTGTAAAGTGCCACAGTTGCAGTACTTAAATCGTAATAACTCAATGCGTTTTTATACACGCTCATTTGCGAGCTAAACAAATCAGGCGAAGCAGTTTGTGCTGAAGTATTAGCTTCGGGAGTACCACCCTTTTTCTTGTCATTTTGAGCAAAGGTTGAAAAGGAAAATGCAAGTAATAATAGAACTACGGAATATTTCATTATGTGTTAATTTTATTGTAATATAAAGTGAAGGCTTGTTGTTAAACAAGTCTTGTTAAGAATTTTTGCATAGGTGCAACTGTTTGTTGTGCAATATTATATGCAGCCTCTGCAAAGTCTTCGTTTGGCGAAGCATAAATTATTTGCCTTGCAGAATTGATGAGCAAGCCGCCTTCGCTATTGAAAGCATTTTCGCAAACTGCTTCCACACTTCCTCCTTGAGCGCCAATTCCCGGAACTAAAAAGAAATAGTCTGGAGCAAGTTTTCGCAAGCCTGCAAGTTGCTCTGGGTGTGTGGCTCCGGTTACAAACATCAATTGGTTAGCATTTGCCCATTGCTGCGATGTATTCACTACTTTTTCATATAGCATTTCGTTACCTATTTTTTCAAACTGAAAATCGCTGCTACCTTTGTTTGAAGTGAGCCCAAGCAAAATTACCCACTTGTTTTTGTATTGAAGAAAAGGAATTACGGAATCGCTTCCCATGTATGGTGCCACAGTTACGGAATCAAAGTTTAGCCATTCAAAAAATGTTTTGGCATACATGGCAGAAGTATTACCAATATCACCCCGCTTAGCATCTGCAATGGTGAAGCACTCTGGATAGTTTTGGTTTAAGTAATTGATTGTTTTTTCAAGACTTTGCCAACCACTAATTCCCATTGCTTCATAAAAAGCAATATTGGGCTTGTATGCAATAGCTAACTGATGTGTGGCATCAATTATTTGCTTATTAAATTCAAAAATTGGATCGCTGAATTTTAGTAGATGTTTGGGGATTAAATCCAAGGCAGAATCTAAGCCTACACACAGCATACTTTTTTTCTTTAAAATTTCTGCTGTAAGTTCTTGTTTCGTCATTATATGGCGTGTTTGGGAGTTGGCTTACTATTAATGGCAACTACACTTTTAATTTCCGGCACAGCTTGTTTCACCGCCATTTCTATTCCGGCTTTCATGGTCATAAAACTTTGTGGACAAGTACCGCATTTCCCGGTTAGTTTCACTAAAACTTCCATTTCTTCGGTTATTTCTACCACCTCTACATTTCCACCATCGTCATTCAAATATGGACGCATGGTATCTAAACTTTCTTCTACTCTTTTTAATAAATTGTTTTGGCTTTTCATTGCAGCGCTAAAGTAAGCTATTTATTCAAAATGGTTCGGGCTGAACTTTTTAATTAGGGAATTTAAACTTTAATGTTATCTTTGCAGCCGCTTTTAAAAAAAAAATGTTCTTTAGAAAAACATTCATATTAAACATATACCGCGGGGTGGAGCAGTTGGTAGCTCGTTGGGCTCATAACCCAAAGGCCACAGGTTCGAGTCCTGTCCCCGCAACTACACAAAGCCATCAGCAATTGATGGCTTTTTTGTTTTAACAAAAGACTCTTTACCCTCCAATACATGACAATTGCCTCTGCTAGGTAACAATAGTTTAATTATACCTTACTGTTTTGTAAGTTTTACACTCTATCGAGTGGTTTCCTTTTATCCACTTTTATTTGTTTGAAATGGCTTGGCGTTAAACCTGTTACCTTTTTAAACTGATTGCTCAAATAAGCTACACTTGAATAGTTTAAGGTATATGCTATTTCGCTGAGCGTAAGTTCATCGTAAACCAAAAGTTCTTTCACTCGCTCTATTTTTTGAGCGATAAAATATTTCTCAATTGTAGTGCCTTCAATTTCTGAAAACAGATTTGAAAGATAGTTGTAATCGTGGTGTAATTCACTGCTTAAAATATCGGATAAGTTACTTTTCATTTCACCATTTTGGCGATGTACTAATTCAATAATCACAGTTTTAATTCTTTCAATAATTCTGCTTCTTCTATCATCAATCAATTCAAAGCCTAAAGCAACTAAATTAGTTTCCACTTTTCTTTTATTGGCCTCTGTTGGCGCAGTTTCTAAAACAACTTCGCCTAACTTAATATTCTTTACTTTTAAACCAAGTTTCTCCAATTCATTTTGAACCACCATAATACAGCGGTTGCAAACCATATTTTTAATAAAAAGTGTACTCATGCTTTAAATCATTTTGGTCTGAAAAATCACTACTTCGCTTCTACATCTTGAATACTTTCTATTTTATCGAAAAGCGCTCTTGCATACGAACATTCAGGGACAATTTTTACACCTTTCTTTCGCGCGTAAGCAACTGTTTCCATTACTAATAATTTACCATAACCTTTTCCTCCAAAAGCCTTATCTACAATAGTATGCGCCAAAACAAACTTAGACTCATCTATCCAATGAAAAATTACTTCTCCCGCTGCATTTCCATCTTCAAACAAAAGCACTTTGCCGTCTTTTCCATTATCTTCTATTTTTATTTCTGTATTCATAATTAGCTGTATTTTGTAGTTGGTAATATTCGCTCATATTTCTTTAATTACGAAGTTCAAAGCGTGCTTGTTTGCGTTTTTTAAATTCCTCTATAAAAACTTATCCAAAAATTATTTCTTCGCACTTGTGATACGGCAAACGATTATATCTATCATTGATTTTTTTTATCCACCGTTTTCAAAAATATTTGACAAACAAACTTTTCGCTATGCTGCTTGTGGCGGAGGAAATACAATGCTTGATATTTTTCTGTATTTTATCAGCTACAATTTTATTTTGCAGAAACAAATTGTGCATACGCCAATCATAGATATAAGCCCGTATATCGCAGCTTTTATGATGTCGTTCGTTATCACTTTTCCACTTGGCTTTTACTTAATGCGCACGGTGGTTTTTGTTGAATCGAACTTGCGTAGAAGAGTACAATTTTTTCGGTATTTTTCGGTAGTACTCACCAGTTTTTTATTGAACTATGTATTCATAAAATTATTTGTAGAGTACTTTCATTTTTACCCGACCATTGCAAAAATAGTTACCACGATTATTGTAGTTGGATTCAGCTATTTTTCTCAACGCAATTTTTCATTTAGCAAAAAAGGCTAAAACTTCATTCGTTGAATACGTATAGCATTTAAAATAGCTAAAAGTGCAACGCCAACATCGGCAAAAACAGCTTCCCACATAGTAGCAATGCCGCCTGCACCAAGCAAAAGCACGATAGTTTTTACGGCAAAAGCAAGTCCAATATTTTGCCACACAATACTTTTAGTTTTTTTACTTACTAAAATTGCCAATGGAATTTTACTCGGCATATCATCTTGAATAACCACATCGGCAGTTTCAATTGCGGCATCGCTTCCTAAACCACCCATCGCAATTCCCACATCGCTTAGCGCAATTACGGGAGCATCGTTTATGCCATCGCCTACAAATGCTACGCTTTGGTTTTGAGCTTTCAATTCTTGTACTTTTGCAACTTTATCTTCAGGCAATAAATCACCAAAAGCATTTGCGATATTCAACTCTTTAGCTACTGCATTTACCACACTTGTTTTATCGCCACTAAGCATAGTGGTTTTTACTCCATAATTATTCAATTTGTGAATTGTATCTGCTGCATCTGTTTTTATCTTATCAGCAATGGTGATATAGCCTGCAAATTTTCCACCATAAGCAATTACAATTAGCGTAGCAACAGTATTGGCAATAGTTGTGTCGTATTTAATACCATACTTTTCCAATAGTCGCAGATTTCCTACCAACAATTCTTTTCCGTTGGCAATTGCTTTTAATCCATGTGCAGGAATTTCTTCAGCATTTTCTATCGTAATCGGCAGTTTATTTTCACCAACATACTCGTGAATTGCAGTTGCCACCGGGTGTGAACTGAGTTTTTCAATTTCATTCACCATTGCCAATATTTCAGCTTTATTAAACTCTGGCTGCAACACCACTTGCTGTACGCTAAACACGCCTTCGGTAATAGTTCCGGTTTTATCAACTACCACATTTTGAATGCTTGCAAGCGTATCAATAAAATTACTTCCTTTAAACAAAATTCCATTTTTACTTGCCGCACCAATGCCACCAAAATAACCCAACGGAATACTAATAACCAAAGCACAAGGGCAAGAAATAACCAAGAAAATTAAAGCACGATAAAGCCATTCATTAAACACATAATTTGTAAGAAAAAAATAAGGCAAAACACAAATGAGCACTGCCAAAGCAACAACTGCTGGCGTGTATATTCTCGCGAATTTTCTAATAAATAATTCAGTTGGGGCTTTATGTGTTGTAGCATTTTGAACCAACTCTAAAATTTTACTCAATTTACTATCCGCATAAGCAGTTGTAACTTGAATTTGAGCTACCGTATTCAGGTTTATCATTCCTGCAAGCACCACTTTGCCTTTTGTTTTAGTATCTGGCGCACTTTCGCCTGTTAGCGCAGCAGTATTAAAACTTGCTTGTTCACTTATCAAAATACCATCTAATGCCAATTTATCTCCCGGGCGCAACTGCACAATATCGCCAACTAAAACTTCTTTAGCTTTTACAGTTTGTTGTTGGTTATTTCTTATCACAACTGCTTCATCTGGGCGCTGGTCGATGAGCGATTGTATATTCGATTTTGCCTTTTCAACCGCTATAGTTTGAAACACTTCGCCAATGGCGTAAAACAGCATCACTGCTACTGCTTCAGGATATTCACCAATAGCAAAAGCGCCACAAGTAGCAATAGCCATCAATAGAAATTCAGAAAATATTTCACCATGTGCGATGCTTTCAACCGCTTCTTTTATTACAGGAAAACCAACCGGGATATAAGTTGCCACATACCACAAAACTCTTGCAATTCCAGTAAACCATTCAGGGTGAAGAAAATGATCAAATGCCATAGCAGTAAACAACAAAAGCATTGATACCGCAATAGGAATAGTTGTTTTAAGAACACTTCCATGCTCATGCGAATGTTCGTGTGTGTGCTGATGTGTAGGTTTTATCAACTTCTTAGCACCTGCATTGGTGTAAATTCTATCTTCAAGTGTGCAGCAAAGCTGTTTCCCTTGTGCATCATAAATATGTTTATGTGTTGGCTTTTGCTGCGTCATTTTTAGTTCTTTTCTAAAGGAAAGAAATCAATGTTCATGCTCTCCCGTGTTTGTGAGTTTAGCGTTAATAAAGAAAGCACCCTTACTTACAATTGTTGTATTTTCAGGAATATTTTTCACGAAGGTAATTGCTGTGTAACCCATATTAGAAACACCTTTCACTACTTCAATTCTTTCAAAATTAAAATTTGTAGAATCAGTTTTCTCTGAGTTCTTCACAATAAAAACATAGTCTTTGTTATTCGCATTTACAATAGCATCATTTGGCACTGCAGGTTGTGTAACATTATTTAAACTCACAATGGCAGAAATATTCATTCCATCAATTAAACCTTGCTTATTTCCTGTTACATCGCAATGTACCGAAATGGTTTTACTCTCCGATTCAAACGAAGAACCAATACTGTAAATTTTCGCATCGTATTCCGTAACCGGATTATTGGTGAGTGTAAAATGAATAACCTGACCGATTTTTAACAGTGGTAAATCTTTCTCAAAAATATGCAAGTCTAAATGTAGAGAAGCATTATCAACTATTTCTGCAATAGGTGAAGTAGCATCAACATACGCGCCAATTATAGCGTAAAGATTGCTAACCGTTCCACTCAGCGGACTTGTAACAGAAATTACAGGCTTCAAATTACTACTTGAAATATTTGTAGGATTTATTCCCATCAAAATAATCTGTTGCTTCAACGAAGATTGTTTTGAGCGAAGCATATCTAATTCAGCAGTAGCATTTTGAAGATTTTTGAGTGCTCCCGCATTGCCTTTATTCAAATCGTTTTGGCGTTGATGCTCTTGCTCAGCAAAAAGGAGTTTACTGCTTGCCGCAAGATACTCCTCTTGCAGTTGTACAAACTGTGGATTAGCAATAGTTGCAATTACTTGACCTTTCTTTACGTTATCGCCAATTTCAACATTTATGGATTGAATAATACCACCATAAATTGATGAAATATTAGCGCGACTATTATTGGGAACTTTCAAAACTCCGTTGGCTTGAATAGTTGATGTAAGCTCTTTATTTTCAACCTTGCCAAGAACTACACCAACAGCTTGCATTTGAGCTTTTGAAAGCGATGTTGTAGAAGATTCCGTTTCTGAATGTTCGTGTGCAGCTTCTTCATTGCTATGATTGTGCGCATCGTGATTACCGCAACTATTCATAGCCAAAAGTCCTACATAAAATAGAACTGAAAGGAGAATATGTTTTATATAAAATTTCATTTTGAATTATTGATTTAGCAATGAAAAAATATTGATAACTGATAAGTTGAGTTGGCGAATACTTTCTAAATAACCCAACTGAATATTGGTAGCTGTTTGCAAACTAAAAAGATACTCAACATAGCTAATATCTCCAGTTCTGTAACTTAATCGAGCAGCATTAGTTATTTCATCAGCATTGGGCAAAGCCTGCTGTGTATAGTAATTATATTGCTCCATATTTTGCTCATATTGCTGTATTACATTTTGAAAATCTGCCGTGAGTTTTTTCTTTTCTTGTTGCGCATTTGCTTCTGCAGCTTCCTTTTTAAAATTAAGCGATTTCATACGCGCGGCATTTGCTGCAAACGCTAAAGGAATTGAAATACCAACATTCACAGAATGAAATCTACTCGAAGAATTAAAATATTTTTCGCTTCCATTTATAGTTTGATAACCGGTGAGTGATTGGTTCACATATCCAAGTGTAAAATCGGGCAAACCCTGCGACTTTTCTACGTTTCGCGCTTGCTTTGCAAGTTCTGCATCTTGCAATAAATTTTGAATTAGTGGATGTTTTGCCAATGTAGTTGTATCCAAAGAATTATTTAGAACTAAAGGTTTTGGTGTTTCACTTTTTAGTATTTCAAACGTTTCGTTTGTATTAAGCAAAGCATAAAAATTTTGAAACGCATTTTTCAATAGTACTTCATTCTGGAGCAGTAATAAATTCACTTCGCCTCTTTGTGCTTTTGCAGAACTCACCTCTACTTTTCTTGTATCTCCAGTGCGAAATCTTAGCGCTGCAATATTGATAAAATCTTGATACAAGCTATCTAAATGCCTTAACTTATCCTGCTTATGCTGTAAGTATTGAATCTCGCAATAGTAAGCACGCACTTGGCTTTTTAAATCAACTTCAGCCAATTGCTTTTGCACTTCTTTGCTCTTTGTTTCTGCATTCACCAATGCTTTGCGGGCAACAAATAAACTTGGAAAAGGAATACTTTGGGAAACTTGATACGATTGGTCGAAAGCAATGCTGTTGTATTGACCTAACTGTGCATTAAATTCCAATTTTGGAATTTCACCAACTGTGCCTTTCAAACTCTTTGCTGCACTGTATTCCAAGGCTTTTGCTTTTACTGTTCCATTATTTTTGAGTGCTAAATTCACGGCTTCTTCCATGCTTATGATTGAAGAATTTTGTGCCACCAAATTTTCATTGGCACTGAAACAAAGCAGCAACAACACACACAAAATAGCGCTTTTATTCATCGCAAATTTTTGTTTAGAATTAAATATTAAATACAAAAGTGGCAACACAAACAAGGTGAGAAAAGTTGCCGAAATTAAACCACCAATCACAACTGTTGCTAAGGGTTTTTGAACTTCAGCTCCCGCACTTGTGCTTATTGCCATTGGTAAAAACCCAACACTGGCAACTGTAGCAGTCATTAGCACCGGGCGAAGTCTTTCTGTTGTGCCATCAATTATCCTCTTCATAATATCGGTTACGCCTTCTTTTTCCAATTGATTAAATGTGCCAATAAGAACAATTCCATTTAAAACTGCAACGCCAAACAAAGCAATGAAGCCAATTCCGGCACTTATGCTAAATGGCATACCGCAAACAAGCAAAGCCAAAACTCCGCCAATGGCACTCATTGGAATTGCTGTGAAAATAAGTGCTGCTTGTTTGGCAGAATGGAATGTGAGATACAGCAAAAGGAAAATGAGAACTAACGCCAAAGGCACGGCAATCATTAAGCGATTACTTGCTTCGCGCAAATTCTCAAATTGTCCGCCATAGGTAAAATAATATCCTGCCGGCAGTTTTACTTTTTTATCCAGCTTTTCTTGAATTTCATTGACCACACTTTGCACATCTCTGTCTTCCACATTAAAACCGATTACAATTCTGCGTTTGCTCCACTCTCTGCTTATCTGCGACTGTCCTAATTTATAGCTTATATTAGCAACTTGCGAAAGCGGAATTGGCATGCCATTGCCGGTAGTAATGGTTAAGTTCTTTACATCATCAATATCTGTTCTATATGAGCTATCTAAGCGGACTACCAAATCAAATCGTCTTTCGTTTTCAAACACTTGCCCGGCTACTTTACCTGCAAACGCGGTATTTACTGCATCGTTTACTTCTTTCACCGTGATGCCATAATTTGCGAGGCGAGTTCGGTCGTAATCAATATTTATTTGTGGCAATTTACTTGCTTGCTCAACCTGCGGAGCAGAAGCACCTTCTACAGAAGAAATTACATTAGCAACTTGCTGTGCATATTGCTGAAGGCTATCTAAGTTTTCACCAAAAATTTTTACTGCTACATCTTGCCGAATGCCTGTCATCAACTCATTAAAGCGCATTTGTATCGGTTGGTTTTGTTCAAAAAACACACCTGGAATAACCTTCAACTTTTCATAAATTTCATCGCTTAGTTCTTGATATGATTTTTTACTTTTCCATTCGCTTTGCGGCTTTAAAACAATTACCAAATCTGTAGCTTCAAACGGCATTGGATCGGCTGGAATTTCTGCTGAGCCGGTTTTTCCAACCACCATTTTCACCTCATCAAATTGCTTGATAATTCTTGAAGCTTGCATTGAAGTTTCTATACTTTGATTGAGTGAACTTCCTTGCGGCAAAATACAGTGAAAAGCAAAATCACCTTCCTGCAACTGCGGTATAAATTCACCACCTAAATTTTTAAAAATGAAAATGCAAGCAATAAAAACAGCAACTGTAATTCCAACAATGCTATACTTTGCTTGCACAGCTTTTTGCAATAGCGGCAGGTAGCGTTTTTGAATACTTGCCACCATCTTATCTGAAAAAGTTTCTTTGGAAGAAGCATTCTTTGATAAAAACAAAGCGCTCATCATTGGAATATAAGTGAGCGACAAAATCAATGCGCCTAAAATGGCAAAACTCACCGTTTTAGCCATTGGTCCAAACATTTTACCTTCTATACCAACTAAAGACAAAATAGGGATATAAACGATGAGAATAATAATTTCTCCAAATGCAGCGCTCTTCCTAATTTTTGAAGCTGCAGAAAAAACTTCATCATCCATTTCTTGCTGTGTTAATCTGTGCATTGTTTTGCGCAGCCCCAAATGGTGTAATATAGCTTCAACCACAATTACTGCACCATCTACAATTAAGCCAAAATCTATGGCACCTAAACTCATCAAATTGGCACTCACTCCAAATACACGCATCATGCCCAAAGCAAATAACATGGCAAGCGGAATAGCTGATGCTACAATAAGTCCGGCTCTAAAATTTCCTAAGAAAAGTACCAAAACAAAAATCACAATCAATGCACCTTCAATTAAATTTTTTTCTACCGTTTTTATGGCACGAGAAACCAATTCAGCGCGATCTAAATAGGCTTCAATTACAATATCGCTTGGTAAAGATTTCTGAATTTCAGGAATTTTAGCCTTAATACGGTTTACTACATCATTGCTATTTTCTCCTTTCAGCATCATTACCACTCCGCCAACGGCATCAACTTCGCCATTATAGGTAAGAGCACCATAGCGCATTGCATTGCCAAAGCGCACTTCCGCCACGTCTCTAATAAAAATTGGTGTACTTCTATTCGCGTTTTTAATTGCAATATTTCGCACATCATTTAAAGATGTTACCACGCCAACACCTCTTATGAAAAGTGCATCTGGCTTTTTATCAATATAAGCCCCGCCTGTATTTTGATTGTTTTGCTCTAAGGCATTAAAAATATCGGTGATACTAACACCCATTGCTCTAAGGCGGTTTGGATTAACAGCTACTTCATATTGCTTTAATTCTCCACCAAAACTATTTACTTCTGCAATTCCTTTTGTTCCGTTTAGCTGGCGCGCAACAATCCAATCTTGCATGGTGCGCAAGTCTTTTGCATTGTACTTATTTTCGCTTCCTTTTTTCGGGTGAAGAATATATTGATAAATTTCTCCCAAACCGGTTGAAACAGGCGATAACTCAGGTGTGCCAATTCCTTTTATGGGGCTTATAACAAAAGGTACATAGAGAAAAGGAAGCAAAAAAAGCCCGAAAAGCCCGACACGACAATATTTGAACGTTTTTTTAGTGGTGTAAAGCTACAAAACAAAAGGTACATTGTGATATGGTTGCAGTTACATTGTGTGAGCTGCAAATGAGCCATACGGCACAATACTTACACCACAGGGGCAGAAAACAGCCTAATAGCGCATAAATACAAGCGTTTTACCCATATACACCACCCACGATACAAAACATTTTTAAGCAGCATTTAAAGCCACTTTAACCGGGTGCGCTTGGAGGCTGTTTTTTGCATTAAAATGGGTTGCTCGGGTAGTTGGACGGGTAGTTGGACGGGAAAAAACGGTATTTTAAAACGCTATTGAAACAGCTTTAAGGCACAAAAAACATGGTAAAAGACATTAAAAATACAGATTCGCACCCCATTAAGACCAAAGTAGTATTTTAGCTAAAATGTTGATTTTCAATAACATAAAACACATTTAAAACCAAAAGTGCATGAAAAAAGCGGAGAAAGCGTGTATTGGGTGCATTTATGCCGCATAAATGCCTGAAACATGGTTTTATTCTAACCGAATGACACCAATAACGATGTTAATATGGTGGATGTCCTTTTCAGGGTTTACATCTATATCCTGATAATCTTTGTTTTCGGATCTAAGTATCCAGTGCTTATCATCTTTGCCTTTTAGAATTCGCTTTACCAGCACGCCCTGAGATGTGTCAATGACATAAGTTTTATTCCACTGGATAAAATCGGTTTTACTTACCTTTTTACAGGCAAGGACATCGCCTGAGCTGTACTTGGGGTACATGCTGCCGCCCTTTACACGAATGAGGAAATCAGCCTTTGCAAAATCGGGTACTGTGTAACGTGATTCAATATCAGAATCTTTAATTACCAGCTCACCGGGAGCTAAACCTGCTAATGCGTCAATAGGTATCAATGGTATAGTTTTTATAGTCGTTACATACTTGTGCAATGGTTCATTGACCTGTTGCGGATTGAATGTTTCAGTTGTTTGCAGCATTTCTCCCTTGCCAGTAATAACCCACTCTCCATTTAATTCGGGATAAGTGGAGATTATTTGCTCCAATTTACCAGCTCCTATATTTCCAACCTTATCTAAAAAAGCATTAGAAAGTCCGCAAGCATCGTAAAACTTACGTTTGCTAATACCCTTGTATTTAATGAAGGACAGTAAGCGTTCTTTGCTGTTCATTTAATGTTGATAAAATAACTCTCCATATTTTTGCAAATGATAAAAATACTCTCCACTATTGCACCAATTACAGGTACAAATCAAGTCGGAAAAATGAATAAAACAAAAACCTTACTCCAATTCATAGCAGAACAAACGGGCTACAAACCATCAATGGTGAAGCATGTGAGAAGCAAGAGAAGAAACAATGAGCTTATAAATCGCGCATTTGAAATTACAAATCACCACATGGAATTAGCTGCAAAAAAAATTCAAGCCGAAAAAATACAAATGGCTTTGGAAGGCAAAAAAGTAAGATAGTATGAATACAGCGTATATTGAATTTGATGGTAAATTATGTGTAGCTGCTTGCGCAGTTAAGGAGAAAGGAATAGTAGAGCAATGGCGTTGGGATGAATGGGTTAAAAATGCAAAGAAATTTGGTTTTAAAACTCGCCCCGGTGGCAACGGTCGCCCATCGCTTATAGAGCTGAACGCGATACCACAACAACACCGCGAACGCATCATCGAAACATTGGGCAACCCGGCAAAAGAATTTAACGCGCTGGAAGAGTTCTTTACTATGGACGCAGCAGCCCGCGCTTTCTATGACAAATTTCGCCACACCAACGGAAAATCGCTCGAACCTTTCCAAATTTCAAAATACACCATCAATGCCAGCGTGTTGAATGCACTGGCTGCGCTGCGCACCAACCGCGAAACCATGACCAAGCGATTGGGCAACCCGCGCAGAGACCTTACAGCAGGTTTAGCGGCTGATTGCGCTGACTTCAACAATGTTTTGAAGCTAAAACACAACGGATTGCAGCACAACCTTCCAAAAAACGCCCGCAAGCTGAACGATAAGCTAAACCGCTACATCCGTGAAGGTTACAACTGCCTGATTGACGGCAGAGCCAACAACACAAACGCGCAGGTGGTTACACGCGAAATGATACAGTTGTGGAATGACATTTTTGCCGGGCAGCGCAAAAAACCTACACACTTTGAGGTTTCGGCAAAGTACAATGCCTTTTTAAGCGGCAAAATTGAAATAGTGAACGGTGAAACAGGCGAGCTGCACAACCCGAAAGCCGAATGCTATAAAAAGATTAGCGAAAGCAGCGTGTATAACTACCTGAGCGATTGGGATAACCGCATAGTAACACATCTTAAACGCGCAGGAGACCGCCAAAAGTATATGGGCAAATACATACCGCACGCAAGCATGGAGCAACCTGCTTACTCAGGCAGCATCATCAGCGTGGATGACAGGCAGCCGCCATACAAATGGGGCGAAGGCGCAGGCAACCGCATGTGGTTTTACATGGCGCAAGATTTGGGCAGCCAAGCCTTTACCGCTTGGGTGCATGGTGACACTAAAGACGGCATCATCATTGAATTCTACCGCCAACTGGTGCGCAACTACACGGCATGGGGTTTGAACATGCCAAATGAGATTGAGTGCGAATCATCGCTTAACAGCTCGTTTGCACAAACATTTCTATCGGCAGGGGCAATGTTCCAAGCGGTTCACATTATCCCAAACATGGCGCGTTCTAAGCGAATTGAGCGCACGTTTGGAGAATTGCGTAATAACCACGAACGCCAGTACGAAGAATTCATGGCGCGTCCGCATGCTAAAGCTGAACACCTGCAATCAAAGCCCGGTGAAATTAAATACCTGCCGAAAGATGCGATTGTGGAGCGCGAGCTGAAGATGATTGAAGATTGGAACAACCAATTGCACCCGAATCAACAACTGCACCCCGGCATGAGCCGATGGGATGTGCTGATGGATAAGCAACACCCTGACCTTAAACCAACCAACTGGCATGGAATACTTCCACACTTGGGATACTGCACCAAAAGCAGCATGGCATTGGGCAGAATCATGCTGCAAGGAAAACAGCGTGTGATTGGATTTGAAAGCCAAGTGGCATTGGGCGATACGCTACTAAACGTGATGAGCGAGATTGAAGGCGAAGAGGTGCAGGTTTTTTGGCTGGATGATAACGAGGGAAAGGTGTTGAAAGCGCACGTTCACAACATGGAAGGCAGGTTTATCTGCGAGCTGCTGGACGAATTGCCATTTCACCGCGCTAAATTGGAGCAAACAGACCGATGCCGCGAAAACGAAAGGCTTACAGCCGCTTACCGCGCCACCGTGGAAGGCTACGCGCACCGAATGGGCAAAGCCATCAACCAAACCATCATCATCGAAAACGAGCAGCCGAAAAGCAAGCGTTTCAGTATTGCAGGCATTGAAAGGCGCACGGTGGAAGAGCCTGTGGACGCTGAGATAATTGAAACCATTGAACATAAAGAAACAACGGTTAAAACCACTTCAAAAAGCCTTTACGATAGATTTTAAACAAGTAAAAAACAACACTCAATATGCAATTATCAACCGAATTTAAAAACAAAGTAGTGGCGGCTCTGCTGGAAGCCCGCAAAAAGTTTGGCGGAAGCGATGCAGCCTTTGCAAAGCAGTACGACATCAACGGCAGCGTTTACTCTCAAATCAAAAACGGCAAGGACTTGGACGGTTTGCTGCGCGATACACAGTGGCTGCAAATGGGCAGGGAGCTTGGCGTAACCATTGGCGAACGCAAGTGGAATATGGTGCGCACTGAGGTGTTCAACACCATTGAAGAGGAAGTAATTTTTTGTAAAGAAAACAGCAAGAGCCGCATATTGGTAGATGATACCGACTTGGGCAAAACCTTTACCGCAAAGCACCTGAGCAAAGCGATTGACAACTGCTTTTATGTGGATTGCAGCCAAGCCAAAACCAAACAACACTTTGTGCGCTCGCTTGCCAAAGTGATTGGCGTGGACAACAACGGAAAGTTTGTGGATGTAAAGGCAAACATCAAATACTACCTGCAATTGTTAGAACGCCCGGTGATAATCATTGACGAAGCTGGTGACTTGGACTATGGCGCATTTTTGGAGCTGAAAGAATTTTGGAACGCTACCGAAAACAGTTGCGGCTGGTACATGATGGGAGCCGATGGTTTACGCGCTTACCTGACGCGCGGCATCAAAAATCAAAAGGTTGGTTTCAGAGAGATTTTCAGCCGCTACGGCAACAAATACGGCAGGGTAACACCAGTTGACAATAACGAGCGCATCAGCTTTTACCGCACGCTGCTGACACAGGTGGTGAAGGCAAACGCCACAAACGGTGTGAACGTGAGCGAGATTGTAAACAAGTGCCTTGCCAAAGATAGCGAAGGACACATTGGCGGCTTGCGAAGAGCCGAAAGCCTGTTGCTTTTGTCAACCCAAAAACAATCGGCATAATGACACACACCATCACAGCGGCACTGCTTTATGTATCCACCGCCATAACAACACTTACAGATTACAACTACAACAGCACCAACATGGCTCGCGCTTATTCCATACAAAAAATTTATGCAACAAACTATGAAACAATACAATGGGGCGCGGAATGGAAAGCCGCCTTCGGGGAGCCGGAAGATAACGGTGTGTGGTTTATTTGGGGCAACAGCGGCAATGCAAAAACGCGCTTTCTGATAGAGCTTGCAAAAGAAATCAGCAACAGCCGCAAGTTGTTTTTCAACAGCTTGGAGCAGGGCAACCGCCTGACCATGCGCAACGCCCTGATAGATGCCGGAGTGGATGCCAGCAATAAGAACTTCATCATTGGCAATGAGAGTTTTGAAGAAATGGGAGAACGCCTGAGCAAACACAAAGCACCCACAGCCTGCGTGATTGACACCATACAATACTGCCACGGCTTGCGCTTTCAGGCTTTTACCGAAATGGTGAAGGCACACCCAAAGGTGCTGTTCATCATCAACAGCCAAGCGGTTGGCAAAAATCCTGAAGGCAAGATAGCCGAAAAGATAAAGTACGATGCTGACCTGAAGATATGGGTAGAGGGCTTTAAAGCCATCAGCAACGGACGCTACAACCCCGGTGGAGAATACACCATTTGGGGCGAAGGCGAAGCAAAATATTGGGGAACTAAACCAAACAACAGCACCAATGAAAACTAAAGAAGCAATTATAGAGCTGTTGCAGCTCACAGATATGGAGTATGCAAAAGCAGTAGAGCAAATGGGCTACAACTACGCCAACGAAAACTGCGCCAACTGCACAGGCGCGGTGGAATACCTGACACGGACATCTGCTTACTGGAGCTGGTGGAAACGCCACTTTGATGTGCGTGACGAGGTGTTTTTAGCGCAATACGGCAGCTACAATGTGGATGCCGCCATTGATAAAGACAGCTACAAGTTTTTGACAGGCATCGGAGTGAAGCCAATCATCAGCACAAAGAACTGGCTGCGCAAGCTGTGGCTGGAAAGCCACCACCCGGACAACATCAACGCCCGTGTGCCTGATAAAGCGTGGGCTCAAATGATTGATGCCATCAGGAAGGAAGAGGACGCGCAACGCCAGGTGCAAACAACTAAAAGAAAGGAGGTAACATGCTAAACATCACCACTTCCCAATCGGGCGAAATATATAAGGCATTGTTACGAGCTGAAACCGAAATTCAGGCAATTCTAAACCAGCCGGTGAAAGTATTGCTTACACAACCGCGTGTGATAATCGGCAATCAAGATTTTAATGAGTGGGTTGAAAAACTGTTTCAGGCAATCAAAAACTCAACAGGCTATCCCGTTCATGAAATACGCAGTCGCAGCCGCGAGCGCGGTTTAGTGATAGTTCGCCAAATCGCTTACAAGCTAATTTACGAATCACATTTTAAACCAAGCTACAAGCAGGTTGGCAGGTTCTTTCATCGCGACCACAGCACCATTATTCACGGCATCAACACCGTGAATAACGACCTGAAAAACATTGACGAAGTGCGTAACACATTGAACATTATTCAGCAATCAATAAACAATCAGTTATGACAATCGGACAATTCAACGAACTGCTCATAGAGCGGCAGGAACTCAAATCGCAAATAAAAGAGCAGGCAGATAAGCTGCCGCCTGCCGTGGTAGAAGCCATGCAAGTGCCGGGCGCGATAGAACTGGCGGCAATGCTAAAGCAACTCAATGATTTGAATTATCAAATCAGCGATGCAGAAAAGAGTATTTAATAACAATCAAAAAAATAATCATGCAACAATTCACGCAACAACAGATTAACGAGGCATTAGCCAAAATCGAAACACTCGACCATTACACTATGTGCCGTTATTGGCGATTTGCTCCGGCAGGCACTGAAATATATTTCAGAAATGATTTGCCCACTGGCGAAGCATTTAAAAATAGGCTGTTTAATCATTTCGGTGGCTTCACGCCCGAAATAAGTAAGTCAATCGGTTGGGGCTAATAACAAGTATTTAATCACAAAAAATAAATTAGAAATGGAACTATTGAAACAAACAGGCTCTGCCAGTTGGACAGACGAAGCAGGCATTCAGATACCTGCCAACAGAATTACAAAAGTTGAAAAGCTGAAAGAAAACAAGGCTTTCACGCTGGCAAAAGAAGCGACAAAAATCACCAAATCACTCAGCGATTTTAAAGAGCTGATACGCGGCATTTTTGCCGAGGTGGAAGCAGCCGAGCGTGCCGAAGCAAAAGTGGAAAAGAAGCCCGGCAAAGGCAATTTCACATGGTACAATTTTGACAGAACCATCAAAGTAGAATGCAACATCAACGAGCGCATTGATTTTGACCAAACACAAATCGGCTTTTGCAAGGAGCTGCTCGACCAGTACATAGACGAAAACATCGGAGCCGAAGGCGAAGCCGTTTTGATTAAGGAGCTGGTAAAAAGTGCATTCTCCAACACAAAAGGTCGTTTGGATGCTAAGAAGGTGATGAGCCTGCTGAACTATCGCAGCAAGATAAAACACGATTTGTATCAACGTGCCATGACGCACCTCGAAAACAGCATTCGCAGACCTGATAGTAAAACATATTACAGTGTTGCAATCAGGGAGGAGGACGGCAGTTACAAAGACATTCAACTAAATTTTTCATCAATATAAGTTGTGATTTGCTTTCAAAAGAGTATCGGTGCAGGGGCTGAAACGGTTAAAATCCGTGAGCAATGGCGGTTCAACTCCGCCCACCGAGCAATATTTCAAAAAAGGCGCGAAAGCGCGGCATAGAGCCTATAGGCTGATTGATAACAGCGCGGAGCGGTGAAAAGATGCAGCCGCTCCGCTTAATTAAGTAACTAAAAATTCAACATAAAATGAATTACGTTTTAAAAGGAACACACTACTCTCTTTCGTATCAAGAATTAAAATCGGAATACGAAGACTTTGTTCAGATGAGTAACGATCGGTTTGCCACACAAATACCAAGAGCGTTGCACCTTGCCTGTATTATTTGTTTTTTAAAAGAAATACCAAGCCACGAATGCCTATCAGATGAAGGAATTGTACACCAACTCACACACCTGCTGCACATACCCGAAGAGCCACTGTGTAATTTGAAAGAAGTGCGCGAACTTTTTAAAAATGCTTTAAAACTATCATAAATGCCAATCACAATTCAAAAACAAACTAATAAACAACTGCACGTTTTGTTATCGCAAAGCGGCAGTATGGCGCACAAAGCGGAGCTTGTAAACGGTTTCACCTCAGGGCGTACTGAACATAGTTCCGAAATGTTTGAGTTTGAAGCCATCAATATGATTAAGTGGCTGAAAGAACAGAACCAAGAACCAAGAAGCAAGAGCCAAGAACCGCCCAGCGATGTTGCCAACCGAATGCGCAAAAAAATACTCGCCATTTGCCACACAATGGCATGGTACAAGCGCGATGACAATAAGGAGTTGATATTGAAAGGCGGCAAACCACAACTCGACTTCGCCCGCATCAATGCTTTTTGTACTACCCGCTGCCCCGGCAAAAAGCCATTGCAGAAGTATTCATTAACCGAACTGCCTGCCATTGTAACAATATTTGAAAGACTTTTAAAAAGCGATTTATCATGAAGAAAATTAAGATTAAACTAACATACGATGAAATGGATTGCTTCATTCATTTGTGTTATGAATTTGGCAACGATAAACGCTGCACCCATCTGATACGCGCCACGCTGCTGCAACTATGGTTCAGGAGCAACCACCGCACACAATTTAAGTTTAAAAAAACGCGCAGCTTTCAATTAACCATTCCCGAAGCCATTGCCACCTGTGCGGCAGTTGGTAATATAACGCTTGACAACTTCGACCCGTTTACCCTTTCGGTAATCACACCAATTTATCAAAACATTCAACAGCAATTATAATGAGAACCTTCATCGCAACCAAACACGACCAGCCGTGGGTGATAACCTTCAAGTTCAATGATGCAGAGTTGCTGATAGGTTTTGAACTGCCCGAAGATTGGACAGAAGAAAAAGTGAAATGGATAATGGATAGAATGCCATTAAACATTACAGAATTAGAGCCATTCAGCCGCATCAGCAAGCTGAAAATAGAAGAGCAGATTACCGAAGTGACATTTGATTATTTCTACAACACGTATGCTGTAAAAGAAGCCCGCCAAAAGGCTGAAAAGTCTTGGGAGCGACTAAGCAAAGCAGAGCGTATAAAAGCGTTTAAATACATACCTGTGCTGCGGAGTAAATGCAATCTATCCGGCATCGCCATGCCGTACCCTGCAACCTACCTTAACAACAAACGCTGGAACGATTAAGACCAAAACAATTAACAATGCCTCGTAACAACAAAGAGAAAATCCAAAAGCGCAATCAGGACATCATTGCTGACTTCAAAAAGTTGTGTGGCATCAAAGAACACAATGTGCAGAAGTATAACCACGAGCTGATACTAAAGAAGCTGACCATTAAGTTCTACCTCGAACAAAGCACAATAGAGAAGATAATTAAGAGGGGGTGGTAACGTTTTTGCGGCTTTGTGAAGGTTGCTAAGCGTTGGAATTGAGCGTTGGGGCAACTTGCACAAAACCGCTGTTAGTGGCTGGTGCGGATTATTAAACGAAATTTTAAATTTAAAAACAAATACAATGGCAGAAATCAAAGACTTAGTAGGTAAAACACTTACCGAAATCAAAGACAATGGCAATGAATTAATTTTTATTGTTGATGATGGAACTCAATACAAAATGTATCACGCACAAGATTGTTGTGAAAGCGTTTCTATTGAAGATATTAATGGCGAATTGGATGACTTAATTGGGACACCAATTTTATTAGCAGAGGAAGTTTCAAATGATGATTTTGTAAACGCTTTTACTTCAAAGTTTAAAGAAGTTGAAGGCTCGTATTCAAAGAAAGATGATGAAGGCAATTATGAGCCTGAAAGCTGTACGTGGACATTTTACAAGTTAGCAACAATAAAAGGATATGTAGATATTCGTTGGTTTGGTGAAAGTAATGGTTACTATTCGGAAAGTGTTGATTTCATACAAGTCGGTGTTGACCGAGAATGGTAGCACTTGCCACTAACTTATAGATATGCCCACGCTAACTTCTAAATACATCATTGATAATGAGGCGAAAACTTAGATGCGAAGTAAAAGTGCAAGGCTGGTACTTCCCATCCATGCCGGGCTTAGTTTGGCACAGTGGAAAGTTTTGGATGAACCACAAAGAAGTTCCCGTGGTTTACAACAATGGCTCCAGAGCCATTCTATTAGGCAACACAAAATACGGCATCAAGAAGCTGCGTAAAGATGCGCAGAGCTGCGTTGTAACTATTTTAGATGATATGCCTTTTTAATTTTTAAGCATTGCACGAATTGGTGCAGGCTCTATCCTTGTATCAACGGCTTTTCCGTTTACAGTAGCAGGAACACATTTATCCAATGTTTTCAGTTTAGCGCACAACTTTTTTATGTACACTGCACAAGTTTCATTTACTCCGGTAAAGTAAAAATTACCAATCTCTCCATTGCAATTGATAGTATAACCAATCCATAAATTGCACAGTTCATCACCTTTTAATTCAGTTGCTATTTGCCCTATAAATTTTGAAACTGTTGTGCCATCTGCAAAGGTTGCTTTGGTGTCTGTAATGCTAAAGTTTTCGTTTGCACAATGCTTAACTTCGCGTATACTTAAAATCTCAATAAACAACGAATCTTTAAGAGAATAAGCCTTTACAGGTGTATTCTCAATATTGTTCTGACTGAACAAAACACCCGTGCATAGCACTAATAAAAGAGAGGTTAAAATTGCTTTCATAGTGCAATATAACCATACCTGCTTATTGTTCCAAATCCTTTGTTATAGGGAAATCAGTAACCGGAGCAAGCACGTGGTCTTTGTAGGCATATCCACTTTCGTCACGCTCATTAGCGGAGTATTCATGCACAATTACAATAATGCTGTTGTAGCGATGGTCAGGCACAGTGCGCACTCTTTGCAGCGGGCTGTAGTTGCTTGGTGCAAAACCATTCAAAGCTCCATGAACATCGCTGTGAAAGTTTAAGTGCTGCAAGTTTATGGCGGCTTGGTTATCGCTTACCTTATCAATGTTTTGTGTATTGGCTATTGACTGCACCAAGCAATGAATTCTAAAGCCTCCTGTGCCTTCCTGTACACCGCTGCCACTATCCATCCACTCGGTTGGCAACCATTCAATCAACACGCCCGGTGTGCGCAATGGCTGGTGCTGGTTTGGCTCATCGTATTGATTGTTGAAAATATCAATGCTGTTGCAAGCCGGAACTTTTGCGCGAATGCGCTTTGCAAGGTCTATGTAAGATTGTTGGTTCATGCTACTTTGTTTAACTCGGTTTCAATTTTTGCTTTCAGTTTGGCAAACAGTTGCGGGCTGTTGCCCATGAATTTGCGTTGCGGCATTTTTATCGTCATGCTTTTGCCGCTTTGCATTGCCAGTGCCATCGCTTTCCATCGGCTCTTTTCCACTCCGCTGGTGGCGGCATAATACTTTGCCCAAAAAAACTTTATGCTTTTGCTGTTGGGCTTTATGGTAACCGTGCCGCCATCGTTGTGCAGTGTGCCATATTTATCGGCAGGCGGGGCAACAAACACGCGAATGCTCATGCCATTCACCTGCTTAGTCATTGCCCGGTAAAGTGTGCCAGTGTCGCGCAGCAGCTTGCGCCCGGTGTTGCGCACTGCCCAAGCGTTGCGCTCTTTCCACTTTTTACCTTCAAAGCTCTCGGTATTAAAGTTGTTTAAAAAGTGATTTAAAGCGGTGTTTGCCAGCTTTACGGGCAAAGCCTTAATCGCTGTTTTGATTTCCTTAATCTGCTGTTGCGGGCTTTTGCCGCTGTGGCGAATTGGCATTGCTTACTTTTCGGTGATCAGTTTTTCGCTTTCGGTCGCAACCTGTTTGCGCAACTTTTTAGGTATGGTTTCAAAATAGGGATGCTTGGTGCTAAACACAATGCCTGTTTTGCCTACGTTGTTGCGCATCAATGTCGGCACTTTCGGCAGCTTGCTTGGTGGCTCCTGACTGTATTCTACTGCATCATCTTGGTCCAACTGTTGCACCGAGCAGCGGCATCCCCAATCATTTGGTGGATAGTGTGTGTTCCAAAAAGAATGATTGACAGGCAACACAGTGTCATTGATGCGCCTGTGTTCATCGCGCGTGCGGTCGTCCATCACCGCCACATAACGAAGAAACGGCAGAGCTTCCTTTTCGGCTTCAATCTGTTGCCATTTGGTGATCATCTGCGAGCTGGCGATGGCGTGGTCATATTCTGCCTTCAGGTAAGTGGCATTGTAGGTTGCATCTAAATTGCGCACCGCTCCTAAAAAGGCATTGAATGTTTTTGCCACACTATCATCCGTAAGCAGCGCACTCATTTCCTGCAACTGATTCCAATTTTTTGCACCTGAAAAGTGAAACACATTGGCTTGCAGTTTGGTGATGGTAGAGAGTGCCTGTGCATCATCAGTGTCAAAGCCATAGCCCAAGCCTTCCACAATGGCATTCATCAGTTCATCGGCATGTTTAGTAACCATTTCGGGTTCAATGATGCCTTTTTGATTGCCTTCGTAAATCTCACGCGCCACGCGCTCCACCAATTCATCCCAATCTTTAAGCATGGTTGTGTTTTGAATTGTACAATTCATGTAGCGCAGCGTGCAGCTTCACCACACTATCAGGCAGGGCTTTCATTTCTTCCTTTTTTGCTTTTGGCTCGCCAGGTTCTTTTTTGTCCGCATCTTCATTGCTCTGCTTTTCTTTTCTCGCATTGATTTTTACACCATACTTATCAGCAAAGTGTTGTTCGTCAATTTCAAAGTTTTCTTCCAGCCATTTATCTTGCTCAAAGCTGTCTTTGGTAACGGACTTTTGTTGCAGGTAAGTAAACTCACGACCATCTAAATCAAAGCCGTTTTTGATGAGCAGCGGAATCAGTTGCTCGTTTACCAAATCGGTAACAAAGTCTTTGTTTTCCTGTGCCACATCGTCCATGCTGTCTTTATGCACTTCGCCCAAGCTGCGCGCTCCTTTGTCGCCACTGTCGGTTGCCAGTGTTTGCAGCAATACTGCTTTGCTCATTTCGCTGTTGCAGCGTTCAATGAACTTATCAAAGACCTGATAGGCATCGCTCTTTACCGATTCTACAAAATCCAGTTCCTCACTGTTGTCAATGATTGCATAGCTTTTGCTTGCCATGTTGCGCAGGAAGCCCTCTAAACTTGAAACTCCTTTTGCATCACGGGTGTTGGTTTTGGCTTTCACCAATGGCATACCGAAGCGTTCGCAAAACTCGCTCCAGCACAGCATGGCAATCTTTTTGTAAAGGATAGTTGGAGCCAGTGCATCCAAAAAGCCGAGGTTATCGGTCTCACCCACTTCAATCAGGTAATTCATTGCCGGGGTGTCGCGGTAATATTGATACTGCCTGTCGTACTGGTACACCATCCATGCACCCTGCTCAGGTGAAACGTGTTTTCGGTTAATCAGGGTAAACTCAATAACCTGATTAGGAATGTCTGCTTTGGTAAGCTCCAAAAGTGAAAAGCCAAAATGCTCACTATCCAAAGCATCCTTGCGGAATTTGCGAAACCATTTTTTGCGAAACAGCTTGGTGGCAATTTCATCCACTTCACCGTCTTTCATTAACTGAAATTGCGGAGCAGTAACATTCAAAGCCATGCGCCTGCGAATGTGAATAAAGTGGTTATCCAACTTCAAATCATCAAACAGGTCGTAGAGCAGTGTGCGGTCAGGCACGTGCGGGTCTTCGGCAGCGCGTTTTGCCCTGCGCCATTTTTCTATGCTTTTAACCGAATAGTCTTTGCTCATCTTGATGATGCGCTGACTGATTTGCTTTGCCTCTTCTGCTTTAGGTTTTGTTGCTCTTTGCTTTGCCATTATACAATTATGATTTTACCACTGTGAAGTCAATCCGGGGTTGCTGCCGTATCGGTTGTTTACCACTGCTTCGCCTTCTGCATTTTCCAGCGCGGGCAAGCCTGTAGGGTTGATGATTCCTGTAGCCACATCTTTCAACCATTGGATGGCAGATTTGTAGCGTTCTTTCCTGATGTCCGGCATCATCACCGGGTTGATGCGTGCATGAATGTGATACAGCGTAATGTCCATACACAGCAACACAATAAGCGCATTGCGGTCATTGCCTGTTTTCGCAAATATTGCCGCCACATCATAGCGGGAATTCAGGTAGCTGCTCATTTCTTCAATGGCACTTTGCTCACCCTGCAAGCGCACGGTGGCATCTTCCTCAATCACCTGACCGAGAATATCGGTTTGAATGATTTGCTTAAAATCTGTTGTTGTTAGAAATGCCATTAGCTAAATTTTACTTCGTTATGTAAAAACAAATGCAGTTCAGCCTGCCGCCTTCTTTGCAAACCTTTCAGCACTTTGCCGTTGGCTTTTACCCACAGCTTAAAGCACTCTGCTGCTGTTGCCATATTGCCTCCATTGAAGTAGCGCAGCACACTGCTTTTTCTAAAGTTGTTTAAACCGATGTTATAGGCGAGCGAAGTCATTGCGCCCAACTGATAGTCTAACGGAGTGCGCTTTAAAAGTTCTTTAACTGCCAATTCAAAGCGGTTGTAATCTTCGGCAAGCATGGCATCAGCCTGTTCAATGGTGAGTGCCGGATATAATTCTAAAACGCGTTTTTTGCTGCCTGCGCCTGTAAGGAACTTTCCTGTTGCGGGGTCAATAACAGCTCTGCCCCAACCGACAGTCCAAACATCTGCCGGGCATAGCTTGGGCTGCAATCCGATGGTTTTTAAATCGCCATCGTGTAACGATTCAAAGTGCTTAATAATTTCAATAGCTTTCTGCATATAATTGATTGTTTAATACCTTCTTCTTTCCACACCACCACTGATGCGTTTGAATGTGCTTTGCCTGCCGCCTTTTTGCAGGATGTCTATTGCGCCCTCATCTGCATCGGGGCTATCATCAGCGGCTTTGCTGCCGTGTTCAAAAGCCAACAGTTGTTCTATGGCGCGTTGCATATCGCTGGTGTTGCGCTCTTTGGCGTTGTAAAAAATGTACCCGTTTTCGTAGAGCGGGCTTAGCGATTCGATACGCGCGAACTTGTCAGGCTTGGCGCGTTTGTCTGCCCTGATTGGCAACTGGTAGCCGCGCTGCTCGCCCTGCCTGTGGAATTCATCCAAATTCAAGTCCTGTAAAAAGTTTGCTTCTATCCAATACTCACACAATACATCTGCGGGCATGGATTCGTGCAGGTCGTAAAACCAGCGCACCATTTCTGCAATGGAGCATTGGCGCACAAAGCATTTAAGCAGGTGCAGCTCTGTGCCTTTTTTGCCCCACACTTTGATGGCTTTGTAATCGCTGTGTGCAGAGCTTTTAAATGAAGGGTCACAGTAGGCAACAATGCGGTCATACTCTAAAAGCGGCAAAGCATCTTTCCAGTTTATCCAACGCTCCTGAAACACCGTGCCTTCCTCCACAGGGTCGTTCATGTATTCGCGCCTCCACGAATGCAAGCCCATGCCTTTGCGCTTTTCTGCCCAATATTCGGCTGTGTATTTATCGTGCCATGTAGGCTCGCCATTATCATCAATGGCATCTACCTGAACGTAGTGCCAGTTGCCGCTCACTTTGTAGGTAATGCCACCTTTGTTGTGCTTGTGTCCGGGGTGGCGTTGCAGTGTGCCATCCAGCAAAAACTTATCGTGCAGCTTTTGGGTGATCGAGTTGCGGCTGATGAGGTTGTTGTTGAAGATAAAACGCTCGGCAAAAGTTCCGAATGTTCCCTTTAAATCTTCCTCAATCCAGTCCACCGCTTCGCGTATCAGTAAAGGATTTTTGCAACGCTTTTTGTTGTCAATATCATCGGCAACAATAAGGTCGGGTCGCACACCTCGGCTCTTTAAACCGCGCGGGCTTTGCCCCAAACCCAAAGCCCAAGCACTAAAGCCGTCTTTTGTTTTAAAATTGCCTTCCTCCCAACTGCCGTGAGCAGCCTGTTCACCAAAGTAATGTTTCAGCATTTCGTTTGCTTCCAACTCGGCTTGCAGCTCGCTTAAAAGCATACATGCTTTATCGTTGTTATCGCTGCTCATTACAAGGCTGCGCGACTCATCATTGAATTTGAGCCACAGCGGCACAGCCATAGCAAAATGGCTGCTTTTTGCCGCTCCGCGAAAGAACACATCCATGAGATTGATGTGCCTGTGTTGCTTCAAAAGATTAGCACCGTGTGTGTGAAATGAAGCAGAACGCGATGTGGCGTAGTGTGGAAATAATTTGGTAAAGAAAAATTCATAATCTGCCACCATTCGCGCTTTGGTGGCGCGGAATTCGGAAGGTGTTTCGGTAATGCTTATTTGAGTGGCTTGTGCAATCATTTCGCAATGCGCAAGCCAATCCTTCATGTTATACGCCATCGCTTAAACTTTTGATGTAGCCGCCCTGTAACGGCATCAATGTCTGCACCTCTTTTATACCACCATTTGCAACAACGTATTTGTTGAATGCTATCAATACCTGAATGGCTGCGCTTTGGTCTATCCTGTCGTTGATAGCCACAATGCTTTTGCTGATTTTGCTTATGCTGTCACTCATCACATTGAGCAGCTTTGTTTCTTCAACAATCTTGATGCGCTCCTGTGGCTCTAAAGCATCATATTCAATGCCGCTCAACTCCATAATGCGCATTGCCATTTGCTGCAATCGCTGCGCAAGCCTTTCGGGCATTGTTTGAAACAATTCGCGGTCGCGTTCCCACTTACCTTCTCTGCACCAAATGCCAACACTTCGCTGTGATACATCCAAGTATTCGCTGATTTGTTTCAGCTCCATGTTGCCTTCTACAAACAGTTGGCGTGCGGCATCATGTTGTGGGTGTCGCTTACGCTTCACCTTTGTTGCCTCACTTTTTTTCTCAGCCATGCCTCGTTATTTGTTTGCAAAGCAACATTAAAGGCGTTTTGAGCGCGTAAGGTTATTTCTATAATTCCCCCATGCAATACTTATAGGTGTAAATAGCTGACAAATAGAAACAGCGCGGGGTGTGGACTGCGAAACCTATGCACATTTGCGATGCGAAAGGCTTTAGAACGAGTAAGAAAACGCATGAGCAAGAAAACATTTATTGTATCAGACGAAACGGTAAACGAGTACGGATTCCGTGTGCTTACGTCAGGCATCCGCACCGAGCGATTTGAAGCCAACCCGGTGATGTTTTACAACCATGAACGAGAAGATGGTGTAATAGGCAAGTGGCTGAACCTTGTAAAAGAAGGAACGCAACTAAAGGCTGAACCTGAATTGGATAAAGAAGATGATGGTTTGGGTGCTAAAATAAGCGGCAAAATGGAGCGCGGTTTTATCCGTGCTGCCAGCATCGGCTTTTCAATCATATCACTTAGCGAAGACCCCGCACTGATGTTGCCGGGGCAAACCCTGCCAACAGTTACCGAATGCGAACTGGTAGAAATATCAATAGTGGATTTGCCCGGTAACAAGAATGCACTGGCACTTTATGACAGAGATGGCAAAGCCATTGAGTTGAAAGGCGGTGCTGACCTTCAATTGTTTTTTCAATCAAACAACAATACAAGTATGCTGAAACTAACAGCTAAAACGATTACCGCTCTTAAGTTGAGCGATAATGCAACAGCGGAGCAAATCGAAGCCGCTGTGGAATTGGCACTTTCTGAAAGCAGCCAATTAAAATCAGAATTGAAAACGCTGAAAGATGCACAGGCGGCTGAAAAGACCGCGCGTGTAAAACAGCTTTGTGCTGATGCTTTGGCAGCCAAAAAAATCACAGCCGATGAGGTGAAGGATTTTGAAGAGTTGGGTAACACCAATTTGGCAATGCTGGAAAAGCAATTGAGCAAACTGCAAGCTCCCAACCTGCCATCAGGTAGCATTAAGCCAGGTGACGGAAAGCAGCCAGCTTCGGCAGGCGGTGCAAAATCATTGCGCGATTTGGCAGGCGATAAAGGCTTGCGCGATTTGGAAAAGACAAATGCCAAACTGGTGTTGCGCATCAAACGCGAAGACCCTGAATTGTACAAAGAGTTGTACGTGGCGGCTTACAACAAAGAGCCAAACCAGTAACAAAAGCAAGCAACAGTAAAAGAGCATTCAAAATAACATTAAAGGCTTTGCCAAGTGAAACGGCAAAGCCTAACATCAAAATCAAAAAGAAGTGAGAAAGTTACTATTAGCAGGCATGGCGGTTGTAGCCTTATTGACAACTGCAATTGATACCAACGCACAAGCGGGTGGCATCACCAAAGGTGGCAAAACGCAGAGCTGGAAATTTGCAGACAGCATCACCACCAGCACGGTGCATTTGTTCCCTTCATACGAATCAAAATCGGGCGCATGGACGGCTGACAGCTTTGTGCTGAAGCCTGTACACGCCAACACATTTGTTACACTGGATTCACTAACTGCCACACGCAGGGTGAAGCTGAGTGCTAACAGCTATTTTAAAGGGGGTGAGTTGCTTTACTTCTATGCTAAAGCTGACAGCCAAAAGCTGGTGGTGGTGCAGAGTGTTGGTAACGACACCTTTACAGTTGACCCAAAGAAGCGGGTTGGCTACGTGTATACAGGTAGTTCATTTCATCCATTCGCGGAGTATTAACCGCTCTTCTTAAATCAGTAATTCAAAGACAGTTTTTTTAAACACAATTCAATCAACAACATGAAAAAGAGAGTTTCATTAAGCCGAGTGCTTATCAATTTATTCTTAGCTACACTGGTGGCATTTGCCATTGCACCGCTCACAGCCGGAGCAAGCCCATCGGTAGCGGCAGGCATCTTTGCTTGCACAACTATTCCGCAATTGTTTGGCATCAACATTATGCCTATCGGAGCTTTGCAAATTGGTGTATCTACAGAGATTTGGACACAGGATATTGCCGACACCATTCAGCCAAAAAATGAGTTTTATACACATGGGGTGGATGACAGCCAATATGTAAACAATAAAACGGTACACTTGCCACAATCAGGTAGCGACCCGAATGTGGAAATGAACAGGGCTACTTTCCCTGCAACGGTTTCGCAGCGTGTAGATACCGAATTGGACTACAGCATTGATGAGTTCAGTACCGACCCGATTATGGTTGCTTACAGTGAAGAGTTGGAGGCATCATACAATATGCGTGCAAGTATCTTGCAACAGCACATCGGCACATTGAAAACCAAAATTGCAGACCGCTTTGCATTCTTGTGGGCTCCATCGGCAGCAGCAAGCATTTTGCGCACTACAGGCACAGGAAGAGCAGCATACAAAGCAGGGCAATCGGGCAACCGTAAAGCATTGGTGTATGCAGACTTTGTAAATGCAATGACCTTGCTGGATAGCATGGACGTTCCATCACAAGGCAGGGTGGCGTTGATTGACAGCGCATTGATGGCTGACCTTTTCAAAATTGACGAGTTTATTGATGCTTCTAAGTTTGGACAAACTGGAGCATTGCCTAATGGCGCAATCGGAATGGTTTTAGGTATCAGCATTTACACCCGCAGCAGAGTGCAGAGTTATGACAACGAAAGCACCCCGGTGAAATTGCCATTTGGTAGTGCAAACGCTGCTACCAGCAACGTGGCTGCATTGTTCTGGCATCCAAACTTTGTGCGCAAAGCAATTGGTAACACAGACAATGGTGGTATCGTGGTTTCAATCAACGAAGGCAGAGCAGACTTTAACGGAGCTACACTAATCAGTGCATTGGTTCGCGCAGGTGGAAGAATTGCCCGCGCAGATGCAAAAGGTGTTGTGGCTTTGGTAGAAGCAGCAGCTTAATCTTAAAAATACAAACAGGTAGAGTGAAAGGTTGGGGCAGGTTTTTGAGGGTTTCCTGCTCCGTCTTTTTTCAAACAGAGTTCAGAAATCAGATAGCAGAAAACAGATGAGTACAAAAGCAATTGCAGACAACTTTATAGCATTCTCTTTTGGGGATTTAGCAACAACTTTTGTTCTACTTTTTGTTACAAACGATTGGTTTATAGCAGTTGAAACTATTGCTCTGAAAATGTTTGTAATCATCTTTTCAGGATTCATTGGCGGTGCTGCCGGATTGCTTGGCAAACACCTGATGCAAAAGTGGATAGACAAAAATTCATTGAACGTTATTTTGGTTGCATCCTTTTGTTTGGCGATTGCGGGATGCAGTCCAAAGGTGGCGGGTACGGTTAGCAATAGCACAACCAACACCATAGACAGCACGGGCGTTTGGTTTACCGAAAGGCTCGTGCCTGTTTATTTACCGGGCGACACACTGGTGTTTTATGCCGAGGTGGAATGCCCTGATGCACAAGAGTCAAGTGCCAAGATCCAAGAGGCAAGTAAAGCAAAGCCATTTAAACAACAGAGCAGCGGCAAGCGCAGTAATGGAAGCATCGAACTTGATAACAAAGGCAAGCTGACGGCTGTGCTGACATGCGATGCGTGGAAGGACAGCGTGAAGGTGCGCGACACAGAAATAACCCGACTAAAATCAACGATAAAAACAGACAGCACAACGCACACCGTGATGGTGCGCTATGTGCCTAAAGCATATAAAGCTGCAATGTGGTTTAGTTGGATAATTATCGCACTAATCGTGTTGTGGGCTGGACTGAAGGTGGCGAAACTTTATTTCAAAATTCAAATGCCTTTCTAATGAGTAAGCACGGTAAAAACCAAGACAAAAACAAAGACAACACCACTCCAGTGGTAAATGAAACACCTGCAACAGTGGTAAATGAAACACCTGCGCAAGTTGTAGAACAGACACCTGCGCCAGCGGTGGAAGAAACACCTGCGCCAGTGGTAGAAGAAACACAATCTCCGGCAGCAGAAGAAAACGAAGCTCCAGCAGCACTTACGAAAGAAGATGCTTTGAAGGAATCGGCAAAAGAGTGTTTGCAGTATTACCCAAAAGAGGGAACGCTGTTTATCTGTGAGGATAACACACCCTTTTTGAACCGCGAAAAAAGCAGTTGCAGAAACTACGCAGACAGCAAAAAGCTGGCGTGGTACGAGTATGACAAAGCTGCCGATACGCTGGTAAAGCAATAGGCAACAGACTGGAAACACACAACAACAACATTCAACATCACAATAAAAATACAAGCAGTGGCATTAAACATCATTAAAACCAACGGCAATTTAGGCAGGCAAGCACCAAGCGAAGACGCTTACAGTGGATTGTGCATGAACGGTGTGGAGGTGAGCGGTGGCGCATCACTTAATACCGTTTATGAATTGAACAACCTGAACGATGCCGAGGCATTGGGGTTGAATAAAGCGTATGACCTTGCCAACGATGTTTTGGTGTGGCACAGGATTCGTGAATTCTTTCGCCTTGCGCCCAATGGTAAGTTGTTCATCATCTTGGTGGCGCAAAGCGTAACACTTACGCAGATGGCTTTGAAAAGCACCACCAACGGTTTGGCAAAATTGTTGCGCGACCCTAAGTGTGCCGGATTGATTCGCCAAGCGGCAATAGCCCGCAACCCGGCAAGCGGCTACACACCAACTGATGGAGACAGTAGTTTTGATGGTGATGTATTGACGGTTACAACGGGTCCGGCATATAGCGGTGCTATTATCAATGCGCAAGCACTGGCAGCCGAGGAAGAAACATTGAAACGCCCTGTTACAATTTTTGTAGAAGGTCGCGGCTTTAACGGCACTACTGCCGATGCAATTGATTTGCATTTGCTAAGCAGTGGGCAGGTAGCCACTACGATTGCACAAGATGCTGATGTGGCTGCGCTGGATGCTTTGTTTGGAGGTTATGCTGCTGTGGAATGCCTGTTGGGTATGGCTGCCCGCAGAGCGGTGAACGAAAGTGTGGGATGGGTTGCCGATGGCAATTTACAAGACCAAGCTGAGGGCATCTTTATTCGCCCGGCATTGTCTTCAGGTAGTTTATTGAGTGCCTACAGCGATGTGCCAAACGGTGACTTTGATACGCTGGAAAGTAAAGGTTACATTTTTCCGAAAACAGAAACTGGTTATCCGGGTGTGTTCTTTAATAAGGGTTACACCTGTGCGCTGGAGACAGATGACTACTGCCGCATTGAGTTGAACCGCACCATGCAAAAGGCTATTCGCATCACGCGCGTAACACTTACGCCTGAAATCAATCGCAGCATCCCGGTAGATGCCACCAGCGGCAAAATGACACCGGGCATTTGCCAATACTTTGAAGAAAAGGTGGAAAATGCTTTGGATTTGATGTTGCAGAATGTTGAGATAAGCGGCAAGTCTGTATTTGTTGACCCGAATCAGAATGTTATCAGCACCAGTGTTGTAACTGTTCGCATATCGCTTGTGCCGACTGCAACGGCTGAAACCATCACGGCTTACATCGGTTTTTCAAACCCATTTAATTAATCATTCAATCATCTTTTAAACGCAAATAAATGAGCGCACCATTAGTAAACGGCACACGCCACAGTTGGGCAAGCATTGAGCTGGTTTTGTTTGGTATCACCATCACAGGTGTTACGGCAGTGAGCTACAAAAAAAAGTCAACCATTACCAACGAGTATGGTGCGGGTGGCGAGCCTGTGCATCGCGGTGTGGGCAACAACGAGTATGAGGCTTCTATTACTTTAATGAAGTATGAGGTGGATAGAATTATGGCGGCTTTGCCAGCGGGTAAATCGCTTGGTGATATTGCCCCGTTCAACATTGCGGTGGTGTATAAGCCACAGGGTAATGACATCCTGAAAACTGATGTTATTCAACAATGCCAGTTCTTGGAGCAAGGCATTGACACCAAGCAAAACGATACCAAGATAGAAGTGCCTTTGCCGCTTTTGCCGGGTGGCATTTTGTTCAATAAAGTGTAATCAACAAATTTTCATAGCACAACAAAAAAGCACAACATGGGAAAGCAAACATTACCGGGTGGCATCACCCAAGAACAACTTAACGAGTGGGTTGAAAAGTACGGCAAGGTAAATGAAAATGTATTTCGCGGCAGTGTGCCGAGCCTTCGCGACCCGGGTAAAAAACTGTACTTCTATTACAGAAAGCCCGACAAAAATGTGGTGGCACTGTGTATAAGCTACATGATGCGCCAAGAGGCATTTAAGGCAAGCGATGAGTTTAGAAACAACTGCCTGCTATTTAGTGAAGCTGAAATAAGCGGTGATGAACTATACAAAGACGAATACCACTTTGCGATTGGCAAAGCAATAGGTGAGCGTTTTGAGATGGTGCAGGTGGAGCTGGAAAAGATTTAGCTGCCGCAATAATACCCACCGAAAGCGGCAGCGAAGGCGATACACATGCACTGCAAAAAATACACGCAGTGGTGCGCCTGAAGGGTGGAGAGCCGGAGCCTGAAAAGATGGAGTGGGAAAGGCTGCTGAAACGATATGGCGAATGCCTGTTTGTGATGCAGATGGAAGCGGAGTTAATAGCTAAGAGTGTTTCAAAGATTTATCAATAGCCATGCCAAGCACAATATGGGATTTAAGTTTGAAGGATATGGTGAGCGGCTCGCTTGCCAAGCTGGATAGCGGCATGGCGCGTACATACGGCAAAATGGCTATGTACGAAGGGCAGTTGCAGAAGCAGGTGAATAACACCAGCAACAGCATTGAAAAGCAAAGTTCTATATGGGGAAAATTTACCGGGCTTGTGGGCGGGTATTTTGCATTGAGCGGTTTGCAGCAGTTGGGTAGTTCTATATTTAACTTGGGTGCTGATATGGAACAAACACGCATGGCTTACGACACATTGCTGATGGGTGACAAAGCTGCAAGCAGTGCATTGATTGACCAGTTGATGGGTTTCGGTAAAGCAACAAAATTTAGCAATCAGGAAGTTTTAACGGCAGGGCAGAGTTTACTTGGATTTGGTGTGCAAAACCAAAAGGTGTTGCCGATGATGAGTAAGCTCGGTGACCTTTCGATGGGTAACAGTGAGAAGTTTAAAAGCCTTGTAGATAACTATGGCAAAATGGTTTCGGCACAGCGTGGAAACACTATGGACTTGAATCAGTTTGCTATTGCCGGAGTGCCGATTTGGAAAGAACTGGAAAAGCAAACAGGCTTAACCGGAAATGCGCTGAGAAAATATGTAGAGCAAAATGGTGTGTCTCTCCCTCAAATTGAAAAAGCATTTGATAACCTGACGCAAAAGGGAGGCATGTTTTACGATATGCTGAACAATCAAAACCAATCTACCAGTGCAAGGTGGGGTTCGCTGTTGGCAGACTTGGAAAGTTTTGCAGTTCGAGCATTCAACAAACTGCAACCAACTATAAACGCATTGATTGACTTGGGCGCGACATGGCTGCCACTTGCAGAAGGTGCGATGCGCACGCTGTGGAACACAGGCGAGGCTTTTGGCGGTTGGTTAGCTGCGCATGAAGGTTCGCTTATGGTTGTTGCCGGAGCATTGGGCGGTTTGGCTACAGCATACGCCTATACTTCAACAGTTAGTTTTCTTTATGGGGGTGTGCTGAAAGGCTTAACGCTGATTGAGGGCATTCAATACGGATGGTTGCTGCTGCAAGAATGGGCAACTTACAAGCTGGCGGCTGCCAATGCTTTTTTAACCAAAACAATGCTGAACAGCCCATGGGGTTGGATAGCAATGGGCATTGGTGCAGTGGTGGGTGGTTTAGTTTATGCCTACAAAAACTTTGAGAGCTTCAGGCTGATGGTGTGGGGTGTGGGGCAAAGCATCTTCGACTTTTTTGGCGGTTTGGGCAAAATGATTGCCGGGCTTTTTGACCCGAAACTGATGCGCGAAGGTGCAAATCAGTTTATGAGTTCATTGAACGGTCAATCTTACAACAAAGGTAAGAGTGATCGCAAAACAAAAGAACAGTCTGAAAAGGAACAGAAAGCAGCAGCCGAAAAGAAAAGCACTACAAGTGTGGTAACGCCATCAGGTATTGCACCGGGTGTAGCACCAAGCAAAACAACATCGGCAGGCGCGGCAGGCGGCAGCGGTGGAGCTGGTGGCGGTGGCAGTGCGCGAAATGTGAGTGTAAGCATTCAGCAATTGATTGGCAAGTTGGAAATAAGTACCACCAACATTGCCGGAGCGGGAGAGAGCGAAATACGCGAAGCGGTAAAAAGAATTTTAGTAGGCGCAGTGCGCGATAGTGAACTGAGTTTAAGCAACGGATAAGAAATGGCAATACCAATTATACCAACAAAACAAGGCGCGGCAGCAACCGCAACGAATGTAGCCACAGGTGTTGTGCTACCGTTGGCTGCTGAACTGTTGCAAAGGGCTGTGCGCGCTGCTTTTGGGTATAACAATATAAAGGTGTGGGAAAGTGCCGAGGTAGATGCCAAAGGCAGTCTTGGCAATGCCGTATGGATGGACATCACATTGGGTGAGGCATCGGGCCAAAGCGGCAACTGGAACTACACCGTGCGCGGGCAAAAAGAGAGCATCCCGGTGCTGAACATTTTGTGCTGCATTGTGGAAGTGCAAGGCACAAAAGACATTGTGAAAAGCATACCGATGGGCGGCAGCCGCGCAGGCTCGGTGAAAGAATACATAAACGAAGGTGACTATGCAGTGACCATCAAAGGAGTGCTGTATGGTGCAAACGGTAAATACCCGATGAAGGATGTGAAAACGCTGAAGCAGTATTTGAGCGCACCAGTGCAAATTCCTGTGGTGCATGAGTTGCTTAATGAGTTGGGCATTTATGAAGTGGTGATTGAAAGCTGGAACCTGCCAGCACGCCCCGGATTTGAAAACCTTCAGGCATTTGAATTGAACTGTGTAAGCGATTACCCGGTGGAGCTGGAGATTAAAAATAAAAAAGACCTGAAACGTGTTTAGGTGTTTGGCACATATAACCATTGAAGGCAACACTAAAACGTTGGAGCTGCGCAGCTTGGTGGAATTTGAAAGCGAGCAAACATGGCGCAACCTGACGAACACGGCAAAGTTGAAACTGCCGCGCAAAGTGTACTTTGAAGATGGTGTAAGTTATTTGATAAAGCGGGGTAATAAAATTACTATCCGCGTGGGTTATGGAGACCGCAACAGCGAAAGGCTGGTGCAGCGTTTTGTTGGGTACATTGCTTATGTAGGCAACGAAGTGCCGCTGGTGGTGGACTGCGAAGACGAAATGTTTATGCTGAAGCAAAAGGCTGTGAAGCCCAAAAGCTGGAAAGCCACCACACTAAGCGAAGTGCTGAATTATTGCGGCATCACAGACTTTGTGGCTTTGGGCAGTTACAACCTCGGCAAGTTCAGCATTACCACCAAGCAAAGCAGCGTGGCAAAGGTGCTGGATGAGTTAAATAAGGTTTACGGCATTTGCAGCTTTTACCGAAACGGCAAACTGCATTGCGGCAATCCTTACAGTGCATCGCAGGGCAAGGCAATCATCTTTCAGGTTGGCAACAACATTGAAAAAAGCGATTTGCAGTACAGGCGCAAAGAGGAAGTGCTGCTAAAGGTGACCGCCATCAGTAACCAAAAGGACGGCAGCAAGATTGAAGTGGAAGTGGGCGACAATGACGGTGAACACCGCACATTGAATTTTTACAACCTTCAAAAAAGCGATTTGGAAAAGCAAGCCAACCAATTGCTGGACAGCCTGAAATATGACGGTTATCGCGGCAGTTTCACGGCTTGGGGCGAGCCAGTGGTAAACGAAGGTGATGTGGTGGAGCTGTATGATATTGATTACCCGGAGCGGGATGGTAAGTTTTGGTGTGATAAAGTAAGCCTAAGCGCAGGGCGCAGCGGCATCAGGCAAAAATTGGAATTGGGCGCAAAGATATGAGAGAGATAAAAGAAGCATTGAAACAATTGATTGGTGAGCCTGATGGCACGATGCTGAATGCTGTGGTGAAAGCTGTGGACTGGAGCAAGCGCGAATGCACTGTAACACTGCCTGATGGAAGGGAAATAGAGGAAGTGCGCCTGAGAGCTGTGGCAGATGGAGAGGATACAGGCATTGCCGTAAAGCCGAAGGTTGACAGCCAAGTGCTGGTGGGTGTAATCGGCAATGAGTTGTGTGTGTTGCTGTTTACCGAAGTGGATACTGTAGAGCTGAAGATGCAAGATGTGGAGCTGACTGTGGAAGGTGGTAAAGTGAAGCTGAAGGCAAAGGAAATTGAATTGAACGGTGGGAATAATAAAGGCTTGGTGAAAGTGTTGGAAGCTGTGAATAAGTACAATGCTATTGAACGTGATTTAAACACGGTTAAAACAGTGTTTTCAACATGGACACCAGTGGCACAAGATGGTGGCGCGGCATTGAAAGGAGCTATTAGTAGTTGGGCGGGGCAGCAATTGACAGAGACAAAGCAAAGTGACATTGAAAACGATAAAGTGAAGCACTAATGGTAAACGATATTTTACTTGATGCAGATGGTGATTTGGATGTGAGCGAAGATGGCGACTTGGTTGTTGGCTTTAGCGACACACAGCACTTTGCTGATTTGCTTTTGGGTGAAAAAGGGAACTATAAACAAAACCCGCTTTCGGGCATTGGCGGTAAGCGATATATCAATGCTCCGGTGACCTCGGCAAGTGTACAGGCACTAAAGAAAGAAGTGAAGGTGCAACTGGAATCGGATGGAGCTGTGGTGGATGAGGTGGCAACAGATGCTAATTGGAATGTGAGAATTAAAGCGGAATACCCTGAGCAATGAAAGAAGTAATCCTATTAACCGGACAAACACTCTACGACCTTGCGATACAGGAGTATGGGCACACAGATGGCATATTTCTGATATTGGAAGATAATCCCGGAGTGGTGAACGATTTTGCCGATGTGCCGCAACCCGGCACAAAGGTGTTGGTTAGGTTGAATGTGCCTGAATTGAGCGATAACAACCGCGCCATAGCTGCGGAGTTTGCAAGGCAGGGAAAATTGGTAGCGAGCGGATTGGCACCAACGGTGCTGCCGGAAATGTATGTAGAAGACGGGTATTGGGTTCATGATTATGTGAACGAAAATTGAGAATTAAAAATTACTAATGACAAAAAAACAAAATTTAAAATGAGTTTAACCCTGTTTAAAAGACTTATTAAAGGCGCGCCACTTAGCTGGGTAGAAGTGGACAGTAATTGGACTAATATTGAAAATGCCATAAACAATGGCAGCATAATCACCCGTGTACTTACCGCTGATGTAGTCAATAGCAGCCAAACCCCGGCAGAAATTATCGGTCTAAGCTTTGAAGCAGCCCCAAACAGCACTTATATAATTACTGGAGGATTAAATATCATGTTTTCCAGCGGCACAGAGGCTTATGCTGGAATGATAATACCGAGCGGCACTTTTAGTGGCACATTTATCGGAAAGAAAAATTCATCTTACGATTCTATGTTTAGCTATATAGATATTAGTAGTAATATGGGTTCTGTTCAAAAATCAAATAGAGAAGGGCATGTAGGCGTGTATGCAGTAGTTACCACAGGCGCAACAGGTGGCACAGTTAAATTTAGACATGTGAATTACGGTGCTGGTGGCACAGTAACAACCAGAGCTAAATCCTTCATAAAAGCAATTAAAGTAGTGTAATGAAAACAATAGCAAGAAATGGCGAAAGCCCTGCAAGTGTGCCGCCAAACAACTTTGGCAGTTGGTGTGATAATGAGAACTTCTATTTTTTTGAAACGCAAGTAGAGGCGGAAAACTATGCAGCAAGCATAGCAACAGCGCCAACCAAACGCGATTGGGAGCTTCAAGAAGTTGAGCCTGCAGTAAAATCGCATATTGAAGGTATAATACGCGAAATGCCTTATGATTACTTTAGTATCAATGAAGTAAACACATGGCTTGGAGATGCTGAATTTGGTGCACAAGCAGCAGCAGTAGCGGAATGGATAAAAGGTTGTTGGAAGTACGTAAGAATAACAGTAGATGCTGCGGATATAAACGATTTACCAAGCGTGGAAGATATTATTAACGGGTTGCCTGAATTTACGGGAACGGAAGATGTGTAACTAAAAAACAAACACAATGGAATTTTTGAAAGATATAATAGGCGCGGACGGTGTTCAGCACTTTTTTTCTTTGATGCTTTTTGCGCTGATTGGCGCAACGATAAACCTTTTGAACAATGTTTCAAAACGCGATAAAGCCAGCACCGCAACACCAGTGAAGTTTTCGTTTTGGTTCATGGTGGCAGATAATTGGAAGCGGTGCGTTAGCAGCTTGCTTTTGGTGTATCTTTTTGTGCGTTTCATGCCGCTGTTGCTGCCTTCGCAGTTTTATGACGCGATAAATGGTGATATTGAATTTCTGTTGGCAATTATTATCGGTTTTTCGTTTGACAAATTGAGCGAATTTTTAAAAGACAAAGCGAAAATTTTGAGCGTGAACCGCGAAGAGATTACAGGCGAAAACAATTAAACCTTATTAACGATGGCACGTAGTACTGAAGAAATATTTAATGGAATGGTAGCGAAGAAAGAAAGTCTTGCTTCGCTAAATGTTTATTTGCCAAACGGATTGGCGAACAGCTATCAATATGTGTTGCAGAAAATAAACAGCAACAGTAAAGTGGCGCTGTGGCTTCTTTTATTTTACGTGGCGGCAGAAGCCATGCATACTTTAGAGGTACTGTGGGATTATTTTAGAGCCGATGTAGATGCACAAATTGCTAAGCACAAACCGGGTACAAAACTTTGGTATAAACAACAGGCGTTGAACTTTCAGTATGGCGACCAGCTTTATTGGATAGATAACAGCTATAAATATCTTATTGCCGACACCAGTAAAATGGTGGTGGCACAGGCAAGTGTGAAAGATAATGGCGGCATTGTGCGCATTAAAGCTGCAAAAGATGATGGCAACGGCAACTTGCAAAAGATGAGCAGCACAGAAGTAGATGCGCTTAATGCTTATTTCATAAAAATAAGGTATGCTGGCACTAAAACGGTGTGCAGTAGTTTTGACCCTGATGCAATTAAGCTGAAATTGATTATCCGCTACGATGCGTTGGTGGATTTGGCGGCATTGAAAATTGCCGTTAAAGCTGCCATTAAAGAGTATTTAAAAAGTTTGCCTTTTGATGGCAATGTGGTACTGAGCGCGGCTATTGATGCTATGCAAAAAGTACCTGGCGTTACCGATGTGGTGGTGCTTAATTTTTACGGCACTTACGGTTTGCTGCCCGATAGCGACTGCACTGCCACAGGAATTTACCAAACAAATGCAGGCTACGCGCTTAACAACGAAACTTATTTTGATAACAACACTACTTGGGAGGCTACAATATGATTTACAACTTGGCAATAAACGCATGGAAGAAACTAATTTTGCCGCCACTTTTGGCAGCTAAAATAAGGCTAAACGATTTGCTTCTGGCAATGCTGGAAGGTGTGCAGCAGGCATATAATGCTTTTATGATTTACCGCGAAGCTACACTCTACAAGTTGCAATTTACCAGCCAAACTATTTGGATAGAAAGGTTGCTTAATGACAGGTTTAACAGCGGATTGCCAGCGTTTTCCGATTTTGAAACGCGATTAAATCCGGTTGGAATTTACATTAGCGACCCTGCGAGCTTTAAAGAAGGTTTGTTTAGGTGGAATAAAGAAGAAAATCGCCACCAGGCTGCACGGTATAACCAAGCAGAACTTGACTTGATGCCGCCAAACGATGTGCGCAGAAAATATCGCTTTTGCAATTCGGAATTAGAGGCAAATAATGATTTTGTGGTAAAAGTGCCGATAGCATTGTTTGATGTTACCGACCCAATAAACACTGCTACAGTAGCCAATATGAAGGCTTGGGTAGAACTGTACAGAATAGCAGGAGTGAGATATACCATTGTAAACTATTAAAACTAAAAACATGAACAAAGTTAAATGGATGGAACTTGGCGGAGCGCCTATAAGAAATGATGATTGGAATTTTGAGAGTAATGCCGTGCGCGATGCGCTGAAGGGGATAGTTAAAATGTTGAAGGGCGATGCGCTGCTTGGTGGTTGTGTGCCTTCACCTGCCGTTCCTCCTGCTACCGGCTACACCTTCACCGAAGGTTATGTGGCTATTGGCGGGGAAGTGTATTATGTGCCTGCGGTAACGGTGCCGATTACGTTTGATGAGGATAATAATTTTTTCAGAATAGAAGAAACGAGTGTTGTGCCCGATGGCGATATAGTAATGGAAGATAGCAGCAACACTAATATTTACAAAAAACGTATCGCTACTTTAAACTGGGACGACCCAATGAACTGGGGACCAGGCACGCAAGCGTGGGAAGTATGCTACAACAACCGCTTTGATGCGTTGGCGCTAAATGCGGTAGTTGGCAGTACTTTGTATTTTGAAAAGGGTTTGTTTATTAAGCAAATAACGCCTGCGCTTAGTATTTCGGCAAACAATGTTTCATTCGATAACCGCGCGGGAAATTACATTACCATCAACACCAATAACGATGAGTTGCAAACTGTAAATTTGTATGTTAGTGGCGGTAAACCTCATTACTTTTTTGCAAAAGTAACGGGTACAGGCTACCTGAAGGTGAAGCACGGCACAATAGCCTGCAACGGGCAGCGCGACCACTACTTTAAGCCGGGCGATGTGTTACTGTTTTTTGTAGATGGAACATTGCCAACTTCTAATGTTTGTTTGGTTACTAATGGCGCAGAAGATGTGTGGCATGAGGTAACGAGTTATGAAGCAGGTTGCACCGGTAGTGCATCACTTGGTGGACTTCGTTACAAAAAGCAAGGTAATATGCTTGTTTTGGACGGTGTTGTTGAAATAGATAAAATGACTTTTACTGGCGATGTGTGCGTTCTTCCGGCAGTCTACCGACCTGTTATAGGTAGCCTGTTTTTGGTGTTTACCTTGGACACTACTAATACGCCTCCAACCTACTTCACCACTGGTTCGATGATTGGTTCTACGGGCTTGCTGCGAGTAAGTATTACGGATTATCCTATTGGAGAAAAATATTCTTTTGCTGGAATTTCACTTGCATTGGATTAAGTATGAAGACACCGATAAGGTATTGGGGCGGTAAGCAGCAGCTTGCGCCTCTCATTATCTCGTTAATACCGCCACATCGCTGCTACACCGAAGTATTTTTCGGAGGCGGTGCGGTGTTTTTTCAAAAGCCAATATCTGTTGTAGAAATAATCAATGACATAAGCGATAATATGGTGAATTTCTATCGCACCATTAAGCGCGATTTTGCGGAGCTGCACAGCGAAGTAGATGTTACGCTGTATAGTGAGTTTCAATATCGGCAAGCAAAAGCATTGTGGGACGCTGGCATGGGTAAAAGTGTTCTTAGAGCTTGGGCTGTGTTTGTTTTGTCGCATCAGTCTTTTAGCGGCAATATTGGTCAGAGTTGGGCGCATTCAGACACTAAAAACCTTGCTAAAAAGTTTGACAAGGAAAAGAAGATGTTTGACGAGCGATACGTGAAGCGATTAGAGCAAGTGCAGATATTTTGCCGCGATGCGCTTAATGTGTTAGAAACCTGTGATTCGCCCGACACGTTTCATTTCATTGACCCGCCTTACTACAATGCTGATATGGGTCATTATGATGGTTATACTGAAAGTGATTTTAAAAACCTTTTAAACGTTCTTGAAACGCTCGAAGGCAAATTCCTGCTAACTACTTATCCAAGCGAAATACTTGCCGAGTACTCCACGCGCAACGGCTGGCATACCATCAATAACGAAATGCACTTAACCGCATCGAATAAGGCAGGAAAAACTAAAACAGAGGTGTTTACCATGAACTATCAGCCATCACAGCAGCAGAAGTTATTTTAAGTGGTTTTAAAACAGCCTCAAAAAAATATTACTGACAGGTTGTGTGGCAAAAGAAAAAGAGTGAAGGGTATTCTTGAGTTGCAAAAATAATTGCACTTTTGGATTTGAATAATTGCACTTTTGGATTTGCCGTTTACACTTTAGGAATATTTTCTTCTGCCTCTTTTAATTTTTCGGTAAGAAGTTGGCGTGCGAAATAAATATCCACATCATCATCAAACACCACCGTGATTACCGAAAGCCCAAATCGAGAAATACTTCTGGTTTCAACCAAATCGGGCAAATTTGCAATGCTGCGTTCAATAGGCGAGGTAACTAATTGCTCTACTTCTTGCCCTGCCAATGCTGGACAAACTGTAATAATTTGCACCTGATTATTTGTGATATCCGGCACTGCATCAATAGGTAAATGTGTGGCACTCCAAACGCCCCAAACCACTAAAAATATAGTGGCAATACCTATCAATATTTTATTCTTAATACTGAATAATATTATTTTATCTAACATTAAATCAATTTCATTTAATTGAAAAAATACAAGTAGTGTACATTAAAAATGAACTACATGAAATCGTCTTTCCTGCAAGGAAAGTTTTACAATAAATAATTAACTGATTTTTGGCGGCTGCCAAATATTTTTGTAGAAATTGGAGGAAAAATCAAACTCCCTGATTGGGAATTTTTGCTTCGCAGCAATTGACAATTTAATTGGTTGCGTACTCACTCTAAAAACTTTTGGAGTAACTACCATACCGCAACAAGCACAAACGCAAAAAGGCGAACAATGGTCAGTTTGGTCATTGCCGTGGTTATGCGTTTCATGTTTAGCTTGGGTTGTGGCACATTCGTTAAAACCATCGCTGCAAGGCATTGCAGAAATAGCTAAAATGTAACAACTCAAAATAATAATGATAGCCCTCATTGCAGTAGCGAAACTAAAAAACAAAGAATATTTACAAAAAAAATTGTACGTTATCTTCCAAATATTGTTTTGCAAAATAACGTACAATAAAAGCGTATGGCAAAGCAATGCTTTCCAAAATAGCAATATAATTATTGCCCTAAATATGCTTTAAGCGATTTACTGCGCGTTTGTGAACGCAATTTAGTAATTGCTTTGTCTTTAATTTGGCGGATACGTTCGCGGGTAATACCCAATTCTTCACCAATATCTTCTAAAGTTTGAGGATGCTCAACACCAATTCCAAAGAAACGTTTTATCACCTCGCGTTCTCTATCAGTAAGCGAAGAAAGCGTGCGTTCTGTTTCTAAACGAAGCGATTCTTTGTAATCTAAATGCGCATCTGTTTTTTCTGCATTAAAGTTTTCCAACACATCAATTAGCGCATTGCTTTCGCCATCGGTAAAAGGAGCGTCCATCGAAACGTGTCTTGCAGAAATTCCTAAAGTAGCTTCTACTTCTTCAACCGTAATTTCTAAAATATCAGCCAGTTCTTCAGGTGTTGGCTCACGTTGATATTTCTGCTCTAAATCAGAAAATGCTTTGTTTATTTTAGTAAGCGAGCCTACTTTGTTTAATGGCAAACGAACCAAACGGCTGTGTTCTGCCAATGCTTGAATAATAGATTGACGAATCCACCAAACAGCATAAGAGATAAACTTAAAACCACGTGTTTCATCAAATTTTTGAGCTGCTTTTACTAAACCCAAATTGCCTTCGTTAATCAAGTCGTTTAGCGAAAGTGAATTATTTTGGTATTGCTTGGCAACCGAAACTACGAAACGCAAGTTTGCTCTTGTAAGTTTTTCCAATGCAGTTTGGTCTCCCTGCCTGATTCTGCGGGCTAATTCCACTTCCTCTTCCGGAGTTAACAAATCCTCTTTACCAATTTCTTGAAGATATTTCTCAATAGATTGGCTCTCGCGGTTAGTAATTGATTTAGAAATCTTGAGTTGCCTCATGATTTTATTGATTTTTTATTTGGTGAATAAAAATAGTGCAGCGCGCAAAAATAGAAAACTTTTTTGTGCTTGCAATATAAATTGCATATCGAATGAAGTCAAGAAATATCTTTTTACTTTTTATGAATTAACCTTAGTTGTGCTTTCTAATTGTGTTTCGAGCACTGAAGTTGCTGGATTATCGTGAATTTCGTGAAGCCAACTTACAATTTCAGGTAAAATTTCATCAGCGTTTTCGTGAACCAAAGCATGGGTTAAATTAGGAAACACTGTCATCTTCTTCTTTGAAGTAATTTTGTGGAAAATCTGTTGTGTATAGCTAATCGGAAAAATATTATCTGCATCACCTTGAAAAACCATCACCGGAATTTTTATTTCCTCCACCTTTTTAGGCAAAGCAGTAGTTGCTAAAGATTGTAAGGCTCTTAATGAAATTGACTTTAAAGTTAACGGATCGCTTTCAATAAAGTTTTTTGCATTACCAAAATAGCGAACAGGAATTTGTGCTAAATCTATATAGCTCGTTACCGGAATTTGTGTTTTCGGGAGTATATCTCCAGCTTTAGAAAGTAACTTCTTCATGTACTTAAACAATCGCGGATACTTAGTAAGTTGTAACGATTCCGGAGCAGTTAAATCGGCAAAATTTTGACATGTTACACCTTTCAGCCGCTCATCAATTGCTGCCGTATAAAAGCTCACAATTCCGCCTTGGCTGCTACCCATAAGCGACACATTGCTATTAAAGCGGTTGATTGCCCAAGTGATTACACTTTGCGTGTCGCGAATAATTTCCGAAATAGTGTAATCTCCGCGCACACCCTCGCTTTGCCCATGTCCGCGCGGGTCAAAACCAACCACATTAAAACCTTCTTTTCCCAACTTATACATAAACTCTGCATAGCAAAGCGAATAAATTGCAGTACCGGGAACAAACACCACTGTTGGCGCTTCTTTAGCATATTCAAAAATATCTAAGTGAATTTTTAGTCCATCGCTAAAAGCAACATCACTTACAAAATGTTCTTTAATTTCATGCGGATAACCTAATGTTTCCGCTATATACAAAAAATAATCATCAATTGTTTTAAACTTCAGTCCATTTGTTTCTAACATCTTGCATCACATTTATTCAATTACCGAAAGTAAGGCTATTTTCTCTAAATAAAATTCGGGAAACATAATTTAAACTAAAAAATATAAACATTATCAACTATAATTTACTAATATCAAACATATTATGAGATCACTATTTTAATAATATATACAAACTAAGGGAAAACTCATTTTTTCACCAAAGTTTCCAAATAGAATAAAATCAAGCACTTAATGGAAACTGAATAAAAATAATTCGCTTAAAATTTGACAAAATCACTTAGTAGCGTATATATTCGCCACAATTAACAAAGTTGAAGAAAATATGAACGGTTTTTCTACCTATTCTAAGTCAGGGAACCAGCAGCGGAGCAGACAAATGCACTACTCACCCAATTTACTTAGTACAATTAGCAATGCGATTGATAATTGTAAACTCACAACCATTGAATACGATAGCCGCGAAAAAGGCATTACAGTTCGCGATATTGAACCAATGGCTTTAGTTTACAAAGACCGCAAACGCAATTTAGTTGGTTTTTGCCACTTGCGAAATGAATACAGGAACTTTCGTTTAGACAGGCTGAACATGATTAAATTAAAAAACGAAGAATTTTCGCGCAGGCAAGATTTTAATATTGATAACTTCCAAGATGACAGTGCCAAATATGGCGAAGACTCTGAAGATTACGAAGATTAGGATCATACATCACTCGGCTTCGACATTTTTTTGACACACACCTTTTTAAATGCAGCATTAAAAACTGAAAATTATATTCAGTATAATGTTGCATTATTGTTTTTAGTTTATCTCCACAACCTTACTTAGATAACTTCTACCTTCCAGAAAAAAAATGAGCGTAAATATCTCTGTAATTGAAAAAGAAAATCTACTTGCTATTCTAAAACTGCGTTTTGAAAAAAATATTCACAGGCACAAGAATTTAAAGTGGAGTGATGTGGAAGCTAAGTTAGTCCACCAACCGCAAAAATTGTGGTCGTTATACCAAATGGAAATTACGGGAGGAGAGCCGGATGTTATTGACTACAACTATCAAGAAAACACATTTTTATTTTGCGACTGCTCAAAAGAAAGCCCAAAAGGAAGAAGAAGCATTTGCTACGACCATGAAGCTTTAGAAACGAGAAAAGAACACAAGCCCAAAGATAGCGCAATAAATATGGCGCACGAAATAGGAATTGAAGTCTTAGATGAAATTCAATATGCTTTCCTTCAATCGCTTGAACCATTCGACACTAAAACATCTAGTTGGATAAAAACATCAGAAAATGTGCGAAATCTTGGCGGAGCAATCTTTGGAGATTTTAGATTTGGGCGAGTATTTTTTTATCACAATGGCGCTGAATCTTACTATGCAGCCAGAGGTTTTAGAGGACAGTTAAAAATCTAAATTTACTACAGTTAAGAAATTCAATCGTGTTGTAATTTATCCTTAATGGCACCGATTGGTTTTGTCAAATACAAAAGAAAGGCTCACAAAAAAGTTTCTACCTCTGCGTGGAATATGATTCCAATCGGCATAAGTTGTGTAATATGTATCAGCAATATTTTCAACTCCAACTTTTACATAAAGTTGATACTGCGGAAGCAACAATTTATAGCCTGCTGAAAGATTCAAAATTGCATAAGCCGATGTTGCTGTTTCACCATAATTTTCGCTATACGCATAATGCTTTGCTGCGCCTTCGGTTGCCACTTCAAAATCAAAAGATTTGATGGTATAATTTACATTAAACCGAAAAGAAAATGGGCGAATAAGTGGTAAATATGCTTGCTTGTTGTCAGTACCGTAGCTATAAGAAAAAAGCCCTTTAAAAGCTAAATTCCAAATTGGTTTATAGCTAAGTTCCAAATTGGCATTTGCAATTTGCGCAAAAGGTAATTGTGTATATTGCCGAACGCCTGTTGCACCAATTGTCATTGGAGAAAGTGCGGGATTTATTGCGCCAATAATGTAATTAAAAATATGAAAATAATTTCCGTTCACATTCACTTTCACTTTATTGTTTCGGTAAACAAAACCAACATTGGCATCAACCGATTTTTCGTTCTTTAAATCAGGATTCCCGATGTAATCGTACTTATCAAAACTATTGAAAAGATAAAAGCCATAACCTTCTGAAACCGAAGGTGCGCGCTCACCGTAGCCACTTCCAAAAGTAACTTCAAATCCATTTTTCTCAAAAGTATAACCGGCTTGCAAACCGTATAAAAATCTATTTTTTGTAGGTGATGCTTTTGGGTAAAAAATTTCCATGCTTTGTAATCCCTTTTCGTCTGCAATTTTATTTTGTTGGAAACCTGCATGTAGCGAATAATTCAAATGATGATGTGCATTTATCATCCAATGGTCTTTTGTGTTTAAACCCAAATAAAGCGTACGAATATCGGGCCAAGTAAACATAAACATTGGCTTCTCCAAAGGATTTTTGGGATACATGGTCATTTCGGCAAGCGAGCGATTATAATATCCGCTTATGCCAAAAATAAACTTGTGTTTTTTTACATTCACTATTGCATTAGAAAGCAAACCATAAGTTTCGCTATTGCCCGGCATATCCATGTGTATTGCTACATTCGGGCGTTTTGTGTCGTCCATAATATGCTTTAGCGTATTAAAATAAACTTTCGTATTCCACGCTTCTATTGCAGGAGAAATTGCCTTTGCAGTATGTTCTAAAGATGTAATAAAAGCTCTAGCTAAAGAAACATCCATCGGCAATGCAGGATAACCAATATTTGTTGCATTATCAACGATAAGTGAGGCTGTAAGTGTTTGGCTTTCTGCCACTTTCACGCCTGCGGTTAAAGAGGCATTGTGTTTAGTAAACTGCGAAAAATTCACCAAAGTATTTTTCCCTGCTTTGTAGTTATCGGCATTGCGAAACATAAAATTTGCTTCAGTAAAAAACAAATGATTAGCATACTTCACTTTGGCTCCGGCAGAAACTAAACTTGCATTAGATTCTGCTCCAAAATTTACAGCACCACTCCAGCCGCTCGAAGTATATTCATGACAATTGCGCACTAAATCAACAGAGCCGCCAATTGAAGGTCGCGAGCTTGCACCACTCTGCCCCGATGAAACATTTATCTCTTTTAAATTTGAAACTTCAACATAAGAAGTAACCGGATCCATTTTATCGGTACAGGCTCCAAAAATGTGCATACCATCTATAGTTACGGCAATTCGTTCCGATGCCATACTGTTCAGCATTGGTTCCCAAGCGTAATTACCACGCTTTATTAAACCAACATTAGTCATTTTCTCCATGTACTCATCAAGTGAAGAGAGTGGTTTAGTTTGGCTCTTGTAATCTAACACAGGCTTTGCGCTTACTACAATTTCGTTGAGCGAAGTAAATGAAGTATCAGGCTCTTGAGCAAACAGAAAATCTGCAATAGCTAACCATAAAACCAGTAAGATATATCTTCTAAAAATCCACATTACTATCAATTAAAAAAACAGTTGGCAGTCAATTCAACCACCAACTGCTTTAAACACAACTAAAATTCTACTTCTAAATAGAGATTGCTATCCTCAGTTTGGGTTACTGCCTTCCCTCCTATTATATCATTATTAGCATTTTTCACTATCAAATTCAACTTCCAAAGTCCACTCATGGTTAGCGAAAGTTTGCCATGATAAAAGTTATCACTTGGATTAAATACAGGATTTTCATTTCCTGGTGAAGAGTGATTATTCATACTTGGCATACGCGGATCTACTTCTATATTTAAGTTTTGTACCGCATCAAAACCCATACCGTTTTTCAAAAACAATCCCAAAACCAAATCATTTACGGCAGCTTTGGGCTTCTGTGGTTCAATGTAAGCAAGTATGTACTTTTTAGAATCCGAGCCTGTGAATGAAGCTACTTTTTTAGTTGAAGATGCAACCACATTTAATACCGGTATAACGGTAGAAACTTCTCCATTCTTAGTAATATCAATTTTTGCATCCCAATATTCAGTAGCGTTTGTTGCCATTGTAAAAATGGCATAAGCTTTGTAAAGTGTTTGTTTTCCATTCATCTTTGCAATGGTAGAATTTGGGCAAGAATGCGACATACTCATCATGTGCATTTCAGGATACCAGCTTAAACTTGCATCTTGTAAATATACACCTGAAGTTTTATCTTTCACTCTAAAGTAAATATCGTTGTATCCGGTTTCAAAACCACTTTTCACTCCCCAAATTTCTACCGAAAAATTAGCATTGCTAACTTCTTGTATTTGAGTTAAATCTTCAGTTTCTGACGCCTTATTATTGTTTTCTTTTTTGCAACTGCTCACAGCAAGCAATAGCACAGCAAATGCCATAAATAAAATCCTTTTCATAAAAATATTTCATATTGATGTTTAGTAAAATGAAGTAGTAATTAGAGTATCGCAAATACATTTTGGCTACAACAATTTATTCTAAAAATATGTTGCAACTTCACTGTAATTTACTGAACAAAAACGGCTGAGGTAATAAAAGCCGAAAATTATGCGCAGATGGCATTTAATGGCGGATGGAAAAAATCCTTGTAATGATTGAAATAGTAGAAATTACTATACTCTGAGAATTTAAAAATTTCAAAACTAAAATATAGCTTTGGAACAAAACTTTCAGGGACTTCGTTAAGTGCAAAAACCAATTCTACTAGCTTAATATCTTTAGGTGAAGTTCCATTTTCCGAATTTTCATTAAATACTTTCTTTATATTTTTTGCTAAATAACATTTTCCATTACAATGCTTTTCCGGGTTGTTTCTATTTTCACAAAGTACTTCCGAAATGTAATCGTAGCGCAGCATGTAATCCATTATTGGCATTAGCGGGCTGAACAGCATGAGTACAGTAAGAAAGCTGAAAAAGAATTTCTTCACGGTGTGAAAATAGCAAGTGAGAAGATATATTTTTATGATAAAAGTCATTCACAAATACCGTTCTTATCAGCAAAATAAAACACATTGTTCTGTTTCGGCAGAAATCTTATCTTAGCGCGCTTTTTTCAAAGTGAAAAAATCAAACAATAGAATTTAATATCAACAACATACAATGGCAAATTTTTTAGAAAAGTTTTTCGGTAAATTATTTGGAAGTAGAAGTGAGCGAGAATTAAAGCAATTGACACCTTTAGTGGCTTCAATAAACGCTGCTTACCAAGAACTTAAACCACTTAGCAACGACCAACTTCGCAACAAAACCCAAGAATTTAGAAGCAGAATAAAAGAGCATTTAAAAGAAATAGATGGCGAAATTGCAGCGTTAAATGCCTCGGCTGAAAGCGTTGAAGATATTAGAGAAAAAGACAGTATTTACAAGCAAGTAGATGAACTTCGCAAGCAGCGCGACAAAAAAATTGAAGAAGTTTTACAAGAAATTCTTCCTGAAGCATTCGCTGTAGTAAAAGAAGTTTCTTATCGCTTTACCAATAACGAAACACTACAATCAACCGCCACCGAATTAGACAGAAACTTAGCTGCATTTTCACCCAATATTATTATTGATGGAAATAACGCCACTTACAAAAATTCTTGGTTAGCTGCCGGTACCGAAGTGAAATGGGACATGGTTCACTACGATGTGCAATTAATTGGCGGTATAGTTTTGCATGAAGGAAAAATTGCCGAAATGGCTACCGGTGAAGGTAAAACTTTAGTTGCCACACTTCCTGCATACCTCAATGCTTTAGCCGGAGAGGGTGTGCACATCGTTACAGTAAACGATTACTTGGCACGAAGAGATAGCGAATGGAATGGCCCGCTTTTCAACTTTATGGGTTTAAGAGTAGATTGTATTGATAAATACCAACCAAACAGCGAAGCCCGCAGAAATGCTTACCTTGCCGATATTACTTATGGTACAAACAATGAATTTGGATTCGATTACTTGCGCGATAACATGGTGCGTTCACCTGAAGAAATGGTGCAGCGCAAACATCACTACGCCATGGTGGACGAGGTGGACTCTGTGTTGGTTGACGATGCCAGAACGCCACTTATTATTTCAGGACAAGTAGATAGCGGTGATGAAAAAGAATTTTACGATTTAAAGCCGCGCATCAGCCGCATATTTGAAGCACAGCGCAAAGCAATTACACAATATATTAGCGATGCAAAACGCCTGATTAAAGATGGTAAAGAAGGCTACAAAGAAGGCGAAGGAGGCATGAGCCTTTACCGCGCGCACAGAGGTTTACCAAAAAATTCTGCGCTTATAAAATTTTTGAGCGAACCTGGAATGTTGCAAGTAATGCGCAATACCGAAAACCATTATTTGCAAGACCAGCAAAAAAATATGTTTGAGGTGGACAAAGAACTTTTCTTTGTTATTGATGAAAAAAACAACTCCGTAGAACTTACCGATAAAGGCATTGAAATGATTACCGGAGCTGGAGAAGACCCACATTTCTTTGTAATTCCAGATGTAGGCGCAGAAATTGCTGAAATAGAAAAACAACAACTTTCTGCAGAAGAAAAACTACAAAGAAAAGATACACTAATGCAAGAGTTTGCTGTGAAAAGCGAGCGCCTACACAGCATAAACCAATTATTAAAAGCCTATTCGCTTTTTGAGCGCGATATTGACTATGTAGTAATGGACGGCAAAGTAAAAATTGTAGATGAAAACACCGGCCGTATTTTAGATGGCAGAAGATATTCAGATGGTTTACACCAAGCTATTGAAGCAAAAGAAAACGTAAAAGTAGAAGCTGCTTCGCAAACGTTGGCAACCATCACTTTGCAGAACTATTTCAGAATGTTTCATAAGTTGGCAGGTATGACCGGTACAGCAGAAACCGAAGCCGGTGAGTTTTGGGATATCTACAAATTAGAAGTATCTTCTATTCCAACCAACAAACCAATAGTGCGCGATGACAAAGAAGATTTAGTTTACAAAACTAAACGCGAAAAGTACAATGCCATTATTGATGATATTGAAAAACTTTCTGCAGCAAACAGACCTGTGTTGGTGGGTACAACTAACGTGGAAGTAAGTGAATTGCTTTCGCGAATGCTCACTTTGCGCAAAGTAAAGCACAACGTATTAAACGCAAAGCAGCACCAACGCGAAGCAGAAATTGTAGCAGAGGCAGGAAATCCCGGCACAGTTACCATTGCAACTAATATGGCCGGTCGTGGTACAGATATTAAAATAAAAGATGTAGTAAAACAAGCCGGAGGTCTTGCCATTATTGGTTCAGAAAGACACGATTCCAGAAGAGTTGATAGACAGTTGCGCGGTCGTGCAGGAAGACAAGGCGACCCGGGAAGCTCTCAGTTTTATCTTTCACTCGAAGATGATTTGATGCGCCTTTTCGGCAGCGAAAGAATTGCCAAAGTGATGGACAAAATGGGCTACAAAGATGGCGAAGTGCTTCAACACAGCATGATTACCAATAGCATCGAACGCGCTCAAAAGAAAGTGGAAGAAAACAACTTCGGTATTCGTAAGCGCTTGCTTGAATACGATGATGTGATGAACAAACAGCGCAATGTAATTTACACACGTAGAAAAAATGCTCTGTTTGGCGATAGGTTAGCTTTAGATGTTTTAAACAGCTTTGAAGATTTAGCAACCGAAATTGTGCAATCAGCTCTTAATTCAGGTAAATACGAAGACTTGAAATTGAATATAATTCGTTTCTTTTCTTTAGATACAGAAATTACCGAACAAGAATTTGCTAAAGGAAAATCAGAAGCGCTTATAGACAAATTGTTTAGCGAAGTAACTACTGTTTATCACCGAAAAATGCAAGCACTCACTCAGGAAGCATTGCCTGTTTTGCAGCATATTCACCGCGAGCGTGGCGAACAAATTAAGAATGTTGTAATTCCATATTCTGATGGCATTCATGGTTTAAATGTTTTTGTAGAACTACAACCAACAATAGATTCAAATGGAGCCAATTTACGCTCAGCATTTGAGCGTTCTATTACTTTAGTTTTAATTGACGATGCATGGAAACGCCACTTGCGCGCCATGGACGATTTAAAACAAGAAGTACAAACTGCGGGCTACGAACAAAAAGACCCGTTGGTAATTTACAAAATTGAAGCCTTTAAGCTTTTCCAAGAAATGCTGAGCGAAGTGAATAAAGAAATTTCTTCGTTCTTGTTTAAAGGTCAATTACCAAAGCAAGATAGCCCACAACAAGCGCAAGCAGCACAACAACCTCCACAGCAATTTGCAAAACGCATGAGTGAAGGCAGAGGTGAAGTGGAAGGCAGTTCACATAGCGAAGGTGGAAACCAAGAGCAAACACAACACCAAGTTCGCGAAAAAACTGAACCGGTTCGCGTAGGTCCAAAAGTTGGTCGCAATGATCCTTGTCCTTGTGGCAGCGGTAAGAAATTCAAATCTTGCCACGGAAAAGATATGCTTTAATTACGCTTGAGTTTGCATAAACTCAAGTTCAAAAATTGTACCGCTTGGCGTGTTATTTTTAATAGTAATTTTCCCTTTAAAAACATCCACCACACGTTTCACAATATAAAGTCCTAAACCTGTGCCTTTGTTTTTACGCGTTTCTTCATTGCCAATGCGATAAAACTTCTGAAATATTTTACTTCTTTCTGCTTCAGGAATTCCAAATCCAGTATCAGAAATCGTAAGTTTTACAATGTTATTTAACTGCTGCAATTGTAATTTCACCGTAGCATTCTCGGGTGAATATTTAATGGCATTTTCCACTAAATTATTTACCACCGAAGCGAAGCCTACTTTGCTTATTTTCAAGTAAACATTTGAAGCAATTTCAGTAACTAAAACTATCTCTTTTTTATTGGAGAAATAGCGCTTGGAAATTTGCTCGCAAACGAAACTTATATCTACCAAATCAGGTTCTAAACCGTGCTCCTCGCGCTCAATTTTGGCGGCAATAAGAATATTATCAACCAAACTTTCTAAACGTTCAACATCCGAGAGTGAATTAACAACAAGTTTATCTCGTTTTTCGGGCTCTAAATTTCGCTTTTGAAATGTTTGCAACGATGCTTTAATAGAAGCCAAAGGCGACTTTAACTCATGCGTAATGGAATGTACAAAATTGCGCTGCAAAGCTGCCAATGCAATTTCCTTTGCAAACACTCTTCGCACCTGCATCAAGCCGACAATTAAGAGCAAAACAAATACACTTCCTTCTGCCAAAATCATCACTCTTTGGCGTTGGTATTTTTCAAAATTGCGTTTATAGGTATCGGTTGTAGTAAAATCGGCATCGTTGCCTGCGGTGGTGGTATAGTGAATTTTATCTAACTCCAATTTTTCACTAAAAGCAGCTTCGTTTTTAGAATAAAGCAAATATGCCCACCACACCGAAAACGCAATAGTGTAAACAAATACTATATAGAAAATTGTAAACGGGCCTGCAAAAAGTTTCTTCAACATGTGGAGCAAAGCTAATGCTAAAAGTTTGTTTGATAGTTTTTCGGTTGTTTAAATATTCACTTTTAGGCTTTGCAAATAATAATTAAAATTTTATTCACTATATAACTGCTTCTATTCCGAGGAAAAAGTATATTTGTACAAACAAAATTTATCACATAATAATTTTATATGAGAAAACTCTCCTTACTAGCAACATTACTCATAACGGTTGTTGCGCTAAACGCTCAAAATTTAGTTACGAGTTACGTTAAAGCTCCCGGGCTTCAAAAACCTACGAATACATTTAATGTACAAAAACCAGCAATTAAAACTAATGCGGGACGTAGCTCAACGCAAGCTATGATTAGCTATTTAGATGATAATTTAAATGATTATGCTGCTGATACTACCGGAAAAAGATTTAGCTTAGGCTATACAAACATTAACTTACGCTATGGAAATAATATCAACCAGACTTACAGAAATGGTATGGTATTTTTTGATTCGTTAATAAATTTACAGGCTACTTATCCATCGCAAGATTTAGGAGGTTATGCCGGCAAAACAGTGAGAGTAGATAGTGTTGATGTGTATTATTTTCATAACAGAACACTTACTACAAAGCCTGATACTTTAACAGTTTCAGTATTTAATATTAATCAGGCAAGCATAAGCGGAACTGGCGCAAATACAGTTGTTACAACTCCGGCACTATGGTCACAAACATTAAATGCAACCGGAACCGGCAACTTAAATGCACAAGGAATCCCCGTAATGAATGGCGTTTACCTAAAAACATTTAATGTAAATACTACATTGCCTGTAGGCGCTCCGTTTGGTGTGCGTGTTGATTACCAAGGCGATACTGCTAATAAATTTAATTTATTAACCGGCTACAGGAACAACTGTGCAGGAGCTTGCCTTTACAGCAATTCAACTGTTCCAGGCAATAGCTTTGGGTATATAAATTACACAACCACCTCTGCTCCTGTTACAAATCTTTCCGGTTATGGATTACTTGGCAATGATTGTGATGGCAACAATACCTTAGAATTTGCTACCTGCGAATTATTTTATGGTGATTTTTGGATTGTAGCTTATGTAACTATAAGCACTCCAACTCCGCCAACAGTAGTTACCAATGCTGCTACCAATATAACCTCAACCAGTGCTACTCTTAATGGTTCTATAAATGCAAATAGTGTAAGCACTCAATCTTATTTCGATTTTGGCACAACAGTAGCTTATGGCACTCCTTATTTAGGATCCCCTGCTACAGTTACAGGTACAACAACTACTCCTATTGCAGCAAATGTATCTAATTTGCAACCTAACACTACTTACCATTTTCGCGCAAGAGGTGTAAATGCAGATGGTACTACCAACGGCCAAGATATAACTTTCACAACCTTAGCTGCACAAGGCGTTTGTACACCAGTTCCGGGTGGTTCAGGGTTTAGTCCGGCATCTTCAGCAATTCCTTGTGCTATTAACGGGCAAGCATTCTCACAAGATATTTCATTTATTGTACCTGCAACTATTCTAACCTATCCGGTTACCAGCTTAAAAGTAGATAGCATTAGAAATGTACCAACCGGTTTAACTGCTACACTTAACCAAAATCCTGCTACATATAATGGTGGAACAAATGGCTGCTACAGAATAAGTGGAACTACAAATGCTGCTTGTGGTCAATATAAAATTCTATTTTATGTAACAATTACCGGAGGCTTTGGCACACAGAGTGGTGAACTTTCTACTTTAGCTTCTACATTTGGAGTTACAGGCTATGAACCAACTTTTATTCGTGCAGTAAATCAAGGTGTTACTTGCCCTGCGGTAAACTCTGCACAAACAACTAACTTTGTTGCTATTTCTTGCTCTGCTCCTACTATTACAATAAACATGACTAAAACAGATGTAATTTGCAATACCAAAGGAACTGCAGAAGCTGCGCCAAGTGGAGGAACAAATTATACTTACGCATGGAGTAATGGAAGTTCTGCCTCAGGTGTTTCCGGATTAAATCCTGGAACATACCAAGTTACTGTAACTGATGTACCATCAGGAGCTACTGCTACTGCGAGCGTAACCATCAACAATACACCAAATACACTTGCTGCTACTGCCACAGCTGGCACTCAACCTAACTGCGGTCAATCAAACGGCACAGTGAGTGTTTCTGCAACAGGTGGCACTCCGGCTTATACTTATAGCTGGAACACCAATCCTGCTCAAAACTCTGCCACTGCAAGCAACTTGCCTGCCGGAAGCTATACTGCCACAGTAACTGATGTGAATGGCTGTACTGCTACTGCTACTGTAAACTTAAGCAACCCTGGTGCGCCAACTGCTGCTATTACCGGGAACAATACTATTTGTGCCGGAGATACTGCAACTTTAACTGCAACCGGAGGTGGAACTTATGCTTGGTCAAATAGTTTAGGTACTAATGCTGTGGTAAAAGTAAATCCAACAACTGCAACTACTTATACAGTAACCGTTTCTAACACTAATGGTTGCAGTGCTACTGCTACTGTTACTGTTACAGTAAACCAACTTCCTTCGCCTACAATTACTGCTAATGGCAACGCATTAAGCACAGGAGCATTTTCGAGCTACCAATGGCAATTAAACGGCAATAACATTAATGGTGCTACTTCACAAAATTATACTGCTACACAAAATGGTTCATACACTGTTGTAGTTACCGATGGCAATAGCTGCCAAGCAACCAGTGCTGCACAAAATGTTACCGGTGTTAGCATTAGCGATATTAGCTCAGGCTTTGCTGTGAAATTGATGCCAAATCCAAACAACGGAACATTCAAATTGGAAATTGGAGATGACAATTTATACGATGTAACAATTAGCAATTTAATTGGCGAAGTGGTTGCAACAGCAAAAGTTCAAAAAGAACACAACTTTAATTTAAGTGATGCTGCAAAAGGAATTTACTTAGTAAATATCCGTAAAAACACTGCATCAAAAACTTTAAAATTCACTTTGATTAAGTAATACTAAAATTACAGAAATCATAAAAAAGGCTACTCGAAAGAGTGGCCTTTTTTTTATCCCTATCCTAATTCTGAAATAGCTATAACCTAAGTTCCGGTTAAGCGACAGGAGCAGGTTGGAGCTTATGAGTATTAAATAAGACTCTATACCAGAAGATTTTAAAAAAAAGATTTATTCTTTTGAAAAAGAACAACTATTTAGCTGTTCCTTTTCACAAGATTTTTTTGTTTTTCCTGTTTCAAATTCAGTAAAAGTTCCCACAACTCTTTTTCCATTTCTTGATTTGCTTTTCGCCAACGCCACTCGCATTCCTTTAGATGTAATCCAAAGGTACTTTTTCCGCCATTGAACTTCGCCAATCTACGTTTTGTAAAACTCCAAAAACTTTCAATGCCATTTATGTGAACGACATTTTTGTTGGAAAAACTTTTGCTTTTATCTATCCGAAAATGTTTGTCATATCAATATCTAACAAACCACTATATCCTCGCCAACCATCAGTGGATACACCACTTTCAGGGCTTACCTTTCCTTTGATTACTTTGCGTAAAGTTTCTTCTTTTACATCAGGAATTAACTCTGTATAAACTCGTCCATCTCTTTCAAAAATTCTAAACACAGCTTGTTTCCAAGTTCCTCGCCCACGTTTCTGTGGCATATTTATTCCGCGTAATCTCTTAGCTCCAAAATAACTTTCTGTAAGTATCCCCAAAAAACAGCCGCTTATCGTTCTGTTGTTTGGTGAAAATGGTATCTCTAAATATTCGATAATAATGATTGATAGTTTTGCGATTCAAATTCAAAATTTCGGTTGTTTTACTAGCTTCAATATCCGAACAAAAACACCCTATGAGTTTTTTAATTTTGCAATCGCTCAATTTGCTATATTCACAAGCATTTCAGAACAAATTTATACTTTTGTTCTGGTCTTACTCCTATATTATTGAAGATAATTTGGATTTATACCTTATAACCATTTCTCTTTTATTGATGACCTGAGGCTTCTAAAAAACAAATCACTACATCTTACCTCACAACTTGAAATTTCTGAATTTCAACATTGTCGTTATAGATTGTTTTTAGGAAATAAATTCCCGGTAAAAAGCTTCTAACATCAAAGTCCACTTTGTTGTAACCTTTCACTGCGTTAAACTCCGCATTTCTCAATAATCGTTGCCCCATTTCATTGCTTATTTCAAAGGTAAAATTTGTTGCATCAGGAATTATTATATCTAAAAAGACCGTTCCTGCTGCAGGGTTTGGATAAAGCTTTGTAACCACCAATTGATTATCAATGCTTTTACAATTCTTATTGTTAGAAAGATTCTTTTCTGCACCGTTGTTTACGTTTATTGCATCAACGCAAACATATTGAGTTTTCGCGCTTTTCGGCACATAAAACTGTGAACTGAAAGTGTGTACAAGCACTTCACCCGGGCGCAACAATCCGCTCCAATCGTCCATAATAGTATTTCCTCTTTCTATCGTTGCCAAAAATTGTGCGCTCACTATTGGCTGTGTTCCCACATTGGCATAGCGCGCAATAATTGTAACTGAAAAATTACCATCTGCAAGCTGCGTGCGTTGTGTGTTTATACTTATCAATTCAATATCTGCATTGGTAGGAATTACCACCATTTTTTTGCTTATCGAATCGGTACAACCCAAATTATTTTGCGCTATAAGTTTTATATCGAAAGTATCGTTGTTTAAATAAGTAACCGTTGGGTCTTTATCGGTAGAAAAGTCTCCATTTCCAAAGTTCCAAAAATAGCTTGTTGCTCTTTGGCTTTGGTTGGTCATGGTAACATTTAGAGGTGCTTCACCAAAGAAAGGATCAAACACAAATTCTGCTTTTGGCAACGAAAGAATGGTGAATGTTTTGGTTGCAGAATCTACACAACCTTTCAGCGTTTTTATTTTTAAACTTACTGAAACTTTTCCCGTATCAGGAAGTGCAAAAGTTGGCGCAATATATTTTGAAGTTTTGCTGCCAAATTTCCAATCAAAACTCACAATTGAATCTGACGAAACTGAACTTTGTTGTAGCGTTACGCTACCGCCAACACAGCCTGCAGAGTCAATAAAATCAGCAATTGGTGTTGGATAGATAACTACTGCTTTTTGAACAGTATCTTTACATCCAATGGCATTGGTAACTTCATAAATTACATCAAAAGAATCTGCTGTATAAAATGTCTTTTCAAACTGCATAGAGTCGTTAATTACACCTGGCAAGTTTGTAAGTTTCCATACCCGTTTTGATATTGAAAGTGAATGAGTGGTGTCTTTAAATACGGTTGGTTTTCCTATACACTGGTTATCAAAAACAAAACCTGCGTTTATCGGTGGAAAAACTTCAATGTTTGCAATCGTAGAATCTACACAACCTTTTGTAGAACTTACTACGAGTTTTACAGGGTGAATGCCTACAGAATCAAATTTGTAAGTTAGATTTCTTGTTGTATAAGTAGCACCATTTGGCAATGTCCAAACATAGCTAATAATTGTATCGCCAAACACTATAGTGCTCGCATCAGAAATAAGCGTAGAAGAATTTGCGCAAGTAATATTGTAAGAAACCAATGGTTTAGGTCTTGAGCCAATTGCTACTACTTTTGTTTTTGTGGTTACACAACCGGAATCAGTAACCGCAGTTAGTGCAACATTAAAAGAGCCAACAACCGGAAAATATTTAATTGGATTTTGGTCGAGCAAAGTATCGTTACTACCCATATTCCAAACCCATTGTGTAATTTGTTCCGGAGCTGTTACGGTAGTAAGGTTTGTAAATACTGTTGTGTCGCCAAAACATTTATTTGTAAACGAAAAATCTACTGCTGGAGCTACGCCTTTTACAGCAACATTTATGGAGTCTCTCACCGAACAGCCATTCACATCGGTTACGGTTACATAAAGTAATCCGCCACCGGGAATTGAAATAGTGTCTTTATTTCCATTGGTACTCCAAGAAAAAGTAGAATAGGGATAATTGTAGGTGTATAATCCCAATGGTGCATTAGTACACGCAATTGTGTCATTATCTAAAACTGAGAAATACTTAATACTATCTATTGCTACAGATATTGTATCGCTTGTGAGCGCACAGCCTATCGTGTCTTTAACTTGCACAAAATAATTTCCGGCTTGGGTTACTGTAATTTGGTTTGTTCCGCTATCGCCTGTTGACCAATAAAGTGAATAAGGAGAACCGGTAATGTTATATTCTAACTGTATCGAGTTTCCAACACACATTACCGTGTCATTTACTCTATTCATTTTCCAGTTAGAATATGGAACAACTACATTAATAGTATCTGTAGAAACAAACCCAAAAACATCTGTTGCCCTAACCCAGTAACTTCCCGATTGCTTTACTTTTAGAGTATAAACATTTGTATCTCCGGTACTCCAAAGTACTTTTGTAAAATGACTCTTTATTCTTAAGGTAGTATCGCACGCACCATAAGCAAAGTTAATATCCGGTCCCAAGCTCACGGGTGGGGCATATTTGTTTCTTAGATAGCGTTCTACTTGTTGTCGCTCTATGCTGTCTAAAGCTCTATCATAAAATATCATTTCGGCTATATCGCCATTTAAAGATCCTGCATTGTTAAATAATCTTCCTATGTTTAGTGCGGTAAGCACATTAGAACCTATAGTATTACTGCTCGTCTTTTTTACTCCTGACTCATATATTTCGCTTTGTGAACTTCCATTATACAATATCGAATTTAGCAGGTAATTTGTAGGAATTCCTTTTGCATAACCTAGTGCTGTTCCACCACCCACTGCTCTTAACTCTCCTTGATATGCCATAAAAGTTAGTCTATTTGTAGCATCTACACCATCAAACAATGTGTTTGCAGATGTTGTATTTGTACCTGATACTTTCCATATTGTAAATACCGTTAAAGGCTGGCTCTGGTTAAAAGTGTTCACCAGTAAAAAATCGTTTGAGCCATCAAAACGCACTACCGGTTTATTATTTAAACTTGCTACAGTTGTTGGTATTGGTCTGTTTGCCGCTGTGCCTTGCAGTGCTGTAAATCCGCCTCCGCTTGCATCGCCCCAACTGCTTACAGCTCCTCCTGTTAATGTTATTAAGCTATCTGCCCGATACCATGCTTTTAAATTAGGAATTGTTGTTACTTTAAAAACGCTAAATGTTCTATATAATGATACAGAAGAATCTCCACAACGGTTAAGAGCTATTACACGCCAGTAATAAAATGCTGAAGACTCGGGGATTGTTAATGTTGCAGATGTGTTTGTTGTTGAGGTATTTTCAATAATTGTTTGAAATGCTGTATCTGTACTAACTTGTAATTTATATTTATTGGCATTGTTTGCACTACTCCACGAGAATGTAATTGTTCCAACTAAAAAGCTACTCAGATCTACTGGGCTTGTAAGAGCTATAGCAGTTGGAGGCGCAACAGCAGGGGCAATAATGATATTTTTTGTGGTTGAATCTGAACACTGCTTATCGGTAACTACTTTGTGTTTTACAAAATAATTTCCTAAAGAAGAAAATGAAGTAGAAACGCTTGAAGTATTAAACGTTCCGATGGAAGAAATATCCCATTCCCATGTTTGTACTGTTTGCTCCGGAGAAATAATATTCGCTTCTGAAAAAGTTGCGGGTGAATTGAGGCAAAATGTATCCTGTGAGGCAATTCCCGCCACAGGATTTTTATATACATAAGCAGTATCAATAATTATTGCTGAGCATCCGTTAGAATATGCTGTTAGTGAAGCACTAACATTTCCAAAAGCCGGCAATGTAACCATGGGAGATATTTGTTTTGAATTTAGCCCACCACCAAAGTCCCAAAATAAACTATCTACTACCGAAGGAATTGTAGTTGGAAAAAATGATGTTGATGCTCCAAAACAAACGGTATCTGCAGTAAAAGTTACTGTTGGTGCAACCCCGCTTATGGTTACTAAAATAGTATCTCTAAACTCGCACCCATTAGCAGTTGTAGCTAAAAGCGAATAGCTGCCGGAATTGATGATAGCCAATGTTGGCAGGGTGCTTCCATCACTCCACAAGTATGTTAAACCTGGAATTTGCCCTCTTTGCAAGGCTATTTTATTACCGGCACACATTGATGTGTCATTTCCTAATGAAGCTAAAACACTCAAACTGTCCACTTTTACAACTAATGTATCAGACTTTACTGAACAGCCTTGTGCATCTGTAATGGTTACGGAATAGTTACCTGCGTTTTTTGCATAAATTGTTTCTGTGGTAGCTCCGGTATTCCAAGTAAACGAAAATCCTTTATTTTGAAGTGCTACACTTAAGAGTGTAGAATCGCCATAGCAGAGAGTGCGGCTTTGAGGAACAAAATGTAATGAGTCTTTACTAGGCAATGTAACCTGAATGGTATCATAACTTTTATACCCAAATATATCTGTAACTGCTACTGAATAAATTCCAGATTGGGCTATAGATATTGATGCTGTGTTTGCACCGGTATTCCATAAATAAGATGCGAACCAAGGCTTTTGTGCATTAAGCACAAAAGGGCAAAAACTGTTTACTATTGTATCATTTCCTAATGTAACCGGTGGGGCATATTTATTTCTAAGATAACGCTCTACTTGCTGGCGTTCTGTGCTGTCTAAAGCTCTGTCATAAAATATCATTTCGGCTATATCACCATTTAAAAATCCTGCATTGTTGGTATATAGTCTCCCGATGTTTAGCCCAGTAAGCACATTAGAGCCTATAATATTATTACTCGCCTTTTTTACTCCTGACTCATATATTTCGCTTTGTGAACTTCCATTATACAATATCGAATTTAGCAGATAATTTGTAGGAATTGCTTTTGCATAACTTAGTGATGTTCCACCACCCACTGCTCTTATTTCTGCTTGATATGCAAAAAGAGCTAGCCTGTTCGTTGCGTCTATACCATCAAATAAAACGTTTGCTGTATTGGCATTTGTTCCTGATACCTTCCATATTGCAAACACGGTTAAAGGTTGGCTCTGGTTAAAAGTGTTCACCAGTAAGAAATCGTTTGAGCCATCAAAACGCACTACCGGTTTATTATTTAAACTTGCTACAGTTGTTGGTATTGGTCTGTTTGCCGCTGTGCCTTGCAGTGCTGTAAATCCGCCTCCGCTTGCATCGCCCCAACTGCTTACCGCTCCTCCTGTTAATGTTATTAAGCTATCTGCCCGATACCATGCTTTTAAATTAGGAATGCTTTTAGGAATAGGTTGTGCAAAAAGGGAAGTAGAAAAAATGCAATGAAATAGGAATAAAAAAGAAATTTTTAATATATTGACTTGCATAAGTATTAAAGTAGAAATAAAATATTTTTTTTGAAATCAATAACGTCCTAAACATTAAAAAAAAGACGAATAGCTTAAGTAATTCTAATTACCTTAAAGGTTACAGAACAAAAACCAATTCCTCTCATTACAAAGATAGCAATTATATGAAAACTTGATTGTCAGCATTTCAAAAAACAGCAAAAGAGTGGAATGCGGCATAAAAAAGGTATCACTTTCATTGTAATTTTATTAGGCAACTTTAGACAATTTCAATAAACCTATTGTATTTTGTCTAATACAGTTTTATATATTTCTACTAACCTTTTACCCAAAATTTCTTTATCAAAATTTTCTATAACAAATTCGCGTCCTGCTATGCCCATTTGTTTTCTTAAATTTGGGGATTTAATGAGCAATTCTAATTTATCTGCGAAACCAATAACATCTTTTTCTTTTACCACAAAACCAGTTATATTGTCTAATAGTCCATCTTTCATACCGCCTGCATCGGATACTACTACCGGCAATTGCATACTTTGGGCTTCTTGTATTACTAAACCTTGCGTTTCGGCTCTATTGGTTCCGGGTTCATGAATGCCGGGTAGTAGAAAAATATCTGCAGTATTAAATTCATCAAATACAGTTTCTTGAGTGAGTGCGCCCAATATTTTAATATATCTGTCTAAGTTTTTTTCTTGTATTTTCTCTTCTATTTCTTTCCTTAAAATGCCATCTCCAATTATATGTAAGCAAATATTTTTGTAGTTTCTTTTATTTACTAATTCGTCAATAATATCAACTGTTAAGTTTGGAGCTTTAAAGGGAATAAGTCTTCCACAAAAAATAATTTTCAGGGCACTGTTTTCTTCTTTATTGATTCTATTTCTTGTAAACTTATTTGTATCTAAAGATACCTGCAGGATAGATATGTTTTCCTTTTTATGGATGCTTGTAAGTAGAGAATATAAATATGGACCATTTACTGTGAATTCTTCAGTATAGTTGAATAAATATTTATAGGTTGTTATATAGCTATTAAGTAGATCTGGTCTTAAATCGTAGCCATGAAATGATACTATAAGAGGTATTTTTTTTATTCGTTTTTCTTTAAATAGGTTTACAATTGGAAGTGCATTATCTGCAAAATGAACGTGTATTAAATCAAAGTTATTTTGTGGAATAAAAAATTGCGCTTCGAAAAAACGATTTAGAAGCAGTGCATCTTTTCCATACTTAAAAAAGTTTAATGATTGAAGCAATAGTCCATAATCCAAATGTGGAAAATTCCGTACTATCATTTTAAAGAAGGTGGTAATAGTATGGACTTTTCCTTTATCTTTTCTGTAATAAAAAAGACATTTATTTAGTAGGTTATACTTCTTAATTTCTTCATGGATTTTTTCTTTATTGCCTTCTGAGTAAGCCAATATTGTAACTTTATGACCTTGTTGTATAAGGTATAAAATTTGGTTTAAAATAAATGTTTCTGAAATGGAAGGAAAGATGCCAACAACGATAGCCACATTTAGTTTTCTATTCTGCATTACGGCTGTTTTTTAAAAGAGTTTCTAATGTGTTTTGGCTTTTAAAAAATTGTTGTCGTGCAAAGAGCAGCGCATTTAGTTTTCCCTTTAGCCTTTCGATGTCTAATAATATTTTATCTCCTTCTTGTGCATTCTCCCTTTTTGCTTTAAAATATAAATATCGCCAATCTCTTATGGTGTGTAATAGTTCTACTATAAAGGTTTTTGTTGTTTTTTTATGAAAATAATTTGGATAACAAGAGATGATATAATCAGAATAACCAAATGAGTTCCATAGTCTTTTTAAGTAATCCCATGTAATTCTTTGTTTCGGCATAGCGTGTTGGAAATGCATTTTGGAAGAATAGTATAATTCCCCTCCTATTAATCTTAAGCCATAAGTAAGTTCAGTATCTTCTCCAGCAACAAGAGATTTCCCATCTCTTCCTTTTAAACAAGAAACAAATCCTTTGGAATAAAGAAGGTTTAACCATTGCCTATCTAATATTGCTCCGGCTGTGTACAGACATCCTTTAGAATTTGTGATGTTGCCATCTTCTTTGCCTTGAGGTCCAGTTCCATAATGTCGTTCGTAAGGTTCTATCCATTTGGGCGGAATAAAACCTGTTTCATACTTCATAATACCTATTCCTCCAACTGCTGCAATTTGCTTGTCTTTACTAATTATATCAAAAGCAGTTTTTACATAATCTTGATTCAACCAATTATCATCATCACAATATAAGATATATCTATAATTAGCTTCTTGTATTCCTTTTTGTCTTGCATACATAGTTCCCGGCTTGGGTTCAGAAACTATTCTTAGTTTACAAGAACTGGCTTGTGTATCCCAAAGTTTTTTTACAAAATCTGCGGTTCCGTCAGTAGAATTATTATCAACTAGCAACACTTCCCATTCAAAACTTATGTCTTTTTGATTGATTAGATGTTCTATTGTTGGTTTTAATCTTTCAACTCCATTATAGGTAACAATTACCACAGAAACACCAATTTTATCTATGTTTTTTAAAGGCATTACTTTAAAGTAGTGTTTTTTAAATATTCTAATCCTTTTTCTCTATATGTTTCAATAGTTGTATAGCATTCTAAAAGGTTGTTTTTTATTTCCATTCTTTTTGCAAGTTCTCCTCTGAGCCTTTTATATTCTAGAATATATTCAAAATTCTCTTCGTTTTCTTTTATCCATAGAATTTTTGGGAAATAACTTTTAATTTGTTTTAGTCTATAAAGCCATTGATCATACCAATAAGGTATTTTTAGAGTTTTATTAACTGGTTTAGACTCGCCTCTGATAATTGCTCGGTAAATCTCAAAATAAATGCGGGTTTTACCAAATCCATAATGCCATCGTTTTAAGTAGGTAAATGTTTCACGTCCTTTTGGGATGAAATGCTTAAATGTTAAATCGTTAGATACGCCAACTTGTAAATTGAGTAACATTGTAATAAAACAATATTCTGTATCTCCTCCGGAAGTTAATTCCTTTCCTTTTCTATCGGATAATAAACTTTTAAAGTTGATTGCTTCTAATAATGTAAAAAATGAACGGCAAATAACAATGCCGGCTCCATAAAGGTAAAGTACTTTCTTGTTTCCTAACATCCTGTGCTTTTGTTCTCCAACAGCATAATTTGTGGAATATTTATCAAACCAATTAGGTCTTTGTCCTTCAAAAACAGCTTCTCCTTTACCGCCTAACATTATCCATTCTGGATGTTGTTTCATATTATCCCAAGCAAGTTGCACATAATTTTCGCTTAGCCAATTGTCGTCATCGCAAAATAAAAGGTACTTTCCTGTACTTTCTTCAACTCCCCTTTTACGTGCATTAGAAAGCCCCGGAATGGGTTCCTTTACTATCTTAAATGAAGTATGGTTATTATACTTTCTCCATTCAGCAATAGCTACTTCAGCAGTAGTGTCTGTAGAGTTATTATCTACTAAAATTATTTCCCAAGTAAGTTGGTCTTTTACCTTTTGCTTGGCTAAATATTCTAAAGTTGTGGGGAGGCGTTTTGCGCTGTTGTAGCAGCAGATAATTACAGAAACGTCAATATAGTTCATTCGTTATGTAAAGATATATTATGACAAATTTAGCATTTAAAATAAGCATGTAATGCTAAGTAGGTTAATGTGCATTTATTTTCCATTATTGAATAAATTCTTAATAAATATCTGTTTTTTCTCCTTTAGTTTTAATTTGAACAATGCCAAATCAAAAACTTTTCTGCTTTGTTTAAAGTCTTGCATAGCTCTATTATAGTTTGACTGTTGAATTTTTTTTATGGTATTTATTTGATATTCGTTTATTTTCTTGCCGTAATCTGGATACGTGGCTTCAATATAGTTGTACATTTTAAAAATTCCATTTATTTGCTCTGCTTCCGACATAGAAGACCATACACCTTTATCGTGTTGCCTATAAACGCCTAAAATATCTTGCAAAAAATATCCATTACCTTGTTTTAAAAGTAGAAGTGTAATTGCCCAGTCTCCATAAGAAGTTTTTATTAATACCTCCAAATAGTTACTTGGCAAAGAATCTTTTCTAAAACATAGTGTGCAAGTATTAACACCGAGCTTGTTTCCTTCTAACAAATCTTCAAATTGGATTGTGTTATAGTTTTTAATAAGAGGTGTTTCTACATCTCCTTTTTTAACTACTGTGTTACCGGCAACAAAAGTGTATTCCGGATTTCTTTCCAAAAAATCCACTTGTTTTTGTAATTTCAGGGGGTCTGTCCAGTAGTCATCGCCATCTAATAGAGCAATATATTTACCTTTACAATTCTCTACTATGTTGAAAAAATTAGCCAAGCGTCCTACTCTTTGTCTTTCAATATCGTATTCATCTCCTTTTTTTCTATCTAATAAATTCCAAAGGATATTACTCTTGTTATTTTTCCGAATAAATTCTTTTATAATTTGTAATGTGTTATCTGTAGAAAAATCATCTCCTATTACTATTTCAAATACAAAATTTGCTTCTTGCATAAAAATGCTGTTTAAAGCATCTTCTATAAATGGCTCATGATTATATGTCATTAATCTTACACTTAACATTATACCTTGGCGCTCAATCATAGTTGAATTTTTTTCTTAGTTGTTTTGTTTTGTTGTTTATTTTTTCAATTTGTTCGGCAGATAACTCTCTTTTGTATTTCGCAATATTATTATAATCTAAGGGTTCTAATGTTTTCTTTTTCCAATCTAGAGTTTCTTTGGGTTCAACGCCAAATTTTTTATTTTCATCAAAATAATTAAACATTGCATTCTCAACTTCTATATCTAAAAAATCACACAATTGTTTAATGATAGTTTTGTTATTCAAAATCAAATCTTCATATTTAATAGTAATGTAGTTTTGTTCATTAATTGTTGTAAAAAAGTTTAGCGTTGTTAAGTTGTTTCTTTCCCATTCAGTAGCAATTTCATCTACATCTGATGAAAGTATGGGTTTGTACAAAGAGTCTGTTTCTAATTTCTCAATATTTAAATAGGAGCAGGCAACATCTCTCACATCTCTAATAATATGTATATACTTAGCATTAGGATATAATTTGTTTAATATTGGAATATGCTTAATGTAGTAGTTGTTTTTATCTCCTATAGTCTCTATTGATTTGCTAAATTTTAATGCGTAAGTAAGATATATTACCGAGCATAATTCTGTATAGTTTTTTGGTTTAAATTCAATTATGTTTTTAACAACTTCACTTTTGTTTAAGTTCCATGTTTCAAATTTCTTCGATGCAAAAATATCGTCCAATATAGCTAGGTCATTATCATTTTCATAAGCCCAATTTTTATATTTGTCGTACCACCATATCATAAAACCACATTCAGGAGGAATTGCAATTTTCGAATGGCAATTCAACATTATCCTCAATAAAGAAGTGCCGGATCTTGGGTTTCCTAATATAAAAAGTTGCTTATAGTTTTTCATTTGTTTTTAATTAGTGATATAATATCGTCAGTTTTCGGAGAAACTCTATTTTTTTTTCATAATTGCCATAGCCAATGTTCTATTGTTTTTTCAGAAATATTCATTATTTCAGCATAGTAAGAAATCCTCTCTCCCTGAATTTCTTCTATTACTTTTGGTAATTTATTTACTCCGACATTTACTTTTCAGTGATATTTTGTTTTTGTTGTATACAATCCCTCAGAAACCATTATTAAACTCTTCAAATATAGGTTGTATTACCTCATAATCCTCGTATTTTTTTGGGGATATGGAGAATACCAGAACCATATCGCTCAATCCATCCAATTTCTTTAAATGCTTTAGCAATAAGTTTATTCCTTGATTTGGAAGTGTAGTTGCCACTCAATAAATCCTGGATGTTAATTCCTCCAAATAGTTTTCCTGGATTATAAAACTCAATCCCATCATCAAAAATCTTTATGAGTATACTTGAACCATCCCGATGATCACGATGTGCTACCATATTGATAACAATTTCACGAATTGGAGCGTATTATTCATTAATTAAAGAACATATTTCTTCTATCTTATCTAGTTCAAGTCCTACATATAGAGGTAAACACATAATTCGGCTTGCAATATCTTCAGATATAGGCATAGATTGCCCTTTCACATATTCGATAGTATTCAACGATGGGTAAAAGTACCTTCTTGGAAAAATCTCTTTTTGATTTAATACTTCTTGAACCTTCAATAAGGTAGTTTCAGTTTCAAAAATTATTGGATAATAACTATAATTCCACTCTGTATTTGCTCTGATTTTTAGTTTCTGTATTTTAGAGAAATCTAATAATTTATCATACTGCTCTACTACATATTTTCTCTCTTTAATGATGGTTTCAATATATGGAAAAACAGCTAAACCCATAGCTGCTTGCAATTCACTAATTTTTGCATTGATACCTAAACCATGGAAAGCTAATGGTCCATTATGACCAAAATTGTGAGCATAAAAAAGTTTGTGCTGTAAGTCTTTATCTTTTGCAAACATGACACCGCCTTCTCCTGTATGAAATAACTTAGTTGCGTGAAAACTACAAGTACTCACATCTCCATAATTAAAAATACTTTGATCATTATAGTTAACTCCAAAACTGTGAGCAGCATCGTAAATTACAGATAAACCATATTTTTTAGCAATTATTTCTATTGCTTCGATATGACAAGGGTTGCCAAAAACATGAGTTGCTAAAATGCAAGTTGTTTTTTCAGTTATAGCTTGTTCAATTTTTGTTTCATCTATGGTTAAATATTCCGGATGAATATCAACAAAGACTGGAGTGCAATTTTCCCAAACTATAGAAGCTGTTGTGGCTACATAGCTAAATGGAGTAGTAATAATTTCACCTCCTTTGCCTAATAGTTTTATAGCAATCTGTAGTGGTATTGTTCCGTTATTAGTAATAGTTAGCCAATCAACAGAAAGGTAGGATTTTAATTTCTCCTCTAACTCTTTCACTAATTCTCCTCTATTCGTCAGCCAACGGTTATCAAATGCTCTCTGCACTTGAGCTTGATATTCATCAATAGGAGGCAGGAATGTTTGAGTTACGGGAATCATAAATTAAGTCTAGTTCTTTAATAATTATATTCGCATAATTTAAATTATCAAGATGGTGGTCTAAATAATTTTTATTAAGATATTCATTTTTAATTAGTTGAGTATTATTATCCAGTAAATATTTGTCAAAATCTAAAAAAATATAATTATTCTTCCTGCATATTTCTTTTAATTCTTTATTATATTTTAAAGTTAATTGAGTTCTTTCTACTTGAGAGGCTTTAACTTCCTTTCTTAAATTTGCTACATCTCCTAATGCTAGGTTATCCTTAATTGTAGGCAATGGAACTGACATTACTATTATTGAATGTCCTCTCTCTGCAATGGTTTTCAAAAAATTAGTATAAGTGTTAATAGATTCATTATACTGTTTTTCAACGGATTCATTATATTTCAATGCACGATACCAAATAACAAACCCGACATCCACTTCTCCTAATAAAAAGATTACTGTTTTATTATTATTTATTATTGATATTTTTTCACTAAATTTTTGTAACGCTAATGTTTTTGAGTTAGGATTATTTAATCCATGGGCTGTAGCGCCATCAATTCTCATTACATCAAAAACATAACCACATCTCTTTCCATAAAAGGTATTTATATACGAAAAACACTGCGTATGACTATCTCCAAAGACATATATTTTTTTACAAAATAATCTTTTCTTAATTGTTCTAATTAAATTTAATATCATACTAATTTAATTGTTTTGCCTACAAAATTTGTAGGTCTTAATATACCTGGGACTTTACCCAACCATCCTTCTCGTTTTGCAATATCAACACCTTCAATTGTAAGAATATTTTTTTTATAATAAATTGATTCTGATTGATTTTTTATGATATTTAAATCTATTCCATAAAAAATATTATTTATAAAGTTAGAAGGAATAGTAAATTCAACTGCGTAAATCCCTTTATCTTTAAGTTGAATATCCCTGCTACTCATTGCAAAAACAATCAAGTCTGAGCCATCAGTTATAAATAAATTAGCATGATAGCCCCAAGTTGAATTTTCAAGTATTTGAATAGATACAATAATCTTTATTTGCTCATGTATTAAAACTTTATTTCCTCTATCAGAGGAATATATTTCAATCTCTTTTAAATGAAATATGTTATCAATAGATTTATCAATTATTATTATATTATCTGATGTTTCTTCTGAAGCTAAATATTTCATAATTGCTAACTCTGAACTTGAATTGAAAATCAATTCTCCATTATTAAGTAATATGCATCTACTACACAAACTCTTAACCGCTGCCATATTATGACTCACAAACAAAACCGTTCTTCCGCCTCCGGCAGAAATATCTTTCATTTTGCCTATTGCCTTTTTTTGAAACTCGGCATCGCCCACTGCAAGTACTTCATCAACAATTAAAATTTCCGGCTCTAAAAAAGCTGCTACCGCAAAACCCAAACGCACACGCATACCGGAACTAAAGCGCTTTACGGGCGTATCCACATACATGGTGCAGCCCGAAAAGTCCACTATTTCATCAAATTTTTTGGCGATTTCTTTCTTGGTCATTCCAAGAATTGCACCATTCAAATAGATATTTTCGCGTGCCGTTAATTCAGGATTCATTCCTGTACCAACTTCTAATAACGATGCAATTCTGCCTTTGGCTTTTATGCTTCCTGTGGTTGGTGATGTAATTTGTGAAATCAATTTTAGCAGCGTAGATTTTCCTGCTCCGTTTTTACCGATAACACCAAGTACTTCGCCTTGCTTTACTTCAAAATTTATATCGCGCAACGACCACACATAGTCGCTCTCGGCTTTTTGGCTTCTATCATTTACTTGCCCTACCAAAGCGTAAGGATCTTCCTTACCGCGAATTTTTGCCCACCATCGGTTTAAATCGTGCGAAATAGTTCCTGTACCAACTTCGCCCAGCCGGTATAGCTTACTTAAATTCTCAACTTTTAAAACAATATCACTCATACCTCTTTAATCGCTACTATTTAAACAGTATCCATAAAATCTTTTTCAGTTTTATTAAATACAATTATACCCAATATTAAAACTAATAAAATTACTGCGGTGCTATATAGTAGCCATACGGGATTAAAATATCCTATGCCAAAGAAAGCGTATTTAAAGCCTTCAACAATGTGTGTTATAGGGTTTAGTTTAAAATAAAATTGCAGTTTTTCAGGAATAGTGCTTAGTGGATAAATAATAGGTGTAGCATACATTAGTAACTGAACACCAAACTGAATTAAAAATTTTAGATCTTTATACTTGGTGGTAAGCGAACTGAAAATTAAACCTAATCCTAAGCCAAGTGCTGCCATTAAAATAATAAATAGTGGCAGGCCCAACAAACTAATTTGTGGTTGTAGATTCCCTGTTGTTGCAAAATAGTAAACATATATTACAAGGAAAAGAACAATTTGAATTACAAATTTAATGGAGTTAGATATAACAACAGATAAGGGTGAAATTAAGCGAGGAAAATAAACCTTGCCAAACACTCCGGCATTTTGTACAAATGTGTCGGATGTTTTATTAAAACAATCTGCAAAATAATTCCAGATAACGATACCGCCCATATAAAATAAGGGACCGGGGATTCCATCGGTAGAAATATTGGCTATTCTGCCAAAAACAAATACATAAATAACAGTAGTTAATATTGGCTGAACAAAAAACCAAATTGGCCCCAAAACAGTTTGTTTATATACAACGGTAATATCTCTAAGTACCATCTGTATGAGCAAATCTCTATATCGGAAAAGCTGTTTTAGTTTTATGTTTAATAAACTCCTATTGGGTTCAATAATTAAATCCCAATGTTCTTTCTTTTTTGGTTTCATTTAAAAGGTGCGAAGCTAAAAAAGTATGGCTTATAATCAATAGTGGCCTAAATAAAAAAAGAGAGAAGATTCCTACAAAAGTAATATATTACTCAATGAAATTGTGATAAACTTCACAAAGAATTTGCACGTCCTCCCTACCCTATTTTAAACAATTCTCGCACCGTTTTTTTGCGCTCTATAAAATATTTCCAAAGCACACTGCGCTTGTACATGGTTACAGGCAGGGTGTAAGGTAAATTCACCGCTTTGCGCTTTTTAATAATAGAAGGAATTGATAAATAAAAAGCAAAATGCGCTTTTAAAATTGCCCATAAATCACCAAACGATTTATTCTTAATTACACTTTGCAAAGCCGCCACACCATCTAAAACCAAGCGCTGCGGAAGCAGCCAGCAAAGTCTTCCTACCGATAAATTTTTGCTGAGCATGGTTAAGTTGTTTCTAAAATTCAGAAATGTTTTGTGCGGATTCGCATAGTTAAGTGTGCCTCCGCCAACATGAAAAACTTCAGATGTTGGACAGCTAAAAATTTCAAAACCTGCGCGCTGCAAGCGCCAACACAAATCAATTTCTTCTTGGTGTGCAAAAAAATCTGCATCTAAACCACCAACTTGCCAAAATGCTTCTGCATTCACAAAAAGACATGCACCACTCGCCCAAAAAATTGGCATCTGTTGGTTGTATTGCCCGTTATCTTTTTCAACTGTATCAAACACTCTTCCGGCAGCAAACGGATAGCCATACACATCTAAAAAACCTCCTGAGCCACCGGCATATTCAAAAAAATCTTTTCTATTATAGTCTAAAATCTTGGGTTGTGCAGCCACAATTTTGTCATCACTTTGTAGCAATGCAACTACCGGTAAAAGCCAATCTTTGGTTACTTCCACATCAGAATTCAACAATACAAAGTATGTTGCATCAATCTGCGACAGCGCTTTATTGTAACCTCCGGCATAGCCTAAATTTTCTTCCCAAGCTAACAACTTAATGTTAGGAAAATGTGCTTGCAAATAAGCCACAGAGCCATCGGTAGAGCCATTATCGGCAACCACTACTTGTGCCCAATCTTCATTAGAATTTCCAATTACATTCGGCAGAAATTGCTGTAAAAATTTCTTTCCGTTAAAGTTTAGAATTACAATGGCGACCAGCGGATTATCCATGTTATTTTCTGGTTGCTACAATAACTATTTGTGCGCCAAAAAATTTCTTTAACAACCAAAATTTTTCTAAAAATGGTTGAAAGAAATAAATAACTTTTGCAGGAAAAGTAGGAAAAAAAAACGGAACAAAACCAATTACGGTAAGCGATTCAACTTTTAAGTTTTTCTCCTCGCACCACTTGCTTAGCAATGCTTGCGAAAACGATTGCTCTTCGTGTTCAATATGGTATTTTGAAGTTTTCTCAATTACTTTAAGAATTGGGTTATTGCCATTGGGTTCAATAATAATAACCTTACGCGCAATTTTTGCAGCATTTTCTATTGCCAAAGCAGGATCGGTTAAATGGTGTAGTACTCCGCGAATTACAGCAATATCAAACTGTTGCGTTGGCATAGAAGCTGCATCTAATAAATTGGCAACCTCAAAATTTATATTTGGAAACTTCTCTTTTGCTAAACCTATTGCAACTGATGCCGGATCGAAACCCGTGATTTTTAAATCGGGACGAGCCTTTGCAATTTCTGAGGTATAAGTGCCATCGCCACAGCCAATATCCACTAAAGTTTTTGCAGATTTATCTATCAGTTTCAAGGTTTCTTGCGTTGGTCGCAAATTGGCTACTACTGAAGAAAATGGTGCATTGTTTGTGTAGCGGTAGCCTTGGTTTGCAGCCACATCGCTATTAAATGCAGTTACGTTTTCTTTTTCAAGAATTACTTCTTTATCACTCATAAAAACGAAAATAATAAAAAGCTAAACTAAATATTCAGTTTCACCCAAATTAGCAATTATACTATGCGAAAACCTACAACTAAATGTAAGCGTTTGCGCCTTTTTTCTTAGCAATTGCTCTATCCGTTTCTCTCAACAATATTTTGCGAAGGCGAATCGAAATTGGTGTTACTTCAACGTATTCATCTTCTTGGATATACTCCATAGATTCTTCCAAACTCATAATTATTGGAGGCGTAACCGAGGCTTTATCGTCAGTACCCGAAGCACGGAAGTTGGTAAGCTTTTTTGCTTCAGTAATGTTTATCACCAAGTCGTTATCTTTATTGTTTTCGCCCACAATTTGACCTTCGTAAACTTCTACTCCCGGTTCAATAAAGAACACGCCTCTATCTTGAAATTTATCAATTGAATAAGCAGTTGCTCTGCCCATTTCTTTTGAAATTAAAGTGCCGTTCATTCTTGAAGTAATATCGCCTTTCCAAGGTTGAAATTCTTTAAAACGGTGTGCCATAATTGCTTCTCCGGCACTCACGTTTAATATTAAAGTTCTTAACCCGATAATACCGCGCGAAGGCATTTCAAACTCCATGTGCATTACATCACCTTTCGGTTCCATGATAAGCAATGCACCTTTGCGCATCGTTACCAATTCAATACATTTTCCGCTGGTTTCTTCCGGGCAGTCGATGGTAAGAATTTCCACCGGCTCACATTTTTGGCCATTTATTTCTTTCACAATTACGCGCGGGTTTCCGATGCACAACTCAAAGCCTTCGCGTCTCATGGTTTCAATTAAAACGCCTAAGTGCAAAATACCTCTACCAAACACGATAAACGAATCGCCATTTGGAGAATCTTCTACACGCAAAGCCAAGTTTTTCTCTAACTCTTTTTCTAATCTTTCGCGTATTTTTTGTGAGGTAACGTGCTTTCCTTCTTTACCAAAAAACGGTGAATTATTTACAGTAAACACCATGCTCATGGTTGGCTCATCAATGCTTATTGGTGGAAGCGCTTCAGGATTTTCGTAGTCGGCAATGGTATCGCCAATATCAAAACCATCAATTCCCACAACCGCACAAATATCTCCGCACTGCACCGATTCAGTTTTCATTTTTCCCAAACCATCAAAAATATAAAGTTCCTTTATTCTTGATTTCACCATTCCGCCTTTGCGCTTAATAAGTTGCACCGGAGCACCGCTTTGCAAAGTTCCGCGTGTTACTCTGCCCACGGCAATTCTACCTATATAGCTTGAGTAATCAAGTGAAGTTATTTGCATTTGAATAGTTCCTTCGCGCTTTTCAGGTGAAGGAATTTTCTCAACAATTAAATCCAATAAGTAAGTTACATCATCGGTAGGTGTTTTCCAATCTGCACCCATCCAACCATTTTTGGCGCTGCCGTAAGCTGTAGGGAAATCGAGTTGGTCTTCATTGGCTCCTAAGTTAAACATTAGGTCGAAAACACTTTCGTGAACTTCATCGGGGCGGCAGTTCGGTTTATCTACTTTATTTACCACCACAATCGGCTTTTTGCCAAGTGCAATAGCTTTGCTCAACACATAACGTGTTTGCGGCATAGCGCCTTCAAAAGCATCAACCAAAAGCAATACACCATCAGCCATATTCAATACGCGCTCTACTTCTCCACCGAAGTCTGCGTGGCCCGGAGTATCAATAATGTTTACTTTAAAACCTTTGTATTCCACCGCTACGTTTTTCGCCAAAATGGTAATTCCGCGTTCGCGCTCAATTTCATTGTTGTCTAATATCAACTCACCACTTTGTTGATTATCTCTAAACAGTTTGCATTGGTGTAGCAGTTTATCAACTAATGTAGTTTTGCCGTGATCTACGTGGGCAATGATGGCGATATTTTTAATATTCATATATTTTGTACTAAACCGTATTTATTTATTTTGAATGATTCTTTATTTAAAAAAGTTTTACACGGTTTCTTTTTTGCGGGCGCGAAGGTAGAAATTTTCTAAAGAAGCTACTAATTATATAACATATTTCCATAAAAAAAGGCTAAACATGATGCTTAGCCTTTTTACAATTCGATAAGAATTACAATAATTACTTAACACCTAAAGCTACACGCTTAAAACCTGTAACGGTTAAGCCTGTGCTGGTAGAGCCTAAGAATTGTGCAACTGTTTTGCTACCGTCTTTTACGTATGGTTGGGTAAGCAAAGTATTTTCTTTAATAAAACTTGTTGCTGCACCTTCTGCAATTCTATCTAAAATATTTTCAGGTTTGCCTTGAGCAACTGCTTTTTCGCGAGCGATACTTTTTTCTCTCTCAATTAATTCAGCAGGAACACCAGAAGCATCAACCGCAGCAGGGTTCATAGCTGCTACTTGCATAGCAACATCTTTAGCTGCAGCAGTAATAGCATCGGTAAGTGGTTGGTTTACGGCAACCAAAACACCAATTTTATTACCCATGTGGTTGTAAGCTACTAAGCTTTCGCCTTCTAATGTTTCGAAAGAAGAGACATTGATAAGCTCGCCAATAGCAGAAACTTTTTCTTGCACTAATGCTTTTACTGTAGAACCGTTTAAATTAGCTTCTAACAAACTATCTAAGTCTGCGATATTGTTGTTTAAAGCTAAGTCTGCAATAGATTCTGCCAAAGAGCGGAAGTCTTCGTTTTTAGCAACAAAATCTGTTTCGCAAGAAAGATAAACTGCTACACCTTTTTTGTTATCGGCAGTAGTTTTAGCAATAACTACGCCTTCAGAAGCAGCGCGACCTGCTCTTAGTTCGGCAACTTTAGCGCCTTTTTTTCTTAAATAATCAATAGCTTTTTGAACATCGCCTCCGCTTTCGGTAAGTGCTTTTTTGCAATCCATTAAACCGGCACCGGTAAGGTTACGAAGTTCATTTACTTGTGATGCTGTAACTGACATTTTTTTTCTCCTTTTAATTTACTAATCAAATTGCGCCTTTTGTGCGCTTATTATTACTTTCTTGGACCTGCGCCACCACCTGAACGGCTACGGCTTTTGCCTGCACCACCAGTTCCGGCTCCACCTCCATGACCACTTCCGCCACTTCTGCGTCTGCGACCTTTTCCGTCTTCACCGCTTTCCTCTTCTTTAATTTCGTCAAAGTGATTTTTTTCGTCATCAACTTCTACATCGTTTTCTTCATCTTTGTTTAAAGCGCGCTCTGCTAAACCTTCTGCAATGGCATCAACAATAAAATTGGTGATGATAGCGATAGATTGAGCAGCATCATCATTTGCAGGAATTGCAAAATCTACTTTAGTTGGATCGCTGTTGGTATCCACAATACCGAAAGTGTTGATGTTTAAGCGTTGAGCTTCTTTTAAAGCGATATCTTCGTGAGAAATATCTACTAAGAAAATTGCATTGGGAACTCTGTTTAAAGCGCTTATACCGCCTAAAACTTTTTCCATTTTATCTTTCTCGCGCGTTAAAACCAATTTCTCTTTTTTGGTTGTGCTTTCTAAAGTGCCATCAGCAAGCATTCTTTCGATGGTTTGCATCTTTTTAATGCTTTTGCGAATGGTAGAAAAGTTAGTAAGCATACCACCTAACCAACGTTCGGTTACAAATGGCATATTTACACGCTTTGCAGCTTCTTTCACAATTTCTTTGGCTTGCTTTTTAGTAGCTACAAAAAGAATTTTTTTGCCGCTTTTTGCCATGAAACGAAGTGCACTTGCTGCCTCTTCTAATTTTTCTTGTGTTCTGTTTAAGTCTATAATGTGAATACCTTTCTTTTCAGTGAAAATGTAAGGTAACATTTTTGGATTCCATTTGCGCTTTAAGTGTCCAAAATGAACTCCGGCTTCTAAAAGTGCTTCCTGAGATAATTTTTGCATAATATTTTTGAAATTAAAATCTTCGTGAATAAATGATTAACGTTTGCTGTATTGCTCTCTCTTACGTGCTTTGCGCAATCCGGTTTTCTTTCTTTCAACCACTCTTGCATCTCTGCGAAGCAATTTCTCTTTCTTAAGAGCTGGTCTTTTATCTTCGTTGGTAACGATGATGCTTCTTGCAATAGCTAAAGAAATAGCTTCTGCTTGACCTTTTACACCTCCACCAAAAACATTGATAGAAACGTCTAATGAGCCTTCTAATTCAGACACTTTCAAAGGTGCTTCAACCTTGTGTTGAAGATATGCTTCAGGAAAATAATCTTTATAGTCTTTTCCGTTAATAAGAATTGACCCTTTTCCGGCTTTAACGGTAGCGCGGGCTACAGCCGCCTTGCGTCTTCCTACGGTTACTTTATCCATTCGGTTTGTTTAATCTTTTTTTAATGAATTTAGTTTAGTGATTTAGGTTGTTGTGCACTTTGCAAATGTTCACCGGTGCTGTACACATACAATCTGCGAAACATTTGGCGACCCAATGCAGTTTTAGGCAACATTCCTTTTACTGAAAGTTCAATAAGCTCATTTGGGTTTTTAGCTAAAATTTCGCGTGGAGTACGGAAACGCTGACCGCCCGGGTGACCTGTGTAGTGAACTAATTGCTTTTCGCTTAGTTTGTTTCCTGTTAAACGAACTTTTGCTGAATTTACAACAATTACATTATCGCCACAATCGCTGTTTGGAGTGAATGTTGGCTTGTGTTTTCCGCGCAAAATGGCAGCAATTTTGCTCGCCATGCGCCCAAGAGTTTTTCCTTCGGCATCAATAATAAACCACTCGCGCTGTATTTCGTGAGCAGGTACCGATTTTGTTGAATAGCTACGTGATTGCATAATTTTTTCCGTGATAGTTTTTAAAAACGGGCTGCAAAGGTAGCAATATTATGAGAGTATTACCAAATATTTATGCGAAAATATTAAGCACGTACCATAAACCTATTGATTATCAATACAAAAAAAGTACTTTATGTATATTTTTAAGTTTGAAAGAGAGTGCTTTTCTATCGGTAAAATCGGCAAGAAAAGTTACTTTGTAATGAAATAGAGAAAGCAAGTTACTTCAAAAACTTAAAGTTTTTGCCGGGATAATATGCTGTATGCCCCAACTCCTCCTCTATTCTAATCAATTGGTTATACTTAGCAATTCTATCGGTTCTTGAAGCCGAGCCGGTTTTAATTTGTCCGCAATTTAATGCTACAGCTAAATCAGCAATGGTTGTATCTTCTGTTTCACCGCTGCGATGGCTCATTACAGAAGTGTAGCTGTTTTTTGTAGCTAAAGAAACTGCTTCAACTGTTTCGGTTAAAGAGCCAATTTGGTTTACTTTCACCAAAATAGAATTGGCTACATTTTTATCAATTCCTTGTTGCAAACGAGTTGAATTTGTTACAAATAAATCATCACCAACCAACTGGATTTTATTTCCCAATTTTTCGGTTAAAAGCGCCCAGCCTTTCCAATCGTCTTCTGCCATTCCATCTTCGATTGAAAGTATTGGATATTTTTTGCACCACTGTGCCCAATAATCAACCATTTCTTCGCTCTTTAATTTCTTTCCACTGCTTTTTTTGAAATGGTAAAGTTTAGATTTTTCATCATAAAATTCGGTGCTTGCAGCATCCATTGCAATGTACACATTGTGTCCCGGCTTGTAACCTGCTGCTTCAATCGCCATGAGTACAATTTCAATAGCCGCTTCGTTGCTGGCAATATCAGGAGCAAAACCGCCCTCATCGCCCACATTGGTGCTGTAACCTTTCTTTTTTAAAACAGCTTTTAAGTGGTGAAAAATTTCTACGCCCATTTGTAATGCTTCGCTAAACGTATCGGCACCAACCGGCATCACCATAAACTCCTGAAAATCTATTTTGTTATCTGCATGAGCGCCACCGTTCAAAATGTTCATCATTGGCACCGGCAAAGTATTTGCGCTCACTCCGCCAACATAGCGGTAAAGCGGCATACCCAATTCATCGGCTGCGGCTCTTGCTACGGCTAAGCTAACTGCTAAAATTGCATTTGCACCAAGCTTTGCTTTGTTCGGTGTGCCGTCCATCAATAGCAATGCTTTATCAAAAGCATTTTGCTCAAACACATTAAAACCCTTTAATTCTTTGGCGATAATTTTGTTGATGTTATCAACTGCTTTTAAAACACCTTTTCCTAAATAAGCATTCTTTTTACCATCGCGCAATTCAACTGCTTCGTGCTTTCCGGTTGAAGCGCCACTCGGCACAGCCGCTCTTCCAAATCCACCGTTTGAAGTTAAAACTTCTGCTTCCACAGTTGGGTTTCCTCTTGAATCTAAAATTTGACGTGCGTGAATGGCTGTAATGATGCTCATGATTTTTTTGAAAATTTGAACGGCAATAATAAAGCGAGATTACTCAGTTAAAAAATAATTTGGGTTGAAAACTTTTAAAGAGGATAAAACAACATATAGCTGGAGGCAAAGTTTAGCAAAATCAAATTGAGTTTCTTGTAAAGATTTCTCTTTCACATATCAAACTGCGAGGCAAACTCATCACTTACTGCACAATTTTCCCACTCAAGCGGAGCAGTTCAGTTTCTGCTTTCTTTAAATCGTAGCGCGCTGAAACCAAACGAAGCAAAGCGTCTTCATAGCTTTTTTGTGCTTCGCGAAATTCTATTGAAGTGCTTTGCGATAGCTTAAAACGCTCTGTGGCAATCATTACATTTTCGCGTGCATAACCAATATTTTCTTCTTCTAATTTTAATACATCAGCAGCAAGTTCAAACTCACGGGCAGCTTTTTTCTGCAACAAAGAAACTTGCAGTTTTATTTGCTCCGTATTTGTTTCTGCTTGCAATGTGTTCATCTTGGCAATTTTTACTTGCCTATTCAAATTTAAGCCATTAAAAATTGGGAATGCCAATGTAGCACCAAGCGTGAGACCATTTTGCTGGTTGAATAAAGAAAATCCTGCTGCACTTTTTGAATAATTATAGCTGTAAGCTGCATTGCCCACAATTACAGGAGAGCGAAGTGCCTGCGTTTCTTTTAATAACTGTTTAGAAATTTGCGCCTGTACATTTGCCGCCTGCACAGCAAAATTGTTGTTTATTTCTTGAAGTGATTGCACACTCAATTCATTATTAAAAACGATTGAGTCTTCTACTTCAAAAGGAGTTTCAACATTGCGTGCCAAAAGCGTGTTTAGTGTTTGCTTCGTGTTTTCTAAAAGCACTAACTGTTTCAACAAACCAGATTTTATAGCATTCACATCTACTCTTGCTTGCAATGCATCTGTTTTTGAAGTAACGCCTAACTCAACTTTTGAAGTTGCAATTTTCAATCGCTCTTCAGCAAGTTTTAGCGCTTCTTGATATGCTGCTACATTTTGCTTTTGCTGCACAATACCGAAATAACTGTTTAACACATCTGCAACACTTGCTTGCACTCGGTCTTTTAGCAATAAAGTAGAAAACGACTCTTGCATGGAAAGTCTTTTCTTAGCAAAAAACATTTTTAACCCATCGAACAAAGTCCAGTTTAAATTGGCAGAAGCATTAGCATTAAGGGAGTTTACACCATTGCGATTTATTTCTGTGCCGTTGGTATATTTTTGGTGCAAATTATTTAACCCGTAATTTACTCCAGCATTTACAGAAATGCTTGGCAACATTCCTGCATTGCCAATAGTATTATTTCTTTTGGCAATGGCAGAATCTGTTCGTGCCAAAACAATATCGAAATTCTTTTCTAAACAAATTTCAATAGCATCTTGCACGGTTAGTTTTTGAGCATGCAAACAGCTTGTAAACGCAACTAAAAATATAACAAAAGGCAATATCTGTTTCAGGTTCATAAAATTAATGTTTTACAGTTTTTGCTCTGCTCATCATGGCATACATGGCAGGGATTACAAACAAGGTGAGCAATAGCGAAAACATAATGCCACCAATAATTACAACACCAAGCGGAATGCGGCTTTGCGAGCCGGCTCCGATAGCAAAAGCAATTGGCACTGCACCTAAAGCAGTGGCTAAACTTGTCATTAAAATCGGGCGCAGACGCATGGTAGAAGCGGTAACAACTGCTTCAATTTTTTCCATTCCTTCTTCTCGTTTTTGGTTGGCAAATTCCACAATTAAAATACCGTTTTTAGTTACCAAACCAATAAGCATAATAATGCCTATTTCAGAAAATATATTGATGGTTTGGTTAAACATCCAAAGGCTGAGCAAAGCGCCAGCAATAGCCAATGGAACAGTGAACATGATTACCAATGGATCGATAAAACTTTCGAACTGTGCAGCTAAAATTAAGTACACCAAAATAAGTGCTAACAAGAATGCAAATGTGGTATTAGAAGAACTCTCAGCAAAGTCGCGCGATGCACCATTCAAATCGGTGCTAAAAGTTTCGTCCAGAAGTTTATCGCCAATTCTGCGCATTTCTGCAATGCCATCGCCCATTGTTTTTCCGGGAGCTAAACTTGCAGAAACTGTTGCAGACTTATATCGGTTAAAGTGATACAACTGTGGCGGATTGCTCACTTCACGCATACTCACTAAATTATCTAACTGTATCAATTCACCTTGATTATTGCGCACATAAAGTTTAGTAATATCAATCGGCTCATCGCGATTATCGCGGTTCACTTGCGCTATCACTTCATACTGCTTTCCGTTCATAATAAAATAGCCTAACCTGCCCGCGCTAAACGCCAACTGCAAAGTATTTGAAATATCTAAAACACTCACGCCTAATTCATTTGCTTTTAAGCGATTTATATCAATTTCCAATTCCGGCTTATTGAACTTCAAATTCACATCAGAGATAAGGAATACCGGGCTTTTTTGTACTTCTTCCATAAACTTTGGAAGCACTTCTTTTATCTTTTCAAAATTCATATTTTGAATAACAAACTGAATAGGTAAACCGAAACGCGCAGCACCACCGGTGGAAATGGTTTGCTCTTGAATGGTAAAAATTTTTCCATCATTAAATTGCTTGATGCCTTTGTTTAAGTAATCTACAATTTGCTGCTGCGACATATTTCTTTCCTCAGGGTCTTTCAGCGAAACTCTGGCAAAGCCGGAGTTTGCCGCACCACTACCGGAAAATCCCGGAGAAGTAACAGTAAGCACTTTCCGCATTCCGGGAGTTGAATCCACTAAGTAAGTTGTAATGCGGTTCATAAAATTATCCATGTAATCGTATGAAGTTCCTTCGGGCGCTGTCATGCTCAAACGCAACATGCTGCGGTCTTCTAAAGGTGCTAATTCGCTCTGCAAAATTTTCCCAAACAAGCCAATTAAAAACATACAAACTACCAATGCCACTACGCCCAACCATTTTCGTTTCATAAAAGAGTGTAAAGTATCGTGATAGCTATTGTCCATCCATTCATAAAACGGTTCGGTTTTTTTATAGAACCACGATTTGCTTTGGTTATCTTTTGTAAGCCACACGTTTAAAACAGGTGTAAGCGAAAGCGAAACAAAAGCTGAAATAAGCACTGCACCTGCTACCACAATACCAAATTCGCGGAATAAACTTCCCACAAAACCTTGTAAGAAAATAATAGGCAAAAACACTATTGCCAAAGTGATGGAAGTGGCAATTACTGCAAAGAAAATTTCTTCGGAACCTTCTTTTGCAGCTTGGTGCTTATTCATTCCCTTTTCGAGCTTTTTGAAAATATTTTCAGTTACCACAATGCCATCGTCCACCACCAAACCTGTTGCTAAAACAATACCTAAAAGTGTGAGTACATTTATGGTAAAGCCACTGATGTACATAATAAAAAATGCACCAATCAGCGAAACAGGAATATCAATTAACGGGCGAATTGCAATTAACCAATCTCTAAAAAACAGATAGATAATAAGCACAACGAGAATGAAAGCAATGAGCAAAGTTTCTTCAACTTCCGAAATTGATTTTTTAATAAAGCGCGTGCTATCGTGAATAATATCCAATTGATAATCTTGCGGAATATCTTTCTTTATTTGCTCAAAGCGTTTGTAAAATTCATCGGTAATGGAAATATAGTTGGAACCAGGCTGTGGCACTAATGCCAATGCTACCATCGGCACACCGTTTAGCTTTAAAATAGTTTCTTCGTTTACCGGACCTAAAATAGCTTCACCTAAATCGCGCAAACGAATTACTGCATTGTCGCTTTGCTTTACTATCAAGTTTTCAAAGTCATCTTCGGTGGTTAATCTGCCATACGTTTTTACGGTTAGTTCAGTTGCGTTGCCATAAACTTTTCCTCCCGGCAGTTCCACATTTTCTCTCTTCAATGCGGCACTCACATCTTGAAAAGTAATATTTTGGGCAGCCATTTTCATTGGGTCTAACCACAAGCGCATGGCATATTTTTTTTCGCCCCAAATTTGCACTTGGCTCACACCCGGAATAGTTTGCAGTTTTTCTAAAAGCACATTAGAAGCATAATCGCTTACTTCTAACAATGCGCGTTTATCGCTCTGCACGGTCATAGAAAGTATGGCATCGCTGTTGGCATCAGCCTTCGACACCACCGGAGGCGCATCAATATCTTGCGGCAACTGCCGAACTGCTTGGCTCACTTTATCGCGCACATCGTTTGCAGCTTCTTCTAAACTTACGCCTAAAGTAAATTCAACCGTAATTACACTGGAACCTTGGTTGCTCGAAGAAGAAATGCTTCTAATGCCCGAAATTCCGTTTACCGCCTTTTCTAACGGCTCTGTAATTTGCGTTTCAATAATATCGGCATTAGCTCCGGTGTAAGCTGTGCGCACCGTAATTACAGGAGGATCTACGGAAGGATATTCGCGCACACCCAAAAACGTGAACCCGATAATACCAAATAGCACAATAACAATACTTAGCACGAGTGCTAAAACAGGTCTTCGCAAACTGAGTGAAGGTAAACTCATTAAATTCTGAACTTAAAAAAGAAAAATAGTTTCTGCGCGAATATAAATACCTAACTACCCCAACCTAAGATTGGAGTAATAAACTTAAATTGTTTAGCGAATTTTAGGAAGGCTAATTTCCCATAATTTGTGCAAAAAACCTTGGTAATAAAGCAGGTTGAAGCAAGAGCGGAAACACAAAACCAATTACACTTCCGGTAAAGTGCGCCACATGTCCAATATTATCATTTCCCTGCTTTGCCATATATGCACAATAAGCAAGATAAAGCGGTCCAAAAATATAGGCAGGAATTGAAGGCAGAAACATGATAGAAATTCCACCCATCGGATGAATTAAAATACTTGCAAAAACTACTGCTGAAACGCCACCGCTTGCACCCAAACTTCTATAACCCGGATTATCTTTTTGCTTGAATAAATTATAGCCATCAGCTAATGCCACTGCGCCAAAATACATTACCAAATACAATGTTCCACCAAATGGGAAATAGGCTCCAAAATATTGCTCTACAAAAGTTCCAAAACTCCAAAACGCAATCATATTAAACAGCAAGTGCATCATATCTGCGTGTACAAATGCACAACTAAACAAGCGATGCCATTCATTGTAACGCCACATTCTGTAAGGATAAAAAAGTAGCTTATCCACTAACTCATGCTTATTGAACGCTGCAAAAGAAACGATGCCGGTAATAATTGCGATAATGATTGTAAGACTCATAAAATATAATACTGTAAACACAGCAAGAATAATGAAAACTAATATAGGTTAAACCCAGATTATGAAATAGATTCTTTACTACGATAAAATACTACTTTATATCTGCTTCAACTGCTCAGAAACCATAATTCATTATGCTTTTATCGCAGTTTCGAAGCTATTTTGTACTATTTCATCTCGCTTAAATTTCTATTGCATAATCAGGGTTAAACCTTTTACGCAATTTAGCTTCGTACAATTTTTACTTGTTGAAATAATTTCTACTTCCTTTGCTCAATTCAAAAATATTTATGCTGAAAAAGCTATTAAAAAACAGTTGTTTAATACTGCCATTTTTTCTTCTCACAATAAATTTTTGCAAAGCTGCTCCACCCGATACTTTAAAGTATTTTGACGGCTCTTACAAAGCACTAAAACGCGAAGCGCTACGATTAAAGCAGCCTTATATTTTATTGTTTGGAGCAAGTTGGTGTGCGCCCTGCAAAACATTAAAAAACGAAGTATTGAGCGACAATGCCATCGCTTATTTTGCCAACGGACGCTACTTAATTAAATACATTGATCTTGAAAGCTTTGAAGGCTTGGAAGTGAACAACGAACAAAAAGTTAGCCAACTGCCAACTATGCGTTTCTTTGATATGAATGGGAAATTTTTAGAAGATGTGGTTGGTTTGGTTGAAGTAAATTTGCTCTACAAAAAAATGCGCATTCATTCAGGAATTCCAATTAGCAGAGTTTACGAACAAAGCACTAACGACACTTTATTTGAAGAGAAAAAATAAATAGCTTAACGCCATGTTTAAATTGCTCAAATTCATCATTGTAGGTATAATTTTTCTACATAGTTTTTCACTACTTGCGCAAAAGAACTATCAATTTCGAAGCAATTTTCAATACAACGGAACACTTGCAAATATTTGGGGCTACTACGATTCGCTTCACCAAAAAGAATATGCTTTAGTGGGTGTAGAATATGGACTTTCGATTGTGGACGTAACCAACCCAAGCAACCCGCACGAAATATTTTTTATTGAAGGAGACAGCAGTTTGTGGCAAGAACCTAAAACATGGAAGCAATATGTTTACATGACTAACGAACATGGAAGAAAAGGCTTAATGATTGTAGATATGAGCAATTTGCCAACTTCGGTAAATGCCGTTTTTTGGAAAGATGAAACAATATACAAAGCCGGACGTTCGCACACTTGCTTTGTAGATGAAAAAGGATTTTTGTATTTGAATGGCAGTCAAGTTTCGGGAGGCACTATGATTTTTGATTTAAAACCAGACCCTATGAATCCAACTTACTTAGGCGCATACAATGAACATTATGTGCATGATTGTTTCGTGAGAAACGATACGCTGTGGACGGCAGAAATTTCAAACGGAGATATTACCATTTTAGATGTAAAAGATCGCAGCGACCCAAAAATTATGGCACGTTTCCAAACACCATTTTTGTTTACACATAATTGCTGGCTCACCAAAGACGGAAAATATCTTTACACTACTGATGAAAAGCCTTTTGCAACAGTTGCTGCTTATGATGTAAGCGACTTGAGCAACATTACTTTGCTTGATGAATATCGCCATTCTTATTACGATAGTTTAATACCGCACAATGTGTATGTGTTACCCGATAGTTATTTACATGTGAGCTATTATAGAGCCGGAGTTACTATTGTTGATGCACACAAAAACGACAATTTGGTTGAAGTAGCACAATACGATACTTCGCCATTTTCTGATGCTTCCGGTTTTCAAGGTTGTTGGGGAGTTTATCCATTTTTGCCTTCGGGAAATATTATTGCCAGCGATAGAGAAGAAGGTTTGTTTGTGCTTACGCCAACCTATAAACGTGCATGCTATTTAGAAGGGAAAGTAAAAACACAGCAAGGCACAAATTTAGCAGGAATTGAAGTGAGTTTTGTTGGTTCAAACAATGTAAAACGCAGTAATTATCTTGCAGATTACAAAACCGGTATTGCAGATTCCGGAAGTTATGACGTGCGGTTTTATGACCCGCTTGGTCGCTGCCAAACAAAAATTGTAAGTAATGTGCAAATGCAAAATGGAGAAGTTACACAACTCAATACTTTCTTAAATTGCACGGTTTCCGGTATTGGTGAAACAGAAGAATTACAAGCCTACTTTGCACCTTCGGTATTTTCAAACTCAACACATTTTTACACTCAACAGCCTGCAAATATTCATTTTTTTGATGCTGCCGGAAAGTTGATTGATGCAATAGATAATGCCTCGAACGCAACTACTATTGGCATGAATTGGCAAAGCGGAGTTTACACTGCAAAAGTATTTAACAAGCAGCAAACACAAATACTGCGAGTAATAAAAACTAATTAAATTGAAACTCAAGCAAACGGCTCTATTGAACCATTACTTTTAGCCTTCCTCCTACTTTATTATTTATTAGAACTACTTCTGCAATGTAGCTTCCCGCTTGCAAGTTTGAAGTTTCAACCACTGCATAAGCATTATTTTCATTCACTGCGGTTTCGCTTACTATTCTTCCGCCTAAATCTATTAAACGAATAGTTTTTACACCCATTAAAAACGGCAAATTATTTTTTACATAGAAATAACCGGAACTTGGGTTAGGAAAAATTTTGTATAAAATATCTTCTTCCACTTCATTTATTCCCAAGCAAGAAAAAGTGAATTGCCTGCAAGAAGAATCAACTCCAAATTTATTGTAGGCATACAAACATAAATTCCCCCCAAATGTCAAGTCATTTGTTTTTAAAAATAATTGATTGCCAGAAGCTATGGTATCACTTATATTCATTCCGGAAGTTAATTTCCAAACTACAGAATCGGCATTTTGCGAAGTGCTGGTATAAAATCCTTGACCACAAGTCATGCTATCAATAAATGATGCTATTGGCAATATTATTTGCTCTTTCACTTCAATAAAAACATAAGCAGTATCGCATAAAGAAGGCGAACCATTATCGCAAATTTTATATTGTAAAGTGTCAAAGCCTACAAACGCAGAATCAGGACTGTAATAAACTTTATTACTTGTAACAGATACAGTTCCATGATTGGGTAATTTCACAACACTCACAACAAGTGCATTTTGGTCAGGGTCGGTATCGTTTGCCAGCACATTAACTAAAACAGTATTCGGTTGTTCAACAGAAGCAGAATCATTTTTTGCAGTTGGTTTATTATTAGTTGCGCCAATCGTTGTAACTCGAACAGAGTCGCAAAAAACATCGCTTCCGCCATCGTTTGTTACAGTTAAGCACACATAGTATTTTCCATTTGCAGTATAGGCATGCGAAGGGTTTTGCGAAGTTGAAGATTGAGAACCATCACCAAAATTCCAACTCCATGTTTTAGGTAAATTATCGCTTGTATCAGTAAAAGTTACCAAGCCATTTGTAGAAACAGAATACTTAAAACCTGCGAGCGGAGCGTTTGGCAAAATCATACTCCATGCTGCTTGGCTCAATGCTCCCGATGTGTCGTAAGAAAATGTGAGTGCGCTGCCTTTGGTTTCTTTGGTTAAGTATGTGTAGCGTTTTGTTGTATCGTAAGTGTTGCTGAAATTGCTAAAAATATTTGGAATAAAAGATATTTCAATTTTAGTGTTGCTGGATTCGTATCGCTGATCGCGCAAGCATTTATATTGTGTGAATGGAGTAATTACTTTTCCCCAACCATCAATAGTATCGGTATATTTTCCGGTGTAAGTAACACGCACTTGATTAACCGAAGGTTGCCCAACCGCAGAGCCGGCAACTGTTTTAGTAAAACCCCAAGTGCCACTGTAGGTGTTACCATATTTTGTAGGAAATTTCGCAACAATAGGTTCAGGGCTAAAAGTAACATCAGTGCTAAAACCTGGCATCACTTCGCCATCTAAGCCTTGCCAAGTAATATTGCTCGAAGTTGTTTTAGAAAACAAAAACGACTTGCCATCTTGTGTAGTTGCAATCTTAGAGTTTGGAAATTTACTTAGCTGTGATGAAGTTAAAGCACGGCACTCAATCGTATCATAACCGAACAATGTAAAATTGCTAAAGTCGTAAACTTTATTTGCACCTTTTGATCCGTAGTTGGCCGCGGGCAACGGAAAAGTATCGCGCGCAATTCTTTGCTTAAAACCAATGTATGGCATATCAGCTGAATCTAACTGTATTGGTTGCTGACTAAAGCCAAAAAGAAAACTGAAAACAAAAAGCGGAAGTGCATAAAACTTTTTCATTGTGCTGTTGTACTTGTTTTTAATTTTTCAAGCAGTTTCAAATGTAAACGATAAAATTTATTGAACAACGTAACTTTTTCAATTGCCACTGCGTAACACCACATCAAACAGTCTTAATCTGAAACAAAAACTGAAAAACATGAGAAAAATTTATCTCACCGAAATTACCGAAAGCACACTTAACCATGAAATGATGCCACCGCAGCGTTCTTCAAAGGTAGCTACTTCGCCTCCGGCAGCACCGCCAATGGAAGTTCCTGCACCGCACGGAGTTTCGTACATGTGCTAATAGCGCAATATTAAAATTCTATTTCGTGAAAGAATTTGAGTGAAAGTTTATCTATAACATTCACTTATTTTCTGCAAAAGAACTTCTGCAATTTTCCTTTTAGACTCGTGTGTCCAGCCTGCGATATGCGGTGTTATCAATACTTTTCCAGTTTCAAGTAATTGCTTAAAAATTTCATTTTCTGCATCCGTATAGGTCTCCAATTTCTCATTTTCAAGCACATCTAAAGCTGCACCTAAAATTTTCTCTTCTTGAATACTATTGAGCAAATCCTTTGTATTTACACAGTTTCCGCGTGAGGTATTTACAAACCAAATAGGCTTTTTGAATTGCAAAAAGAAATTTTGGTTTGCAAAATATTTGGTTTCTTCTGAGAGAGGCAAATGCAAACTCAACACATCAGCGTGCTCAAAAATTTCGTTCAAATTTGATTCTACAATATAGTTGTTTCCAAATTTTTTTCGGTATTTATCATAAGCTAAAATTGTGGGGTTAAAACCGCGCAGCACTTCTGCAAATGCTTCACCTGTGTTTCCAAAACCAATAATACCAATCGTTTTAGCGTAAAGTTCAAAACCTCTATTCTTTTCACGAAGCCATTTTTTTGCTGCAACTTCTCTACTTGCTTTATGAATATTATTAAGCAACGAAAGCAACATTCCAAGTGCATGTTCTGCAACTGCTTGCCTGTTTCCTTCCGGTGAAGTAATTGGTATAATTTCATTTTCTACACAGTATTTAAAATCTATAACCTCTTTACCGGAACCGCAACGTGCCACAAACTTTAATTGAGTTGCTTTTAATAATAGTTCACGATTGGCTACTACTTTACTGTTTATTATTAAGCCTTCAAAATCTTGAATAACCTCTAATGCTTCTGCACGTGTAATTTCCGGCAAATGCACTACTTCAAAACCTAATTCTACTAACCCTTTTGGCAATAGTTCGTGAACCGGTTCTGTTATTAAAACTTTACCTTTCTTCATAAAGCAAACCTACTCCAAAATAGATTTTATTACCGCTTAATATGGAGAATTAGTTTTTTGTTCTTGGTTCTTTTGCTCACGCTTAAAATCCTCTAACTCTTTTCTATTTTCTTCCATTTGCTTGCGTTGTATTTCACGATTCGCCTTATTTTCTTCTTCTTTTATTTTTTTACTTTTTTCTTGCTCCTGTTTTATTCTTAAAGCATTCTCCTCTCCTGTATTATTATCCAGTAGTTTTGTTACAGGGAAACGCAAATCTTGATATTTACTTGAATAATTACCACGCTTTTCATCTGCTCTGTTTGCAGAAGCAAACCAAGTAAATTTCACATTAGAGTTGCCTCCTTTTAACTCCACCACTTCAAATCCTTTAGATGTTTCGTTGGTTACATAAACGCCATTGCAATCGCCTTTTAGCGTTACCAAAACACGCAATGGATGTTTGGCATCAACAAAAATGTTTTTAGCAAATATTGGATCTAACATAATTTGCGCTTTTCCATTCACAAGCTGCCCTTCGCCAAAATCTTGGAATAAGACTTCCGGTGCTTCCGGTGCAAACATTATTCTGCCTTTATCCTCAGCATCTCTCACAATAGTGGACATTCCACCCGTGCCTAAAATTTTGAAAGCAGTACCATTTTCATAAACACCTACTTTTGCTTCAGCCAAGAAAAAGGATAGAGAATTATCGTACACCCCAAATATGCCACCAGCATGGTTGCTGGTAGTATTTCCATCTTCAACTGCATAAGATTCAATCCCTGCCCCTACACCACTTGTAATAATTCCACGATTACCCACATAATTATTCGCTGTATTGCTAAGGTTATAACCATTTGTACGCACCCAAATACCTGCCGGAGCTGTAGTAGTCGAAATCAACAATCCATTTTGTATACCAGAACTTAACTCTGCCTGGAAAGTTGCGTTAGGCTCTACATTTCCAAGTCCTATACCAATCCTTCCTGCCGAAGTAATAGATAAGCGTTTATTATTTAATGTGTATAAGTCTATCCCATTTTGGTTTTGTCCTGCAATTTGCCTATTGGAAATTATACCTGTATTTGAGTTCCCCAATTTTATACCTCCACCGAGTGCATTGATACCATTATTTTGTCCGGTTCTATCAGCAAATATGTAGCCATCTACCATTAGTTTATCAGCAGGAGCAGCAGAAATACCACTTAAAACTCCTCCAATAGACATATTTCCATTCGCAGCAATAATTGCATTTACTGTAGATCCCGTACCCATAGGCTGAGCAGTTGCAAAAACAAGCCTGCCTCCAGCCCCAAAAGTATTAACGCCTTCTGCAAAAGCGGTAATATATGCACTTGTAGAAAGGCTTCCGGTTGGAGTTGCTGGACCGGTACCATAATATGAACGCCACTGTATTCTACCTAATTCGTTTCCTGCAACAACACCAGTTGCACCATTATTTAGAAAACTACCACGTGTTCTAAAAAACACCAACTTAGCATTGTCTGCACTTCCATTTGATGACATACGAAGCAATAAAGCATCTGAGGCATCTGCTGCGGATTTGTTAGTCATATTTATTTGAACTTTTGTGCCTGTCCAACCTGAATTTATATTGTTATCAATAGCATTTGTATTGCCAATAATCACATCGCTATTAGCGGCTACCCTAATAGCTTCACGCCCAACAGTTCTAATAGAAAGTGGAGTACTATCGGTAGTACCTATATAGTTTGTGAGCGGATTTGTTAATGCATTGCCCGTCAACTTCCAAAACTGTCCTCCAAGGCTATCAATTACCCATTTTGTACCATCGTATTTTATAACACCATTAGTAAGTTTAGGACCAACAATTGTGTCTCCTAAAATTCCATCAACTATTGGATTAGGATAAGTTCCCCTTAAATCGCCACCGGCTGCACCATTCATTGTGCCTGTTGCTCCTGTTGCTCCTGTTGGACCTGTTGCGCCAACCGCACCTGCCGGACCTTGAGGACCAGTATCGCCTGTTGCACCTGTAACGCCATTTGTACCGTTAGTTCCTGCTGCGCCTGTGTCTCCTGTTGCTCCTGTTGCGCCAACTGCACCTGCCGGACCCTGAGGACCTGTATCGCCTGTTGCACCTGTAACGCCATTTGTACCGTTAGTTCCTGCTGCGCCTGTGTCTCCTGTTGGACCTGTTGCGCCAACCGCACCTGCCGGACCTTGAGGACCAGTATCGCCTGTTGCACCTGTAACGCCATTTGTACCGTTAGTTCCTGCTGCGCCTGTGTCTCCTGTTGCTCCTGTTGCGCCAACTGCACCTGCCGGACCCTGAGGACCTGTATCGCCTGTTGCACCTGTAACGCCATTTGTACCGTTAGTTCCTGCTGCGCCTGTGTCTCCTGTTGGACCTGTTGCGCCTGTTGCTCCACCAGTGCCCGCTTTACATAAAGATACCCATTGAGTATTTACCATATTGTAAAAGAATACACACTGAGAATCAGTATCATATATCAACAATCCATTTGCAGGGTTTGCAATTGAAGTTCGTTGAACTGCTGTTAAGCGAGGCATTAAAAACCCTTTATCTGCCGAAGTTAAATCTAAAACAGCAGATGGTGCAGGATTAGAAGTTCCTATACCTATGTTATTTTGAGCCTGTAAACCAAGAGAAACTAATAAAAATAGAAGTAGTAAAAATTTATTCATGTAGGTACTATAATGCTTATTTCAAAAAGTTTGTGTGCATAATTGAAAAGATAGACCTTATATTTTACAATAACGTTGTATTTACAAACAAAAGATTTTTTTAGAAATTATTTCTAAAAAAAACGGGCTGTATTTTTTACAGCCCGTTTGTGTTTTAATGATTGATGTAGATTCTATCTTGTAATTACTACTCTTCTGATGTAGGTGTTTGTACCTGAAACTATTCTTGTAGTGTAGGTTCCG